>Ga0326728_10000035_pt1 | contig 537708 bp, 502 predicted proteins | sample MB3enrmetagenome_FD_207602 | JGI IMG/M metagenome (GOLD analysis project Ga0326728, IMG submission 207602) | Lab enriched peat soil microbial communities from McLean, Ithaca, NY, United States - MB31MN | ecosystem: Environmental > Terrestrial > Soil > Wetlands > Peat | place: USA: New York...
CCCGCTCCCATCCCGACGCCAAAACCTCCCTTCGCGGCAAGTTCAAACGTGCAGGATGGGACGATGCGTTCCTTTTCGAGATGCTGCACCACATGCGATAGCCCTGCCCCTGCAGGGGAGGGTGAACGATTGCGCCAGCGCTCCCTACCGGCTCTCGTCGCGCTCGCGCAAAACCTCGCGCATCACGTCGGCCACGATGCCGGGCAGCGACCTGGCGAGGTCGCCGACCTTGCGATCCAAGTGGTCCACTTTTCGATCGAGCCCCTCGACTTTTTGATCGAGCCCGTCGACCTTGACCTCGACGCGATCCAGCCGCGTCTTGATCGCCGCGAGATCGTCGCTGTTGCGGCGGGTCTGCTCAAGAATATGGCGTGTCACCAGCTTCTCGCCCTCGACCTCGAGCTGCAGCTCCCGAAACTCTTCCCGCGTCACGTCCGCCGTCATCGACCCGTCCCCAGGTTGAGCCGGAAGATTATCACGACCACGCCGGCGATACAGCCCAATTCATCGCGCGACGCGTCAGCGCCCGAGGCCCAGGGCGGCCACGAGGGCCGCCCCTACGGAAGACGTCACGGCTCGTAGGGGCGCCCCTTGTGGGCGCCCGCGCGAGCCATCGAACAAGCGCCGCAGCCCTGATTACCAGACACGGTAAATCCTTCTCGCGGCGCCCCTTCGCACCCGAGTCTTGCTGCGACCCAAGCAAACAAACAACATCCGCGCCCGATCTTCGTCAGATGCGGCCGGCGGTGGGACCGGCGGCATCATGATCACGCGCGGGAAATCCTCGTCATTGCGAGGCAATAGGGCGTTTACGCCCGTCTTCGACGGGCTATGGCGACGAAGCAATCCAGGGTCGGCGGCACAGAGTCTGGATTGCTTCGCCGCTTCGCGGCTCGCAATGACGAAAAAGGAAAGCGGAACGCCGAAAGGCGCTGTTCCGTAACCACCGTGCCTCGCGGCACGGCGCGCGCCTTGCGGCGCGCTCGCCTCTCGGCGTTCCACCACGGCACTTGCGGCAGCGACCGAACGCCACCGCTCAGCTCGAGCCACGCGACTTCCCAGGACTTGTTCGGAGCGCCCGTCCCGATGGTTCGAAAGACGGAGCGCATCGCAACACACCAACGCGAAGCCGGCGAACCGGCTTTCCATGCGCCACTCGCGGGCATTACCCGCGCCTCAAAGTCCCAGTCCAGCGAGATTGCACCCGCAGACCGGTCGTGATGCCGGACGGGCGTGTCTTGCCCAAGCCGCCCGAGAGCCGAGGTGACGAGCCTCGACCCGCGGGAACCGCACTCGCCCCGCCAGCCGGAGTCACCCGGCCGGCGTCCTGGTACGGGGGCGAGATTCGCTGTTTGTACTCTATTCAGTGACATCATGTCAAGGGGAAGTCGCTCGATCAGGGACCTTGCTTCCGGCCGTCATGGCCGGGCTTGTCCCGGCCATCCACGTCTTTTTTGCGCGGCCAAAAGACGTGGATCCCCGGCACAAGGCCGGGCATGACGGCTCGGGGGCGTGCGAACAATAACGTGAAGGTGCGAGCCGCACGTGCTCCGAGCCTCGACGCTTGCGAGTCAAGCGCCGGGCGCGCCTCCTCGCGGTCGGCCGCGCCTATGTCGCCCACGGCGTCGCCAATCCCGCCCTCTACCGGCTAATGTTCTCCGCCGCGCTGACGAGCCCCGGCGCCGGTCGCCCCGCCGTGGAAAAAGCCGCCGCGGCGCAAGCGCGCGCCGTCATCGACGCCGTCATCGCCGAGGGCGTCCGCGCCGGCACGTTCCCGCAAAGCATCGCCAATCCCCGCGAAAGCGCCGCCGCCGCACTCGCCTTATGGTCCGCCCTGCACGGCCTCGGGGCCGACGAAATTGTCGATCGCGAGAGGCGCTAAAGCGCCATCGGAAGACGGATTCGCAACGGGATTTCTGAGGTCACATGGAACATTTCGGGAACCTTCGAGGCGCCTGCGATTGCCGGGCAACCTCAACGTGTTAATATTGACTACATGTTTAGGGCGAAGAGGCATAAATGCGTTCCGAAATATCCCCACTTCAAATCAACGATAAGGAGTTTTTGATCGCGAGCACTATTGAACGATGCCCTAAAATTATGATGCTGCGCGAACTGACAATGAACGCGCTTGAAGCGGCGGCATTGGCTCCCAGTGATCAACGGCGCGTCGAATTCCGCACTATTAAGTTCGGCAGCGCAGACAAACTGGCTATCTGGAACACGGGACCCGGCATGGATGGAGGTGAGCTCCATCAGATGTGCGACCTTGCGTCATCGATTCGAAAGGCCAAGAGCCTTGATGGCAACTTTGGCATGGGCGCCAAAGTTGCCTCCCTGCCTTCTAACAAATTGGGACTAAGATATCGATCCTGCAAGGCTGGTGTCGTGCATGAACTGATACTTTGTGAACGCGATGGCGTTTACGGACGGCTCCGTCGCAAGGATGAGAGTGGTTGCTTTCATGAAGTGATCGACGTGACCGGCTTGGCGAAAGCAGAAGGCATCGATACTTCGTTTGATTGGACTGAAGTCACGCTACTTGGAAACCGGCAGACCCAGAATACGGCGCGAGATCCTTATGACGGCGACCCATCCTGCGATGCTCAGTGGTTAGCCACCTACCTATATCATCGGTTTTACAGAGTAGGAGATGGTATAAAGATCGTTCTCCAAAGCGGTACCCACAAGCTTGGGGATGGTTCTAGACAATTCCTCACGATACCCGAACGGATAGCCGCGGGCGCGTTTGATCGAGCCGAGACTGTCCTAACCGATCAAGGCATCAAGGTTCATTACATCTATGATGGGCCATATTCGAAAATGCCAAGCCACAACCGTTCTATAAGTGGCTCGATTCAATCCGCTGTAAGCACCTGCGCAATAGTCCATAAAAGCGAAATGTATGATGTGCGCCGTGGACGAAGTTGGACGTTGGATGCTCCACTATTTGGCGTGCCTTTTGGTGCACGGCATATTTCAATCCATGTCGAATTACCCGAAGACTATGCGGTACGACCGGAAGGTTATCGTCAATTTCTGAGGTACACCGCTGGCGAACAACAGCAAGCCCACGCAACAGACTTTGCACTCATCGCCGCTAAATATAGGCCTCAGTGGTTGATTGATGTGATTAAGAGTTTTGCGCCCGACACGACGTCACATGACGATATCCGTCGTGAACTTCAGAGACTTTTAGATGAGCTGCGCGTTCGCCGTGACATGCCACGTGTAACAGCAAATGGAGCGACTTTGGTTGGGTTACGAGAGGGGCCAGCAACGCAATTCGCTCGTGTGTTCAAAGGAACGCCGGGAGAGGAAGCGTCGCGGGAAGATCACGTCGATCTTAGTGTCGTGCCCTCCGGCGCTCAACGCGCTGATGTCTGGCGAAACAGAGAACGCGCGCCAGTCATAATTCCGCTGCGAACAGAGGCAGAGATTGAGGAGAAACAGATTAAAGAACGAGCCGCGCGATATTATGACAACGGCCAGCTTTTTGTAAACATGCTCTACCTGTCGATAGACAAAATGCGGCAGCAGCTAGAATTGGAGTATGCGGACGCTTCCGACCTTGACCAATTACGGGCGCTCGCGAAACAGCTCTCCGAGGATGCTATCATTTTGCGAATAGGGCGCGCAGTTGTCTTTGCGCTAGCCAAGCAAGCTAATAAAGAATGGAATGCCGAGGCGATCAATAAAGCGTTAGCGCCCGAAAGCCTAAGTGTCGCCGCAGATGATTATCTGGACTCCCTTCAATCGGCGCGCCGTAAACTCGGCAAAACATTTAGAATGTCAGGCATATCAGATGATCGAATAATTGCCGAATTGGCCGGATCGGCATAGGTCGACCGAGCGAGCCGAATTTCGAACCCCTACTTAGCGCGCGAATCTACCCCGCCGCCTTCGGCTCGGCCGCCTCATCCGCCGGCTTATCCGACACCCCGGCCTCCGCGAACGTCGCCATGCCGGTATGACACGCCAGCGCGGCGCGTAAGAGCAGCAGCGCTGTCGCCGCCCCCGAAGCTTCGCCCAGCCGCATGTGGAGATCGAGCAGCGGGGTGAGGCCGAGTTCGTCGAGGAGGGCGCGGTGCGCGGCTTCGGCGGAGACGTGGCCGGCGACGGCGTGGGCGAGGGTGTCGCCGCGGAGCTTCGCCAAGGGCGCGACGGCGGCGGTCGAGACGAAGCCGTCGAGGATAACCGGAATGCCGTAGCGGCGCGCGGCGAGCGCGGCGCCGAGGATGGCGGCGAGTTCGCGGCCGCCGAGCGCGGCGGCGATTTTGATCGGGTCGTTGAGGATCGCGGCGTGGCGCGCCAGCGCGCGGTCGATCACGGCACGCTTGCGGGCGAGGCCGTCATGGTCGACGCCGGTGCCGCGGCCGGCCCAGCGCGCGCCGCCGCCGCCGAACAAGGCCGCCGCGAGCGCGGCCGCCGCGGTGGTGTTGCCGATGCCCATCTCGCCGAGGCAGATCACGTCGGACTGCGGCGCGACCGCGTCGTAGCCGGTGGTCACGGCAGCGAGGAATTCCGCTTCGCTCATCGCCGCGCTTTCGGTGAAATCCGCCGTCGGCTTTTCGAGTGACAGCGGGATGACGCGCAGCGAAGCGCCGGCGGTGCGGGCGAGCTGATTGATCGCGGCGCCGCCCGCAGAAAAATTCGCCACCATCTGCACCGTGACTTCGGGCGGATAGGCGGAGACGCCCTGCGCCGCGACGCCGTGATTGCCGGCGAACACCAAGACCTCGGCGCGGTCGAGCCGCGGCGGCGCGTGGCCCTGCCAGTGCGCCAGCCAGGCGACCAGGTTTTCCAGCCGGCCGAGGCTCCCCGGCGGCTTGGTCAGCGTGTCCTCGCGCTGCGCCACCGCGGCGCTCGCGGCCGGATGGCCGGCGGGGAGATCGAGGCAGGCGGCGCGCAGGTCGGCGAAGGAGGCGAAAGGGGTCATGGTGTCTTGTCCCGGATTTTTCCTGCCCCGCGCAGCGGGGAAGGGGGACCGTCTATCAAATTCGCCGCAGCAGGGCCATAACAACAGACGGTGAGGGCCAAACGATGACAATCCGCGACACCATGAACGAGCGCTGGCGCGATTGGAGCCCGTGGCTTGCGGCGCGCGCGGGCGAGATTGGGACGGCGTTGGCGTTTTCGACCCGGCTGCCGCTGCGGCGTTTATCCCCGGCCGACGGGAATCTGGCGCAGGCGGTGTGGGCGCTGCCGCTCGCGGGGCTTGTAGTGGGCGCGATCGGCGCGGCGGCCTACGCGCTGGCGCACCGGCTCGGGCTGCCGCCGTGGCCCGCCGCGGCGCTGGCGCTCGCCGCGACGCTGCTGGTGACCGGCGCGCTGCACGAGGACGGCCTCGCCGACACGGCGGACGGTTTCGGCGGCGGCCAAGGGCGCGAGCGAAAACTCGCCATCATGCGCGACAGCCGGATCGGCACCTACGGCGTCTGCGCGCTCACTTTGGCGCTGCTGTTGCGCGCGAGCGCGGTGGCGGCGCTCGCCGCGCCGGGCGCGGCCGCGGCGCTGATCGCGTCGCACACCGCCGGCCGCGCGGCGGTACCGCTGTTGATGTTATTTGTTGGTCCGGCGCGGAGCGACGGGCTGTCCTATGCCGCCGGGCAACCGACGCCGGCGGGCGTGCTCGCCGCGGCGGTGATCGGGTTGGTGGTGGTGATCGCCGGGCTCGGTTTCGTTCATGCGATCGAGGCGGCGGTGGTGTTGGTGATCGTGATTGCGCTGATGGCGTGGCTCAGCGTGCGACAGGTCGGCGGGCAGACCGGCGACGTGCTGGGCGCGCTGGAGCAGGCCGGCGAGATCGTTATTTTGTTGGTGGCAGTGCGGTAGCGCCGTCATTCCGGGGCCGAGCGAAGCTCGGAGCCCGGAATCCATAACCCCGGCGCCGGGAGTATGGATTCCGGACTCGCCGCTATGCGGCGATCCGGAATGACGGACGCATGTCACGCCGCCTGCGGCCGCGGGCTCAAATAACGCGCGCCGCCGAGGATGGCGAGCGCGATGGCGGCGGGGGGGATGGCGAGCCACAGGCTGATGGCGGCGACGGCGGCGGTGGCGGCCCAGCCGATCGAGGAAAACGCCTCGGCGAAGGTGGCGACGCGGGACGACACCTGGCGGCGGCGGAACTGGCTGCGCTTCGCCTGGGTGCGGAACCAGAGCTGGATCGACGTCGCGGCGGCCGCGGCGACGATGATGCCTGCGGCCGTCACCAGCGCGTGCCATGGCGAGACGAACGCCAGCACGATGACGAGCGGCGTGAAGACGAGCGCGATGACGCCGAGCACGGCTTCGATCTTGGCGCGCAGAACGAAGCGGGCCGGCACCGGCGCGGTGGCGACGAGGTCGGGCGCGTCCTCGCCGGAAATCGTCAGCCAGGCGAGGCCGCCGGCGAGCTGGCCCGCGGCCATCACCAAGACCGGCACCAGCAGTGTCGCGGCGCCGCCGCCCGCCTCGAAGCTGCGCCACAAGAGCACCGCCGGCGGGGCGAGATACAGCATCTGCATCAGGGTCTGCGACACCAGCCAGGGGTCGCGCCGCAGCAGCACCCATTCCTTGCGGCGCAGCGCGCGGCGCGGCGAGGTTTTGCGGAACGCCGCCGGCCGCGCCGCGCGTGCCGCCTGCGTGCTGCCGGCGCCGGTCGCGGTGATGGCGTAGTCGCCGAAGCGCGGCGCGACGAGCACGATCACGGCGCCGAGCAGGATGAAGCTCACGGCGATGACGGCGGCGAGCGCGAGGCCGTCGCCGAGCACGGCGCGGGCCGGCCACCACACCACGCTGCCGACGTCCGGCAGGCGCCCCAGCACGGGCGCGGACTGCAGGAAGTTGCCGCGCGGCGACAGCGTGCCGTAGGACATGATCGCCGCGACCTGCAGGCCGATGACGAAGGCGGCGCCGATCACCGCGGCGACGATTTGCGCGACGAGGCGGGTGCGCTTGGGGCCGAGGACGCGAAACAGCGCGACGGTCAGCGCGACCGCGAGCGCCGCCGCGGCCGCGCCCATGGCGAGGATCATCGGGTAGGCGCCGAGCCAGCGCGCGCCGCCGCGCACGATCAGAATGTCGATGAACGGCGCGGCGAGCGGCAGTGCCATCGCCGCGACCGCGAGCGCGACGGTCGAGATGCGCACGGCGAAGATTTTTTCCGCGGCGACCGGCGAGGCGAGAATGAGATCGAGATCGGAGCGCGAGTAGAAGGCGCGCGTCACCGTCTCCATCGCCTGCGAGATCATCAGGAGCCAGGACAATAGGAGCGTCGTCGTGATCGCGACCAGCAAATGCTTGTCGACCGGCGCGGTGGCGAAATCGCCGATCACCGCCCAGGCGACCAAATGCATAAAGACGACGAAGCCGGCGATGCCGATCGCGACCCGGCGGCGGCGCTCCGCCTTGCCGGCCGTCATCATCGAAAGCCACTCGCGCCACGCGAGCCGCGCCTCGTGGCGGGCGAACCAGATGATGGTGCCGGGGCGGGTCATGGGGCTGACCCTTCCCCTCTCCCGCTTGCGGGGGAGGTGGCGAGCCAACGGGTCCGGCCCGAAGTGGCCGGCCCGATGACAGGCTCCGCGAGCCGGAGGGGGCAAGTGTCCGACGCGAGTGCAAACGGCGCCGCCGCAAGCCCCCTCCCTACCCTCCCCCGCAAGCGGGGGAGGGGATTTTGGGAAATCATCACGCCGCTTCCGCCGGTTCGGCGACGAGCGCCAGGAACGTATCCTCCAGACTCGCGCCGCTGGCGTCGGCGACGCCTGAGCCGGCCTTAAGGCGCAGTTCGTCGAGCGTGCCTTCGGCGATGAGCCGGCCGTGGGCGATGACGCCGATGCGGTCGGCCATGCGCTCGGCGACTTCCAGAATGTGCGTGGTCATGATGATGGTGCCGCCGGCGCGGGCGCGCTCGCGCAGCACGTTCTTGACTTGCCGCGCCGAGCCGGCGTCGAGCCCCGTCAGCGGCTCGTCGAGAATGATGACGCGCGGCTCATGGACGAGCGCGCCGGCGAGCGCCACCTTCTGCCGCATACCCTTGGAAAAACCTTCGCAGCGTTCGCTCGCGTGGGCGGCAAGGCCGAGCCAGTCAAGCAACTCGTCGGCGCGCGCTTCCGCGAGCGCCGGCTCGACGCCCCACAGCCCGGCGACGAATTCCAGATATTCGCGCGGTGAGAGCTTGTCGTAGATCATCGGCTCGTCGGAAATCCACGCCATCACCCGTTTGGCCGCGACCGGATCGGCGAGCGCGTCGATGCCGGCGACATGGATCGAGCCGGCGTCGGGCCGCATCAGTCCGGCGATCATGCGCAGCGTCGTGGTCTTGCCGGCGCCGTTGGGGCCGAGCAGCGCATAAAACTCGCCTTCGCGCACCGCGAGGTCGAGCCCGTCGACCGCGGGGCGGTCGAAGCATTTTTTCAGGCCGCGGATCTCGAGCGCGAGCGGCGGGAATTGGGGAGCAAGCATGAATGCCGGACCGGTTGATACCATCGTCATTGCGAGCAATGACGGTACCCGATAGTGGTTTCGCGCTCGTGAATCGACCGCCGCATTTTTGCGGCAATGCTTCACCCGCTGACGTTAAACGCCGCGACCGCCGCCATGTTGACGAGCTGCGCGTCGTTCGCGCCGAGCTGAACGATCTGCACCGAGCGGTCGAGGCCGACCAGCATCGGGCCGATCACGGTCGCGCCGCCGAGTTCCTGCAGCAGCTTGGTCGAGATCGAGGCGGAGTGGAACGCCGGCATGATCAGGACGTTGGCGGGCCCCGACAGCCGGCAGAACGGATAGGCCTCGCGCAGCTCCATATTGAGCGCGACGTCGGCCGCCATCTCGCCGTCATACTCGAAGTCGACGCGGCGCTGATCGAGCAGCCGCACCGCTTCGATCACGCGCTGCGAGCGCTCGCCGGGCGGATGGCCGAAGGTCGAGAACGCCAGCAAAGCGAGCCGCGGTTCGTAGCCGAGCGAGCGCGCCACGCGCGCCGCTTCGACGGCGATCTCGGCGATGTCCTCGGCATCCGGCATTTCGGTCACCGCGGTGTCGGCGACGAGGACGGTGCGGCCGCGCGCCAAAACCATCGACACGCCGATGACGCGGTGGCCGGGTTTTGGATCGATGCAGCGCTGCACGTCCTCGAGCGCGACGGAAAAATTGCGGGTGACGCCGGTGACCATGGCGTCGGCGTCGCCGAGCGCCACCATGCAGGCGGCGAAGTGATTGCGGTCCTGGTTGACCAGGCGTTGACAGTCGCGCTGCAGAAAGCCGTGGCGCTGCAGCCGCTCGTAGAGATAGGCGGCGTAGGCGGCGTTGCGCGACGACAGCCGGGCGTTGATGATCTCGATGTCGTCGCCGAGCTCGACGCCGAGCGCCTTCGCGGTCCCCTGGACGCGGTCCTCGCGGCCGACCAGCAGCGCGGTGCCGAGACCCTCGTGCACGAAGGAGGCCGCGGCGCGGATCACCTGCTCCTCCTCGCCCTCGGCGAACACGACGCGGCGCGGCTGGCGGCGCAGCCGCTGATAGACGCCCTGCAGCACGCCGGCGATCGGATCGCGCCGGCTGCGCAATTGCTGCTTGTAGGCTTCCATGTCGACGATCGGCCGCCGCGCCACCTTGGTATCCATCGCGGCCTGCGCCACCGCCGGCGGAATGGACGAAATCAGCCGCGGATCGAACGGCACCGGAATGATGTAATCGGAGCCGTATTTCGGCCGCGAGCCGTAAGCGGCGGCGACCTCGTCGGGCACGTCCTCGCGCGCCAGCGCGGCGAGCGCGTGCGCCGCCGCGATCTTCATCTCCATGTTGATCGCGCGGGCGCGGACGTCGAGCGCGCCGCGGAAGATGTAGGGGAAGCCGAGCACGTTGTTGATCTGATTAGGATAGTCGGAACGGCCGGTCGCCATGATGGCGTCGTCGCGGACCTCGGCCACCTCTTCCGGGGTGATTTCCGGATCGGGGTTGGCCATGGCGAAGATGATCGGCTTGTCCGCCATCGCCTTCACCATGTCCGGCGTCACCGCGCCCTTGGCCGAGAGACCGAAGAAGACGTCGGCGCCGACGAGCGCCTCCTTGAGCGTGCGCGCCGCCGTCTTGATGGCAAAGCCGGACTTCCACTGGTTCATGCCCGCGGTGCGGCCTTCATAAATGACGCCCTTGGTGTCGCACAGGATGAGATTTTCCGGGCGCATGCCGATGGCGCGCAGCAATTCGAGGCAGGCGATGCCGGCGGCGCCGGCGCCGTTGCAGACGAGCTTCGTGGTCTTGAGGTCGCGCCCGGTGAGTTCGAGCGCGTTGATCAGGCCGGCGGCGGCGATGATGGCGGTGCCGTGCTGGTCGTCGTGAAACACCGGAATGTCGAGCAGCTCGCGCAGGCGCTGCTCGATGATGAAGCATTCCGGCGCCTTGATGTCTTCGAGATTGATGCCGCCCCAGCTCTTGCCGAGCAGTTTCACGCAATTGATGATTTCGTCCGGATTCTCGGACGAGACTTCGAGGTCGATCGAATCGATGTCGGCGAAGCGCTTGAAGAGGACGGCCTTGCCTTCCATCACCGGCTTTGCCGCCAGCGCGCCGCGATTGCCGAGGCCGAGAATGGCGGTGCCGTTGGTGATCACGGCGACGAAATTGCCCTTGGTGGTGTAGTCGTAGGCGCGGCTCTCGTCCTCGGCGATGGCGAGCACCGGCACGGCGACGCCGGGCGAATAGGCGAGCGACAAATCGCGCTGCGTCGCCATCGGCTTGGTCGCGACCACCTCGAGCTTGCCCGGGCGGCCCTGGCTGTGAAACAGCAGAGCTTCCTGGTCGGTGAAAGTCGGCCGATGGTGGTGTTCGCCGGATTTCGAAGACATTTCAATTCCTTGATGGTGAGGCGCGGCGGGCGGGGGAGCGCCCGCGCGACGTTAGCGGAACGCGGGGCCTGTGCTCAAGACATCGCCGAACCCGGTCAAGATGGCCGCGGAGCGTGGCAGGACTTTCTTATACCCCGCCAATGCGGGCGGCGCGCGGAGAAATCGAAGCCAGGGGTTCGTTCGCCGCCGCGACCGCCGCTTTAGAAAAGCCACTTCCGCCGCATTGAATAACGCAGCGCAGGAGGGTAATGCCTGCGACACGCTTTTCGGCGCGGGGTGCCGGTCCAGCCATGATCAGATTTCTGTTTCGCTTCATCGGACTTTTCCTCTTGGCGTGCGGCTTCGTCTTCCTGGTCTATGACGGGACCAAGTCGATCGCCAATCAGCACATGTATTATTCGAGGGTCAGCGACATCTGGGCGATCATCGACCAGAACAGCCTCAATCTCGTGCAGAATTGGCTGAAGAAGAAAGCGCTGTGGGCGTGGGACCCTTACGCCCTGATCGCGTTCGACCTGCCGACCTGGGCCGTGCTTGCGATCGTCGCGATGATCCTCATTCTGCTCGGCCGCCGCAAAAAGCCGCTGATTGGTTACGCCCGCGAGTAGGCGCCCGCGCGCCCCGCCGATGCGATCATCGCTCCGCACCTCGCTGGTCGTCGCGGCCGTCATTATCGCGGTCTTGCTGCTGGCGCCCTACCTGATCGCGCCATTCTATCGCGTGGTCGACCCGGTCTCGATGCCGATGCTGTGGCGGTTTTTAACCGGCGCGCCCGTCGAGCGCACCGTGGTGCCGCTCGGCCGCATCGCGCCGGCTTTGCCGCTCGCCGTCATCGTCGCCGAGGATGGCAGCTTCTGCACCAATCACGGCATCGACCTCAGCGCCATGCGCGAGGCCTGGCAGCAGGCGGACGACTCCACCTCGCGTACCTCCACCGCGCGCCGGGGCGGCTGGTTCGGGGCCCTGCGCGGCGCCTCGACCCTCACGCAGCAGACCGCCAAGAACTTGTTCCTCTGGCAGGGCCACAGTTTCGTGCGCAAGTCGCTCGAAATCCCGCTGGCGCTATGGCTCGATGTCGTGCTGCCGAAGCGCCGCGTGCTCGAAATCTACCTCAATATCGCCGAGTGGGGTCCGAACGGCGAGTTCGGCGCGGAGGCCGCCGCCCGCTACGCCTTCGGCAAGTCGGCGCACGACCTTAACGCCCGCGAAGCGGCCGAGCTCGCCGCCATCCTGCCCAACCCGGTGCGAAGGAGCGCGCGAACGCCCGATTTCGTCGTCCGCCGCCTCGCCGGCCTCTATGAACGGCGCTCCGCCGGTCATCAGGCCCGGGCCGCCTGCGTCCGCGGCCCGTGAGGCTGCCCCCTAGCGTGATGCCAAGCGTTCCGTTATAAGCCCGGTTTTCGTCATTCCGGGGCCGAGCGCAGCGAGGAGCCCGGAATCCATAACCACCGACCGTGAATATGGATTCCGGGCTCGCCGCTTAGCGGCGCCCCGGAATGACGACTGGGCACAATTCTATCCGAGGAGAGACGATCATGGCCGTGCCGAAACGAAAGACATCGCCGTCCCGGCGCGGCATGCGGCGGTCCGCCGACGCGCTCAAGCGCCCGGCTTATGTCGAAGACAAGGATTCCGGCGAGCTGCGCCGTCCGCACCACATCGACCTCAAGAGCGGCATGTACCGCGGCCGGCAGATTCTCGCCCGCAAGACCGAGGAATAACGGCCGTTGCGGAATCGGCGCGCGACGCGGCTTCGTGCTCTGGAGCCGCGGCGGCAAGACGGTTAAACTGGAGCATGATCCGGAAAAGTGGACGCCGGTTTTCCGAAAAGATCATGCTTCATAAAAAAGCTAGAGCACGGTTCTGATTCGATCAGAACCGGGCTCTAGGTGGTAGCCCGTTGCGGCCGGGTTGGTCCGGCGCGCGGGCTTTGTGCGAGACGCGTTAGGCCCAACCCGAGGCCCAACCCATGAGGGACGCGCCATGTTCGCGCTCGGCTTTCCCCTGCTGCTGATCCCCTTCGCCATCTACAATATCATCGTGTTCCTGATGCCCGGCGTGGAGTGGACCGCGCCGGTGACGACCGTGCACATGATGTCCGGGCAGGCCTGGGTGCTGACCTGGGAGGACATCCTCCTCGCCTTTTCCATTCTGCTGCTCGCGGTCGAGATCATGAAAGCGACGCGCATCGGCCTGCGCACGATCGTCGATCACATTCTGGCCATGGCGCTGTTCGTCGCCATGCTGGTCGAGTTTCTGCTGGTGCAGCGGGCGGGAACCTCGACCTTTTTCCTGCTGATGATGATCAGCCTGGTCGACGTCATGGGTGGGTTTATCATCAGCATCCGCTCGCAGCGCCAGATCGAAATCGATACCGAACGCGTGGCGTAATTCCTGAAATAACTTAGTTCTGCTGCGTCAGTAACGCGGCGCCGATCATCGTGCCCTCGCCCGCAAGGGGAGAGGGCATGATTTACGCACGTTGCGTTTTTTCTGACGCAGCAAATTACTAAAGCGACCGCGACAGCGCGCGGCCCGACGGGGCCGGCCGTTGGTCGAGTGCCGCGTAGGCGGCGATCGCCGCCTCCGGCTCGGCGCGGCGGCGGGTGCGGGTCTGCGGGGCGGCGACGGCGGTCGCGATCAGCTGGGCGATGAAATCGGCGCGCGGGCGGCTTGTGCCATGACTGTCCGCGGACGCGTGACCTTGTGCCGTCATCGAGACCAGGGCCGTGCTCAAGCGTCGCCTCCTGTGCCGAAACGGGACGTTTGCCGTTCCTCCTTCCCGAGGTCGCAAACGGTATGCCGCGGGGGAGCCGCGGCGACCGGCACTTGCAGGTTTCCGCTTTCTTTAGGGTCGTCAGGTACTTTGGCGCGAACCGCCGTCTGCTGTCGCGATCGGTGGATCAGCCATTGGAGCGGGATGAACGTGAGCGACGACAGCCCGCAAGGCGACGCTGCGACGCGCCAAGGGACGCGCCAAGACGATGCCGCAGAAATTCTCGCCGCCGTCGGCGAAGCGCTCTACCGCTGGGACATCGCCAGCGACGGGCTGAGCTGGAGCGCCAACGCGCCCGACGTTCTCATGATCAGCGATCGCGACGCCATCGCAACCGGGCGCGCCTACGCGCAATTTCTCCAGAGTGGCAGCGCGCAGGCGCGCTTCGACGCGGTCATGCGCTCGGACCAACGCGACGACGGCCATGGCGTCTTCTACCGCGTCGTTTACGGCCTGCGCCCGGCGGCGGCCGAGGAAACGCTGTTGTGGATCGAGGATACCGGCCGCTGGTTCGCCGGTGCCGACGGCAAGCCGGCGCGTGCGCTCGGCACCGTGCGCGTCGTCAACGACCGCTACGAAAGCGAGCGGCGGCTGACTTATCTCGCCCGCCACGACGACCTCACCGGCGAACTCAACCGGCATCATCTGACGCAGACGCTGGAAAAGGCGATCGAAGACGCTTTGCGCTTCCGCTCCTCGTGCGGATTCTTGCTGGTCAGCATCGACAATCTGGGGCGCGTCAACGAGTCCTACGGCTACGACGTCGCCGACCAGGTGATCGCCGCGGTCGCCAAGCGCATCCGCGCGCGCATGCGCGGCAAGGACACGCTCGGCCGCTACTCCAGCAACAAGTTCGGCATCGTGCTGACCGACTGTACGCCCGACGACATGACCATCGCCGCCGAGCGGCTCATCGCCGGCGTGCGCGACGAATTGGTGCCGACCAGCGCCGGGCCGGTCGCGGTGACGGTCAGCATCGGCGGCATCACCGCGCCGCGTCATGCCCGCACCGTGACCGAAGTGCTCGCGCGCGCCCAGGAATCCCTCGACATCGCCAAGAACCGGCGCCGCGGCTCGTTCCTCGCCTACCGGCCCAATGTCGAGCGCGAGGCGCAGCGCCGCGAAAACATCCGCGCCACCGACGAGATCGTCGCCGCGCTCAACGAACGCCGCATCTTCCTCGCCTACGAGACCGTGGCGGATTCAATCGAGCGGCGGCCGGCCTTCTACGAATGCCTGATGCGGGTGCGGCGCGCCGACGGCAGCATGCTCGGGGCGAGCGACGTGGTGCCGGTCGCCGAGCGGCTCGGCCTGGTGCGGCTGCTCGATCACCGCGTGCTCGAACTCGTCATCGACGAGCTCGCGGCGACGCCGACCCTGCAGGCGAGCGTCAACGTGTCGGCCGCTTCGACCACCGATCCCGAGTGGTGGACCGGCTTGGGGTCGCTGCTGCGCACCCACGCCGGCACCGGCGAACGTCTCATCATCGAAATCACCGAGAGCGCCGCCATCCACGACATCGACGAGACCCGCGGCTTCGTCGCGCGGGTCAAGGATCTCGGCTGCCGCATCGCCATCGACGATTTCGGCGCCGGCTACACCTCGTTCCGCAATCTGCGCAAGCTCGGCGTGGATATCGTCAAGATCGATGGCGCCTTCGTGCAGAACATGACCCGCTCCGAAGACGACCGCGCCTTCGTGCGCACGCTGATCGACCTCGCCCGCCGCCTCAATCTGAAGACCGTCGCCGAATGGGTCCAGGACGAGCGCACCGCGCAGATGCTGGAAGCCTGGGGCTGCGATTATCTGCAAGGCGCGCTGATCGGACTTGCGTCGACCGAGCGGCCGTGGCTCGCGGCGATGGCGCAGGCGGTGTGAGCACTTCATCCGCCCCCGCGTAGCGCAGCGCAGCGGGGGCGGAGGAAACGCAATGACGGTGACTACATCTGATTAGCCAGAAACTTTTCCAACGTCACCGGATCGGCCTTCAACAACGGCTCGACCGGCTCGACGCCTTCGAACTGGGTCCCTTCCACGAACCAGGCGCGGGTCGCGGGCAGGCCCCAGAGCTGCGAGCGGCGCGTGTCGCTCAGGTCCCAGCGGATCGGCGGATCGTCGGGATCGATGGTCTGGTAATGGGTGTTGAACAATTCGATGCGGTGGCCGTCGGGATCGCGGAAATACACGAACAGCGCATTGCCGATGCCGTGCCGGCCCGGCCCGCGTTCCATGCGGCGCGCATGGCCCATGCTAGCGGCTACGTCGCAGGCGTGAATGAGGTCGCGCACCTCGGGCACGGTGTAGGCGAAGTGATGCAGCCTGGGCCCGCGCCCGTTGCTGAAAACGATGTCGTGCGGGTTGCCCTTGCGCTGCAGCCAGGTGCCCCACAGTTCGTCGCTGCCGTCAGCGGCAGTGTATTCGGTGAGGCGGAAGCCCAGCGCGGCGTAAAAATCTGTCGCCGCCTGAATGTCGGGCGCGGCGACCTGGACATGGTCGAGGCGCTGCGGGCTGCCGCCATGGAACTTGTCGAAGCGCTGCATCAACCGCGGCAGCGTTTCCATGGTGACGCAGAGTTCGATCGGCGAGCCCGAGCCGTCAAACAGACGCAGCGTGCGGCCCTGGTGCGGCAGGTTCAGCCAGCGGTTTTTGATGTTTTTTTGATCGAAATACGCCTTGGCGGCATCGAGATCGCGATCGGCCAACACCCGGAACCCGATCGCCTGACAGACCGGCGCGGCGACGGATTTGCGCAACACCAGGCTGTGATGGCAGGCTTCCTCGAGCCCGCGCAGATAGGCGGCATCGTCGTCGCGATCCGTCAGAACCAGGCCGAGCACGTCGCAATAGAACGCGCAGCTCGCGTCGAGATCGCGGCTCGTCAACACGACGTGGCTGATGCGCGTGATATTGAAAGGGGGATCCAACACGACCGAAGGTAACGCCATTTATATCCATCCTGTGTGAGCTACGGATTCGCCGGTTGGCTTCGCTCCCGCCAGATTTCCAACAGCAGTACGGTCACGGTGACGGCGAGCGGCCCGAGGATAAAGCCGGGAGGACCGAATAAAATCAGGCCCCCGATCAAGGAAATGAAGGTGGCCACGGTGTGAAGCTTGAGCCGATTGCCGACCAATATCGGATAGAGCACGTTTTGAATCCCGCCGCCGACGACCACGACGCCGAAGAACGCCAGAATCGCGGCCTTGGCCCAATTGCCGTCGAGCGCCAGAAAAACCACCGCAGGCAACCAGACGATGAACCAGCCGACGACCGGCACGATGGTTAAAACTCCCATCATCAGGCCCCACAGGAGCGGCGTCGGCAAGCCGAGCAGCCAGAACATCAGTCCGCCCAGCACTCCCTGCACGACGGCCACGGCGACGGTGCCGTAGATCATGGTCTGAACGGTCGCGATGACGCGATCGAACAGGCTTTGGCTCTCGGCATGCGTGAGCGGCAACCACTCCTGCAGCAATCGCGCGGCGCCATGCCGATCGCGCAGAAAGAAGAAGAGCAGATAGAACGTCAGCACGATTTCGATCACTTGCAGCACCGAACGCCGCGCAAAAGACGCGCCGGCATTGCTCAGCCAGGCCGCCAGGCTTGCCAAAATCGTCGGCAGATCGATTTGTCGCTGCACCCAGCTGCCGAACGGCGCGATGCCGGGGTGGCTGTCGAGGAAACGTTGCAGCGCGCCGGACGCAACGCTTTGCTGCACCATGACCGCGCTCCTCGCCCCTTGCTCGACGAGGCTTTCCAGCACGAACGCCGCTGGCGCGGCGACCACCAGCGCGATGATCAGGACCGAGATCACCGCGGCGAGATTGGGGCGGCTGAGCGCCGCCTCGATCCTGGCGTGCGGCGTAGCGAACACAATCGCCAGCACCAAGGCCCAGGTCAGCGCGCCCAGAAACGGCGCGGCCATGAGCACACACAAGACGACGCCGATCAGCGTCGCCGCCGCCAACACAATTGCCCCGACGCGATCGCCCATCGTCGCACCTTCCCGCTGCAGCATCGCCATTGTCGCTCATCTGCCGTCAAGCTCAATGCGGCCCGCGCGGAATCAATGCCGCCGTCGCCGGTTCGCTGTTGCCGGTTCGTTTTTGCGCTATTTCGATCCATCGACGGGACACGCCGCCGCGGTTCGTGTACAAACCCGACGAAGGGCCGGACGTGTCGCGGCCTGCAAGAAAGCCATTGGCCGAGGCGGAGCGCATGGCTCCGGGCCAAGGGAGGGTCGTCATGAGGCCGTTCGCGGGCGCCGTGCTCGTCGGCGCCGCATTGTCGTTGTCGTTCGCCGCCGCGGCGCAAGCCAAGGGCAAGATCGTCGGCGTGTCGTGGGCAAACTTCCAGGAAGAGCGCTACAAAATCGACGAGGCCGCGATCAGGGCCGCGATCGCGGCATCCGGCGACAAATATATCGCGGCCGACGCGCAATCCTCGCCGCAGAAGCAACTGACCGACATCGAGAGCCTGATCGCGCAGGGTGCCAACGCGCTCATTGTGAATGCCCAGGACGCCTCCGCCGTGGCGCCTGCGGTGCAGAAGGCCGTCGACGAGGGCATCCCGGTGATCGGCTACGACCGCCTGATCGAAAATCCCAACGCCTTCTACATCACCTTCGACAACAAGGAAGTCGGGCGGATGCAGGCGCGCGGCGTGTTCGCGGCGGCGCCGCAAGGCAATTACGCCTTCATCAAAGGCTCGTCCGCCGACCCGAACGCCGACTTTGTGTTCGCCGGCCAGATGGAGGTGCTGCACGACTTAATCGCCGCCGGTAAGATCAAGAACGTCGGCGAGGCCTATACCGACGGCTGGCTCCCCGCCAACGCCGAGAAGAACATGGAACAGATCCTGACCAAGACCAACAATAAGGTCGACGCGGTCGTCGCCTCGAACGACGGCACCGCCGGCGGCGCCATTGCGGCGCTCGCCGCGCAAGGCCTCGCCGGCGCCGTGCCCGTGTCCGGTCAGGACGGCGACCATGCCGCGCTGAACCGCGTCGCGCTCGGCACGCAGACCGTCTCGGTCTGGAAGGACTCCCGCGCGCTGGGCAAAAAAGCCGCCGAGGTCGCCGCGCTGCTCGCCGACGGCAAGGCGATGAAGGACGTTCCCGGCGTCGTGAAATTCTCCGGCGGCCCCAAGCACGTCGAGATGAACGCGATCCTTTTGGCGCCGCTGCCGATCACCAGGGACAATCTCGACGCCGTCATCGACGCTGGGTGGATCAAGCGGGCGGAAGTGTGCCAGGGCGTCAAGCCGGGGACGGTGAAGGTTTGCGGGTGAATGCGGGCCTGGGCGCGGGCTCATAAATCGGGATCGGTGAGTGCACGTTGTCAACGTCCGCGTTGCACCAAATAAGCGACTTGCACGCTTGAAAGAAGGAGCAGCCAAATGTGCGGCGGCGGCCCGCTCCCGGCAGCGGCTGCTGGAATTTCAGTGCGCCATGGCCCGCGTATACGCGTAGCGCAGTACCGTCCCTGAGCTAAGGGCCCGCAAAGGCATTGAATTGTTCCACCGTCAGCGCGAGGTCCGGTAAGCGCAACATCAAGTTGGCCGCCATCAACAACCCGATCACGCTAAACGCAGTTACTGCGATCAGGTCGGGAAAATCAGCGACGTGATCCGCCGTCTGTCGGCGATCATAGAGTTTTGTCGTCTGCTCGAGGTCGTGCGCGCGCCAAGTCCTCATAGCACTATCCTTTTCGGATGCCCCGCCGCCCGTGTGTATTCGATGAAGGCCATTCTGTCTGTGACGGGTGTCACAGCAATGACGGAAGCTCGCTCATTCCATTGGTTCCTCGCGGTCGCAATTGGACCCGGTTTAGGCCAAAAAGGAAGTGGCTTGGTACGAACTTACAAAGGCTTAAGACATCGCTCGGCGCGAAAGAGCAGTGCAACGATGGCACTAAACTTCGACTAGCGCCGTATGCAACTCGGCGACCGCGTTCGCAAGCTGATCGCGATGCATGATGTCATCCTTCGGGATGCGGCCGACGGTTGAAGCCAACTCTCGAAGTATGTCGGCGAACAGTCCGAAGTTGATGTGCATGTGAACTGATTTGTGGACGTCGTCAGTGCCCGGCCGTTCCAGGGTCAGCGCGATGCCGGTCGGATCGAGATGCGCCTCGAACCGCGATGAGCGTTCAAATGTGCCAACGTAGAGTTTGTCCGGGTATTCGAGCGCAATCTCGGCCTTATCGGTGATGGGTTTAGTCATTGGGGTCCTCATCGCACAGGATCGCAATACTCGCCGCCGCCGCGAAGCAGCGTATGCCGCGATCACCACCAGCATCGACGCCAGCCGCACCGGCGCCAGCCCCAGTACGGACGTCCCCAATAAGGCCTTGGGCCCCAGTACGGGCGTCCCCAATAGGGCCTTGGGCCCCAGTATGGGGCGAGTCCCCAATAGGGCCTTGGGCCCCAGTATGGGGCGAGTCCCCAATAGGGCCTTGGGCCCCAGTATGGAGCGGGTCCCCAATAGCGCCTTGGGGCCCAGTATGGGGCGGGTCCCCAATAGGGCCCGGGACCGGGACGCCACCAACACCGGGAGGGCCCGCACACCCAACGAACGTCCTGGACGGCATCGGAGATCTGCGTGTTGGCTGTTGCCAACCCATACGCAGGCATGGCCGCTGCTTGGCCGACCAACGCCTTTGAACCGAGCAATGCCGCGAGAACGAAAACGGCTATTCTCAGGCCAACCATGACAACTTCTCCCTTTCCCGACTTTCGCGGGAGCAATCGCTGGCTTGCTTAAGGGTTCTGGGCGTGGTTGCCATTGATCTGCGTCAAGCGTCGGTGGAGGCGAGAACCGCGGCGGGCCATTAAGTCGGCCTGTCGGGCTTTCCTCACGCCGCGCAATTTGTGGAATCTGTCGGTGCAGTCGTCGCCGGTCGCCATCATTGCGACGAGCATGGTGTTGAAACTGCCTTCGTCTAACGATCAGCATGGCCCAGCGGCCGTCGCTCAACTTCGGCGCGGTCTGATCAAAATAGACGACAGCAAACTTCTGTTTGCGGCCACCCAATCGTATATTGCTCAGATGCCCCATGATCATGACGAACGAGCAATGTGCCGGATTGATCCTTGATCACATAGCGCAAGATCACGCCGGGAGGGTCCCGGCCTTCTTCGTCGATGTCCGGCGCAACGAAATTGCACTCGTTGTCCAGCTTGAAGAAATAGAGGTAGGGATCAAGCACGGTCCGCAGCCCCTCGATCAGGTCGCTGGTGCCGGGCGCGGGCGCCACCACCATGGCGATGGTGTGCCAGACGACAAAAAGCGACATCGCCGCATACGCCACGCGCTCACGCCAGACCTTTGCCACCATGGCTCGTCCCATACGGATGTCGCGGAGCATGAATACGCCCAGGTCGTGCTGCCGTATAGTGACAATCCCGAAGGACGGTGCGCAGGGTCCCGAAATGTCGACTTGGGGTCATCGGCTTGGGGTCAAAAGTCAATAAGGACCAAAGCGGCTCGACGCGCTTGTAATCAAAGCACGGCCGGACAGCGGATCGACTGCCGAAGCGCGCCGCCTTTGGTGCGGCTACCAGCCGTCCGAGCTTCGTTTCGCTGTCCCGCCGGCGCCCGGTGCAGACGGCCTGCTCTCCCCGCCCGACATATAAGTTCCGATGCGATTGCCGCTGGTGACGGGCAAATGAAGCACCGACGGATAGTCCACGCTGTGGTGGATCGTGATCCACGAGGGGCGTTGTCGCAGCAGGTGTCCCTCGGCCACGAGGTCGAGAAAGGTGCGCGGCGGGTCCTCGTCGGCGGAGCTTATGCGCACGGCGATGCGATGCCCCGCCTTGAATACGTTCGCCGTCGGCACGAGGTTGATCTCGAAACGATGAATGTGCTCGGGCGTCAGCGGTTGGCCGTGGCGAAAGCTGTGATGGGCCTGCCAGGGCTTCGACGCTTCATCATCCACCGCCGCCAGCGAGCCTCTTAGCCAGCCGCGCGTCAAAAGCCGGGCATCTCCGTCCGGTGCCACGTCCCAGAGGGTGACGAAGAAAAAAACGTCGTCGTCGCTGGTCGAGGCGTAAACCGTGAGCTTCGCGGGACCGATGACCTCGGTGCGCTCGACCAGCGGCGGCGTCGTGAAACTCGCGCCGCCGCGCGCGTTGAAGACATTGTCCTCGTAGCCGGTGCCGCCTTCGGCGGGCCAAAATTCATGTTCGCTGAGCAGTCCGGCGCGATGCAGGAAGAAGGGGTGCCATTGGGTCTGGGGCAACGGCCATTCGCTGGCGTCGACCCAACGGCCATCCTCGCCGGGCAAAAACATCTGGATCGGAGCTTCGTTCATATAGCCGGTGTCGATGCCTTTGAGCCAGTGATCGAACCAGCGCAGCGACGCGTAGGCGTATTGATAGATCGGGCGATCAAGATAAATCGGCGGCCCGATCAGCATCTTCTTCGGTGCCGTGATGCGCTCCCAGGCGCGGAATTCGCCCGGCAGATGCAGGCCGTACATGCCCCAGCAAGCGCCCAGCATCATCGGGATTTTGATCGCCTCCAGGTTCGGCGCACGCTCCCACCAATAGGGGCCGTCGTGAGGGTTCATCAGCACGTCGACGATCAGCGGATGGGCGCCGGCATCCGGTGCGTTCACCGCGGCCGCCAGTTCCGGCACCGCCATGATGTCGCGATCGCTTTTCAACGCCGCCAGACGGCGGGCGTACTCTTCGTCACCGAGGTTTTGACGCGACCAGGGATCGACGCGGACGTTGGCGAGATGTCGCGCCCACGACGTCAAAAACGCGCGGGCGAGAATGCCGCCATGATAGAATTTGTCGCGATAGAAGTCGGTGTAGCCGTACATGGCCCAAACCGCCTTCAAGGCGGGCGGATTGGTTGCCGCGACCTGTTTGGCGGCGACCGAGAAATACGACGCGCCGAACATGCCGACGCCGCCGTCGCACCAGTCCTGCGCCGCGAGCCAGGCGATGACTTCGCCGATGTCCGCGACGTCGCGGGGGCCGTAGTGGCTGTAGCGGCCCTCCGACCGGCCGGTGCCGCGCGCGTTGACGATGGCGTGGGCGTAACCCCGACGCGCATAGAAATATGGATCGCCGGCTTCGGCCTGGGCATTTTGCCCCTGCATCGCCTGCGGCATGGACGGCGTGCTTTGCATGGCGTTGTCGTAGGCGTGGACGCCGAGCAGCGCCGGGAACCGATCTGGACTGTCGGGCCGAAAAATATCGGCGTCCAGATCAATTCCGTCAGACATGCGAATCTTGACACCGCGGGTGACGGTCACGCCGTAGAGCCGCGGCGATGTCGTCCAATTCGTGCCGAACATGCGCTCTCCCAATGGCGCGCCCACGCCGTTGATGATTGCTATTCCTTATGACCACTCGTGATCGCCGGCGCGGCAAGCTGTTCCGCGCCGGCAGATCCTTCGGCAATCCGCAAGGCTGACGAAGGCTCAAGCCGCCAGATCAGCCGCGGGACTGAAGGCCGCCAAAGCGGGGATCACCTCGCGCCCGAGCAGTTCATAGGAGCGCATGGTCTGTTGCTTGGTCAGCGTGCCGAAACTGCCCCACATCAAAACGTTGCCGGTCTGGAGCTCCTTGGCCTGAGCCAACAGGCGGTCGCGCACGGTGGACGGGGAGCCGATGACGAAGATGCCCAACTCATTGAGGATGTCCCAGCTGACCGGACCACCACCCGCGAACGGTCGGAAAAAGGTGGAATAGAACTCGAAGGTTTTTGGAACATGGTCGAGATCCTCGAACATCACCGCCTCGCGGAACAGGCCGAACAGGTGGTTCAAGGCCGGCTCGGCGATGGCCCGCGCCTCTTCGTCGGTTTCAGCGACGAAAACCGGACGCAGCACCATCGTGGTTTCGGGGCCTGCCGGATGGCCGGCGGCGCGCGCGGCGGCGCGGTAGTTCGCGAAGGCCTCTTTCACATTGGGGGTGGGTTGGAATGCCGTCGCCAACCGATAGCCGTTTTTGCCGCACCAGGGCATCGTCTCGGGGCTGAGCGCACTGATCCATGGCCGATCCACCGGGCGCTTGAGCGGCTGCGGCCACAGTGATGTCTCATGACCGTTCTTGGTGAAGGTTTTCTGGTTCAGCGCCGTCATGATGAAATCGAGGCCCGCCTCGAAGCGCGACCGAACCTCATCCATCGGGATCCCTTCGCGCATGTATTCCTTTTGATCCACGCCCCGGCCGACGCCGATCTCGAGCCGACCGTGCGTGAGGTAATCGAGCATGGCGCACTCTTCGGCCAGGCGTCTGGGGTTGTGCATCGGCAGGATATTGATCATCACGCCAAGACGAATTCGCTTGGTTCGTTGTGCGATCGCGGCGATCAGCAGATGGGGCGAAGGGCTCAGATTGTAGGCGGTGTAATGATGCTCGCTGAACATGATTCCTTCGAAGCCGACCTTCTCCGCCAGCTCCCAGGATTCCAAGTGCCAGTCGTACAGTTCCTGACACTTCTGAGGATCGAATCCTTCAGCGGTCGGGACATAAGGATAGTTGAAGATATCGAAGAGCCACGACTTGACCATTTCCTTCCCCCGTTTTCCCTTGAAAGTATCATTTGCGGCGGAGCCGCATGAAGTCGACACGTCACAATGACATATCTCTCACTCTGACACAATAGTCATTTTCACGGCGGCGTGGAGTTGTGCTAGGGGACATCCGCATGCCCGCCAGCGTCTCCGCCCAATCCGATCATCGTCCGCGTGTCGCCGCCGAAAAGCGCGCACGCATGCGACGCAAGCTGGTGGAAGGCGCGCTGCTGGTGTTCGCCGAAAAGGGGGTGGACGCCTCCGTCATCGAGGACGTCATTGCCGCGGCCGGGGTCTCGCGCGGCACGTTCTACAATTACTTTCGCACCAACGCGGAATTGCTCGTCGCCGTCAACGAAGAGCTCAACGACGAGATCTCGACGCTGATCAAGGCGCAAGTCCGGCCGGACCCCGATCCCGCCTCCCGGCAATGCATGGGGTTGCGCCTGTTCCTCGACGTGGCGCGCCGCTTCCCCCTGTTCGCAAAGTTCGTGGCGCGGGCGGGCGTCAATGTGCGTCCCGGCAGCCTCCGCCACGAGTACATGGCGCCTTCCATCAAGGCGGCGATGAAGGCCGGCGATTTCGCCGCCATGCCGCTTGCGGTCGCGATCGATTTCATCGGCGGCAATATCTTGACCGCGGTCATGCGCATTTCCGAGGGCGGGATCGACGACGATTATCTCAACGCCTTCATTGCCGCGACTTTACGCGGCGTCGGCGTTTCCGAAACCAAGGCGGCTGCACTCATGGCCATCCCGCTGAGCCCTCTCGCGCTCGGACCGGAGACGCTTTGTCAGCGCAGTCACGCCCGGTTTTTGGCCCAGAAGCGCCGGAACAGAAGCTGAAATCCATCACGCCGCCGCTGCATCGACACGCAGGATCGTGGGTGTGGTCGAATGCCAAGCGCCTCGCGGCCAAAAACGGTCGGTTTGCATCCCTTCGACGAACGCAACCACGTCGGCGTCCTTGGTCGGACAAGACAGGTTGATGACGAGGCGCGTCGAAGTTCCCGGCGCTGGCCCGCCTTGGATGCTTCCATTGGCTGGCTTTTTTCTGCAGCGGCCTTAAGATGCGCGAGGTCGCGGTCGATCGCGAAACGGCCCCTATAGCGCACGTCCTCGACACAGCCGGACAAGGCGACGTTGGTGAAATTGCCACGTTGCTGAATAAAAATCGGCATGTTGTTTCACCTGTGGTTGCGGCGACGGTGCTCGGAATTGTCGTCGTATTTCTAGTGGCATTGGCACGAAAAGGCGTGAGCGATCGAAAGCTGCATGATCGTTACCCGGTATCGGGGAGAGAATTGCGATGAATCGGTTGGTCGTATTGAGGTTTTCTGATCAAGCAAAGGCCGACGAGGCGATCCGCGCCCTGAGGAAGCTGCATTCCGAAAGCCATTCCGAGCGCGGCGTTAAGCTCGGTGCCTCCACCGCGGTCGTGAGAGATTCTGAAGGCAAGCTGTCGGTGCAGGAAATCACCAAGGAGGGCCGCGGCGGGACCGCGGCCGGCGCTTTCATCGGTGCGCTCGCTGGGTTGCCCGCCGGTCCGCTTGCCGCGGCCATCATGGCGACCGGCGGAGCGTTGATCGGCAATGCCGCCGATCTCAGCGTTCAGAGTGATTTCGCGGAATTTGCCGACGGCATCGCCGGCAAAATCAACCCAGGTAGCGCTGTGATCGTTGCCGAAGTTGACGAAAACAGCGTGAGCACCTTCGAAGACCTGATGAAGGGCCTCGGCGGCGAAGTGCTTTCTGCTCAATAGATCGGCCGCGGCGCGACCTACGGGCGCCGGTGCCGGCGGTGGGCCATTTGCCGAAATCGCGACCGCGGCCGCGACGGTCAGAGCATGATCCGGAAAAGTGGATACCGGTTTTCCGAAAAGATCATGCTCCATCAAAGAGCTAGAGCCCGGTTCTGATTCAATCAGAACCGAAAAGGCTCTAGCCGAGAGCGGCTTGTCTGCGGCCGGGAAAAAGTACATGCTGGAAACCCATCGGAGCAGGGGTAACAACGGGGCATGTCATGGCGATAATCGGAGAAGCGATAGAGCTTCGCAAGCATTGGGTGGCCTATCTGATCGAGGGCATTTTGCTGGTGCTCCTCGGCGTGGCGGCCATCGTGCTTCCAAACTGGGCTACTCTGACGGTGACGATATTTCTGGGCTGGCTCTTTCTCTTCAGCGGTATAGCCGGCCTGGTCACGACATTCTGGTTGAGGCAGGCGCCGGGCTTCTGGTGGTCGCTGCTCTCGGCGATCCTCAGTATCGTGGTTGGCTTCTTGTTGATCGGGTGGCCGATCAGCGGCGCGATTTCCTTGACGCTGGTGCTGATCGCCTACTTCGTGCTGGAAGGCGTTTTCTCGATCATGTTCGGGCTCGAGCACAAGCGCCTGCTGTCGGGCCGCTGGGGCTGGCTGGTGGTCAATGGCGTCATCGACCTGGTCTTGGCCGCCATCATTATCTATGGGTTTCCCAATACCGCAGTTTGGGTGCTTGGGCTGCTGGTCGGCATTGATCTGATTTTTGGCGGAATGGCGCTGGCCGCTCTGGCGTTGGCGGCCCACGAGGGCAAATCAGCCTGAGTTTTCTTCGGCTCTCTCGCCAAACTGGCGCCGCGCCTCGACACGCCGCGCGTTGTTCTGTTTCGCAAGTGATCCATATACGCCACGGGTCATAAAACGGGCACGCAGACCAATCGGAACGGAATGCGCTTTGCTCCACGCGCTGACCGGTATCGATCTGCTTGATTGGATGGTCTGACCTGTTTGACCTGGAAATCGGCAACGTAGGTGCTGTCGATGCGAGACCCAGCGACGCAGACCCCCCGAAAAAGCGTCCTGTTGTCCGTCTTGACGGTCGCATGTCTGCTGTTCGCATTTGGCTTCGTCGCGCAAGCGGTCACCGAAGGAAAAACGTTGGCATTCGATCGCCGGGTCATCCTCGCCTTGCGCGACCCGGCCGATCCCTCCGCCCCCATGGGCCCGGCGTGGCTGCAGGAAAGCGCCCGCGACATCACCAGTCTCGGCAGCATCGTCGTGCTGGCGATCATAACACTGGCGGTCGCAGGCTATCTGTTTTTGGCGCGCAAGCGCGCAGCAGCCTGGCTGATGCTGATCGCCGTGTTCGGCGGTATCGCGCTCAGCGATCTGCTCAAGCTCGCCTTCGCACGCCCTCGTCCGGACTTTGTGGCTCACGCTGCTCGGGTCTTCACCGCAAGTTTTCCGAGTGGCCATGCCTCGCTCTCTGCGATTACCTATCTGACGATCGCGGTTCTGTCGGCGCGCAGCCAATCCTCATTCAAGATCAGCGTCTATTTCGTAGCACTGGCGTCAGTTCTGACGATTCTGATCGGCATCAGCCGAATTTACCTGGGTGTTCACTATCCGACCGATGTTCTCGGAGGTTGGTGCATCGGCGTCGCCTGGGCCATGGCCTGCTGGGTGATAGCAACGTGGCTCCAAGCAGGTGCCCAGATCGACCCCCAAGCCTGTCGTAATCTCCTCTGAAAGGGACAGCTGCGTGCTTCTGAGGGCCACGAGCCATGACGTCGCTTCCGCCGGTCGAAATCTCAGGTCCGACGTGGATCCTCAACGGTCATTCCGTTCACGTGGCGGAGGCCAAGAGGCATATTGCGAAAATCTTGGACGAACTCGGCTTGCAAGCGCACGTCGTTGTCACACAGCGCGGCGACGATGTCTCATCGTTGGTCGCGCGTGTCGTCAGCGAGAGCCATCAGCCGGTAGTGGCGGGCGGAGGCGACGGGACCGTCAATGCCGTGGCGGGCCGGCTGGCAGGCACCGATACCGTCCTTGGCGTTCTCCCGATGGGTACGCTGAACCATTTCGCCAGAGATGCCGGCATCCCGCGCAACCTCGAAGCCGCCGTCCGTAATATCTTCACCGGTCAAGTGAAGACCGTGGATGTCGGTGAGGTCAATGGCCGCGTGTTCGTCAACAACTCCGGCGTCGGCTTCTATCCTCACTTCGTTCGCCAACGCGAGGAAGAGGAACGACACGGCCACGTCAAGCGCGTCGCGTTCATGCTGGCTTTGCGGTCGGTTGTACGGCGCTATTTCCGCCTGCGCATGAAGGTTCATCTGGACCAAGCGGAAGCCTTCGAACACGTGACACCCTTCCTGTTCGTCGGCAACAATCGATACCAGACTTCCGGTTTGGAGATCGGCACGCGAGCGCGGTTGGATTCCGGCCGACTTTGGGTGTGCACCGCGCCGCGCACCGGTCGAGAAAATATCCTGCGGACCGCGCTGAGGAATCTGCTGGGATGGGAGACCGACGAAGAGCTGAATGCCCGCGAGGTGGAGGAGATATGGATTGATCCCGGAACCCCACGGGTGAACGTGTCGACGGACGGCGAAGTCAGCATGATGGACGCGCCGCTCCACTACAGAATTCGACCTCACGCGCTCCGGGTCGTTGTGCCGGGCAAAGGGGCGCGGCACGACGGTTGAAATATATCGGCCGCATCTCGATCTAACCACTGCCTAGGTAATAAGCCGCCTGATCATTGGCAGTGCCTGCCCGAGACACAGCCGGCCTTCGACAATGGCTTCTTGGCTCGATTGAATTCCACCGCGGCGCGCAGCGGTAACGTCGGCCGCCGCACAAACAGAAGGGCTGCCTAGTCCAACAACGCACTGCGAAATCCACCGGTGCGGGTCCGCCATCATGGCGTGAGCAGCGCTCGCCCGGGTCGGCCTTTCCTGACGTGATCGAAAGCCTCGTCGGCTTGCGTGAGCGGCTTGCGAACGGCGATAGGAAGGCTGAGACGCTGCTGCTCGACGAGTTGAGCGAGATCCGCGAGCGCTGCCGCATCCGGCCGAAAAAGCGTCCATGTGTAATTTCTGGTGCCCTTCGGCAAGGCGGCGCGGTGGCTCTTTTTTTCGGAGAAAGACTTCAGTCCACCGCGCACCCAGCCGTAGCGGTCCAAATTGCCCAACATTGGATGCACCGTGGTCGCATGGCCCAGAGCGCCATCCCGCAAGCAGCGGACGAGCGCAAGGTCGTCGTCCCATGTGGCGAAGTTGAGCGTCGCATCGAACGTGCGGCCAAGCGAGGCGAGCGGCTGCGTATTGCCATCAAGAACTTCGGTGGCGCCCGCCTGCAAACATCCAGCCAACGTTGCCGGCCGCGCGATGGCCGTGATGCTGGCACCCCAGGCCGACAGCATTTGCAGCGCCAATGTCCCGAGTCCGCCGGCCGCGCCATGCACCAGCACTCTCTTTCCCGCCGCATTATGGCGGGTAAGTCCGGCGCCGCGCACCGCCAGCCACATGGTGACGAAGCTGTAGGGGATCGCTGCGAGCGCCTGAAGATCGCCGCCGGCAGGCGCCGGCAGCACATGGGCAGCCTTGACTAGAACGTGCTTGGCGTGGGTGCCGTGAGCTGAGGTCGGCTTCAGGCCGTAAACCCGGTCTCCGGGCTCGAGTGTGGACACCCTCGCTCCGATGCTCGCCACCGTGCCGACAAAATCGTTGCCGAGCACCATCGGAAACTTGCCTGCTCCAAGCAAGGACAAGAGCCGTAAGCCATAGCCTTCGGCGCGGCGCACATCGATCGGATTGACAGCGGCGGCCTGCACAGCGACCTCGACTTCGTCGGCGGCCGGATTTCGCCTCGGCACTTCTCGGACTTCTACGGCGCCTTTGGCGGCTGGGCCGAGGCAGAGCAATGCGGGGCTTGTGCTCATGTCACGGCCTCAGGGTGCGTTGCGCAGCTACGGCGCCGCGTCATGCAACCGTTATCGTCTGCTCGCCCAGGTCGAGCCGTCCATCCGCGCTACGAATCGTCGCCGCCACCGAGTCGCCGGGTTTAAGATAGTCCGGCCGCCGGCGCTGCGATGAAACGAACAATTCCCAGAACTTCCGTTCGGGCAGCAGCTGCAGAATGCGCCGGATCATCGGCGGCGGCACCCGCAACGCACACCCGCTCGGCGTTCCGGTCAGCAGAACATCGCCGGGAGCAATGTTGGCGAACGTCGACAATTCCGAAATCGTCTCGGCTGGTTTGAAGACCAGATTGGCCGTCGTGTCGTGCTGCCTCAGCGCGCCATTGACCGAAAGGCGCAGATCAAGATTGTCGAGCAGGGCGAACTCCTGCGGCTCGAGGACGGTCAGCCAAGGCCCGACCGGGCAAAAACCGCGATAGCTCTTGCCCTTGAAGAACTGCATCTGTGGAATCTGCACGTCCCGCGCGCTGATGTCGTTGGCTATGGTGATGGCGAACACATGGTCCTTCAGCGTCTCGGGTGTCACCGCGATGGGCGATGACACGGAGCGGCGGAATACAAGCGCAAGTTCGATCTCATAATCGAGCAGCGCAACATGCGCAGGCCGCCGCACGACGCTGTTGGCCGCACTGATCGACGCGTCGGATTTGGTGAAAAACATGTTGAAAGTCTTGGCGTCGGGGTCCAACCCCGATTCGAGCATGTGCTGGCGATAATTGGCCCCTTGGCAGAAAATGCGGCACGGTGCGGTAATCGGGGAAAGCAGCCGCTTTGCATCGACAGCAGCGCCAGCCGTCGCGCGGCTGGCGCCCCGCCAATCGTCTTCACCATGCTCGATCAGCGCCGCGGTCGTCGGATAATCGCCGGATAGGAAAACAACGCCATTTTGTTGCACGACGCCCCAACGCGGACCGCCCTCGGTATCGTAGCGCGCAAGATTGATGGCCATCCATTGTGCTCCTTGTGATGCGTTTTTATCCGAGCGGTCAATTGATGCCGAATTCCTTGCGATAGCGCGGAATGAAGAGAGATTTCCCCTTGATCAGCGACGTGGCAAAGCCACCGACGGCGACGCCGGATTTCGTAAGCGGAAGCACGCTGGCGCCGCGTTTGGGCCCGAGCGGGACAAGAATCGGTGGCGCCGTCCAAGGCCAATAGGGAGGTCGCTTTTCTAACGTTGTGCCCGCGATGACGGCCTTGATTGCCTTGGCCAGCCACGGCGCCTGGCGAGAAACAGCGACGATGGTCATCAGGTCGCCGGCCGCAGCAACGTCGCCCAGCGCGAAGATATTTCGCGCGCCCGCCGGACGAAGCCACTTGTCGACGGTAACCCGCCCCAGAGGATCGAAAGTGGCGCCTGGCAGGGCTTTCAGCAAGGCGTTGTCCGGCTTGGCGCCCATGACCGGAAAAATCAGATCGGCTGCAAACAAAGATCGACCGGCGATCGCGAGCGGCCCCGACGTCGGACGCATGGTCTCTCGAAGCCCTTCGGCGGTCGCGCCAAGATGAATGGAAACGTCCAAAGCCGCGAGTTCCGCCCCAAGCCGTCGACCCAGCGCAGGCGTAAAATCGGGAAAAAGCATCGCTGTCGCGGAAACGAGATCTATCTTTTTGCCGGACATTCCCGTCGCAATTTCGCCCGCAAGTTCGACGCCCACGGCGCCCGCGCCGACGATCGCGACGCTGCGCGCCGCTTTCAGCTTTTCATGTGCGTCCAAGAGAGCGGAGCGAAAATCCGAGATGCTGTCGCCGGACGCTTTGAACGGCTGCGCATATTTAGATCCAGTCGCGATGACGATAATATCGCCTTCAAGCGAGCCGTTGGCGGCAAGGCGAACGCTATCGCCCTCGATCGCGATCACACGATCGCGCAAGACGCGCCCGTGCTTCAAGAGGTGGTCGTAAGGCAGGACCAACTTGTCCAACCAGGCGGGATCGACGACGGCACGAATAGCGGCGACGTTGTGCACGAATGCGGCTTTCGGCTCGATCAGCACGACCTCAGCAACGGGGTCCAACGCCCGTGCGAGCAAGGTGCCGGCATAGCCGCCTCCGACAATCACAACGCGTTTCATGAGGTACTCCTAATGTCTCGTCAGCTGCGCGCCAGTTTCATCGCTTCGATGAACCACAGCGCGATAAGGAAGCTGCCTTGCATTCGAACAACGGCCGCGCCGACAGCCCTGTAACGCGGTGCCGGCGACGGGCAAGCAAGCCCCTTTTTGAACATTCATGAGGTCACGGCGGATATTTCCGGAGATCTCGCTGGCTTCGACTGGGCAATGGCCATGACCTCCCCGAACCAAAGCGCCGTCTGAAAATTGCCAAACAACTTGAGTTGTTCAGCCAAGAAGGCTCCCACGATGTCTGGTTCCTCCTTGCCGATCAGCTCCCTCAACGCACTTTCGGGCGTCTTCCAAACCTGTGTAAAGCTTGGTGCGGGATGAGCGCCGCCTTTCCAGCGTAAAGCCCCTGCTTGCACGGTGTAAAAACCAACCGGCTTTCTCCCTGCGACAAATTGAATTGGTCCGGGAGCGCTTGCCAGCAACTGTCTTAAACGGTCGCTTTGTTTTGCCGCGCGATTGACGAGAAGCGGTGCGAGACTAAGCATTATGCGCAGCCGCAGCCTTGAAATGATGGACATCGGATACCTCCTACAACACTATGGTACACGCGCATTCTTGAGGAAACTCAGATCGTTGCAGTGCCCCAACCGCAGATTCCGTCGCGGCTTACACAGCCTCCATGAGCCTTCCACCATTCTCCGCCTGAAGCACAAACGAGCTGATGATAATCTTCGCCGTCATTCGCAAATGTTCCTCGACGGCTTCGGTCGCAGCCGCGGCATTACGCGCGATCGTGGCGTCGAAGATCGCTTGGTGCTCGGCGAAGACATTGCGCTCGCGGGCTACGACGCCGGAATAGCCGCGATAGCGTTCGGATTGCTGGTAAAGCTGAGACCGGATCTGAAGGATCTTGTTCGAGCCGCAGGCGGCGACCAGCGCCAGATGGAATTCGGCGTGAGCGGTCGCCCAGCGAACCGCCTGGGGGTCTTCCGGCTGCGGCTCCGGGAGCTTTGACAGGCGGTGCCACGCGGCGACAAGGTTCGTCTCCCACTCGAGATCGCCCTGGGCGATCGACCGGGAGAGGCCTATCCGCTCGATCTCGACGCGGGCCTCCGTCAAGTCGCGCAGATCTTCGACGGAGAGCGGGGCGACCCGGTAGCCCTTTTGTGACTCCGCGATAACCAGCCCTTCTGCGCCGAGCCGCGACAGCGCCTCTCGAACCGCACCCAGGCTGACCTCGGATGATTGCGCGATGTCATTGATGCGCAGCTTGCTGCCGGGGAGGAGCCGGCAAGTGAGGATGTCGACCCGAAGCCTTTCGAACATCCGGTCGGACTGGGTCTTTGCGCTCATTATTCGCCGCTCCATTTTTCTACGCGCGCTTGCCGCTCCGGCGCTTTGACGATTGTTCGCGACTCCCAACGCCGACCCAATGGTGAAAATGATGGCATTTTAAATGCTCATTGTCATAAAAAATCTACTGGCGCAATAAAAATATATTTTCTTTGCACAAATTTTGTGGTAGCGTAAAAATACATTGTGACCCTCTCTGCAAGCTTCGCAGCAAGAAAATTGATAGAAATGGAGGAAATCCATGGCGAATGAAGCGCCGGTTCTGATCGTGGGCGGCGGCGGCGCTGGCCTCACAGCATCGATGTTGTTGTCCACGCTTGGCGTTCGGCACATCCTCGTATCCGCATTGCCCCATACGTCCGTGTTGCCGAAGGCCCACGTGCTCAATCAGCGGGCGATGGAGATTTTTGAAGAAGTCGGAGTGGCCGGGCGCATTTTGGAGAAAAGCACCCCGGCAGAGAACATGAGAGCAACGGCATGGTACTCCGGTATTACGGGCAACCACGACGGCTACGGGCGCGAGCTCGGCCGGCTCGAATGCTGGGGCGGTGCCTATACCGACCCCGACTTCGTCACGGCAAGTCCGTTCAGAACGGCAAACCTTCCGCAGATACGCCTTGAGCCTTTGCTGAAACAGCGGGCCGAGGAACTTGGCGGAGACATCCGTTTTGGCCACGAGGTCACCGGCTTCCGGCAGGATGACAAGGGCGTCACCACAGAGGTCAAGGTCCGCGAAACCGGACAAACATATTCCGTGAGATCTCAATTCCTCTTGGGTTGCGACGGAGGACGCATCATCGGCAAGATTGCGGGCATTGAGCTGGAAGGGCTGCGCAACGCCATGCGCATGGTGTCCTCTCATATATCTTACAATTTTTCGAAGTATCTTCAAGACGAGGAGGTGTTGATCCGCTGGCTGGTGAATCCGGATTTCGGGGGTTCGATCGCCAGCGGTGTGTTGGTGGCTATGGGCCCAGACAATTGGGGAACCAAGTCTGAGGAATGGGTGCTTCACATCCAATTTCCCATCGACGATCAGAGCGCGTTCGATGACGCCAAGGTGCTCGAGCGCATGCGTGCCGTTCTCGGCATCCCGGACTTCGCGCCGAAGATCCACGTGATCAGCAGGTGGATCATGGAAGGTGTTCTCGCCAACAAGTTTCAGGCCGGCCGGGTTTTTGTCGTGGGCGACGCGGCTCACCGGCACCCGCCGACCGGAGGACTGGGGCTAAATAGCGCGGTACACGACGCCTACAATCTTTGCTGGAAGCTGGCGGCGGTGGTTCACGGTAAGGCGGGGATGAAACTGCTCAACACCTACGGCGAAGAACGCCGCCCCGTCGACGACGCCAATGTCCAAAACTCTCTCAAGGCGGCATTCAATCACTTCAACATCGACAAGGCGCTCGCGCTCTCGCCCGACAAGAGCGCCAAGGAAAACTGGGACGAGCTTCGTCCCTTGTGGCAAGATCTTCCGAATTCCGCGCAGAAACGCCACACCGTGAATTCGGCGATCGTGTCCCAGACGATTGAGTTCCGGCACCACAACATTGAATTCGGCTATACTTACGCTTCCTCCGCGATCGTCGAGGATGGGATGCCGAAACCCGTACCGCTCGATAAGATCAGGATCTACGAACCAAGCACCAGTCCGGGGCATCCGCTCCCCCACGCGTTTGTCGAAAGGCAAGGCGAGCGCATCGCACTCAACACTCTGGTCCATGGCGGCAAGTTTGTCCTGATCGCTGGAGAAGACGGCCAGCCCTGGGTCGATGCGGCGCGCGAACTTGCAGAACGGTTTGGCATCGACTTGTTAGCCGTGCGGATCGGCATACTCGAAGGCGATTATGTAGATGCACGTTGCGCGTGGACCAAGCAGCGAGAAATCGGACGGCAAGGCGCGGTGCTCGTGCGGCCGGACCGCTATATCGGCTTCCGGTCCATGGGCGCAGTCAGAAACCATAAAGACGTGCTGAACAGGGCGCTTCGGCAAATACTCCATCTCCATTGACCCGCGCCGGGGGATTTCGTGGTTCCTAACATGTTTGCGCAACGTGCCTTGCCTAGAAGCGCCATCTCAGAAAAAGTGAAAATGTACACAAACCTCGGAGAGGAACAAATGTCGAGGAATTGGTATGCAAATGGCGGTGGCAAATACGCCGCCACGCTTGCGGAATGACTGCAAAGGCCAACACGAAATTTGCGAGCCCAACATTCCCGCCGCGGGAGGATGCCAAATGTCTGCCAGCGCGGAAGCAGATTCCGAACTTCCGTCCACATGCGATATTGCGATTGTCGGCGCCGGCCCCATCGGATTAATGCTCGCCAACCTTCTGGGTGCCGCCGGCGTCAATGTCGTGCTGGTCGAGCGAAACGACGGCCTGGTCGGATTGCCGCGGGCGATCGCCTACGACGCAGAAACACTGCGGCTATTTGCACAAGTCGGTCTGTTCGATGCAATCGCCGACGGACTCGTCCAAGACCCGGAGGTCGTCTATCTCAACGCCCGTGGCGTCAAACTGATGGAGATGACTCCGCCGCGAAGTGCGTACGGGCATTCCCAGCTTGGCACGTTTTACCAGCCGCGCCTCGAGCAGGTGCTCCTTGCGGGTCTCGCGCGATTCGATCCAGTGCGCGCGCTGTTCAATCACCGCGTGACGTCAATCTCTCAGGACCAAGTTGGCGTCGAAATCCTGGTCGAAACGCCGGCCGGTGCACGGTCGTTGCGCGCCAAATTTCTGGTCGGGTGCGATGGCGGAAACAGCGGCACGCGTGATTGGATCGGTTCGCGTCTGGTCGGCTCGACTTACGCCGAGCGCTGGCTCGTCATCGACGCCCGAATCGACAATCACGGTGTCGACAACATCACGTTCTTTTGCGACCCGCGCCGGCCCGCCGTGCGGCTGCCCGCCGTCGGCTCGCGCGTCCGTTGGGAATTCATGCAGCTGCCTGGAGAAAAGCCCGACGAGCTGGCAGGTGATAGAAGCGTCATGCGCCTGCTTGAACCGTTCGTCGATTTCTCCGCCGTCGAGATCGAACGGCGCGTGGTCTACACTTTCCACGCGCGCGTCGCCGATCGATGGAGACGTGGCCGCGTTCTTCTCGCCGGCGATGCCGCACATCTCATGCCACCGTTTGCCGGCCAGGGAATGAATAGCGGCATGAAAGACGTCGCCAACATCGCTTGGAAACTGGCGGCCGCCGTTGCCGGCCAGGCCGGCAACGACATCCTGGATACCTACGAGATCGAGCGAGCGCACCACGTGCGTGACATGGTCAATCTCTCGCGCCGTCTCGGCGCAGTCATCATGCCCACCAATCGGGCGATCGCGGGAGCGCGCGATGCCGTATTCGCCGTTCTCAATCTCTCGCGCGGGTTCCGCTCATTCGTTCGCCGCGGCGGCTTGCTGCCGCCGCCTCACATCGCGCGCAGCGCGCTGACGGCAGCGCGCAGGGACGCCGTGGTCGGCCAGATGTTGCCGCAGCCTGTGGTGACGCTAGCCGGCCAAGGGCGGCCGCTCGACTATTGGTTCGGCTGCCATGAATGGCTGGCGCTTGGCGTTGGCGTCGATCCGCGCGCCGAATTGTCACCGCGCGACGGAGCAATTCTCGATGGGCTTGGTGCGCGCTTTTTGGCCATCAACAGCGCCGCGGTGGCGACACCGACGCTGGACTTGCAGTGCCAGGATCGATCCTTCCTCGCCTGGGCAAAAAGCCATCGCGTTCGCGGCATCCTTGTCCGCCCGGATCGCTTTATCGCCCAGCGGCTGGATCGACGTTCCGACCTGAGCAGCCTCGATGCGTTTGCGGCCGTTGCCGATAACGAGCGACGCCTAGCTGAAAGTCACCTCAATCGCCGCAGCGACCGCACGGCTGCCGTCGTCTAACGCTTCGGCTAACAGAAGGACCTCGTGCAATGAACGCACATGTTGGTAAGGCACCTGTCGCAGCTGCCAAGCTGCAGCATCACGTCATCTATGTCAGCGACCTGAAACGATCGAAAGACTTCTACATCAGGCTGTTCGACCTGCAGTTCTCTGCGCTCAACCATCCCGACAGCAGCGCTGCTATGCGGCTCGCCAATATGGAGATGCATTTTTTCAGCTTCGGGTTTTACCACCACGATATCTGCCTGGTGAAGCACCACAAGCTGCAGATGGACAACGGTTCGATGCTGCACTTCTCTCTGATCGCGCGCGACAGCGGCGCATTCGAGGCGATCCGGCAGCGCGCGAAAGAATTGGGTGTTGCCACGCGCGACGGCCGCCTGATCGCCTCCGCAAAAGCGCCGCTTGGCGGACGCGCGTTCTGCCTTCAGGATCCGGACCATCACTGGATCGAAATCGTCGAGGAGCCCGGCCAATGACCACCGTTTCCTACGTTCCCCCGAACGTGCTGCCGCCGTTTTTGCAAAAGTTTGCGCCGCTGCTCAAACGCAAGTGGTTTCGCGGGCTGGTACTTGCACCACCTACGCTCACGGGCCGCCGGTTCTCCAACAAGACCGAGGATTACGGCGTGTTCGAGCCGTCCCGGATCGCGCGCATCGCTCAGGTGTCGATCTTCGTGCAGGATATCGCCCGAGCGCGCCAATGGTACGAGAAACTCGGCGGCTTGCGGCACAGCCGGACCTGCGAAGAAGAGCCACATCCGTTCAAGGAAGGCTGGCGCATCCGCTGCTGCTATATGAGCGCTGCCGAGCACGAGGAATGCCTCGTGCTGGTCGAAGAACGCGATCCTGACGGTAAGATCACGATTCCGTCAGGCATGAGCTTCTTCCACACAGCGTTCGAACTTCAAGGCAACCGCCTGGAGGACGTGTTCGCCTTCGCCGATCAGGCGAAGCAAGCGGGCTTCGCGCGCAATTACGGCCCGGTGCGTCACAACAGCGAGCCACCCATAGGCGACGGCGAAACCGGCGGTAATGTCGCCTGCTATTTCTACGATCCGGACTACCACAACGTCGAATTTTGCGGTGCGATGGACACGATCGAGAACTACCGCGCGCGCTACGGCGATACCAAGGGCTCCTCGCGGGCATGACGAGGCTAAATCAGGAAGAGAAGTCGGTTACGCGAGGGCCACAAGCTTGAGTACCGTTGTCGGTTCACCAGCAGCGGCCGGAACTCCGCTCGCCGTTCGCGGCGAGCACGACGTCGTTGTTTTAGAGCAAAGCAAGCCGACGCTGGTTGACGCCGAGGGAAACACTTACGAGCTGTTGGCGCAGGGAGCGACCCTCGCTCCGCAGTCGCCCGCGCTTTCGTTCTTTCTGACGACCGCGGAGTACCGGCGGTCTTGGACTTGGACCCATAAGAAATGGTTGGCCCGCATCACCCAAGCGGCAAATATGTTCCGAAAGCTCGGCGTCGGACGAAACGACGTCATCGCCTTCGTCATGCCCAATCTTCCGGAGACTCATTGGGTCATCTGGGGTGGCGAAGCGGCGGGGATCGTTTTCGCCGTCAATCCTTTGTTGGAGGCTCCGCTCATCCTCGAGCTGCTTTTGGCCGCTAAGGCAAAATGGCTCGTGACCATCGGTCCGACGCCCGGATCGGAGATCTGGGAAAAGGTTGCGGCGGTTGCTCCTAAAGTCCCCGGCCTGGAAGGAATTCTGACGGTCCATCCTTCCCGATATTTGCGCGGAGCAACCGGTGTTTTGCTCACAGCGCTGGCGAAGCTCCGAACCCCCCGGCGATTGGCGCATCTTAAAGTTCTCGACTTCACCAACGAATGCAGCAAGCACGCCGCCGACAAGCTTAGCTTCGACCCTCCGACCGCGGATTCGACGGCTTCCTATTTCTGTACCGGCGGAACCACTGGAACACCGAAGATTGCGGTCAGAACTCATCGCACCGAACGCGCCAACGCGCTCCAGCTCATCGCAGCGTTCGGTTCGAACATGTCGCCGGGAAGGGTTTTCTTCTGCGGCCTGCCGCTTTTCCATGTCAATGCGCAAATTGGCTCTGGACTTACGGTCTGGGCGAGGGGTGGACATGTCATTCTCGGCACGCCGCAAGGCTACCGGGCTCCGGGATTGATTCAGAAGTTCTGGGATATTGCCGCGCACTATAAAATCAACTCGTTTTCAGGCGTGCCGACGGTGTATTCGTCGCTCTTGCAGGTTCCCCGCGGCGATCGCGATCTCACGACAATCCAATACGGCATCTGCGGCGCCGCGCCGATGCCCGTCGAGCTGTTCAATCGCTTCCAGCGCGAAACCGGGATAAAGATCCTCGAGGGATACGGCCTTACCGAAGGCGGTTGCGTCTCCACCCTCAATCCGCCGGCAGGAGCGAGCGACGCCGGCACGATCGGCGTCAGGCTGCCTTGGCAGCGCGTATTGCCGATGAAGCTCGATGCCGACGGTCGCTATCTGCGCGATGCGGCCATCGACGAAGTCGGCGTCATCTGCATCACCGGACCCAATTTATTCGAGGGGTACCTCAATCCGCAACACAATCGTCGGATTTGGGTCATGCGCCCCGGCGCAGACGGAAAACTCGAGCGTTGGCTCAACACCGGCGATTTAGGGCGGGTCGATGCGAACGGCTATTTTCGGCTGAGTGGACGCCAAAAGGAGTTGATCATCCGCGGCGGCCACAACATCGATCCGCGGTTGATCGAAGAATGCTTACAGAAGCATCCGTCGGTTGCGCTGGTAGCAGCAGTGGGCCGGCCAGACGAGCATTCCGGCGAGGTGCCGGTGGCCTACATCCAGCTTAGACCCGATCAGAGAACGGCGCCGGACGAGCTTCTGCGTTTTGCGCAAAGCGCGATTCCAGAGCGCGCAGCATGGCCGAAAGAAGTCCGGATTGTGCCTGCGCTGCCGACCACGGCAGTGGGAAAGATCTTCAAGCCGGCACTGATGCTGCGCGAAATGGAGGCGCTGGTTGCCCAGGAAGCGCAGGCTTGCGGCGCAACGCTAAGCTACTGCGAAGCGGTGCAAGATCCTCGCCTCGGCTTGATGCTCAAATGGTCGGCAAGCGCGCGATCGGACGAGCTCAGGGCGCGGCTGGACAAATACGCGTTTCATCACGAGCAAATAGACAATTCCGCGGGCAAAAACATCGCGTGAGACTTGCGATTGCGGACCGCCATGGCTCGGTCGAACTGCGCGAGAGGATGTCATGGCGAAGTCGCTGGCAGAAGACCTCTATTCTGACAAGCTCCTGAACAATCCCTATCCGGTCTACAAGCAGATCCGCGATCTGGGATCGGCGGTGTGGCTGCCAAAAAGGAGGCTGTGGGCGATCGGCCGATTTGACGACGTGCGGTTGGCCTTGAAAAGCGACGCCGCTTTGATTAGCGGCAACGGCATCGCCGCCAATAACCTCGTAAACGGTCAGCACGCGCCGATAGTCCTTACCAGTGATGCGGATACCCACAATCGACGACGCAGCGTTCTGCTGAGGCCAATTCTTCCGAGCCCCTTGAAGGTCCTACGTCCGCGGCTCGAGGAGGAGGCGGAGCGGATCGTCGTGCGCTTGGCGAATGGCGATGCGTTCGATGCCATGTCCTCCTTCGCAGCCCATCTGCCGGTTAGCGTCGTGGCAGACCTCGTCGGGCTGAACAGGGCCGGGCGAGAAAATATGCTGCGCTGGGCGGCAGCTACTTTTAACGCACTGGGAGTGATGAACTTTCGCGGCTTGAAATCCATCCCGACGTTGCTCGATCTCCGCCGATACGTCGCAAAGCTGGATCGGCGCAAAGTGTCGACAGATGGATGGGCAGCTCGACTCTTCGAGGCGGCCGATCGCGGCGAATTATCGGCCGATGAGGCACGGAACATGATTATCGACTACGTTGCGCCGTCGCTTGACACCACGATCTTGGCGACCGGACACCTGCTTTGGTACCTCGCAACGACACCAGACGCCTACGAAACGCTGCGAAGCGACTCCTCGCTCATTCCGTCCGTAGTGAACGAAACGGTGCGGCTTGCGTCTCCAATCAGAGGATTTACGAGGCAGGCCGCGCTCGACTTTCAAATTGGCGATTCGACGATTCCAAAAGGGGCCAGAGCGTTGATCTTGTTCGCGTCGGCAAACAGGGACGAACGAAGATACGCAAACCCGGATAAATTCGACTTAAGCCGCAATCCTCGAGATCATGTGGGGTGGGGACACGGGCCGCATACTTGCGCAGGCATGCATCTGGCGCGACTCGAGATGGAAGTCTTGCTCGGCAGCCTGGTCAAACATATCGCGAGCATCGAAGTTGGTGAGCCGGTTTTGCTGAGAAACAACGTACTGCAAGGTTTTGAGCGGTTGCCCGCCAAGTTCCGGCGGTCCCGTAGCGGTTAAAACGTTTGGCGCGGAGACAATACGCACATGGATGATGTTGTCGCCATCACGCAGAATGTAGCCAAATTCGCATTTCGCGACCAAGGGCGCTGGGACGAGTTGCGCGATTTGTTCCATCCGAACGCTTCGATTGCCGTCACCTGGTATGCTGGACCGATTGAAGGCTTCATCGAGCGCTCGGCCCAAATGACGGCTGCCGGCAAATCGCTCACAAAGCATTGGATCGGCGCTTCAAGGGTTACAATTGAGGGCAATCGAGCCCTCAGCGACACCGACGTTGCGATCCTTAACCGCACGAAACTAGGCCCCATCGAAGCCGACGTGACCAGCTATCTGCGCTTCTTCGACCGGTTCGAACGGCGCGACGACGGCATCTGGCGTATCGCAAGCCGGACAGGGATCTATGAGAAGGATCGGATTGATCCTGTCAGGCCTTCGCTTCTGTATCCCCTTTTATACAGCTTGGCCGGTTTCAATCGTTTTCCCCGCCCTTACCGTCATCTTGCCGCCGGCTTGGTGCGCCGCGGCCACGTTTTGGCGAAGCCGATCATCGAAGCCGGGACAACAGAGGAAGCGGAGCTATGGCAGGACGCAAGAATGTGGCTTGCCGCGCGTAATTGAATTTCCAGGCCTGAGGCCAGCGGTCATGCGCTTGCGTTGTTGCGTCTAGCGCGACGAGCACCCGGCCCAATGAGGGCGTCGGCTTTTACACGTCGGCTTTGGGGCCCACGAGCAGACATTCGCGAAATGACGCACGCGAAAAAGAAAGACCGCCTTGCGGCGGTCTCTCCGAAGCCCAATCGAATGTTTGGATCAGGCGGCTGTGCGCTTGGCTTTTTCGACCTTAAGGTGGCCAGCGATCGCATCGAGCACGGCCACCTTAGCCTGCTCGATAGATGCGATGGCATAGTCGATGGCGAAAGAAGCGTCTTCGTCCAACAACCGGGAATAATTCGCAGCGCCCTTAACGTCCAAAGCGTGCTTCCGCTGGGCTACTTTCGACTTTAGATCGTCCACGTCAGCGGCGATTTTCGCTTTCAGTCCATTCCACTTGGCGGACGCCGTATCGCTGGCGGACTGGATGTTCTGGTTTACCTTTTGGGTCGCTTGCTCAGCAGCAGCCTGCGCCTGCGCAACGCGTGCAACGACTTTATCATGCGCTTCTTTCTGTGCCGCTGCCGCCGCATCCTCGATATTCTTGGCGTGAACCGACAAATTTGCGAGCTGGTCGGCAAATGGCTTGCCCATAGTACGCCTCCGTGTGTGTGTGAGTTCATCTTCCCCGGGGCGCATTGGCGCATTCCTCCGGATTAAATTCAAAATAGCTGTGCGATTGACGGAGCGCATTGATGTGGATCAACGCTCGCCTGGCGTCGCCTAAGGCTGCGCGTCGTTGTCGGGGGCGTTCCGGAGGGCGAGGGTGGCTTCGAGGCTGGTGGCGCGGTCGGCGAGCTCGATGCTGGCAGCCTCGAGTTCCTGGGCAGCGCGCGTCCCGGCGCCTTCGCGTGCCAGCTGGATGCAGCGTAGCGCCACTTCACGCAGGTGCGGACCGATCTCCGTGATCGACATCGAGCTGATCACGTGTGATTTCATCTCTAAGCGCGCGGCGTCTTCTCGGCTGAGCCTTTGTCGCGTCTCTGCGGTTTGGTCGTCCGCAAGGTTTTTCAAGACTTGTTGCCGCCGATCGTTGCTGTACTTCCGCCCGAGCGCGCTTCGTGGACCCGGCGCACGCGTCGTTTATCGGCACGAGGTATTGTCGAGGGCGGGAAATGTCCAATACGCTGAGGTCGCGTGGTCGATATTTATCCGGTATGGTTGCTGCGGGACGGACTTTATCTACCGCGTTCTGTCTTGCTGCGCGGAGCGGGGGGCGAACAAATGGAACTGCGACATCTACGATACTTTCTGGCGGTCGCCGAGGAGCAGAACTTTACGCGTGCGGCCAGGAAGCTGCGCATCAGTCAGCCGCCGCTGAGCGCGCAGATTCGACAGTTGGAAAAAGAGCTGGGAACTCCGCTGTTTCGACGGCTTGCCCGGGGCGTCGAGCTTACGGATGCGGGAAAGCTCTTGCTTGAACAGGCCCGCATCATCCTCAAACAGGTCGACGACGCAATCGTCGGAGTGCGCCGCCGCGGTCGCGGCGAGACGGGCCGCGTGATCGTCGGCGCCAATGGCGCGTGTTTTCACCCACTTGTTTTGAAGGCCCTTTACGAGTGCAGAGCGCGATACCCAAGTCTCACGATTGCTGTCGAAGTGGAAGTCACCAATACGTCGCTGCTGATCGCGTGGCTCCGGACCGGGCGGATCGACGGGTGCCTTCTCTCCCTGCCGATCGAGGACAGCGAAGGTCTGACGATCGAACCGTTGGTCGATGAGGATTGTGTGATTGCGCTGCCGCATGGACATGCGTTGGCCAATTCTGCATCTGCCTCATTGGCTAGCCTCGCCAAAGAGAAGTTCATCCTCTTTCACCGTAGCTTCAACCCTGCCATGTATGATTCGATATTCGCGACATGCCGCCAAGCGGGCTTTAGCCCCAAGCTCGACCAGGAAGTGGCGCAGATCGTGAGCGTCATCCCGGTGGTGGCTGCAGGCTTCGGAGTTTCAATCGTCCCGCGATCGTTCAGCGAAATTCACTTTCGCGGGGTCAAGTATGTCGATATCGAAGGCGATGCGCCCCGCGCGGCGCTCGGGGTTGCTTGCCGGCACGATGAGCGGTCCCCCGCCATCAAGAATGTCATGAAAGCAGCTCGCCTTGCCAAGCTCACGCAACTAGCGTCGGCGGAGCGTTCTGCTACGCGGTCTCAGCACTAGGGACGTAGGCCTCGTAGGGCACCCACCAGCCTCGGACTTGCGTTGGGTGGCGGCGGACATCAAACGCGAGAAGGCGGGTGGTATCAAGCGATGGCGGACATCGATTCGTCGCACCGAGGGTTCGATGACGAGCGGGACAAGAATCGGTGGCGTGATCCACGGCGAATAGTGAGGCAGCTTCTCTAACGCTCTGCCCGCAATGACGGCCTTGATTGGGGTCTGATCAAAATGCTGAGTGCCACCGCGGTTTGACGATGACCGCGGCGGGCCGTTAATTCAGCATCTCCGGCAGCGGGCGCGAACGCGTCGGGTGGGAGGACGCCAATGATGAAAGCGCCGGAACCGGCGCCGCAGACCCGGCCAGGCGGCTTACCCGTAGGCGGTTCGCGTCCAAGCCGTCTGCCTCCGCTCACGCGCTTCCTCGCAGCAACCGAACTCGACACCCGCATGCTCGGCATGGTCGGGGCGCTGGCGCTGATCTGGATCGCGTTCCACTTGCTGTCGGGCGGGCTCTTTCTCACGCCGCGCAACCTGTGGAATCTGTCGGTGCAGTCGTCGTCGGTCGCCATCATGGCGACGGGCATGGTGCTGGTCATCGTCACCCGCAACATCGATCTGTCGATCGGGTCGATGCTCGGCTTTCTCGGCATGGTGATGGGCGTCGTCCAGGTCGACCTCCTGCCGAAACTCGTCGGCTTCGAGCATCCGGCGACCTGGATCGTCACGCTCGCAGCCGGGCTTCTCGTCGGCGTCGTGCTCGGCGCGTTGCAGGGTTTTGTCATCGCCTATCTCGGCGTGCCGTCCTTCATCGTCACGCTCGGCGGCCTCTTGATCTGGCGCGGTGCGGCCTGGTGGGTGACGCGCGGCCAGACGGTGGCGCCTTTGGACGGGGCGTTCCGGCTGATGGGCGGCGGTCCGGAAGGCTCGATCGGCGCGGCGTGGAGCTGGGCGGTCGGCCTTCTCGCCTGCGCCGCGGTCGTCGCGGTGCTGACGCACCGCCGCATGCGGCGGCAGAAATTCGGCTTCGCGGTACGACCAAGGGCGGCCGAGGTTCTCGTCGGCGCCGTCACTTGCGCGCTCATCCTCGCCGCGGTCGCCGTGGTCAACGACTATCCCTGGCCGGTCGGCAGCGTGCGCCGCTACGCGGCGGCGCACCACATCGCGCTGCCGGACGGCGGGCTGTTCATCGCCCACGGCATCGCGGTGCCGGTTCTGATCGCGATCGGCGTCGGCGTCGCCATGACGTTCGTCGCGACGCGCACGCGCTTCGGCCGCTATGTCTACGCCATCGGCGGCAACCCGGAGGCGGCCGAGCTCGCCGGCATCGATACGCGCTGGGTGATCATGAAGGTCTTCATGCTGATGGGGTTTTTGGCCGCCATCAGCGCCGCCGTGTCGATCGCGCGGCTCGATGCCGCGACCAGCGCGGAAGGCACGCTCGCCGAATTGTTGGTCATCGCCGCGACCGTGATCGGCGGCACGTCGCTGTCGGGCGGCGTCGGCACCGTGGCGGGGGCGATGCTCGGCGCCGTGCTGATGCAGTCGCTGCAGTCGGGCATGGTGCTGCTCGGCGTCGACACGCCGTTACAGAACATCGTCGTCGGCCTCGTCCTGGTGGTCGCGGTCGGGCTCGACACCGCGTACCGGCGGCGGCTGCGCTAGGATCGCGACATGGCAACAAGCATGGGCGAGCAACAAACCATGACCGCATCCTCCACCCCGTTGGTCGCGATGCGCGACATTTCGCTGGCGTTCGGCGGCGTGCACGCCGTCGACCGGGCCTCGATCGACCTCCACGCCGGCGAGGTGATGGCGCTGGTCGGCCATAACGGCGCCGGCAAATCGACGCTGATCAAGATTCTGTCCGGCGCCTACCCGCGCGATTCCGGCAGCATCGCCATTAAAGGCGAAGAAGCGGCCATCGCCAATCCCCGCGACGCCAAGAGCTACGGCATCGAAACCATCTATCAGACGCTGGCGCTCGCCGACAACATCGACACCGCCGCCAATCTGTATCTGGGCCGCGAACTGCGCACCCGCTGGGGCACGCTCGACGACATTGCCATGGAGGCCGCGGCGCGCCAAGTGATGGGGCGGCTCAATCCGAATTTTCAGCGCTTCAAGGATCCGGTGCGGGCGCTGTCCGGCGGGCAGCGGCAGTCGGTCGCAATTGCGCGCGCGATCCTGTTCAACGCGCAAATTCTGATCATGGACGAGCCGACCGCGGCGCTCGGGCCGCAGGAAACGGCGCAGGTCGGCGAACTGGTGCGGCAGCTCAAGGCCGACGGCATCGGCATCTTTCTCATCAGCCACGACATCCACGACGTGTTCGATCTCGCCGACCGCATCTGCGTGATGAAGAACGGCCGCGTCGTCGGCACCGCGCGCGTCGCCGACGTCTCGAAGGACGACGTGCTCGGCATGATCATCCTCGGCAAATGCCCGGGCGCCGCGGTTCCGGGTCCGGGCGCGGTCGTATGAGGAGAAAATTGGCCCTGCTTGAAGTATGACCCTGAGGGGTATATTATGTTAGCGGGGGTGAACGGCTTGAGGATCTTCGCTACGAAATGGTTTGCCCGTTTCGCGCGGCAGGAACGGATCGATGACGGGCGCATGTGCGAGGCCGTCTCGCAGGCGGAGAATGGATCAATCGATGCCCGTCTCGGCGGCGACCTCATCGAGCAGCGGGTGGCGCGGTCAGGCGGCGGACGCTCGGGAGGGTATCGTGTTTTGATTACCTACCAGGTCGCCCGTCGCAGTGTCTTTCTCTACGGGTTTGCCAAGAACGAGAGGGACAATATTGGGCCGCAGCGACTCGCCGAGTTGAAGGATTTGGCCGAGGCATTCATGGACCGGACCGACGCCGAGCTCGACAAGATGGTGAGCGAAGCCAAAGTGATGGAGATTGAGTATGGCCCCCAGAAACAAGAGTAAGCCGACAAAGTACCGGGGCAGGCTCGCCGAGGCGATCCACGAGACAGCCTCCGACTTGCACAGCGCTGGTTTCCTCGACAAGGCGACGATGCGCAAATTCGACGCCTCGTGCCTCACCTCTGTTGTCGAGCTTTCGGCGAAAGAGATCGCTGATTTGCGGAAACGTGAAGGTATCAGCCAAGGTGTGTTCGCGCGCTATCTTAACGTCCGGCCCAAGCTCGTGAGCGAATGGGAGCGAGGCGAGAAAAAGCCGAGCGGCCCCTCGCTCAAGCTTTTGTCGATCGTCAAAAATCGAGGGTTGGACGCGATTACATAAGTGCCGCGGAATTGTGGCTTGCGGCTGCGCGTTAAGATCACGCCGAATAATTGCCCTAGTTGCCGGAGAACCAAACTGACAAGATGAGCAAGGCCGTCGCGGCGAGGACGCCTTGCAGCAAGGTGCCGCCAGCAAGCGCTGCGGCCGCGCGCACCGGCCGCAGCCCGGTGCTCGCGGTGACCAACCAAAAATACTCATCGTTGACGTGTGAGAAAGTCATGGCGCCGGCGCCGATCGCGAGCGTCGCGAGCGCCTTGCCGCTGTCGTTGTCGAGACCGAGCGGCAACAGCGCCGACTGCATCATGCCCGCGGCGGTGATGGCCGCGACCAGCGAGGAACCCTGCAGGGTCTTGATCACCGCCGCGATCAGGAACGGCACCAGCAGGCCGGCATGCCAGGCGAGCAGGCGCTCGCCGAGCAATTCCGCCATGCCCGTTTCCTGGCAAAGCTTCTGCAGGCCGCCGGCTGCCGCCACGACCAACAAAACGCCGGCGACCTGACCGAGCACGCGCTGCGTCCAGCCGGCGTCGGCAAAGAGCTTCCAACTCAGCTTCAAATGGCCAACGACCATGATGCCGAGCGCGACCAAAAACAGAAACAGCGGCCGGCCGAACGCCAACACCATTTCCCGGCGCGTGCCGCCGCCGAGCGGCTCGCTCGGAATATCGCCGAGCGATTGCACCATCAGCATCGCAAGCGGCACGATCGCCGCGAGGACGAGCACGGCCGCGATGCCGCCGCCGCGTGGCTCCGCGTCTGGCAGCGGCGGCAGCGACGCCGTGCCGGCAACCGGCAGCCATCGCGCCCATGCCGCGCCGACGGCAACGACCACGAGCGCGATCGGCACGCCGAACAGCGCGACGCGGCCCCAGGACGCGTCAAGAATCGACGCGGCGGCGATCGGCACCGGCGCCAGCAAAAGTAGACCGTGGCTCGCCGAAATTCCCAGCGCCAATGTCGTCGCCGCCCTTTCGCCTTGCCGCGCCGCCCCACCACCGAGCGGCCGAAGGAGCGGCGTCAGCAATGCGAACGCGGCGGCCGGCGAAGCGCCAATGCCTGCGATCAGGCCCAGCAAGGCCGCGATCGTGGTGGACCCCGGAAAGCGCCACCGGCCGATCGCCGTCGCCAGCCGCTCGGACGCCCCCGAACTTTCGGCGAGCGCGGCGACGAAGCCGGCGGCGACGATGACCAAGCCGGGCCCAACCATCGCCTGGGAGAAGCCGGTGCCGAACGTCTTGCCGACGAACGCGGTCGAGAAGCCGGCGGCCAGCCCGAACGCCGTCGCCACGACAATGATGGCGAGCAACGGGTGGAGACGGCGGGACTGCGTGACGGCAATGAGAATGACGGCTGACGCAAGCAGGAGGAGTGCCTGGAACAAAGGCATGCCGGACATTGGCCGTTGGACCTCGTTGTTGAAGGGAGAGGAACGCCGCGCTCGGCCGTCGGCGGGTCATCCTTGGCGACGTGTCTTCACTTCATTATATTTTCCGCAAGTCGGTGGAAAGAACTTGCGGTGGAAAGAACCGCCGGTGGAAAGAACTTGCCGGTGGAAAGAACTTGCCGGTGGAAAGAACTTGCCGGTGGAAAGAACTTGCCGGTGGAAAGAATTCTGCGGGTCGGAAGTCAAAAGCGGATGAGCGTTCGCGTCGTGGCAAGTTGCCGCCAATCCCGCCGGCTCGGCATCGCCGCGTTTGTCGTCGTGACGCTCTGCTTGGCCGCCGCAAGCGCGGCAGCGGCCGCCGCCGCGCCCACCGATTTCATCCACGCCGAAGGCACCCACCTCGTCGACGGCCGTGGCGACCACTTCACCGTCAAAGGCATCAATCTCGGCAACTGGCTGGTGCCCGAAGGCTACATGTTCAAGTTCGACCGCGCCCGCGCGCCGAACGAGATCGCCGGCGTCATTTCAGGGCTGATCGGCCCCGAACAGGCCGCGCGGTTCTGGACGCAATTCCGCGACGTCTATGTCGGCGAGGACGACATCCGTTTCATCAAGTCGGCCGGCTTCAACACCGTGCGCGTGCCGCTGCACTGGCGGTTGTTCATTACGCCCGGCGACGGCGGGCCGGACCGCTTCGAGGGCGAGGGCTGGCGTCTGGTCGACCGGCTGGTTGAGTGGTGCCGCGCCTCGGGGCTGCGGGTCATTCTCGACCTGCACGCCGCGCCCGGCGGGCAGACCGGCGTCAACCACGACGACGGTACCGGCTTCCCGCTGACGTTCTACGTGCCGCGCGACCGGGCGCTCACCATCGCGCTGTGGCGCGCGCTCGCCGCGCATTACCGCGACGAGCCGGCCGTCCTCGGCTACGACCTGCTCAACGAGCCGGTCTCGCCTTACAGCGACGAGAACTATCTCAATCCGCGGCTGGAGCCGCTCTATCGCGACATCGTCGCCGCCATCCGCAGCGTGGACCGCAACCATGTGGTGCTGCTCGCCGGCGCGCAATGGAGCACGAGCTTCGCCGTATTCGGCCGGCCGTTCGACGCCAACGCGGTCTACACCTATCATAAATTCTGGGCGGTCCCGACGCGCGACGCGCTGCAGAGCTACATCAATTTCAGCAATCGCTGGAACGTCCCGTTGCTGATCGGCGAGACCGGCGAATACGACAACGACTGGAACGCGCGGTTCCGCCGGCTGCACGAGCGGTTCGGCATCGGCTGGTGTTTCTGGGCCTACAAGAACCTCGATTCCGACACCACCGTGGTTTCGATCCAAAAACCGGCGGGCTGGGATCTGATCAGCAAAGCCGGCAGCGCGGACGAGATCGAGCCCGGCGCGTTGCCGCCGCGCGCGCAGGCGCAGGCGATCCTCGACGCTTATCTCGAAGCGGCCAGGTTCAGGAACGGTCGCATCAACCGGGATTATCTCAGCTCGCTCGGCCTCGGCGTTGCGAGCCCATAGCCTGAGCGCGGCACGTCGGCCCCGAGGCTTGCCAGCCATCCTTCATTGGGCGGCGCCCCGCGGCCCATGTTTCAGCCCAACATGTCGTGGGAAACGGCCACGTCGTCTGTCATCGCACGCGCAGCACGCCGCGGCCGCTTTCACCACTTCTTAGCATGGACAAAACGCTCCCGATCTGACATGAGCGCGGCTGAAACTCAGAACTCGGCTTGGCTGAGCTCGCTACGTGCTCGCGACATCAAGGGGAGGCGTTCCGCAATGTACCGTGGCACCAAAGACATCATGCTGCCGACCACCATCACCGGCTCGCTGCCGCGGCCGAGCTGGTACACCGAGAATCTCGGCAACCGCATGTTCCTCGACGCGATGGTGAACCGCCGCTATCGCGAGCAATACGTCGACACCCTGTCCTGCTACCTGCGCGACCAGGAGATCGCCGGGCTCGACATCGTCACCGACGGCGACTGCCGCTTCGACGACGATGTCGGCGGCCAGAGCTGGACCAGCTACCCGCCGCACCACATGACGGGCTACGAGCGCGGCAATCCGCGGCCGACGCCGGCCGGGCGCGGCGGCCTGTGGTTTCCGCGCGGCCACATCCTGCACGATTATCTGGAATCGCGCGTGATGCCGAGGATCATCGGCCCGGTCGGCCGCGGCGATCTGCAATACACCGCCCTGTGGAAGACGGCGCAGCGGCTCACCACGCGGCCGGTGAAGTTCGGCGCGGTGTCGGCCGAAATCGTCGCCTTCGCCTCGCAGGACGGTTACTACAAGAGCGTGCCGGAACGCATGCTCGCCATCGCCGACGCCTTCAACCAGGAATATCACGAACTCGCCGACGCCGGCTGCCCGGTGATCCAGATCGAAGAGCCGCAAATCCACCTCGCCGCCGCCCGCGGCATCCAGGACAAGGTGATCACGCCGGATCTGATGGTCGAGGTGTTCGAGCGCACCGTGAAGGGGCTGCGCGCCAAGACCGAAGTGTGGGCCCACTCCTGCTGGGGCAACCCGTCGCAGCAGCGCATGTTCGCCACGGTGCAGAGCTACAAGGCGTCGCTCGAAACCTACAACCGGATCGACTGCGACGTGATCACGTTCGAGATGTCGAGCTCGGGCGGCATGGACCTCGACGCCATCGGGGAGACCATCACCGAGAAGAAGATCGCCATCGGCGTCATCGACCATCACACGCTGCAGGTGGAAAGCCCGGACGAAGTGGCGAAGCAGATCCGCGCCGCGCTCAAATACATCCCGCCGGAGCGGCTCGTCATCTCCTCCGACTGCGGCATGGGCCGCGAAGGCATGAGCCGCCGCCACGCCTTCTACAAGATGGTCTCGCTGGTCCTCGGCACCAACATGGTGCGCAAGGAGCTCGGCTTCCCCGAGGCGCAATGCCTCGCCGCCGACGAGCGCTATTCGCTGGTGGTGCCGGCGAAGTAACGGCGTTTCCCGTCGATGGCGCGAAGGCCGGGCAACTGCCCGGCCTTTCTGTTTGTCGGGGCGAAGCGAGCGGCTTCAGCCTTCTTTCTCGTTGGGATCGCCTTTGCCCGTCGTGATCAGACTGCGCAGACTCTCGTTGATGCAATAGCCCCACGCGCCCGCACACTTGCCGTAGCATTCGACGGTGGGAACGAGACCCAAATGGGTGAAGCGGAGCTCTGTCTTGCCGCCCTTGTCGGCGATGTCAAAGACGATGTCCGTGCCGTTCCATTCGGCCTTGTGCTTGACGAAGTTGATCTTGGCGTCACCGACATGCCAGACGACCTTCTTGCCCGGTACCAACGCGGTGATCTTCTGGGTGCTGCGGTGGAGGTCCTGGTAGCGGTAGCTGAACTCGGCGCCGATTTCGTCCGTCCTGCCGTCGATTTCTCCCGACCACCAGCCGCGCACGTTGTTGACGGCGGCAAACACCTCTTCAGGAGATTGGTCGACCGTGAAAGACGTGGTGTAATCGTTCTTGATCATGGCTCGCTCCTCTTTGTTGGCCGTGAGATAGAATAAAGAGCGGATACCGGAGGGTGGGAGTGACAAGTGTGGCGGGATTGCCATGGACTCGCTGATCACCGCCGCGGGGCGCGCGCTCGCGGCGGGTGATCCGCTCGGCGCGCTGAAAAGGGTCGCGCTGCGTGACGACGCTCCGGCGCTGGCGCTTCGCGGCATCGCGATGGCGCAGCTCGGCGATTTCGAGCGGGCGAAGGCGCTGCTGGGAAAGGCTGCGCGTGCCTTCGGTTCCAGAGAGACCGTGGCCCGCGCGCGGTGCATCGTCGCCGAGGCCGAGATTGCGCTGGTCTCGCGCGACCTGGGCTTTCCGGCGAAGGCGCTCGACGCGGCGCGGGTGACGCTCGAACAGCATGGCGACCGCCTAAACGCGGCGCATGCGCGGTATCTCGAGGTGCGGCGCCTCCTCCTGATGGGGCGCCTCGACGGGGCCGAGCGTGCGCTTGCAAAGCTCGATCCGACACCCTTCCCGCCAGCGTCGCAGGCTGCGCACGAGCTGGTCGTGGCCGGAATCGCAATGCGACGCGTCCGGGCGAGAACAGCGCGCGTAGCGCTCGCCCGGGCCGAGCACGCCGCGCGGCGGGCTGGCATCCCGGCGCTGACGGCGGAGGTCGAAAGCGCATCTGCCGTCCTCAACACGCCCGCGGCGCGCCTGGTCGCCCGCGGCGGGGAACGGGTCGTCCTGCTCGAGGAGGTTGAAGCATTACTGGGGTCGAAGGCGCTCATTGTGGACGCCTGCCGTTACGTTGTGCGTGGTGCAGGCACGCTGATCCCGCTGGCAAGGCGTCCAGTGTTGTTCGCGCTTGCGCGCGCGCTGGCCGAGGCGTGGCCCGCAGACGTGCCGAGGGGCACGCTGCTGGCGCAGGCGTTCCGCGCGAAGTTCGCCGACGAATCGCACCGCGCGCGCTTGCGAGTCGAAGTCGGTCGGCTGCGCAGGGCGCTTCGGACGGTGGCCGACATAACCGCTACCAAGCGAGGGTTTGCGCTGGTCGTGCGCCGCGCGAGCGAGGTCGTCGTGTTGGCCCAGCCGGTTGAAGAGGAACATGCGGCGGTGCTCGCTTTCCTTGCCGACGGCGAGTTGTGGTCAAGCTCGGCGCTCGCGCTTGCGCTTGGTATGAGCCAGCGCACCGTGCAGCGGGCGCTCGATGAGCTTGCTGCGGGAGGCAAGGTACAGTCGTTTGGTCGCGCGCGAGCTCGCCGTTGGATGACCCCGCCGTTGCCGGGATTCACGACGACTTTGTTACTCCCGGCTCCGCTACCGAGCGATTAGGATGGCGGTATGAAACGAGCAGCGGCCAAAATCCTCCGTGAATATGGACCCTTTCCCGGCGCCGACAGGGTGAACGGCGTCACCTATGACGGCGGGCAAGTTTGGTTTGCGTCCGGCGACAAGCTGAACGCCTTCGATCCAGCGGGCGGCAAGATGGTGCGCACGATCGATGTCGCCGCGCACGCAGGAACGGCTTTTGACGGCCAGCACCTGTTTCAGATCGCCGACGATCGCATCCAGAAGATCGATCCGAAGACCGGCCATGTGGTCGGCACGATCCCGACGCCCGATGGCGGCGCTTCCGGATTGGCCTGGGCGGAAGGGACGCTCTGGGTCGGACAGCATCGCAACCGCAAGATCCATCAGGTCGATCCCCAAACGGGTGCAATTCTCCGCACCATCAAGTCCGACCGCTTCGTCACCGGCGTCACCTGGGTCGACGGCGAGTTGTGGCACGCCACCTGGGAAGGCGACGACAGCGATGTGCGGCGCATCGATCCGCAAACGGGAGCGGTCCTGGAGAAGCTCGATATGCCGCCCGGAACGGGGGTGTCGGGTCTCGAATCCGATGGCGGCGATCAGTTCTTCTGTGGCGGCGGAAGCAGCGGTAAGGTCAGAGCCGTCCGCCGATCCAGGCGCGGTTGAACGCGCAGATCGGACGCCATAAAGAACGGGTTGATTGGCGCGCTCCCTAGCGTGCTCACGCAGGCGGGGCAGCAAAGGTCCCCGCTTCTCCCTGGTAGCAGCGGCGAAGTCGGTTTCCGGCGGATTTACCGAGGCTGGGTTCGTGCCCCGGCCTTTCTTTTGCGAGGGGCGATGGTTCGGGTTGGGGGTTGACCCGCCCCGTGCCGTACCCGATCTTCTCGTCAGGAGCTGCCCTTGAGCCGTTCGATCACCATTGATGCCCGTTGGGACGCGGAAGCGAGCGTTTGGATCGCCACGAGCGGCGACGTGCCGGGCCTTGTCGTCGAGGCCGACACCTGGGCGGCAATGATCGAGGAAGTACGGCTCGTGCTGCCCGAGCTGCTGGAACTATCGGGGAAACCGCACGAGAACCTTTCCCTCACATTCCGGGCGGAAGAACATCTCGACGTCGCCAGCAGCTGATGGCCGATCTCTATCGCGACCTCGCGCGTATCCTGCAAGCGAATGGCTGCTACCGAGTCCGCCCCGGCAAAGGCAGCCACGAAATTTGGTACAGTCCCCTCAGCAACCAGAACGTGACCGTGCCGCGTTCGACCAAATCCCGCCATACCGCTAACGACGTGCTCAAGCAGGCGGGGCTTCCGAAGGCTTTTTGAAATGACCGCCGACCCCGTCGCCATCGCCCGCGAACTCATCCGCTGCCGCTCGGTCACGCCGGAGGACGGCGGCGCGATCGGTTATCTGCAGGCGTTGCTTGGGCGGGCGGGATTTACCGTTCACCGCACCACCTTCGCCGAGCCCGGCACCGCGCCGATCGAGAACCTTTACGCCCGGATCGGCAGCCAAGGGCCCAATCTCGTGTTTGCCGGCCACACCGACGTGGTGCCGCCGGGCGACGAAGCAGCCTGGCGCCATCCGCCGTTTGCGGGCGAGGTCGCCGACGAAAAGCTCTATGGCCGCGGCGCCGTTGACATGAAGGGCGGCATCGCCTGCTTCGTCGCCGCGGCGCTCGATCATCTGGCCGCGAACGGCGGCCGGCCGAGGCGCGGCTCGCTGTCGCTGCTCATCACCGGCGACGAGGAGAGCATCGCCGTCAACGGCACCATCAAGCTGCTGCGCTGGGCGGCGGAGCGCGGAGAAAAATTCGACCATTGCATCCTCGGCGAACCGAGCAACGTCGAGGTGGTCGGCGACACCATCAAGGCCGGCCGGCGCGGCTCGCTCAACGGCACGCTCATCGTCAGCGGCCGCCAGGGCCACGTCGCCTATCCCGACCGCGCCGACAACCCGATCCCGGGCCTCGTGACGCTGATCGCCGCGCTGCAGGCGCCGCTCGACGACGGCAGCGCGCATTTCGATCCCTCGCACCTCGAATTCACCTCGGTCGATGTCGGCAACCCGACCGTCAATCTCATTCCGGGCGAAGCCCGCGCGCGCTTCAACATCCGCTACAACGATTGCCACAGCCAGACGGCGCTCAAGACCTTGATCGAGCACCGCGCCCGCGCCGCCGCGGCCGGCCGCGTGCGTTTTGCGCTCGAATGGCAGCCCTCGAACGCCGACGTGTTTCTGACCAAGCCCGGCCCCTTCACCGATCTCGCCGTGGCCGCGATCGAGGAAGTGACCGGGCGCAAGCCGAAACTCTCGACCTCGGGCGGCACGTCGGACGCCCGCTTCATCAAGGATTACTGCCCGGTGCTGGAATTCGGCCTGGTCGGGCAGACCATGCACGCCGTCGACGAATGCGCGCCGGTCGCGGATCTCCTCACGCTGACGGCGATCTACCGGCGGATCATCGAGAAGTATTTCGAGTGACTGTCATTCCGGGGCCGGCCGAAGGCCGAAGCCCGGAATCCATAGTCACGGCTTATCAGAAAAGTCTCGGAGAGCGTTCTGCGAGGTTTGTGGTTATGGATTCCGGGCTCGCCGCGGAGCCTGTCATCGGGCCGGCCACTTCGGGCCGGACCCGTTGGCGGCGCCCCGGAATGACGAACACATCAATACTCCACTCGCACCAGATAAAGCCCCTGCGGCGGCGCGACCTGGCCGCAGCGGGTGCGGTCGCGGGCTGAGAGCGCGGCGGCAAGATCGTCGGCGCTCCATTTGCCGTCGCCGACATGGACCAGCGAGCCGACCATCGAGCGCACCTGATTGTGCAGGAACGAGCGCGCCGAGGTGGTGACGAGCAGTTCGTCGCCGTCGCGCGAGACGTCGAGGCGGTCGAGGGTTTTGACCGGCGACTTCGCCTGGCACTCGGTCGAACGGAACGTCGTGAAATCGTGCTTGCCGATCAGGCGCTGGGCCGCCGCGTGCATCGCGTCGCAATCGAGCGGGCGCGGGATGCGCCAGGCGCGGTTCAGATCGAGCGCGAGGTCGGCGCGCCGGTTGACGATGCGATAGAGGTAGTGCCGCTTGATCGCCGAAAAGCGCGCTTCGAAAGTGTCGTCGACCCGTTCGGCGGCGAGCACCGCAACCGGATGCGGGCGCAGGTGCGCGTTGAGCGCGTCGCGCACGGTCGCGGCGTCCCAGTCCTTGGCGAGATCGACGTGGGCGACTTGGCCGAGCGCATGCACGCCGGCGTCGGTGCGGCCGGCGCCGTGGACTGCGGCCCGTTCCCCCGTAAAGGCGGCGACGGCGTCGGTGAGGACGCCCTGCACGGAAGGGCCGTTGTCCTGCACCTGCCAGCCGACGAACGGCGTGCCGTCATATTCGATGGTGAGCTTGTAGCGCGGCATGGCCGCCATCTTCTCCGCACGCGGTCCGGCGTGTCAGGCCAGCATGCTACCGGGCGCGAGCGGCATCCCGCGTAAAAATTCTTGCCACCCCATCGGCTTGCCGCCGGCGCGCTGCAGTTCGACCAGCCGGACAGCGCCCTCCCCACACGCGATCGTCAGCCGGCCGTCGAGCACTTGGCCAGGTTTCTGCCCCGGTTTGCCGTTGCCGTCGCCCTTGGTGGTGCGCAAAACCTTGACGCGGCCGGCGCCGGGGAATTCGCACCACGCGCCGGGAAACGGCGACAGCCCGCGGCAATGGTCGTGGACCTGTTGCCACGGCCTCGCCCAGTCGATCCGGGTTTCGCTCTTGGCGATCTTGGGTGCGTAGGTCGCGCCTGCTACCGGCTGCGGCGTCAGTTGCAGCCCGCCGCGCTCCAGCGCGCCCAGCGCCCGCAGCATGAGATCGGCGCCGAGCCGCGCCAAGTGGTCGTGCAGTTCGCCCGTCGTCGTGTCCGGTCCGATCTTGACCCGCTCGGCCATGGCGATCGCCCCGGTGTCGAGCCCCTCGTCCATCTTCATCACCATGACGCCGGTCTCGGCGTCGCCGGCCATGATGGCGCGATGGATCGGCGCCGCGCCGCGCCAGCGCGGCAACAGCGAGGCGTGCAGATTGAACGCACCGAGCGGAAACGCCTCGAGGATCGCCCTCGGCAGAATGAGCCCGTAGGCGACCACCACCGCGGCGTCGGCGCCGTGAGCACGTATGGTCGCGGCTGCGGCGTCGTCCCGCAGCGTCTTCGGCGTCAACACCGGCAGGCCGAAGCGCGCCGCCTCGCGCGCCACGGGGCTTTCCCGCGGCGCCAGCCCTCGCCCAGCCGGCTGCGGCGCGCGAGTATAGACCGCCGCCACCTCATGACCACCACCGACGATTTCGAGAAGCGTAGGTACGGCGAAATCCGGCGTCCCCATGAAGACGAGGCGGAGCGCCAATCAGGCCTCCACCTTCTTCGCGGTCTTTGCCGCCTTGGCGAACTTCTTGGTGACGCGGTCGCGCTTGAGCTTGGAGATATGGTCGATGAAAAGAATGCCGTTGGTGTGGTCGATCTCATGCTGCAGGCAGGTCGCGAGGAGGCCTTCCGCCTCGATCTCGTGCTCCTTGCCGTCGAGATCGAGATACTTGACCTTGACCCGCGCCGGCCGCTCGACCTCCTCGTAATATTCGGGGATCGACAGGCAGCCTTCCTCGTAGGTCGATTTCTCCTCCGACGTCCAGGTGACCTCCGGGTTGATGAATACCTGCGGTGCCCGTTCGTCGTCCTTCTTGGCGAGGTCCATGGTGACGACGCGCTTGGCGACGCCGACCTGGATCGCCGCGAGCCCGATGCCGGGCGCGTCGTACATGGTCTCGAGCATCTCCTCGACCAGCTTGCGGACGCCGGCGTCGATGCGCTTGATCGGCTCGGACGGCAGCCGCAGCCGCTTGTCGGGCAGGATGATGATGTCTCGGATCGCCATGTTCCGCGATGTAAGCGGTGCAGAAAGCGCGGTCAATGCGAGTGTGACCCGGCTCGTCACCGGGCGAACGGGTCGGCCGGCGTTCTACCTCCGTTCTTCGCCCCGGCGGGCGAATCGCGTAGAACCGCGGCATGAACGAGAGCCTGCCGATCATCGCGGCGGCGGCGATTCTGGTCGCCTGCGCCGCACTTGTTGCGATGGCGATCCTGGTGTGGCGCACCCGCCAGCCGGCGGCCCCGCCCGGCGCCGCGACGGCGGAGACGGCGATGACCGACCTGGCGCGGGCGCAGGCCGACGCGGCGACGCGGCTCGAAGCCATGATCGGCCTGCTCGCCAAGGCGCAGACCCATCTCGGCCATACCGTCAACGAGCGGCTCGATTCGGTGTCGCACCGGCTCGGCGATTCGCTCGAAAAGACCAAGCTCAGCACGGCGGAAAATCTCCAGAAGCTCAACGAGCGGCTCGCCGTCATCGACAGCGCGCAGAAGAACATCACGGCGCTGGCGACCCAGGTCACCTCGCTGCAGAGCGTGCTCGCCAACAAGCAGGAGCGCGGCGCCTTCGGCCAGGGCCGCATGGAATTGATCGTGCGCGACGGCCTGCCCAAGGGCCTGTACGAATTCCAGTACACGCTCTCCAACAAGCTGCGGCCCGACTGCGCGATCTTCCTGCCCGACAAGCGGCCGCTGGTGGTCGATTCCAAATTCCCGCTCGAAGCGGTCACCGCCTACCGCGACGCCAAGACCGACGACGCCAAGCGCCAGGCGGCGGCGCGCCTGCGCACCGACGTCATCAAGCACGTCGCCGACATCGCGGAAAAATATCTCATTCCCGGCGAGACCCAGGACATGGCGCTGATGTTCGTGCCCTCGGAATCGGTCTACGCCGAATTGCACGACGGCTTCGACGACGTGGTGCAGAAGGCGTTCCGCGCCAAGGTGGTCATCGTTTCGCCGTCGCTTCTGATGCTGGCGATCCATGTGGTCCAACAGGTGCAGAAGGACGCCCGCATGCGCGAGGCGGCCGGCCGCATCCAGACCGAAGTCGGCCTGCTCGCCGAAGACGTGCGGCGCCTGAGCGAGCGGGTCGCCAAGCTCGGCCAGCATTTCGGCCAGGCCAACGAGGATGTGCGGCAGATTCTCATTTCGACCCAGAAGATCGAGCAGCGCGGCGCCCGCATCCACGATGTGGAATTCGCCGACGAGGACGCCGGCGCTGCCGCCATCATCCCCGCCCCGATGATGCCGAAGCTGGCGGCTGGGGAGTGAGCCGTCATTCCGGGGCCGGCCGCAGGCCGGAGCCCGGAATCTATAACCACCGTCCGTCGAGAAGAAATGCCGGAGATCAAGCTGCAACGGCAGGGATTATGGATTCCGGGCTCGGCCCTGCGGGCTGCCCCGGAATGACGGGGCGGGTGGCGCCACTGCCGCAAATCGGCTAGCGCAATGCCATGCCTGTCGCGCCCCAAGCCGTCGGCGACGCCGTCACTCCTCGCCTCTCGCTGCGCGAGACGCTCGCCGTCTATCTCAAGCGGCGCGTGCTCATCGTCATGTTTCTCGGTTTCTCCTCGGGGCTGCCGCTCGCGCTGTCGGGCTCGACGCTCTTGGTCTGGATGACCGAGGCCAAGGTCAATCTCGGCACCATCGGGCTGTTCGCGCTGGTCGGCACGCCCTACACCATCAAATTCCTCTGGGCGCCGCTGATCGACGCGCTCGACGTGCCGTTCCTGTCGCACAAGCTCGGCCGGCGGCGCGGCTGGCTCATCCTGTCGCAGGTGTTGTTGATCGTGGCGATCGTGCTGCTCGGCCTGTGCGATCCGGCGGTTTCGCCCGTGATCGTCGCGGCTGGCGCGCTCTTGGTCGCCGCGGCGTCGGCGACGCAGGACATCGTGGTCGATGCCTTCCGGGTCGAAAGCCTCGACGAGAGCGAGCAGGCCGCCGGCATGGCGTCCTATGTCGCCGCCTACCGCATCGGCATGCTAGCCTCGACCGCCGGCGCGCTGTTCCTGGTCAGCGGCTTCGAGGGGTTTTTCGGCCTCGACCGCCACGCCGCCTGGAGCGCCGGCTATGCCGTCATGGCGGCGCTCGTCCTCATCGGCATCGCGACAACGTTGATGGCGACCGAGCCGGAAAAGTCGCGCGACGCCGACGCGGTGCATGTCCGTGAAAATACGATCACCCGGATCGTCGAAGCGGCGGTCGGCGCGTTCTCGGAGTTCCTGTCCCGCGACTGGGCGCTGATCGCGCTCGCCTTCGTCATTCTTTACAAGTTCACCGATGCGCTCGCCGGCGCGCTGACCGCGCCGTTCGTGATCGACCTCGGCTTTTCGCGCAATGAATACGCCGCCATCATCAAGGGCGTCGGGCTGGCGGCGACGCTGATCGGCGGCTTCGCCGGCGGCTTCGTGGCGCGCGCCTGGTCGCTGCCGGCGAGCCTGTGGATCGGCGGCGTGTTGCAGGCGGTCGCGGCGCTGGCGTTCTCCTGGCAAGCCCATGTCGGGCTCAACGCGGCGTGGCTCACCTTCGCCATCATCGCGGAGAACTTCACCAGCGCCATCGGCACGGTGATCTTCGTCGCCTATTTATCCGCCCTTTGCCGCAATCCGCTGCACACCGCGACCCAGTACGCGCTGTTGACGGCGCTGGCGGCGTTCGGACGCACCTATCTGTCGTCGGGGGCGGGCTTCATCGCGGCTTGGACCGGCTGGACCGCGTTCTTCGCCATCTGCGCGCTCGCCGGATTGCCGAGCCTCCTCCTGCTCGCCTTCCTGCAGCAGCGCCGGCATTTCGACGACTTGGTGCCGGCCAAGGATTTGGCGCCGGCGAAGGATTAAACCGGCGATTGCGGCCGCCGGGGGCGGCGGATTACCAAGAAGATATCTCCCCGTCGCAAAAGCCCCGCAAAAAAGTCCTTTTGTAAGGATCGGATGGCTATACTCGACGTTTCTCAAGTGGGCGTTCCTCGAACTGGACTGTCGAGCCTCCCCCCGCCATGGATGCGATCCTCATCAAGATATTCGCCACCGCGCTCGCGCTGAGCGAAGTGACGACCCAGCCGCAGGCGGTGAAAACGCAGTTCGACCCCGCGCGCGACCAGGACGAGGTGGTGCAGGTGCTGCGCGCCGGCTGCGCCCATATGCGCCAAGCGTTCGACATCGAATCCATTAATCTCGACGAACTCATCGCCACGGCGCTCGACGACCCCAAGGCGGTGGGCGCCGACATCAAAGCCTTTCACGGCATCAATTTCGGCGATCTCAACACCGCGTATCACGAGTTCTGCAAGAACGAGACCGTCGCCACGCCGGTGGTCGACATGTCTCGAGTCATCACGTTCTACAACAACGCGGCGGCCGATCTGCCCGACCCGACGCGGCTCAAGGGCCGCAAGCTGCCGAGCCTGAGCGTCCTCCTCGACGGCAAGGGCAAGGATTTCGCCGACGTGTTCGAGCCGGGCAACCGGCGCGTCTGGATCCCGCTCGGCGAGGTTCCGGACTTCGTGCAAAAAGCCTTCGTCGCCGCAGAGGACCGGCGTTTCTTCACCCATCACGGCGTCGACGAGCGCGGCCTCATCCGCGCCTTCATCGGCAACCTCGCCGACCCCGGCCGGCCGCAGGGCGGCTCGACCATCACCCAGCAGGTGGTGAAGAACCTGCTGGTCGGCGAAGACGTGACCTACGAGCGCAAGATCCGCGAGATGATCGTCGCATCGCGGCTCGAGACCACGCTGAGCAAATCGGAAATTCTCGAGCTCTATCTCAACTCCGCCTATCTCGGCCGCGGCGCCTGGGGCATCGAAATGGCCGCGCGCAGCTATTTCGGCAAATCGGCGAAGGCGCTGACGCTCGGCGAAGGCGCCATGCTGGCGGGCCTGCTCAAGGGCCCGAGCTTCTTCAACCCGGACCGTCATCCCGACCGCGCCAAGGAACGGCTCGGCTACGTGCTCGGCCGCATGCAGGACGACGGCGTCATCACCGCCGCGCAGAAAGACCAGGCGCTGGCATCGCCGCCGAAGCTCGTCGCCTTCGAGCGGCCGCGGCGCGAAAGCGGTTTTCATTTCGTCGATTTCGTCGGCCGCGAGGCCAAGGCGGACGGCGTGGCGAGCCTGACCGCCGCGCCCTATACGGTGCATACCACCATCGACGCGACCTTGCAGCGCGACACCGAAGTGGCGCTGCAGGAGGGGCTCGCGCGCTACGAGATATCGAACGGCCGGGTGGAATTCCATGGCGCCGAGGCCAATCTCGCCGACGTCATCCAGAAACTCACGGCGCCCGGCGCGGCTGGTGCGACCGCTCCTGCTGCGCCCGCCGCGGCAGCGTCATCGGGTGCCGTGCCAGCATGGCAACAGGCGCTGCAAAACGTCCGTCTGCCGCTCTACGACGTGCATTGGGAGCCGGCGGTCGTGCTGGATACCGGCGGCAAGCGCGGCGAAGGGGCGATCCGCGTCGGTCTCGCCGACGGCCGCATCATGCCGCTGACGGCCTATACCGGCGCGATCCGGCGCAGCCTCACCCTCGACGATGTCGTGTATGTACACGTGGTCGACGGCAGGCCCGGCGCCAAGGGCAAAGCCGCAACCGGCGCGCAGGCGCAGCTGCGCGTGCGTCCGAAGGTGCAAGGCGCGGCGCTGGTGCTGGAGAACAAGACCGGCCGCATCCTCGCCATGGCCGGAAGCTTTTCCTATCCGTTGAGCCAGCTCAATCGCGCGGCGCAGACGCAGCGCCAGCCGGGCTCGGCGATCAAGCCTTTGACCTACCTCGCCGCCTTGCAGGCCGGCTTGCAGCCGAACACGCTCATCCTCGACGAGCCGATCACGCTGCCGCCGATCGGCAGCACGAGGCGTGGCCGCGACGGCATCGTCCGCGACATCGGCTCGGCGCGCGAGGAAGACTATTGGACGCCGCGCAACTTCGACAATGCTTTGGGCGGTATCTACACGCTGCGGCGCGGTCTCGAGCATTCGCGCAACATCATCACCGCGCGGCTGCTCGACGGCGGCATCGACGCGGATCCGGAGCGCAGCCTCGACCGCGTCTGCGCGCTGGCAGTCGAGGCCAAGATCTACTCGGACTGCATCCGCTATTATCCGTTCGTGCTCGGCGCCGAGCCGGTGCGGATGATCGATCTCGCCGCCTTCTATGCCGCCGTCGCCAATGAAGGCGCGCGGCCGCAGCCGCATGGCATCGATTCGATCGAGCAGAACGGCGCCACGATTTATCAGTATCCGGCGGCGCCGCTGCCGTTCATCGGCTCCGCCGACCGCACCTCGTTCTATCAGCTCAAGACCATGCTGCAGGGCGTGGTGGCGCGCGGCACCGCGCGCGCGATCGGAGGATTGTCGCCCTATGTGGCCGGCAAGACCGGAACGTCGGAAGACGCGGTCGACGGCTGGTTCGTCGGCTTCACCAACGACGTGACCATCGCGGTGTGGGTCGGCTACGACAATGGCGACGGCAAGCGCCGCTCGCTCGGCGCCAGCGAGACCGGATCGCGCGTGGCATTGCCGATCTTCGAGCCGATCATCGCCGCGGTGTGGGCGGAGCACGTGGCGCCGAAAGCACCCCTCAGCGGCCCCTCGCGCGAGGCGCAGAGGCATCTCATCGACCTGCCCATCGACTATCTCAGCGGCGACCGCGTCACCGACGGGCGCGCGAGCTTCATCGAGCATTTCCGCCTAGGCGCCGACGGCCGTTTCACCGAGACGCAAAGTCAGCTCATATCCAGTCAGGACGCCTATGCGTCGCGCGACCAGGAGCAGGAGCAGCCGACCAACGGCACCGGCGCGTGGGGCTGGGGCGCTCAAAGCGGCACCGGCGCGTCGGGCTGGGGCGCTCAAAGCGGCATAGGCGGCCCGGGGCGCTATACCGACGGCCGGTCGTATTATTCCCGCCAACAGGGCCAGCAACAACAACAAGGCTGGCAACTGTTCCCGCCGCCGCCACCACCGCCGCGGCCGGTGGCGCGGGGACTGTTCACGCCGAACGTCGATCCCGACGATCCGCGCAACCGCGCGCGCCGCGATCCGGATTATTTTTGGGGCGGACGCTTCAACTGACGGTCGGATATAGTCGGCCGGCGATTCGCCGCGTGCACCGCCGCAACGCGATATTCGAAGGCGATATTCCGTCATGCCATATTCTGCAAAAAAACGCCCGCAAGCCAAATACCTCGTGTCGATCCTGTCTTCGCTCGTCGTCGCCGGCGCGATGAGTTCGATCGCGGCCGCCGAGGCGCAGAGCTTCCGCATCGAAGAAGCGACCTCGGCGCAAAGCTTCGACGTCGCGCAAATCAAGCCCGGAACGATTGCGTTCAACGACAAAGTCGACATCGCCGCCAAGGACTTCAGTACCAAGGACGACGCTGCCGTGATGATGCCGTTCGAGGAATGGGCGCGCGCGCGCCCGGCCGAGAAGAAATTCCTGGCGCTGTTTCCGAACTACAGCGAGCCGACCGTCACCCGCCACGAGGCGAGCGGCGACACCGGTCCGGTGGTGCAGAAGCTCTCGATGTACGTCGCGCGCGCGCGATTCATTCTCGACCGCGCGCCCGGTACGATCGAGCTCGCGCACGACGTGACGCCGGCGTTCCTCGAACGCATCGATCCGGCGATCAAGCACAAGACGATCACCGCCGCCGATCTGCCGCCGCTCAAGGACACCCAAGGAACCGGCAATGAAAATCCGGACCGCCCCTGGTGCACCGGCCGCGCGACGCTGATCTGCATCCAGTCGAGCTACACCATGGAGGGCAAGATCCCGCTCGGCATCATGCTGGTGAACAAGCTGCGCGACAGCGCCAAGAAGGCGTCCGACCACATCGATTTCGACAGCGAGCTGTCGCTCGTGGCGCCCGCCGATCTCGACCAGGCCGGGCTCGAGGAATTGACGGGGCTCGACACTCCGGTGACCGGCGCGCTCGAGCAGAACATCTTTCACGTCAATCAGATCATGAAATTCGGCAAATTCCTCGCCGTGTTCCAGAACCATCCCGCCGACGCCAACAAGACCGTCGTCACCGCGTTCATGACATTGGCGATCGACACCGCCGTTCTGGACAAGAAGAAGGAGTACGAAAAGGTGCCGGTGCTGCGCAATCTCGTGCCCGAGCAGGTGCTGACCGGAAAATCGTCGTTCAACTCCGGTGAATCGATCAGCGCCGGCCTGCCCAAATATGCGCGCAACGAGATCAAGACCGTCGCCGATATTTTGCAGCACGACAAATAATCCGCTCACGTTCCGTCCCATCGGAAGCCGAATTCCCGCTTTCGCGGGATTAAGCGCCGCCTATGATGCGCCATGGCTACCCTAGCTAAGCTTTGGGAATTCTGGATCGACCGCGGCGGCACTTTCACCGACGTGATTGGCCGCCGGCCGGACGGCAAACTCGTCGCCCACAAACTGCTGTCGGAAAATCCGGAGGCGTATGGCGACGCCGCGGTCGCGGGCATGCGCCGCCTCATGGGCGTCGCAGCCGCCGCGCCGCTGCCGACGGCGGCGGTCGGCGCGGTGAAGATGGGGACGACGGTCGCGACCAACGCGCTGCTCGAGCGCAAGGGCGACCGGACGCTGTTGGTGATCACCAAGGGTTTTGCCGACGCGCTGCGCATCGGCTATCAGGCGCGGCCCAAAATCTTCGCGCGCCACATCGTCAAGCCCGACATGCTGTACGAGCGCGTAGTCGAGGTCGACGAGCGCGTGCGCGCCGACGGCACCGTCGAGCGGGCGCCGGATCTCGACGCGCTGCGCCTGGAGCTCCAGCGCGCCAGGGATGACGGCATCGACGCGGTCGCGATCGTGCTGATGCATGCCTATCGGTACAGCGAACACGAGCGCCGCGTCGCCGCGCTCGCCCGCGAGCTCGGCTTCCCGCAGGTTTCCGCGAGCCACGACGTCTCCGCGCTCATCAAGCTCGTCGGCCGCGGCGACACCACCGTCGCCGATGCTTATCTCTCGCCGATCCTCCGCCGCTACGTCGCGCAAGTCGCCGGGGAGCTTTCCGCTTCACCCTCCCCTGCAGGGGGAGGGTCGACGCACCGCGCCAGCGGTGCGTCGGGGTGGGGTGAACAGCGGTTGGGGCGCGGTGAGCAGCGCAGCCGCCGCTTCACCCCCACCCGCCGGCCTGCGGCCGGCGACCTCCCCCCTCCAGGGGGAGGTGAAAAGGCAAAACTCATGTTCATGATGTCCTCCGGCGGCCTCACGGCGGCGGAGCTGTTTCGCGGCAAGGACGCCATTCTGTCGGGGCCGGCGGGCGGGGTCGTCGGCATGGCGCAGACCGGGCGCGAGGCGGGGTTCGACCGCCTCATCGGCTTCGACATGGGCGGCACCTCGACCGACGTGTCGCACTTCGCCGGGGAATACGAACGCACCTACGAGACCGAGGTCGCCGGCGTGCGCATGCGCGCGCCGATGATGCTGATCCACACCGTCGCCGCCGGCGGCGGCTCGATCCTGCATTTCGACGGCGCGCGCTTCCGCGTCGGCCCGGATTCGGCCGGCGCCAATCCCGGACCGACATGCTACCGCCGCAGCGGCCCGCTCGCCGTCACCGACGCCAATGTCATGGTCGGCAAGCTCATGCCGGATTTTTTTCCCAAGATCTTTGGGCCGCAGCAGGATCAGCCGCTCGACGCCGACGCGGTTCGCACCGCGTTTGCCGCGCTGGCGACGGAGGTCGGCGACGGGCGATCGAGCGAGCAGGTCGCCGACGGGTTCATTCAGATCGCGGTCGAGAACATGGCGAACGCGATCAAGAAGATTTCGGTGCAGCGCGGCTATGACGTGACGCGCTACACGCTCAATTGCTTCGGCGGCGCCGGCGGCCAGCACGCCTGTTTGGTCGCCGACGCCCTCGGCATGACGAGCGTGCTGATCCATCCGTTCTCGTCGCTCCTCTCCGCCTACGGCATGGGGCTGGCCGACATCCGCAGCGTGCGCGAGCAGGCGATCGAGGCGCCGTTCGGCGAGCGGGCGCGGACGGATTTGGCCCGAGTGGCGAAACAGCTCGCGCGCGCCGCGATCGCGGAAGTGGCGGGGCAGGGTGTCGCCGCAAATAAGATCAAGGTGCACGTGCGCGCGCATATCCGCTACGGTGGGACGGACACGGCTTTGATCATCGATGCGGGCACCCTTCACCCTCCCCTGCAGGGGGAGGGTCGACGCACCGCGGCAGCGGTGCGTCGGGATGGGGTATTACGGAGCCGCCGCGCACCCCCACCCGCCACGCTGCGCGTGGCGACCTCCCCCCTCCAGGGGGAGGTGAAACTGGCGTCCCTCGACAAAATGCAGGCGGCGTTCGAACGCGCGCACAAGGCGCGGTTCGGCTTCATCGATCGCAGCAAAAACCTCGTGCTAGAAGCGGTCTCGGTCGAGGCGGTCGGCGGCGGCGCGCGGTTTCGCGAGACGGCCCGAAAGACGACGCGGGCAGCGTTGCCGAAGCCGGCGCGGCAGGCGCGGTTTTTCTCCGGCGGCAAATGGCACCGCGCGCTGGTGTTTAAGCGCGAGACGCTTTCGCCCGGCCACAAAGTGCCCGGCCCGGCGATCATTGTCGAGCCGCATCAGACCGTCGTGGTCGAGCACGGCTGGCGGGCGGAAACGACGGCGAAGAATCACCTGGTGCTGCGGCGGGTGCAAACACTCGCACGCCGGCGCGCCATCGGCACCAAGGCCGATCCGGTGATGCTCGAAGTGTTCAACAATTTCTTCATGTCGATCGCCGAGCAGATGGGCGTCGCGTTGCAGAACACCGCGTCCTCGGTCAACATCAAGGAGCGGCTCGATTTCTCCTGCGCCGTGTTTAGCGGCGACGGCGCGCTGGTCGCCAACGCGCCGCACATGCCGGTGCATCTCGGCTCGATGGATCGCGCGGTCGAGACCATCATCCGCGAGAACAAGGGTGCCATCCGGCGCGGCGACGTCTACGCGATCAACGCGCCGTATAATGGCGGAACGCATCTGCCGGATATCACGGTGTGCACGCCGGTGTTCTCTTCTCCCCTCCCCAGCCGAACCCGGGTGTTCCCGGGTTCGGCCAATATTGAATGGCCCAAGTCGGAAACATCCGACTTGGGTGGGGGGTGGGGTCGGGGGTGGGGGTCGCGACGAGAAGTACGGGCGAGGAGGTCTGCACCTACCGTCAAGCTAAGCGCTGGCGGCCCGACCCCCACCCCTAACCCCTCCCCACAAGGGGGAGGGGAAATACTGTTCTGGGTCGCGTCGCGCGGGCACCACGCGGATATCGGCGGCATTTCGCCGGGGTCGATGTCGCCGAACGCGACGACCATCGAACAAGAGGGCGTCTATATCGACAATTTCAAGCTGGTCGACCGCGGCCGTTTTGCGGACATGGCGCTGCACGCGCTTCTGACCGGTGGCAAATATCCGGCGCGCAATCCGCAACAGAACGTCAACGACCTCAAGGCGCAGATCGCCGCCAACGAGAAGGGCGTGCAGGAGCTGCGCAAGATGGTGCGGCATTTCACCCTGCCCGTCGTGCGCGCCTATATGGGCCACGTCCAGGACAATGCCGCCGAAAGCGTGCGCCGCGTCATCGATCGCCTGCACGACAGCGCGTTTGCCGTCGAGATGGACCAGGGCACCGTGATCAAGGCGCGCATCAGCGTTGACAAGAAGAAGCGCACGGCGACCGTCGATTTTTCCGGAACGAGCCCGCAGCAGCCGAACAATTTCAACGCGCCCGAGCCGGTGACGCGCGCGGCGGTGCTTTACGTGTTCCGCGTCATGGTCGACGACGACATCCCGATGAACGCCGGCTGCCTGCGGCCGATCCGCATCGTCATTCCGAAAAAGTCGCTGCTGTCGCCGGAATATCCCGCGGCCGTGGTCGCCGGCAATGTCGAGACCTCGCAGGAGGTGACCAATTGTCTGTTCGGCGCGCTCGGCGCCATGGCGGCGGCGCAGGGCACCATGAACAACCTTAATTTCGGCAATGCGCGCTATCAGTATTACGAGACGATCTGCTCCGGCTCGCCGGCCGGCCCCGGCTTCCCCGGCACCGATGCCGTCCACACCCACATGACCAACACGCGGCTCACCGACCCGGAAATTCTGGAATTCCGCTATCCGGTGCTCTTGGAAGACTTTCACATCCGCAAAGGCTCCGGCGGCCGCGGCCGCTGGAACGCCGGCGACGGCATCATCCGCACCATCCGCTTCCTGGAAAAGATGGAATGCACCATCCTGTCCGGCCACCGCCGCGTGCCGCCGTTCGGGCTGGCCGGCGGCGAGGACGGTGAGGTCGGCATCAACCGGGTGCGACGCAAGGACGGCCGGCTGGAGACACTGGGCGGCTGCGACGCGACCGTCATCGATGCCGGCGAGGCGATCATCATCCAGACGCCGACGGCGGGGGGATATGGCAAGCCGGAAACGTAGGCTTCGCCACACCTTATTCAGTGGCCGCCAGCGCCCGCGCCGACTAAAGCGGGCCGGCGAAACAGCCAGACCAGGGCGGCAAAGCCGACGAACAGGACGCATAGCAGCAGAAAGACATCGGCAAACGCCATGACGACGCCCTGCAAGCGCGTGAACATGAAGAGTTCCTTGAGCGCCTTGCTCTGTGCGTCGGGGCCGCCGATGCGAGCCGCGAACCCGTTGAGCGTTTCGAGCACCTGCGGCCGGGACCAGGTGATGGAATCATGCAGCCGTGCCAGATGCAAATCGATGCGATGATTGAGCACCGTATTGAGGCCGGCGAGACCGACGGCTCCTCCGAGATTGCGCGTGAGATTGAACAAGCCGGAGGCGTTCTTCAGCCGCTCGGGCGCGAGCGTGCCGAGCGAGATGTTGGTGATCGGCACGATCGCGAACATCATGCCGAAGCCGCGCAGGATCTGCGGTATCAGGAGTTCGCCGAAATCCCAGTCTTTGGTGAGATAGCTGACGTCCCAGTTACTCAGGCCGACAACGACGAAGCCGAAGGCGAGCATCAGCCTCGCATCCACCCGCGACATCAGCCGGCCGACGAGCGGCGCCGTCAGGAACATGGCGGCGCCGGAAATGAACATGGTCTGGCCGATCATGAGCGCGTTGTAGCCGCGGATCTCGCCGAGAAAGACCGGGTAAAGGTAGGTCAGGCCGTACAGCCCGATGCCGAGGACGAACGAAAACATGCTGCCGACGGCGAAGTTGCGGTCGGTGAACGCGCCAAGGTCGACGATCGGCTGATAGGCGGTAAGGACGCGGACGAAGAAGATCAGCGCCGACGTCCCGGAGACCACCGCGGCCATGAAGATCGTCGGGTCCTCGAACCAGTCGTAGCGCGGCCCGTCTTCGAGCACGTATTCGAGCGCGCCGAGAAACAGCGCCATGAAGATCAAACCGACCCAGTCGAACCGCTCGAACAACGAATAATCCGGCTTGTCGAAATCGATCAGCGTGATCGCGGCGAGCGTCACCAGGATGCCGGGGATGACGTTGATGAAGAACAGCCAGTGCCACGACAGCGCGTCGGTGAGATAGCCGCCGACGGTCGGGCCGATGGTGGGCGCGAGCGTGGCAACGAGGCCGATCATCGGCGTGACCACCGGCTGCAGCCGCCGCGGAAAGATGCTGTAGGCCGAGGCGAACACCGTCGGCACCATGCCGCCGCCGATGAAGCCCTGCAGCGCGCGCCAGACGATCATCTCGTTCATGGTCGAGGAGAGCCCGCACATCAGGCTCGCGGCGGTGAAGCCGGCGGCGGCGGACGCGAACATGATGCGGGTGCCGAGCGCGCGCGACAGAAAACCGGACAGCGGTATAGCGACCACTTCGGCCATCAGATAGGAGGTCTGCACCCAGGTGATCTCGTCGCTCGACGCGGCAAGGCCGGCCTGGATTTCCGACAGCGACGCCGACACCACCTGAATGTCGAGAAACGCCATGAACATGCCGAAGCACATCGCCAGGAACGCGAGGACGCGCAGCGGGTCGACGCGCTCGGCATCGGCCGGTGCGGCGGGAATGATGGCGGAGGATGCGGCAACGGCGGTGGCCATGATGCGGCCTCCTGCGATCGGCTGACGATCAGCGCGCCGACGCGGCCTGCGTCGGCGGCGATGTCTCGTCGGCGGCGACGGCGCTTGCCTTGGTGTTGACGCTCACCACCACCGACAGGCCGGGACGCAAAATCCCTTCGCGCGCGACCGCGGCCGGGACATGGATGCGCACCGGCAGGCGCTGCACGATCTTGGTGAAGTTGCCGGTCGCGTTGTCGGGCGGCAGCAGCGAGAACACCGAGCCGGAGGCCGGCGAGAAGCTTTCGACCGTGCCCTGGAAGCTGTGCTCGGGCAGCGCGTCGACGGCGACGGTGACCGGCTGGCCGGGCCGCAGATGCGCGAGCTGGGTTTCCTTGAAATTGGCGTTGACATAGACCTCGTCGAGCGGAACGAGGCTGGCGAGCCGCTGCCCGGTCTGCACGAAGTCGCCGGTCTGCACCGCGCGGTTGCCGATGACGCCGTCGATCGGCGCGCGGATGACGGTGAACGACAGGTCGCGTTCGGCCTTCGCCAGCGCCGTCTCGAGTTCCGCGAGCGTGCCGACCGCTTCCTGCTGCTGGCCCTTGAGCACGTCGACCGTGGCGGCCGCCGACTCGATCGCGGCGCGGGCGCCCTGCACGGCAGCGACGGCCTGATCGCGGTTCGCCTGCGCCTGCTCCAGCAATTGGCGGCTCGAAGCGTCACGCGCGACCAGAAGATTCTGCCGATCGAGCTCGAGCTCGGTGCGGGTGGCCGCCGCCTGGGCGGAGACGAGCTGCGTCTTGGCCTGCTCGACCGCGGCTTGCTGCGCCGCGATCTGATGGCCGATGCGGGCGATGGTCGCCTGTTGGGTCGCGACCTTGTCGCGCGCCGAATCGACCGCGAGCTTGTAATCGCCGTCGTCGATGGTCGCGATCACGTCGCCGGTGTGGACGGCGGTATTGTCGGTGACCGGAACGCTGGCAAGATAGCCGGAGACCTTGGCGGCGAGTGTGGTGTTGTAGGCCTGGACGTAGGCGTCGTCGGTCGTGACGGTGAAGCGGCCGACCGTCCACCAATTATAGCCGAACCACCCTGCCCCGACTGCGGCCACCCCGGCGATGGCGCCGAATACCGCTTTGCGCCGGCTGGCGCGGGCGGCCTTTTGCTTCAACTCGGGCGCGGCCACCGGCGCAACGGACTTCATCGGCGCCGGCACCGCTGGAACAGCCTCGGCTTTCGCCGGCGTAGGCGTTTCCGCCTGCGCTGCGGACGGAACGCTGGAGTCCTCTTCGCGATACATGCGTCGCACTCCTCTCGGCCCCATGGGGGGTACAAATGACCGAACGGTTCGGTCATTAATAATGGATTAAGGAGTCGGAGTCAATATTGACCGAACCGTTCGGTCAATTTATATAGCGAAACAGAGCAAGAGGCTGAACGATGAGCGAACTCGCCGCATTGGACAGAGACGTCCGGACCGATGATGTCCACCATCCTGGTGACGAGGAGAGCGCCAAGCGGCGCCAGATCATCGACGGCGCCCGCGCGGTATTCCTGGCCCAGGGTTTCGACGCCGCCAGCATGAACGACATCGCCCGCGCCGCCGGCGTCTCCAAGGGCACGCTCTACGTCTATTTCAAGCACAAGGAAGAGCTGTTCGAAGCGATCGTCGAGCAGGAGTGCGCCGGCCAGGCCGAGGGTATTTTCGATCTCGACCCCGACGACCATGACGTCGAAGCGGTGCTCACCCGGCTCGGCACCGCCTATGTCAAGTTTCTATGCCGGCCGGAAAAGGCCGCCGCGGTCCGCACCGTGATCGCCATCGCAGAGCGCATGCCGGAACTCGGCCGCAAATTCTATGAGAGCGGCCCCGCCACCGGCATCGCGCGGTTGGCGGACTATTTCGCCGCGCAGGTCGCAGCCGGCGTGCTCGCTTTGGAAGACTACGAGCTCGCCGCCGCACAGTTCATGGAGGCGAGCCACGCCGCCTTGTTCAAGCCGATCGTGTTCAACTTCGCCCCGGCGCCGAGCGAGGCCCAGGTCGAGCGCGGCGTGAATTTTGCCGTCAAGTCATTTCTCGCCGCCCATCGCGCGGGATGAGCCGCGATTTGGGTCAGTCGCGGGGCCCCAATACGAAATCCAGCAGTCCTTGAATATCGTTTGACGTGCGATCCGCCCTCAAACCCAATTCTTCAGCGGGCACGTTAAAGCGGTTCACCCAATAGGTCGGATAGCCGAAGCTCTTCGCGCCGTAAGCATCCCACGCGCCGAAGGCGGCGAAAACGATTTCAGCCTTCTGAAGCTTCAGCTCATTCATTCCCAACTCATAGGCTCGAGGATCCGGCTTGAAGGTGCCGTTGAGCTCGGTGCTGATGAGATCGTCGAACAGGTCCGTTATCCCCGCCCGATCGGCGTTAGCGCGCAACATGTCCGGGCTGAAATTGGCGATTGTGATGATGCGCACGCCCGACTTTTTCAAGGTCCGCAACGCCGCGACTGCGTCCGGCCACGGCTTCAAGGCGAGATAGGCGTTCATGAGGCTCCGGCGACCATCAGGCGACAAATCTAGCTTCATCGCCTCGGCGGCATAAACCAACGCGTCTTCGGTGACCTTGAAAAAGTCCTCGTGCCGATCCGTGATCGAACGCAAAAAACAATATTCGAACTGCTTCGCGCGCCAAATTTTGGTGAAATCCACTCCTTTGCCGGGAAATACCTTCTCGACCGCGGGGACGACGGAATTCGGATCAAAAATAACGAAGTAATCGAACGCGACCGCCTTGAACCGCGGCGCGGGATGGCCTTGCGCGGCGCTCAAATTGTTCGCCAGCATTGAACAAAGGACGGCGAGAACGAACATTGCCGGAATTGATCGCATCGTGACTGCCTTTCGATAGACGACCGGGATCACTTCCACCGCGCGCGGCCAGCGATCGGCCGTCAACCGTTCCGCGCGTCCGGCGGATTGGGTGTCGGGCCTTCGGGCGGCTTGCGCGATATCGAATAGCGCATGTTCGCCTTGTCGCCTTGCCAGAAGAAGCTGTAATCGACATTGACGGTCTCGCCATTGGCGAGCGGCAGCGCGGCGTTGCATACGACTTCGGTCTTGCTCGCTGAAACGGTCTTGATCGGCGCGTATTTGAGCGGCGCGATGTTGAGCTGCTTCAGAACGTCCGCGAGCGTCGAGGTCGCCCGCGAGGAATCGCACTCCGGCAAGAAGAACCGATCGCGCAATCCCTGATACAACAGCACGCCGGCAACGGCGACGACCGGGATGCCGATCAGCCGCGCCATCCGCCGATTGAAGCCGCGTTGCGCCGGATCGCGCGACCAGCGCGTGAATCGCGGCGTTCCGGACCGTCCCGGCGGCGTGTTTTGCATCGACATGTCGAACGCCTCTGCGGCGCTTTTTTTGCTCGGCGCCGTATTTGCGCTTCGCCCGGCTTGTTAGATCGCCTTGGCGATCGCTTCCGTCATCTTCTTGGCGTCGCCGAGCAGCATCATCGTGTTGTCGCGGTAGAACAGCGGATTGTCGATGCCGGCATAGCCCGAGGCGAGCGAGCGCTTGTTGAACATCACGGTGCCGGCTTTCCACACCTGCAGCACCGGCATGCCGTAGATCGGCGATTTCGGGTCTTCTTCCGCCGCCGGATTGGTGACGTCGTTGGCGCCGATCACATAGGCGACGTCGGCCTGCGCGAATTCCGAGTTGATGTCCTCGAGTTCGAACACTTCGTCGTAAGGCACGTTGGCCTCGGCGAGCAGCACGTTCATGTGGCCGGGCATGCGGCCGGCGACCGGATGGATCGCGTATTTGACCTCGACGCCGGCGGCCTTGAGCTTGTCGGCCATCTCGTGCAGCGCGTGCTGCGCTTGCGCCACCGCCATGCCGTAGCCCGGCACGATGATGACCTTGGAGGAGTTTTTCAGAAGATAGGCCGCGTCCTCCGCCGAGCCGAGCTTGACCGGCTTCTGCTCGGCGCCGCCGCTCGGCCCCGCGACCTCGCCGCCGAAGCCGCCGAGGATCACCGAGATGAACGAGCGGTTCATGCCCTTGCACATGATGTAGGACAGGATCGCGCCCGACGAGCCGACCAGCGCGCCGGTGATGATCAGCGCCGAATTGCCCAGCGTAAAACCGATGCCAGCCGCCGCCCAGCCGGAATAGGAATTGAGCATCGAGATCACGACCGGCATGTCGGCGCCGCCGATCGGAACGATGATGAGGACGCCGAGCAGGAACGACACGAGCGCGATCAGCCAGAACGCGACGTGGAGCTGCGCCTTGAAGAACCAGACGATCAGCAGCACCAGGGCGACGGCGAGCGCGACGTTGATGACGTGCCGCGCCGGCAGAATGATCGGCGCGCCGCTCATGCGGCCGGAGAGTTTCAGGAACGCGATCACCGAACCGGTGAAGGTGACGGCGCCGATGGCGACGCCGAGCGACATTTCGATCAGGCTCTGGCCGTGGATCGCGCCTTTCGTGCCGATGTCGAACGCCGCCGGCGCGTAAAGCGCGCCGGCCGCGACCAGGACCGCGGCCATGCCGACCAGCGAATGGAACGCGGCGACCAGTTCCGGCATCGACGTCATCGGCACGCGCCGCGCGATGACGGCGCCGGTGCCGCCGCCGATCGCGACGGCGAGGACCACCAGCGCCCAGGCGCTGCCACTCGCCGGCGGATGCGCGGCGAGCGTGGTCGCGACCGCGATCACCATCCCGATCATGCCGAACTGATTGCCGCGCCGGCTGGTGGTCGGATGCGAAAGCCCGCGCAGCGCCAGGATGAACAGAACGCCGGCGACCAGATAGAAAAACGCGGCGAGGTTGGCGCTCATGTTATTTTTGCTTCCTCTGGAACATGGCGAGCATGCGCTGCGTCACCAGAAAGCCGCCGAAAATATTGACCGAAGCAAAGACCAGCGCGACGAACCCGAAGGCGCGCGCCCAGAGCGGGCCTGAGTCGTCGGCAACGAGCGGGACGCCGACGGCGAGCAGCGCGCCGACCACGATGACGGAGGAGATGGCGTTGGTGACCGACATCAGCGGCGTGTGCAAAGCCGGCGTCACCGACCACACCACGTAATAGCCGACGAACACCGCGAGCACGAAGATCGACAGCCGGAACACGAACGGATCGACGGCGTCGCTCGCCGCAGGGATCGCGCCGCCCGCAGCCGAAGCGGCATCGAGCGCGGCGAGGACCGAGAGTGTCACCATTGTTGGCCTCCTATCACGCCGCCTTCGGCTTGAAATTCGGATGCACGACCGCGCCGTCGCGCGTCAGCGCCGTCGCCTTGACGATGTCGTCGTCCCAGTTGACGGCGAGCGCCTTGGTCTTCTTGTCGATCAGGATGTCGAGAAACGCCAACAGGTTCTTGGCGTAAAGGCTCGACGCCGTGGCGGCGAGCCGGCCGGGCATGTTGCGGTAGCCGATGATCTTGACGCCGCCTACCTCGGCAACCTGATCGGCCACGACGCCCTCGACGTTGCCGCCGCGCTCGACCGCGAGATCGACCACTACCGAACCGGGCCGCATCGACGCCACCATCTCCTTGGTGATCAGCCGCGGCGCCGGACGGCCCGGGATGAGCGCGGTGGTGATGACGATGTCCTGCTTCTTGACGTGCTCGGCGACCAGCGCCGCCTGCTTGGCCTGGTATTCCTTGGACATTTCCTTGGCGTAGCCGCCCGCGGTCTCGGCCGCCTTGAATTCCTCGTCCTCCACCGCGATGAACTTGGCGCCGAGGCTCTCGACCTGCTCCTTGGCCGCGGGCCGGACGTCGGTCGCGGTGACGATGGCGCCGAGCCGGCGCGCGGTCGCGATCGCCTGCAGGCCGGCGACGCCGGCGCCCATGATGAACACCTTGGTGGCGGGCACGGTGCCGGCCGCCGTCATCATCATCGGCAAGGCGCGGCCGTATTCGGCGGCAGCGTCGATCACGGCACGATAGCCGGCGAGATTGGCCTGGCTCGAGAGCACATCCATGACCTGCGCGCGGGTGATGCGCGGCAGGAGCTCCATGGCAAAGCCGGTGACGCCCGCTTCCGCCATGGCGCGCAACGCGTCCTCATGGCCGAACGGATCCATGATGGCGATGACGATTGCGCCCTTCTTCAGGCGCGCCAGTCCCGCGGCGAGCGGGCGCCGGACGCTGAGCACGATGTCGGCACCGTTCACGGCGTCCGCTGTCACGGTGGCGCCGGCCGCGGTGAAATCGGCATCGAGGATGCCGGACTTGATGCCGGCGCCCGGCTCGACCGCGACCTCGGCGCCCAGGCCGATGATCTTCTTGACCGTCTCGGGTGTCGCCGCCACCCGCGGCTCGCCCGCATCGCTTTCGGCAACAACTGCGACCTTCATCAAGTCCTCCGGCGCCGGTCGGCGCGCGCGTTCGGCCTGTTCACGAACCGATACGCCACCGGCCGCTTGCGCGGCCGGTCACTCTGCGAAGCCCGCCCCTTGGATCAACGCTCAGCCGATAAAATACGCCAGCAGAATGAGTATGACGACGATGACCCCGAGCACGCCCTTCACCAGATTGATGAACATGCGGTACGTCGCCTCGTGGGCAGCGATATCGTTGCCCGTGGCAGTTGCGTATTCGACCTCGCCGTGGTCGGCCATCGCTCTCTTCTCCACCTCAACCGGTCCGCGGCGGACTTAGCGTAAATGCGGGCTAAGAGCAACGGGATGCCGCGGGTTTGCACGCCGCGCGGCGCCGGCCGTGGCGCGGCGCCGAGCGGCTGTCGGGGCGATTGCCCCCGCGATCATTGCCGCGCCTTCGCCATCGGATAGATGACTTCGCCGGTCTTGTATTGTGCGGGCGTGAGAATGACCTGGTTGTCCATATCCTTGAATTGCGCCAGGCCGTTGCCGTGAAGGTTGCGATACTGGACTTGCAGCATGCGTGATTCCGTCCATTCGCCGTCGCGGCCGAACGTGATGTCGCCGACGATGGTGTGGACGGTGTTGGCGTGGAGATAGGCCGCGAGCTTGGCGTCGTCGATGCTGCCGGTCGAGCCAATCGCCTGTTCGAGCACCTGCAGGTCGGCGTAGCCCCATGGCGGCATGTTGTAGCCGATCGGGTCGGTGCCCTCGTTCGCCGCGCGCGCCTGATATTTGCTCAGGAATTCCATCACGCCCGGGAACTGCATGGTCTTCGCCGGCAGCCACGATTCGTAATTGACGACGCCGTTGAGCAACGAACCGAGCTGGCCCTTGAGGCTCGAACTCTGCAGCCCGACCATCGCGCCGCCCAGGAGCTTCGGCTGGAATCCCAATTCATTGACCGTGCGCAGGATGCCGACCGAGTCGAGCGGATAGGAACAAACGACCATAATGTCGGGATTGGCGGCCTGTACGGCGCGGATGACGGGCGAAAAATCCGTCGTGCCCGGCGGGTAGCTCCGGTCGTAGACGATAGTGAAACCCTCGGCCTTGGCGTTGTCGCGGGCGCCGTCGGAGGCGTTGCGGCCGAACTCGGCATCGACCGCGACGATCGCGACCGATTGCGGCCGCGGCGTCTGCGCCGCGACGACCTCGAACAGCCCCGCCGTCACCGCGCGCTTGGCGTCCGGACCGTTGACGTTCATCGAGAAATAATTCGCGTAGTGGAACTCGCTGTTCACCGCGGTTCCGAACAGGCCGATCAGCAATTTCTTGTTCTGGATCGCGACCGGCAAGGCCGGCGCGATCATGTTGGTCGCGTAGCCGCTGACGATGAGGTCGACTTTGTCGACTTGGAGCAGCTTGGTGTAGAGCGCGGGAACGTTCGCCGGATTGCTTTGATCGTCATAGTAGACGAGCTGGACCGGCCGGCCGATCAGGCCGCCTTTGGCGTTGACATCGTCCTGCCAGATCTTCATGCCCGCGAGCGCCGCCTTGCCGTTGGCGGCAAGCTGACCGGACTGCGCGATGGCGAGCCCGATCTTGATCGGCTCGGCCGCGAACGCGCTGCTCGCGGCGATGGCGAGCGACAGTCCGGCCGAGATCAACAGTCCGCACGAGACGATGTGGCAGCGAACGACAGCGCGCGCGATCCGCGTCACGGATGCCATGGCAATCTTCCCTCCCCTGATCCGCCGAATCTAGGGCGTCTCAAGCTACCGAATTCGGTCGATCGGCGTAGCGGCCTCGTTGCTAGCATGGTGGCAAACGACTAGAAAGCCGGCGTTACGAACTTCCGCCAGTTCGCCAACGCAAGAGAAGAAGAAGAGCTTTCATGAATCTGGGTTTTGTTGGATTGGGCGCCATGGGACAAGTCATCGTTCCACGGCTCATCGCGGCCGGTCACACCGTGACCGGCTGGAACCGTACGCGCGAACGCGCCGAGCCGCTGATCAAATTGGGTATGCGCTTTGCGGACACGCCGCGCGCGGTCGCGGAAAATTCCGAGATCGTGTTCTCCATCGTCACCGACTCCAAGGCGCTGCGCGCTGTGGCGGTCGGGCCCGACGGCGTTGTGTCCGGCCTGCGCCAGGGCGGCATTTTCATCGACATGAGCACCATCGAGCCGGATGCGAGCCGCGCCATCGCCGCGGAGTTCGCCAAGGCCGAAAAATTCATGCTCGACGGACCGATCTCCGGCTCGCCGGTGACGGTGAAGCAGGGCAACGCCTCGATCATGATCGGCGGCGACGAGGCCGCGTTCGAGCGCGCCAAGCCGGTGCTGCTGGCGATCGGCCCCAAGCTCACGCGCATCGGCGCCAACGGCCTCGCTTGCCAGATGAAGATTTGCGTCAATCTTTTGTTGATGGTCGAGGTCATCGCCTTCGGCGAAGCCGTCGCGCTGGCGGAAAAGGGCGGCGTCGAGCGCCCGGTCGCGCTCGATGCGATCCTCAAGAGTGTCGCCGCCTCGCCGGTGCTCGGCTATCGCGGCCCCTTCATCCTCGAGGGCGGCATGCCGGAGGTGCCGCTCGCCGACGTCACGCTGCAGCAGAAGGACATGATCCTCGCGCTCACGCTGGGGCGCGAGCTCGGCAGCCCGGTGCCGCTCGCCGCCGCCGCCAATGAAATGATGAACGCGTGCCGCGGTCTCGGCATCGACGGCAATGATTTCGTCGTCGCCCATCAGGTCTATCGACGCCTCGGAGGTCAATCATGAGTTCGCAATCTGAAAAAATCGGCGCAGCGCTGGCAAAAGCCGCCAAGGGTGCCATGACGAAGTGGCGCGACGGCGCGCCGGCACCAAAGATGTTCCGCACCAATCTGCGCGACGTGCCCAAAGTCGAGGGCCTCAAGCGCGACGACGGCTGGGTCGACATGCAGGTGCAGTTCCTGATCGACAAGAAGACGGCGGGCGCCGACCACGTCGTCGGCTGGACCGTGCTCAAGCCGGGCGCGCGCCACGAAAACCATCGCCATCACAATTGCGACGAGTTTTTCATCGTGCTCGAGGGCCACGGCCACATCTACACCGAGGCGGGCGAGGTGCCGTCGGGCGAAGGCGACGTCGTCTATTCGCCGCGCGGCTGCTGGCACGGCTTCAACAACACCTCGAACGAAGATGTGGTGCTGGTGTGGGGCTGGATGGACGCCGGCTCGATCGAAGCCTCGGGCTACGAAGTCCATCCCGAGTCGCACAAAGCTTCGTGAACCGGGCCAAGATCATGAGCCACGCGATCGACGATCCGCGCCTCATCGCCGGGATGACGCGGCAACTGGAAGCGCGCCGCAAGCGGCTCGACGCCGGCGAGATGCCGCTCGGCTGGAAGGTCGGATTCGGCGCGCCGGCCGCGCTCGCCCGGCTCGGCATCGCGAAGCCGCTGGTCGGCTTCATGATGCAGCAAAGCCGGGTGGAGCCCGGCGCCGCGGTTGAACTCGGCGGATGGACCAAACCGATCGCCGAGCCGGAAGTCGCGATCCATTTCGGCCGCGATCTCTCAGGCGAAATCAGCGCCGAGGAGGCCAAGGCGGCCATCGCCGGGCTCGGCCCGGCGATCGAGCTGGTCGACCTCGACGGAGCGGCGGACGATCCGGCGGTCATTCTGGCGGGCAATATCTTTCATCGCCGCGTCGCGCTCGCGGCGCCGAGCGCCGCCTACGCTGGGGCGAAGCTCGACGGACTGACGGGCCGCGTGTTTCGCCGCGGTGCCGAGGCCGCGGCAACGTCCGACCTCGAAGCCAATACCGGCCGCCTCATCGACATCGTCCGCAACGTCGCGGCGACGCTCGACGCGTTCGGCGAGAAGATCAGCGCCGGCGAGGTTTTGATCGCCGGATCGGTCGTCGCCCCGGTCGTCCTCGAAGCGGACGAAGATGATTTCGCCTTCGAACTTGCGCCGGTCGGCCGCGTCAGCGTGCGGTTCGCGCGCGCCTGATCGTTCCGGCGCGGCGGTGTCTTCGGCTTATGTGCCGATGACGGTCTCGCCGCGCATCTGCGCGGCGGCGGCGCGTACGGCCTTGATGATGTTCTGGTAGCCGGTGCAGCGGCACAGGTTCGAGGACAACACGTCGAGCAACTCGTCGTCGCCGATCGCCGGGTTCTTCTCCAGCACATTGGCCGCTAGCATCAGGAAGCCGGGCGTGCAATAGCCGCACTGCAGGCCGTGATTGTCGATGAAGGCCTGCTGCAGCGGATGGAGATTGTCGCCGTCGGCGAGGCCCTCGACGGTGCGGATCGCCTTGCCGTCGGCCTGCACGGCGAACATCAGGCACGAGCGCACCGCATCGCCGTCGACGATGACCGTGCAGGTGCCGCACACGCCGTGCTCGCAGCCGATATGGGTGCCGGTCAGTCCGCAATCCTCGCGGATGGCGTCGACCAAGGTGCGGCGCGGCTCGACCCGCACCGGATAATTGCGGCCGTTGACGGTGAGGACGATATCGATCTTTTCGATCATCGTGCCGCCCATAAAAAGCCCGTCATTCCGGGGCCGAGCGAAGCTCGGAGCCCGGAATCCATACTCCCTGCGCTGGGGTTATGGATTCCGGGCTCCGCCCTTCGGGCGGCCCCGGAATGACCGAATGAAATCACAAATCCAGCACCAGCCGCTCGCTCTTGCAGCCGGCGCAGCAGATCATGACCTTGTCGTTGGCGGCCTGCTCTTCCTCGCTGAGAACGGAGTCGCGGTGCTCGGGAATGCCGGAAATGACCCGCGTCATGCACTCGCCGCAGATGCCGAGCTCGCAGGAATAATCGCAGTCGACGCCGGCCTCGAACAGCACTTCGAGGATCTTCTTGCCCTCAGGGATGAAATACTCTTCGCCCGAGCGCGCCAGTTCGACCCAGAACCCGCCCGACGTCGCCGCTTCAGCTTTCGGCGTAAAGTATTCGACATGGACGTGGTGGCGCGGCACGTTGGCGGCGGCCGCCGCCGCTTCGAACGCCTTCAGCATCGGGTTCGGACCGCAGCAATAAAAATGCGCATCCGCAGGCGCCGCCGCGATGGCGCCGGCGATGTCGAGGAATTTGCCGTCCGCCTCCTCGTCGAAGTGCAGCTTGACCGCGCCGTGCTGCGCTTCTTCCAACGTCTGCAGAAACGCCATGTCGGCGCGCGACCGGCTCGAATAATAGAGCGTGAACGCACGGTTGTCGGCGGTGAGCTGCCGCATCATGCACCAGATCGGCGTGATGCCGATGCCGCCGGCGAACAGAACGACGTGCGCAGCATCCTCGACCAGCGGAAAATTGTTGCGCGGCACGCCGATCTCGAGCGTGTCGCCGACCTTCAGGCTGTCGAAAATATAGCTCGAGCCGCCACGGCTCCGGGCATCGCGCTTGATGGCGACCGCGTAGCTATTCGGATCGTCGTTGGGATTGAGCAGCGAATATTGGCGCACCAGCCCGTTCGGCAAATGAATGTCGATGTGGGCGCCGGGCTCGTACGCCGGCAACGCGCCGCCGTCCGGGCGCCGGAACGTATAGACGTTGGTGTCGCGGGCGACGGTCTCGATCTCTGCCAGTCGGACTTCGATCAAGCCGGCCTCGCGCGCGGGCTTCATGGCCGCGGCGGAGGCCGATGGTGCGGTCATTGTGTCCATAAGGGCGAAAATAGGCACTCGCGGTGGGTTTCCGCAACCCAATCGTGATGCCTTCCGTCAGGCGCGAGCGCGGACCGATCCATCAGGCTCGGCCGCGTCGGCGCTGGCGCGCGCATATTCGGCGAACACGCACCCGATCATCACGATCAGCGGCCCAGTCGGCAGCGATGCGGCCTCGGCCTCAAGGCGCGCCGGCAAATCCGCGATGGCGGCGCTGAGCGCGCGTTCGTCGGGGCAGGTCGCACGTGCGACCGCGACCGCCGGCGTCGCCGGATCGAGCCCCGCTGCCAGCGCCTTGGTGACCAGCTCGGGCAACGTCCGCGCCGGCATATAGACCACGGTCGTCACGGCCGGATCGGCGAGGCTTTTCCAGTCGATATCCTCCGGCAAGGCACCATTGTGGCCGTGGCCGGTGACGTATTGCACGCGGCGGGCTTTTTCCCGGCGCGTCAGCGAGACCGCGAGCCGGCTCGCGGCGCCTTGCGCCGCCGTCACGCCCGGCACCACCTCGACCGCGATGCCGGCGGCGCGGCAGGCGGCGATCTCCTCGTCGGCGCGGCCGAAGATCATCGGGTCGCCGCCCTTGAGCCGCACCACGCGCCGGCCGGCCTTGGCGAGCGAGACCATCAGCGCATTGATGTCGTCCTGGCGGCAGGACGGCCCATGGCCGGTCTTGCCGACCAGCATTTTCTTCGCCTCGCGGCGCGCGAAGTCGAGGATCTCGGGCGCAACCAGCGCGTCGAACAAAATCACCTCGGCGGATTGCAGCGCGCGCACCGCGCGCAGCGTCAACAGCTCCGGATCGCCCGGGCCGGCGCCGACCAGAACCACGGAGCCTGCGTCGGGCGTGCCCGCCGGCGCCAGCAAGGCGTCGAGGTCGGCCTCGCTCGGTGCCGCGTTGGGCGCGGCGACGGCCCGGTCGGTGAAGCGCTCCCAAAAATGCCGGCGGCCGCGGAACGGCAAAGCCAGCGCCTGAACATGCGGACGCCAGGTCCGCGCGGCGTCGGCCCAGCGCGCGAACCCCTTGGGGATGAGAGCCTCGATCTTGGCGCGGATCGCCTGGCCGAACACCGGCGCCGCGCCGTCGGTCGAGATGCCGATGACCAGCGGCGAGCGGTTGACGATGGCGCCAAAGGAGAAATCACAAAACGCCGGCCGGTCGATGACATTGACGGGAACGCCGGCCGCCCGCGCCGCGGCGACGAATTGCCCGGCTTCGGCCTCGTCGGCGCAGTCGCCGACAGCGAGCGCCGCGCCGGCGAAGTCGGCCGCCTGCCAGCCCCGTTCATGCACGATCACCGCACCCGCAGACGGCGCAGCGGCGAGCGCACGTAGATCGTCCCCGGACGCCGGCGCGAAAACATCGACACGCGCGCCGGCGGCCGAAAGAAGCTCCGCCTTCCATGCAGCGGCGGCGCTGCCGCCCGCGACGACGGCGCGCTTATTGTCCAGCGCGAAAAACGCCGGCAGCCGTGACAGCGGACCCATACGGGTCGTTCGCATTTCGGCGGGCGTTCGGGTCATGCGGTGATCCTGATCATACAAAGCGAGGTAGAACGCTTTCCCTGCCTTAGCAATCAGGTCGAACCGATTTGGAAAATCATGTTCGATCTCGAGGGGATCCAAGCAATTTCCATTCCGCGGAACAACGCAAACGAGGGATTTGCCGGTTTGGCGGGCGCCCGCCGGGGATGCCGACGGACGCCCTTAGTCTCGTGTCAGCCGGCCTGTAAGCCGGGTTCTGTAAGGCCGGCGGATCGAAACCCGCCGGCGTGACGGCCATTCCTCTGGGACGCCGGTTGCCCGGCGCCTCAAGCAACCTACCCGGACGGCCGGATCCGGACCGATCCCGGCGCCGTTGCCCGCTTAACGCAGGCCCCGCGCCGCGCCGTCCCTATTCGGTCTTGCTCCCGGTGGGGTTTGCCGTGCCGCCGACGTTGCCGCCGGCGCGGTGCGCTCTTACCGCACCGTTTCACCCTTGCCGCTGCCGCTCTCCCTTCCCCGCGAGGGGCGGCGGAGCCTCAACGGCGGTCTGTTCTCTGTGGCACTGTCCCTGGGCTCGCACCCGCCGGACGTTATCCGGCACCGTTTGTCCATGGAGCCCGGACTTTCCTCCCCGGCTCGAGCGCCGGAGCGGCCGTCCGGCCGACTGACACGACAGGGATGGGGGTCGTGGCCGCCGACGTCAAGAGGCGGCGCGACGGCCGCCGAGTTCGCGCGCCCGGCCCGCGGACATGCGCGGGCGGTTGCGGAAGGTCAGCACGTCCCGCAACGTCATGCGCGTCGACTCGTCGTAGACACCGTCGAGCCGTGCCGGACGGAAATGACGTTGGAAGGCGGTCACGACGTCGTGGGTGGCGGAATCATAGTTGCCGTTGACCGCGATCCCGTAGCCGTAATCGCGCAGCGATTCCTGCATCGCCGCCACTTCGTCGCCGACGTCGCCAAGCGCCAAGATCCGGCCGCCCTCGGTGATCGGCGCCGGCTCGACCCAATGGCCGATGCCGGAATCAAACAGCGTACGCCACGGAAACTTTTCGCCCGGATCCTGCTTGCGTGCCGGCGCGACGTCGGAGTGCGCCAAGACCCGCACCGGCGGGATCGAATGACGGGTCTGGATGCCGCGGCACAGCGCGGTCAGGGCCGCGATCTGCCGCTTGGGAAAATCGGGATAGTCGTAGGCATGACCGGGATTGGCGATTTCGATGCCGATCGAACACGAATTGATATCGGTCTCGCCGGCCCATGAGGCGACGCCGGCGTGCCAGGCGCGCCGGTTCTCCTGCACCATCTGCACGATCCGCCCGTCCTCGAACACGAAGTAATGCGCCGAGACTTCGCTGCCGGGCGCGCACAACAATTCCAGCGCGGCATCGGCGTCGCGCATGCCGGTGTAATGTAGCAAAATCATATCCGGGCGCCGGCCGTCCTTGCGCTCGCCATGATTGGGCGATGGCCTGACCTCGGCGACGACGGAGGACTCGGACGGAAAAGTGCGCGGGAGCATGTGCGAAGTGTAAGACACGACATCCTGCCGACAAGCCAATTCCCCGGGTTTTCGACGCTAAATTAAAAAGATTTACCATTCGTGGCTGTGGCGCCACTGACCTAACGTCAGCCGTGCAGGAAAGCTTGCAGGAAACCACGCCGTGAGTGGCGGCCAAACGTCGTCAAGAACTTCAACCTTTCCTTAAGCTTACGCCTTGTTAATCGAAGCCGCACGGGGCTGCTCCATGGCGGGACGGTCCATTGACGCCCATAATGTCCCATGATAGCCCATTTAATCCCAGGAGCCCTTGCCACCTCCGGAGCGGACCGCGGTCGCGCGCCGGTTGAACCGGGCCTGCAAGGGGGATTTTGCCGGTTGAGGCGCACGCTGCCGCGCGAACCGTCGCGCGGCGAGGGGCGAGATGGATCGGTTCGTATCCCATTACGTGCTCCGCTTGGACGCCAAGGGCCGCGTCTCGGTGCCGGCGCCGTTCCGCGCGGTGCTGGCGCGCGACGGCTTCGACGGTCTTTATTGCTATCCGGCGCTCGATCGGCCGGCGCTCGATGCCGGCGGCCATGCGCTCATCCGCGAGATCGAGGCGCTGACCGGAAGCTTTTCGCCCTATTCCGACGAGCGCGAGCAATTCTCCCTGGCGCTCTACGGCACCAGCGAGACGTTGAAACTCGACGGCGAGGGCCGCGTTACGCTTTCCGAAGTGCTCAAGGCCCATGCGGGGATCGCCGACGCAGCCACCTTCGTCGGTCTCGGTCACAAATTTCGAATCTGGGAGCCCGGCCGCTTTCGCGCGGAACTCGCGGAGGCCACCGAGAAGGTCCGCGCCTTGAAGCAGGAGCTGGGCACCCGGATGGCGGCGGCAAAGCCGCTCGGAGCACGGGAATGATGACGGGCAGCGGCAGCCAAGCTGTCGCTGGCGGATCGGCCCGTCACGTTCCCGTGCTCGCCCGCCGCGTCATCGACTGGCTCGCCGTGCGCGCGGGCGGCATCTATGTCGACGCCACCTTCGGCGCCGGCGGCTACACGGCCGCGATCCTGGCAACGCCAGGCACCCGCGTGATCGCGCTCGACCGCGACCATGACGCCATCGCGGCGGGCGCGGCGCTCGTCGAACAAGCCGGCGGGTCGCTGACGCTGGTCGAGGACCGCTTCTCCAACCTCGAGGCGGCGTTGGCCGCACACGGCGTTCCTTCCGTCGACGGCGTGGTGTTCGACCTCGGCGTTTCCTCCATGCAGCTCGACGAGGCCGCGCGCGGTTTTTCCTTCCGCTTCGACGGGCCGCTCGACATGCGCATGGAGCAAAACGGTCCGAGCGCCGCGGACGTCGTCGCCGGCGCCGACGAACGCGATCTCGCGGCGATCCTCTTTGTGCTGGGAGAAGAGCGCCATGCGCGGGCCATCGCGCGCGCCATCGTCAGGGCGCGCGCCGAGCGGCCGATCGATACGACGCGGGCGCTCGCCGACATCGTCGCGCGGGTGGTGCACATGCGCGAGAGCGCGATCCATCCGGCCACCCGCACGTTCCAAGCGTTGCGGATTTTCGTCAATGACGAGCTTGGCGAATTGGCCCAGGGCCTCGTCGCCGCCGAACGGGTGCTCGAGCCGGCGGGGCGTCTCGTCGCCGTCGCCTTCCATTCGCTCGAGGACCGCATCGTAAAAACCTTCCTCACCGAACGGAGCCGCCCGCCGGCGGCATCGCGCCACCGGCCGGAAATTGCCTCGGCGCCGCCGACCTTCACCATCCTGACGCGGCGCCCGGAGACGCCGGACGAGGCCGAAATTGCCGCCAATCCGCGGGCCCGCTCGGCGCGGCTGCGCGCCGCCGAACGTACCGACGCCCCGCCGCACGCCACCGCCGGCACGCCCGCTTTGCCGCGCGTACCGTCGCTTACCGCCATCATGCGGGGGCGATCATGATCCTGCGCATTCTCAATCTGGTGGTGATCGCCGCGTTGATCCTGGCCGCGGCCTATGTCTATCGCATCAAATTCGACTCGACCGTGCAGGCCGAACGCCTCGCCAAGATCCGCAGCCAAGTGCGGCACGAGCGCGACACCATCGCCGCGCTGCGCGCGCAGTGGAGCGAACTGGACAATCCCGCCCGCATCGAGGCGCTGGCCAAACGTTTCCTGCCGCTCAAGCCCATTGCGCCGACGCAGTTCGACAAGCTCGACAATCTGCCCGACCGCGCGCCGGACCCCGTCACGCCCGACGGCAAGGATCCGATCCGCGCCATGATCGAGAACGCTGACGGACCTCAGGCGGTGACCGGCAGCATACCGGCGGCCGCACCGGCCGCGCCGGCGCCTGAAGGCACCAACCAAACGCCGACGCCGGCTTCGCCGCCGGACGCAGCAACAAGCGAGAGCCGCTGAGCATGACGGCGAGCGCGCAAACATTGTCGCTGCAGCCGCCGGCGGAACCGCGGCACCGGCGGCTGATCCGCGGGCTGTTGTACGGTACCAAGGTCGATCGCAGCGCCAAGGCGCGGGCCCGCATCGGTCTGGCGATCCTCGCCTTCGCCGCCGTCTACGGCATCATCGCCGTCCGGCTCGTCATGTTCGCGGTGGCGTCCGACGGCCGCACCGCGCGCCACGGCGCCACCGGCGACGCCATCGCGACGGCGCGCCCCGACATTCTCGACCGCCGCGGCGAAGTGCTGGCGACCGACGTGCGCGTGCCCTCGCTCTATGCCGAGCCGCGCCGGCTGATCGACGTCGACGAAGCGGTCGAGCTCCTCACCGCCGACCTGCCCGATCTCGACGCGGGCGAACTGCGCGACCGGCTGTCGTCGCGGCGCGGCTTCGTCTGGCTCAAGCGCGACATCACGGCGGAGCAACAGCACGAGATCTACCGCCAGGGCCTGCCGGGCATCGGCTTCCTCAACGAAAACAAGCGCGATTATCCGAACGGCGCCGAAGTCTCGCATCTCATCGGCGACGTGAATATCGATAACCAGGGCACCGCCGGTATCGAAAAGTGGCTCGACAATCAGGGCTTGGCCGCGCTGCATTTGGCCGGGCTCGCCACCGACCGGCTGCAGACGCCGGTGCAACTCGCGCTCGATCTGCGCGTACAGCACGTGCTGCGCGACGAGCTGGTCGCGGCGCACGCCAAATTCCATACGCTCGCCGCCGCCGGCCTCGTTCTCAATGTCCGCACCGGCGAGATCGTCGCCATGGTGTCGGAGCCGGACTACGACCCCAACAAGCCGCACGACCCGCATGATCCGACGATGATCAACCGGCTGACCACCGGCGTCTATGAAATGGGGTCGACCTTCAAGGCCTTCACCGTGGCGATGGCGCTCGATTCCGGCAAAGCCACCTTGAAGTCCACCTTCGACGCGCACAATCCGCTGCACTACGGCAAGTTCGAGATTCACGATTTCGAGCCGATGCAGCGGGCGCTCACCGTGCCGGAAATCTTCACCTATTCGTCGAACATCGGCGCCGCGCACATCGCGATGGCGATGGGCATCGACGCCCACAAGGCGTTCCTGAAAAAGATGGGGCAGCTCGACCGGCTGCGCACGGAACTGCCGGAAAGCGCCGAGCCGATCATGCCGAAGCGCTGGGCCGAACTCAACACCATCACCATCGCGTTCGGCCACGGCCTGTCGGTCGCGCCGCTGCAGGCGGTGATGGGCGTCGCGGCGCTGGTGAATGGCGGCCTGCTCATACCCCCGACGTTCCTCAAGCGCACCGAGGGGCGGGCGCAGGCGCTCGCCAAGCGCGTCGTCAAGCCCGAAACCAGCGAACTGATGCGTTATCTGATGCGGCTCAATGTCGAGAAGGGCACCGCCGCGAAGGCCGAGGTGCCGGGCTATTACATCGGCGGCAAGACCGGGACGGCGGACAAGGTGGTGTTCGGCCGCTATTCGAAGACCAAGGTGCTGACCGACTTCATGGCGGTGCTGCCGGCGGATCAGCCGCGCTATCTGCTCCTGATCATGCTCGACGAACCGCAAGGCCTGGAAGAGACGCACCATTACAAGACGTCGGGCTGGAACGCCGTGCCGGTCGGCGGCGCCGTGGTCGCGCGCATCGCGCCGCTCCTCGGCATCGAGCCGCGCATGGACCTGCCGCCGGCCGATCAGCTCATACTGGCCTCGGTCAAGGAAAGCAGGTAAGGCGGAGGCCCATCCGAACACGCCGCCATGAAGCTACGCGATATTCTGCCGCCCGACGCCGAGAGCGAGCATCGCACCGCCGATCTCGATATCGGCGGCGTGACGGCCGATAGCCGCGCGGTCAAGGCCGGTGATGCGTTTGTTGCCATCGCGGGTGGCAAGGCCGACGGGCTGCAATTCGTCCCTGCCGCGATCCGTGCCGGCGCAGTGGCGGTGATCGCGGAGCGGCAGCCGGATACGGCGCTGCCTGCCGGTGTCGCCTTCGTTCCGGTCAAGAATGCGCGGCGCGCGCTTGCCTTGATGGCCGCCAAGCTTTATCCGCGCCAACCGCCGATCATCGCCGCCGTGACCGGGACCAGCGGCAAAACCTCGGTCGCCGCGTTTACGCGACAAATCTGGACCGCGCTCGGCCATTCCGCCGCCTCGATCGGCACCGTCGGCATCGTTTCGCCGCGCGGCGAGACCTACGGCTCGCTGACGACGCCGGACCCGGTCGCGCTGCACCGCTCGGTCGATGCGCTGGCGGGCGACGGCGTCACGCATCTTGCGATCGAGGCGTCCTCACACGGCCTCGATCAATACCGGCTCGACGGTTTGCACATCACCGCCGGCGCCTTCACCAATCTGTCGCGCGATCATCTCGACTATCACCCGGACCTCGCCGCGTATCTCGCCGCCAAGCTGCGGCTGTTCAAGGAACTGCTGCAGCCGGGCGGCGCCGCGGTGATCGATGTCGACCACGCCGACGCCGCCGCGGTCGTCGCCGCCGCGAAGGCGCGCGATCTGAGGATCCTAGCGGTCGGCCGCAACGGCACCGGCATCCGGCTCGTCGGTTCCGCCATCGACGGCTACGCGCAGCGGCTCACGCTCGCGTATGGCGGCAGCGTTTTCACGGTGCGCCTGCCGCTCGCCGGCGAGTTTCAGATCGAGAATGCGCTCGTCGCCGCCGGGCTCGCGATCGCGACCGGAAGCGAAGCCGGCGCAGTGTTCGCGGCCCTCGAACACCTCGTCGGCGCCAAGGGCCGGCTCGAACGCGTCGGCGAGAGCCGCGGCGCGCCGATCTTCGTCGATTACGCGCACAAGCCCGACGCGCTCGCCAAGGCGTTGGAAGCGCTGCGGCCTTACGCGAGCGGGCGGCTCACCGTGGTGTTCGGCGCCGGTGGCGACCGCGACCGCGGCAAGCGGCCGCTAATGGGCGCCGTCGCCGCCGCCAAGGCCGACCGCGTCATCATCACCGACGATAATCCGCGCAGCGAAGATGCTGCCGTGATCCGCGCGGCGATCCTCGCCGCGGCGCCCGGCGCCACCGAAATCGGCGATCGCCAGCAGGCGATCCACGCCGCAATCGCCGAGCTGCGGCGGGGCGACGTGCTGTTGATTGCGGGCAAGGGCCATGAAACCGGCCAAATCATCGGCGACCGGATTGTGCCGTTCAGCGATCACCAGGCGGTCGCGGCGGCCCTCGAGGAGCTTGCGGCATGAGCGGGGTGCCGCTGTGGACCGTCGACGACATGGCGGCGGCGATGGGCGCCGAACGCCAGGGCGTGCTGCCGGCGGCGATTTCCGGTCTCTCGATCGATACCCGCACCATCGCGCCGGGCGAAGCGTTCTTCGCCCTCACCGGCGACAGTCGCGACGGCCATGAGTTCATCCGCGCCGCGCTGACGGCGAAGGCTGGGCTCGCTGTGGTGGCGGCGGATCGGCGCGCGGAGCTGCCGCCGGACGCGCCGCTGCTCGTTGTACCTGACGTGCTCGCGGCGTTGCGCGCGCTCGCCGCCGCCGCGCGGGCGCGCTCGGCGGCCAAGGTGATCGGCGTCACCGGCTCGGTCGGCAAAACCAGCACCAAGGAAGCATTGCGGCTCGCACTTTCCAAGGACGGCGAGACCCATGCGTCGGTCGCCTCCTACAACAATCACTGGGGCGTGCCGCTGTCGCTCGCCCGCTGCCCGGCGAGCGCGCAGTACGCCGTGCTGGAAATGGGGATGAACCACGCCGGCGAGATCGAGCCGCTGGCGCGGCTGGCGCGGCCGCACGTCGCCATCATCACCACCATCGCGCCGGTGCATCTCGAATTCTTCGGCACGCTCGCCAAGATCGCCGACGCCAAGGCGGAAATCTTTCTCGGCCTCGACCGCGACGGCGTCGCGATCCTCAACCGCGACAATTCGCAATTCGCCCATCTCAAGCGCCGCGCCAAGGAAGCCGGCGTTGCCCGCGTCGTCGCGTTCGGCGAGCACGCGAAATCCGATGCGCGGCTGATCAGATACGCGCTGCATCCCGACTGCTCGACGGTTGCGGCGGACATTCTCGGCACCGAAATTACTTACAAGATCGGCGCACCGGGCCGGCATCTGGTGCACAATTCGCTTGCCGTACTCGCGGCAACCGCGTTGGTCGGCGCCGATCTCGCTTTGGCGGCGCTGGCGCTCGCGGAATTTGCGCCCGTCGCCGGACGCGGCGCCGTGACCGCGATCGAACTTCCCGGCGGGCCGGCCCGGGTCATCGACGAGAGCTACAACGCCAACCCGGCCTCGGTCGCCGCGGCGCTCGCCTTGCTCGGCCAGGCGCCGGTCGGCCCGCACGGCCGGCGCATCGCCGTCCTCGGCGACATGCTCGAACTCGGGCCGCGCGGCCGCGCCTTGCATCGCGGGCTATGCGCGGCGGTCGAGGCCAACGCCATCGATCTGGTGTTCTGTTGCGGGCCGCTGATGCGCGCGTTGTGGCAGGCTCTTCCCGCCGGCCGCCGCGGCGGCTATGCAGAGAACGCCGCGGCGCTCGAGCCGCAAGTCGTGTCCGCGATCCGCGGCGGCGACGCCTTCATGGTCAAGGGCTCGCTCGGCTCACGCATGGCTCCCATCGTCAAGGCGCTGCAGAAGCTTAATGCACGCCGCGACAGCTTCGAAACCGCGTCCGCACAAGGTTGATGCGATGCTCTATTGGCTGGTCGATTTGTCGGACAAGATTTCCGTCCTCAACGTGTTCCGCTACATCACGTTCCGCACCGGCGGCGCCGTCGTCACCGCGCTGTTGTTCGTCTTCATGTTCGGCCCGTCCATCATCGACAATCTGCGGCTGCGGCAGGGCAAGGGCCAGCCGATCCGCACCGACGGGCCGAAGTCCCACATCATCAACAAGGCCGGCACGCCGACCATGGGCGGGCTGATGATCCTCTCCGGCATGCTGGTCTCGACGCTGCTGTGGGCGAACCCCGCCAATCGCTATGTCTGGGTGGTGCTGTCGGTCACGATCGGCTTCGGGCTGATCGGCTTCTATGACGATTATCTGAAAGTCACGCGGCAGACCCATAACGCGTTTCCCGGCCGCATCCGGCTGATGTTGGAAGCGGCGATCGCGGGCGCCGCCTGCGTCGCCTTGGTCATGATCGGCCGGGCGCCGTTCTCGACCTCGCTGGTGTTTCCGTTCTTCAAGGAACTGGTGTTCGATCTCGGCTGGTTCTACGTGCTGTTCGCCGCCTTCATCGTCATCGGCGCCGGCAATGCGGTGAACCTCACCGACGGCCTCGACGGCCTCGCCATCGTCCCGGTGATGATCGCGGCGGCGAGCTTCGGCATGATCGCCTATCTCTCCGGCAACGCGGTGTTCGCCGACTATCTGCAGATCCACTATGTCGCCGGCACCGGCGAGCTTGCGGTGCTGCTTGGCGCGGTGCTCGGCGCCGGCCTCGGCTTTCTCTGGTTCAACGCGCCGCCGGCCTCGATCTTCATGGGCGATACCGGCTCGCTGGCGCTCGGCGGCCTGATCGGCACCGTCGCGGTCGCCACCAAGCACGAGATCGTGCTCGCCGTGATCGGCGGCCTGTTCGTGCTCGAGGCCGTCTCGGTGATCGTGCAGGTGGTATCGTTCAAACTGACCGGCAAACGCGTGTTCAAGATGGCGCCGATCCATCACCATTTCGAGCAGCTCGGCTGGACCGAGCCGCAAATCGTCATCCGCTTCTGGATCGTCGCCGTCGTGCTGGCGCTGGCGGGGCTCTCGACGTTGAAGTTGCGGTAGCCGCGTCGTGATCCCGGTCACGACCTTTGCCGGCAAAAAGGTCGCCTTGTTCGGGCTCGGCGGCTCCGGGCTCGCGAGCGCGAGCGCCTTGCTGGCCGGCGGCGCGGATGTCGTCGCCTTCGACGACAATGCGGCAAGCGTCAGCAAGGCGAACGCCGCCGGCATTCCGACCGCCGACCTCCACGGCATCGACTGGTCGCGGATCGCAGCGCTGGTGCTGACGCCCGGCGTGCCGCTGACGCACCCGGCGCCGCATTGGACCGTTCAGCTCGCGCGAAAAGCAGGCGTCGAGGTGATCGGCGACATCGAAATGTTCTGCCGCCAGCGCCGCACGCTGGCGCCGGAGGCGCCGTTCGTCGCCATCACCGGCACCAACGGCAAATCGACGACCACGGCGCTGATCGCGCATCTCGTCGCGGCCGCCGGAATGGACGCGCAGCTCGGCGGCAATATCGGCACCGCCATCCTGTCGCTTGCGCCGCCGCAGGCGGGACGCGTGCACGTCATCGAATGCTCGTCCTATCAGATCGATCTTGCGCCCTCGCTCGATCCTTCCGTCGGTATTCTGATCAATCTCAGCGAGGATCATCTCGACCGCCACGGCACGATGGAACACTACGCCGCGGTGAAGGCGCGCCTGGTCGCCGGCGTCCAGCCGAACGGCACGGCGATCGTTGGCGTCGATGATGCGTGGTGCCGCGCCATCGCCGACGGCCTTGCGCGCCAAGGTAAGCGCCTGGTCCGTGTCTCGGTACGAGCAAAGCTGAACGATGGCTTTTATGTCGAGCAGCAAAAAATCATGCGCGCCGTACCCCCACCCTACCCTCCCCCGCACGCGGGGGAGGGTAGGGTGGGGGCCGTCATTGCCGAGCTTGACGGCATCGGCTCGCTGCGCGGCGTTCATAACGCGCAGAACGCGGCCTGTGCCACCGCCGCCGCGCTCGCACTCGGCCTCGATTCGCCAACGATCCAGTCCGGCCTGCGCTCGTTTCCCGGGCTTGCTCACCGGATGGAAGAAGTCGGCCGCCGCGGTGCCGTTCTGTTCGTCAACGATTCCAAAGCGACCAACGCCGATTCCGCGGCACAGGCGCTCGCCTGCTTCGACGACATTTTCTGGATCGCCGGCGGCAAGCCGAAGACCGGCGGCATCGACAGCCTGCGAAAATTCTTTCGGCGCATCCGCAAGGCCTATCTGATCGGCGAAGCGGCGGAAGCGTTCGCCGCGACGCTCGGCAGCGACGTGCCGCACGAGATCACGGGCACGCTCGACAAGGCGCTCGCCGCAGCGAGCCGCGACGCCGAATCCTCAACCGCGCGCGAGCCGGTGGTGCTGCTCTCACCCGCTTGCGCCTCGTTCGACCAGTACCGCAATTTCGAGTTCCGCGGCGATGCCTTCCGGACGCTGGTGCAGGCGCTGCCGGGGGTGGCCGGGAAATAAACCGTCGTCATTCCGGGGCGCCGCGAAGCGGCGAGCCCGGAATCCATACTCCCGGCGTGGGGGTTATGGATTCCGGGCCCGGCGCTGCGCGCCGTCCCGGAATGACAGCGCGTCTTAATCTCTTGGAAACCGAGATAGTGCCACGACTATGCGGGGATTCCGCGTAGAAGGGGACGCCATGGCCTCGCGCGCGCAGCCGACACCGCTAAGCGAATGGTGGCGCACGGTCGACCGGCTGACGCTGGCCGCGCTGGGCGCGCTGATGCTCGGCGGCATCGTGCTTTGCCTCGCGGCCAGCCCGCCGGTCGCGGCGCGCATCGGGCTCGACCCGTTCCATTTCGTCAACCGCCAGGTGATGTTCCTCATTCCCGCCGCCGCCGTGCTGATCGCGACGTCGTTTCTGTCGCCGCGCGAAATCCGGCAGGTCGCGCTGGTCGTCTTCGTTGTCAGTCTCTTGTTGGTGGCGGTGACGCCGTTTTTCGGCGCCGAGATCAAAGGCGCAAAGCGCTGGCTGGTGATTCTCGGGGTCAACGTGCAGCCGTCGGAGTTTCTCAAGCCCGCCTTCGTGGTGCTGATCGCCTGGCTGTTCGGAGAATCCGGCCGGCGGCCGGAAATGCCGGCAAATACCTTTGCGCTGGCGATGCTCGTCGTCGTGGTCGGACTGTTGGTGCTGCAGCCCGATTTCGGCCAGACCATGCTGGTGACGCTGGTGTGGGGCGCGCTGTTCTACATGGCCGGCATGCGGTTGATCTGGATGCTCGGGCTCGGCGCCACCGCGAGCGTCGGCCTCATGGTCGCGTTCTACACCGTCCCCCACGTGGCGCAGCGCATCAACCGCTTTCTCGATCCGGCCTCCGGCGATACGTTCAATATCGACATCGCCACTGAATCCTTCGTCCGCGGCGGCTGGTTCGGCCGCGGCCCGGGCGAAGGCACGATCAAGCGCATCCTGCCCGAAGGCCATACCGACTTCATCTTCGCGGTCGCGGCGGAGGAATTCGGCGTGGTGCTCTGCCTCATTCTGGTGTCATTGTTCGCGTTCATCGTGATCCGGGCGCTGACGAAGGCGATGCGCAACGACGATCCGTTCATCCGCTTCGCCTCCGCCGGGCTTGCGATCCTGTTCGGACTGCAATCGACCATCAACATGGCCGTGAACCTGCATCTGATGCCAGCTAAAGGCATGACGCTGCCGTTCATCTCCTACGGCGGCTCGTCGCTCATCTCGCTCGCCTACGGCATGGGCATGCTGATCGCGCTGACCCGCGAACGCCCGAGCGCGCGGCTCGCCGGCGATCTCATCGTCGCCGCGGAGAGCCGGGCGTGATCGAAAGAGCGGCCCGGCGGCCGGTGCTGCTCGCGGCCGGCGGCACCGGCGGCCATCTGTTTCCGGCCGAGGCGTTAGCGGCGGCGCTCCTTAAGCGCGGCATTCAAGTTCATCTCGCCACCGACCGGCGCGCCGCGCGCTATGGGGGCGCCTTCGCCGACGACGCCGTCCACGTCATCGCCAGCGCGACGCTGCGCGGGCGCGACCCGTTGGCTCTGACGCGGACTACCGCGATGCTCGGCCTCGGTTTTATTCAGGCCTGGGCCTTGATCGGCCGCCTCGAGCCGGCGGCCGTCATCGGCTTCGGCGGTTATCCGACGCTGCCGCCGGTGCTGGCGGGCGTGTGGCGGGGCGTGCCGAGCCTCATCCACGACGCCAACGCCGTCATCGGCCGGGCCAACCGGCTGCTGGCGCCGCGCGTCACCGCGATCGGCACCACCTTTCCCGATATTTTTCGCGACCAACCCGCGCTCGCGGCGAAGGCGACCGTAACCGGCAATCCGGTGCGGCCGGCCGTCGTAACGGCGGCGGCTGTGCCCTACCCCGCGCTCGATGGCCCGCTCCGGCTCCTCGTCTTCGGCGGCAGCCAGGGCGCGCGGATCCTGGCCGACGTCGTCCCCGCCGCGATCGGGCTCCTCGACCCGGCCCTGCGGGCGCGCCTCGCGGTCGTGCAGCAAGCCCGCGAGGAGGATCTCGACCGCGTGCGCAACGCCTATGCGGACTTATCGGTCGCCGCCGAAATCGCACCGTTCTTCGCGGATTTGCCGGCGCGGATGGCGGCGAGCCATCTCGTGGTGTCGCGGGCCGGCGCATCGACCGTCGCCGAACTTGCCGCCATCGGGCGGCCCGCGATCCTGGTGCCTTTGCCGCACGCGCTCGATCAGGACCAGTTCGCCAACGCCGGTGTCATCGCCCAAGCCGGCGGCGCGCTGCGGTTGCCGCAGAGCGAATTCACCCCGCAGCGGCTCGCCACCGAGATCGCGGCGCTCGCGGCGGCGCCGGAGCGACTGAACCGCATAGCGGCGGCGGCGCACGCGCTCGGCCGACTCGACGCCGCCGACCGGCTCGCCGACCTGGTTCTGAAGGTGGCGGCAAAGCCCGCGAATAGGTAGGTTCGCGCCGCCATAGTCGAATCTGGGAGCCGCCATGAAACTGCCGCGCGACATCGGTCCGGTCCATTTCGTCGGTATCGGCGGCATCGGCATGAGTGGGATCGCCGAGGTGCTGGTCAATCTCGGCTACACCGTGCAGGGCTCCGACCAGGCCGAGAGCGCCAACGTCAAGCGGCTGCGCGCCAACGGCGTGAAGGTCGCGATCGGACACGCCGCGGAGAACATCGCCGGCGCCCATGTGCTGGTCATTTCCTCGGCGATCAGGCGCGACAATCCGGAACTCGTCGCCGCCCGGGCGCAGCGGTTGCCGGTGGTGCGGCGCGCCGAAATGCTGGCCGAACTGATGCGCTTCAAAAGCTGCGTCGCGGTCGCCGGCACCCACGGCAAGACCACCACGACTTCGATCGTCGCCGCGCTGCTCGACGCCGGCGGCTTCGATCCGACGGTGATCAATGGCGGCATCATCAACGCCTACGGCACCAATGCGCGGCTCGGCGCCGGCGACTGGATGGTGGTCGAGGCCGACGAATCCGACGGCACCTTCCTGAAGCTGCCGGCCGACATCGCCATCGTCACCAACATCGATCCCGAGCACCTCGATCATTTCCAGACGTTCGACGCGGTGCAGGACGCGTTCCGCGCCTTCGTCGAGAACGTGCCGTTCTACGGCTTCGCCGTCATGTGCATCGATCATCCGGTGGTGCAGAGCCTGGTCGGCCGCATCGAGGATCATCGCGTCATCACCTACGGCGAAAACCCGCAGGCCGACGTGCGCCTGGTCGATGTCGCGCACGCCAATGGCGGCCTGACGTTCAGCGTGATGTTCCGCGACCGCGTCGGCGCCGCGGCGCACGAAATCGAAAAGCTCGCGATGCCGATGCCGGGCCGGCACAATGCGCTCAACGCCACCGCCGCCGTCGCCGTCGCGCACGAACTCGGCATCGCCGACGACCGCATCCGCACCGCGCTCGAGAATTTCGGCGGCGTGCGGCGGCGCTTCACCCGCACCGGCGACTGGAACGGCGTGACGGTGATCGACGATTACGGCCACCATCCGGTCGAGATCGCCGCCGTGCTCAAGGCGGCGCGGGAATCGACCAAGGGCAAGGTGATCGCGGTGATGCAGCCGCACCGCTACAGCCGCCTCGCCTCCTTGTTCGAGCAGTTCTGCACGGCGTTCAACGACGCCGACACGGTCATCGTCGCGGACGTCTATGCCGCCGGCGAAGCGCCCATCGCCGGCGCCGACCGCGACGCGCTGGTGCAGGGCCTGCGCACCCACGGCCACCGCCAGGTCGTCCCGCTCGAAAGCCCGGCCAAGCTCGCGCCGCTGGTCGCCTCGCTGGCGCAGCCGGGCGACGTCGTTGTTTGCTTGGGCGCCGGATCGATCACGCAATGGGCCTACGCGCTGCCCGGCGAATTGGCGGCGATTGCACGCTGACCCGGTGGATAGCGGCATGACGCGCAGCTGCCTTACCGTTCGCCACGTGGCGTTCGAGGATCTCGGCCTGCTCGGGCCACTGCTGACGGCGCGTGGCTATGACGTCCGCTTTCTCGACGCCGGCATCGAGCCGCTCGACACGGAGACTTTTGTTGCTGCCGACATGGCCGTCGTGCTGGGCGGCCCGATCGGCGTTTACGAGACCGAAGCTTATCCGTTCATTGCCGACGAAATCGCCGCGATCGCGGCGCGCCTCGAAGCCGGCAAACCGATCCTCGGCATCTGCCTCGGCGCGCAGATGATGGCGGCAGCGCTCGGCGCGCGTGTCGCGCCAGGGCCGGTCAAGGAGATCGGCTGGGCGCCGTTGACCCTGACCGCGGCCGGCGCGGCGTCGGTGCTTGCGCCGCTCGGCGTGTCGCCGGTGCTGCACTGGCACGGCGACAATTGCGACCTGCCGGCGGGCTGCGAGCTTCTGGCGGCGACGCCGCATTGTCCGGTGCAGGCCTTTATGCGGGCACCGTGGCAACTGGCGCTGCAATTTCATCTGGAGACCGAGCCGGCGCGGTTCGAGAGCTGGCTCATCGGCCATACCGTCGAACTCGGCAAGGCCGGCATCGATCCGCGCGACCTACGCGCGCAGGTGCACACGCACGGGCCGGCGGCGCGCGAACTTGGCGGCAAGGTGCTGGCGGCGTGGCTCGATTCGGTTGCCGGCCGTCGTGCCGGTGGTTAAATTGGGAGAAGGATTCCGCGAGGGCTTCGATGCGACGACCTGAACTCTGGGCAGAGCTGATGGAGCTGACGCCGGCCGAGCGCCTGGATCTGGTCGAGGATTTGTGGGACAGCATCGCGCCGGAAAATCTGCCACCTCTCTCTCCCGAAGAGATCGATGAACTCAAACGTGAGCTTGCAGACCACCAGGCGGAACCCACTGGGGCGCAACCGTGGGAGACTGTACGGGCCTGGCTTTGGTCGCGCCGGAAGTGAATTGGCAAGCGACAATTCGGCCGCGTGCGCGGCTGCAGATCGCGGAAGCAAGCGATTGGTACGATTCCCAATCAACCGGGCGAGGTGACGACTTTCTGCACGCGGTGGAGGAGGCGATCCGATCTATCTGCCGCAATCCTTACCAATATCAGGTGATCGACGATACGCTGCGACGCGCAGTGCTGCGAAGATTTCCCTATTTGATTATTTATTCCGTCTCCGGAAACGAGGTGATCGTGCTCAGATGTCTGCACGCACACAGCGACCCTCAACGATGGCTCGGCAAAAACTGAGCGTCGAGCATGTGGCTTGATCTTGAGAGCCGCCTCAAAGCGCGGATGCAATCCTTGCGCGGCCGGCTCCTTGCCAATCAGTCGCTCGCCGAGCTGACTTGGTTCCGCGTCGGCGGGCCGGCGCAGGTTTTGTTCATGCCGGAGGACGAAGCGGATCTTTGTTATTTTCTCGCCAATCTTGCCGCTGAAATCCCGGTGACCGTCATCGGGCTCGGCTCCAATCTCATCGTGCGAGACGGCGGCGTGCCGGGCGTGGTGGTGCGCCTGGGCCGCGGCTTTGGCGAGATCGCGATCGACGGGCTCGAAGTCCATGCCGGCGCGGCGGTGCCCGACGTTCGCCTCGCGCGCGCGGCGCAGGAAGCCGGCATCGCCGGGCTTTCTTTTCTGCGCGGCATCCCAGGCTGCATCGGCGGCGCGTTGCGCATGAACGGCGGCGCCTATGGCCGCGAAACCAAGGACGCGCTCATCGCCGCCCGCGCCGTCGATCGCGCCGGCCGCGTTCATGTCCTCGCCAATGCCGACCTCGGCTACAGCTACCGGCACTCGGGCGCGCCCGCCGATTACATTTTCACCGAAGCGACCTTTCGCGGCGCGCGCGGCGATCCGGCGGCGATCGCGGCCGAGATGGAGAAGATCACCGAATCGCGCGAGGCGACGCAGCCGATCAAAAGCCGCACCGGCGGCTCCACCTTCAAGAACCCGCCCGGCCAAAAAGCTTGGCAGCTCATCGACGCCGCCGGCTGTCGCGGCCTGCGCATCGGCGAGGCACAGGTCTCGCAGCTGCACTGCAATTTTTTGATCAATCTCGGCAACGCCACCGCGACCGAGATCGAAACCCTGGGCGAGACCGTCCGCCGCCGCGTCAAGGAACATTCCGGCGTGGAGCTGGAATGGGAGATCAAGCGAATCGGGGTGGCGATATAGCCCGACCCGGTTCCGGAGCCTCTCGACCTTTCCCGCATTGTCGATTCTATTGGGGCCGAGAGCGAATCAGCGGAGGCGGCTGATGCGCCGGCTGAGGCATTTGGCAATACGATGACCAAGCACGTCGCCGTTCTGATGGGGGGCTGGTCGGCTGAACGCGACGTTTCGTTGCGCTCGGGCAAGGCCTGCGCCGCTGCGCTCACCCGGCTCGGATACCGCGTGACGCCGATCGATGTCGGCCGCGATATCGCGACCGTGCTCGGCGTGGCAAAACCCGACGCCGCGCTCAACGTGCTGCACGGCCGGCCCGGCGAGGACGGCACGCTGCAGGGCGTCCTCGAAATCCTCGGCATCCCGTACAGCCATTCCGGCGTGCTCGCTTCCGCGCTCGCCATGCAGAAGGATTTCGCCAAGGCGATCTTTCGCGGCGCCGGCGTTCCGGTCGTGGAGGACAAGGTCGCATCGCGCTTCGAGGCGGCGAAGGCGCACCTGTTGCCACCGCCCTATGTGATCAAACCGATCGCCGAAGGCTCGAGCGTCGGCGTCTTCATCGTCATGCCGGAGCACCCTCACCCGCCGCAGGAGCTTTACCGCGACGATTGGGCGTTCGGCGAAAAAGTCCTGATCGAGCGCTACATCCCGGGCAAGGAACTCACCTGCGCCGTCATCGGCGACCGCGCCCTCGACGTCATCGAGATCGAGCCGGCCGCCAAGTTCTACGATTACGAAGCCAAATACGCCGCCGGCGGCTCCCGGCATCTGCTACCGGCGCCAATTTTACCAAATGTTTACCAGGAGGTCCGCAGACTTAGTCTGGCTGCCCATGAAGCGCTTGGCTGTCGCGGCGTGAGCCGCACAGACTTCCGCTACGACGATCGGGGAACGGGAGAGCTGATCTGTCTTGAGGTCAATACACAGCCGGGCATGACCGAAACCTCGCTCGTGCCCGAGCTCGCTCTTTACGCGGGCATCACCTTCGATGAGCTGGTGCGATGGATGGTGGAGGACGCCTCGACCAACCGCTGATGCGGTCGGGGCCTTTAGGGGAACGGGCCGGCACGCACATTGACGAGCCGCACCATACGCGCGTCCTCAATCGGGCTCGCCGCGAGCGTGCGGGCCGTATCGCGGCGTTCGCGAGCCGCTTCACGGCCCACGCCCGGCGGATCGGGCGCGTCGGAGTGCGGATCGCACGGTTGCCGCCGCCGGGGCTCGGCCTTGCCGCCTCGTTTCTTCTTCTTGCCGCCACGCTCGGCTACGGCGCGGTCGCGGGCGACCACGTTCCGACAATCGTCGAGCAGCTCAAGGAAGCGCGCGACGCCGCCGCGAACGCGATCGGTTTCCGCATCGCCGCCGTCTCGCTCACCGGACCGAAGCAAGTCAGCCGCGAAAAAATCCTTGCGACCGCCGGCGTGAGCGCGCACGCGTCGCTTTTGTTCCTGGACGCCGATGCTGCCCGCACGAGGCTTCTCGCCAATCCGTGGATCGCCGACGCCGCCGTACTCAAGCTTTATCCCGACCGCCTGCAGATCACGATCACCGAACGGCAAGCCTTCGCGCTGTGGCAGAAGGACGGCCACGTCAGCGTCATCGCCGCCGACGGCACCATCCTCGAACCCTTCATCGACGACCGCTATCTCGGCTTGCCGCTCGTGGTCGGACGCGGCGCCGAGCGGCAGGCTGACGATTTCCTGTCGATCGTCGACCGCTTTCCCGACATCCGCTCCGCGCTGCGCGCCTCGATCCTGGTCGCCGAACGGCGCTGGGACCTCGTTCTCAAGAACGGCATCGACGTGCATTTGCCGGAAACCGACGTCGCGCCGGCGCTGGAGCGGCTCGTAGCACTCGACCGCGAGAAGAAGCTCCTGTCGCGCGACATCACCGCGGTCGATCTGCGGCTGCCTGATCGCGTCAGCGTGCGGCTCACCGACGCCGCCGCCCAAGCCCGCGAGGACGCGCTGCGGGAAAAAGACAAGAAGAAGAAAAAGGGCGGCGACGCATGAACGCCCTCAACTACGGCGTCACCCCGAAAATGCGGCCGATTTCGCCGCGGCGCAGCGCGCTGATCGCCGCGCTCGATATCGGCTCGAGCAAGATCGCCTGCCTGATCGCGCGGCTGCGGCCGCATCCGCCGCAACAGGTCTTGACCCGGAGGAGCCACGCCATCGAGGTGATCGGCTTCGGCCATACCGGCGCGCGCGGCACCAAGGCCGGCGCCGTGGTCAATCTCGCCCAGGCCGAGGAAGCGATCCGCCAGGCCGTCGACGCCGCCGAGCGCATGGCCGGGGTCGAAATCGAAGCGGTGGTGCTTGCGATCGCCGCCGGGCGGCTCGGCAGCGAATTGTTCGCCGCCGAAATCGATCTTGTCGGCTCCGCCGTAACCGCGGGCGATATCGCGCGCGTGCTCGCGGCCGGCAGCCGGCAATCGCTGCGCGACGGCCGCGCCGTGCTGCATTCGATGCCGGTCGGCTATTCGATCGACGGCGGCAACGGCATCCGCGATCCGCGCGGCATGCTCGGCGCGCGCTTCGGGGTGGACATGCATGTGGCGACGACCGACATCGCTGCGGCGCGCAACCTGATGCTCGCGGTCGAGCGCTGTCATCTCTCCGTCGAAGCGATGGTGGCGGCACCCTACGTCGCCGGCCTCGCCGTGATCGCCGACGACGAAGCCGATCTCGGCGCCGCGGTGGTCGATATGGGCGCCGGCACCACGACCATGTCGGTTTTCGTCGGCGGCGGCTTCGTTCACGCGGAGGGATTCGCGCTCGGCGGCCAGCACGTCACCATGGACATCGCGCGCGGCCTCAATACCGGGCTCGCCGATGCCGAGCGAATCAAGACGCTTTATGGCAGTGTGCTGGTCGGTGCATCGGACGAGCGCGACATGATCACGGTGCCGCCCATCAGCGAAGATGACCGCGAGCAGGCCCAGCACGTCTCCCGGGCATACCTCGTGCACATCGTCAAGCCGCGCGTGGAAGAAATCCTGGAAATGGTGCGCGACCGGCTGGCGGCGTCCTCGTTCGCGGCCGAGCCGCGCGGCCGTGTCATCCTCACGGGCGGCGCGAGCCAATTGACCGGCCTGCCGGAGCTTGCGGCCGGCATTCTCGGCCGGCCGGTACGGATCGGACGGCCGCTCGGCATCGCCGGGCTGCCGGAAGCGGCAAAGGGACCGGCGTTCGCGGCGGCGGCGGGCCTTTTGGTCTATCCGCAGGCGGCGCACCTCGAGCACTTCGAAACACGCGGAAAGCGGTACCTGAGGCGTGGCACGGGCGGCGGCTATTTCGCCCGCGTCGGACAGTGGCTTCGCGAGGGCTTCTGATGACCCCTGCGCGCGAAATGAACCCCACGCAGCGGCCGGCGGCGGACCGGCCGAAGCCGGACGTCGAGGACGTCTTTGCAGAAAAGAAGAGGCAATCATGACCATCAATCTGAAAATTCCAGACATCCGTGAGCTCAAGCCGCGCATCACCGTGTTCGGCGTCGGGGGCGCCGGCGGCAACGCCGTCAACAACATGATCGGGGCCGGGCTTCAGGGCGTCGACTTCGTCGTCGCCAATACCGACGCGCAGGCGCTCACCATGTCGAAGGCCGAGCGCATCATTCAGATGGGCGTGCAGGTGACCGAAGGTCTCGGCGCCGGCGCGCAGCCAGAGGTCGGCCGCGCCGCCGCGGAAGAAGTGATCGACGAGATTCGCGACCATCTGTCCGGCGCGCACATGGTGTTCGTTACCGCCGGGATGGGCGGCGGCACCGGGACCGGCGCTGCGACCGTGATCGCCAAGGCGGCCCGCGACCTCGACATCCTGACCGTCGGGGTGGTGACCAAGCCGTTCCATTTCGAAGGCCAGCGCCGCATGCGCATTGCCGAAGCCGGCATTGTCGAACTGCAGAAATGCGTCGACACCCTGCTCGTCATTCCCAACCAAAATCTGTTCCGGGTAGCGAACGAGAAAACCACGTTCGCCGACGCCTTCGCCATGGCCGACCAGGTGCTCTATTCCGGCGTCGCCTGCATCACCGACCTGATGGTCAAGGAAGGCCTGATCAATCTCGATTTCGCCGACGTCCGCACCGTGATGCGCGAAATGGGCAAGGCGATGATGGGCACCGGCGAAGCCGAGGGCGACAAGCGGGCGCAAACTGCGGCGGAAGCGGCGATCGCCAATCCGCTGATCGACGACGCCTCGATGAAAGGCGCGCGCGGATTGTTGATCTCGATCACCGGCGGCCGCGATCTGACGCTCTACGAGGTCGACGAAGCGGCGACGCGCATCCGTGAGGAGGTCGACGAGGACGCCAACATCATCGTCGGCGCGACCTTCGACGAGACGCTCGACGGCATCATCCGTGTGTCGGTCGTCGCGACCGGCATAGACCAGGCTTATCCGCAGCGGCCGGCGGCGCCGGTCACTGTGAAGCCGCCGCTCGGCTTGGACGCGGCAAAACCGCCACGCGGCGAAAATGGGCGCGGCGGCGAGCGTTTCGACCGCAACGAGCCGGCGCGGCCCGCGCCGCCGCCGATGGCGGCGTCCGCCGCCTCGGTCAACGATTCGATCGAATCGGCGAAGGCGGCCATGGCCGCCGCGCTCCTGCCGTTGGGCGGCGGCCAAGACGGCGGCCAAAGAGGCCTCCAAGGCGACGCCCGAGGCGACGCTTCAGAGGTCACCATCCGCCCGCTGGCGCCCAAGCCTTCCTTGTTCATCGAGCCGGCGCCCGCCGAGCCGGAGCCCCATGAACCGAGGGCTTTCATCCCGCCGCAGGCGGAACGGATGCCGCAGCGTGGCCCGCGCATGCCGCGGATCGACGAACTGCCGGTTCCGGCGCAGAACGAGATTCGCGCCCGGCGCGGCGAGACGCCGCCGGAGGAGCACCCGCAGAGGCGGCATGTTTCGCTGTTGCAACGTCTGGCCGCGGTCGGCCTCGGCCGCCGCGAACACGACGAGCAGGACGACTCACAGTTCGACCCGCGCGCCGCCGCGCCGCTCGCTCCGCCGAGTGCCGAACGCTTGCCCGGCCGTCCGATGCCTCGCCCCGAGGCACGCCCAGAAACGCGCCAAGAAACGCGCCAAGAAACGCGCCAAGATCATCCGGTATCGGAATACGCCAAGCGACCGAATCAGCAGGCCTTGGACCAGCACGGGCGGCAGCAGACTCCTGTGCATAACCACAGCGAGGAGGATCAGCTCGACATCCCGGCGTTCCTGCGTCGACAGGCCAACTAAATCCTTGGCGGCGGCGGCCGAAATCCGGTCGCCGCGGCCGCCGGGCCACCCAGCGAGCGCGCGCCAGGAAGTAAGCCTTTGAACGACTGCGGATATTGCAGTTTGCCCGGGACCAGGCCGGCGTCGCAGATCAAAACGGCGCGCCGCGCCGGCCGCGCCGTTCGGGCATCCGAGCGACAAGAGTGCGGCCGGAAAAGGGTAACATTTAGTAAGAAACCGTGAGTTGGCCTCAATCCGCGGCGCCGATATGGTCTGGGTGTCGGAGGGGAGCGGTTTCGGGACCTAAAGTTCGGGACCTCGTTCGGGGACCTTGTCGGGGTCGGTCTTAGGGCTGGAGTTCTGTCGTTCAGCGGCAAGTTCGTATGAGGAACGTTGCCTGCGAGCGTGCCCGAGTAGCCGCCTGCGGAACCTTTGTTTCCCTCTGGTTGGGATTGGCCGGTTGCTAGGGGGCATCCGGCTGTGCACTGTGGGACATTGGTTGGGACATGGGCATGACCAGGGGCATGCAGGCTAACCGGCAGACGACGCTGCGCAAGCCGGCGACTGTTGCCGGCATCGGCGTTCACTCCGGTCTACCCACCACATTGACGCTGCATCCGGCCGAGGCGAACACCGGCATCGCATTTTTGCGATCCGGCGCCGATGGCCGCGGCGACCGCGAGCTTCCCGCCAATTTCCGCTCGGTCACCGCGACCGAATTCGCCACCGTGCTCGGTGACGCCTCCGGGCCGGCCGTGTCCACCACCGAGCACGTGCTCGCCGCCCTGTATGCTCTCGGCGTCGACAACGCCGTGGTCGAGGTCGACGGACCGGAAGTTCCCATCATGGACGGCAGCGCCGCGCCCTTCGTTGCGGCGATCGACCAGGCCGGCATAGCGACCATGGCGGCGCCGCGGCGCTACATCCAGGTGCTCAAGCCGGTATGCGTGAGCAGGAACGGCTGCACCGGCGAGCTGCGCCCCTATGCGCGCGGCCTGCGAGTCGAGACTGAAATCGAATTCGATCACCCGCTGATCGGTCGGCAGACCTTCGCATGCGACCTCGAGCCGGGCACCTTCCGCCGCGATCTGGCGCGGGCGCGGACGTTCGGCTTCATGCGCGACGTGGCCAAGCTGTGGAGCGCGGGTTACGCGCTCGGCGCCGGCTTCGAGAACACCGTCGTGGTCGCCGAGAGCCGCGTGCTCAACGCCGAAGGTGTCCGCTTTCCCGATGAATTCGTGCGCCACAAGGCAGTCGATGCGATCGGCGATCTCGCGCTCACCGGCGCGCCGCTGATCGGGGCATACCGATCGGTGCGCGGCGGGCATAAGCTCAATCACGCCGTGGTCACGGCATTGATGGCCGATCCGAGCGCGTGGACCTACGTCGAAGCGCCGGAGGCGACGCGCCGCATCCGCGGCCACGCCGAGCTGGGCGCCGGATTTGCGGCGCCGGCCTATGGGCCGGATGTTTCCTGACGCGGCCAGAGCATTTTCCGGAAAGCCTGCCGCCGGACTTGATCCGGTGGTGGCTGCCGGTTTTTCCGAAAGAAAATGCGACAAGCATGAAAAGCTCGCCCGCGTCTTAACCACCCGCCGCCGCGCGCCACCACCCGCCGCTTGAATCAGTTGAATTTTCCGCCTTAATGCTGGCAGATTGTCGGCCTAGTTCCACAGGGGGCCGGCGGACGCTCCCACAACGCGCTAAGTCGCGCGGATTGGCACGCACGCTTCGGCGGGACGGGACCCTCATCAAGCTCATGATTTTGCGTCAAGAAGGATCGCCAAGGTCCGCGTATGGGCTGTCCGGTTACAGGCTGCGCGCAATGGCAGGCGTGCTGGCGCTCGCATTCATCACGGCGCCGCTGATGGGCTGCAGCAGCCTTACCAGCATATTCGGCGGCAGCAAGGAGGAGGACTACGTCCCGGACGATCCCGCCGACAAGCTTTACAATGAAGGCCTCTACCTTCTGAACAAGAAGCAGGACTACGAGGGCGCGGCGAAGAAGTTCGATCAGGTCGACCGCCAGAACCCGTATTCCGATTGGGCGCGCAAGGCGCTGCTGATGTCGGCTTATTCCTATTACCAGGCGGAGAAATACGACGACTGCATCAATTCGGCCAAGCGCTATGTGACGCTGCATCCGGGCAGCCAGGATACGGCCTACGCCCAATACCTGATCGGCGCCTCCTATTACGACCAGATCCCGGACGTGACGCGGGACGTGGCGCGTGCGGACAAGGCGGTCGCCGCGCTCGAAGAAGTCGTGCGCAAATATCCCGAGACCGAATATGCCGTCAGCGCCAAGAAAAAGATCCAAACGGCGCGCGACCAGCTCGCCGGCAAGGAGATGGAGGTCGGCCGCTTCTACATGAAGCGGCGCGATTTCACCGGCGCGATCAACCGCTTCAAGGTCGTGGTCACGCAGTATCAGACCACGCGCGAAGTCGAGGAAGCGCTCGAGCGGCTGACCGAGGCCTATGTCTCGCTCGGCATTCTCGACGAGGCGCAGACGGCCGCCGCCGTGCTCGGCCACAATTTCCCGGACAGTTCCTGGTACAAGGACGCGTACAAGCTGGTGAAATCCGCCGGCGTCGAGCCGAGCGAGAACAAGGACTCCTGGATCAGCCGCGCCTTCAAGGGAATGGGCTGACGGGGATTGGGCTCACCCGGCGCGCGACGCCTGACGACAGCGTGCGGAATCGCTATTATCATTTGTCTTGCTTAGCATTCATTCGGCCCCGTGATTCGTCATTCCGGGGCCGAGCGAAGCGAGGAGCCCGGAATCCATAATCCCGGTGCCGGGAGTATGGATTCCGGACTCGCCGCTACGCGGCGATCCGGAATGACGAGCAACCTGCCGCCCGGCGACATCGCTCCCCCATGCTCGTCCGCCTTTCCATCCGCGATATCGTTCTGATCGATCGGCTGGACATCGATTTCGGGTCCGGTCTCGCGGTGCTGACCGGCGAGACCGGCGCCGGCAAATCGATCCTGCTCGATGCCTTCGCCTTGGCGCTCGGCGCCCGCGGCGACGCCGCGCTGGTGCGCGAGGGCGCCGAGCAGGGTCAGGTGACCGCCGTCTTCGACATCGCCAAGGAGCATCCCGCGCGCCGCGTGCTCGCTGACAACGATCTCCTCGCCGATCTCGGCGGCGAGGACGAGATGATCGTGCGCCGGGTGCAATTCGCCGACGGCCGCACCCGCGCGTTCGTCAACGACCAGCCGGTCAGCGTCCAGGCGCTACGCACGCTGGGCGCGGCGTTGGTGGAAATCCACGGCCAGCACGCCGACCGCGCCTTCGTCGAGGCCGGCACGCACCGCGCGCTCATCGACGCCTATGGCGGGATCGAGGCGGAGGCCGCGGAGGTCAGGAGGCTGTGGGCCGATCGGCGCGCGCGCGAAGCCGCCGTCGCCGCCCACCGCGCCGACGTCGAACGCGCGCAACGCGAGGCCGAATGGCTGCGCCACGCCGTCGAAGAGCTCGGCAAGCTCGCGCCGGAAGCCGGCGAAGAGACCGCGCTCGCCGAGCGGCGCACCGGCATGATGCAGGCGGAAAAGGTCGCCGAAGACTTGCGTATCACGCTCGAGGCCGTCGCCGGCCCGCAGTCCGCGGTGACCCCGCTCGCGACCGCCGTGCGCCGGCTCGAACGCCGCGGCGCGCAGACGCCGGCGCTGATCGAGCCGGCGGTCAAGGCGATCGACGCCGCGCTGACCGCGCTCGACGACGCCCGCATGCATCTCGAGCACGCGCTGCGTGTCGCCGAATACGATCCGCACGAGCTCGAGCGCATCGAGGAGCGGCTGTTCGCGCTGCGCGCCGCCTCGCGCAAATACAACGTTCCGGTCGACGATCTCGCCGCGCTGGCGCGCCGCTATGACGGCGATCTCGCGCTGATCGACGCCGGCGCCGAACGGCTCGCCGCGCTGGAACGCGAAATGCAGGAGGCCGTGGCGCGCTACCAGGAAATGGCGGAAGCGCTGTCGGCAAAACGCCGGCGCGCCGGCCAGGCGCTCGACAAGGCGGTCAATGCCGAGCTCAAACCGCTCAAGCTCGAACGCGCGGAATTCTCGACCGCGATGGAGACGACCGGCGAAGGCCCGGATGGGCTCGACCGCGTCGAATTCTGGGTCCGCACCAATCCGGGCACGCGGCCGGGCCCGATGATGAAAGTCGCCTCCGGCGGCGAACTGTCGCGCTTTCTCCTGGCGCTGAAAGTGGTGCTGGCCGATCGCGGCTCAGCGCCGACGCTGGTGTTCGACGAGATCGACACCGGAGTGGGCGGCGCCATCGCCGACGCCATCGGCGTGCGGCTTGCGCGCCTCGCCGCGCGCGTCCAGGTGATCGCGGTCACCCACGCGCCGCAAGTGGCGGCGCGCGCCGACCGGCATTATCTCATCAGCAAGGACGCGCTCGCCAAAGGCAAGCGCGTCGCCACCCGCGTCGCCGAAATCGCCGCCGAGCACCGCCGCGAGGAGATCGCCCGCATGCTCGCCGGCGCCGAGATCACCGCCGAAGCCCGCGCCGCCGCCGAACGTCTGATCCGGGCGGCGGGCTAACGTCCGTCATGCCACGCCGCGATAAGAACGAAACCCCGGTCGACACCCTCACCGAGCGCCAGGCCAAGGCCGAGCATACGCGCCTTGCGGCCGAGATCGCCGGGCATGACCGGCGCTACTACCAAGACGACGCGCCGACCATTTCGGATGCGGCTTATGACGCGTTGCGGCAGCGTTATGCCGCGATCGAGGCGCGGTTCCCGCACCTGCGCACGCTGGAAAGCCTGACCCAGCGGGTCGGCGCGGCGCCTTCGGCGCGCTTCGCCAAGGTGCGGCACGCGGTGCCGATGCTCTCCCTCGACAATGCGTTCGCGGACGAGGACGTGGTCGATTTCGTCGGCCGCATCCGCCGCTTCCTGCGGCTCGCCGAAGACGACGAGATCGTCTTCAACGCCGAGCCGAAGATCGACGGGCTGTCGATGTCGCTGCGGTACGAAAACGGCGAACTCGTCACCGGGGCGACGCGCGGCGACGGTACCGAGGGCGAGGACGTCACCGCCAATGTGAAAACGCTCAAGGACGTCCCGCACCATCTCGAGGGCAAAAAGGTGCCGGCGGTGTGCGAGGTGCGCGGCGAAGTCTACATGACCAAACACGCCTTCCTCGCGCTCAACAAGCGGCAGGCCGAAAGCGGCGGCCAGGTGTTCGCCAACCCGCGCAATTCCGCGGCCGGCTCGCTGCGGCAGAAGGACCCCGCGATCACCGCCTCGCGGCCGCTCGGCTTTTTCGCCTATGCCTGGGGCGAGATGAGCGAGATGCCGGCGGACACGCAGTCCGGCATGGTCAAATGGTTCGCCTCGTGCGGCTTCAAGACCAATCCGCTGACCAAAATTCGCCGCTCGGTCGAGGAACTGCTGGCGTTCCACCGCGAGATCGAAGCGCAGCGCGCCACGCTCGATTACGACATCGACGGCGTCGTCTACAAGGTCGACCGCATCGACTGGCAGGAGCGGCTCGGCTTCGTGTCGCGCTCGCCGCGCTGGGCGATCGCGCACAAATTCGCCGCCGAGAAGGCGCTGACCGTCGTCAAGGACATCGAGATCCAGGTCGGCCGTACCGGCGCGCTCACGCCGGTCGCCAAGCTCGAACCGGTGACGGTCGGCGGCGTCGTGGTGCAGAACGCGACGCTGCACAACGCCGACGAGATCGCGCGGCTCGACGTCCGTATCGGCGATACGGTGCGCATCCAGCGCGCCGGCGACGTCATTCCGCAGGTGCTGGGCGTCATCGCGGAACAGCGCCCGCGCGGCGCCAAGCCCTACGAGTTTCCGAAAAAATGCCCGTGCCATCTGCACACCGACGTGGTGCGCGAGGAAACGGCGACGGGCGAGGAAGGCGCCATCGCGCGCTGCAGCGGCGAATTCGCCTGCCCCTATCAGACCATCGAACACCTCAAACACTTCGTCTCCCGCCGCGCCTTCGACATCGATGGCCTCGGCGAAAAGCAGATCGAGTTCTTCTATCAGCAGGGCTGGCTCAAGGAGCCGGCCGACATTTTCACGCTGGAAGAACGCAACGACAAGATCCGGCTCGAAGAGGTCGAGGGCTACGGCGAGGTCTCGGTACGCAATCTGTTCGGCGCCATCGCGGCGCGCCGCGACATCGCGCTCGAGCGGTTCATCTACGCGCTCGGCATCCGCCACGTCGGCGAGACGACCGCGGTCGCGCTGGCGCGCGGCTACGGCTCGTGGGACGCGTTCTTCGACGCCTGCCTCGAGCTCGCCAAGGACGACGAGGAAGCCAAGCAGGAAATGGATGCGCTCGATCAGATCGGCGAAACCGTGATCGAGAGCCTGCGCAATTATTTCCGCGAGACGCACAATCTGCGCCGCATCGAGCGGCTGGTCAAAGAAGTCCGCATCCGCGAGGCCGAACGGCCGCGCGCCGATTCAGCGATTGCCGGCAAGACCGTGGTCTTCACCGGCACGCTCGAAACCATGACGCGCGACGAAGCCAAGGCGTCGGCGGAACGGCTCGGCGCCAAGGTGTCGGGCTCGGTGTCGAAAAAGACCGACTATGTCGTCGCCGGCCCCGGCGCCGGCTCCAAGCTTGCCGAGGCGAGAAAGCTCGGGGTGACCGTTTTGACCGAGGAGGAGTGGGCAAGGCTTATTCGCTGAATAGCCGCTTCGCCGAGAGTCGCGGGCCGTTCGCTTATCGAACGGCAAGACCGCACGACTTGACTGCATAAGACTTGCGCCCACGCGAGGCGTCGCCCACTCCGGCGTCGCCAGAAAAGCATCAAACAAACTTGCGCGAAGTGCCGGCGCGAAGCAGAATAGCCGTCAAGCCGAGACCGTCGAAAAAATCGGCAAGGAAGCCCGCCGACCGCGAGGTCGGTGGACGCCAGGGAGGTCTTCATGGACGGCACCGTCCGTTTCGATTTCATCCACTTCATGCACTACGTGCATCTGCCGGAGAACCACAAGGAGTTCGCCTCGCTGTGGGTCGACTTCCCGAACAAGTATTTCGACCCGGCGAAGGGCCGCGCGCTTTATCGACGTTACATGTCCGAGCTGGTGCTCGCCGACGAGCTCGGCTTCGACGCCATCGTCGTCAACGAGCATCACAACACGGCGTACAGCCTGATGCCGGCGCCGAACCTGATCGCCGCCGCGCTCATTCCGCAAATCAAACAGGCCAAAATCTGCGTGTGGGGCACGCCGCCCAATCTCGAATACCCGAACCGCCTGGCGGAAGAATATGCGATGCTCGACGTCCTGTCGGGCGGCCGGCTGGAAGTTGCGTTCCCGCTCGGCACCGGCATGGAATACTGGTCCAACGCGATCAATCCGGCGACCGCGCGCGACCGCTACCGCGAATCGATCGATATCATCCTCCAGGCGTGGACGCAGGACGGGCCCACCACCTATTACGGCGATTTCTACACCTACCGCTATCTCAATCCGTGGCCGCGGCCGATGCAGAAGCCGCATCCGCCGTGCTACATCGTCGGCACCGGCAGTCCCGAAACCGTCGAACTCGCGGCCAAGCTCGGGTTCGGTTACGCCTCGGTGTTCGTCACCAAGGATCGCGCCGCCGAACTCAATGAGCAACTGCGCCGTTCGGGCGCCAAGCACGGCCATCACATCCGGCCGGATCAACTGCCGCTGCAGGTGATCACCTATGTCGCCGAGACCAAGGAAAAGGCCGAGGAAGAAGCGGTCGATCACATCCGCTATTTCTTCGAGGACGCGCTGCGCACCACGCCGACGTTTCTCAACCCGCCCGGCTATATTTCGGTCGATCAATTGAAGAAGCGCGCGGCGCTGGCGAACAAGCTGCACGGCGCCTTCAGCTTCCAGAATATCAACGAGGCCTTCTTCGTCGCCGTCGGCACCGCCGATCAGGTCGTCGAGCAGCTCACGCAATGGGGCGAGACCATGGGCACCAACCATTTCGTCATCTTCGGCGCCATCGGCGACATGCCGCACTGGAAAGTGGTCAAGAACCTGAACCTGATTGCGCAGGACGTCATCCCGCGCATGCGCACCGCGGCCGTCGCGAACCACCGCGTCGCCGCCGAATAGCCGACAACAACAACACGGGGAGGATTGCTCCATGGCCCGCCCGGACCCTTTGGCCGGATTCGACCGCCAGGTTTTAACCGTCAACGGCGTCAAGACCGTCGTGCTGACCGCGGGGCAAGGCGAACCGCTGGTGTTCCTGCACGGCGCCGGCACCTGGCACGGCTTCGCCTTCGCCCTCCCCTGGGCGCAGAAGTATCGCGTCATCATTCCGTTCCATCCGGGGTTCGCCGAATCCGGCGATGATCCGGGGCTGAGCGACATGCACGACTACGTCCTGCATTATCTCGATCTGTTCGATGCGCTCGGCATCGACAAATTCCGGCTGGTCGGCTTTTCGCTCGGCGGTCTGTTGGCGGCCAAATTCGGCGTCGAGCACGGCCACCGGATCGAACGGCTGGTGCTCGTCGGCCCCGCCGGCCTGCGCGGGAAGGAGCGGCCGACGTCGGACGTGCTCAGCCTGCCGCCCGATCAGATCCCGTCGATGCTGGTGACGAATTTCGACGTCATCAAACCTTACCTGCCGGAGGGTCCCGATCTCGATTTCATGGGCGACCGTTATCGCGAGGGCGGCACGCTCGCCCGCCTGTTATGGGAGCACCCTTACGATCTCAAACTGCACCGGCATCTGCACCGCCTCACCATGCCGACGCTGCTGGTCTGGGGCGAAGATGACCGCCTCATCCCGGTGCAGCTCGCCGACGTCTGGCGCCGGTTCATTCCCGAGGCCGACATTCAGATCTTCAAGGGCGCCGGCCACCTGGTGCTCGACGAAAAACGCGAGGCCGTGGACGCGGTGCAGCGCTTTTTGAGTTGAGGCGCGCCGTCATTCCGGGGCGCCGCGCAGCGGCGAGCCCGGAATCCATAATCCCGGCGCAGGGAGTATGGATTCCGGGCTCCTCGCTTCGCGAGGCCCCGGAATGACGAACGAAAAAGCGCATGCTCAGCGTTGCCCAAGCGGAACAGTTGCGGCGACCAACCACTCCCCCGTTTGCGCATCGACGAGCGGTGCCAGCGTCTCCCGCACCCGCGCGTGGTACGCGTCGAGCCATGCGATTTCCTCGACCGTCATCCTCGCCGCATCGATGAGCCGCAGGTCGATCGGCGCCAGCGTCAGCGTCTCGAACGCATTAATCGGCCGTTCCGCGCCGGCGACCGGCGGGGCTTCGATCACCAGGACCAGATTCTCGATGCGGATGCCGTAGGCGCCGGTGCGGTAATAGCCGGGCTCGTTGGACAGGATCATGCCGCGCTTGAGCGCCGCCTCGCCGAGTTTGGAGATGCGGGCCGGGCCTTCGTGCACCGACAGATAGCTGCCGACGCCGTGGCCGGTGCCGTGATCGAAATCGAGCCCCGCCCGCCACAGGAATTGCCGGGCGAAGGGGTCGAGCTGCGCGCCGGAGGTGCCGTCGGGGAACACCGCGCGCGCGATCGCGATATGCCCCTTGAGCACGCGGGTGAAATTCGCGCGCATGTCGGCGCTCGGCGTGCCGACCGCGACGGTGCGCGTAATGTCGGTGGTGCCGTCTTCGTACTGGGCGCCGGAATCGATCAAAAAGAGTTCGCCCGGCGCGATGCGGCGGTTGCTGGCGCGGGTGACGCGGTAATGCACGATGGCGCCGTTCGGCCCGGCGCCGGAAATGGTCGGGAACGACACGTCCTTGAGGACGCCGGTGTCGCGGCGAAAGCTCTCCAGCGCCTCGACCGCATCGATCTCGGTCAGGCGTCCCTCCGGCGCCTCGCGGTCGAACCAAGCGAGGAAGCGCGTCACCGCCGCGCCGTCGCGCTCATGCGCCGCGCGCGCGCCGGCGATCTCGACGGCATTCTTCACCGCCTTCATCGGCGCGATGAGATCGCCGCCGCGGATCACCTTGCCGCCGTTGCCGGTAACGAGGCGCGCGATCGCCTCGGGGCAGCCGGCCGGATCGAGCCGCACCGCTTTCTGCGCCGTGCCGAGCGCGGCGAGATCGCGCTCGAACTCACCGTCCGCGCGTACGTCGGCCAGCGCTTCGAGGCGCTGGCGGACGGCGGCGCCGACCTTGCCGGGATCGACATAGAGCGCGGGCCGGCCGTCCTTCGGCACCAGCGCGAACGCCAGCACCACCGGCGTGTGCGCGATATCGCTGCCGCGGATGTTGAACAGCCACGACACCGCGTGCGGGTCCGACACCACCAGCGCATCGGCGGGAGATTTTTCCAGCTCGGCGCGCAGCCGGGCGAGCTTGTCCTGCGCCGCCTCGCCGGCATAGCGCACATCGTGGAGCACGACGGCGCCGGAGGGCGGCGCCGGCCGGTCGGTCCAAATCACGTCGATCGGATTGTCGTCGACCGGAACGAGGCTCGCCCCGGCCGCCGCGCAGGCTTTCGCCAGCCGTTCGGCGCCGTCGACGGTATGCAGCCACGGCGAATAGCCGAGCTTCGCGCCGGCTGAGAGGTTCGCCTCGATCCACGCCGCGAGTGGCCGCTCGACCAGATGCTCGATCGCGAAAACCGAAGTGTCGGTCTCGTCGCGCACCTGCACCTGATAGCGGCCGTCGACGAACAGCGCGGCGCGCTCGGCGAGCACGATGGCGGCGCCGGCGGAACCGGTGAAGCCGGTGAGCCAGGCGAGCCGCTCGGCGCAGGGCGGCACGTATTCGTTCTGGAAACGATCGGCCCGCGGCACGATGAAGCCGTCGAGGCCGCGGCGTGTGAGCTCCGCCCGCAACGCGGCGACCCGCGGCGCAATGGAGCCGCGATCGCTGCGCGCTTCGAACGATTGGAAATGCGCTTCGAACATGCGGGGCAATTTAGGGACAGCGGCGGCGCGCGGCAACGGCGCGGCGGCGCCGCGTCCGCCGAATGAAGACCAGGGTTGTCCAGCCGTCGAGATCGATGCGGCGTTCCAAGGCGAGCGGCCGATAGGCGGCGATCACCGCGTTCGCCTGCGCCGCCAGCAGGCCGGAAAGGACGATGCGCGCGCCGGGCGCGGCTAGCTTCTCGAGTGGCGCAGCGAGCCGCAGCAACGGGCCGAGCAGAATATTGGCGATGATGACGTCGAACGGCGCGCATTCGCGCAGCCGCCGCGCAGCGACCCCGTCCGCGCGAACGATCTCGACCAGCGCACCCGCGCGGTTGAGCCGGGCGTTGGTGCGCGCAACCCGCACGGCGACGGGGTCGATGTCGGTCGCGAGCACGCGCCGCTGCAAAACGCGCGCGGCCGCAATGGCGAGGACGCCGCTGCCGGTGCCGAGGTCGAGCAGGCGCGGCGGGGCATGCCGCGGGCTCCAAGAGCGGCAAATCCGGTCGAGCGCCAAGAGGCAGCCGCGGGTGGTGCCGTGATGGCCGGTGCCGAACGCGAGCGCCGCCTCGATCTCGATGCCGATCCGGTTGACCGGAACACGGGCGCGGTCGTGAGCGCCGTGGACGACAAAGCGCCCGGCAGCGACCGGCGCGAGGCCGGCGAGACTGGCGCCGACCCAGTCCTGCTGCGCCACGCGCGCGAAGCGTAATTCCGCGGCGACTTCAGCCCCGGCGGCGGCAGCCACCAGCGCCCGCACCGCGTTCTCGTCCGGCGGCGTGCGGAAATAAATGACCACTTGCGAACGTCCAGCGGACACCACCGACAGGCCGACGGCGACATCGTCCGCGGCGAGGCTCTCGGTGATAAGCGCGGCGATCCGGGACGCCGCTTGTCCACCGGTTTCGAGCTGTGCCGTCACAGTGCTTTCGGCGTCGGGCGCCTGCTCGTAATTCATTGAATTAACGTCATTTTGTTTGATTTTGTCCGTAATTCACAGGGCGTGACGACTATCGCCCGCAGCGTCGGTGCAGAGGTAATGCCACGCGAATTTCCAGCCTTATCCACAGGCTTATCCACAAGTCGCACCCGGGGATCGCCGCAGGTTTTCAAAGCCGCAACAAGAGGTTGCGGCATGCTGGGATTGATCGGCGTTTTTGCCCCAGGAGCGGAAATCCGTTAAAATAAAACTTGTCGGGTCGGCTTCGGAGAGACTTCGGAGAGCTGTCATGAACGTCGTCGTCTTCGCATCCCGCAAGGGCGGTTCGGGCAAGAGCACGCTGGCGGCGCACCTCGCCGCCCACGCGCACAAGCCGTCGCGGCCTTTTCTGCTCATCGACGCCGATCCGCAAGGATCGCTCACGCTCTGGCGCCATCTGCGCAAACGCGACGATCTGCCGTTGAAGACCGCGCAGCGCGGCATCGCCGACATCGTCAAAGCCGCCAAGCGCGACGGTACCGAGTGGGTTTTCATCGACACCGCGCCGAACATGTCGGCGAGCGTCACCGAAGCGATCCGGGCCGCGACGCTGGTGATCATTCCCTGCCGGCCCGGCCTGTTCGACCTCGAAGCGATCAAAGACACGGTCGAATACGCCCGCGAGGCGCGCAAGCCTTTCGCGGTCGTCATCAACGCCGCGCCGCCGCGCCGGCAGGACGTGGAGGCGCCCGCGGTCGCGCACGCCCGAAAGACGCTCGCCGAGCTGCACATCCCGGTCTGGGGCGGACAGATCACCCAGCGGGCGGCATTCTCCCTCGCGCTGGAAGAAGGTGAAGGCGCCAAGGAGTATGACGCCGATTCCTACGCTGCCGCCGAAATCGGGCGGCTGTGGGCGGCGATCGAGAAATCCGTCAAAGCCATCCACGGCGCGAAAGAAGGCGGCGCGATGCATCGCGTCGCGGCGTAGACAGCCTCAATTGAACGGCCGGAACGGCGACGGCGGGGGCGGCGGCTGGCTCGGCCATTGCTGCGCGCCATAGGGTTGCGCCTGCTGATACGGTTGTTGCGCCCGCGCGTAATAGGGCTGGGGCTGTTGCTGCTGCACGTAATACGGCGCCGGCTGCCGGTAATATTGTTGCTGCTGACCGGAATATGGCGGCGGTTGCTCACCGTAGCTTGGCGCGATTTGCATCGGTTCAGCCACACTTTCCTGAACCGGCGCGTTGCGCCGCGCCACCGCGGGGCCCTCGGCGCCCGGCGTCTGGCCGGAGACGATGACGGTCGTGTCCTTCATGCCTTCCGCCTTCACCAGGTCGAACAGCGTCGCGGCGTGATCGGGCGACAGCCGCACGCAGCCGTGGGAGACTGGAAGGCCGAGGTGCTTGACGTCGAAAAAGCCGTGAACGGCGTGGCCGTGCAGGTCGAAGAAGATCGTGTGCGGCATCGGCGCATTGTCCCATTCCTGGGACAGGTGATCGGCGTCCATGCGGTTGGGCTTGAAGGTGCCGTTCGGCGTGTCATAGCCGGCCCGTCCGGTCGAGACCGGCCAGACGTAGCGCTCGGTGCCGTCGACCGAGACCGCCATGCGTTGCGTCGTCTTGTCGATAGTGACGACGATGTTGGCGCTGGCAGGGGCGGCGGACGTCACTGCGAGCGCCGCAGCGATGAGCAAGGCGGGACACAAGATCACGGGACGCAAGATCACGGCACGCATGGCTTACACCTGATCGCTTGGATCTGACGGGCGTTACGGAGCCCCCCATAACAGAAGTCTCACGCCGGCCATTGGTTCAATCAAGAGTATAACCGATCCGATCGGCGAAATGGTGAATGAAATGCGGCGGTATTGTTGAGCGTGGCCTCGCGGCGATGATTTGCGGCGAGGGTGGACTAGCCGCGCGAAGCGTCGTATGCGCTGAAGCTCAATATCGCGTCGGCACGGCGCGGGACCGCATCCGGGGAGGGAATCGAATGCCGGTTTGTCAAATTGCGCAATTGCGAAAGCCTCACGGCGCAGCGGTCGAACGCCGATGAGCGATATTCTCAATCTGCCGCGCCCCGCTTGGATGAGCGAGGATGTGGTTCTGCTCGAGGACCAGGCGCGGCGCTTCATCGCCGCCGAATTCGTGCCGCATCTCGAGAAATGGCACGAGGACCACTTCTACCCCCGCGAGGTGTGGACCAAGGCCGGCGAGGCCGGGCTGCTCTGCGCGTCGATGCCGGAGGAATACGGCGGCGCCGGCGGCACGTTCGCGCACGAGGCGGTGATCGACCGCGAATATTCGCTCGCCGGCTTCGACACCTTCGGCGCGCCGCTGCATTCGGGCATCGTCGCGCCCTATATTCTTCATTATGGCACCGAGGAGCAGAAGCGGCGCTGGCTGCCGAAGCTCGCGACCGGCGAACTGGTCGGCGCCATCGCCATGAGCGAGCCGGGCACCGGCTCCGACCTGCAAGGCGTGCGCACCAGCGCCAAGAAGTCCGGCAACGGCTACGTGCTCAACGGCTCGAAGACCTTCATCACCAACGGGCAGCACGCCAACCTCATCATCGTCGTCGCCAAGACCGACCCCAAGCAGGGCGCCAAGGGCGTCTCGCTGATGGTGGTCGAGACCGCCGACGCGACCGGCTTTCGCCGCGGCCGCAAGCTCAAAAAGCTCGGCATGGATTCCGCCGACACCTCGGAATTGTTCTTCGAGGAGGTCGCACTGCCGGCCGAGAGCCTGCTCGGCACCGAGGAAGGCCAGGGCTTTTATCAGCTGATGAAGGAACTGCCGCAGGAGCGGCTGATCGTCAGCGTGCACGCCGTCGCCATGATCGAGCGCGCCATCGCCTTGACCGTCGATTACGTCAAGCAGCGCCAGGCCTTCGGCAAGAAGATCATGGAGTTTCAGAACACGCAATTCGTGCTGGCCGAGTGCAAGAGCGAGGCGACCGTCGCCAAGGTCTTCCTCGACCATTGCATCGAGCGGCACGTCAAGGGCGAGCTCGACACCGTGACGGCCTCGATGGCCAAATACTGGCTGACCGACCTGCTCGCCAAGATCGTCGACCGCTGCCTGCAATTGTTCGGCGGCTACGGCTTCATGGACGAGTATCCGATCTCGCGGCTCTATCGCGACGCGCGGGTGATGCGCATCTACGCCGGCACCAACGAGATCATGAAGCTCCTCATTGCCAGGAGTCTTTAGGCGTCGACGCGGCGTCCGCGCGTTCGGTGCGCGCGTCCGCCGCGGCGTGGATCGCGGCGCGCACGCGCTGATAGGAGCCGCAGCGGCAGATATTGGTGATCGCGGCGTCGATGTCGGCGTCCGTCGGCTTCGGCTTGTCCTTGAGGAGCGCGACCACCGCCATCATCATGCCGCTCTGGCAATAGCCGCATTGCGGCACGTCGAAGTCGACCCAGGCCTGCTGCACCGGGTGCAGCTTGCCGTCCTGCGCCAGCGCTTCGACCGTCGTGACGCGCTTGTTGCCGAGCGAGCCGATCGGCACCTGACACGACCGCGTGGTGACGCCGTCGATGTGCACCGTGCAGGCGCCGCATTGTGCGATGCCGCAGCCGTATTTGGTGCCGGTGAGCCCGATGGTGTCGCGCAACACCCATAAGAGGGGCGTATCGGGCTCGACATCGACCTCGTAGGTTTTGCCGTTGACGGAAAGTACCGTCATGCTCGCGTCCTGTTGCCGCGCGGATCGTACCCTGCTGTGACACAAATGCGAAGCGACATCAGATGATGCGTCACATCCGCCGATAAACATAAGGTCCGTCGTCCTGAACAGCGGCGGCGGCGAGCGCGGCAACGGTATCGTGGCCCGGCGCGAGGTGACAGACCGGATCGGCCGCGCGCGCGTCGCCGGTGAGCGCGAACGCCTGGCAACGGCAGCCGCCGAAATCGATCTCGCGCCGCTCGCAGCTTCGGCACGGCTCCCGCATCCAGTCGGTGCCGCGGAAGGCGTTGAACGCCGGCGAGTTGGCCCAGATGTCGGCGAGCGAATGCTCGCGCACCGACCAGAATTCGAGGCCGGGAATCGACTCGGCGGCGTGGCACGGCAAGACCTTGCCGGCCGGCGTCACATTGAGCGAGCGCCGCCCCCAGCCGCCGACGCAGGGCTTCGGCAGCCGCGCATAGTAATCAGGAACCACGGCGTCGATCACGATCTCGCCGTGGTGGCGGGTCCGCAGGCCGGCGACCGCCGCGGCGGCGCGCTCGACCTGCTCCGCGGTCGGCATCAAAGCGCTGCGGTTCTTCAACGCCCAGCCGTAATATTGCGCGTGGGCGATCTCGACCCGGGTGGCGCCGAGCTCGAGCGCCAGCGCCACCATCTCGTCGACCCGGTCGATGTTGGCGCGGTGCATCACGGCATTGACCGTGAGCGGGATTTTCAGCTCGACCACGGCGGCGGCGAGCGCGCGCTTGCGGGCGAAGGCACCCTCGTAGCCGGCAATGTGGTCGGCGCTCTTCGGCTCGCTGTCCTGGATCGAGATCTGCACATGGTCGAGACCCGCGGCGGCGAGCTTTTGCAGCGTCTCGACCGTGATGCCGACCGCCGAGGTGATCAGATTGGTGTAGAGGCCGGCCGCGTGCGCCGCCGCCTGGATGGCGACAAGGTCCCGGCGCGCCCCGGGTTCGCCGCCGGACAGATGCACCTGCAGCACGCCGAGCGCCGCCGCCTCGCAAAACACCCGCGCCCAGGTTTCGGTGTCGAGTTCGCTCGCCCGCTTATCGAGCGCCAGCGGATTGGAGCAATACGGACAGCCCAGCGGGCAGACATGCGTCAGCTCGGCCAGGAGGCCGAGAGGCGAGTGCAGTGCAGCGGTGTTTCCGGCCATTGCGATCTCACAACTCCAACAGCCTCTTGTCGGCAAGGCCCCGCAGCAACGCGGACACGTCGGCGTCGATGCGGTCGCGCGGCGCCTTGAAGGTCGCAGCCAGATCGTCGACGATCGCCGCGAAGGTCGCCTCGCCGGTACAGCGCTTGACGATCTCCACGGCAACGGCGTCGGCCTTGAACACGCGCTCCGGCGCAAGCAGCACCCATCCGCCCTGCGCCTCGTTGTGCACGAGCCGCACGCCGCGCGGCAGCCGCGGGCGGGCATCGGCGGAAATGGCGGGGCTCGGTTCGCTCAACGCTGCTCGTTTCTTTCGGTTCGACTTATTGGTTCGGCCTATTGGTGCGGCCTATTGGTTCGACCTATTGGTCCTTGGGCACGAAGGCGCCGGGCGGAACAAGCTTCGGCGCGACATAGGCGTGATAGAGCGCATCCAGCATCGCCCACAACACGTCGCATTTGAATTCGAGCGCGGCGAGCACGCTCTGCTGCGCCTCCGCCGTGCGGGCGTGACGCTTGACGTAATCGAGCGCGAAGCGCGCGTCGCGCTCGGCCTGGGGCGGCCGCTGCGCGAAATAAGCGAGCGTCTCCTTGGTCACGAAATCGTAGTTCTCGAGCATGCCGGCGATGCGCTCGCTGATGATCGCCGGCGAGAACAGTTCCGTCAGCGACGAGGCGATTGCCTCGAGCAACGATTTCTCGCGCACGAAATGCACGTAGGCGTCGACCGCGAAACGCGTCGCCGGCAACAGGCCGCGCAGCGCCACCACGTCGTCGCGGGCAAGCCCGAGCCCGTCGGTGAGCTTGAGCCAGCGCGCAATGCCGCCTTCGCCTTCCTGCGCGCCGTCGTGATCGACCAGGCGGCTGCGCCATTCGCGCCGGGTCGCGGAATCCGGGCAGCGGGCGATCAGGCTCGCGTCCTTCACCGGGATCATGGCCTGATAGTAATAACGATTGAGCGCCCAGGCCTGCACCTGGCCCTTGGTGCAGGCCCCGCCGTGCAGCAGCTTGTGAAACGGGTGCAGGCGATGATAACGCCGCGCGCCGATGTCGCGCAGCGCCGCTTCGAGTTCCGCTTCGCTCAATAGCTTCATTTCATCCTCCCCGGTTACGGACGAGGACGGCGTGTGCTTGTTCACAACACGATCTCCATCCCGTCCTCGGCAATCTCGAAGCCCGCACCTTCGACCTGGCGCCGTTCGGGGGAACCGTCGATCAGAATCGGATTGGTGTTGTTGATATGGGTCAAGACCACACGGCCGGGAAGCCCGGCCAGCGTGGCGAGCGTGCCGTCAGCACCGCCGACCGGCATGTGACCCATGCGCCGGCCGGATTTGCCGCCGGTGCCGGTCGCGGTCATTTCGTCGTCGCGAAACAGCGTGCCGTCGAACAGCACCACGTCGGCGCGGGCAAGCCGCGCCCGCAGCGCCGGCGGGACGCCGGCCGCGCCCGGCACATAAGCGAGCCGCCGGCCGCCATGGACGAGTTCGACGCCGACATTGGCGCCGGTTTCGGCGTCGAGCGCGGGATCGTCGTCTTCGAGATAAAGCGCGACCTTGCCGGGAACGGTGAACAGCTCCGCCTCGATACCGCCGGGCAGCGCGAACGGCGACCCTAGCGCGACGACTTGGCGCGTCACTAGGTCGCGGGCAAGCACCCGGAAAATCGGATTGGCGTCGAGCGCCGCGAGCGTCTCGGCGGTGGCCTGCACGGAAAATGGCTGGCGTTCGCGCAAGGTCAAAAGCCCCGCCGTTTGATCGACCTCGGCGCCGGTCAGCACCACGGCCGCGATCGGACTGCCGCGCAAACCCTCGCGCGGGTGCAACGCCGGCGTCGCCTGCAATTGCGCCCGCAGATCGGGCGACGCATTGAGAAGAATCCAAGTCTTGCCGTCGCCGCAGACGGCAAGACTTGCTTGGGTTCGCGGTTTCACGCGCCGATCACCGGACCAAGCGAGGCAACAGACCGGGCAGCGGCAATTCCACTGCGGAAAGCCTCCACCGGCCGCGGCACCGAGGACGATGGCGGTCAGGCGCCCCATTCAGGGGAACGCGATCGACGATCAGAATTCGGCCGGCAGATAGCCGTTGATTTCGAGGCCGATGCAGATTTCGACGAGAGTCGGGGTTGTCCAGGCCATGGCTGTGTTCCTCTTTGTAGGCGTGAGACCATTGTGGTCCGGTCTCTCTGCCGTGTTTCCCGGCGAGGCCGGATAGCCTTCATAAAATAAAGCATAGCCGGGCCCCTCCACAAGAGCGGTAGAGGGGCGCCCGCACATCTTATGCTAGCAAGGCCTCGGCGCCGTCCTCGCCGTGGGCAGGCGGTGGGCCGACCGCAACAGCGGCGCCGTCGCGCGGCTCCAGCGACCCCATGCCGGCAAGCGGCACCGCGTTTTCCGGCACCACCGGCAGATCGACCCAGCGCAATGTCTTGTAGTCGAAGCCCTGGGCGATGGTCGGCTTGACGACGTTGAAGTACGGCGAGATGTCGAAATCGCGCGGGCAATACAGCGAGGAATGCCGGATCTCCATGATCTGCTGGCGGGCCCACCGGCTGCCGGTCCGCGTGATTTTGGGCAGGATCGGATAGCGTACGGCGCGGAACGCGTCCGCGATCAGCGCGGAGCAAATCAGCCGCGTCGGATCGCCCGAACCGAGCGCGATGAGGCGGCGGCGCCAGTGCTGCGGCACCGGCAGCGGCAACAGATAACGCATGAGATCGATGATATTCTTCAGATCGTAGGCGTAGCCGATCCGCGCCAGGGCGTAACCGCAGACGGCGGCGCAGTCGGCGTGCGTCAACCCGACCGGCCGGCAGATGCGGGTGTGAAAGCGCTCGTATTTCGACAGCGGCGCGCTGACGACGCCTTCGCCGACATTGGCCTCGATGAGAACGTGCGGCTCGCCCGCGTCGGTGGCGCGTCCGGCGATCGGGCCGACAAACAACGCCGCGTGCGACCAGGTCGATTGGGTCAGATATTTGATGACGCCGGAGATGCGGTTGTTGCCTTCGACCAGAAGCACGTCGCCGGGTGCGAGCGAGCAACGCAATGCGTCGGGATCGCTCGGCGTGAACGGCTCGTAGCCGGACACGGGCTTGTCCAGATGGCGGGCGATCACGCGCCCAACGCCGTCGAGTAGCTTGCTCATGCGGGCCTCCGCCGCCGCGCGGTTTTGCCGCGTCGTTCGTCATTGCGCGCATTTTACGCAAAAGCCCTTGCAATTTGGTTCACACGGCCGTCACGATCATCAACCCAACCGCAACCATGCTGTTTGCGCGCCGCGTGCCGTTGGGGCAATGTCGCGGCGAAGCTGCGCAAGCATTTGGAAACCATGCCGCGACTGAGCCGCCGCTCGTTTCTCGCCGCCTCGGCGGCGCTGGCGACACGACCCGCGGTCGGCGCGACGGCGCCCGCAGCGGCCAGCGTCGATGTCGTGATCGTCGGCGCCGGCGCGGCGGGCATCGCCGCCGCGCGCCGCGTCGCCGCCGCGGGACGCAAGTTCGCGCTGATCGAGGCGAGCGATCATATCGGCGGCCGCTGCGTGACCGATACGCGCATCTTCGGTGTGCCCTACGACCGCGGCGCGCATTGGATCCACATGCCCGACCTCAATCCGCTGACCAAGCTCGCGCGGCCGCGCCGGATCGAAGTCTATCCGGCGCCGGCCAGCCTGAAGGTGCGCATCGGCCGGCGTTATGCGCGCGAGGGCGAGCTCGAGGATTTTCTGGCGCTCCAGGTTCGCGCCAACCGCGCCATCGCCGAGGCGGCGCGCAAGGGCGACGTGCCCGCCGCCCAGGCGCTGCCGAGCGATCTCGGCGACTGGCGGCCGACGCTCGAGTTCATGCTGGGGTCGTTCGGCTGCGGCAAGGAGCTGACCGAAGTGTCGGCCGTGGACTTCGCCAAATCCGCTGAGCGCGATAACGACGCGTTCTGCCGGCAGGGTTTCGGCGCGCTGCTCGCGGCGCTCGCCGAGGGAATTCCGGTGCAGCTCTCGACCCCGGCGACCGCAATCGATACGCGCCGCAATCTGATGGTGGCAACGCCGAAAGGCACGATCAATGCCCGCGCCGCCATCGTCACCGTATCGACCAACGTCATCGGGTCGGGTGGCATCAAATTCACGCCGGACCTCGGCGCGCGGCAACGCGATGCCTTCGCCAGGCTCGCGCTCGGCAGCTATGACCACATCGCACTCGAATTCGGCAATGAAGCGCTCGGCCTCGACAGCGACGATTTGGTGTTCGAGAAATCGGCCGACGGTCACACCGCCGCCTTCCTCGCCAACGTTGCCGGAACGCCCTTGTGCGTCGTCGAAGTCGCCGGCAAGTTCGGCCGCGACCTCGCCGCGCACGGCGACGCCGCAATGGTCGACTTCGCCGCCGATTGGCTGGCGGGCCTCTACGGCGCGGACGTGAAGAAGGCGATCAAACGCTCGCACGCCACGCGCTGGAACAACGACAAGTGGACGCAGGGCGCCTTCTCGGCTGCCGCGCCGGGCGGGCAAGGCGCGCGCCGCACCCTGATGGAGCCGGTGGACGACGCCGTCTGGTTCGCCGGCGAAGCCGCGCACGAGACGCTCTGGGGCACGGTCGGCGGCGCCTGGGAATCCGGCGAGCGCGCCGCCGACGCGGTGCTGCGCCGGCTCGGCGGGCAGAAAGAGCCGCCGCCGGCGGAAGTCGAAGCGGCGCCGAAGCACAAGGCAAAGCGCCGGCGCGCCGAGCGCTAACCCGCCGCCGGCAGGGCGGCCACGTGCTCGGTGAGGCGCGGGGCCGGGCTGGTCGACAGCATGCGGTCGAACAGCTCGCCGATCGCCGCCGACACTTGGGCGTCGGTCCACGCGCCTTTGAGGGTGAACCATTTCGGCACCCAATGGACCGCGCCGAGCAGGATGAAAATGGTCAGTTTCGGATCGCACGGCACGATGCTGCCGTCACGGATGCCCTCCTGCACCAGATTGCGCAGTTCGCGCTCGAAGACGTCGCGTTGCTCGACCAGTCGGGCCCAGTCACTCGGCGTCAGCGCATGCTCCTCGGTCAACATCAGCCATTCGTTCGATTCGCCGATCATCGTCTTGAGATAGCGGCGCAGCATCAGGATCAACTTCTCGCGGCCGTTTTTGCCGTCGCGTTTCGCGGTGGTGAGGCTGTCGTTCGCCACCCGCATGGCCCGCTCGAAGCAGGCGGCGACGAGCGCGCTCTTGGTGGGAAAATAATAGTAGAGCGCCGCCTTGGTGACGCCGAGGCTCTGTGCGATCTCCTCCAGCGAAGTTTGGGCGAACCCCCTGCGGTTGAACGCGGAAACGGCGGCGCGCAACAGCGCCTCCCGTTTCATTTCCCGCTGCATCGAGCGGCTGGGCACCGCATCCTGCCATGTGCCCGCCGCTTTCGTTTTTGCGGCCGTGCCTCGTTTCGCCGCCCTTGTCTTAGCCATGATCTCCCAGTCCAAACGTGGCCGCCGGCCACGTTCCCCGTTGGTTTTAATGTAGAATCCCCGATTCGCACTATCTCAGATAAGCGCCTTTTTACAGAACACACGCCACGAATGTAACGGGTTCGCGCTGTTTTTGCCGGCAGGCCGCGATGCGCTTCAGATCGGCGATGCGGGGGCGCCACCGGCGCGGCGAAGGCGCACGTCAGGCGCTTCCGTGCAGCTCTTTGACCTTGGCGCGATCGATCGCGCCGGCCGCCGTCTTAGGCAAGGCGGCGACGAATGCGACGTATTTGGGCCGCTTGTAGCGGGCGATCCGGCCGGCGACGAAATCGATCACGGTCTCCGCCGTCGCCGTCTGTCCGGGCTCGAGGACGCAGACCGCTTTGATCGCCTCGCCCCATTGCGGGTCGGGCACGCCGAACACCACCACCTCGGCGATCGCGGGATGGGCCGCGATCGCGCCCTCGACCTCGGCCGGATAGACGTTCTCGCCGCCGGGCTTGATCAGCTCCTTGGCCGGCGAGCGGCCCTTGTACCAAAGAAAGCCGTCGGCATCGAAGGCGCCATGGTCGCCGGTGTGATGCCAGCCATTGCGGAAGGTGAAGGCGGTGTCGGCCTCGCAATTCCAGTAGCCCTTGAACACGGCCGGGCCGCGCACCGCGATCTCGCCGACCTCGCCGACGGCGACGGAACGATCCGCCTCGTCGAGCACGGCGACGGTGTTGAGAAAACCCGGCCGCCCGGCCGCGCCCGGTCGGTCGCGAAACCGGCCCAGCGTCACGAACCCCGACGTCTCCGATTGGCCGAAGATCGTCCAGAAGCACGCATCCGGGCAGAGCCGCTCGAAGCGCGTAATGGTCTCGGCGCTGTCGAGGCCGGTGACGACGCGCAGACTGCCGAGATCGGCGGCGCCGCCGGCGCGGCCCTCGGCGGCGTCGAGGAGCGCGCTCAGGATCGGCGGAAACTCCGCCAGCAACGTCGCGCGCGCGGCGCGGATCGAGGCGAGCGCGGTCGGGGCATCGAACTTCGGCACGATGACGGTCGCGCCGCCGGCGTGCTGGGCGGCCGCGAACATGGCGAGACCGGCGAGGTGAAACAGCGGCAACACGCCCCAATTGACGTCGTCGGGCGTGAGCGCCCAGGAATACAGGAGCTGCGCGCTGTTCGCCACGACGCCGGCCTGTGACAGCAGCGCGCCGCGCGGGCGTCCGCCGACGGCGGCGGTGTAGAACATGACGAAGCCGGCATCGGCCGCACCGTGCGGCTCCGGCAACGCCGCGGCGCTCGCGTCCGCAACGAGCGCCGCGTACGGCGCGTACGGCGCGTCGCCGCCGCCGATGCCGTACCAGCGTTCGACGGTCGGCAGCGCCGCGTGGCGGCCGTGCAGCAATTTCTGCTGCTCGGCGTCGGCGATGATGATTTTCGGCGCCGCGTCGGCGGCGATGTAGGCGACCTCGTCGGCGCTCAAGCGCCAATTGATCGGCACCAGGATCGCGCCAAGCCGCGCGACCGCGCCGTAGAGATCGACAAATTCGAGATTGTTCTGCGACAGCACGACGACGCGGTCGCCGCCTTGCAGGCCCGCGCCGGCAAGGCCGGCCGCCAGCCGTTCGACCCGCGCCAGATAATCCGCATGGGTGACGCGGGCGTCGTCGAGGACGAAGGCGGTGCGCTCCGGAAAAAGCCGCGCGTTGCGCTGGACGACGTCGAACAGCGCGAAGTCACGCAGCCCCATGACCGATTCCCCCACCTGCGGGCACGCCCTAAGGACGCGCCTCTCATTGTCGACCCGAACGTAAATTTTGCCGCGCGCTCATGTCAATGGGCGGCGGCAGGATCGCAGGAACTAAGAAAGAACCCTACTCCATCGCCGCCATGCCGAGGCGGTCGAGGAGTTCCAGGTCGCGGCCGCGCGCGGGGTTCGGCGTGGTCAAGAGCTTCGGCCCGTAGAAGATGGAGTTGGCGCCGGCGAGAAAGCAGAGCGCCTGGGTCTCCTCGCTCATGTCCTCGCGGCCGGCGGAGAGCCGCACCATAGAGCGCGGCATGGTGATGCGGGCGACCGCGATGGTGCGCACGAATTCGATCGGATCGAGCGCCTCGACGTCCGCCAGCGGCGTGCCGGCGACGCGGACCAACATGTTGATCGGCACCGATTCGGGATGCGCCGGCAGGCTCGCCAGCGTGGCGATCATGCCGACGCGGTCCTCGCGGCTCTCGCCCATGCCGACGATGCCGCCGCAACAGACATTGATGCCGGCGGCGCGCACGTGCGCGAGGGTCTCGAGGCGATCCTGGTAGGTGCGCGTGGTGATGATCTCGCCGTAGAACTCCGGCGACGAATCGAGGTTGTGATTGTAAAAATCGAGGCCGGCGTCCTTGAGCCGCCGCGCCTGTCCGTCGGTGAGCATGCCGAGCGTGACGCAGCTCTCGAGCCCCAGCGCCTTGACGCCCGCGACCATGGCGCAGACCTGCTCGACGTCGCGGTCCTTGGGCGAGCGCCAGGCGGCGCCCATGCAGAACCGGCTGGCGCCGGCGGCGCGTGCGGCGCGCGCTTCGTCGAGCACGGCGTCGAGCGACATCAGCTTTTCCGCGCGCACGCCGGTCGCGTAGCTCGAGCTCTGCGGACAATAGGCGCAGTCCTCCGGGCAGCCGCCGGTCTTGATCGAGAGCAGGGTCGATATCTGCACCGCGCGCGGATCGAAATTGTCGCGGTGAACGCTCTGCGCGCGGAACATCAGTTCGGGGAACGCCAGCGCGAACAGCGCCCGCACTTGCTCGCGGGTCCAGTCGTAGCGCGGCTCGTGCCAGAGTTGTTGGCGGGGTTCTTGGCGCGATTCTTGGCGAGATTCGGTGATCGACATGGCCGCACCTTAGACATGTCCGGCGCCGTTGAAAACCGGTTTGGACGCGGGCGGCCGGACCGACGAAAAAGGGGCCCGCGACGAGCGCGGGCCCCAGCTAGATACGCGAGAGACACGAACGATCGCGAAGATCAGTACTTCGCCACGATCGGCCTCGATTCAGGGCTCCACAGCTTGAAGCTGGTGCGGAACCAAACGTCGAGACCGCAGACCGCATTCTGGCATTCGACGGTATCGTCGAACCACGCCTGCATGGCCACGGGGCCGAAATCGTAGCCGACCAAGGCGCCAACCGCGACTTGGGTCTGGTAGCCGCAGAGACCGGGCGTGCCGGCGCAGGTGACGCCGCCGCCGGGGCTGTCCGCAGTGGTTTGGGCCTCGAAATAGCCGACCGGGCCGAATTGCCACTTGCCGATCTTGTAGAGCCAGGTGAAGTCGCCGAACAGTTCGTTGCCCGAGGTATAGCCGTTCGAGGCGACCGGAGCGAACGCGGCATTCATCGTCACGCCCCGCGAGGCGGTGTTGATGTCATAGCGGAAGTTGGCCGAGAACAGCCAATTCGCGTCCAGATAGGAGATCGCCGCGCCCGGCGCGAAGGTCCAGTAGTCCGGATTGAGGTTCACACTGGTCGGGGTCGCCGCATATTGCGAACCGTCCGGGCCGACGACAGTCAAAGCTCCGGCGACGAACCAGCCATGCCCGAGGCTCCAAGACAGATCGATCGGCGTGACGTTGGTATTGGCAAGCTGGGCGTTGGCGCCGCTGGAAGTGAAGGGCGGGTTGGCGGTCCCTTCTGCGGTCGAAATATAAGCGCCCTGCACCACGGCAGCGCTATAGGTGGCGCCGAGGAACGTCCAGCCCGGCACAAAGAGCACCGTTGCTCCGTAGCCGAAGGCCGGCGCGGTGACCTTGCCCGGAATAGTTTGGTTGCCTGTGCCGGCGTTATATAGTCCGGCCGGCAATCCGGTCGCGTTCACCCCGAAGCCGGCATAAATGCCGGTGGGCGGCGCGGCACCGAGCGGCAGGCCTTGCGTGGCGCCGCGCAGATAGTTGGTGAAGTCGTTCGGCTCGACAGCGAAGCCCGGGCTCAACGCTCCGGCCATGGCAAGCGCGGCGGTCGCGCCGCCCAAGACGAGATTTCTTATTCGACGGGTCATCAAGCCCCTCCACTTAATTCCAACGATTGAACCGGCGGGCTCAACGTCGTGGAACGGTGACGTGGGCGCAAGAGCGGACAGGTCGCCGCGGGGGCAAAACTATATTTATATTTGCTGCGTTGCAAAAAAATCACGCCAATAGAAGGAGCAGGATATGCCTATGAAATCACTTAGGTAAATGCGCGGGCAAATCGCTCATAGGATCGGCATTGCTGCGATGCATCATTAGGCAAGAGGCCCGGGCGGGTCGTTGGACGCAGCGACGAGGACGTCCTTGCTGATTTGCAAGAAGCGTCGTCGACGGCCCCGCGTGTTCAGCTTCACAGCAGGCAATCTTTGCGGCGGACCCCTGGCGCGCGACGCGAATGCGCCCTGCTTGCAACATTCTGCATTCGGGAAAAGTCGGGCCGCGCCGGCAACGCGTTGCCCGTGGGCGGAGGAGATAAGACGCCGCGGCATTAAAAAAAGGCCCCGCGAGTTACCGCGGGGCCCGAAGGTGAGATTTAGATTATTATCAGATTAGTTCTTGTATCAGATCAGTTCTTGGCGACCAGCGGCTTGGGAGCTTCCGGGCCCCACACCTTGAAGCCGACCCGCGAGAAGACCGACAGGCCTTGCGCAGTGTTGTTCGCCACGACCGGGTCGATGACCCACACCGCGATGTCGACCGGGCCGAAGTCATAGCCGACGAAACCGCCGAGATAGAGAGTTTGCTGGTAGTTATATGACGCCGACGCATTCACGGACTTGCCGCCAGGAAGCAGAAGCGTGCCACCGCCGCTGTCAGCGCTGGTCTGCACTTCGAAATCGGCCACCGGCCCGATCTCCCACTTGCCAATCTTGTACAGGGCGTTCGTGTCACCCGAGAACAGATTGCCGTTGGTGTAGCCAACGCCGAGCGGGGTGCCGCCAATGGCCGAGTTCGTGCCGGGCGAAGCGGTGTAGACGCTGTAGGCGAGGTTGGCCGTCACGTTCCAATTGGCCGACAGATACGAAATGCCGACGCCAGGCTCGAAGGTCCAATAGTCCGGATTGGGGGTGCCTTGCATGGTGCCATCCGGCCCCTGGAAGCTGAACGCCGCGCTGAAGAACCAGCCGTTGCCCAGGTTCCAGGACAGGTTGATCGGCTGCCAAACCGTGTTGATCAAAAATTGGGAGAAGGCGGCGTAGGTGGAGTTGCCGGGCACGCCGGTTGGGCCCACGCCGGCGCTGATGTTTACGCTGTTGCTACCCGCCGGTCCGACGATGGTCGACACGAACGGCTGAATCACCGCCACGCTGTAGCTGGCGCCCAGGAAGTTCCAGCCGGTCGACCAGACCACCGGCACAACGTCAATGAACGCACCCAGTTTAAGGCCGCCGCAGCTGGCGCACCCCCCAGTAACGCCCTGGATTCCGGTCATGGGCTCGTAAATGCCCTCAACCGACGTAAGGCCGGTGTAGACGCCGGGCGGAGCCGCAGCGCCGCCGGGGATGCCGTTGGACGCGCCGGCGAGATAATTGAAAGTGCCGGGTTCGATGGCGAATGCGGAGCTTGCGAAGCTGCCGACGGCGAGCGCCGCAAGGCCGCCTAGTGCTAGATTTCTCAGTCGGGTCATATGCCCCTCCACCTGTTTGTTCCCCAAGACGACCTGCGTGATAAATTCGCGCAAGCTGCTCGACTCGCTGGCAACGAGCTGCCAACTGCGGTTAACGTCACGCAATCGAGCCCTGAAAGCAATGGTTTGAAGGCTTTCGGGCGGGGGTGAATGTCATTTATGTGGCAATAGTTGCATAAATATCACTCATTTTACCATGCCCAGAAGGGCTTACCCGAAAGTTTAAGGCAAAGAAAAACATTCGTTTGTTCAATATGTTATCCGCCCGGGTTGTGTCACAAAAGAAGCTTGACGCCCCCTCGGCAGCGGCGACTCGGCAGCGGGTGGGCTGTGAACAATGTGGAGGCGGAGGCAACTCCGCCACGTAGGGCATTGCGATTCGCCGACTCCGGCCGGGTGGCAACGCGATACAGGCACGTTAAGGAATCGAGTCGCTGTCGCTGTACTTATAACGACGGGAGGGCGGCGCTCGCCACAATAAAGCGCGACGCACACCTCCCTTCATTCGCGATTCGCGTGACCACGCCCGCGCTACTTGACCAACGTTCTGCCGGTGACCGCCTCGAGATTCTTGAAGAAGATCTTGTCGCGATCGGTCTTCGATAAGTCGAGCGATTCGAGAATCCTCAAGGTCTCGCGCGGGTACATGGTGCCGCCCTCCGGATCGAACGGACAATCGGACGCGAACACGATCTTGTCGCGCGGGAAGAACTCCAGGCCGGCCTTGGTCGCCGGCTCCGCGGTGAAGACCGCCGTGTCGGCCCAGAAATCCTGCTTGAAGTAATCGAGCACGCGCTTCTTCAGGCTCTTGCGCAGCGCGACATAGTCGGCGTCGGAGGTGCGCGAGCCGAGCACGTCGTTGCCGGGGCCGAGCCGGCCTTCGAGCATCGGCACGATGCCGCCGAAATGGTGGGTGATGATCTTCAGGTTGGGATGGTCATCGATGATCTTGGAAAACACCAGCCGCGCCATCGCGGTCGCGGTCTCGTAGGACCAGCCGAACGTCCACCAGATCTCGTAGAGCGACTTGTCCTCGGCGATATAGTCCGGCGTCTCGGCGCCGCGGGTCGGATGCAGCCACACCGGCGCGCCGAGTTCGTTCATCTTTTTCCAGAACGGCAGGTATTCCGGCCGATCGAGCGGCTTGCCGGCGACGTTGGTGTAAATCTGCACGCCGAGCGCGCCGAGCTGTTTGACCGCGCGTTCGGCCTCGGCGACGCCGGCGTCGGGCGCGGCGAGCGACACGTGCGCCACCCAGCCGGGGAAATGATCCTTCTCCTTGGCGATCAGTTCGGCGAAGCCGTCATTGATCACGCGGCAGAACATGTCGATGTCGGCGCCCGACTTGGCGAATTTCTCGATCGCGGGCTGCGGGTAGGACAGGATCTGCTGATAATCCTTGTGGCCGTCGACGATCTTCTTGCGCACGTCGAGATCGTACAGCGCCGGCAACGAGCGCACGCGCTTGCCCATGTCCTTGTAGTCGGCGGCGACGTCGTTGAGCATGTCGAAGAATTTCTTCGGGAAAAAGTGCGTGTAGGCGTCGATACGCATGGTCTGTCATCTCCCTTGGGCGGCGCGGTGCGGTTGAGGCGCCGCGCTCCTTAGCACAGCGCGCGGCATGGCGCGCTGCGCTCGGCGTTGCAAATTACGCAGGCACGCCTTGCTTGAAACGCGCAAGCACGTCGGGCGGGATCGGTAGCGACACAAGGCGCGCCGGATCGGCGGCGTCGCGGCCGACCCATTCCCGCGTCTCGACGCCCTCGACCGCCAGCGCGCCGGCCTTGGTAACGCGATGCTCGAGCGTAAAGCGCGACCGCTCGACCGCGGTGAGCGTGGTTTCGATCGAGACGTCGTCGCCGAACCGGGTCGGAAAGCGGAACCGCGCCCGCGCCTCGACCGCCGGATGGCCGATGAAGCCGTAGGCCTCGAGGTAATCGATCTTCGCCATGCCGAGCGCGCGCTCGATCAGCACCGTCGTCGACGTTTCGAACATGTCGAAATAGCGCGGATAGAAGATGATGCCGGCGGGATCGCAGTCGCACCATTCGACGCGGGTGCTGCGGATGATGGTGAGCATGGGGGCTGACCTAATTTCCCTCCCCCCTTGTGGGGGAGGGTAGGGAGGGGGGTCGGGACGAGCAGTAAAGTCGCGCACGCTTGCACAAGTGGCGCGACCCCACCCCTGCCCCTCCCCACAAGAGCCTGCGCCCGGGCGCGCGCAAGCGCGGCCCAGGTGGGGAGGGGAATCAGCGCGGCGCCATGCGCAAGGCGGCGTCGAGGCGGACGACTTCGCCGTTGAGGTAGCGGTTTTCGATCATGTGCCGCGCCAGCGCGGCGAACTGCGACGGATCGCCGAGCTTCTTCGGGAACGGCAGCGAGGCGGCGAGGCTCTCCTGCGCCGGCACCGGCAGCGACATCAACATCGGCGTCAGGAAGATGCCGGGCGCGATGGCGTTGACGCGCACGCCGAACTGGGAGAATTCGCGCGCCGCCGGCATCACCAGCGCAACGACGCCGCCCTTCGAGGCCGCATAGGCCGCCTGGCCGATCTGGCCCTCGAAGGCGGCGACCGAGGCGGTGGAGATGATGACGCCGCGCTCGCCGTCCTCGAGCGGCGGCAGGCCCTGCATGGCGGCGGCGGCAAGCCGCATGGTGTTGAACGTGCCGATCAGGTTGATGCGGATGACGCGCTCGAACTCGGCGAGCGGCATCGGGCCGTCGCGGCCGACGATGCGCTTGGCGGGCCCGATGCCCGCGCAATTGATCAGAATGCGCGCGGGGCCGTGGTCGGCGGCGGCCTTGGCGAAGGCCGCTTCGGTCGCCGCGCCGTCGGCGACGTCGCAATGCACGGCAAGGCCGTTGATTTCCGCCGCGACCGTCGCCGCGTTCTTGGCGTCGACGTCGAACAGCGCGACCTTGGCGCCAGCCGCCGCCAGCATACGCGCCGTCGCCGCGCCCAAGCCCGAGGCGCCGCCGGTGACGATCGCCGTTTGTCCTTTTATGTCCATCATCAACTCGCTTCGTTCGATTCGCTTGCCTGCTCCCGACCTTCCCGCATGCGGCAAAGGATCAGGAGGCGCCCGCGACGATCACGTTCGCCGGCGGGACCTCGGCGTAAAGCTCTTCGACCAAAGCGGCGCGATGCGCAAGTACGACGCGCTGATTGATCGAGCCCTTGTCGGTGACCTCGCCGACATCGAGCGACGGCGGCTCGGCGAGCAGAATAGCGCGGCGGATGCGCCGCGACGTGCCGCGGCTCGTCGCGGCAAGGCCGATCAACAGGCTCGCGAACTTGTCGCGCACGCGCGCGTCGGCGAGCAGGACCGCGGCCGGCGTCTGCGGGGCGAGATCGGGGGTGAGCTTGCGGCAGGCCTCGAGGTCGGGAACGACCAGCGCGGCGACATCGTCGCGGTCGGCCCCGGCCAGCACCACGTCGCGCACCAGCGGCGCGCAATGGGCGACGACTTCCGCGCGCAGCGGCCCGACGCTGACCCAGGTGCCGGTCGCGAGCTTGAAATCCTCGGCGATGCGGCCGTCGAACAACAGGCCTTTGTTCGGATCGGCGGGGTCCTGAAACTTCAGCGCGTCGCCGAGCTTGTAAAACCCCTCCTCATCGAACGCCGCCGCCGTCACCGCCGCGGCGCGCCAATAGCCGGGCGTGATGTTGGGCCCCTTGACCCTCGCCTCGAGCTTGCCTTCGCGCGGCAGGAGCTTGAGCGTCAAGCCAGGAAGCGGGAGCCCGATATTGCCGGACCGCTCCGCATCCCAGCTGCTGGCGAGACAAGCCGGCGCGGTCTCGGTCGAACCGAGGCTGGAGAGAAAGATGACGCGCTCGCCGGTCGTCTCGAACGCCAGCCGCTCGTAGCCGTCGAGCACATGCTGCGACAGCGTCGCGCCGGCATAGAACATCACCTTCAGCCTGCTGAAAAACGTTTCGCGCAGCGCGCGGTCGGCTTCGAGATAAGGCAGCAGCATCTCGAAGCCCTTCGGCACGTTGAAATAGATGGTCGGCGCGACGTCGCGCAGATTGCGCACCGTCGCCTCGATGGCGCCGGGCATCGGCTTGCCCTCGTCGATATAGAGCGAGCCGCCATTGTCGAGCACGAGGCCGAAATCGTGATTGCCGCCGAAGGTGTGATTCCACGGCAGCCAATCGACCAGGGTCGGCGGCTCGGCGGCTAAGAAGGCCAGCCCGGCGCGGATCATCGACTGGTTCGCGCACAGCATGCGCTGGGTGTTGATCACGCCCTTGGGCACGCCGGTCGATCCCGAGGTGAAGAGGATTTTCGCGACCGTGTCGGCATTGACGCGCGCGTGCGCCGCGTCGACCCCTTGTGTCGGCGTCGCGGCCATGAGCGCCGAAAACAGCGTGGTCGGCCGCTCGCCGAGCGGATTTGCCGTCACCACCACCTCGACGTCGGCCGGCACCACCGCGTCGATCGCGCGCGCGAACGCGGTGCCGTTGGCCGCGAAGACGAGGCCCGGCGTCAGAATGCCGATGATCGCTTTCAGCTTGCCGAAATCCTGCGACTGCAGCGAATACGGCACCGAAATCGGCGCGTAGGGAATGCCGACATGCATGGCGGCAAGGCCGAGGAGCGCATGCTCGATGTCGTTGCCGGACAGGATGGCGATCGGGCGATCGGGCGAGAGATCGCGTTCGATGAGCGAAGCGGCAATCGCGCGCACCGCGGCGTAGGTCTGCGCGTAGGTCAAGGTGCGCCAGCCGCCGGACGGTTCGCGTTGCGCCAAAAAGACCCGGTCGGGCGCATGGCGCGCCCAATGTTCGAGCCGCGCGGTCAGCTTTTGGCCGTAAGGCGCCAGCGCGTGCGGCGAGCGCACCAGGATGGCGCCGTCGCTGCGGCGCTCGAGCAGCACATCCGCCGGGCCGAGCCGTACCGGCCGCAGGGGCGGCCTTGTTGGATGGGAATGGGTCTTTGTTAGAATTACGGACATTGCGCAAGCTGCGAACGACCTTGGTGGTCGCTCGATCCTCCCGGCGTCATTTGACCCTGTCCGTCACGGCCCGTAAATAGCCTCGACCGCGAAAAGCGGTGCAAGCGTTGGCCGTCGGCGACGGCTGAAGGAGCCCCCCGATGCGCGAGGTGTTCATCTGCGATGCGGTGCGCACGCCGATCGGCCGCTATGGCGGCGCGCTCGCCAAGGTGCGCACCGACGACCTCGCCGCGGTGCCGATCCGGGCGCTCGTTGCGCGCAACGCGCAGGCCGACTGGTCGCGGCTCGACGAAGTGATCTTCGGCTGCGCCAACCAGGCCGGCGAAGACAACCGCAATGTCGCGCGCATGGCGCTGTTGCTCGCCGGATTGCCGGACAGCGTTCCCGGCCTCACCGTCAACCGGCTGTGCGCCTCCGGCCTCAACGCCGTCGGCGACGCCGCGCGGGCGATCCGCGCCGGCGAGATGGATTTCGCCATTGCCGGCGGCGTCGAATCGATGACGCGGGCGCCGTTCGTCATGGGCAAGGCGAACGAAGCGTTCGCGCGGGCGGCGGAGATCCACGACACCACGATCGGCTGGCGCTTCATCAATCCGGTGCTCAAGGCGCAATACGGCGTCGATTCGATGCCGGAGACCGCCGAGAATGTGGCGGAGGAATTTCAGGTGGCGCGCGCGGACCAGGACGCCTTTGCGCTGCGCTCGCAACAGCGCGCCGGCAAGGCGGCAGCTTCCGGCTATTTCGCCGCGGAGATCGTCGCGGTTGAGGCGCCGGGCGGCAAGGCCGGCCCGATCGTGATCGACAAGGACGAGCACATGCGTCCCGACACGACGGCGGAGAATCTCGCCAAGCTGCGGCCGATCGTACGCCAGGGCGGCACCATCACCGCCGGCAACGCCTCGGGCGTCAATGACGGCGCCGCGGCGCTGATTCTCGCGAGCGAAGCGGCCGTGAAGACGCACGGATTGAAGCCGCGCGGCAAAATACTCGGCATGGCGTCGGCGGCGGTGCCGCCGCGCATCATGGGCATCGGCCCGGTGCCATCGACGCGCAAGCTGATGGAGCGGCTCGGGCTCGAGATCGGCGATTTCGATCTGATCGAGCTCAACGAGGCGTTCGCCTCGCAGGGGCTCGCGTGCCTGCGGCAGCTCGGCGTCGCCGACGATGCCGACTACGTCAATCCGCACGGCGGCGCGATTGCGCTCGGCCACCCGCTCGGCATGTCGGGCGCGCGGCTCGCGCTCACCGCGGTGCACGGCCTCGAAGCGCGCGGCGGCAAGCGCGCGCTCGCCACCATGTGCGTCGGCGTCGGGCAGGGCGTGTCGCTGGCGCTGGAGCGGGTTTAGCCTGTCATTCCGGGGCGCGCCAAAGGCGCGAGCCCGGAATCCACAATCATAATGGCCCTAGCGCGCCAAGCGCAGCGGCGCGCATCATTGCACCGTTGAAGGCCGATCCGACTCTTTCGACTTAGCTATGCGGAGACGCGGAGTCGTGCCAATCCGGCTGAATCTCCAATGCCACTTTACGCAAAATTGCAGGAAGATCGCTGAGTATGAAGCGCAGGCTTGGCTTTTCCTCTTCGTAGAGGTATCGAGCCTGCTCGAACGCGCTGCTACCGGATTTGAGAGCCCATTCCAGGGTTCGCGGAACACCAATTTTAGCTACGTCATCTTCCAGCTTGCGAAGCGCCTTCAAGCGCCGTTGCTCCCAAATCTGGGCATCCCAAAGTTCTTTTATCCGCTTTCGGATATCGGGCGGAAGCGCGTCAAAGAGTTTTTTAAGATCGTGATGATTGGGTATCGCGTAATCCAGAATTGCCAGTAAACATTTGAAATAAAGTTCTGCCGTAAAAGCACAGATCGTGATGGCCGGATAACCGATCTTATCGAGGTTTTCGGCTTTCTGCCCTTCCATGAGATGCTGAAATACCCAATGAAAATTTTGAGCGTGCTTGAATACTTTTCTGGGTTTGATTTTGAGACGGTTTCGCTTCACGGCATGAGCCTCATTCGCGCCTACGTGGCTGACCGCTGAAACATCACCGCCATTCGCCGCGAGCCGCGCCGTGGGCAGCGCAAGCGGCTTTCAAGCCGCGAAAGCGGAAACGCGCTTCCCTTATCGTTTCCATTGCTCCATGCGAACAAATCGTGTACAAGGATTGTGAGGGAAGTCAAGCCGAGACAAAACCAATGGCAAACGGGATATGTCCTCACTGCGAAAAGCAGCTCAATCGAGTGAAGTTTGAATTCGTTAAGATCGACGCCAGCAATCGCCGCGACGTTCCCGGCTATAGCCTTCGGTGTTCCGAATGTGACGGTGTGCTAAGCGTCGCCTTTATGCCAGAGGCTGCAGACACCTTGCTGAGAAAGAAGCGGTAGCGGCCGCAGACAGCACGCTAAAATATCATTTGGCACTCGTCGCATGCGAATCAAAATAGTCTCAAGCATTTTTTGCAGCGTACTGTTTGTGTTGTTGCCTTTAGCCGCGCACGCACAGCAATCTATTGCGGAATGGGAGGCTGAGGGGATTGCCCTGGAAAAGGAGACAGGAATCCCCCGCTTGCCCCTTCCAAATAATATCCCTCCGCAAGAATCACCGTCGAAAGGCCTTGTAAGTTGCACCGCTGGGACCGCCGGACGCAAAGGCTATGTGTCAATTTGGTTGACGAAAGCAGATTGCGACGCATGGCTAAAGCTCGCAATGGCCTACAATCAAAAATACGGGCAGGCGTTGGCCCAAGTTAAAGCTCGCCACGACGCTCAGAGAAATCAACTAGAGGAAGCCAAACGGCAGCAGCAAGCGGGGGCGGGCAGGCGGATCATTTACGCGATGTTCCTTTGCTTTCGGGCCACGGGGACGTGTCAGCTGCAGGGCGCTCCGCGCATGACAGCAGGAGGCGTCATGCCCGGCGTGATTTTCGCCAGTCTTGCCGACTGTCAAGAACACGCGAAGCGTGCGAGCGGCAGTGTGACGCCGCCAAGCGAAGGGCGCTTTTTCGCACCGAATGGCATGTGGTACGAGTGCCGTGGCAGAAGCGTTGATACTTGGGAGCGTATCGAATAGCTCCCTCTTGGTGCGCGGCCATGTGCCGTCATGAGGCTGTTACGCGATACGGAAAGTCGCTCGCCTGGAGGGAGCCTAGAAAATCGGCCGGTAGCCAGCAAAACGTTAAGTCGCCGTTCGCGTCCGGGCCAGCCATTAGCGGGTCAAAAACGATTTGCTCTGGCAAGGTCTGCTTGTAGGCGCTCCAACACTCCAAGAAATGCTGTTTGTGGATCATGCTAATCACCACGCTCGACATCGCGTCATCCTTCGGCGAATCGATTTACTTCGCGAGACTAGAGCAAGCATGCCCTAAACGCCACCGCAGCGCAGCGCACGTAGTATCTACACTTTTTGATCGTCAGCTTTGTTTTTCCATACTTCCGAAAGACTTTTATCCGATCGGTTCTTTTTATCATTTTCAGATCATGCTTTTTTTGAAGTCGGAATTACGAATTCGCGAATTACGGCGACGGTGCATTTAATCTTTTCCGTCGCAGCGCGGCTCACGCCGCATCCGCCGGACGCACGCGGCGGGCGATTTCGGCGCCGCGATCGCGCTCGACGACCGCGATGTCGTATTGGCTCTGCAAATCGAGCCAGAACTGCGCGCTGTTGCCGAAATAGCGGCCGAGACGCACGGCGGTATCGGCGGTGATCGAGCGGCGTTCGTTCAAGATGTCGGTGATGCGTCCCGAGGGCACGCCGATGTCGAGCGCCAGCCGATTGGCGCTCAACGCGCGGGCGTTCAACTCACGCTTCAGCAGACGGCCAGGGTGCGCGGCAGCAGGCATTGTCATCCCCTATGGTAATCGACGATCTCGACATCGTAGGCGTCGCCGTCGCGAAACTCGAAGCAGATGCGCCAACGTGCGTTCGCCGACATCGCCCATTGATTCTTTCGCTCGCCTTTCAGCTTGTGCAGGCCGACACTCTTCAATGGGCTGAGGTCGCCGAGCGACTTTGCGACATTTAACGCCAGCAGCAGGTCGATCGCTGCTTCGAAATCGAGGCCGCGGAACTGGTTCGGCTGCTCGCCTTCCCAGACCTTGCGGGTCGCAGAATTGCGCCACGACCGGATCATGGCAGATATATACTACGTCAAACGGTGAAGCGCAAACCGACTGAAGTGGATTGGCGATAGTGCGGGATGACGTTCCGCACGGTCGAAGAAGGCGGAGAGCCGCCCGGTATCAACGACCACCGGCATCGCGGCCGAAACCCCAGCTTTGCAGCGGCATGTCCCTGTCGTCATGCTGAGGTGCTCGACGCCAACGGGTCCGGCCCGAAGTGGCCGGCCCGATGACAGAGGCTCCGCGTCGAGCCTCGAAGCACGCGCGGCGGCGGCGCTTTGGCCGCGTCCTTCGAGGCCCGCCTTCGGCCGGCGCCTTCAGGATGACGAGGCAGCGGATCGCGCCGTCGCCGATCAAGGGACGCGCGCTTGACAATTCGTCACATGATGGAGTACAAAGTGCGAATCTCGCCCCCGTAAGAGGACGCCGGCCGGGTGACTCCGGCCGGCGGGGCGAGTGCGGTTCCCGCGGGTCGAGGCTCGTCACCTTGGCTCCCGGGCGGCTTGGGCAAGACACGCGCCGTCCGGCATCACGACCGGTCTGCGGGTGCAATCTCGCTGGACTGGGATTTCGAGGCGCGGGTAACGCCCGCGAGTGACGCAATCGAAGCCGGTTCGCCGGCTTCGCGTAAAAATGCGTTGCGATGCGCGCCGTCTTTCGAACCATCGGGACGGGCGCTCCGAACAAGTCCTGGGAAGTCGCGTGGCTCAAGCTGAGCGGTGGCGTTCGGTCGCGACCGCAAGTGCCGTGGTGGAACGCCGAGAGGCGAGCGCGCCGCAAGGCGCGCGCCGTGCCCCCTCCTATTTCCTCCCCCCGCGCGCGGGGGAGGATGAAGGTGGGGGCACGGTGGTTACGGAACACGTCTTTCGGCGTTCCGCTTTCCTTTTTCGTCATTGCGAGGAGCGAAGCGACGACGCAATCCAGGGTCGGCGGCACAGAGTCTGGATTGCTTCGTCGCAAACGCTCCTCGCAATGACGGAGTTTTCCGCGCTCGATCGTGATGCCCCCGGCCCCACCGCCGGCGCCGTCTGACGACGATCACGCCCGGCCTTGGTTCGCTTGTTTGGTCGTCGGCATGGCTCGGACGCGAAGGGGCGCCGCGAGAACGCGAAATTATTTTTCAATGCGTTTCCCGTTCACCTGCCGGGCAAGCCGCCACCTTGCAGAGACAACTCGCGGGCGGTATCGCCAGCCCAGGATCGCAGCTATGAGTGTGGCCCACCCGCCTTGCACTTTGTCCAAACCGCCAGAAACGAAAGGAGATTGGCTCCGTGCCGATGTCCCCCGGTTACATCCCCTTCCATCCCAATCCCTCGAAGCCGAAATTCAAGGCACCGCCGGGCGCGGTCGATGCGCACTGCCACGTGTTCGGGCCTGAGAACAAATTTCCCTACGCGCCGGAGCGCAAATACACGCCGTGCGATGCGCCGAAGGAGAAGCTGTTCGCGCTGCGGGATTTCCTCGGCCTCGACAAGAACGTCATCGTCCAGGCCTCGTGCCACTCCAAGGACAACCGCGCCATGGTCGACGCGCTCGAGGCGGCGAACGGCCGCGCCAAGGGCGTCGCCTTCGTCGGCGACGAGGTCACCGACGACGAGCTTGAGTGGATGGACAGGGCCGGCGTGCGCGGCGTGCGCTTCAACTTCCTCAAGCGGCTGGTCGACTACACGCCGCGCGACGTTCTCCAGCGCATCACCAGGCGGGTGGAAAAACTCGGCTGGCACGTCGTCGTTTATTTCGAGATGCAGGATCTGCCCGAACTGGAAGACTTCTTCACCGCGCTGCCGACGACGGTGGTGGTCGACCACATGGGCACCCCCAATGTGGCGAAGGGGGTCGATCACCCCGAAAACCAGCGCTTCCACCGCCTGATGGAGAAGCACAAGAATTTCTGGGTCAAGGTGACCTGCCCGGAGCGCATGACCATCGCCGGGCCGCCCTACGACGATGTGGTGCCGTTCGGCCGCGCGCTGGTCGAACATTTTCCCGACCGCGTCATCTGGGGCACCGATTGGCCGCACCCCAACATGAAGAAGGAAGCGCCCGACGACGGCGTCCTGGTCGATTACGTGCCCAAAGTCGCGCCGACCGCGGCGCTGCAGCAGGCGCTGCTGGTCGACAATCCGATGCGGCTTTATTGGGCGTAAGTTAAGAACGATTCGAGGCTAAGACGCTCACGTTGCCAAGCTTCGCCGCGCGTTATATGTGAAGCTAAACGAGAGAGACGCCGATGGCTCGCGAACAGCACGACTACGACGACATCCCCGGAACCTTCGTGTTCGACCAGGACCGCTCGCGCCAAGGTTTTGGCATCAACATGTTCTGCATGTCGCTGATGAAGGAGGAGAACCGCAAGGCCTTCAAGGCGAACGAGCCGGCCTACCTCAAGAAGTTCGACCTGACGCCGGAGCAGACCGAGGCGATCCTCCAGCGCGACTACAACCGCATGCTCGAACTCGGCGGCAACATCTATTTTACCGCCAAGCTCGGCGCGACCGACGGCCATTCGTTCCAGCATCTCGCCGCGGTGATGACCGGCTCGACCCAGGACGACTACGCCAAGATGATGCTGGCCGGCGGCCGCTCGGTCGAAGGCAACCGCTCGAAGTCGGGCAAAATACCGGCGGCACGGCGCACCAAGCCGGCCAAGGCGAAGAGCGCGCGCGGCTCAAAGCCCGTCAAGGCGGCGAAATCCAAAGCGAAAACCGGCAGCAAATCGAGGTCGAAACGTGGCTAGGATCATTGCGGGAGTAGCGTCGTCGCACGTGCCGGCGATCGGCGCGGCGATCGACAATCACCGGACCGAGGAGCCGTACTGGCGGCGGGTGTTTTCCGGCTTCGAAAAGTCCAAGGAGTGGATGGCGAAGACGAAGCCCGACGTCGTCATCGGCGTCTATAACGATCACGCCTCGGCCTTCTCGGTCGAGATCGTGCCGACCTTCGCGCTCGGCTGCGCCGCGGAGTTTCCGCCGGCCGACGAAGGCTGGGGTCCGCGGCCGGTGCCGGTGGTGAAGGGCCATCCCCAGCTCGCCGCCCATATCGCCCAGTCGGTCATTCTCGACGAGTTCGACCTCACCGTCGTCAACAAGATGGAAGTCGACCACGGGCTCACCGTGCCGATGAATCTGATGTTCGGCTCGCCCGCGGAATGGCCCTGCCCGGTCATCCCGCTCGCCGTCAATGTCGTGCTCTATCCGCCGCCGACCGGCCATCGCTGCTTCGCGCTCGGCCGCGCCATCCGCAAGGCGGTCGAATCTTACCCGGAGGATTTGCGCGTCGTCATCTTCGGCACCGGCGGCATGTCGCACCAGATCAGCGGGCCGCGCGCCGGCCTGATCAACTCGAAGTTCGACAAGGCCTTCCTCGACAATCTGACCAAGGACCCGGCGAAGCTCATGCGCATGCCGCACGTGGAATACATGCGCGAAGCCGGCGCCGAAGGGGTCGAGATGGTGATGTGGCTCGTCATGCGCGGCGCGCTCGACGACAAGATCGACGAGGTCTATCGCTTCTATACCGTGCCGGCCTCGAACACCGCCGTCGGCCACATTATTCTCGAGAACCGGCCCAAAGGCGTCCGCCGCGCCGGCGCCGCCAAGCGCCCCGCCGCGGCCAAGACCAAGGCCAAGGCTCCCAAGGCCAGGGCTCCGGCTAGGCGCGCAGCGGCTCGCGTCAAGCCAGCGATGGTCAGAGGTCGATAATGAAGATTTGCGTCGCCGGCCAGGGCGCTTTCGGCCAAAAGCATCTCGATGCGCTCAAGCGCATTCCCGACATCGAGGTCACCTCGCTCGTCGGCGGCAATCAGGACTCGACCGCCGAGGTGGCGAAGAAATACGGCATCCCGCACTTTACCGGCGATCTCTCCGAAGGCATCAAGCGCGCCGACGCGGTCATCCTCACCACGCCGACCAAGATGCACTTCCGTCAGGGCGAGCAGGTGATGCGCGCCGGCAAACACGTGCTGATCGAGATCCCGGTGACCGACAGCGTCGCGGACGCCGAGGCCTTGGTGAAGATCGCCAAGGAGACCGGCGTCGTCGCCATGGGCGGCCACGTCCGGCGCTTCAATCCCAGCCATCAATGGGTGCACAAGCGGATCGTCAAGGGCGAACTGAAAATCCAGCAGATGGACGTGCAGACCTATTTCTTCCGGCGCAAGAACATGAACGCCGCCGGCCAGCCGCGCAGTTGGACCGACCATCTCCTCTGGCACCACGCCGCCCACACCATCGACCTGTTCCAGTATCAGACCGGCGAGACGATCTCGGATTGCTACGCCGTGCAGGGGCCGGTCCACCCGCAGCTCAACATCGCCATGGACATGGGCATCGTCGCCAAGGTGCCGTCGGGGTCGATCCTCACGCTGTCGCTGTCGTTCAACAATGACGGGCCGCTCGGCTCGTTCTTCCGCTACATCTGCGACAACGGCACCTACAAGGCCTATTACGACGATCTCTCCGACGGCAAGGACAACAAGATCGACCTGTCGAAGGTCGACGTTTCGATGGACGGCATCGAGCTCGAGGACCGCGAATTCATCGCCGCCATCCGGGAAAAGCGCGAGCCGAACGGCAGCCTCGCGCAGCTCCTCCCTTGCATGCACACGCTCGGCCGGCTCGAGGCCATCATCGACCCGCAGCGCAAGGCGCACGCCTGAGCGTCATTCGTCGTCGCATTCGGCGCAGCGAACAAACACCGTTGCGCTACAGCGCGTAGAGCGCGATATCAAGCGCACGGGCGCAGGCATTGAGCCTGCGGTCGTAGCTTGCAAGTTCGACGGCTTCACCGCGCCCGAGCAGGAACACGATGGTCGCGAGATGCAGTCCGTCGAGGGTGCCGACCGCGACTGGAAACGGGTCGAGGGCGCGGACGAGGACCGGCAGCGTAAGATCGATCAATGTTACGCGCGTAAGCAGATCTCTCGCCTCGTCGCCGTGCGATCCGGTGAAGCCGCGCGCATGAATGCGATTCCAGAATTCGTATTCAAAGATGCGGCTGGCAACGAGCCGCTCACGCCACAGCAAAGCGGGTGGTGACCTGCCCTCGCCAAACAGGTGCGCCAGCGCGACAGAGCTGTCGATATATATCAACGAGCCTCTCGCTCACGCTCCAGATCGGCGATCAGTTCGTCGAACGGCACGGCGGGTTTGCGCGGAGGAGGATCGCCCGGCGGCGCGGTCGCCGGCGTCAGCCAGCCTTCGCTCACGCCTTGGGCGATGAAGTCGTCTTCGCTACGCAAGGCGGTACGGCCCGGCTGCGGCGGTACGATTTCCGCCACCACGCGATCGCGGTCGGTGACCAGCACGGTCTCGCCGGCGGCGGCCAAGCGGATGTATTCGCTGAGCCTGTTCTTCAGCATCTCGAGACCGACGGAGCGCATGGCCAAAAGCTAACTACCGGAGGCTGCTCCGTCAACGAGGGCCGCCTCGCCATCGGGCCCTCTGCCGGAACCGTCGGTCCGGTCATGACACAAGCGGCCGAACCATACAGAGCGGCCAATCCGGAAGAGGAGCTTTGCGTGCCTTTCCGACGGCGCAGATAGGCACTAACATGGGCGCTGGCGGGGGCCGCATCTGGATGCAACGGCGCGATGAATTCTAAAGCCAAGGCGGCGGACGCCGCCCAACCCAAACGCGCCGCCAAGGCCAAGCGGAAGGTGATCAATCTGGCGCTGCAGGGCGGCGGCAGCCATGGCGCGTTCACCTGGGGCGTGCTCGACCGCCTGCTCGAAGACGACAGGATCGACTTCGAAGGTATCACCGCGACGAGTTCCGGCGCCGTCAATGCCGTGGTGCTCGCCGACGGCCTCGCCGCAGGCGGGCGCGACGGCGCCAGGGACGCACTGCAGCGCTATTGGAAGAAGGTATCCGAGCTGTCCTCGCGCGGCATCTTCTCGACTTCGGTGATCGACAAAGCCAATCCGGAATTCGGCCTCGAACACTCGCTCGGGTTCATGTTCGTCGAGCCGATGACCTACTTCGCGTCCCCCTATCAGATGAATCCGTTCAACTTCAACCCGATCAAGGACCTGCTTGCGGAGGCGATCGACTTCGAGCGCGTTCGCCGGCAAACGGCGGTGAAACTGTTCGTCTCCGCCACCGACGTGCAGACCGCCAAGGTCAAGGTGTTCGCCGGCAAGGAACTCGGGGTCGCGCAAGTCCTTGCTTCGACATGCCTGCCGCTCATGATGCAGTCCGTCGAGATCGACGGGCAATACTATTGGGACGGCAGTTACGCCGGCAATCCCGCCATCTTCCCGCTGGTCTACGAATGCGAGGCGCGCGACATTCTGGTGGTGCACATCACGCCGGGCGAGCGTCCGGGAGTGCCGACCAACTCGCCCGCGATCATGAACCGCATGCAGGAGATCAGCTTCAATACCGCGTTGATCCGCGAAATGCGGACGATCGCCTACCTGAACAAGCTCGTCGAGGACGGCAAGATAGGAGAAGGCAGCAAGCGCATGCTGGTCCATTTGATCGAAGCCGAGGATATCGTCCGGGCGTTCTCGTGGTCGAGCCGGTTGAACGGCGACTGGAAGTTCCTGATGCATCTCCACGACGTGGGGCACGCGCGCGCCGATGAATGGCTGGCCGCCCATTTCGATCAGCTCGGGGTCGATTCGACCGTCGATCTTTATGCGAAGTACTTTTGAGCGAATTCGGAATTGCTTCACCTGTTCGCCCGCTATGATGAGCCCGCAAGCCGCGGCCGGCGGATCGGGCTTTCCGCGATGGTTAATCGCGTCTTAACCTCGCTATAGCTATGCTATGCAGTCGGTAACGCGGCGGGGCGCCCGCTGTTCAAGATGTACAGGATGACCGGCCAGATTTTCCCCTCGCCTTCCCGCGCGGCCGATTCGCGCTCGCCGTTCGTGCGGCTGCGTGAGCTGTTGGGCGATGCGCCGCCCGGCAAACCGGCGATCAGCATGGCCGTAGGCGAACCGCAGCATCCGATCCCAGCCTTCGTCGGCCCGGTGATCGCGGCGCATATCGAGGAATTCGGTCGCTATCCGGCCAACAAGGGCATCGACGCGTTCGCCGCGGCGGTGGCGCAGTGGCTCACCCGCCGCTACGCGCTCGAGCGCGCCGTCGATCCGGCGACCGAAGTTCTGGTGCTCAACGGCACCCGCGAGGGGCTGTTCCTCGCCGCGCTCGCCGCCAAAAACTGGGTCGGCAAGACTTGGGGGACTCCCGGCGCCGGCCGGCCGGCCGTGCTCATCCCCAATCCCTTCTATGCCGCCTATTCGGCCGGGGCGATCGCGGCCGATTGCGAGCCGGTCTATCTGCCGGCGACCGCCGCCACCGGGTTTCTTCCCGACCTCGGCGCGTTGAGCGAGGACCTGCTCGCGCGCACGGTCGCCTTCTATCTCGCCTCGCCGTCGAATCCGCAGGGCGCCGTCGCCGATTACGCCTACCTCGTCAAGCTCGCCGCGTTGGCGCGGCGGTTCGGTTTCCTCATTCTGTGCGACGAATGCTATTGCGAGATCTACAGCGAACAGCCGCCGCCGGGCATGCTGCAGGCGTCGGCGCCCGATTTCGCCAATGTCGTGGTGTTCCACTCGCTGTCCAAGCGCTCGAACCTGCCCGGACTTCGCGTCGGCTTCGCCGCTGGCGACCGCCGTTTCCTCGCCTCCTATCTCGAGCTGCGCAACGTCGCGGCGCCGCAGGTGCCGACGCCGGCCCAGCATGTCGCCATCGCCGCCTACAATGACGAGGCCCATGTCGAAGCGAACCGACTGTTGTACCGGCAAAAATTCGACCTCGCCGACCAGATCGTCGGCGACCGCTATGGCTACCGCCGCCCGGCGGGCGGGTTTTTTCTGTGGCTCGACGTGGCCGCGCAGGGCGGCAGCGAGGCGGCGACGGTCGCCTTGTGGCGCGAGGCCGGCGTGCGCGTGGTGCCCGGGCGCTATCTCGCCCGCGAGCAGGCCGACGGCAGCAATCCCGGCGCGGACTACATCCGCGTCGCCATGGTGCAGAACAAGGAGATCACCGCCGAGGCATTGCACCGCTTGGTCGCGGTGCTCGGCTAGAGCATGATCCCGAAAAGTGGGAACCGGTTTTCGGACAGGATCATGCTCAAACGAAGGAATCCAAGGCAAGCGCGATGTCGATGATCGACCGCAGCATCGACGGCATGGCCTTCCTGTCCGGCCAACTCGGCGCGGCGCTGAAACGGCGGCTGCGCGAAGCGGGCGGCGTGGCGCTGCTCAGCCTCGCCATGATGGCGCTGCTGGCGCTGTTGACGTGGTCGGTGCAGGACCCTTCGCTCAGCCACGCCACCGACCGACCGGTACACAATCTGCTCGGCCGGCCGGGAGCGATTGCGGCCGATCTAATGATGCAGCTCCTCGGCATCGGCGCGGTGGCGCTCATCCTGCCGATCCTGGTCTGGGGTTATCGCCTGCTCGGCCATCGGCCGCTCAGCCGCGAGCGGCTGCGCGTCACGCTGTGGCTCGCGAGCGCCGTGCTTTCGGCCGCGTTCGCGTCGTGCCTGCCGCGCACGGCGCATTGGCCGCTGCCGACGGGGCTCGGCGGCGTGATCGGCGACGCCGTCCTGCGCCTGCCGGCGCCGCTCCTCGGGGCGTCGCTGCAGACCAGCCACCGCTTGGTCGCGGCGATTGTGTTCGGCGTCGCCATGCTGGTCGGCTTTGCCGCCGCCATCGGCCTTGTTTGGAACGACGACGCCGGCCACGACGATGACGGCGGCGACACGCCCGAACCGGACGCGGACGAAGGCGCCTGGATCTCGCTCGGCTTCATCGCGCACCATCTGTTGAGCCTGCGCGCGCGACTGGCCCTGATGTTCCGCCGGGCGCCGCCGCTCGCGCCCGCCGGCGGCGACAGCCCGGTGCCGCGCCGGCGCATCGAGCCGCGTCTCGTCGTCGATACCGGAGCGCCGGCCGAGCGCCCAGTCGAACCCGCCGACATCGAAACAGACGACGAGGACGACATCGAACCGGCGCCGCGCGCCGCGCGCAAGCCGCGCGCGCCGGCCAAGCCCGCCAGGCGCTCGGCCGACGGCTACGACTTGCCGTCGCTCAATCTTCTGTCGGCGCCGCGCGCCAATGAGCGCGCGACCCTGAGCACCGAGGTGATCCGCGAAAACGCCACCGCGCTCGAAAGCGTGCTCGGCGATTTCGGCGTGCGCGGCGAAATCATCAATGCGCGGCCGGGACCGGTGGTGACGCTGTACGAGCTCGAGCCCGCCCCCGGCATAAAATCGTCGCGCGTCATCAGCCTCGCCGACGACATCGCCCGCTCGATGAGCGCGCTGTCCGCGCGCGTCGCGGTGGTGTCGGGGCGAAACGCCATCGGCATCGAATTGCCGAACCCGACGCGCGAAAAAGTGTATTTGCGCGAACTTCTGGCGTCGCGCGACTATGCGGAGAGCCCGGTGCGGCTGCCGCTCTGCCTCGGCAAATCGATCGGCGGCGAACCGGTGCTGGTCGATCTCGCGCGCATGCCGCATCTCCTCATCGCCGGCACCACCGGCTCGGGCAAGTCAGTCGCCATCAACACCATGATTCTCAGCCTGCTGTACCGGCTCAAGCCGGACCAGTGCCGGCTGATCATGGTCGATCCGAAAATGCTCGAACTCTCCGTCTATGACGGCATCCCCCATCTGCTCACGCCCGTCGTCACCGATCCGAAAAAGGCGGTGGTGGCACTCAAATGGGCGGTGCGCGAGATGGAGGACCGTTACAAGAAAATGTCCAAGCTCGGCGTGCGCAACATCGACGGCTACAATACGCGCGTCGCCGAGGCGGCAGGCAAGGGCGAAAAGCTCTCCCGCACGATCCATACCGGCTACGATCGCGACAGCGGCGAAGCGATCTACGAGAACGAGGAACTCGAACTCGAGCCGCTGCCTTACATCGTCGTCATCGTCGACGAGATGGCGGATCTGATGATGGTCGCCGGCAAGGACATCGAAGGCGCGGTGCAGCGGCTGGCGCAGATGGCGCGCGCGGCCGGACTGCACGTGATATTGGCGACGCAGCGGCCTTCGGTCGACGTCATCACCGGCACCATCAAGGCCAATTTCCCGACCCGCATCTCCTTTCAGGTCACCTCGAAGATCGACAGCCGCACGATTCTGGGCGAACAAGGCGCCGAACAGCTGCTCGGCCAGGGCGACATGCTCTACATGGCCGGCGGCGGCCGCATCAGCCGCGTGCACGGTCCGTTCGTGTCCGACGAAGAGGTGGAGAAGATCGTGCGCCACCTCAAGGCTCAGGGCGTGCCGCAATACCTCGAAGCGGTGACGGCGGAGGAGCCGCAGCTCGACGACGACAAGGCGGTGTTCGACGCGACCGCCATGGGCGGCGCGGAGGGCGCCGATCTTTATCAGCAGGCGGTGCAGGTGGTCGTGCGCGACCGCAAGGCATCGACAAGCTACATCCAGCGGCGGCTGCAGATCGGCTATAACCGCGCCGCCTCTTTGATGGAACGCATGGAGCAGGAAGGCATCGTCGGTCAGGCCAATCACGCCGGCAAGCGTGAAATCCTGATCGAGAGCGCCGAAGAACAACCTTATTGAGAAAATCCACGGGGCGCACCGGTTCAAATGCACCGGATGAACGTCCAGCCGCGAATTCGCCATAACGGCGATTTAGCAGGTGGAACCGGTCACAGCGAAGCACGTATGCAGCGGAGAGGGACATGAGGGGACGGGGATTGGTGGGACGAGGCGCGACGTTCGCCGTCGCGGCGACGCTGTGCTGCCTGTTCGCTGCGGCATCCGGCGCGCAAAACATGCCCGCGGCCGCCGGCGCGCAAAATGTACCGACGCCGACGCCGCGGCCGAAGGCCGGATTGACGGGTGCTCCAACGCCCGCCACGACGGCGGCAACGACCGCACCCGCGCCCGCACCCGCGGCGCCGGAAGCCCGCGGCTTTTTCCCGTTCTCGCTCGGCCACGGCGCCGCACCGGCGACGCAGGCGACGGCGTTCGACGCCAAACAGCGGGCGCTCCTCGACAAGATCAGCGCCTACCTCTCGAGCGTGCAGACCCTGGTCGGGGATTTCGTGCAGATCGGCCCCGACGGCCGGCGCGTGGAGGGTAATTTTTACATTCAAAAGCCCGGCAAGGTCCGCTTCCAGTACAGCCCGCCGAGCCCGATCGACATCGTCGCCGACGGCTCCTCGGTCGTGGTGCACGACCGCGCGCTGGAGACGGCGGACTATTATCCGCTGTCGCAGACGCCGCTGCGTTATCTCCTTGCCGATCACATCGATCTCCTGCGCGACACCGACGTCATCAGCGTGTCGGCCGACGATACCTTCATCACCGTCGTGATCGAAGAGACCCAGCTCGTGGTCGGCACCAATCGGCTGATGCTCATGTTCGACGCCAAGACCCAGCAGCTCAAGCAATGGACCGTCACCGATCCGCAGGGTCTCGACACCACCGTCGCCGTCTACAATCTCGACACCGCCAAAAAGCCCGATCCGAACCTGTTCGTGATCAATTACACGGCGAATTTGAAGTAGCCTCGCCGCAGGTCGCGCGTCCAAGACTCACGGCGGCGAGCGCGGCGCGATGCCGATCAGCCGCGCGCCGCGCTGGAACGTGACGTAGCTCCACAGCCAGTTGAGCGCGACGACGAAGCGCCGGCGCAGTCCGATCAGAAAATAGATGTGGACCGCGCTCCAGAACAGCCAGCCGACGAAGCCGGTGAGCTGAAGGCGGCCGAACTTCACCACCGCGGACTTGCGGCCGATGGTGGCGAGGTCGCCGACGTGATGATAGTCGAACGGCGCCGGCGCCGCGCGGCCGGCAACGCGGGCGGCGATGACCTCGCCGACATACGCCCCCATCTGCTTGGCCGCCGGCGCGATGCCGGGAACCGGATGGCCGGCGCGGGTGAAGACGATCGCGGTGTCGCCGGCCGCAAAAATTTCCGGATGGCCGGGAACGGTGAGATCGGCATCGACCTTGATGCGGCCGGCGCGATCGTGCGCGGCGCCGATCCAGGTCGACGCCGGCGAAGCGACGACGCCCGCCGCCCAGACCACCGTCGCCGCTTCGATGCGGCCATCGGCGAGCGAAACGCCCTGCGCGTCGCAGCCGGTGACCATGCGGCCGAGCTCGACGGTGACGCCCATGTCGCGCAGCGAGCGGGCGGCATAATCCGACAGATTTTCGGGAAAGCTCGGCAACAGGCGCGGGCCGGCCTCGACGAGGACGATGCGCGAATTCTGCGGATCGATGCGGCGGAAATCGTGCCGCAAGGTCCGTCGCGCCACCTCGGCGAAGGCGCCGGCCATCTCGACGCCGGTGGCGCCGCCGCCGACAATGACGAAGGTGAGAAGCCGCGCCCGCTCGGCGGCGTCCTCCACCAGCTCCGCCCGCTCGAAGGCGAGCAGAAACCGCCGCCTGATCTCGGTCGCGTCGGCGATGTGCTTGAGCCCGGGCGCGAACGGCGCCCAGTCATCGTGGCCGAAATAGGAGTACGTGGCGCCGGTGGCCAGGATGAGATAGTCGTAAGAGAGCTCGATCTCGGTGGTATGCACGCGCCGCACCGCAAGATCGATCGCGGTGACCTGCGCCATGATCACGCGGACGTTCTTCTGCTCGCGCACGATGGCGCGGATCGGCCAGGCGACATCGGCGGGCGACAGCGCCGCGGTCGCGACCTCATAGAGCAGCGGCTGAAAGCAATGGTGGTTGTAGGCATCGACCAGCGCGACGTCGACATCCACCTTGGCGAGTGCCTTGCTCGCCGCCAGGCCGGCGAAGCCGGCGCCGACGATCACCACCTGCTGCCGCGGCACGCTCTGAGCCATATCATGCCTCCCAACGGGTCAAATCGTGTAAAATAAAATTGCCTGCGGAGTGTTCCGCCCCCATGTCGTGGCGGCGCCCTGGATCAGGCGTCAGACCATCCCTCACTCCCGTCCAGTTTACCCCCATTTTGCCGCATGAAACTGACCGTTACGACCTGGAACATCAATTCCGTCCGCTTCCGTATCAATCTCGTCGCCAAATTCATCAAATCGGTGCGGCCTGACATCCTGTGCCTGCAGGAGACCAAGTGCCCGGACGACCGGTTCCCGCTCAAGCGCTTCAAGCGGCTAGGCTACGACAACGTCGCGCTCAACGGGCAGAAGGGCCATCACGGCGTCGTCGTGCTGTCGCGGCTGCCGTTCGAGACGAGCGCGACCCAGGCCTTTTGCGGCAAGAACGACTGCCGCCACGTTTCGATCGTGCTCGGCGCGCGCGCCGGCCTCGAGGATCCTGTCACGCTACATAATTTCTACGTGCCGGCGGGCGGCGACATTCCCGATCCGGCGGTCAATCCGAAATTCGCCCACAAACTCGCCTTCCTCGACGAGATGCGCGAGGGCAATCTGCTCCGGCCGGCGCTGGCGGAACGCGCCATCATCCTCGGCGACCTCAACGTCGCGCCGCTCGAATCCGACGTCTGGAGCCACAAGCAGCTCCTCGACGTCGTCTCTCACACGCCGATCGAATGCGAGAAGCTCATCGCCGTGCAGCAGGCCGGCGGCTGGGTCGACACCATGCGCGCCTTCGTGCCGGAACCTACGAGGCTTTACACGTGGTGGAGTTATCGCGCCGCCGATTGGCGCATCTCCGACCGCGGCCGCCGGCTCGATCATATCTGGACCTCCGACGCGCTCGCCGCCCGCGTCTCCGGCATCAAGGTCGCCAAGGACTATCGCGGCGCCGAGCGGCCGTCGGATCACGTGCCGGTGACGGCGGTGTTGGAGGTTTGATTGTGTTTACCGCGGCTCCCCGCCCCGCGTCAGCGCGGCGCGCACGTTTTCGATGTCGCGCGCCCATTGGTCGGTGCGCGCCGCGATCAGGTCGCGCAGGCGGTGCGCGGCTTCCGGATAGCCTTCGAGCACTTTCAGAAACATCGAGCGCGAGATGCGCATGACGGTCGCGTCCTCGCGCGCCCGCGCGGTCGCCGCTTGTGTCGTCTCAGCCAGCAGCGCCGTCTCGCCGAGCAAGGTGCCAGGCCCGGCGATGACCTCGTCTTCCTTCTCGCGCGGCGGCTGCAGGCTGAACGATCCGCGCTGCACCACATAGCCGCCGTCGGCCGGATCGCCGGCATGGAACAAAACTTCGCCCGGGCCGAGATCGCGGCTTTCCGCGCCGATGGCGAGCATGCGCAGCGCCGGCGCGCCGAGCCGGCGCAAGATCGGCACCCGCTCCAGAAACGCGATGTCGTCCTCGATGGTCATGGGCCGGAAGTCATGGGCGGGTGGTCATGGGCGGGCCGCGGTCATGGCACCAATTTGTAGCCGCCGGCCTCGGTGACGAGGATCGCCGGCGCCGCGGCGTCCTTCTCGATCTTCTGCCGGAGCCGATAGATGTGGGTTTCGAGCGTGTGGGTGGTGACGCCGGAATTGTAGCCCCACACTTCTTGCAGCAGCGTCTCGCGCGACACCGGCTTCTGGCCCGCGCGATAGAGGTAGCGCAGGATCGAGGTCTCCTTTTCGGTCAGCCGGACCTTGTTGCCCTTGGGGCTGAGGAGGAGCTTCGAGCTCGGGCGGAAGGTGTAGGGGCCGATCGTGAAGATCGCGTCCTCGCTCGCTTCGTGCTGGCGCAACTGCGCGCGCATGCGCGCTAGAAGCACGGCGAAGCGGAACGGCTTGGTCACATAATCGTTGGCGCCGGACTCCAGGCCGAGGATCGTGTCGGAATCGGTATCATGGCCGGTCAGCATGATGATCGGCGCCTTGAAGCCGTTCTTGCGCAGGATGCGGACGGCTTCGCGGCCGTCGATGTCGGGCAGGCCGACGTCCATGATGACCAGGTCGACCTGCCCGGTCTTGGCGGCCTGCACGCCCTTGGCGCCGCTCTCCGCGGCGACGGCTTCGAACTCTTCGTGCAGCGACAATTGCTCCATCAGCGCGTCGCGCAGCTCCGGGTCGTCGTCGACGATGAGAATCTTACGCGTGTTCGGCATCGATTCGGATCCCCACGGCCGCTCCCACGCATGACGGCCGCATCCGATCGCCGTGGCAGGGCTGTTCTAACGGCCGCGATTTTGCGGCGCAGCTTGCCGCGAAGTAGAGCACGCATGCATAAAAGAGCAAGCGGGAGTTGGGAAATCGGTCCCGCGGGACGGCGCGGTCGGATGAGGCTCGAGCGATGATCCGGATAACATTCGGGACGATCCGGGTCGTCGCGCGTCCGGGACGGCGGTCGCTGGGGTGGCTGCGGGCGGGTCCGGTCGCGGTTCCGGTCGCGCTCGGCCGCGGCGGCATCAAGGCCGACAAGCGCGAAGGCGACGGCGCGACGCCGCGGGGACGATTTCGTGCGGTGCGGCTGTGGTTTCGGGCCGATCGCCTGCAACGCCCGCGCACTTTGCTGCCGGTGCAAGTGATCAGGCGCGCCGACGCCTGGTGCGAGGATCCGGCGGATCGGCGCTACAATCGGTCCTTCCGCCGCTCGGCCAATGAACCAGGCGACCGCCTCTGGCGCGACGACCCCCTCTACGACCTTATCATCGAGATCGACCACAACACCCGGCCCCGAATCGCCGGCCGCGGCAGCGCCGTGTTCATCCACCTGGCGCGGCCGGCCTACGCGCCGACGGCGGGCTGTGTCGCGCTGACGCGCGGCGCCCTGCGGCAGCTCCTGGGCCGCGTCGGCCCCAAAACGCGAATTTTGATTCAGATCTAGGCGGCGTGGGTGCGTTCCCCGAAGATCGCGGTGCCGACGCGGATATGGGTGGCGCCGAACGCGATCGCGGTGGCGAAATCCGCGCTCATGCCCATGGACAGCAGCTTCAGCCCGTTGCGGCGGGCGATCTTGGCGGTCAGCGCGAAGTGCGGCGCCGGCGCGTCATCGACCGGGGGAATGCACATCAGGCCCGAGATGGTCAGGCCGTAGCGGTCGCGGCAGGCGGCGAGAAAAGCGTCGGCGTCCTGTGGCAGCACGCCGGCCTTCTGCGGTTCGGCGCCGCTATTGACCTCGACGAACAGCGTCGGCCGCCGGCCCTGCCGGGTGATCTCCTTGGCAAGCTCCTTCGCGAGGCTGTCGCGGTCGACCGCGTGGATGGCGTCGAACAAGGCCACCGCGTCGCGGGCCTTGTTGGATTGCAGCGAGCCGATCAGATGCAATTCGAGGCCTTTATGGCGCGCGATGAGCGGCGGCCATTTGGCCTTGGCCTCCTGCACGCGATTTTCACCGAAGACGCGCTGTCCGGCGGCGATTACCGGCTCGATCGCCTCGGCCGCGAACGTCTTCGACACGGCGACCAGGGTCACGCTCGCGAGGTCGCGGCCGGCATCGCGGCAGGCGCGCGCGATTTCCGCGCGAACGGCCGCCAAGCCGGCGTGTTGCGGGACCTCTTGCGCGCTCAAATGGGCCACCTCCGGCGTGGTCGCCTCTGCTGTCATGGTTGTCCTCGGCGTCACGGTGCGATTCAAATTTTATGGGAACCGCCAAGGGCGCTTTTACGCCCGCACGGTACAGTGGCCAACAGGGTCAGGGGCGGCGCGATGTCGGTCGGCGAAGCTAAATCTCCCAGCGCGATGTGTACGGCGACGGCATCGCCGGGCGCCACCAAGGTATCCGGAGCCGAGGCGTCCGCATCCAAGGCGTCTGCATCCAAAACATCCGCCAAGCTATCGCGGCGCAACCGCCCCATTCTCAGTATCCGCGCCCGCCTGATCGTATTGGCGCTCCTCGCGGTCGGGCCGTTGATGGTCGAACGCGTCCACAGTCTCGAACGCGCCCGCGCCGAACGCAGCGAGCACGCCTACGCCGAGGCCGCGGAACTGGCACATCGCGGGGCCGATGCGCAACGCGAGATCATCTATTCCACCCGCGCTTTGCTGCAAGTCGTCGCCCGCGCCTATGCGCGGCTGCCGCACGATCCGGCAAGCTGCCGCAAGACCCTGCCTGAACTGTCCGACCAGATCCCCTGGATTCGCGGCCTGAGCATCGCCACGATCGACGGCCGCATCACCTGCTCCACCAACGCCAACGCCGCCGGCCTCAACCTCTCGGACCGGGCCTATTTCCAGGAAATCTTGCGCACGCATACGTTCACCGTCAGCAACTATGTCGTCAGCCGGCTCGACCAGCGACCGGCGCTGGTCGCCGCGGCGCCGGCGCTTCGCGACGATGGCGGCCTGGAGGCTATCGTCGTCGCCTCGATCGACCTGGAATGGATCGGCGAACTTGCCGGCGACGCCGCGCGCAACGCCGACACCTCGGTGCTGCTGTTCGACGGCCGCGGCACGCTGATCGCCGCCTCGGCCGGCACGACGGATCTCATCGGCCGCAACTTCGCCGATGACGCGCTTGTCCGCGACTTGGAAGCCCGCGACGAAGGCACGACGACGGCGGCGGGATTGGATGGAAGGTCGCGCCTGTTCGCGTTCGTCCGCGTGCCGTGGACCGAGGCGCGGCTTGCGATCGGCCTCGACGAAAGCATCGTGCACAGCAGCATCGACCGCGAAATCAGCGTCGCCTATCTGCAGCTCGCTTTGTTCGGCCTGCTGGTGCTGATGGGCGCATGGTTCGGCGGCGAGCAGCTCATCGTGCGGCCGATCCGGTCGCTGGCGCGCACCGCCGCGCGCTTCGGCCGCGGCGACCTTGAAGCGCGCACCAGCGACGAGCCCTGGCTCGCCGAGTTCGAGCCGCTGGCCGCCGCTTTCGACGACATGGCAAGGCGGCTCGCCGCCCGCGAGGAGGAACTGCGCATCGCCAACCAGCATCTCGACGAGCTCGCCAGTCTCGACGGCCTGACGGGTCTCGCCAACCGGCGCGGTTTCGACCGCCGGCTCGAGGCGGAGTGGCAGCGCGCCGCGACATACAGCGAACCGATCGCGCTGATGATGATCGATATCGACCATTTCAAGCTCTACAACGACCGCTATGGCCACGTTGCCGGCGACGCGTGCCTGCGCGCGGTGGCCGAGGCGCTCTCCATCGTGACGCTCGACAGTGCCGTCATGGTCGCTCGCTATGGCGGCGAAGAATTCACGCTGCTCTTGCCGACGATCGACAGCGCGCGCGGCAACGCGCTCGGGGAGGTCGTGCGCAAGGCGGTGGAAGAACTGCGCATCGTGCACGCCGAGGCGGCGCGCGGCTACATCACCGTCAGCGTCGGCGTGGCCTCGCTGGTGCCGGACGCGAAGCAGTGCGCGGCCGATCTCCTCGAGGCGGCTGACCGCGCGCTCTACATCGCCAAACGCCGCGGCCGCAACACTGTCGTCGTGCACGCGCCGCCGACGCCCTTGCTGGCGGCGTGCTGATTGTGAAGGAACGTTGGTAATGGGTCGCTGCTTCTTACGATCACGGCGCGTCGCACTCGGTCCCGCTGCGGACCGCACGAACACGCCGTGGATCACTGCGAAAGCGACAGTCGCTGCAGCGAATTGCACACGCCGATCGTTTTGAAGCGCGGCAGCCGCAAGCTGTCATCGTTGCAAGGCTTGAGAAAACGCCTCCGCCAAGTCCTTTGCTCCCTGTTTCTGTACCTCCTCGTCCATTTGCGCATCGGTTGCAGCAATCAGGCTTGCGACGACGTTATTCCTCTGCGCGACCGGATTATCTTCATAACCATGCGGTTGAAAGAAATTCGCTGTCGGTACCTGACCGCGCCAAGAGGACGGCATGGTCACCATATCAAAGCCATTACCGTCGCCCGTAAGATTCATCATTTCGAGTTCGGCAGCGCTGAGCGTTGCAGTCAGCCCTTTTGCACGCGCGAACAGCACGGAGTCGAGAAGCTTTTGAGTCTGCAGTAATGGCCCGACGTCCAGATCGAGGTTCATTGCATGGATGCCAAGGCCTTTCACAGTGCCCGCCAGAATTTCATGCTGGCTCCAATCGTCCGGCACGCTGGTACTGAAATTGATCATCTCTTGAACAATCGCAATTTTGCTCTGGAATGATTCCTTTTGATCGCCCAACAATTGCGCAGCTCTATCGTTCAAAGTTTCGAGAAATTGACTGCCTTGTTCCGCCATAAGCTCCACGCTATTGGTCGCCAGCAACTGGTTATAGCCAAGTGCCGTCGAGACTGCGTGCTCACCGGGCTTATTATATTCAAGCCCGGCTTGAACGTCGTAGGTCCCGTTACCGGTCGCCTCGAACCCGTAAATGCGCACGACCTGATCTTTGGTTAATCCGGCTGCCGCTGCCGCCCTTGCATAAGCGCGCTTGAACTCGATTTCGTTTTGTGGCTTGCGAGGACTAAAGTGGAATTCCTGCGCGGCGGCGGCAAGAAAATCGCCAACGACGGGCACAAACGCAGGCGCCGGCGGAACACGTTCTTTCGGCACGGAGGGATTGATTGGTTGCGGTGGGCCTGAATAGACCGGTGGCTGTGTCAAGATATAATCGTCGATCGTGAGCTCTTCGCTGTTGGCACGTTTCGAGGTTCGCAACTTTCGCTTTTGCGCGATTGAAGCCCAATACGCCTGGGACGCGGCGGTGTAGGTCTGCTGGGCATTTGCGTACTCCCGCAATTCTTGAAGATACTGAGCCATTGCGGCAGCGAGTTCCGGCGCAGGAAGCTCCGGCTGGCCAGCAGGGCCAACGCCAGTGGCGGCGGTCGAGAACAACGCCGTCGCGATCGACATGATCGCTGCTAGCAAACATCCCAGCCGACCGGCTTTTTGAGCGCGTATCATTCCTATGTTCACTTCTGCTGGCGCGACAAGAGCACAAACGTAACTGCCTGTGCTCGCTTTCGACAGTGGCTCTGCCGCATGCTGATAAAGCTTTTCGGCAGCGCGCGCGCTGTAGACAAGCGCTTTAGTTGCAAGTATTATTTATACCCGTTTCTGGCGAAAACGACGGGGGGCTCGGTGGCTGGAAAGAAGATTGTTTTACTGTCCGACGGGACAGGAAATTCAGCAGCGCAGGTTTGGCGCACGAACGTATGGAGAGTGTTTGAGAGTCTTGATTTAGCAAGCTCGGACCAAGTTTCATTCTACGACGACGGCGTTGGGACATCGTCCTTTAAGCCAATGGCCATCCTAGGCGGCGGATTCGGCTACGGGCTCAAGCGCAATGCACTCGAACTATACAAATTCGCTTGCCGCAATCATCGCGATCCTCACGATGAGATTTTTGGTTTCGGATTCAGCCGAGGTGCATTCACGATTCGCATCGTGATAGCGCTCATTCTTCAACAAGGGCTCGTTGTCGCCAGCTCGGAAACGGAGCTGCACGCCAAGGCAAACGCAGCCTACCATGCCTATCGCAGAGATAATTTTCACACCTTTTGGCGGGTTGAGGAAATTTTCCGTTGGATTCGAGATCTCTTTGTCAGGGATGATTACGATAAGACGAAAAATCGTCGTGACGTCACGGTTCGATTCGTCGGCGTATGGGACACGGTTGCGGCGTATGGAATGCCGGTTGAGGAAATGGCTCGTGGGATCAGCCAATGGATTTGGCCATGGCAGTTACCGGACACGATCCTGCACCCCGAGGTCAAGCGCGCCTGCCAGGCCTTATCGATCGACGACGAGCGCACGACGTTCTTTCCCGTCCTATGGGACGAGCGGAACGAGGACATACTCAAACCGCGCGCGGACGGTAAACGCTATCTTAGCGATGAGCGCGTCAGTCAAATGTGGTTCGCCGGCGTGCATTCTAACGTTGGTGGTGGTTACCCGGACGATTCGGTCGCGCAAATTCCGCTTGTATGGATACTTGGGGAAGCGCGCGCCGCGGGTCTGCGGTTCAAATCCCACGCTGATGCGAATCCGCAGACCTATGGGCACCCGGAAACCGCACAGGATCCGGACGGCCGTGTCTATGATTCTCGTCGTGGTTTTGCCGGCTATTACCGTTATGGACCCCGAGATATTCTGGCGCTTGGCAAGGAACTGCTGTCGCGCCAGGGCCAGACGTTCCTGCCGCGTATTCACGAAAGCGTGCTTATGCGTATCCGCAACAACGCGCATCTTTACGCGCCGAAAGGATTGCCAGCTCGTTATGAAATCATCACAGCAAATGGTGAAGTTCTATCGCCCACAGAGAATCCCTATGAAAGCCCGGCTCAAGCTGTGGCGCGCGCGAATAATCAGGAGCGGTTGTGGAACACCATTTGGTTAAAACGCCTCCTCTACTTTGTAACGGCGGCGGTTTCACTTTATCTCTTCGCCTTTCCACTTTTGAGGGGCCTTCCTCCATACCTGGAATTTGAGAGCCCGCTGCGATGGCTTTCCGACGTCATCGAAGGGATCGGTCAATTCCTGCCGCCCGTCGCCGGTCCCTGGATCAGAGGCTACTCTCGCGATCCTGGCCGATTTGTTGTGGTGGTGTTGCTGCTCGTTGCAGCTACGTGGGCGGGATCGCATCTGGCAGCACGAATTCAAAGTCAGATGGGAATTTACTGGCGCAACTCTCTCGCCAATGCGCTGACCAATCCCGGTACGCCAGACGATCTCATTTATCGTCTTCGCACCAACCGGGTTGCCCTTGCCATATACGGCACTTTAAAAAAATATATTGCGCCGGCCCTGTTTGCATTGCTGTTTGTGTACCTTGGATTGACATTAACCAGCCACGTTCTCTTCAACATACAAGATGATGCCGGCTTGGTGTGTCAAGAAAGGCCCGTTGTGTATGGGCTGATCGCCACGAACTCTGACCGCGTCGGGGTGACCGACTACAACGGCTTAGTAACCCTCCGCCCAAATGAAACCGTGCGGATCAACGGAGAACTGCCGACATTCGAGACAAAGAAATTGTGCCAAAGCATGGGCGTGTGGCTTGAGCGGAATGGAAAATACCTGATCAAGTTTGATAGTACGGAGAATTTTTACGATGACACGATCCCTGCTTCGATGGGTTTCTATTCACTCGACCCGCCATCCTGGTGGACGAAAGCTTTAATGGTGTCGGCGGTGCCGCTCCGACGTGAGCTTATTCGCCCCTGGTTCCGGGTTGTTGCAAAAATCGGCGGACGTGGCGGGGAAGAGTTTTTTCTGGATCCGGACACCACCGATACCCACCTTATCGACGAGGTAATTACCGCCACCAGGGACGGAGAGCTCTTCCTTTTTGTTAATGATGCAGTCATCGGCATTCCCGGCCTGTACGATCATTTCTACGGAAACAATCAGGGTTCGACAAAGGTGACAATAAAGCGGCAATAGAACTCGGCCATACCGGCGAGCAGCCGACTTGGGGCGCTGTACAGAGATGGCATCACGCAGGACGTCCCGTGCTTCAGACTACGAACGATCTGATTGGGCGATTGGGCGCCGTCTGACGGCAGATCGGCTCGATGAAGTTTTTGCGGAAACTGAGCCGCCCATTTCGGGCATTGAGACGAAGAAGGTAGACTTATGACGATCGCGAATGGGAACGCCGGCTTACTGACAAACAGCAGGATCGTCGGATGGGCGGTCGTGAATCAGGCCTTTCGCGTCTTTGCGGTCTTCTTGCGCGGCGCGCGCGGCGGCGCCCAGATCATGCCTTCGAGCTTCATGCCGTCCGGATCGGCGAAATAGACGGCGTAGTAATTGCGGCCGTAATACTCGCCGGGCGGGTCGAGCACGGTCATGCCGTTCTCGGCCAGAAAGGCGCCGAGTTCATCGACGTCCCTGCGGCTCGACAATTCGAAGGCGTAGTGGTGGAAGCCGATATCGCCCTTGCGGTATTTGCGCTTTCTGCCCTGGGCGTCGGCGGCGGCGATCCAGAACAGCGTCTTGCCGTTGCTCCAGCCGGCCATGTTCGCGTAGTCGTATTTGAGCGTGAAGCCGAGAAAGCCGAGAAGCTGGCGATAAAACTCCCGCGAGCGCGCGAAATCGCCGACGCTCAGGACCAGATGATCGATGCCGACGACGCGAGGCATTGGTCAGATGCTAGCTTTGTCGCATTTTCTTTCGGAAAACCGGTGGCCACTTTTCCGGAAAATGCTCTCGGCCAGAGGCCGACCGCGCAACTTATGCCTTCCGGTGATCCGGTCGTAGGGCCAAACCGCAGTCAAGCCTCGGGACGCAAAAAAGAAAGGGGCCGGCACGAAGCCGGCCCTTCCCCCATCACTCGCTGTTGGGCGACTGATTACCCCTTGGTAACGACCGGAGGGGGGGTCGTGGTGCAACCTGCGACGCTCAGGAGAGTAAGCACCGCAGCGAGTGCAATTGCCGCCTTTTTCATGAGATTTTCCCCCTGTCTGGTGACGCGGCCGAACATATCGGCCGAGGAATCCACCCTCTAGTGCAGAAAAGTCACACTGCCTGATCGATTGCACCGCTCCGCCTGAAGTTGAGCGCGCCGCGCCCGATACGGCGGCGAAAAAAGCTACGGATTATCGGTAATTAAGTGTTGCGAAGGCCGTTTTTGCATCCATTTCAGCCAAGGTTGCAATTATGCCTCAGTCACCAAAATCCACAGCCCAGACGCCGTGAGAGGGGTCGAGATCGCCGATTTTCGCCAGGAAAGAGCCTGGCGGAGGCGCGTGCCGGGGCGAATCAGTGCGAATCAGTACGCATCAGCGCGAATCACCTGCCGCCCCGCCGTCCGTATTGCGCGCGACCGCAATGAGGGACAGACTTGAGCGCGGCGATGCCGGGCAAGGGCGCCGGCTGGCGTTTGCTTTCGGTTTTGACTTCTGCGGCAAGATCAATAAACCGGGACGCGGCAACGGGGGACGCGATGATCACGAGCGCAATCCATGCGGTCAGAATCAGCGCAGTCAAAATCCACACGGTCAAGCAGTGTAATTCGATGCGTAACCCAAGCACCAGATGCGGATTAATCGTGGCGCTGGCCGCCGCGTCGGCGCTCGCCGCATGCACGGGATCGTCGACCCCGCCGCCGAAAGCGAACGCGCAAAGCCTGCTCGGCATGAGCGACGCGACGCCGGTCGACAGTTCGCTCGGGCAGCGCGAGCTCACGCCGGAAGAGAAGAAGATCATCACCGACGCCGTCTCGCTCTCGATCCGGGAGCCGAATTCGGCGCGGTTCCGCTGGACCAAGATGCCCAATACGATGGAAGGCTCGGGGAATTATTGCGCGTCGGTCGACGCCAAGAGCCCCTACCCCGCCTACAACGGCAAGCAAAACTTCATCGTCGAAGCCCAGCTCTCGGGCGGCAAGATCACCTCGGCCGTGGTCGGCCTGATCGCCGGCGGCAAGGACGCGGCGATCGTCACCAAGATGTGCGCCAAGTACGGCCTCAATCCCGACGCCAGCTGAGCGCTCGGCGCAAGCGCGCCGGTCGCATGATCAGTTATTGCGGCGCCCATTCCGCTGCGGGCAGCTTTGCCGCGGCGAAAAAACCATCCCAGACCCCGCGCAGTTCGGCGAACGCCGCCTCGAGCGGCAGGACGACTAGCCGCTCGCCGCGGCGTTCGATGAGACCGAGCCGCGCGAGCTTGGCCAGCGCGTCGCTCACCTCGAACTCGACATCGATGCCGAACGTCGCCTTCAGCCAGGCCTCGACGCGCGCTTCAAGTTCGCTCGCGGTCGGCGGCGCGGCGGCGGCGCGCAGGAAATGATAGGCGAGGAACGCCTCCTTGCAGTCCTGTTCCTCGGCGGCGCCGATCACATAGTCGAACATGCCGGCATTGTTGTTGACGTTGCGGTAATAGATGTTGTCGGTCAGCTCAATCTGATATTTGAGCGACTGGCGCTGATACTTCACCCATTGCCGGGCGACGAAGCCGCCGAGCGCGACGAGGCCCGAGAGCGCCGCCAGCGCCGTCTTGGTGTCGCTGTCGGCCATGGCGGCGCCGACGCCGAAATAGAATCCGAGCAGCAGGAACAGGACGGTGATGGTGGCGTAGATCTTCAACAGGATCGGTATGCCGCCGGCAAGCGCCGGAACGCCGAGGAACAGCATGTCGGTCCGGCTCAGAACCACGCGGGCGTTGGGAAACAGCGCATTGAGATCGCCGCTCGCGATGTTGCGGAAGCATTTGAGCAACACGGCGCCGGGCGGAATCTTGCGACGATCGAGACTGCGCGAGCGCCGCGGCGCGCCGGCCGCGGTCTTGGATTTGGTCGCCGCCAGCAAGACGACGTCGTCGTAGACTTCCACTTCGATCTTGCGCCGGCGCAATCCGAACCAGTCGCGGACCTCGAATTGCTCGCGGTGATGGCCGCGCCGGTAGAAGCGCACGTCGCGGAAATCGTCGAGCGGCGCCGTGACCTTGACGCGCAGAATGCTGCGCCGCCGGTGCGCCTCGTCGATGTCGGCGTGCGGCAGCTCGACGAAATTCGCCCGCGCGAGCACCGCTTCGAGCGATTGCAGCAGGTCCTCGTAGCTCGCTTCGAGCGCGTCGGCGTCCATCGTCGGGTGCGGCGCGATCTCGGGGTTGAAATAATAATAGTCGTTGCGCAGCCGCTCCAGCGCCGCGAAATATTCATAATGAAAGATCGACGCCAACGTCTCGCAGAAAGCCCGGAATTTTTGCCGTTCGGCGTCGGTCGTGAACGTGCCTTGCTCGACCAAGGCGGCGAGCACGTCGCTCTTGCGGATCGGAATGAACCGATCGGGCGGATCGCCCGTGGATTCCTGGACGGCAGCCGCTTTTTGCACAGGCGGCACGGCGTCCCCTGAAGCCTCATCGCATGGTCGGAACGAAGTCGGTTCGGCCATCGCAGCAAGCCTTAGACGCGCAAAGAAAATTGAACCATTGAGGAAAGCAGTCGACGGGCGAAGTTTCGCACGGCGGAAGAGTTGCGCGCAACGACCTAGCGACGTTTCGCCCTACTGATTTTTCGATTCGCGGCTCCGCTCTAAGGCACGGTGTAAAGCGTCCGCGCGTCGGCGGTGAACGCCTTGCGCGACTGCGGATCGACGTAGAACATGTGACCGCCGCGATAGAGACGAAGCTCGGTGCGCTCCTCGCCGACGCTGGCGGGAATATGATCGAGCACGTAACGCGACGCCGCATAGGGCGTCACCATATCGCTGTAGCCGTGGGCGATCATCAGCCGGAACGACGGCGTGAAGGCGAGCAGCACGCGCAGATCCTCGGCGATGCTCGGCGGCGAACGGCCGCCGCCGTCGTGCCAATCCCATTTTTCCGAAATCTCCTCGGCCAGGAGATTATAGGTCATGTCGGTCTTGAAGCCGAGCTCGTCGCGCGCATAGGCGACGAAGGCGCTGCCATAGGCGCGGATGAAGCCGTCGAGAAACGGGTCGGGACCGCGGGGTCCCTCCGACGCGGGATTGGGATCGTCGACCGCGAAGGTCGCGTCGTAATGACTGACGATCTTGTGATCGCTCGCTTGCAGATGCTTGATGAAAGCGTCGTGGATGAAGCCGCGGGAGCGGGTCACCACGTCGAGCGGCAGTCCAGTCATGCGCGCGACCCGCGCGTAGAACGCTTGCGCCGCGTCCCCGCTCAGCGGCGGGCCGGCCAGCGCCGTCAGATAGTCGGTGAGCGCGAAACGCTCGGCCCGCGCAAGCGCCTCCTTGCTGAAAGTGCCGGTGCGTTCGAGTTCGGCCGCGGCGAGCGAGGGGAGTTGCAGCGCGGCGCCGAGCGCGAAGCGGTCGCCGCCGAACTGCAGCGCGCCCTCGATGAGCGGCGACACCATGAGGATGCCGTTCACGACGATGCCCTGCTCGTCCTGCAGCACCCGCGCGATCTTGGCGGCGCGGAAGCCCCCATAGCTCTCGCCGAGAATGAATTTCGGCGCGCTGACGCGGCCGTTTCTGGCGACGTAGAGCGCGATCGTTTTGGCGAGCGACTCCGCGTCGCGGTGAACGTTCCAGAACGCGCTGCCGCCGTCGGGCTTGGCCGGCCGGCTCCAGCCGGTGCCGACCGGATCGATCAGCACCAGATCGGTGAAGGCAAGCCAGGTGTCCGGATTGTCGACGAGGCGCACCTCGGCGCCGTCGCGGCCGTCCTTGCCGAACGCGGCGACGCGCGGGCCGACCAGGCCGAGATTGAGAAAAGCCGAGCCGGCGCCGGGACCGCCGTTGAACACAAAGGTGACCGGCCGCCGCGGGTCGTTCGATTTGGCGACATAGGCGGTGTAGAAGATTGCCGCCGACCGCTCGCCCGACTGGTCGAACAGCGAAAACGTCCCCGCCGTCGCGGTGTAGGCGAGCGGGCCGGCGGGCGTGTCGACGCTGTGCTCGGTCACCGCATCCTGGGGCAGCAACGCGAGCACGCCGGGACCGATGCCGTCCGGCTTGCCGGCCTCGGCGTGAGCGCCGGGCGGATGGCCGGCATGCTCCTGCGCCGCTGCTGCGGACGCAACGAGCGCGATCAGGACGGCCATGCCGGCACGGTGAAAATCGATCATCCGGTTTCCATTCTGCGACGTTGCGAGCCGGTAGACAATCTTGGTCGGATCGGGGAAGTTCCGGCCTGCCGCCGTCCATCGTCCCCGGCTATCCAGGTAGTAACCCGGAGTATCCCGCAGTGCCCTTCCCTCACGCGTCAAAGGCGCTCGCTCGCTTCACGGTGCTCGATCTCACCCGCGTCCGGGCGGGCCCGACCTGCGCGCGCCAGCTCGCCGATTGGGGCGCCAACGTCATCAAGATCGAGGAGCCGCCGAGCGACGAGGAGGGCATGGGAGGTCCGCGCGAAGGCTCCGATTTCCAGAACCTGCATCGCAACAAGCGCAGCATGACCCTCAATCTCAAGGCGCCGGTGGGGCTCGCTGCCTTCAAGCGGATGGTCAAGAAGGCCGACGTCGTCATCGAAAATTTCCGCCCCGGCGTGAAGAAGCGGCTGGGCATCGATTACAAGACGCTCAAGAAGCTCAATCCGGGTATCGTCTATGCCAGCATTTCGGGCTTCGGGCAGAGCGGGCCCTACGCCGAGCGGCCCGGCTTCGATCAGATCGCGCAGGGCATGGGCGGGCTGATGTCGATCACCGGCCAGCCCGGCGAGGGGCCGATGCGGGTCGGCATTCCGATCGCCGATCTCACCGCCGGCTTGTTCGCGGCGCTCGGTATCCTCGTCGCGCTCCTCGAGCGCGACAAATCCGGCAAGGGCCAGGCGGTCGAGACCTCGCTCCTGCAGGCGCAAATCTTCATGCTCGATTTTCAAGCCGCCCGCTATCTGGTCGAGGGCGAGGTCGCCGGGCAGGCCGGCAACAATCATCCGACCAGCATTCCGACCGGCGTGTACAAAACCTCCGACGGCTACATCAACATGGCCGCCATCGGCCAGCGCATGTGGGAGCGGCTGTGCCGCACCGTCGGCGCCGACCAGATGCTGGAGAACGCCAATTATCGCACCGGCGCGTTGCGCTCGCAGCATCGCGACGCGCTCAACGCCGAGCTCGAGGCGCGCTTTGCGACCGACACCAGCGCCGCGTGGGTCGAGCGCCTCAACAAGGCCGGCGTGCCGTGCGGGCCGATCTACGCGATCGACCAAATGTTCGCCGACCCGCAGGTCAAGCATCTCGACGTCGCCGAGACCGTCAGCAAAAAGTGCAAGGGCGCGAAGAAAAAGACCACGATGCGCCTCCTTGCCCAGCCGGTGGCGCTGTCGCGCACGCCCTCCCATCTCGTCACCTGGCCGCCGGAGGCCGGCGAGCACACCGACGCCGTGCTCGAGGAATTCGGCTTCTCCAAGAAGGAGATCAAGGCGCTGCACGCGGCGGGCGCGGTGTGATTCTTCATCGTCATGGCCGGGCATGACGGTCCAACAAAAACAAGGAACCCACGCAATGACTCAGACCGACAAGATGCTGGCGCACAAGGACGCGGGCGTCGGCGTCGTCACCTTCAACAATCCCGAGCGCCACAACGCCGTATCGCTGGAGATGTGGGAGGCGACCAAGACCATCCTCGACGCCTTCGCTGTCGACGACGACGTGCGCGTCGTCGTTCTGACCGGCGCCGGCGGCAAGGCGTTCGTGTCGGGCGCCGACATTTCCAAATTCGGCAGCGAGCGCGCCTCGATCGAAGCGACCCGCGCCTATGACGTGACGACGGCGGCGACCTTCAACAGCATCTACGACTTTCCGAAGCCGACCATCGCCATGATCCGCGGCTATTGCGTCGGCGGCGGCGTCGGGCTCGCCGCGTGCTGCGACCTGCGCGTCTGCTCCGACAATTCGCGGTTCGCGGTGCCGGCGGCCAAGCTCGGCCTGGGTTATGCCTATGCCGGCATCAAGCGGCTCACCGACATCGTCGGCCCGGCCTTCGCCAAGGAGATTTTCTACACCGCGCGCCAGTTCGACGCGCCGGAAGCCTTCGCCATGGGCCTCGTCAACCGCGTGGTGCCGGCGGCGGAGCTCGAAAGCTACGTCAGGAGCATCACCGACATGATCTGCGCCAACGCCCCGCTCACCATCAAGGCGGCCAAATTCGCCATCGACGCAAGCCTCGAGGACGAATCGCAGCGCGACATGGCGCGCGTCGACCAATTGGTCGACGCCTGCTTCGCCAGCCGCGACTATACCGAGGGCCGCACCGCCTTCATGGCAAAGCGCAAGCCGGTGTTCACGGGGAAATAACGGGATAGGCATTCGGGTGGTCTTTGCGCCCGTAAGCCGGATCCGTTCAGCATCGCGCGGCCTGTTTTAGGAACCGGGCGGGGGGACAATTCATGCGCAAGGTCGACGCCTGGTTGGCCGCGATCGTCGTCTTAGTGGCTCTCGTCGTCGCGATCGGCATGTTCCGCGGGTATTATCAACATCCGGAACTGCTCTGGCGTGGCGACCCCTCGGATCGTGCTCCACATTTTGAACTCGGTTTGAGTCTGGCGCTCGCCGCGCGCAACCTCGATCCGGCGTGGTATTGGCACCAGCTTGAATTCGCGAAGCTTTGGCCTCCGGTTCACGGACTCGTATTGTCCGCGGTCTTGTTGATCGGCGGCCTCGATGTCCGGCTCGGCGTGATCCCGAGTCTCATCGGCTGGACCGTGACCATTGCCATGACGTGGGTCATGGCGCGGCGCCTTTTTCAGGACCAGGTCGTCAGCGTGGTCGCGGCGAGCGTGGCGGTCATTTACGCGTTGGCAAGTCCCAGCTTTCGCCTTCTCGCAACCGACGTCATGCTGGAATGCCTGGGCTCCGCATTGACTGCGCTGGCCGTCTATCTGTACATGCGGACTTACACGCCCACGCCACACGCGACGACGTGGCGGCTGTTGGCCGTCACGCTCACGCTGCTGTTCTTCGAGAAGTATAATTACTGGGGCTTGACGTTTATCGCGTTGACGTTGACCCACGTGATGTCGACCCACGCGTCGCAGAACCGAAAGGAATGGGCTGCGTTCGCCCGGACGTGGTGGCGGGACCGGCGCCACATTGCCGGAGTCATTATTCGCGATCCGGCGGTCTTGGCATCTCTCGCCGTGCTCGGCTTTGTGTTTTACGCTTATTGGCACGGCCCCGGGACGCTCGGCATCTTCCGCTTGCAGGTTGGGATTTATCCGCCTGAAAATCCCACGACCGTGGCGTATGCGATCCTGTTCGTGCGTCTGACCGTGGCGTGGTTCCGGCATCGCCGATCGCTCGATGCGGCGCTCGGCGTACCCGGGCGGGCGATCTTGTATTGGAACCTGTTGCCGGTGGCCGTGTCTTTCTTGATACCGCGGCGCTTGACGTGGTTCCTGTGGGAGAACGCTTCGGCCAGTTCGATCCACCCGGAGCACGATCCGCTGTCCGGTTTGATCGAATATGCCCATGGAATCGGCGAGGGCTTCACGGTCGCGCCCTGGGCGGCGGCATTGGCCGTGCTGCTGGCGTCGATCGCGCTGATCCAGCACCGCCGGTTTCCTCCGCAGTGTCAGGCAATTTTCGTTTTGGTCATCGTGTGCACGCTCCTTGTCATCCTCCATCCGAACCATCAGGCGCGGTTTTTGGCGTCCTGGGCTTTCGCGATATGGATTTGCGCCGGGGCCGGCGCCGGACTGGTGTTTCAATGGGCCACGCGGCGCACGGACAAACGGTCTGTTCGGGCTGCGGTGGCCGCCTGCGCCGTCGCCGCGCTTGCGGCGGCAACCGCGCTGACAAAACCCTCGTGGGCCGTCGCCGCCGCTGTAGCCCATCAAACGCCGGGCCCGAGCGAATTCGACCTGTTGCCGGCCTTTCTTCCCTTTATCGGTGGCAGCAGCAAAATTGGATTCCTGCCGAGTTCGTTCGACGAATATTGGTTCCTGCTGTGGAACGCGGAGATGCAATGTCGATGCCGCGTGGTCACGGATTCGCCCGGCAATCTGGAAGGCCTGTCCCACGATGAGACCGTCCAGCGAACGCTGAACATGGTTCGCGATACCGACGCGGACGTGATTGTGGGAACGTTCTCACCCGGCAGCAAGGTGTCCGATGATTGGCTGCTCGAAGCCATGCGGACCCAAAATCGGTTCCATTTGGTTGCCAGCAGCGCCGTGCCCAGCCATCATGGGGAGATGATGGTCTGGCGGCGATAGGCAGGGAGCGTTGCCGGCAGCTCAGCGCAGTTTCGACCAATTCCAGTCGTCGCCGCCGAAGGTGCACACTTCTTCCTTCACGCCGGTCCTGGCAATCCATCGCAGCGCTGCGTCGAAATAATTGACGTTCTTGTCCTTGAGGGTCCAACCGGGCGGATTCCAACCGGACTCACCGTTCAGGGTGGGCAGGCCGGTCCGCCATGACAGCCAAAGTGCGTCATCCTCATTGAGAAAGTTTCGCGTTTGCGTCCGCACGTTGACCAGGAACGCGCCGCACTCCGCCGGCGGCGGCGGAACGGTGGCGAGCCACGCGAATTCGCGGCTGCGCGACAGCGTTCTGACGGGCAGCGTATTCATCTGCTCGATCAGACAAAAAGCCAGAATAATGCCCGACCACAGCACGCGGGAGCGCCGGCGGGCCGATGGCGCCGTATCGATCCAGTACTGCAACACCACGGCGAGCCCCACCGCGACCCATATGTTGGCCAGGAGCTGGATCCGCCCGCCCGCCCGAATCCCCGATGCGCCCGGGACGAGGTAGTGAACCGGCCAAAACAGGGAGAAGGTTCCGATCCGCGTCACCAACAGCCAGGACGCGATCCATACCAGCGCACAAACAACGAAGAACGTCAGCTGCCAGGGTCTTTGATCGGCGTGTTGCTCGTCCTTGTGCAATCGAAACGCTAGGACGAGGAAGACGGCCGTCATTCCTGGCGTGACCGCAAGTACATGCTCGGATCCGGGATCGAACGACAGCCGTTCGACCAGCCAACCCCAGACCATGTTTCCGACGCCGACATTGATCACGTCCTTGGGAAACGGCGAGAAGCTGACGAAATCGCGATAGGTGCGGCCCGGGACGATGGCCCATGCCGGCGCGTAAATCAGGGCGAATGGAATGACGCCGACGACAAAGCCGGCCATCGCGGCGCCGAGCAGCGCCAGCGCCGGCCGCCAATAAGTCCGCACCGCCGCCACCAGCTCGTCGCGGCGCATAATGCCGCCGGCGCACGCGGCAATGACGGCCGTCAACAAGAAGAGCCACGCGACGTAGTAGGAGGTCGCAAACAGCAAACCGAACAGCAGCGTGGCTATGCCGACGCGCGCGAGCGACCACGGCGTGACCCGCGGAAAATCCTCGATGCCCCAAAGCGCCAGCAGCACGATGAGAGCAACGTAATAAACGGCGAAAAATTGCAGATGCGCAATGTCCGTCTTGAACATGAGATTGTTGGGAAACGTGATCAGCGCCGCGGCGCAGATGGCAAAGGTCGCGCGCAGCCTGAGGTAGCGCATGCAAATGACGAAACTCGCGAGGAAACAAAGAAACGACAAAACCATCGCCCATATCTGAAAGCTCGAGAACGGATCGAGCCCGATCAAGCGCAGGGCGGCATAGGGCGGAGTGTCGAGCAAGAACGCGTCGCTGAAGCCGAGCACGTGTTTCTGCGGGTAGAAGAACGGCGGCGACAGGAAATCGGCCCGCCCGACGAGCGCGCGAAACAGATGCTCGTGCAAATAGATGATCAACCGCCCGTCGCCGCGATCTCCGAAAATCACGTCGAACGACGACGCTATGACGAATCGGAACGAAATCAACGCGCCGATGCCCCAGGCCAGGGCTCCCGCCGCGAGCGCGCGGGGATCGAGCGCCGGAGCGCGTTCGCGCAATGACACCAAGCCCAATGTGCCCCCCGTCAAATCCGCCGCAGGCGGGAGAATGACCCCGAACCGAGGGGAGCGTATAGCTGATCTTGCGTCGCGCCAGAAGCCGGGCCGCGGCCACCGCATGCGGGCTTTGCCTCGATCCCCGTGTGCCGCGATCATCGCGCCGGCCCTAGCGAAGCTGCACCCTTGTCTCCGGCGGCGGCCGCCGCTAAATACGGGCGCGACGCTCACCATCACAATTCGGCTTCACGGAGAGGTGGCTGAGTGGTTGAAAGCACCGCACTCGAAATGCGGCATACGGGCAACCGTATCGGGGGTTCGAATCCCTCCCTCTCCGCCAATTCTCAGAGTGTCCGGCCCGGAGACATGGGTTACGGAATGTACCTAAGACATGGGTGACAATCTCGTGCCGAACGGATTGTCGATGGTCTGCAAGGTCCTCTGCTCAAGATCGATGTAACCGAGATCATAGTGCATGAAGCTGACGAGCCAAATGCCCTCGTCGACTTCCTTGATGCCGAGCTTCTGACCGGCGAGCACGGTCGAGATATTGATCCTCTTGCGATGCATGCAGATACGGCCGCAGGCGGTGACCAGGATGTCGCGGTCGTGCCAGGGATATTCGAGTTCCGGCAGGCCGTCATAAGGCTGTGGTGAGGCGGTGTAGAACTCGGCGGGGCACCGCATAGCGAGCGCCTCGTGGGGGCGTTCGGCCGACAGCGGCGTGCCGTTGGCGCGGTTCTTCCGCTCCCGGGCGCGCTTGACCAGGCCATGGCGGTCGAGCACCGCATGGACGGTGCTCTTTGCCGGCAGGCGCACGTCGCCGGCAAGCTTGCGTACGACCAGTTCGCGGATTTTGCGCGCGCCCCAATGCGGCTTGTCCCGCTTGAGATCGACGATCAGCCGCTCCAGCTGGTCCGGCAGCTGGTTGGCATACCGCACCGGCCGGCGCGAACGATCGCACAGGGCATCGAGCCCTTCCTCCTTGTAGCGGTTGAAGATCTTGTAGCCGGTCTTGCGGGAAATGCCGAACTCGCGGCACACCTCGCTCATGCCTTCGCCCTCGAGAAGACGGGCGACAAAGCGTAAACGCTCCTCCGTCACCGAACACTCTCTCCACGGCATCAACACCTCCCGCCAAATGGCGAAAAGTGTTACCCATGTGTCCGGTACGTTCCGTCACCTATCTCTCAGGCCGGTCAAAGCGCGAGGAGAAATTCTCCCTCGGCACCGGCAATCCGGCGATTGCGAAAATCCGCCATGCCGAGAAGGCGGTCGAGGTCGCGCGCCGGTGGGGAGCGCTGAGCATTGGGCCGCAGCCAGCAGGCCTACGCGCTGGCCGGCAAGTTCTATCGCGACGAAATTGCACAGAATAACGACAATCCGGGCGAGCCTCAGAGAGGGGAAGAGGAGGCCAAGAAGAACCTCCGCATTCTCGATCGCCCGGTTCGGATCGCCTGCAATCCGACGATCTGCAGAAAGGCCCGATACGCTGCCCGAGCAAGAGCCTTCCTGCTGTCGAACGGGTATGTTCTCGACGACAAGAGCTTCGACGTCTTTCTGAAGGCGTTTGCCGACGCCCACCCAACAGGCCGCCGAGCATCTGCATCGCAACATCGTAGACGTTCCGAACGACAATAAACGGCTGTTTCGCCCCTATCGCGATGGGTCCGCTTTATGCTACCATTTGTTGCGCCTTCCGAAGAACAAACGCATTCGAGAGCGGAACGGAGGGTGCGCATCAAAACAAATCCACCGGGAGAAACGTCCATGTCAGAATTGCTTGCACTATCGGTAAGCGTCGCCATACTCGGGGGCATCTGGGCGTTCATCGCGCTCGGCCCGCTAGCCGGATACGCTCTTGTCTGGGTCGGGTTCATCGCCGCCGGCTGCTTCTTTGCTGCCGGCGCTGATACCAAAGCGCTGACGAAGACAATCGTCGGCATGATCTACGGCGCCGTCATCGCCTGGATTGCGCTGTTGATCATCGCCAAAGTCCCCGTGCCGGCGTTGGGTACGGTTTGGCCGGCGATCGTTGTCGGCGTCACGGTCTTTCTTCTCGTCATCGTGGCGTCGGCGGACCTGCTCTCCGTCGTGCCGGCCAATATCTACGGCTATGCCGCGCTGGTCGGCTACACGCTGTCGGCGGGCAAGTTGGACGCGCTGACGGCAACAGACAACTCGAACCCGCTGTTGCTCATCGTTGTCTCCACCATACTGGGCGCCGTGCTCGGCTATCTCATCGCCCAATTGGCAAATGTGCTGAAGCCCAAGCACACCACCAGGCAGGCCGCCGAATAGCCGCTGATCCCCTGCGCCGATGATCTTCTCCGGACGTCGGCGCAGGCATAGCGTGAGCCGTGAACGACGGGCCGTGAACGACAATGCGCCTTGGATTGAGACTGCTGTGGATCATTCCCCTGGCGGGAATGATGTGCGCTGCTGACGCCGCCGATTTCACGCGCGCCGAAGTGCAATCGGTGCTGACGGCTGCGCCGCCCGGCCAAGGGGCGAGCTTCGCCGGCCGGTCGCTTGCGGGCCTCGACCTTCATGACCTCGATTTCACCGGCGCCGATCTTTCCGGCGCGGATCTGTCGGATGTAGATCTGCGCGGCGCCAAGCTCGTCGCGGCGAAGCTCGTCGGCGCCAAGCTGCAACGGGCGAGGCTCAACCTCGCTTGGATCATGCGCGCCGACTTTTCCCATGCTGATCTCTCCAGCGCAGTCCTGGAGACCCTTATTGTTTCGGCCGGAATGGAAACCCTTCCGGAGGAAGCCGCCAAGTTCGTCGGCGCCAATCTCTCGGGCGCCAAGGTGACCGCCCGCTTCAACCTGGACGACATGCGCGGCGCCGACCTTTCTCATCTGCGTGCATCTGCCGACATGCGGAATCAATCGATGGGTCTGATCCGCGCCGATTTCTCGCGGGCGAATCTCTCCGGTGCGAATTTCCAGAGCGCGGCGCTTGCCCACGTGAACTTCGAGTTCGCCAAGCTCCAGCACGCCAATTTCTCAGGAGCGGATTTGAGCGATGCCGATTTTGCGGGTGCCGATCTGACCGCGGCGGATTTGACCGCTGCCAAGACAACCGGGGCGAATTTCACCAGTGCGGTGCTCACCGAAGTAAAGGGATTCTCACCGCACTGACCGGGCAATGGACACGGACGGCTCAGTGCGCTGTGATATGATGCGAGAGCTGGCTCGGTCGGGGGAGGACGATCATCGGCGCGCAGTTCGCCTTCGCGTTCGGCACGCGATCATTGGCGCCACCTTTGCGGCGGCCGGTGATGCATACGCTTTGGTACGGGCGTTCGGTCCGCGCCCAGCTTCTGCTGGTGCTCATTCTGATCGATCTCGTCGCCGCACTCATCACCGGCGGCATCGCCGTATGGCGGGTGCGCGCGCAGAGCCGCGTCGAGACGACGGCTTCGATGCGGCTTGCGGAACTCCTCGTCGGCGACGCTGTCAATTTCGTTCATCAGCGGCTCCCGGCCGAGCAGTTCCTGGCGGCGCTGCCGGGGCAGTTGCGCGCGATTCGCCATGTGCGCCTTGCGGTGAAGGACGCCGCCGGTGCGCCGATTGCGGCCTCGCCGCCTGCGGGCCGAGCCGAAGATCGCGGCGCGGACAGCGGCAGCTCGGCACCGTCCTGGTTCGCCGCTCTGGTCGCCGCGCCGGTCGAAACGCACAGCATCCCCGTCGTCGTCGACGGCCGCAGCATCGGTCAGGTCGAAATTATCGGCGAACCGGCCGACGAGATCGCCGAATTTTGGGGCAATGCGCGCGCGATCGGGACGTTTGCCGTTCTGCTCAACGTCGCCATGATCGGTATCCTCTATGTTTTGTTCGGCCGCGTGCTCGATCCCCTGACCGTGCTTGCGCGCGGTCTCTCCGACCTCGAGCGGCAGACCTACGACGTCCGGTTGCCGCGACCGCACGCGCGCGAGTTGGCCGTCATCGCCGAGCGCTTCAATGCACTCGCGCATGCGCTCGCAGCGGTGAGCGCGGAGAATGTCCGGCTCAATCGGGCGCTGATTACCGCGCAGGACGACGAGCGGCGGCGCACCGCGCTGGAATTGCACGACGAGGTCGGACCGTGCCTGTTCGGCTTGAAGGCGAACGCGTCGTCGATTGCGAGCACGGCCCGCGGCATGCCGGATGAAGCGAGGCAAAACGTATCGGAACGCTTGCGCGACATCCTGGCCATCATCGAGCATTTGCAGGCCATCAACCGCAGCATGCTCGAACGGCTGCGGCCGATGGCGCTCGGCCACGTCCCGCTCGAGGAGATTCTCGGTCAGCTCGTGCACGAGCGCTCGCGTCAACATTCGCAGATTGCGTTCGCCTTCACGGCGGAAGAGCTTTCGCGCAGCTACGGCGATTCGATCGACCTGACGATCTATCGCTGCGTCCAGGAAAGTCTGACCAACGCCATCCGTCACGCGCAGGCAAAACACGTCAGCGTCGACGTCCGCCATGGGACGGACGAGGAAGAGCTGGCGCTGACCGTGCGCGACGACGGATGCGGAACCAAGCCCGGCATGCCGGCAGGCTTCGGCATTCGCGGCATGCGGGAACGCGTCGAAGGTCTCGGCGGCCGGTATCGCATCGAGAGCGAACTCGGCCACGGCACCTGCGTGCACATCACCGTTCCCATCGCCGAACGGCGGACTGCCGCGGCGTCGACCGGCGGATCGAGCAGCGACGAGGCATGACCAGCGTCCTGATCATCGACGACCACCCGATCGTGCTGCGAGGCTGCCGGCGGATGCTGGAGGACGCCGGCATTGCCCCCGTGCTCGAGGCCCGTGATGCGGCGTCAGGCTATCGGCTCTACCACCGGCATCGTCCGGACGTGGTCATCATCGATCTCGCCATGAACGGCAGCGGGCTTGCCGGCCTGCCGCTGATCCGCCGCATCAACGCGCACGACCCGCGCACGCGCATTCTCGTCTTCAGCATGCACCGCGATCCCATCATTGTCGCGCGCGCGCTCGAAGCCGGCGCCACCGGCTATGTGCTCAAGGACACCTCGTCCGAAGACCTGATGGAAGCGTTCGCGACGGTGCGCGCCGGCACGCCCTATCTCAGCAACGAGCTCGCCATCGAGGTTGCGCTGGTGCGCACGCCGGCGCGGCGAAATCCGCTCGCTGATCTGACGCCGCGGGAATTGCAGACCCTCTCGCTTCTCGCCGAAGGCAAGCCCTATGGTCGCATCGCCGAGGAACTCGGCGTCAGCTACAAGACCGTGGCCAATGTCGGCTCCCAGTTGAAGCAGAAGCTCGACGCCCGCAACCTGCCGGAACTGATCCGCGCCGCCGTGCGATTGCTGGCGGCGACCGCCTAGGCCATTACCGGCTCGTTCCCCTCGGATAGGCGGGCCGCCGCCGCGGCCATTGCCAAAACTTCCCGGTCGGATTTGGAAGGGTTTCCCTCCCGGGCTACCGCAGATCGTGGCAAAGTCGGCATGCACGCGACGGGGTGATCGACAATGGAAAGCCGCGCGTGGCGAAGGGGGCGCGCGTATGGGGGGCCTCGCAAAGTCTGATGGCGGCGTCAGCGCGTTGGCCTCCGGCGCAGCAATTCGCGCGCCTTTTTGGCTCGCGGCCTTCACGCTTCTGATGGCACCCGGCGTCGCCGCCGCGCAGCAAGCGCCCGGCGCGCCTGAAAACGCGAACGCGACCGTTCTCCCCGAAATCCAGGTCATCGCGACCAGTCCGGTCGCACCGCCATCGAAGCCGAAGCCCGCTCAGGCGGCTGGCGCCGCGGCCGCAGCGGCCGCGCCGCAAACCGCGGCGCCGGCCCAGCCCGGCGTGGTCGACGCGGACAAGATCCCCTCCAACGTACAGACGATTTCCGCTTCCGATCTGAGCTCCACGACGACGCCGGACATTCTCGATGCCATGGAGCGCGCGCTGCCCGGTGTGGCGCTGAGCGACCAGACCGGCAACGAATTCCAGCGCGATCTCAATTACCGCGGATTCATTGCCTCGCCGGTGATCGGCACGCCGCAAGGGCTCGCCGTCTATCAGAACGGCGTCCGCATCAACGAAGTGTTCGGCGATACCGTCAACTGGGATCTCATTCCGCAGAACGCCATCAACGGGATGACGCTCGTTCCCAGCAATCCGATCTACGGGCTCAACGCCATCGGCGGCGCGCTGTCGATGCAGATGAAGAACGGCTTCAGCTATCACGGCGTCGAAGGCGAGTTGAACGGCGGCTCGTATGGCCGCGTTTCCAGTTCGGTGCAGGCCGGCGGCGAGGTCGGCAACCTCTCCGGCTACATCGCCGCCGACGCCATCGACGACGCCGGCTGGCGCGATGATTCCGCGTCATCGCTGCGGCGCGTCTATGCCGACCTCGGCGCGCGCGGCGATCAGACCGAGTTCCACATCACCTTCACCGGCGCCGACAACAATTTCGGCGCCGCCGCCGCGACCCCTGGGCAGATGCTCGCCCAGAATTGGTCGAGCATTTACACCATACCGCAGACGACGCAGAACCAGCTCGCATTCCTGACGGCGAGCGCCAGCTGGAAACCGAGCGACACCTGGACGTACCAGGCCAACGCCTACTTCCGCAATTTCCAGCAGAGCCACGTCGACGGCAACGGCACCAACGCACAGAACTCGGGCTGCCCCGACCCGACGGTACTGTGCTTCCCGAATCTCAACGGCACGTTGTCGAATCTGGTCACCACGAGCGGACAGACGGTGCCGGCCACCGGCGCGCTCGGCACCGGTGTTTTGGGCGAAATCGACCGCACCTGGACCGCGAGCAACAGCTTTGGCGGCTCGGTGCAGGCGGCCTCCTCGGAGAAGATATTCGGCCACGGCAACAATTTCGTCGTCGGCCTGAGCGTCGACCGCGGGCTCGTGCAGTTCTCGACCACGAGCGAACTCGGCACCGTCAATGCCAACCAGTTCCCCTATGTCTACGGATCGGGTCTCTTCATCGATCAGCCTTCGGGCGACGTGGCCCCGGTCGGGCTTGGCGCTACCACGCTCTACGCCGGCGCCTACACGACCGACACCTTCGATGTCGGCACCCGGCTTTCGGTCACCGCCGGCGCCCGGCTCAACTTCGCGCAGATCAATTTGACCGACGAACTCGGCGACGCTCCGCTCCTCAACGGCGATCACAATTACACCCACTTCAATCCGATGGCCGGCGCCACCTACAAGTTGACGCAGAACGTCACGGCCTACGGCGATTTCGCCGTGACGAACCGCGCGCCGACGCCACTCGAACTCGGCTGCTCCAACCCGCTGCAGCCCTGCCTGATCGACAACGCGCTGGTCGGCGACCCCAATTTGCAACAGGTCGTCACCTATACCTTCGAGGCGGGCCTGCGCGGACACCTCGACGTCGCCAAAGGGCAGATGAACTGGAGCGTGGGCGCCTACCACGCGCTCAACACCAACGACATCATCAATGTCGCAAGCCCGATCATCGGGCACGAATACTTCCAGAATGCCGGCAATACGCTACGGGAGGGCATAGAAGCCAATGTGAACTACAAGCTGGATCGCTTGAACCTCTACGCCAATTACACCTACGTCGACGCTACCTTCCTCAACGCGCTGACGCTGTCTTCGCCGTTCAACCCCTATGCCAACGCCAACGGCGAAATCTTCGTGGTCCCGGGCGACCATCTCACGGGCATTCCGGACTTCCGCTTCAAGCTCGGCGGCGATTATGAGATCACCAAGCCCTGGAAATTCGGCGCGGACCTCAACGTCATCGGCAGCCAATGGTTGGTCGGCGATGAATCCAACCAGATGCCGAAGGTCCCGGCCTACTGGTTCGTGAACCTGCACTCGAGCTACAAGGTTTCCGACAACATCGAGGTGTTCGGGCTGGTGCGCAATCTGTTCGACCAGCACTACTACGTGTACGGTACCCTGTTCGACGTAACGTCATTTCCCTATCTCGACCTCACCGATCCGCGCACCTACGTTCCGGGCATTCCCTTCGCCGCCTATATCGGCTTGCGCGGCACGATGCCGACCGCGGCAGAGGCCGCTGTTGCCGCAGCGCCGCCCTTGGCCACCAAGGCGACGCCCGCCGCAGCGTCGCCCGCCATCAACTGGACCGGCCTCTATCTCGGCGTGAACGCCGGCTACAGCTTCGGCGGCAGCAACTGGAACGACAGCGTGACCGGCGCCTCGACCGGCAACTTCAGCACTTACGGCTTTCTCTTTGGCGGGACGCTCGGCGCGAACTATCAGGCGGGCCCGTTGGTGTTCGGCATCGAGGGCGATGGCGCCTGGACCGACCCGAGCGGCTTCGGCACCTATACCGCGTCCGCGCTGTGCACGGGAAGCTGCCAGACCGCGAACGACTGGCTGGCCACGGTGCGCGGCCGCGCCGGCTACGCGTTCGATCGCTACCTGGTCTACGCTACCGGCGGCGCCGCCTTCGGCGATGTGAAAGCGGGCTATTCCAACCATCCAGCGACCGACGCGACCGAGCCCGGCTGGACCGTCGGCGCCGGCGTCGAAGGCAGTTTCGCGCCGAACTGGAGCGCCAAGGTCGAATATCTGTTCGTCGATCTGGCCAACGGCTCGTGCACGACGGACTGCGCGATCGCCAACGCCAACGGACCGCCTCTGATCCCCAACGTCGCCGTCAAATTCAGCGAGAGCCTGATCCGCGCCGGCGTCAATTATCGATTCGGCTTGTAAAAGTCCTAGTCCGGCCGTAGTGCCTGTCTGCGTTATCTCCGCTTCGGAAAATGGTCACGACCTGTGTCCCGCCTGGTCCTCGTCATCTTCGTTCTGACATTCGGCGCCGGCACCGCCGTGGCGGAGGCACGCCCGACGCGGTTCTGGAACCTGACCCTGAATACGATTTCCGAATTCTATCTGGCGCCGTCCGGGAGTTCGAATTGGGGCCCCAATCTCTGCAAGAACGACAAGGATGGCGCGGTCGATCCGGACGAGCGACTGCGAATTGCCGACGTGCCGTCCGGAATCTACGATGCCAAGCTCGCCGATGTGACCGGACGCGTCTGCATCGTCCGCGGCGTCAAGGTCGAGGCGGGGGCGATTTTCTCGATCGAGGAGAAGGATCTGACGGCTTGCGACCGTTGAGTGGCGGACCGGCCGAGCTTTGAACCGCGGGTGAGACTGAATGCAGATCGTTCACATGCTGCGCGCGCTGCGCGCCATGACGGCGCGGGAGGTCCTCAAATTCTCGCAGCAGCGCGGGCGGCTCCTCTCCGCGCTGGTCCGCCCGCTGATGTGGCTCGCGGTGTTCGCCGCCGGCTTCTACAACGTGTTCGGGGTCTCCATCATCCCGCCCTACAAGACCTACATCACCTATCAGGTCTACATCGTGCCCGGCCTGCTCGGGATCATCCTGCTTTTCCAGGGCATGCAGTCGTCGCTGTCGATGGTCTATGACCGCGAGATGGGCGTGATGCGGCTTTTGCTCACGGCGCCGCTGCCGCGCTGGGTGCTGCTCGCGTGCAAGCTCGTCGCCGGCACCGTGTTGGCGGTCATGACCTCTTATGTATTCCTCGCGATCTGCATTGCGTTCGATGTGACGTTCGCACCGAGCGCCTGGCTCGCGGTGCTGCCGGCACTGATCGTCTCGGGCCTCATGCTCGGCGCGTTGTGGCTGTTTCTGTCGGTTTATATTCGGCAGGTGGAGAATTTCGCCGGCGCCATGAACTTCGTCATGTTTCCGATGTTCTTTTTTTCCTCGGCGCTTTATCCGCTGTGGAAGCTGCGCGAGGGCGGCTCCGAGTGGATCTATTATGTCGCGCTGGCGAATCCGTTCACCTACGCCGTGGAGCTGATCCGCTTTGCGCTCTACGACGCGTTCGAGCCCGTTTCCGCGGCGGTCGTGTCGGGAGCGACGGTGCTGTTCTTTCTGCTTGCGGTCGTCGGCTACAATCCGCAGCGCGGCATGATCCGCCGCGCGCCACAGGCCCAGTCGGCCTAGAGGTGAGGATAGTTATTGACTTGGATAAACTAAGGGCGCTGAATTAAACACTAGCGCAAAGGACCGGCATGGGGTTCTTCATCCCTCACGCGATGAGGCGCTGCTACCCTATCTGTTTCCTAGGAGGACGCCACGATGGCAAACGAGAATATGTTGGATTGGAACGTAACGCTGGATCAGGTTACAGAAGTGATTAGAGGGGAAATTCGCAAGGCGGTGGATAAGAACCTCGATTTTCTTCAGAAAAGTGTTTCGTCCTACCCGCTGGGTGACACCGAGTTGGGCGGGAAGGCAAAGGACTGTGCCGAAAAGAACCTGACTATTGCTCGTGACTACATGTACAAACTAATCCAAGCAAATAATATACTGGAAGTCGTGCCGATTCAGACCGAATTCATGCAGTCTCAATTGAGTTTATTTGGTGAACAAATCAAGAGTCTCGGCGAAATTTATACGAAGGCAGCAGCGGAGGTGATCAACACTCCTTTGACGAAGGTCGCTTGATAAACGACGCTGTTTCGGTCATCCCATTTTAACATCTCGATGGATTGGACCTGAAGCGCCAAAGTCCGCTTTGGGTCATTTTCGACCGGTACAGCGCGGCCTCGCGATGTCGGCTATAGTTCCGGAAGCGGATACCGGGACCGCTGGTGTCTATGAGTACACGTCCTCGCTAGACCGCGTTCCGTTTCGGTCGAACCGGAATGCGGTCTGTTTATCTTATATTGTCTTTCGGAAAGCCGGTGGCCACCACCGGATCAAGTCCGGCGGCAGGCTTTTCCGGAAAATGCTCTGACCGTCATGCCGCGCCGGTATTGCGCCTGATCTCGTCGCCGATGCTCGCCAGCTGAGCCTTGGTGCGCGCACTGCGCGGGTGTTCGATCGGCACCTCGGCCAATACGCGCGCCGGCGAAGCCGAGAGTACGAACACCCGATCGGCGAGCCCCGTCGCTTCCTCGATGTCGTGGGTGACGATGAGCGTCGTCACCGGCCGCCGCGACACCAGCTCGATGAGTTCGGCGCGCAGTCTCGCCGCCAGCGCCGCGTCCAGGGAGACGAACGGTTCGTCGAGCACCAGCAGTTCTGGGTCGACGGCGAACGCGCGCGCCAGGGCGACGCGGCGCGCGAGCCCGACCGACAGCTCGCCGGGATAGTGGCGGCGGTGTTCGCCAAGCCCGAGCGTTGCGAACAGCGCGCTGAGCGCCGCATCGCTTGCGTGCGGCGCGGCCAACCTCACATTGTCTTCGACGGTGCGCCAGGGCAACAGCCGCGGCTCCTGAAAAACGACGCCGACCCGGCCGTGGGCCGGTAAACGGACGCTGCCTTCGAAGTCGTGATCGAGCCCGACAATGATGCGCAGCAGCGTCGTCTTGCCGCATCCGGACGGACCAACGATGGCCGCGACCTCGCCATGGACCAGCGCAATCGACATTTCGCCGAGCACATGTAGCCGGGCGCCGGAGGCGGCGCGATAGAATTTGTCGATGATATGCACATCAAGCTGGCTTGGCGCGCCAGCGCGAGACATGTCGTTCAATGGGCTGCACCAGAAACGTTTCGATGGCGAGCATCACGGCGACGAAGGCCAAAGCATAGGCCAGGATGCCCGTGACGTCGAACAGCTGGAAGGCGACGCCGATTTTGAAGCCGACGCCGTTCGGCCGCCCGAGCAGTTCCACGATCAGCACGATCTTCCAGACCAGCGACAGGCCTGAGCGCGCCGCGGCGGCGAGATAGGGAGCAAGCTGCGGCAGGACGACGTGGCGCAGCCGCACCCACGGCCCCATGCGAAACACCGCCGCCATCTCGTCGAGCGTTCGATCAAGCGCGCGCGCCCCCTCGCGCACCGTCACGGTCGCCAGCGGCAGCTTGTTGAGCGCGACGGCGGCGATCGCCGCGGTCTCGTTCAGTCCGGCCCACACATACGCCAGCACGATGATCACCAGCGCGGGCAGGTTGAGGAGCACGATGAGCCAGGGGTCGGCGAGTTGATCGAACAGCGCGACGCGCCCCATCGCCAGTCCCAAGGCGGTGCCGAGCGCCATGGCGATGGCGAACGAGACGGCGACGCGCGCCAGCGTGACGCCGAGATTGAAGGCGAGCGCGCCGGAAGACCATTCCTTGGCGATCGCCGCCAGAACGGTCAGCGGCTCCGGCAACAGACGCGGGCCGATCATGTGCGAACCGGCCAGCCACGCCGCCAGCAACAGCGCGATCGAGGCGAGCCGCAGCGCCGAATTCATTCGCCCGGCTCCGCGCGGTAAAAGGTGCCCGGATCAAGATCGCGCGCCGGGCCGACAAGGTCGGCGCCGCCGACCTCGGCCATCACCCGGTAGAGCGCTCGCGCATCCGCCTCCTCGTCTGCGCGGGATCGATGCGGAATGTCTTCGACGAACCGTCGACGATAGATGTCGAGCGCGCCGGCATCGCTCACCCCGATGCGCGGCGCGAGCCGCTGCCATTCGCCGGCCGAGTCCGTGACGATGTTTTCAACCTGGTGCATGGCGGCGAAGAAGCGATCGAGCGGTGCGCGATGGCGCGCCGCCCAGCCGCCGTCGAAGACGTAGCCGACCATGGCGACCGGCCCGGCAGCGCCGAGGCGTCTGACGACGTCCTTCATGGCGATGGCGCGCCGCATGCCCTTGGCCTCGAGTTCGACGCAAAAATTCCAGAACGTCAGCGTCGCATCCGTCTCGCCCTGCAGCGCCTTTTGCGTCAGGAGCGGCGGCGCGCCGTAGGCGATCTGCGCCTCTCTCGCGAGATCGATGCCCGATCGCCGCGCCAAGGCCTGCAGCAGAAGCCAACTCTTGTCGAGCGGCCCGCCGGCCACGCCGAGCTTCCTGCCCTCGAGGTCGGCGACGTCGGCGATCGGCGAATCCTTCGGCACCATCACCGCGCCGAGCGCGCTGGAATAAGGATAGAAAACCAGATCGTCGCCGAGCGAACGCTCGCGCGTGACCCACAGCCAGTCGGAGAGGATCAGATCGGCCGCGCCGCCTTTCAGGGCGACCTTGCCGGCGTCAGTGCTGGCGAGTTCGGTCAATTCGATCGCAAGATCAGCCCGCCGGTCAAACTCGTGCGCGCGAAGGATTTCAAGCTCCCACGCGAGCGTTCCGGTCTTCTGTACGGCAATGCGAAGACGATCAGCCGCGACCGCGTTCGAGGCAACCAACATTGCGCTGACAATCAGTGCCACGCGCAGGGCCAACGGCGCGCGCCGACTTGCTCGCGTGGAGGGGTTTCGAAGCTGGCTCGGCCTGTCGCGGGGCATGTCGATGGCTCCTTCGGCGCTTCTGCGAACGTTCGACCACCGGCGCGCCAAAGAAATGTCTGACACTGCCGATATTATAATACATAAGAATTTCTTATTGTCGGCGGCAGAAATCAAAATATTTCTGAATAAAACTCTTGCATGACATTCCGTCCAGTGTATTCTTATAATTGTGGCCGGATTGAAAAATCGGCACCCTTAAGATGGAGGATCGCAATGGCCTGGATGACACCAACTCTCGTCGAAATCTGCATCGGCCTCGAGATCAACGGCTATCTCCCCGCCGAGTTCTAATCCCCTCGAGGAACTTAACAGCTTTGTTTTTGACGTCTGCCGCTGGAGATCCGGCGGCAGACGCAAAATTTGCTTTGTAGCTGCTGCGCTTTATCGCTGCTGCCCCTCGCCGGCCTCTGCGTAGAATTTACGGGTGCGCTCGGTCAGCCAGCGCCACGCCTCTTCCTCTGCGCCGGAAGCGGTTTTGCTCACCGCAATTTCCAAATAGGCCATTTCGCGCTCGACCTTCTCGCGCGGCAACATGGTCAGGCGGCTGACGAGAATGGCCGCTTCAATGACCGCCGCCTGGGCGCGATTGAAGCCTTTGAAGGGCGCATGCATCACGCTGCGCACCACGCGACAATGAAACCGCGGCCGCTCGTCGTCCTCGGTCACGTGCGTGACGGCAAGCTCGGCGTGGGCCAGCGCGCCGGCAAAACGCGGGACCGGGAATTCGCTACCCGGCGCCATCGGCCATTGGCCGCGCCCGGTCAGGCAACCGGCGAACACGCGGACGTCGTCGGTGAAGTTCGCCGCCGCGAACGGAACCACGCGGAGGTTATCGAGTGTGGTCGACGGGCGGAATGGCGCGATGATCCAGCCGTCGCCCTCCGCGATGATGCCCAATGGTGCAAGGTGAACGCGCCCTGCGCCATCCACCGTCGACACGATGGTCTCCCGGATCATCGGCATCAGGTCATCTCTTCTTGGCGCGCGTCTTCTTGGCGCGCAACGTGTGCCCGGCCTCGGTCAGGCGCGTAAGGTCTGCGGTCGGGCGGTCGACGGCGCATCCCCAATCGAGCGGGGAATCCTGTGCATAGCGCTTGCCGAGGCGCCACGCGATTTCCGCCTTCATCAATTCGGTACCGAGATAGAAGGCGTGGGCGCCGTCGCTGTCAACGCCGAGTCCAACACCAAGTCCGGCAAACAATGACATGGCGTCCTGCGCCACGCGGTGACCGTCGCGATTGTAGACGTGAATGCCGTCTTCGGCGACTTCGATGCGGAAGTTCGTGTCCTTGACCTGCGCTGCGAGCTCGCCGATCTCGCCTGGCGTACTGGGAAACGGCTTGCGGTCGTGCAGCGACAGGAGCGCCCGGCCATAATCCTTCGGCAGACTTGCGTCGGCGCGCGCCGCGAACATGATGCGTCGCGCCGCATCATGTTCCTGGACGGTGCGCCGCGTATGCGGACTGACCTGCACGACGAGCAGGTTGCGGATGAAAAGCTCCGAACAGATGCCGATGAGCGCCGCGGTCATCCCGACCGAATCCGCGTCGGTCAGTTCCGTCAGGTTGCCGGTGCCCATCAAAATCTCTGCGGCCGGCAGGCGGCGCCGGAGTTCCGCGTAGCGTGACAGCGAATTCATGAAGCCGAAATGAATCGGATCGAGCACCGGATCGAGGATCGCCGCAATCCCGCGCCGGTCGGCGATCTCCGCCGCCCGCATGAGGGACGGCAGGTCGCTATGCGTTGCCGGGATCAGAATTGGAATAGCGCCGGTTTCGGCGGCGAGGTCGATGGTTGCTTCGGTGAGGCTGAGCAGGAACTGTGCGCCCGCTGCGGCGCCGCGCCGCAGCTCCGCTAAGTCGGCGGAATCGACGCTGACGTTCAAGCCGCTTGCCCGCAAGGCGCGCACGGCGTCTTCGAGATGAGGAAACGGCGTGTCCGGCAGGCAGCCGAGATCGATGATGTCGGCGCCGGCCGCCCGCAGCGATGCCGCACGCGCCAAGATGGCGTCGATGCTGAGCGCGGAGGCGTCGACGATTTCGGCGAAGATGCGCATATCGTGCCGCGATAGATCGACGCCGCGGCCGCGCTTGCCGAAGAAGGCCGGGAGGTCCTTGAGTTCGTCGGGGCCGCGCTCGAACGGCACGCCGAATTCCGCCGCAAGGCGGGTGAGATCGGCCCGGCAGCGGCCGGGCACGATGACCCGGTCGGCGGCGACCGGACGCGACAGCCGGCGCGAAATGATCGCCTCGGTCATGAGCGCGGCGACTTTGACGCCGACGTCGATCACCGACCACGCGAAACCAAGATCGCCGGTCTCGGCGAGGACCTTTTCCAGGCGTGCCCGAGCGAGATGGCCGGTGAGAAAGAGGACGCGTTCAGCCATCGACTTCGCGTTTGCGTCGCCGCACGGCGAGTTCCAACTCTTCGAGCGTCTCGACAACGGACGTGGCCTCGAACGATCTCAGCCGCCCGGTGTTCTTCAGATCAATGTCACGGGGATAGACCTTGACCATGCCCTTGGGGGCCTCGGTCTCGAGCTCCGGCGCGGTGTCGCACGCGAAAACGATGGCGGGCACCCGGCACTTTCCCGCCTGCGCAAACACGTTCGTGACGAGCGTATCGGAAATTCCGAACACGCACTTCGCGACGGTGTTGGAGGTCGCCGGCGCTACGACCAGCGTGTGATAGGTGCCGTAATAAAACAGCCCGACCGGCGCGGCGCTCGCGGTGCGGTCGTGGAAAACGCGCGCGGTCTTCGGCAGCTTGAAGTCCTGCCGGTACATGCGCACGACCTCGCCCGCGGCTTTGCTGACAAACAGGTCGACCTCGTCGAGTTCAGCGATCATCCGCAGACATTCCTTGAAGAAATGTCCCGACCCGGTCAGAGCCCATCCCCAGCGCGGCGTCTTGACCTTGGCCATGCCCTTGCATCCTCGCTGATCGGCCGCGCGTGACGCTAAACCACGGGAACGCCGGCAACCATGCCGTCGCGAATCGCGACCGCCGCCGCGCCGTGGTCGGACGGGCCGAAAATGAAAGTTTCAACGCCGCTCGTCCGGACATGTCGCGCGAACGCGACGTCGACGATGCCGCTCGCAGCGAGTTCGTCGACGCGCGCGCCGCCGGGCGGAAATTCACCGTGCTTGACGATGATCAGCCGGCCGGCGCCGAGCGTGCCGGCAAGCCATGCCGCCAGGCTGTCGGAGGTCGTGTCCCACGTCGGCGCAATGTCGGTCGCGGACAACACCATCTGCGTCGGCATCCATACCGGCACGCGTTTGGCGGCGAGATTGCGACGGATCGCATCGGCCGACGTCGCAGGCGACAGCAAGTTGTCGAGGCCGGCGAGAGCGCGGCCATATTGTTCCATGGCGAGCAGGGCCATGTGGTGCGCGGCGCCGTCGCCAAAACCCATGCGCGGCTGCGCCGCGCGCACGGCATCGGCAAACGGCCCGCCTCCGGGCACGACAACGACGCGGCCGGCACAGGCGGCGAGCGCTTCGAGCCAGTCGCGCAGGTGCGCGGAGAACGCGAAACTGCCGCCCAGCTTGATAACGACAGGACCGTTGCCGCTGCGCATCTTACGTCGCCATTTTCGGATCGGCGTCTGCGGCCGTTGCGTAAAGACGACGAACCTTGGCCGCGTCCTGGGAGCGGCGCCGGACAATCTCGACGCCGGTGCCGCCGGGCCCGACCTCGAGCTTTTCCACACGCACCGTGACGGCCGAGACCCGCGGATGCGTGAGAATGAGCGCCGCAATCCGTTCGGCAAGCATTTCGACGAGCGCGATATGCTCCTGGGCGACGATCATCCGGATCGAATCGGTGATCACGTCGTAGGAGAACACGTCGCGAATATCCTCCGCCGCATGGTCGGGGCGCAGTACCTTGGCGTCGACGTTGAAGCGCACGTTTTGCGCTTTGTCGCGCTCGTGGGTGTAGGCGCCGATGCGGACCGGCAGCACGAAATCGCGCACGAAAATGCAGTCGGTCTCGGCATCGTCCTTGCGTGGCGAATATCCGCGCGCGGCGAGCAGCCGATAATCGATCTTGGCCGACGGCGAAGCGGCGCCGTTGATGGTGCGCGCGTCCGCCGGGATCAGCGCACGGACGATATCGACCGCTGCGGCGCTGATCGGTGCAGTCCTGTCCGCGTCGGTACACAGCGCGCGGCGGAAACCGAGCACATCGGGCGCCAGTAACAAGAGACGGGGAATGTCCGGCGCCTCGAGCGAGCCGGCAAGCCCCGCCAACAGGCCGCAGGCGCGCGCGCGATCGACGAAACGGCCGAGCGCCGCTATGTCCATGTGATCAAGGAGCCGGCCGCCGGTTTTGCGCACGGTATCGATCATCGCGCCGGCAAAGCCGCTCTGCGCCATCAGCCGAATAATCGCTTCGTCGGCGCCGTGATCGGCAAACGTCACACCGATCAGGCTCACGCGGCGCGCGAGCGGCGCCAAGGCGCGGATACAGTCGTCGCGCCGGGGATGCGGATACAATCCGATCTTGACGTAATCAGCGCCCGCATCGGCGATCGCCGCCACGGCGCGCACGAGGGCGTGCGGGTCCATTTCCGGTTCGCCGCTGACGGCGCTGACCGGCCGCCGGCGCGCGATCGCATCGACGGTCGCCCGCACCACCGCCGGGTGAACGGCGCCGAATGCGCTGCCGACGTCCTTGAGGTCGACGATGTCGGCGCCGTGGCGGATGGCGACGTCCGCTTCTTCGGGCCCGGTGACGCTGGCGAGCATGAAAGCCATCAAAAAACTCCCTGGTCCGGCGTCAACAGATAGTTGCGCACCAGGTAGTCGAGCGCGCGCGACCACGACTCGTCGGTATTGCCGCGCATGTCCACGCTCTTGCCCCAGACCATCTCTCCGCTCCCGGCGTCGCGCACGACGACGTTGAAATTGAGAATAAGATTGGAGACTTTCTGGACCCAGCCCGTGACGGAATACTTGACGCCCAATTCGCGGGCGAAGCCCGCATCGCAGCCGCCGCAGGCATAGAGATTGCTGGCGTGGGCCGCCGCGGCAACCGGACCGATATCGACGACATCGACCCGGCCGGATTCTGCCAAGCGACGGCGCAGCTCATTGCCAAGCCGGGCCAGACGGGCCGTCTCGTCGGCGCGCGGACCATTTGCCGCACCGTCGAGACTGGTATCCACCAGCTCGAAATCGAAGACGGCGACCTTCGGCGCGCTCGCCTTTGCACCGGTCGAGGCCGGCGCAATTTGGGCGGCGAGTGTCAACAAGATGGCGATGATCCGGCCGCCGCGCATTGACGCCTTTTCTCAGCCTCTTTGTTAGCTTCTTCCCTAGCTTCTTTGTTGGCTTCCGTTCGCGTCCGCCATACAGGAACGGGCGCCCTCGGACCCCGTTGTGATAGTAGGCAAGATCGGTTACAGTTCCAAGTATATAATAGGCCAATGAGGGAGCGACAACGACGGGAGCGAAGGCCTTGATCCGGGTTATCTGTGGCGCCGCCCTCATGGTTGTCGCGGCAGCGGCGGTGCCGGCGGCGCAAGTGTTGAAGGTTCCGATCGGATACCTCGGCCGCGCGGACAATATCGAGACAATCTCGCTCATCGATCAGCCCGCCGCCAATGACGGGATCGCCGGCGCGCAGCTTGCCGTCGAAGACAACAACACGACCGGTAAATTCCTGAACCAGTCGTTCTCGGTCGAGGCGGTGCGCCTCGAGAGCAAGGACGATCCTGCCGCCGCAGTGGCGCAGCTTGCCGATCGCGGCATTTCGCTCATCATCGCCGATCTGCCCGCCGACATGCTGCTCGCGGCGGCCGATGCCGGCCGCACGCGTGGCCTCTTGTTCTTCAATGCCGGCGCGACGGATGACAGGCTGCGCCAGGAGGACTGCCGCGGCAATTTGATAGAGGTCGCGCCGTCGCGCGCCATGCTGGCCGATGCACTCGCGCAATATCTGATCTGGAAGCGATGGCCGCGCTGGCTGCTCGTCGCCGGCTCGCACGAAGCGGACAAGCTCTACGCGCAGGCGCTGCGCCGCGCGGCGGGTCGCTTCGGCGCCAAAATCGTCCAGGAGCGCGTCTTCGAGGATACCGGCGGCGCACGGCGCACCGACAGCGGTCTCGTGCAGATCCAGACTCAAATTCCCCTCTTCACCCAGTCGGCGCCCGACTACGATATCCTCGTCGCCGCCGACGAAAGCCAGGTGTTCGCGCCCTATCTGCCGTACCGGACCAGCGCACCGCGCCCGGTCGCCGGCTCGGCCGGCCTCGTGCCGACCAGCTGGGACCCTTCGCACGACCAGTGGGGCGCTATACAATTGCAGAACAGATTCGTGCGCGCGTTCTCGCGGCGCATGACCGCGCTCGACATGCAGGCGTGGACAGCGGTACGCATGATCGGCGAGGCCGCGGGGCGGACGCAATCCGCGGATGCCGGCAAGCTCCTCGACTACATCAAAGGTCCGGATTTTGCGCTGGCGGCTTTCAAGGGCCGCAAGCTCACCGTACGTGACTGGGATCTGCAGTTGCGCCAGCCCCTCCTTCTCGCCGACGGGCGCGTGATCGTTTCGGTGTCGCCGCAGGAGGGTTTTCTGCATCAATATTCGGAACTCGACACGCTCGGCTTCGATCGGCCGGAAACCAAATGCCGGCTCAAATGATCATGCGGGAGACAAGGCCCATGCGGTTGGCTTTCGTATTCGGCGTTTGCCTGTCCGTCATCGCCGGCGGCGACGCCGGCGCGTTCACCGCGTATGTTTCCAACGAAAAAGGCAACACCGTCTCCGTCATCGATACCAACAAGTGGGAAGTAGTGAAGACCATCAAAGTCGGGCGACGGCCGCGCGGGATCACCGTCACCAAGGATCAAAAATACGTGCTCGTCGCGGTCGGCGACGACGACAAAATCCAGATGATCGATACCGGCACCGGGGAAGTCGTCGATACGATGCCATCGGGTCCCGACCCGGAACTGTTCATCCAAGATCCCGCCGGCAAGTTGCTCTACGTCGCCAACGAGGACGACAACACCGTCACCATTATCGACATCGCCAAGCGCACGCAGGTCGGCGACGTCCAGGTCGGCGTGGAGCCCGAGGGCATGGGCATAAGTCCCGACGGCAAATTCCTGGTGAACACTTCCGAGACCACGAACATGGCACATTTCATCGACACCGCGACGCGCCAGGTCGTGGCCAACGTCCTGGTCGATGCGCGACCGCGCTTCGCGGCATTCAAGGACGACGGTTCCGAGCTCTGGGTGTCGTCGGAAGTCGGCGGGACCGTCAGCATCATCGACCCGATCGAGCACAAGGTGAAACAAAAGGTCACCTTCAAGATCGCCGGCATGCGCCCGGAGCCTATCCAGCCGGTCGGCATCAATATCACGCACGACGGCAAGATCGGCTTTGTGGCGCTCGGTCCGGCCAACCACATTGCCGTCGTCGACGGCGTGACGCATCAGGTCATCAAGTACCTCTTGGTCGGCCAGCGCGTCTGGCACATGGCGTTCACGCCGGACGAGAAATATCTGCTGACAACGAACGGCGTGTCGAACGATGTTTCAGTCATCGACGTCGCCGCGCTCAAGGCCATCAATACGGTTCAGGTCGGCCAGTTGCCCTGGGGCGTGGCCATGTCCGAACACTAAGGAGCATTTTTTTTGGAAAAGCGGTCACCGGTTTTCCGAAAGAAAATGCGACGAACATAAAGCCGCTTAAAGCGCGCGCCCTCCCCGGAGAGAACGATGAAATTTCTTGGATTTGTACTCATCGTCGTTAGCGCCCTGACGGCGCTGCCATCGCCGCTGCAGGCCGTCGATCAGCGCAACGCCGACTGGCCGTGCGTGCAACCGAAAGTGCCGCAGATGGCGGTCGCCGCCATGTGGGACGGTCCTTCAATCGCCGACGTCGGCGATTCCTGGCAGGATGATCCCAAGATCAAGGATCTGGTCAGCCGGCTGGCGGCGCGGCGCACGCCGCTTGACGACGCAGAAAAGGCGGTTGCCGCGTTCATCACCGGCACCAGTGCCGAGAAGCAAGACAAGGCGAAAAAACTGTTCGCCGGCTTGTTCGACACTTTGAACCAGGAACGCAGCGAGGTGATGAGCGGTCTCGAACGCGTGGCCCGGAAGGAGAAGGAACTGGCCGACAAGATCAGGTCCGACGTCGGCACGCTGCATGCGCTGCAGGACAAGCCGGGCGAGGACGAATCCAAGATCACCGCGCTCGCCAGTCAGGTCGAATGGAGCACGCGCATCTTCGAGGATCGGCGCAAAACGATCCGTTACGTCTGCGAGGTGCCGACCACCATCGAACAGCGCACATTCGCGCTGGCGCGCGCGATCCGGCAAACGCTGGATTGAGGCGCCGCCCTGTTCGGCGTCACTCGGCCTCGCCTTGCGCTGTCACGGCCGCCCGGTCGAACTCGTCGCCCGCCGGTCCGAAATATCCGTAGCGCAGCGCAAGCGTCGGCAGCACCATGAGATTGAGCGCCATTGACGACAGAAGTCCGCCGAGGATGACGACAGCCATGGGTCCTTGGATCTCTCGGCCGGGATCGCCTCTGCCGAGGGCGAGGGGCAGAATGCCGAGACCCGTGACGATCGACGTCATGAGGATGGGAATGAGGCGATCGGTCGCGCCCTTGACGGCGGCGTCGAGGTCCCAGTGCGTGCCTTCTGTTCCGACCAGGTGCTCGTAATGCGCCACCATCAGGATGGAGTTGCGCAGCGTAATGCCGAATAGCGTGACGAAGCCGACCATTCCGCCCAGGGACAACAGTCCGCCCGTCACGAAGACGGCCAGCACGCCGCCCACCAGCGCAAACGGCAGGTTTGTCAAGATCAAAAGCAGGTTGCGCCAGTTGCGGGTGACGACCGACAGCAGCAGAACGACACCGACCCCGGCCATCAGCGAATTGAAAGCGAGGTCGCGCTGCGACCGCGATTGCGCCTCCGCCGTCCCGGCAAACTGAACATAGGTTCCGGACGGGAGCTGCACCTTTGCGGCGATGAGCGCCTTCGCCGCGCGAACGAAGGAGGGGACATCCATTCCCGCGACGTTGGCGGTCACGGTCTGCGCGCGGCGCGCGCCTTCGTGTTGGATCTGGTAGCGGCCCGAAACCTCCTGGATATCGGCGATCTCTTTGAGCAGCACGTAGAAACCGCGCGGGCTGTGCAACGGCAGGTCGGCGATTTTGCCGATGTTCTTTCGGCTGGCGGCATCGAGTATAGTGACGACGTCGAAGACTTGGTTGCCTTCATAGGTCTGTCCGACAACGTCGCCCTGATAGGCGGTGCGTATCAGATCCAGCACATCGACGGCATCGAAGCCCCAACGCTCGAGATCGGGCTTGCGCAACCGGATCGTCAGTTGCGGCAGGCCGAGCGGCGACTGCATCGCAATGTCGGTCGCGCCGCCAACCTGTCCGAGGACAGCGGCGATTTCCTGCGCCTTCTGATCGAGCACGTCGAGATCATTGCCAATGACGCTGATCGCCACGGCGGCGGTATATCCCGACAGCGTCTCCTCGATCCGCTCGGTCAGGAAGGTCATGACCGAGGCGCTGACGCCGACGAAGCCGGAGAATGTCCGGCGCAGAACCGCTTCGGTCTTGTCTGCCTCGTCCCCCGACAATCCCGGCCGCAAATCGACTTCGAACTCGCTGTAGTGCGGACCCCAGGTGTCCTCGGACGACTGCTCGGCTCGCCCCGCCCGCTGCGCGACGGAGCGCACCGCCGGCAATTGCCGTACCGCGTCGGCGATCCGGGCGCCGATGCGCAACGATTGTTCCAGCGATGTACCGGGCACCGCCGACACATGAGCGACGAAATGCCCTTCCTTGAGCTCGGGAATGAACTCGCCGCTGAAAAACGGCAGCGCCGCGCAGCTGGCGATCGTGCACACCAAAGCTGCGGCAATGACCGCGCGCGGTCGCAGCGCGAGGCGTCGCAACAGCAGCTCATAACCGGCGCGCGCGAAGCGAACCACGGGCGGATCGCGTGGCGGCACCCGGCCCGGCAGCAGCGTGACTGCGAGCGCCGGCGTCACGGTCAAGGCAACGGCGAGCGAAGCCAGCACCGCCAAGGCGTAGGCGAGCCCCAATGGCGCAAACAGCCGCCCGGTGAGCCCGGACAGCATCATGATCGGCACGATGACCAGGATGACGGCGAAGGTGGCGTAGACGACGGCGCTGCGGACTTCGAGCGTCGCATCCAGCACGACGAGCGCAAACCGCCGCGGCTCTTCCAGGCGGGCATTCTCGCGCAGGCGCCGGACGATATTCTCGACGTCGATCACGGCGTCGTCGACCACGACGCCGATCGCGATGGCGAGCCCGCCGAGCGTCATCGTGTTCAAGCTGACGCCGAGCCGCTCGAGCACGATCGTCGCGGCGAGGAGCGACAGCGGGATGGCGGTGCAGGAAATCGCGGCGGTCCGCAGGTCGAACAGAAAGAGAAACAGGACCACGATCACGAGCACGCCTCCCAGGACGAGCGAATCCCGGACATTGCTGGTCGCGGTGGTGATGAAATTGGCCGGACGGAACAGGTCGGGTTCGATCGTGATGCCGTCCGCCAGGAGGCCGGGCCGCAGCTCTTCCAGCGCCGCCTCCAGCTTCCTCGTCACCTCGATCGTGTCGGCGGCATACTGCTCCGCCACATTGAGGATCACGCCCGGGCCACCCTGGATTTCGGCGCCGCCGATCGGCGGCTCGGGCGCGTCGACGACGCTGGCGACGTCGCCCAGAACGACGGTCGCCGCTCCCCGGCTCACCAGCACCGTGTGAGCAATGTCGTCGGCCGTCCGGGATTGTCCTTCGGTCTGGAAGACGATCCGCTGGTTCTCGGTGTCGACGAAGCCGGCGCCGCGGACGCCGGTCGCGCGGCGCGCTGCCGCGAGCACGTCGCTGAGCGTCAGGTCGTAGCGGATCAGTTCGTCGGGATGCACCTGAATCTGGATCGAGCGCTTGTCGCCGCCGAATACGGTGACGCTCGCCACGCCCGGCACGGCGAGCAGCCGCAAGCGGACGATGAAGTCGGCGGCCGAACGCAGCTCCATCAGCGAGCGGGTGCGCGTCGTCAGTCCGATCACCAGTGTTCGGCTGGTCGATGAGGTGAGCGGCGTCATGATCGGCAGCGCCGTGCCCTGCGGCAACTCGTGGGCCGCCGCGGCCAGCCGCTCCGCAACGATCTCCCGGTTGCGATAGATGTCGCTCGACGAATCGAAAAATACGGTGACGACAGAGACGCCCTGGATCGAACTGGAGCGCAGCGTCTGCACGCCGGGCGCGCCGCTGACCGCGTTTTCGATCGGGCGGGTGACGAGGACTTCGACCTGCTCGGGCGTGAGCCCCACCGCCTCGGTCTGGATGCTCACCTGGGGCGGCGCGAACTCGGGAAAGACGTCGTATTTGGCGCGGCCGAGCGCATAGACGCCGTAGGCGAACAGAATGCAGGCGAGCGCGATGACGATCCCGCGGAAACGGATGGCGAATGCGATGATCGCCGCCTGCGGGCCGCGGTGCGCGATCGTCGTCACTGGTTGTCCTCGACGCGAATCTGCGCCCGGAACTCCTCGGACAACAAGAGTTGCGCGCCGCGGGTCACGATTTCTGCATCCTGCGGCAGGTCCTTGACGATGTAGCCGCCGCCGGGCGCCGGGAGGTCGGTCGCGATCTCGACGCGCGTGAAGGTCTCCGGACTGGCGCGCCGATAAACCCACGCCTTGTTCTGCCACCACACGACGGCAGACGCCGGCACCGTCACGCCCTCGATGGTTTTGCCGGTGGGGAGGAACGCCAGAACGTTCTGGCCGGGCAGAACGCCGCTTGCCGCGGGCGCCAGGTAAAAAAAGCTGACGCCCTGGACCCTGGGATCGACGTGCGTTGCCGGCGAGACGAACGTGATCGCCGTGCGCGCAGCGCTCGCCATCTCCATCGCCGCCGTCGCAGGCGGAACCGGCAGCGATACGCCGGGCGGCAATGTGATCTGCAGCAGGAAATCCTGCCGTTCGATCAGCCGGGCGGTCATCGGCGATTCTTCGACCAGCGATCTGCCGAGCGCGGAACCCCATTCCTGGTAGGCCGTCGCGGTGAGACTGCGCACTTGTGCTTCCGCCGCAGCCAAACTCGCCTGATCCGTCAGGAACGCCGCCTCGGCCGACTGCATTTGCGCCTGGGAAAGCGCTTGCTGATCCTCGTAGAGCTTCCGCGCGCGTTCGAATGCCGGCTTCGACATTGCGACCTTCGCCTGCGCGGTCCGCGCCTGCGCCTTGGCGCTGGCGTAGTTGTTGCTGAGCGCCGTGAGACGCGCGATATCGAGCACCATCGCATAAGCGCGGAGTTGCTGTTGATACGAGGTCGATGGGGGGACCTGCGTGGCGATGCCGCTGCGTTCCTGCGTCTCATCGTCGATCGTGATGACCGGCGCGCCATTCTTGGTGGCAACACGGAGCGGCGCGGTGATCGGCTGCTCGCGCTCGGTCTCGACGGCGGCCTCGTTGCGGGCGGCGACGAAGCCCCGAACGAGGAGCGCAAGGCCGGCGACACAAGCCGCAGCGACGAGCCATCTGAGGCCGAGCCACGCCGCCCCCTTCAAACGTTGCCGTTTGGCCATGCGCGTTTCCGAACCCAGACTCGCGGCTTGTCCGTGCTGTCCTTTTAGGCCCGCGATGGCTCACCCTATCGTTTGTTTCTTTGTAGCTCAAAGACTTCCGAAGGGACAAAATCGAGCGCGATCGTCCGCTAATAGGCCATTGCACCGCAAACAAAACCTGGCCGGCACGCGCGCCGCTTGGAAAAGAAATGCAGTTGGACCGCGCGGCAGGGGCATTTCACGGAGCTTGCACCGGACAATAAGGACCGGCGTGAAACCGGGACAGTGGCCCCTTCCGCGTCCTGACGTCGGTTCGCTGCAACCCGTGCGGACGCGCAAAGTGAAGTCCTAAACTCGCCATAGCGACGGCGGTAACGTTAAGGGAATTTCTCGTGGCTAACTTCTCTTGCCTGACGTCGAACGCCACATAGCTTTTGTGGGGGAGCGGCCTGCCCTGATGTTGGGCCGCTTCCCACGATGGTGTCCCAACTTCGTCGTCATCCGCAAAGTTGGCCTGCTTTTTGCTTTTATGCCGGCAAGCCGCCGCGACGACGCGGCGGGTCTAGGGAGAACGTCTAAGGCCCCCGTAATCGACAACAACGGAAGCCATAGATGTTATCGGCCTTGATCCTGGTCTGCTCGCTCGCCTCCGTCCCGGACCTTGGCGCCTGCAACGAACATAACGCCGTGCAGGTGGTCAGGGACCCCGAAGTGTTCGCAAGCCCCGTCACGTGCTTCATGCACGGTCAGGCTTACCTGGCCGAGACGGCGCTCGGACAGGACCTCGGCGAAGGGGAAATCGTCAAAGTGGTTTGCGCGCCAAGCCTAGCTGCCGGCGGACCGCAGCCGGAAGCTGCCACAAATACGGCTCTCGCACGATAATTTCCGCGGCGTTGGGGTCGCGTCACGCGGAAAACAGCACTGCCAGTGCGCTGGCCGGCGCGCATTGGCACACGGCGGCACGCAGTTCCGGCGCGTCATCGAATAATTCGTCGAACGTCGCGCACGGACATCCCGACCGGCGCGCCACTTCCGCTGTGGCTGCAAGACCGATGCCTGCCGCAATAACGGGCACGGGCGGCCGCAAGGCTCCGCTTGACAACACAAGCATCGTAGCGTCGGCGATGGCGCGCAGCTGTGCTTCGGCGAACCAGCGTGCGAGCAGCGCCCACGTCCCGTCGTCTTCATCCGCGGCATCGGCTCCCAGCATGCGGGCAAGACGCACGCGCGAGGCGGCGACGGTCTTTTCGCGGCCGTCGGCCGTGGGCATGAGGTCGACGCCCGGCGGCAGCGTGCCGAGAATGCGATGGACGTCGGCCATGGTGGCAAAATTCTCATTGACCAACGGCGTCCACACGCCGCGCAGCGGCGCACGATTTGCGGTGGCCATGACGAAGCCGCGCACAAGTCCGGTGTACACCAGCTCTCCCGCCGCCAGCCGTTGCGCATCGGTGTAGCCGCGCGCCGCCACCTTGCCGTCGACAATCGGGATGATGTCGGTCGTCGTCGATCCGAGATCGATGAACAGGGCATTGGCACGGTTGCGCGCAACCAGCGTGGCGCAGGCGTGCCAATTCGCCGAAGCGATCTCCGCGGTCCGCGCCGGCGCCTCCTGCGGATCGACACATCCGGCCGGGCCGGCATAGATCGACACGGCGCCGAGCTCTTGCACGGCGAGCGCGGTCAGGCGCTCGACGCCTTCGCGGCGCGAGGCAAACGTGTCGGCGAGTTCGCCGGTCATGGTGACGACGTGCCGCTCGGCCTCGCCCAAGTCATCGCCCAAGTCATCGCACAAGTCCGCCCGCGCCTGCGCCAGCGCTTGCTGCACGCGCTCGGTGCCGGCCTTGAGCGGCGCCGCGTATTGGGCGACTTTGGTGATGCGTCCGCCTTCCGCGCGTGCGGCTTTCAGATGAACGCCGCCGATGTCCCATCCGATGACAACGCCCATCTCGACAACGCCCATGCAGCCTCGCGTCCGTTATCGACGCGATATACGATGGCCCAATCGTTCGGCACGGCGCAAGGTTCTGGGGCATAGGCGTTAGGTTTAAGTGCGTTTCCCGGGCGCAACGCAGCACGCAGTGATGCGCTGCAGAACCGGGACCTTCGGAAACTCCGTGTTTGCGACGATCCCGGATCAGCAGTGCATCACTTCGTGCTGCACTGCATCCGGGAAACACGACTTAACGTGACGTCTATGAGGTTCTGGGTGATGGAGGTCATTCCCGTTCTCGATCTGAAGGGCGGCAGCGTCGTGCATGCGCGCATGGGGCAGCGCAGCCAATATCGTCCGATCGAGACGCCGCTTTCGTCGAGCAGTCATCCGGTCGATGTCGCTCGCGGCCTGTTGTCGATCTTTCCGTTCGCGACATTCTACGTCGCCGACCTCGACGCCATCGAAGGTCTCGGCAGTAACGACGCCGCGCTTGCGCAATTGCAAGCGGCGTTTCCGGCCGTCGCCTTATGGGTCGACAACGGCATGGCCGACCTCGCGCGCGCGCGACGCTGGCTCGATGCCGGCTGGGGGCAGCTCGTCCTCGGCAGCGAAAGCCAAAGCGACGACACGCTCGTCCGCGCGCTCGCGGCAGACGATCGAGTCGTGCTGTCGCTCGACTACCGGGCCGACGCATTCCAAGGACCTGCGGCGCTTCTCGGCGACGCCGCCAACTGGCCCGACCGGGTGATCGCGATGACGCTTGCCCGCGTCGGCAGCGCGGCGGGCCCCGATTTGCAGAGGCTTGCGGCAATCAAGGCGCGGGCTCGCGCCAAGCGCGTCTACGCGGCCGGCGGCGTGCGCAATGCCGACGATCTGTTCGCGCTCGCGCGCGCCGGCATAGCCGGGGCGCTGGTTGCGTCGTGCCTGCACAGCGGCGCGCTGGCAGGCGCGCAAATTGCGGGCCTGCAAGCAGCATAAGACAACGCGCTCCGAGCACCCCGTTTCAGTCTTGAAACAATGGGCGCTCGAAGTGTTCTTGTTGTCCCGGCAGCGCTCCGTTGCGGCGTGACTTACGCCGCGAACGGATGCTTGACCTGATCACGCTTCGCGACGACCTCGGCCGCGCTGGGTTCGCCGGCGACGGCGCGTGCGAGGGCTTCCTTGGTGGCGCGATAATTGTAGTCCTGGATCTTCTTGTCGTCGGCCGCGTCCCAGTGAATGAAAACGCCGACGCAGACGAAGAGGTTGTCGGCCTCGTTCGCAGGAATGACGCCCTCTGCCACGCTGTCGGCGATGGCCTTGGCGACGGCATGCTGGGCGGGGCCGAACATCTGCACCGCCTGCTTGGCGCCTTTGATCGTTACTTTATTGAACATCACGGTCGCCGGCTTGCACAGCAGATTCGGCGCTACGACGGCCAACAGCGACGTGAACCCGTCCTTGTTGTTGGTCAGGCAGTTTGCGAACGCCTGCTCGGCCGCGCTGCCGCGCGGGCCCACGATCAGATCGATGTGCGCGACTTCGTTGCCGTCACCGACAAGCGATTCACCGACGCAAAGTCCAGTTACTTTTGCCATCGCCATCTCCTCCCAAGGAAAAATTACGCGCGTAGAGCGTTCTTGCCCCACGTCGCCCGGTTGGCATCTATCCTTGTTGTCAGCATCCGGCATGAACCTGCCGGACCGGTTAGCCAGATAGGCGGTGGAACTGCGGTCCCACAGCCTCAAGTCAATCACTGTTGCGCAAGGACGGCAAGATGGTCTGCAATCGATGAGCGAATAGTGTAGCGACCGTCAGGTCGGCGCTGGTTCCGGGATTGAGGCCTTCGGCCTTCAACGCGGCATCCCAGGCCAAGAGTTCAGGGAGAAGTTCGGCCGGATGCTTTGCCGTCCGCAGCGATGCGAACTGCGTTGCCGCAGTGCGGCGAACTTTTTCCGCCGTCGCGGCATCGTATTTGCGCAAAATATGACTGTCGGGAAATGCGGACAGGAAGCCGAGATAGGCCGTAAGCGTGGACCATTTTGGATCGGCGTGATGGCGGCCCTCTTCCAAAAGCGGCAAGCCGAGATCGAAGACGTCGGCAAAATTGGTGGCGTATTGTCGCGCGACGCGGTCGCGATCCGCCGCTTCGGTCATGGCCTCCAGCAGACCGACCGTCGCCGGCGCATACACGCTGTGGCGCGCGCTGTGTCCCAGTCCGGCCGGCGCCGCGCGTACAACGGCGCGAAAGGCGAGCGCGGCGTCGTCCGTATCGAGGTCCGCCAGGACGTTGCCGAGCGATGCACGCAGATCCGTACCGGCGGACGCGGCGGCCGCGGCAAGCGGCGCGCACAACAGAATGATTCCGAGATTGGTATTGGCGCCGACGGCGGCAAAGGTCGCCTCGACCGCGCCGAGGATGCGCGCCCCGACGCGTATGCCTTCCGCCGAAATGGCGGGCGCCGCCGCATCGGCGCTAGCGACGAACGCCTCGGCCGTCATGCGATGGCCGGCGGCAAACACATGCACATTGCCCGGCTTGGGTGCGTCGAGTTCGGCGAGACAAGCCCATGTGAAGGCGGCGGCAATCTGTTCCGCGCGCGACGTCACGCCATTGCTCCCTGTGACGCGCGCGCCACGAGAGTCGCCGTGAGAGCGTCGGCGAAGATGGCCGCGATGCGAACGGGCGTGACCTTCTGCAATCCGGACCAAGCCGGCATGCTGTTGACCTCCAGCACCAACGGCCGCCCGTCGGCCCCATAAATGATATCGACCCCGGCGAAATCGGCCCCGACGGCTGCGGCGGCCGCGACCGCCAGCGCGTTCATGTCGTCATTGACCACGGCGGCAACCGGGCGCCCGCCCCGTTTGACATTGGTGATCCAATGATGGGAATGCCTTTGCATGGCGGCGACGACGCGGCCTTGCAGCACCAGCACGCGAAAATCGTGAAAGCCGTCCCGTTCGACGCCGACAAAGCGTTGCAAATACCACACCCCGCCGGGCGCGTCGGGAGGCTGCGGCAAGTCCTCGCCTTTGCGGATCAACTTCAATCCGCGTCCCTGCGAGCCGAACAGCGGCTTGAGCACCAGCGGTCCGTGGGCGGCTTCGCGTTGCGCGATTTGCAGGGCCTCCTGGTATGACGCCGTCGCCCAGGTCGCCGGCGTCGCTATCCCGGCGCGGGCGAGCAAAAAGCTTGTCATCGATTTGTCGACGCAGCGCTCGATGGAACGCGCATCGTTCCACACCACGACGCCGCGCTCGCGTAGCGCATGGAGAACGCCCAAGCGCAGCGTGACCGCCTCGAACGTGCCGCCTGACATCGAGCGGATCACCACCGCGTCGGGAAGCCGCTCGCCAAGTCCATCGATCCGCAATCCGCTGACGCTCGGGATGGCAAATCCACACAATTCGAGGCGTATGCGCGCCGTGCCGACGCCCCTCGCCGCGAGCGCGGCGGCAAGCTCGCGGGTGTGCCAATCCGCGCGATCGCCCACCAGACCGACAATGGGCCTGGCCTTAAGCGGTGCGGTGGCGAAGCGTTCAGGTGAAAGAGGCATCGAGCAGACTCAAGTCGATTTCGCCACACTGGAAGGTTTCGCCGCTTTCCAGCGCCGTGACGATGATCTGCGCAGGGCTGAACAGCATCGGATCGATGGCATAGAAATCGCCTTTGACCGCTCTGAAAATTTGCGCAAACGGCCGGCCATAATCGCGCGACGCCTTGCTGGGAAGCTTGTCGGCGAGAGCACGCGCCTCGTTGGCGGGACCAGTGACGAACAGTTGGACCTGTCCCGCCAAAATGATGGCATCGTTGGTACGTCCCATCGCCGTGACAAAGTCCGGATGCGGCGGACACAGCGGCGCCGCTCCGATGCCCTCGACCACGCGCTCGAGCGGGAAATGCAATTCGTGCGCCTTGTGCAGCGCGACCTCGAGCGCGCGCGCGATGATTTGAGTGCCGCCGGCCAGACTCTGGGTCGGTGCAAATATGATCGTCAGGTTCGCCGGTTCGACCCCGCAATCTTGCGCGACCTTGGCCACCACCTTGGCGGGCGGCGGCTGATTGCTTTCGATGACCAGGGTGGCGTTCTCGGCGCGATCGGCATACGGCAAATCCTGGAACAGCGGTTCGCGCCGGGCGAGCGCGCGGGCCGGCCCCGAGCCGAGCGCGAAATAGGAGCGATCGGCATCATTCAGCGACAGACGCCATCCGGCATATTGGCTTGCCAGGCAGGCAATGACTGGATTGGACGAATGGACGATGATCGCCCACGGCCAGCGCGGCGTTGCCGCCGACGGCCCAAGACGGACGTCGGCAAGGCCGCCCATGCAGATTTCGGCGATGCGCAAACCTGCCGCAATGCCGCCGATGGCCGCTCCGCCGGCATCGATAAGCGTTTCGCCCAATTCGCCGCGGGTCACTGCTATTTTTAGCTCGGCCGCATCCGCCACCAATTGGGCGACAAGCTTCGCGGCCCGCTCATTCACACTGATCGGGTGCGGGGCCTTCATGATTTCCTCCCGCTCGCGTCCAAGCGAGAATCATTTCGCGCCGTTGGTCTACGATGGCTCGTGCCGCCGCCGCGGCTTGGCTGCAAACATCTTGGCTGCAAGCATAGACGGTACACACCGGCTCGCCAGCCTTGATGGTGATCCCCGCGGCTGGTCGGTCGGCGCTCCAATCCGGCCAGTCCAGGGCGGGGACGCAAGGAATATCATTTTTGGCATAAACAATCGCGGACGCTTTTGCGCCTTCCGGATGGTGCGGTGCAGCAAACAACTTGCCCCTGCAGGCAGCCATGTGAAGCGCGAACAGCGATCCGCCCCGTGGTTCGAAGATATCCAGCGTCGCGCCCGGCCGCGGATTGATCTCCAAGAGCCAGATACTTTCGCCGTCGACCAGAAAGTCGGCGCTGTTGAGCCCGACCAGCGAAAAAGCCGCTGCAAGTTTGTGAACAGCGGCGTCGAGCAAGTCGGCGACAGCCGGCGTGACCGTCGCCGGCCGTACCGCGCCGCCATAGCGGTACGGCTGACGCGATGTAGGCGAAGACCATTGCGCGCTGAACCCGAGCACGACGGCGTGCTTTCCGTCGGAGACAAACAGCGCCGCGATCGGCGTTCCCGACATTTTGCGCTGATAGTACATACCGCCGCCGGCGCTGTGCGGGTGCAACGCCGGTTTGACATGGCCGCCGCCGGCACCGCCTCTGCGCTTGACCAGCCAATCGGCCGGCGACGGCGGCGGCGACAACGACAGGTCCGGGCATGGAATGCCCAAGCCGGCACAGGTCGCGGCAAGCTGCTCGGGATTTTTGACTTTGGCAACGGTCTCGGCGTTGTTGCCGAAGAGCCGCCATCGCTGCGCCAGGCGATCCAGGAGGTGCGTCCTCATCTCGAATCCGGTGCCGTAGACGATGCCCGCGGGCGGGCGCTGTTCGCTCAACATTTCCAACACGCGAAGGAGGTCTTGCTCCTCGATCCCGCGTGCGAGGTCTCCGGCGAGACGGACATGGGCATACGCCGCGGCCAACGTATCCTGATCGCCGAAGAAATCCGTCACCAGCGGCAGATAGCCCCCGCGGCGGGCGGACGCTGCGAGCGCACGGCCGGAAATCGCGGCGATGAGGATCGCGGGCCCGCTATCCGGCAAGTTCGCGGGCAAGGGCAAACGCTTCGCGAAAATCGAATTGGACCGGCTTCGCCGCTGCGATCATTTTCTGAAACAGGCCGAATTCGGTTTTGTACTTGATGTTCCCGATGGCGAGCGGCCCCAGTCCCAAGGCGCCCGTGGCGGTGAGCGCGACCCCGTTAGCCTGCATCTCGAGGCCTTCGATGCCGGCCGGCGGCACTGCGTTGACGTCGGCGGCGATCAGCAAATGCCTTGCCTCCCCGAGTTGCGCCTTCGACAAAATCTGGACACCGGCGCGGCCGGCGCACAGCGCGGCCTCGGCCCCGGCCATGACGGCCGACTTCTTGGCCTCGTCGCTGCCATCGGCCGCGTGCATGTCGACGCCGAACCGGGCCTTTATCTCCGCCGCGCTCTCGCTGACGCGCTTGACGCCGTCATAACCCACCATGCTGACATCGCTGCCTTCGAGCGCCGCGATCACCGCCGCGGCGTAGCCGACGACGCCCGTCGCTCCGAACACGGCGACCTTCAGCCCTTTGAGATCGCGCTGCTTTTTATCCTTCAGCACCTTCTCGACGCACGCCACCATCGCCGCAGCGGTTGTGAACGACCCGGCGGGATCGGCAAAAAACGAGATGCCGAATGGCGGCACCAACGCCTTCTTCGCCTTCGCCATCATGTCGAGCGCGAGCGTCGCGTTCTTGCCGCCGAAAAACATTCCGGTGCGCGCACCGACCTTGGGCGGCCGCGAGAATATCGCGTCCTGAACGAGGCCGGTCACCTCGTCGACCGTCACATCGGTATAAGTGAGCACCGCGTCGTAGCCGGCATCGAGCGCCATGTTCACGTCGAACGGGCTCAGGTGTTTGGTCGGCGTTACCATATGAAGGATATTCTTGTCGGCCACGGCCTCCTCCCAGCATCGTTTGCTAGCGTCGTTTGCTAATGGCCGCACTCATGCTCGTGCGCGTGAGCGATGATCTCCGCGCCGCGATTAAGCCCCTTGCAAACCCGGATGTCCAGACCCCGGCCTGTTGCGTGGTCACCCGCAATTACGGCAAGCCGGTGCGCCTCTTCGGGCGACGGAGCAAACGCGAAGCCGGTAGGGCCCCAGGAACTTTGACCAATGCCGAAGGCGCCGGCGACATCCAAAGCGTCCAGAATGGCGGCGACATCAGAGCTGGTGAAGCGCGATCCCCCCTGCGCAGAGGCAAAATAATCGCCGAGGCGAACCTGCAGTTCCTTGATCGCGGCGCCGAAGCTCACGAGGTCTTGCTCGGCAAGCGCCGGCAAGGCCTGCATCAGGATCAGGCGGCAAATGTGCGCGGCATCTGCATCGGACATCGGCGCGAGCGCCGCAAAAGTCGTCACTTCGTCGAGGCCGTGCAGGCCGCGATATTTCGGGTCGAGAACAACAAGAACACGCCAGCGGTCGGGAAACGGCAAATGGCTGATGATCGGCGCAGGCTTAGCCGAACGACCGCGACCGCCGTCGACGACCAATCCGCCGCGGGAAAAAAGTCCGATGCCGATGCCCGAACGCGTTCCGCGGCCCAGATTGAGCGCATCGCCCTCGACATCGAGCGACCGGTTGTGTAGTCGGCGCAAGCCGGCGGCCACCGCAAGCGCGAGCTGCGTGCCGGAACCGAGGCCGGCATGAGCGGGAGCGACTTCCGCAATGTCCACCGCGTGGCCGTCGTCCAGCGCCAGCGCCCGCTCCATCGTCTGCAGGTATTGCCGCACACGATCGCTCTCCGGACCAGAGACGTTGCTGCGCGTTGCTCTTCGGATCGTGATCCTTGTTCTCAGGTCGCTGATTGCGAGCCCGATGCTGCCGAAGCGCCGGCCGAGCCCGCCATTGAGATCGAGAAAACCGAGGTGCAGCCGCGCGGGAACGGTGACAGTCACACTGGCCGGCCGGGGAACGCCGTCGTGCAAGTCTCGCTCCCGAAAAATTGCTTTTTGTCCGATTTTTCGAATGGTCTACACTGCGTTATCTTGTTTGCGTTGGCAATGGGGCGTGGAATGACCAACGCCGAAACAACGAACGAGCGGAGGAAGCATCCATGGCCGAGGCCAAAGAAGAGCGGACCTATTCGGACCAAGAAATTCAGGAGCGCCTCGAGCGCGAGCTGCCGCATTGGCATCTCGAAGGCGGCTGGATACGCCGCAAGTACCGAACCCACAGCTGGAAGGGAACCTTGATGGTGATCAATACGGTCGGCCATCTGGCCGAGGCCGCATGGCATCATCCTGACATCACCGCGTCCTACGCCTTCGTCGAGGTGCGGCTGCAAAATCACGCCGCCAAAGGCATCACCGACAAGGATTTCGAGCTGGCGAAGAAGATCGAAGACGTCATCCAGTGGCAGCCGGGCAAGGCCGGCGGCGCGCTCGAGGGCACGCCGGAGAAAGATCAGCGCTTCGCCTATATCAAATACGACGATTGATCGGACATCATCAGACAGACGGCAATCGAACGCCGAACGCTCCGTATGCAATTGAGGAATCCGGGACATGGAGCATGCGTGGATCGCGGGCAAGGCCGCACCGCTTGACGCCGCCGTCGCGGCGGCGGCCAAGCTCCTTGCCGCCAGCCGTCAGCCGTTGATCGCGGGCCTCGGCACCGATGTCGCGGGCGCGCGTGCCGCGCTCGCGCTGGCGCGACAGACCGGCGCAGTCATCGACCACATGGATTCGGCCGCCTTGGCGCGCGACGTCGAGGCGATGCGTACCGCGGGCCTGATGCTGACCACGCCGGGCCAAGCGCAGCTCTATGCCGACACGCTGCTGGTGGTCGGTCCGGGTCTCGTCGAAGCGTGGCCGGAACTGCCGCAAAAACTGTTCGGAAAAATACGGCCGGCCGAAAGCAACGCGGATGGCGAGCGTCGCATCTTTTGGCTGACTCCCGGGCGCGATTCCACGACCCTTGCGGCCACCGGAACGAGCATGACGGCAATCGGCAAGGAACCACGCGACCTGCCGGTCCTCCTTGCCGCGCTGCGGGCGCGCATCGCCGATCGGCCGGCGGGCAAGACGCGCGTCGCCGCGGCCACGCTCGACGAACTTGCCACTAGGCTCAAATCGGCACGCTTTGGCATCGCCGTCTGGTCGGCCGCGTCCCTCGATGCGCTCACGATCGAAATGTTGTGCGGTCTCGTCAGCGACCTCAACGCAACGACTCGCTTCTCCAGCCTGCCGCTCGCCCCCGCCGACAACGCGATCGGCGTGCTGCAGACCTGCGGTTGGACCAGCGGATTTCCGCCGCGCACCGGATTCGGCCGCGGCTTTGCGGAGCACGATCCGTGGCGGTTCGACAGCCGCCGTCTGGTCGCCAGCGGCGAGACCGATTGCGTACTTTGGATATCAGCTTATCGCGCGCAGGCGCCGGCTTGGCGCGAGACGCCGCCGACGATCGCGCTGACCGCTCAAGGTGCGGTTTTTCGCCCGGCGCCGAGCGTGCAAATTCAGGTCGGCCGCCCCGGGGTCGATCATGCTTGCGTGCAGCATTTAGCCTCGACCGGCACGCTCGTCGCCGTCGAAGCGAGTGCGCCGAGCGGCATCGTTTCGGTCGCCGACGCGATTGCGCGCATCGCTGCCGCCCTGCCCGGCCATGGAGAGCGCCCATGCTGACGCGGCTCGCCGGCGGGCGCGTCATCGATCCCGCCAACCGTCGCGATGCCGTCGGCGACGTCTGGATGCGCGACGGCAGGATCGTCGCGGCGCCGCAGGGCGGGCGCGCCGATGCGACTTACAATGCCGCCGGCAAGATCGTGATGGCCGGGGCCATCGATATCCACTCGCACATCGCCGGCTGGAACGTGAACAATGCGCGGCTGCTGCTGCCCGAATTTCAGGACGCGGCGCCCGGAGGCGCCGCCGCTACGTCGTGGTCAGGCAACGGCTGGACGGCACAGGCGACCGGCAGCCTTTATGCCGGCATGGGATTTACGACGGTCGTCGAGCCGGCGGTCTCGCCGCAGCATGCCTTGCAAGCTCATCTCGAGCTGACCGACATCCCGATCATCGACAAGGCGACGCTCGCGATCCTCGGCAATGACGATTATCTGCTCGGCCTCTTGCACGCCAAGGAGAGCGAAACGGCCATTGCGGATTATGTCGCTTGGACGCTCGAGGCGTCGCGTTCGCTCGGCATCAAGGTCGTCAACGCCGGCGGCGCGGCGGCGTTCAAGGAGAACGTCCGGGCGTTCTCGTTCGACGACGTCGTGCCGTCCTACGGGGTCTCGTCGCGTGGCATCGTGAAAGCCCTGCAGCATGCCGTCAATGCGCTCGGCGTGCCGCATCCGCTGCATGTTCATTGCAACAATCTGGGCCTCGCCGGAAACGTCGAGACCGCGCTCGCCACGATCGCGGCCGCGGAAGGGTTGCCGCTCCATCTCGCGCATCTGCAATTCTATGGCTACGGCAAGGAAGGCGAGCGAGGATTCTCCTCGGCCGCCGCCCCGCTCGCCGCGGCGGTGAACGCGGCCAAGAGCGTGACGATCGACGTCGGCCAGGTCATGTTCGGCCAGACCGTGACTATCTCGTCCGACGTGTTGCGCCAATTCAACGCGCGCAATCAGGCCCGGCCGCGAAAATGGGTCATCTTCGACGGTGACGCCAATGGCGTCGGTCTCGTCCCCTACGAGTATCGGCGGAAAGACTTCTACAACGCCATGCAGTGGGCGATCGGCCTCGAACTATTCCTGCTGATCGAGGATCCGCGACAGGTCTATTTCACGACCGATCATCCGAACGGCGCGCACTTTCGTACCTATCCCGACATTTTCGCCCTGCTGATGAGCCGGGATCTGCGGGCGCAATGGATGGCGGAGCTGCCGGCGGACGCGATCAGGATGACGACGCTGCCGTCGATCACGCGGGAATATTCGCTGACCGAGATCGCCACGATGACCCGCGCCGCGCCGGCAAAGCTGCTCGGCTTGACCGATCGCGGGCATCTCGATGCCGGTGCCGTCGCCGATGTCGCCGTCTACGACGACGACGCCGACCGCGCCAGGATGTTTCGGGCCGCCGCCTATGTGTTCAAGGACGGCGAGTTGGTCGTGCGCGACGGCAAAGTGACAAAATACCGCTTCGGCCGCGCGCTGACCGTCCGGCCGGAACGCGACCGCGCTATCGATCGCCGCATGAAAGCCTATTACCAGGATCGCTACGGCCTTTCCGACGACGTCATCAAAATTCCCGAGCACGCGCTCGGCCGGCCCGAACCGTTCGAAGTCGTGCCATGCGTGTCCTGACCATCAAAGGTGTGCGCATCGACGATACTTTTGCCGAAGCCTTCGGTATGCGGGCGACCGCGCTGACCATCACCGCCGACACCGCACGCTGGGCGCGCGAAGCGGCGGCGAACATGACCGGCTTTGCCACCTCCGTCATCGGCTGCGGCTGCGAGGCGGGGATCGACTGCGCGCTGACCGGCAAAGAAACGCCGGACGGGCGTCCGGGAGTGCGAGTCTTGTTGTTCGCGATGTCGACCGCCGAATTGCAGAAGCAATTGCAGGCGCGGGTCGGGCAATCCGTGCTGACGAGCCCCGGCTCGGCCTGCTACGCCGGACTGGCGGGCGAGGAAAAACTCAAGCTCGGCAACGCACTGCGCTATTTCGGGGATGGCTGGCAGATTTCGAAGCGCTTCGGCGCCAGGCATTTTTGGCGCATTCCGGTCATGGACGGCGAATTCGTTTGCGAAGCGACGACCGGGCTGACGAAGCAAGCGGTCGGCGGCGGCAACCTGCTCATCATCGGCCGCACGACCGGTACGACGCGGGCCGCCGCCGAAGCCGCCGCAGCCGCGATCGCCAAGGTGCCGGACGCGATCGCGCCGTTTCCCGGCGGCATCGTGCGCTCCGGCTCGAAGGTCGGTTCCAAATACAAGGGCGTGCGCGCCTCGACCAACGATGCGTTCTGCCCGACCTTGCGCGGCGCCGTGAAGTCGTCGCTCGACGCCGAGGCGGGATCGGTGCTCGAGATCGTGATCGACGGGCTGACCTCGGAAGCGGTCGCCGCGGCCATGCGCGCCGGCATCGCCGCCATCATCAAGCTCGGTCCGCAGCGGGGCGCCACCCGTATCAGCGCGGGAAACTACGGCGGCAAGCTCGGACCGCATCACTACCATCTGCGGGACCTGCTGCCGTGAAACCGCTCGTCCTCACGCTGCGCCAGCGTCCCGAGCAGCGGCTCGATCTGTCGCCGCTGGTACCCGACCGCCTTGCCGGCAAGACCGCTGGGGAGATCGAGCGCATCGAAGTGCAGACCACGCGCCGGCGCGTGACCGTCGGCGAAATCTTCCGACTGAAAATGGGCGATGCCGAACAAATTCGCATCGAGGGCGGGTGCGACCGGCTCGACCATGTCGGTCAAGCCATGACCGGCGGCGAAATGGTTGTCGAAGGCGATGTCGGCGTGCAGGCGGGACGGTCGATGGCCGGCGGCCGCCTGACGGTACGCGGCAACGCCGGTCCTTATGCCGCCTCCGGCATGAAGGGCGGCGTGCTCGAAATTCTCGGCGCGGCAGGCGATTTTCTCGGCGGCCCGTTGGCGGGAGAGATGGCGGGAATACGCGGCGGCATTGTCGTCGTCCACGGCCGCGCCGGCGCGCGGGCCGGCGACCGCATGCGCCGCGGCACCATCGTCATCGAGGGCGAAGCTGGCGCCTACCCCGGTAGCCGCATGATCGCCGGGACGCTGATCGTGGGGCGGGAAGCCGGGGCTCTGCCGGGCTTCCTCATGAAGCGCGGCACCATCGTGCTCGGCGAAGGGGCTAGCGCGCTGTCGCCGACATTCGTCGATTCCGGGTGGCACGAACTCCTCGCCATGCGCCTGCTGGCGGGGCTCATCGAGCCCTACAGCAAGCGCGCCGCTACCTTGCTGCGGCGGCCGCTGCGGCGGCTTGCCGGAGACATGGCGGTACCGGGAAAGGGCGAGTTGTTGGTTGGAAACCGGAACTAAGCTGTTGCGTATCTATTTAGCTCGCGGAATATGCTGGATAAATCTCACGGAGCGACGTCATGGACATTATCGCGATCGTGGTGACGGTTTGCGCGCTGGCGCAGCCGGATCACTGCGAGGACCATCGCCTCGAATACGCCTGGCAGGGCTCGCTGAAGCAATGCGTGATGAGCGCGCAGCCCTATATCGCCGAATGGATCGGCGACCATCCCAAATGGAGCGTCAAGAGCTACCATTGCGAATTGCCGCACATGAAGTCGAAGGCCGATGCTGGCGGACCGGCGCGCCAAACGTGACGCGTTTCTCGCCAAGATCGGCACCCGTCCGGTCGTCATGGGAATCCTCAACCTGACGCCGGACTCCTTTTCCGATGGCGGCCGGTTCCTCGCCGCGGAGGCGGCGCTCTCCCACGCGCGGCAGATGGCGGCCGCCGGCTGCGACATCGTGGATGTGGGCGGTGAATCGACCCGACCGGGCGCGGTGCCGGTCGCCGAGGCCGACGAAGTCGGCCGCATCGAGCCGGTTCTGACCAGGCTCGCCGACGCGCTCGACGTCGCAATTTCGATTGATACGTACAAATCCGGCGTGGCTCAACGCGCGCTCGATCTGGGCGCGGTCGTCGTCAACGATGTCTGGGGACTGCAAAAGGACCCCGCAATGGCCGAAACGGTTGCCGCCGCCGAAGCGGCGGTCGTGATCATGCATAATCGCGTCGACAAGGATGCCTCGATCGACATCATCGCCGACATCAGGCGTTTTTTCTCCCATTCGCTCGCGCTCGCCGCGGCGGCCGGCATCGCACGATCGCGCATCATCCTCGATCCGGGGATCGCGTTCGGGAAGACGGCGCGTCAGAACGTCGAAGTCATCGCGCGCCTGCGCGAGCTGATGGATTTCGGCTGCCCCATCCTCATTGGCTGCTCGCGCAAGAAATTTCTCGGTTCGCTCGTCGATGGCGGCACCGAGGCCGAGCTCATCGGCACCGTCGCCGCCAATCTGGCTGCGTGCGCCGCCGGCGCTTCGCTGTTTCGCGTTCACGACGTTGCCGAGCACGTCGCCGCTCTGAAGGTTTTTGACGCCATTCGGCGGCCTCGGTCGTGACCGGCGGCGTCGGCGATGCAGCTTGACTTGCGCAGCTTGACTTGCGCAGCTTGACTTGGGCGGATGCGGCAATTTGTCTCACCTCGCCATCAGGACGGCCGTGGCCGGTTCCAGCAAGTTCCATTCATTCAAAACACTCAAACACAAAAGCCAAATTGAAGCTTTGGAAAGACCGGGAAGGAGGCCGCTCATGGGTCGCACTGCACGCTCGCCCATATCACGTTCGCTCGTATCTGGCATCGCGCTGCTCGTTGCCGCTGCCGCCTACGCGCACGCGGCAACAGACGAGCTCAACGATTATCCGACCTCGGCGCGGGTCGACTACGTGTTCGGGTGCATGAAAGCCAACGGCGAGACACAGCATTCGCTCGAGCAGTGCTCCTGCTCGGTCGATATCGTCGCTTCAATCTTGCCTTACGACCGCTACGTCACCGCAGAGACCGTGCTGCGCATGACGCAGGTGCCGGGAAACCTCGGCACTCAGTTCCGTTCGACGCAACAGGCGCAGACCGCCGTCGAGGATCTGCGCCGCGCCCAGGCGGAAGCAGAGGTCCGTTGCTTTTAGAGCATGTCCCGCAAAAGTGGAAACCGGTTTTGCGAAAAGGACATGCTCATCAAACAGCAAGAGATCGGCGCTACCGAGAACGGCGCTAGGTGGCCGGCTCGACCGGCCACTCGCCCTTGAAGACATGGCCTTCGGTGTCGACCGCTTCGGCGCGGAACTTCGCTGCACCATTTGGCCGGTAGGCGAAGCGGATGTTCGGATCCTCCGAGATGGAGATGCCGCCCTCCATGTCGATGAGCAGCTCGTCGCCCTGCCAGACCCGCAATTCGCTGACGATGAACAGGGGAATGTACAGGAGCGATACCTGATCGCGCTGCAGGCCGGAATTGTTCGGATGACGGATCATGATCTGCGCCTCGCGGGTCACGTTCGCCGGCGCCACGCCCGGCGGGGCGAATTGGCGAAACCGCATCAGCCCCAAACTCGCCTTTTCAGCGTCCGGGTTCTTCGCCATCGGGGCTGAACAGCCACCCGAGGCTTTGACGTAGGTGTCGACGACGTAAAGCCGCCCGTCGCTCAGCTCGGCAACCGCGTGCACATCGGTGTAGGCGTTGACGCGCACGCGCGTCGAAATCATGGTCACGCCGGCGCCAACCTTGAACGTAGCGGCAACCGGCGCCGGATTTTCGTCGATCACCAGCGTGAAGGCCTTCACGACGCGGGTGTCGCCGGGCGGCAGCGTGGCGCGCAGTGTGACCGGAACAATCCCTGCATCTTCGGCCCGCGCCGGCATCTCGATCGCGATAAGGCCGCCGCCATCGGCCAACGGGCGATCATTGAAAACATCGCCGGCGAGATCGGGCCATGGATGGTCGGCCTCGGCCGCTGACGGTTGGCGCATGCCGGCGCATGAGATCGCGGCAACAGCTCCGATCACAAAAACCGCACGTAGGCTTGCCGCACGCAAGCTTGTACCGATCATCGTTCTCTCCCTATCGCCAGGATGACGATTGAAGTTGTTCATTCCCATTCCAGTTCGGAATAGGCCGCTGTCGCGTTACGCGCATTATATGCGTCGAAAAGCCGCCAGTGAGCTTTTTCCGCGGCCCCCGCAACTCTTGCAGCTTCCGCCAGCGGCACGCCGCGCTTGATCAGATCACGGCAATCGGCGGCCAGCCGCTCGAGATAGGCGCGCTCCGCGGCGAGCGCGCCGGGCCACGCCGACACCGGCCCATGCCCCGGAACGACCTGCTTGGCCGGCATCCGCTCGAGTTCGTCGATGGCCGCAAGCCAGCCGCGGATGCTGCCGTCGAGCACGGGCACGTGCTGCACGAACAAAAGATCGCCCGCGAACAGCGTGCCGCTCGCCTCGTCCAAGACGGTGAGATCGTTGTCGCTGTGCGCGGCGCCCCAGGCCTCGAGGGCGAGGCTTCGGTTCCCGAGATCGAGCTTGATCTCGCCGTCGACGGTCAATGTCGGCGCCACGATGCGCACGCCGTCGAGCAAGGTTCCCATATCGGGCCGAAAGGCTTGGAGATAGTACGGCCCATGCGCCGCCAGCGCGCGCGGCAAATTGTGGTGGCCGACAAAAATGGCTGGCGCCGTGAATGCTGCATTGCCGAAAACGTGATCCGGGTGGCCATGGGTGTTGATGACGTATTTGATCGGCTTTTCCGTCACCCGACGGACGGCGCCGAGCAGACGAAGGCCCTCGCGCAGGCTGCCGCCGGTATCAATCACCGCGACCGAATTGTCCCCGACGACAAATCCGACATTGGCGATCGCGCCCTCATTTTCCGCGGCCATCAGCGCTATCGCACCGATGTGAACATAGACGCCGGGCGCCACTTCGCTGACCGCAAGCGGATCGATCGCCTCTTCTGAATAGGTCAGTGTTGCTGTCGTGATTGGGGGCAACATCCCAATCAAGAAAGCGAGGATCGCTGCGCTCAAATAATGGCCATGGAACAAGTTAGGCCTGCAAATATGGTCTTTCGACGATCGCATTATCTGTTCTTAAGCTCCCGCAATGCAGCATTGCGCCGGTCTCGGGCCAAAAATTGGGCAAACAGCATCCCGATGAAATTGTCATGCGAATTGCTATTGCGCAAAAAAACAGGCGGGCATACAATTTTTTAGGTTTCCGGCTTCAAGGGCGCCAGCTTTTTAGGGAGGGCTGGCGTTTCTTCGCAGGCTTAGGCGGTTAAAGAGAGAGAAAAATCTCCTCAAGACCGATCGACGCCGTGACACGCTGCCGGAAACGTTCCCCAGGCATGGGTTTGCGCCGTGAGGCCGGCTCGCTGTGGGCTTGTTCGCATCGGTGCAGTCCTACAAACGTCTTAGGGAGGACACGCGATGCGTTATCGTTCACTTATGCTTGGCGCCTGCATAGGCGTGCTCGCGGCATTTGCCGCCGGCTCGGTCTATGCCGACGCAGATCTCGACAAGGCGGCGAAGAATCCGGCCAATTGGGCGAAGCCCCGATTGGACGACGCCGCGACCGCTTACTCGACCTTGAAGCAGATCAACGCCAGTAACGTCGGCAAGCTACAAGTAGCGTGGACGTTCTCGACCGGCGTGTTGCGCGGTCACGAAGGCGCGCCGCTGGTCATCGGCAACATGATGTACGTGCATACGCCGTTCCCGAATATCGTCTATGCACTCGATCTCGACCACGATGCAAAGATCGTCTGGAAATACGAGCCGAAGCAGGATCCGGCCGTCATCCCCATCATGTGCTGCGATACGGTCAATCGCGGCCTGTCCTTTGGCGATGGCAAGGTGTTCCTGCATCAGGCCGACACCACGTTGGTCGCGCTCGACGCCAAGACCGGCAAGGTCGCGTGGTCGGTCAAGGACGGCGACACGGCCAAGGGCGAAACCGGCACGTCGGCGCCGTTCATCTACAAGGACAAGGTCCTGGTTGGCACGTCGGGCGGCGAGTTCGGCGTGCAGTGTCACGTCACCGCCTACGACATCAAGGACGGCAAACAGGTGTGGCGCGGTTACTCGGAAGGGCCGGACAACCAAATCCTGGTCGACGACAAGACCACCGCGCTGGGCAAGCCGATCGGCAAGGACTCGAGCCTGAAGACGTGGCAGGGCGATCAATGGAAGATCGGCGGCGGCTGCACGTGGGGCTGGATGGCCTACGATCCGCAGCTGAACCTCGTTTACTACGGCTCCGGCAATCCCTCGACCTGGAACCCGACGCAGCGGCCGGGCGACAACAAATGGTCGATGACCATCTGGGCGCGTAACCTGGACGACGGCGTCGCCAAGTGGGTCTATCAGATGACGCCCCACGACGAGTGGGACTATGACGGCGTCAACGAGATGATCCTCACCGATGAGCCGATCGGCGGCAAAGAGCGCAAGCTGCTCACCCATTTCGATCGCAACGGTCTCGGCTACACGCTCGACCGTGAAACGGGCGAGCTCCTCGTCGCGCAAAAGTACGACCCGGCCGTCAATTGGACCACCGGCGTGAACATGGACAAAAACTCGCCGAACTATGGCAGGCCGTCGGTCGTCGCCGAGTATTCGACCGAGCATGGTGGCCCCGACCACAACACCACCAACATCTGCCCGGCGGCGTTGGGTTCGAAGGACGAGCAGCCGGCAGCCTATTCGCCGCAGACGCAGCTCTTCTACGTGCCGACGAACCACGTCTGCATGGACTACGAGCCGTTCAAGGTGAGCTACACGGCCGGCCAGCCCTATGTCGGGGCGACACTTGCCATGTATCCGCCCAAGGGCGAGTCCAACATGGGCAACTTCATCGCCTGGGACGGCAAGACCGGAAAGATCGTCTGGTCTGATCCGGAGCAGTTCTCGGTGTGGTCCGGCGCACTCGCCACCGCTGGCGGCGTGGTGTTCTACGGCACGCTCGAGGGCTACCTGAAGGCGGTCGACGCCAAGTCGGGCAAGGAACTCTACAAGTTCAAGACCCCGTCCGGCATCATCGGCAACGTCATGACATACGAGCACGGCGGCAAGCAGTACATCGCCATACTGTCGGGCGTTGGCGGCTGGGCCGGCATCGGCCTTGCGGCCGGACTGACCGACCCGCACGCCGGCCTGGGCGCAGTGGGCGGCTACGCCGCGCTGAGCAACTACACGGCGCTCGGCGGACAGCTCACCGTGTTCACGCTGCCCTGAGCCAACGCGAAGCTGATCACCAACGCCTCCGGCGCGCCGCCAAAAGTGGCGCGCCGGAGGTTCGTTGAAATCTCCGTTTTCGCCGCGTGCAAGGAACTCAACCCGTGAAATCATCATGTCTCGGCGCGGCCGCGCTTGTGCTGGCCACGGCGCTTCTTTCCCATGCCACCGCAGCGCTGGCCGACGGATCGGGCGATCCGACCGCGGTCAAACAAGAAGACGGCAAGTATTACGACAAGGACGGCAATCCGACCTACAAGGTGCAGGCGGACGGCACGGTCGACTGGTACACCTATTCCGGCTTTCGCCGTTACCATTCCGAATGTCACGTCTGTCACGGACCGGACGGCTTGGGCTCTTCATATGCCCCCGCGATCAAAGACTCGCTCAAGACGATGAGTTACAACGACTTCCTCGGCGTCGTTGCCGCCGGAAAGAAAGAGGTGAACGCGGCCCAGGATCTGGTGATGCCCTCGTTCGGCCTCAACAAGAACGTGATGTGCTACATCGACGACATCTATGTGTACCTGCGGGCACGGGCGAACGACGCCGTCGGCCGGGAGCGGCCCGCCAAGCACGAAGAAAAGCCGGCAGCGGCCACGAAATGGGAAGATTCGTGCATGGACTCCGGCCATTGAAGGCCGATCAAAAGAAACGGGCCATTGCAAAAGGGCGGACACGATGACGAGGGCTACCGTATATCGCCTATCGACGTTCGTGATAGCATTGAGCGCAGCGCTCGCGACCGCTGCGCCGGCGACGTCGCAAGCACAGACCGCCGGTGCCGCCGACGAGGGCCTCGAACTCGTCGACCCCGACGTGCTCCGCGTCTGCGCCGATCCGAACAATCTGCCGTTCTCCAACGAGAAGGGCGAAGGTTTTGAAAACAAGCTCGCCGAGCTGTTCGCGGCAAAGCTGGGCAAGAAGCTCGCCTACACCTTTTATCCGCAAGCGACGGGCTTCGTGCGGATGACCCTGAATTCGCATCGCTGCGACGTCATCATGGGCTATCCCCAAGGCGACGAGATGGTGCAAAACACCAACCCCTACTACCAGACCGCCTACGCGCTGGTTACCAAAAGGGCAAGTCCGCTCGAAGGAGTCGAGGCGCTCGGCGATCCGCGCCTTGCGGACAAACGCATCGGCATCGTCGCGGGTACGCCGCCGGCGACTTATTTCGTCGCTCACGGACTGATGGCCAAAGCCAAGCCGTATCCGCTAATGGTCGATACCCGCGTCGATTCCTCCGCCGCCGCCATGATGAAGGACTTGGCCTCGGGTGAGATCGATGCCGGCGTGCTCTGGGGGCCGATGGCGGGATATTACGCTGCGCGGGCCGATCCGCCGACGCATGTGGCGCTGCTTCTGAAAGACACCGGCGGGCCGCATCTCGTCTACCGCATTACCATGGGCGTTCGCCGTTCCGATCAGAATTGGAAAAGACAGCTGAACAAGCTCATCGCGGAGAACCAGCCGGCCATCGACGCGCTGTTGCTCGGCTTCGGCGTGCCGATTCTCGACAGCGCCGGCCGGCCCATCACCAGCGACGCATCGATCCAGAAGCCGTGATTGGCCGGCTTCTAATCCTCGCGACGCTTGCGGTCGCCGCCACCGGTTCTCAAGCACGCAGCCAAAGTTCGCCGCCGGAGCCGGACGGCTACCGGATGGAGGACTATCGCGGGCCGGTGCCGGCGACGCTGGCCGGCGCGCGCGTGGTCACGACGGGCGAGGCTGCGGCGCTGTGGAAAGCCGGCGCGGCATTCGTCGACGTGCTTCCCCGCATCCCGCGACCGGCGAATCTGCCGCCTGGAACGATCTGGCGTGAAAAGCCCCGGATGGACATTCCGGGCAGCATCTGGCTGCCGGATACCGGCTATGGCGCGCTGGCCGCAACGACCGAACGCTATCTGCGCCACGGCCTCGACCGCATCACGGGAGGCGATCCGGCAAAGTGGCTGGTCATCTACTGCCGGCCGCTCTGCTGGATGTCCTGGAATGCCGCCAAACGCGCGCTGATCATGGGTTACCGCAACGTCGCCTGGTATCCAGATGGCGACGAAGGCTGGGAGGCGGCCGGGCTGCCGCTCGAGGAAGCCAAACCCGCTCCGGCGGAGGGCGAGTAGGGAATTGTTCGTTACCGGACGAAGGTCCCCAGCTGAAACTCCCGTTGCAGCTCGGACCAGCGCCGACCGCATTCCAGCGCGCCGGGCACGTATTCGGAAGGCACCTCCAGATAGGGCGGCCGCGGCGGGCCGGGATCGATCAATCCGGCGGCCTTGAAGCGCAGATGCGCGATCTGGATGCTGTAGTCCATGAACCGCGCCAAGTCACCGCCCGGGAACATTGGCGCTTCCGCCCATTGCAGCTTGTCGGAGATCGACTTCGCCAGCGGCCAGTCGCGCGCCGCAATCGCCCGCGACAACGCGACGATCGGCGTCGGCGCGCACGCGACTCCCCCCGACCAGCAAGCCTTCGCCAGCTCGGGATGCAGGTGCGCGACCGAATACCAATCGGGCGCGAGCGGCAGGATGCGCATCTTGTGCCCAACGGCGAGCAGGTCCGATTCCAGATTGGGACCGCCGACGTGCTTCGCCGCCACGACCTCGGGAATGGTCGCGAGCGCCTGATACGCTGCGGGCGAAATCTTGCCCTTGAAGGCAAGCGGATTGTCGTAGACGATCAGCGGCACGCCCGGCATTGCCTCGGCGAGGTCACGGTAATAGCGGACGATGCCGGCGTCATCCAAGGCGAGCCACATCGGCCGGCCGACGAACAACCCATCGGCGCCGATGTCGAGCAGCACACGCCCGCGCGCGATGGTGTCGCGCGTGTTGAGCGTCGTGACGCCGGCGAAGACCGGCCGCTTCCTTTCCTTGCACGTCGCGACCACGCAGGCGACGAGATCGCGCAGCTCTTCGAAGGTGAGCGTCGCGCATTCGCCGAAGGTACCTGTCGTCATCACGATATCGACGCCAGCGTCAATAACGAGCCGCACCATCTTCTCGGTTTCGGCGAGATTGACCGTGTTCTTGGCGCTCCAGGAATCGCCGTCGGGCGTCGACGGCGAGGGCACGATGCCCAAAACGCCGGTGATGTCGTCAATCGTCAATTTCATGGCCGCACTCCTATTTGCATTTGCGCCGCTTCGCGGTCCGGATTGGCCCGATGCTCACGGCGGTCGGCGGCTGTCCCCATGGTTTCGGTGGGCGCCGCCTGTCTGCCGGCGACGGTCACGTAACGATCGATGAGGCTTCGCTCGTGCGCGAAAGCGGCGGCATCGCCCTGCCACGCCACCTTGCCCTTTTCCAAGGCGCAGTGCCGGTCGGCGATCTTCGCCATCGATGCGAGGTTCTTGTCGACGACGAGCATCGACAATCCGGTTTGTTTCAGCTCGGCAAGACAGTTCCAGATGTCGCGGCGGACCAGCGGCGCCAAGCCCTCGGTCGCCTCGTCCAGAATCAGCAGCCGCGGATTGGTCATCAGCGCGCGCCCGATCGCCACCATCTGCTGCTCGCCGCCGGAGAGCTGCGAGCCGAGATGCCGGCTGCGCTCCTTCAGCCGCGGAAACATGTGGTAGACGCGCTCGAGCGTCCACGGATCGGACGCCTGGTGTCGATTGGCGGCGCCACTGACCAAATTTTCGCGCACCGTCAGGTTGGGAAAGATCGCACGCCCCTCGGGCACGAGCCCGATGCCGGCCTGGGCGATGCGGTAATCGGGGAGGCGCGAAATATCCTCGCCGGCAAAGCGAATGCTGCCGCCGCGCAGGCGCAACTGGCCGGTCACGGCGCGGATAGTCGTCGTCTTGCCCATGCCGTTGCGGCCGATCAAAGTCGCCACTTCGCCGCGGCCGATGTGGAAGGACACCGAGCGAAGGACCTGAATCGTGCCATAGCCGGCATCGATCGCTTGCACGTCGAGCAACGGCGTGGTCATGCCGCCGCCTCCTCTTCTTCGTCGCCGAGATAGGCCAGGCGCACGGCGGGATTTTGCTGGATGTCCGCCGGCGATCCAGTGGCGATGGAACGCCCGTAGACCAGCACCGTCACGCGGTCCGCCAGAGCAAACACCGCATCCATGTCATGCTCGACCAGCACGATGCCGTACGTGCCTTTCAGCCGCGCCAGAAACGCCACCATTTCCTCCGCCTCGAGCCCGCTCATGCCCGCCAGCGGCTCGTCGAGCAACATCACCTTCGGCTGCAACGCCAAAATCATGCCGAGTTCGAGCTGCCGGCGCTCCCCATGGGCGAGATTCGCCACCCGGAAATTTTGCTTGGCGCCGAGCCCGATCTGTTCCAGCACAGCCCGGGCCGGCCGGGTCAGGCTCGCGTCGCCGCGGACGTCGCGGGTAAATTCATAGTTGCGCCGGTCGCGGGCCTGCACCGCCAGCATGACGTTCTCCAGCGCGGTGAACTCCTGGACCACGGAGGTGACCTGATAAGAGCGCACCAGTCCCATCGATGCCCGGCTGCTGGTGGACGCTCGGGTGATATCCTGACCGTCGAAAGCGATGCGGCCTTCGTTCGGCGCGATCTCACCCGACAACAGATTGATGAAGGTCGTCTTGCCGGCGCCGTTAGGGCCGATCAGCGCATGCACTTCGCCGTGCTTCAGGTCGAAATCGATCCGGTCAGAAACGACGATGCCGCCGAACCGCTTGACCAGTCCGGTGACCGTCAGCAGGGGAGTCGTGGGAGTCATAGCTTGTCCCCTTCGCCGACGAGCGTGCCGTAGAGGCCGCGCTTCATCACGAGCGCGGTCGCAACAATGAACAGCCCGAGGAAAGCGAGCCAGTGGGCGCTGACGAAGGCATCGGCGCCGCCCGGCAGGCCGAGGTCGATGCCCGACAGCTGGTCTTCGATGAGCAAAAGCACCACCGCCCCGACGATCGGCCCAATGACGGTCGCCATGCCACCGAGAACCACCATAACGATGAGCTCGCCGGAGACCGTCCATTGCATGTAGGCGGGCGAAACGAAATGCGTGAGGTTGGCCTGCAGGATGCCGGCGATCACGCAAATCATCGCCGAGATCACATAGGCGATCAGCTTGAAGCGGAACGTCTTGAAACCCAGCGCCACCATGCGCTGCTCGTTGAATTTTGTCGCCCGCAAAACCATTCCGAAGCGCGACACCACCAGGCGCGAGGTGAGCAGCGCGACAGCGGCGAGCAGGACGAATGCGACGTAGTAGAGGACGGTCGCGTTGGACAGGTCGAACGGGCCGAAACGGCTGCTGCCGGCGATCTGCAGGCCGTCCTCGCCACCGTAGCCGCGCAGGCTGACGGCGGACACATAGGCCATTTGCGCGAACGCGAGCGTGATCATGATGAAGGCCATTCCGCTGGTGCGCAGGCTGATGGCGCCGAGCACCAGCGCCAACAGGCCGCCGGCGCCGAGCGCAATAGCGATATGGGCCAATCCGTTGTCGAGGCCGTGCTGGGTGGCGATCCCGACCGCATAGGCGCCGAGGCCGATGTAGAGGGCATGGCCGAAGCTGACCAGGCCGCCATAGCCGAGCACGAGGTTGAGGCCGATCGCTGCCAGCGCCATGATCACGATGCGCGAGGCGATGGTGACCAGATAAGGACCGCCGGCGAACGTGGCGATGAACGGCACCGCCGCCAACGCGGCAAAGAGCACGAGCGCGGCGGCGTGCCGCGGCTGCATCCGGCCGAGCCGGGCGGCTCGCCCGGTCGCCGCCGCCGTGCGTTCCTGCTCATTGAGATGCAGGCTGATCGTCATCGCCGGCGTCTCATCGGAACAGGCCTTGCGGCCGCACCGCGAGCACGATCGCCATCAACACGTAGATCGACATCGAGGTGATGGTGGCGCTGACCGCCTGCGCGTAGGAGTGTTCCAAGAGTTGGCGCAGCAGCATGGGAAGGAAGGTGCGGCCGACAGTGTCGACGACGCCGACGATCAGCGCCCCGTAAAAGGCGCCACGCACCGAGCCGATGCCGCCGGTGACGATGATGACGAGGGTGAGGATCAGGATCGGTTCGCCCATGCCGGATTGAATGGCGACAATGGGACTGGCCATGACGCCGGCCAGACCCGCCAGCGCCGCGCCCAATCCGAACACCAGCATGTTGAGGAGTTTCACGTTGACCCCGAGCGAGCGCGTCATCGCCGGGTTTGCCGATGCGGCGCGGATCACGATTCCGGTGCGGGTCTTGTGAATGAGCAGATACAGCGCGCCGGCGACCAGAACGCCGACGCCGAGCACGGCGAAGCGATAGGGCGGATAAGGCAGGCCGACGAGATCGATCGGCTGCGCAAACAGCCGCGGCATTTCCATGGACAGTGCGGCGGGTCCCCAGACAATGCGGACGACCTCGTTGAAAAATAGAATGAGGCCGAAGGTCGCCAGCACCTGATCGAGATGGCTGCGCGAATACAGCCGCGACATCACCAGCCGTTCGACCACGACGCCGACCATCATGGTCCCGAGCACGCCGGCTGCGGCGGCGATCAGGAACGAGTGCGTCTGTCCGTAAGCCGCCGCCGCCAGATAAGCCCCCATCATATAGAGCGAGCCGTGCATCAGGTTGATGCAGTTCATGATGCCGAGAACCAGCGTCAGCCCCGCCGACATCAGAAACAGCAGGACGCCGAACTGCACCCCGTTCACCAACTGCGCAATCACGAGCGCCGTCGTCATCTCTGGCCTCTTACGACCCAGGCGATCTCAGTTCGACTTGCACCTCGCGGCATAGGTGTCGCGGTAGTTCTTGAGCGGCGTCGCAACGGTTTCCAAGCTGACTCGGCCTTTGGCGTCCTTTGCCACCTGCTGGACATAGATGTTCTGGATCGGAAAATGATTGTTGGCGAATTTGAAATCGCCGCGCACCGAGGGGAAATCGGCGGCGGCCAGCGCCGCCATGAAGGCGGGCTTGTCGCTCACATTGCCTTTGACCTTGGCGATCGCGGAGGAGATGAGTTGCGCGGCGTCGTAGCTTTGCGCCGCGAACATCGTAGGAATGCGGTGGTATTTCTTCTCGAACTCGTCGACGAACTGCCGGTTGGCGGCGTTGTCGAGATCCGGCCCCCAGACCGCGCCGTTGTAGACGCCGAGCGCCGCATCCTGCAAAGCGCCGAGCGTCGAGCCATCGACCGCGCCTTGCGACAACAGCGGGATCTTCTTGATCAGGCCGAGCTGGTTGTATTGGCGGACGAAATTGATGCCCATCGCGCCGGGATAGAACACGAAGACCGCGTCCGGGGCGGCGGCGGCCACTTGGGTCAGCTCGGCGAGATAATCCGGCTGCTCCATGGCGGTATAGACCTCGTCGACGATCTCACCCTTGTAGGTGCGCTTGAAGCCGGCAAGGAAATCCTTGCCGGCCTGATAGTTGGGCGCCATCAGATAGACGCGCTTGTATCCCTTGTCGTTCGCGAACAGGCCAAAACCCTCCGCCATGCTGTCGAGCTGAAACGAGGTGATGAACTGGTACGGCGAGCACAACGGGCCGGCGATCGGCGAGGGCCCGGCGTTCGAGCCGATCAGGAAGACGCCCTTCTCGGTGACCGGCTTTTGGATCGCCATCATCTCGTTGGAAAACGTCACGCCGGTTATGATAGGCACCTGCTCCTTCTCGATCAGCTTCTGCACGATCTGCACCGCCAGCTCGGGCTTGAGCTGGCTGTCTTCCTTGAGAATCTCGACCGGCACGCCGCCGAGTTTGCCGCCATTGTGTTCGACGAACAGCATGAAGCCGTTGTACTGGTCCTGGCCCAGTAGGGCCTGCGGTCCGGACAGGACGCCGACAAAGCCGATTTTGACCGGCGCCTGCGCCTGCGCCGTGCCGGCGGCCGCAGCGGCGATCACGATCGAGACGGCGGCGGCAAAAATCGTGGAAACGCGCATGAATAGCCTCCCGAAACAGCCGTTTGCCGGCCTTTGACGATTTACTTAGGTTCCTATCTATTAGGTTCTCAGATTTATCGACACGCGCCATTCAAGTCAATAGTTTGGGCCTGAGGCGGCGCACCGGATCCGCGCCGGCCGCCCGGCCGCCGCCCTGACGGGAGAAACGACACTCATGGCAAAGAAACGAATTCCGTCGGCTGAACTGGCCAAGCCGACAAGGCCGGCGCGCCGGTTGAGCGACGATCTTGACGAAAGCATCGGGTTTTTGATCGCCGACACCGCGCGCGCGGTGAAGCGCGCGCTTTATCTGCGCATCGCGCAGCACGGCATCCGCGGCGGCAGCTGGTTCTGCCTGCGGGCGCTGTGGCAGGCCGACGCCGTCACCCAACGCGAGCTGAGCGGCACGCTCGGAATCATGGAACCTTCGGTGGTGGAGATGCTGCGCAGCATGGAGCGCGAAGGTCTGGTGCGGCGCGAACGCGATGCCGACGACCGTCGCAAAGTCCGCGTCTATCTCACACCGCGGGCGAAAAAACTCGAGGAGCCGTTGCTGGCGATCGCCGATCATGTCAACGCGATCATGCTGGGCGGCATGGCGGGAGCGGAAGAGACGCGGCTCAAGCACATGCTGACCGCCATCCGCGCCACCTTGCGCCGCGACATCAGCGCGACGGCCGCCGGCGTCGCCGGCAAGGACAAGAGGCTGGCGCTCGCCGAGCCGTCGAAGTTCGACGCCGACATTGCCAAGCCCGGCCCCAGCGACGGCCGCAACGGGACCAAACGCTCCGCTGCCGCGGCGACGCCGACGCGCGCGGTGGGCCTCAAGGCTCGTCGAACATGATGCGGCGATAGAAGTCGTAAAAACCGCGGATCGGCCCTTCCGACACCATGTCACCCGCGACCGGCGGCTCGATACCGCGGCCGCCCAGTTCGACGACGCAGTCGCCGTCCGGATTGGGTTCCATCCCGGCGCGCGAGAACTCGAAGACTTCCGTATCGTCGATGGAGATCAATCCGGCGGCGCCCACGAGATTGGCCAGGCGGACCCGCCGCTGCGTCATCTCGGCATCGTCGGTCTCATAGCCGAAATAGGTCCAAGACAGCTCGAACTTGTCGGGTCCGACCGGAATGACGTTGCGGAACTGCAGCAGATTGTTCTGCTGCTGCAACGTCAGCGCCGGAAACATCGTCACGATCTGAATCGTGACGTCGTCGGGATACTCCTTCACCGTCGCCAGCGGCCGCATGTCGTTGAGGACGAAGTTCTGCCGCAGCGAGCGCATCTCCTCGGTGCCGTTGACGTCGCGCACGTCGTTGCGGATCGAGGAGACGACATTGTGAGCGTGCGTACGCTCGTCCTGCAGCAATTCGCCCTTCTGGTCGATGCGGTAAAGCCCGAAGCTGATGAGAAACACGTGCAGCAGCGTGGCGTGATAGCTGTCCTTCATGTTTTCGGGGTAAAGCTTCCAGTTGGCGTGGATCAGCTGGCGGTGGTGGCCGAGCAGCGTCAACTTGCGGCCGTCGAGCACGCGCAGCAGCCGATCGTAGATCTGGTCACCGAGATATTGCCGCAGCGGCAGGGCGTTTTCGTCGAACGTGGCGAACACCGCGCCGTTGACGGTCTCGACCTTCAGCTTGCGCAGCCCGTGGTTTTTCAGGTCGAAGTCGGCGGGAAAGCCGCCCTTGCCCTTGACGCCGCGGCGGAACGGCACGCCGAGCAGGTTGCCCTTCATGTCGTAGACCCATTGATGGTACGGGCACATCAATTCCTTGCTGTTGCCGGTTTTCTTCTGGCAGACCTCGGCGGCGCGGTGGGCGCAACTGTTGAGTACCACGTTGACGCCGCCGTCGGCGTCGCGCGTCATCAGCACGGAACGCTCGCCGACCCTCGCGCGCATGTAGTCGCCGGGATTGGGAACCTCGCATTCGAGCCCGATGAACGACCAGAACGGCCCGTAAAAGATGCGTTCCAGCTCGCGCTCGTACAGCTCGCGGTCGGAATAGACCCAGTTGGGGATGCGCGAGCAGTCGGCCGACGGCCATTGCCACTTCCGTGCGGCGCCCGGCGTGCGGATATTGATGTTCATGAGCGTGCTCCCAAGTTGCTGTCGTTCAAGTGCCCGGCATTCAGGTGCCCGTGCTGGTTTGCCGCCGTTTTTCAGACCGGATAGATGACGGTTGCCGGCAACAGCTCGCTGTCGTAGACGGCGACGCGTTCGGCGAATTTCCAATCGGCCTGCGAGATGTCGATGCGATCAAAACTGCGCCCGACCATCAGCAGCGACGAGACCTCGTCCACCAGCGTCTGGCAGACGGTGAACGAACTGCGCGTATGCAGAATGCCGCCGGCGCGTTGGGTGATGCGGATGCCGGAAAATGTCAGCAGGACCGAGCGCGGGGCGAATACCATGGTGTTGCGGATCGCGGTCATGCGATCGATCAGGCCGCCGCGGCTTTCGGCCAACATGATGGCAATCGGCAGGCCGCGGTCGCGATTGGCGCGCGGGATGATCTGGTACAGGCATTCGTCGGTGAAGAAATCCGGCCATTGCTCGATGGCATCATCGCAGATGCATTCGGCATAACGGGCGTAGAGGTCCTCGACCCTGGCTTTGAGCTCCGGCGCCACCGGCGTGTCGATCGTCTCCGGCCGGCATTTTGCCATCGTTTCCATTGTCCCCTGTCCTTTTGTCTTTGTGCTTTTGTTTGTTTGCGGTACGCGCCGCTCACGTCATCACTTTCGCGAGCGCGACCTCGATCTTGCCGTCGCGCTCGCGTATCGGATGACATTCCAAATCGCAGTCGATCGGCTCGCCAAGGCCTTTTCCCGTCGCCACCTCGAAACGGCCGCCGTGCAACGGGCACTCGATCACCGCGCCGTCGAGCCAGCCGTCGGTGAGCAGCGCCTGTCCGTGCGTGCAGAGATTGTCGGTGGCAAAGAGCCGACCTTCGACGCGGTAGATCGCCAGCAAATGGCCGCCGACCTCGACGGCCTCCATGGCGCCGTCCGACAACGCGTCGCTCGTGGCGACGACCACCCAATCACGCTCGTCCGTCACGTCTTTGCTCCATCTGTCGTGCGCCGAATCTGCTCGGGCGCTGCACGCTCTCCGCCCGCCGGCGACGATCAATCGCGCCAGGCCTCGGTCAAAAGGCCGAGACGCCGGTAGACCTCGCGGTTGCTGACCATGAAGATGCGCGCATTGTCGGCGCTGGCGCGATGGCTGACCCAGGCGCCTTGCGGCACGGTGAAAACGTCCTTCGGCTCCCAATTGATCGTCTTGCCGCCGATCTCGCTCGCGCCGCCGCCTTCGACCACGCAGCACACCGTGCTGGCGGAGGAGCGGAACGCCCGCGTCGGCTTTGCCGCTTCCAGCTCGACCAGCGTGCAATCGATGAGTGACATCACCGGCCCGCCGCTCAGCGGGTTGACATAGCGCGCCCGCCGCGACCCGTCGGCGTCTTGCGGCGCGGCCTCGAGCGCGGTCACGGCGTCCGTCCAGGGATAGCGGAAATAGGGGGAGTAGGAGCGCTCGTCGGCGTCGATGCAGGGCATGACGCCGACCGCGGCAAAGGCCGCATCGTCGCATTGCGGCCGCAGATCGCGCACCGGGCCCGGCTGGAAATCGTCGGTACCGAGCGAGAGGTGAAGCGCGACATCGAGCACGTCGAGCCAGATCGTCGGCGCGGTGCCGCTCGACACATGCTCGTGCCAGCACCAAGCCGGGGTGATGATCAGGTCGCCCGGGGTCATGGCGCAGTGTTTGCCGTCGACGATCGTCTCGCCGCCGTTGCCTTCAAGCACGAAGCGCAAGGCGTTCATCGAATGCCGGTGCGGCCGCGCCCGCTCGCCGGGCAACAGCATCTGCAGCGTCGCATTCAGCACCCCTGCGGTCGCCTCGTCCTCGGCCGACTTCGACTTCGGATTGACCAGCGAGATGACGCGGCGCTCGACGACCTTGGGTGAGCGCACCTCGGCGGTCGCCATCATGATCGGCCGGGTTTCGTGCCACGGCCAGAGATGCGCCTGTTCGCGCGCCACGTCGAGCTTGTGCGCGGTCGGGCTCTCCCAGAGCGGGACCATATACGCGTCCTGCATCGCCTGACGGAGACCCGGAGGAGTCGGATTCGCAGCCTCGGCTGGCGCTGTACCGGCACGCTCTTTGACGGCTTCCATGACGTTGTCCTCCATATTGTTCGTTTGGTTGGCTTGCCTATTCGACGGCCTCGCGTCGCGGGCCGGCATACTTGACCGCCACCGTGCCCGGCCGCGGCCGGGCAGACCGGCGCGGCCGCGCCGCGGTCGATGCGGCCACCGCCCGGCGCCCCGCGGCCGGACCTGTTGCCGCCAGTCCCTGACCCGCATGGGTCGTGACCAGCACCCAAAGGTGGCGCAAGAAATCGGCGCGGTCCGCCGGGGCAAGCGGCGACAACAGCCGCTGCTGCGACGCTTCCGCGTGTTCGTAGACGTCCCGCACCAGGCGGGCGCCGGCCGCGGTGATGCGGAGCCGGTTCGAGCGCCGATCGTCCGGATTGCTTTGCTTCGAGATCAGTCCGGCTTCGCTCAATCGGTCGACCACCCGGACGATGGTCGTGCGGTCAGTATCGGTCGCCTGCGCGAGCGTGACCTGATCGATGCCGGGCTGGTGCTCGATCACCTGCAACGCGCCGTATTGCACCGTGGAAACGTCGAACGCCGCGGTCGCCTCCTGAAAGATGCGCACCGAAATCTGCTGCAGCCGGCGGATGAGAAAGCCGGGCTTGGTGAAAGGATCGAACATCCGACCGCGAATTCCTTCTGAACCTAAACAATCCTATGCTGATAATCACTGGCGGGTCAATATGCTCCCGGCCGCGGCCGACGTAGGATTATGTTCCGATCGCGCGGAAATTTCGGCAACGGCTCGGCATCAATAGCGGATCAGCAATTTGGGAATTTGCATGTGTTTCTTTGCATGGTCGGCAAGGATTCCACTGTTTTTGTTTTTTAGGAAATTCGAGGTTTCTCAGGGGTGTCGGGAGCAGCCGCGAAGGACCGGCGTGACCGCCTGCGCGAGCAGGGAATCGAACGCGCCGCGTGCTTGTTCCGGCATCGAGGTTGGTGTGCAATTAGCCGTTCCCGCGCCGCACCATGAAGCGGGTCGATGCGGCCCATGTCGACAATCAATAGCCGCATCATTCGCCACGTGTATTATGATGTGATCATTGCGGCGCGCACCGCGCGGCCGTGTCTCCTTCATGGCATTCGTCGTCCGTCAGCCCATCACGCCTGACGATGACGCTGCGGGAAATCTCGCCATTGACGGCAAGATGAGGTGTCGATGTCGGAATGGCAGTATTGTTGCAAGACGACCGAAGTCAGCGAAGGCAAGCCGATCGGCAAGGAGATTGATGGCGTCCCCATCGGCGTATTCAAGGTCGGAGACGAATGGTACGCGCTGAAAGATGTCTGCCCGCATCAATACGCGCTGCTCTCCGAAGGCTATCAGGATGGCGACGCCGTCGAATGTCCGCTGCATCAGGCCTGCTTCGAGATCGCGACCGGTAAGTGCCTGAGCGGCCCCTCCGATCGGGATGCGGAAACGCTCGCCATCAAGATCGAAAGCGACGAGATTTTCGTGCGGTTGCCGCCGTCAACCGAAAGAATAACGCCGGGATGACGGGCGGCGGCGGAGCCGATCGACAAGAACACGCGCTATTTGCTTCCCCCGAGCTGCAGAGCGGACGATGAAGAGCACCCCTCCCTTTCGCGCCGATCATGTCGGCAGCCTGTTACGGCCGGAATCCCTGAAACGGGCGCGGCGGCAATTCGCGGCGGGCGAGATCTCCGAAGACGATTTGCGTCGTATCGAAGACGACGCAATTCGTGCCGTCATTGTGGCGCAAGAGGCCGCCGGCCTCCAATCGGCGACCGACGGCGAGTTGCGGCGCGAGTCCTGGTACGGCGATTTTCTCGAAGGCTTGGACGGGCTCGAGCTGTTCCGTCCACAGGAGGGAGCGGCTTTCAAAAGCGGAGCAAGCAAAGCGCGCGGTTTCCGATGCGTCGCGCCGATCGGCTTCTCCGGCCACCCGATGCTCGGACATTTTCAATATCTGCGCTCGCAGACGCGGGTGATGCCGAAGGTCTCGATCCCGGCGCCGAGCATGGTGTTCTTTCGCGGGCTGGCAAACGTCGTCAATCGCGACGTCTATCCCGACAACGAAGGCTTTCTGCACGATCTCGGCGATGCCTATCGCCGCGCGGTCCGCGCGTTCGGCGAGGCGGGCTGCAAATACCTGCAGATCGACGATGTGTCTTTTGCCTATATCTGCGATCCGAACTTCCAGCGCACGATCGCGGCGCAAGGCGACGATCCGGCAAAGATGCCCGCCCTCTACGCCGGATTGCTCAACGCGGCTATCGCATCGAAGCCGCACGACATGGTCGTCGCGGTCCACACCTGTCACGGCAACCGACAGTCGAGCTGGATGACCGAGGGCGGATACGAGCCGGTCGCCGAACTTCTTTTCAACGAGGTGCATGCCGACGCCTATTTCATCGAGTATGACGACGAGCGCTCCGGCGGATTCGAGCCGCTGCGTTTCGTGCCGAAAGGCAAGACGGTGGTTCTCGGGCTTGTGACGTCGAAATTCGGCACGCTGGAATCGAAGGACACGCTCAAACGCCGGATTGAGCAGGCGGCGAAATACATTGCGCTTGACCAGCTCTGCCTCAGTCCGCAGTGTGGCTTTGCCTCGACCGAGGAAGGCAACCTGCTCGCCGATGCTGAGCAATGGGCCAAGCTCGCGCTTGTGGTTGAGACCGCGCGCGAGGTTTGGGCCTAGGGCTCTGCCGCTCCCGCGTTGCCAGGCATGACCGCCGTCGATCCACCCCATGCGCATTTTGAATTCGCGACCGGGCGCCATTAGCGGTAGCACATTATTTGAAAGCTACTACTGCCTTGTTCTTACGGCGTTTTCAGCCATGTTCGGCCTCAGCCGCACGAAACGCAGGGTAATCGGAATGGCCTGAACGACCCGACGGTAACGCCGGCGCGGATCAAGTCGAACGGACCCCAAGAGTCCAATCCGCCAATTCAGAAGGGAGGAACCCAATGTCTATCGGGAAAGTGTGCGTGCTCGCACTCTCGTTGTCGCTGTCTTTGCCGGCGGTCGCGGCGGAGCCTGTCAAAATCGGCGTGATCACGACATTGTCGGGGCCGGGCGGCTATCTCGGCCAGGATGCGCTCGACGCGTTCAAGCTCGCCATCGTCGACGGCAAATTGGGCGGCGTTCCGGTGCAATTGCTCAGCGAAGATGCCGCGATGAATCCCGGCAATGCCAAGCGCATCGCCGAGCGGTTCCTGCAAGCTGAAAAGGTCAAGATCGTCACCGGCACGATCTTCACCAACGTCGCCGAAGCCATCGTCCCCGACGTGCTCGAGGCCGGCGCCTTCTATGTCGGGCCGAACTCCGGGCCGACGGAGTTTTCCGGCAAAGGCTGCCACAAGAATTATTTCACGGTCGGCTTCCAGACCGCGGTGCCGCATCGCGCGGCGGGGCTTTACGCCAACAAGCTCGGCTACAAGAACATGTTCCTGCTGGTGCCGAACTACCAAGCCGGCAAGGACGCCATGGAAGGCTTCAGGCAGACCTACCAAGGCAAGATCGCCGGCGAAATCTACATCAAGATCGGCCAGACCGATTTCTCGGCGGAGCTGGCGCAGATCCGCGCCGCCCAACCCGACGCGCTTTGGATTCTGCTGCCCGGCGGCCTCGGCATCAATTTTCTCAAACAGTACGGATTGGCCGGGCTCAATCAGACCATTCCGATCGTCATCGCCGAGCCGGCCTTCGACGACCGCATGATGGCCGCGACCGGCGACGCCAGCCTCGGGCTCAAGATCGTCACGTTCTGGAACGGCGACTTCGAAAATGCCGCCAGCAGGAGCTTCGTCGAGAACTTCAAAAAGACCTACGGCCGCACGCCTACGGTCTACGGCGCCCAAGGCTACGACACGGCCCAGCTGATCGCGAGCGCGCTGAAAGCGGTCGATGGCGACCTTTCCGCGCAGGACGCCTTTCGCGCCGCCCTCGTCAAGGCCGACTTTCCGTCGGTCCGCGGCCGTTTCGTCTTCGGCAACAACCACCAGCCGATCGAGGATTACTACACCTCCACCGTGGTCAGGGAGAACGGCGTGCTGAAGATCAAGACATTGGATCCGCTGGTCGCGAATTATCGCGATCCCTATGCCGACCAATGTAAGATGTAGCGGCCCCTCTGGTTGGACGTTGCGCTGGTGCAACTGTTTGTCGAGCAGCTTCTCAACGGCGTTCAGTTCGGCGTCATGCTGTTCCTGATGGCGGCCGGACTGACGTTGATCTTCGGCGCCATGGGGGTCATCAACCTGGCGCACGGCTCGCTGTACATGATCGGCGCCTACGGCGCGGCATTCGCCGGAGCGCGAACCGGCTCCTTCGTGCTGGCGATCCTCGCCGGCTGCGCGGCCGCGGCGCTTGCCGGGGTGCTCATCGAGCTGGCCGTCATCCGCCGGCTCTACACGCGCAACCATCTCGACCAGGTTCTCGCCACCTTCGGGCTCATTCTGTTTTGCAACGAAGGCACGGCGATGCTGTTCGGGCGCGAGCCGCTGTTTTCGGAAATCCCGCCGCAGCTGACCGGCTCGGTGCCGTTGCTGTTGGGCATCACCTATCCGGTGTACCGCATTCTCATCATCGCCGTCGGGCTCGTCATCGCGCTGCTGCTCTATCTCCTACTGCAGAAGACGCGGATCGGAATGCTGGTGAGGGCCGGCGCGACACACCGCGACATCGTCCGCGCCCTCGGCGTCAGCATCCGTGCCTTGTTCACCCTGATCTTCGGCCTGGGCGCGTGTCTCGCTGGGCTCGCCGGCGCCATCGCCGGCCCGCTCCTCTCGGTGCAGGTCGGAATGGGCGAGCAGATATTGATTCTGACCCTCGTCGTCATCGTCATCGGCGGCGTCGGCTCGGTACGCGGCGCTTTTGTCGGCGCGCTGATCGTCGGCGTCACCGACACGATGATTCGGATTTTCCTGCCCGGCTTTCTGCTATTATTCCTCAGCAATACCGAGGGGGCCGACGCGTTGGCCGCCGGCCTTTCGTCGATGAGCGTCTATCTGTTGATGGCCGCGGTGTTGCTGTGGCGCCCGCGGGGGTTGTTCGCGGCCTATGACTGACGCTGTGAAACCGGGCTTGCTCGGCGCCCTCGCGCCCGCCGCTGAAGCCTCGCCGCTTTCGGCCACCCGTCCGGTCAGGCGCCTGTTGATCGCGGCTTTGGTGCTCCTCGTCGCGCTGCCGCCGCTGTTCACCTATGCGCTGGGCGAACCCTATTTGATCGCCTTGGTCAGCCGCATGGTCATTCTCGGGCTCGCCGCGGTCAGCCTCGATCTCGTTCTCGGATATGGCGGCCTGATCAGCTTCGGCCACGCCGCCTTCTTCGGCGTCGGCGGATACGCGGTCGCCATACTCGCCTTCCACGCCCGGCACGGCGACAAGTTCATCGGGTTGATCCCCAGCAGCAGCGACATGCTGGTCACCCTGCCGGCGGCGGTGATTGCCGCCGCTCTCGCCGCCGCGCTCATCGGCGCGCTGTCGCTTCGCACCAGCGGCTTCCCGTTCGTGATGATCACGCTCGCGCTCTCGCAGATGGTCTATTTCATCTTCGTATCGCTGAAGATTTACGGCGGCGACGACGGCATGAGCATGCACGGGCGCAATACGCTCGCCGGCTTTTCCTTCGCCGATGCCACGACCTATTACTACCTCTGCCTCGTGCTGTTCCTGCTCTTTCTCTTCGTGTGCCGCCGCATCGTCGCCTCGCGGTTCGGCCTGGTGCTTCGCGGCTGCAAGGACAACGAGCGCCGGGTCCGCAGCCTCGGTTATCCGACCTACGGCTACAGGCTCGTCGCCTTCACCATCGCCGGCGCCGGCGCCGGGCTCGCCGGCGGCTTGCTGGCAAATCTCGACCGCTTCGCCAGTCCGGACATGCTGCATTGGCAGAATTCCGGCAACCTGATGGTCATGGTCATTCTCGGCGGCATCGGTTCCTTGTTCGGTCCGGCACTCGGCGCGGTGCTCGTCATCTCGCTCGAGACGGTGCTCAGCCGCTGGACCGACCATTGGATGTTCTATCTCGGGCCGATCCTCATCGCGTTCGTCCTGTTCGCTCGCCGCGGCTTGTGGGGGGTCATCGTCGATGTCGCCGATCGAAACGTCTGAGCCCCTTCTCCGCGTCGATGGCCTCACCAAGCGGTTCGGCGGCATTACCGCCTCGGACTCCATCTCGCTCGATGTAGGTGTCGGCGAAATCCACGCGGTGATCGGCCCCAACGGCGCCGGCAAGACCACGCTGATCGGCTTGCTGTGCGGCGAGTTGCGACCAGCGGCGGGGCACGTCTACTTTGCCGGCCGCGAGATCACGGCGCTCTCGGTGTCCCGGCGCGCGCGCCTCGGGCTTGTCCGTTCGTTTCAGATTCCGTCGATCCTGCCGAATTTGACCGTGGCGGAAAACGTGGCGCTGGCTGTGCAGACGACGCTTGGCCGCGGCTATCACTTCTGGGCCGACGCCGGCCGCAACGAGGCGCTGCTGCAGCCGGCGCGCGCCGCGATCGCCGAGCTTGCGCTGGACGGCAGAAGAAACGTCGTTGCCGCCGCGCTATCGCACGGCGAGCAGCGACAGCTCGAATTGGCGATGGTGCTGGCCACCAAGCCGCGTCTTCTCCTGCTCGACGAGCCGCTGGCGGGAATGGGCGCCAAGGAATCCGCCTTCGTGGCGGCGCTGCTCGGCCGGCTCAAAGGGCGTATCAGCATGCTGCTGGTCGAGCATGACATGGAAGCGGTGTTCGCCCTCGCCGACCGCATCACGGTCATGGTCTATGGGCGCGTCATTGCGGTCGGGGACGCAGCCTCGATCCGCGCCAACCCCGAGGTGCAGCACGCCTATCTCGGCGAGGAGCAGGCCTGATGCTCCGCGTCGAAAACTTGGAAGCGGGTTATGGCCGCAGCCAGGTCCTGTTCTCGATATCGCTCGAAATCGGGCCGGGCGAGATTGTCGCCCTGATGGGGCGTAACGGCATGGGCAAAACGACTACCGTGCGCACCATCATGGGCCTGCTGCCGGCCCGCGGCGGCCGCGTCGAATTCGCCGGCCGCGATCTCACGAACGCCGCGCCGGAAGCGGTCGCGCGCGCGGGGATCGGGCTCGTGCCCGAGGGCCGGCAGGTTTTTCCGACGCTTTCGGTGCGCGAGAATCTCGTCGCGACAGCGGCCAATCGCCTGCGGCGGACCGATCCGTGGACGCTGGAGCGGGCATTTGCCCTGTTCCCGCGCCTGCGCGAGCGCCAGCATCAGCTTGCCGCCACCCTCTCCGGCGGCGAACAGCAAATGCTGGCGATCGGACGCGCGCTGATGACCAACCCGTCGCTGCTCATTTTCGACGAAGCCACCGAAGGTCTGGCCCCGGCCATTCGCGGCGAAATATGGCGCTGCATCGAGACACTGCGCAGGCACGGATATTCCATTTTGATCATCGACAAGCAGCTCTCGGTATTAAAGCGGATGGCGAACCGGCACTATATCGTCGAGAGGGGGCGGACCAGATGGAGCGGCACGACCGCCGAGATGGAGGCGCAGTCCGACTTGATCAACACCTACCTCGGCGTATAAACCCGGCCTGACCGGCTGGAATAATGCGGCGGCGGTTGCGAGTTTGCGATGAGTCTGCGGCGCTACAATCTGAACCTGCTGCCGGTTCTCGACGCCCTGCTGCGCCACCGTAGCGTGACCCGCGCCGGCCAGGAACTGGGCATGAGCCAGTCGGCGGCGAGTCACGCGCTGACGCGGCTGCGCGCGCATTTCAAGGACGAACTCTTGGTTCCGGCGGGTGGCGAAATGCTGCTGACCCACCGCGCCGAAGTCATCGCCGGCGCGCTTCCGGAATTGCTCGAGATCGCCGGCCGGCTGCTCGAACGCGATTCCTTCCACCCCAAGCACTCCGTGCGCACGTTCAAACTGGGCACCGCCGATTACGTCGGACTGCTCCTGCTGCCGGAGATCACGGCAAAGCTGCCCGTCGTCGCGCCCGACATCCAGATGCAGCTCACCTGGGACCGCAACGACATGCCGAAGAAGCTGCGATCCGGGCAGCTCGATTTCGCCCTGATGCCGCGCGGCACGCTCGACGAGACCGACCTGCACTCGGAGACGCTGTTCGGCGACGAACTCGTCGTCATCGTCGGCGCCGATAATCCGCGCGTCGGCGACAAGCTCGATCTGGAAACCTTCTGCGCGCTGCGGCACGTCAGCTTCCGCCGCGAGAACACGACGCACAAGGGGTTCGCCGAGATTCAGCTCGCGCAGGCCCGCGTAACGGTACACAACGTGCTGCTCGTCTCCGACTTTCTTTTGATGCCGTTCGTCGTCGCCTCGACTGAAAGCGCCGCGTTGGTGTCGCGCAAGATGGCGGACCGGTTCACGGCGCACGGCATAAGGATTTTTCCGCCGCCGTTTCCGACGGACAAGCTTTACATCGAAGCCCACTGGTCGCACGCGCAGGATTCCGATCACGGCCACCGCTGGTTCCGCGGGATGCTGCGCGCCGCCGCGGAGCGGCTCTGAATCGGAACGCCCGCGTAATTGTGCAATGCGCAATGACGGCGGTTCATGACCTCTATGCAAACTATGAACTTTGGTGCCCAAGACCCCGCCCCTATACCAATTCCAAGCAACATGAAGACGGGCCCGGGCGGAAACAGCTGCGGATGGACGGCGAGTTCAAAGACAAAGTGGCGCTCATTACCGGCGCCGGCGCCGGCATCGGACGCGCCATCGCCCTGCGCTGGACCCGGCAAGGCGGCACCGCGGTCGCGAGCGACGTCGCCGGAGATCGGGCGGAGCGCGTAGCCGCCGAGATTTCGGCATTCGGCGGCCGCGCCGTCGCCAGCCGTGACGACGTGACGGACCCGGCCGCCGCGGCCCGGCTCGTTGAAAAAGCCGTCGCGCAGTTCGGCGGCCTCGACGTTCTCTTCAACGTCGCCGGCGTGAACCTGCACCGGAACGTCGAGGAAATGTCCGATGCGGAATGGTATCGGATCGTCGATACCAACCTCACCTCCGTCGTCCGTTTCTCCCGCAGCGCCATTCCGGAAATGCGCAAACGCGGCGGCGGCGCCATCGTCAATGTCGCGTCGATCGCGGGCGTGATGGGCGAGAACCGTTGCGCCGCCTACACCGCCAGCAAGGGCGGCGTCGTGCTGCTGACGCGCAACATGGCCATGGATTTCGCCCGGCACAACATTCGCGTCAACGCGATCTGTCCCGGCTCGACGCTCACGCCGCGCATCCAGTCCTATCTCGATCAGTTTCCCGGTCGCGAGCGCGAGATGGCCGAGCTGTGCCCGATGAAACGCTTCGCGGACCCCGACGAGATCGCGCAGCCGGCGATATTTCTGGCCTCTTCCGGCGCATCATACATGACTGGCGCCGCGCTGGTGGTCGATGGCGGGATGACCGCGGGCTTTCGCATTCCGCACTTCGACGACATGTGACGAGGGAAAAAATGTCTCGACCAGAACAGGCGTTCGAGGATGTCCGTTGGCCGGCCAGCTTCAACGAAATCCCGAAGGACGTTTTTCACCGTCAGGACGTTTATCGCCGCGAGCTGGAGCGCATCTTCTACGGCCCGATGTGGCACCCGGTCGCGCACGTCTCCGAGGTGCCGGAGAAAGGGAATTACAAGACCATTCAGCTCGGCGAAGCGCCGGTGCTGGTCGTGCGGGGCGACGACGGCATCGTTCGCGCCTTCTTCAACTCCTGCGCCCATCGCGGCACCCAATTGCGGACGTGCAGCCGCGGCACCGGCAAGGAGATCGAGTGCCCGTATCATCGTTGGGTGTTCAGCAATCAGGGCGAACTGATGAGCGCGCCGGGCATGCCGCGCTTTCCGAACGATTTCGCCAAGCAGAAGTTCGGTCTCACGCAACTACGCACCGGCGAGGTGGCCGGCTTGATCTTTGCCACCTGCAGCAAGGACGCGCCGGGACTCGAGGCCTTCCTGGGCGTCGCGAAGGACGGAATCTTCAAGGCGCTCGGGGGCGACGGACGCCTCGAACTCCTCGGCTACCAGAAGGTCGTCTACGACACCAATTGGAAGGAATATAACGACAACGAAGGCTATCACGCGCCGCTGCTGCACAGCGCGTTCCGCCTGCTGCGCTGGGGCGGTGGCAAGGGCACGCAGTGCCAGACGCCGTTCGGCCACCAGGTCATCGAAGCGGAACTGCGCACCAGCCCGAACAACGGCTTTCTCGACGATTACTCGCTGGTCGAGCTGAAAAGCTCGGACGGACAGCCGAAGTCGCACGTCATCGCGCTTTTCCCGATGGTCAATGTCATCAATCACCTCGACACCATCAATATCAGGTTCGCGATGCCGGTGTCGGTCGACCAGACGGAAGTCCACTACGCCTATTTCTCTCATCAGGACGACAGCGAGGCGTTGGCCAAGCACCGTTTGCGCCAGGCCTCCAACCTGTTGGGCCCGAGCGGCTTCATCTCGCTGGAGGACGGCGCGGTGTTCAATCGAGTCCACGTCGGCTCGAACGCGCTCGGGCGCGTCACCTTCGTCAAGGGCGTCGACGATCCGGAGCGCGAAGAGCCGACCGGCGACAATCCGGTCTATGTCGAACAGAACGACGAGGCCGGCAATCCGATCAAGTGGGACTACTATCGCAGAGTCATGGGATTCGAGCGTGAATAGCAACGAAGAACTGGCGCAGATCGACGATTTGCAAACGCGCTACATCGCGGCGTTGAACCGCCGCGACATGCAGGCGTGGCTCGAGTGCTTCGACGAGCAGTCGAGCTACATCTGCATCGCGCGGGAGAACATGGAGCAGGGCCTCGCGCTCGCCTTCATGATGGACGATTGCTACGCCCGACTGAAGGATCGCAAGAAGTTCATCACCGAAGTGTGGGCGGGCACGTTCGAGGATTACACGACGCGGCATTTCATCCAGCGCCTGAATTGCCGGCGCGAAAGCGACGCATCGTTCCATGTCGAAAGCAACTTCATGGTACTCTACACCTCGCGCCGGGGCTTGTCGGAGGTGCTGGTCGGCGGCAGCTACGATGATCGGGTGGCGCTCGACGGCGACAATCCGCGGTTTCTCAGCAAGCGCGCAATTCTCGATACGATCGTCGCGCCGCGCTATCTCGTTTATCCGGTGTAGAACGCGGCGCCGGCGAACGCAGCCGGCGGCAAAAGAGATATTGGGCTGCGACACCAGCGACATCAAAGCAATGCCGGGGACAGCGTGATGGCAGGTGAAGGCAAAGGCGGCGCCTCGCATGACGAAGTGCTGGCGCGGGTTCGCGAATTGACGCCGCGCTTCCGCGAGCGCGCCGCCGCGGCGGAAGAAGCCAGGACGGTGCCGCGGGAATCGATCGATGAACTTTTGGCCGCCGGCATCACCCGCATTTTGGTGCCGCCGCGGTTCGGCGGCTACGGGCTCGGGCTCGATACCTGGTTCGAGGTGGTGCGCGAAATCGGCGAGGCCGACGCCTCGCATGCCTGGTGCGGCAGCCTGATGATCCATCACCCGCACTACATCAGCCAATTTGCCGAGGAAGCGCAGAAGGCGGTCTGGGCCGAAGGGCTCGACATCGCCATTGCCGCGTCGGTCGTCCCCTCGGCCCGCGTCGTCCCGGTGGACGGCGGCTACCAAATCTCCGGCCAGTTCCCGTTCGCCAGCGGCATCAATCATAGCCGATGGGTGATGGTGGGCGGCATGGTCGAGACCGGCGGCGCGCCGCAATGGACGTTCTTTCTGATCGGCCCCGGCACCTTCACGGTCGCCGACACCTGGTTCACGGTCGGCATGCGGGCGACCGGCAGCAACACCGCGGTTTGCGACGGCACGTTCGTCCCGACCAGCCGGACGATCCGGCTCGCCGATCTGCTGGAGGGCAGGGGCCCGGGCGGCGCGCTCAACGCGCATCCGATCTACCGCGCCCCCTTCATCTCCTATGCGCCGTTGACCTTCGTCACGCCGATGCTGGGCGCCGCGCAAGGCGCCTATGCGCAGTTCCGCGATTGGACCAAAACGCGCCGCGGCGCCGGCGGCAATCCCATCGCCGAGATCACCAGCATCCAGGTGCGGCTCGCGCGCGCGGCGGCCGACCTCGACGCCGCCGAACTGCTGCTGCGCCGTGCCGTCGAGACCGCGCAGGCGCCGACGCCGCCGTCCTTGGCGTTGCGCGCGCGTACCATGCGCGATTGCGGCCGCGTCAACGAAATCTGCGTGGCTGTGATCGACACGCTCATCGGTATGAGCGGCACCGCCGGCTTCGCCGTGTCGCATCCGATCCAGCGCGCCTGGCGCGACATCCATTTCGCCGCCATGCATGTGAGCCTCAATCCGGAGCAGAACTTCGCCCATTTCGGCCGCGCCGAGCTGGGGCTGCCGCGGGACCCGAACCAGCCATTCTTCTGATAACAAGAGAACCGGCTTATGGACCTCCAGGAAGAGATCGGGCGGCTCGTCGCGCCGCTGCTGCATCGCAAGCTGTTCGTCTGCGTGAGCGAGCCGGCGGTGCCGGCGGAGCAGATCGTGCCCCATATCCCCGCGCATCTCCGCCATCTGGTCGCCATGGAGAAGAGCGGCGTGCTGCTGGCGAGCGGCCCTTTCATCGAGGGCGGCGAGGTCGGTCTGCGTGCCATGATGATCATCCGTGCCAAGGACGCCGAAGAAGCCCGTCGGATCGCGGGGGACGAGACGCTGCACAAGCTCGGCCTGCGGCGCTTCACGATCGAGGAATGGCAATTGAATCAGGGGCGCATTTCTGTTCAGATCGATTTCTCCGATCAGAAGGCCGGATTGGACAACGTTTAGGGCATGACCAGAGCGGGCGGCCGATTTCATCGCGCAATCGCACAATTAAAAACGGCGTCGTCGTGGCGCGGCGACAACAGGTGTTGCCCGGCGACTTGACTTGGAACGTCGGAGCAATCCAGTCTGCCGCGCCGCTGCCCTGGCTTGCTTCGCTGAGCCAGGCATCAGGCCCTACCCGTTGGCTCTCGCAATGACGCGAACACCCGCCAGCGAAACAGGCGGGAAAAGCAAACCATGACCATCGTCTACGACAAACTGACGGCGCTCGAAATCCCGCCGGTCGAACAGCCCTACGACGCCAAGGACTGCATCCTCTACGCGCTCGGCGTCGGGCTCGGCCACGACCCGATGAACGAGGACGAACTCGCCTTCGTCTATGAAAAGAACCTGAAAGTGCTGCCGACCATGGCGACCGTGCTCGGCTATGGTGGTTTCTGGCTGCGCGACCTGCCGACCGGCGTCGATTGGGTCAAGGTCGTCAATGGCGAGCAGGGTTTCGTCCTGCACCGTCCGCTCGCCGGCGAGGGCACCATCATCGGCCGCACCCGCATCGTCGAAGTGATCGACAAGGGCCCCGGAAAGGGCGCGCTCGTTTTCACCAAGCGCGAGGTCACCGACAAGGCCAGCGGCGCGCCGATCGCGACCGTGACACAGACGATCTTCTGCCGCGGCGACGGCGGCTTCGGCGGCCCGCCGCGCGAGGCGCCGACGCCACATCAAATCCCCGACCGCGCCCCCGATGCTGTCTGCGACCTCGGCACGCGGCCGGAAGCGGCGCTGATCTATCGCCTGAGCGGCGACGGCAATCCGCTGCATGCGGAGCCCGCCGTCGCCAAGGCCGCCGGCTTTCCCCGTCCGATCCTGCACGGGCTCGGCACTTTCGGCATTGCCGGGCATGCCGTCCTCAAAGCATTGTGCGGCTATGACCCGGCCAGGCTCATCTCATTCGCCGGCCGCTTCTCGGCCCCGGTGTTTCCCGGCGAAACCATCCGCACCGAGATGTGGCGCGACGGCGCCGTGGTGAGCTTCCGTGCCCGCGTCGTGGAGCGCGACGTCATCGCCATCAACAATGGCCGCGCCGAGGTGCGGTCGTGACCGACGGCGCCGACCTCGCGCCGATCCGCGAGGCGGTGCGGGCGCTGTGCGCGAATTTCCCCGGCGCCTATTGGCGCGGCCTCGATCGCGAGCGCGCCTATCCGGAAGAATTCGTCGCCGCGCTGACCAAGGCGGGCTTTCTCGCCGCGCTGATCCCGGAAGAGTATGGCGGCAGCGGCCTCACCATGACCGCGGCCGCCGCCATCATGGAAGAAATCCAGGCGTCGGGCTGCAACGGCGCCGCCTGCCACGCCCAGATGTACACCATGGGCACGCTGCTTCGACACGGCAGCGCCGCGCAGAAGGCGCGCTATCTGCCCGCCATCGCCCGGGGCGAGTTGCGGCTGCAGGCGTTCGGCGTCACCGAGCCGACCTCCGGCACCGATACGCTGAGCTTGCGCACCACCGCCGTCCGCGAGGGCGACGCCTACGTCGTCAACGGCCAGAAAATCTGGACCTCGCGCGCCGAACATTCCGATCTCATGCTGCTGCTCGCCCGCACCACGCCGCGCCCCCCACCCTTCCCTCCCCCGCATGCGGGGGAAGGAAGGGCGGGGGCATCGCGCACCGGCGGGCTTTCCGTCTTTCTGGTCGACATGCGCGCGGCGAAGGGCAACGGCCTGACCATCCGGCCGATCCGCACCATGATGAATCACGCCACCACCGAAGTGTTTTTCGAAAACATGCGCGTGCCGGCGGAAAACCTCATCGGCACCGAGGGCGAAGGCTTTCGCTACATTCTCTCCGGCATGAACGCGGAGCGCATTCTCATCGCGGCAGAATGCATCGGCGACGCCAAATGGTTCATCGACAAGGCCGCATCCTACGCGCGCGACCGTGTCGTGTTCGGCCGGCCGATCGGGCAGAACCAGGGTGTGCAGTTTCCGATCGCGCGTGCCTATGTCGGCATGCGCGCGGCCGAACTGATGGTGCGCGAGGCGGCGGCGCTCTATGAAAGCAGCAAGGACTGCGGCGCCGAAGCGAACATGGCCAAGCATCTCGCCGCCGAAGCCTCCTGGGCGGCGGCCGACATGTGCGTGCAGACCCATGGCGGCTTCGGCTTCGCCGAGGAGTTCGACATCGAGCGGAAATTCCGCGAGACCCGGCTCTATACCGTCGCGCCGATTTCGACCAATCTTATCCTGTCCTATATCGCCGAGCACGTGCTGGACCTGCCGCGGTCGTATTGATTGCTCGTCATCGTGAGGTGCTCGGGTTAAAGGGCGAATGGCGAAGTGGCGAATGGCGAGTGGGGGCTTTCTATTCGCCATTCGCCCTAACAAAGATGGAGGACCACCATGGACATCGGCTTCATCGGCCTCGGCAACATGGGCGCGCACATGGCGCGGCGGCTCATCGAGGCCGGACATCGCGTCATCGTTTTATGACACGCGCCAGGAGGCGATCGGCAACCTGGCGGCGCGCGGCGCCATCGCGGCCGCTCGCCGGCCGAAGTCGCCGACGCCGCCGAGACCGTGATGGCGAGCCTGCCGACGCCGGACATCGTGCTCGCCGTCGCAACCGGCGCGGACGGCGTCATCGCCGCTTCGTCGATTTGTCGACCACGGGCGCGGTGATGGCGCAGCACATCTTTGCGCTCATGGCCGCGCGCAACATCGTGCAGATCGATTGTCCCGTCAGCGGCGGCGTCGCCGGCGCGGAACGCGGCACGCTCGCGCTGATGGCGTCGGGGCCGGGCGCGGAGGTCGCGGCCGTCGAACCGGCGCTCGCGGCGATCGGCAAGATGTTCTTCATCGGCGAACAGCCCGGCGCCGGGCAGACGATGAAGCTCGTCAACAACGTGCTGTCCGCAACCGCGATGGCGGCGACGGCGGAGGCCATGGTGATGGGGGCGAAAGCGGGACTTAATCCGCACATCATGCTCGACGTGATCAATGCCGGCACTGGCCGCAACACGGCGACCGAGGACAAATTCGCCAAGGCCGTTTTGCCCGGCACGTTCGATCTCGGCTTCACCGCCGGGTTGATGACGAAGGACGTGAGACTCTTCTTGGCCGAAAGCGGCGCGCTCGGCGTGCCGACGCACGTCATCGCAGCCGTCGGGCGCCAGTTCGAGCTGACATGCACGGAACTCGGGCCGGACACGGACATTTCCGCCATCGTTCAGCCGGTGGAGAACCGCGCCGGCATCAAGCTGCGCGGATCAAACAACGCATCGTAACGAGCGGACCGTTCCGCCAGCACAAGCATTTCATCGAACTGGTATTCATCGAACTGTCCCAATTCGTCTTTGATTTGAATCTGATTTTCGAATGTTTTGCCGCGCGGCGGTGACGATTCGTTTTGTCCCGGCGGGCTATGTCGAAGCCGACTTTCTGTGATCGGCATCACTTCGCCGCCGACACGGGACCGGTAAGGTTTTATTCACTCGAGGAGATGCGGCGGGCCGAGAGGCAACAACGAGACGGCAACAACGAGACGCCCGCTCAAGACGAGTATTTATTTGGAGAATTTGGTCGTCGCCCGGTACCCCTCATCCCCCCCGACCCCAGCCGGGCGGCGACCATCAAGGGGTGGAACTCGGTCCCCATAACACCCCTAACCCTCGTCGAGGGTTGACTAGGCCCGCCCGGACCTCGGTCCGGGCGGGCTTTTATAACGGTCGGTTCTGCAGCATTCTGCGTCACGCAATCTGGCCTGCCACGAGCTGAGGGTGAAGGTTAGATGCCGATAAGTCCCCAAACCGGAGCGAGCCTGCTTGCGGGCTTGCCCGCGCGGCTGACGACCGACCTGTTCGCCAACGCGAGGCCGGTGCGGCTTGCCGCCGATGAAGTGTTGTTCCTTGCCGGCGATTCGGGCGACGGCTGCTATCGCATCGAGAACGGGCTCCTCAAGGTGGCGATGATGTCGCGCTCCGGCGCCGAGCGGATTCTCGCCTTTCTCGGTCCGGGCGCCGTCGTCGGCGAACTCGCCATCATCGACGGCCGGCCGCGCTCGGCCTCGGTGGTGGCCGTGCGCGACACTACGCTCAGCTTCCTGAGCCGCGCCGCGTTCGACGATTTCGCCGGCAAGCACCCCGAGGTCTACAAATATCTGCTGACGCTGATCGCCTCGCGGCTGCGCGAGACGGATTCGGTGATTGCGGCCGGCAGCTTCCTGCCGCTCAAGGGCCGCGTCGCGGTCACCTTGCTCGATCTCGCCGAGCATTTCGGCCAGGACGTCGGCTCCGGCCGCATCGTCATCCGCCAGAAGATCGGCCAGGCCGACCTCGCGGCCATGGCCGGCATCGCCCGCGAGAACGTCAGCCGCATCCTCAACGACTGGAAGCGGCGCAAATTGGTCAGCCGCCTGTCCGGCTATTACTGCCTCGAGAACAAGGCGCAGCTGGAGCGCGAAGCCGAGCTGTAGCGTAACGGCCGGAACTTGCGTAAACCGTCGCGCCATGAAGATGCCCGTCCTGGCGGATTTCCGCCGCATCGTCGTCAAAGTCGGCTCCGCGCTGCTGGTCGATGCCAAGGCCGGCGCGCTCAAGGAATCTTGGCTGCTGTCGCTGACGGCCGATCTCGCCGCGCTGCATCGCGAGCAGCGCGACATCCTGGTGGTGTCCTCGGGCGCCATCGCGCTCGGCCGCGCCGTGCTCAAGCTGCCCGGGGGACCGCTCAAGCTCGAGGACGGCCAGGCGGCGGCGGCGGTTGGGCAGATCGCGCTGGCGCGCACCTGGACCGAAGCGCTGTCGCGCCACGGCATCACCGGCGGCCAGATCCTGGTGACGCTCGGCGACACCGAAGAACGGCGCCGCTATCTCAACGCCCGCTCGACGATCGACAAGCTGCTCGAATGGCGGGCGGTGCCGGTCATCAACGAGAACGACACGGTGGCGACCAACGAAATCCGCTACGGCGACAATGACCGCCTCGCCGCCCGCGTCGCCACCATGGTGAGCGCCGATCTCCTGGTGCTGCTTTCGGACATCGATGGCCTCTATGACGCACCGCCGGCCATCGACGCTTCGGCGCGGCACATCCCCTGCGTCGCCCGCGTCACGCCCGAGATCGAAGCGATGGCCGGCGCGGCCGGCTCGGAGCTGTCGCGCGGCGGCATGCAGACCAAGATCGAAGCGGCGAAGATCGCCACCCATGGCGGCACGCACATGGTGATCGCTTCGGGCCGGGTCGAGCATCCGCTGCAGATGATCTCAGCCGGCGCGCGCTGCACCTGGTTTCTGACCGCGGCCAATCCGGTGACGGCGCGGAAGAAATGGATCGCCGGCGCGCTCGAACCGAAGGGCACGCTGACCATCGACGCCGGCGCCGTCGCGGCGCTGCGCCGCGGCAAGAGCCTGCTGCCGGCCGGCGTCACGCGGATCGAAGGCGCCTTCACGCGCGGCGAAGCGGTCGTCGTGCGCGGCCCCGATGGCGTCGAGATCGGCCGCGGGCTGTGCGCCTATGACGCCGAGGATGCGCAAAAGATCCGCGGCCACGCGTCTGCCGACATCGCTTCCATTCTCGGTTTCGGCGGACGCGCCGAAATGATCCACCGCGACGATCTGGTGGTCGGCCCGAATGTTGACGCGGATCAATAAGGCCAAGCTGATCCAAGCTACCTTGCGCCTGGCAGGCGATGCCGAGGACTTTTTGCAAGGAGCTTGCGATGGCGCGTTCGTTTGGGATCACACTCGCAGCCGCCGCGTTGTCGGCGCTGACTGCACTGGCGCCTGATGGCGCCTTCGCCGGGCACGGTGGCGGCGGTGGCGGTGGTCATGGCGGCGGTGGCGGTGGTGGTGGCGGCCGTGGCGGCGGCGGTTGGAGTGGCGGTCATTGGGACGGCGGCCGTTTCCATGGCGGCGGCGTGATCGGCGTCCCCGTGCCGTATTATTACTATGGGCCTGACTATTATTACGGGCCGGACGAGTATGACGAGCAGGAGGTCGCCGAGCCCGACTGCGTGAGGCTCCGTCGCCATGTTCACACCCGCCATGGCTGGCGCTGGCGGCTCGTCACGGTCTGTCGCTGATTGCAGTTTTGCCGGAATAAGGTGAACCCCGACCGCGGGTGCGGCCGGGGTTCCAACGCCGGGTGATTGAGGGTGAGGGGCTGGGGGGCTTCGCCCGGCGCCGACTAAATAACGCAACCACTGTTACGGGGTTCCGGCGCGGGCGGCGATTTTTCGCGATCCCCCGAATTTTCGTGGTGCGCGGCCGGGAGCCGCCGTCGCCTCGGACTGCTTCGCCGTAGATTTTGCGGCGAGACGCCGCGCCGACAAGGCGCGTGGCGAGGGCGACCGGTTGAGATCGGCCGGAACATTGATGCGCCGGCCGCCGGGCAATTCCACGTAACGCGACAACACGTGCGAGTCGCCGTGCTCGCCGCCGGAGCGTACTTCGATCACGTATTTGGCGCCGACCGGAAAACGCTTTGGCAGGCTGCGCGACAGTCGATCGGCTTGAAGACGATGAACCCGAAGGCGATTTGCTGTGTTACCAGTTGTGTTACTCATGGCACCCTCTGTACCGCTCGCATCACGGTTGAACGTGGAACGCCTTTGGCGATGGGCATGTTCCAACAATTTCGTGACGGCCCGGCAAAGGGCTGTGCATAACTGTGGATAAAGTCGTCGATCGGCCGCCTCGCCGGGCTGCGTCGAACATGGTAGGAAAGCGGCGAAGGCGAGACGGATCAAGGCCATGAATGTTCCCCTCAAAGCAGTCGAGGGCGCCGGCAAGCTCGAAGTGACGATGCGCGAGATCGGCGCGCAGGCGCGCACGGCGGCCCACGTGTTGGCGCTGGCGCCGGCGGCGCAGAAGAATCGCGCGCTCACCGCCATGGCCAAGGCCATCCGCGGCGCCCGCGCCGCCATCCTTGCCGCCAACGCCGAGGACGTGGCGGAGGCGAAATCGGCCGGCACCAATGCGGCCTTCCTCGACCGGCTGACGCTCACCCCCGAGCGGATCGAGGCGATGGCGGCGGGCCTCACCGTCGTCCGCAAGCTCAAGGATCCGGTCGGGACCGTCTTGGCGTCGTGGCGGCGCCCCAATGGTATGCGCATCCAGCGCGTGCGGGTACCCCTCGGTGTCGTCGGGGTCATCTATGAGAGCCGGCCCAATGTCACCGCCGATGCCGGCGCGCTGTGCCTCAAGGCCGGCAATGCCGTCATCCTGCGCGGCGGTTCCGACAGCTTCCGTTCGGTGCGCGCCATCCATGCCGCGCTGGTCGAGGGGCTCATTGCCGCCGGCTTGCCGCCCGCCGCCATCACGCTGGTGCCGACCCGGGAGCGGGCGGCCGTCGGCATGATGCTCGCCGGGCTCGACGGCGCGATCGACGTGATCGTGCCGCGCGGCGGCAAAAGCCTGGTCGCGCGGGTGCAGATGGAAGCGCGCGTCCCGGTCTTCGCCCACCTCGAAGGCGTCTGCCACGTCTATGTCGATCGCAAGGCCAAGCTCGCGATGGCCAAATCGATCGTGCTCAACGCCAAGCTGCGCCGCACCGGCGTTTGCGGCGCGGCCGAAACCCTGCTGGTCGACCGCGCCGGCGCGGCGAAGCTTCTCGAGCCGCTCGTCGCCATGCTCATCGACGCCGGCTGCGAGGTGCGCGGCGACGCCGCGGTCTGCGCCGCCGACCCGCGCGTCAAGCCGGCGAGCGAAGCCGACTGGTCGACCGAATACCTCGACGCCATCATCACCGCCGGCGTCGTCGACGGCGTCGATGCGGCAATCGCCCATATCGAGCGTTACGGCTCGCATCACACCGACGCGATCGTCACCGAAGACAAGGCGGCGGCGGAGAAGTTTCTGCGCGAAGTGGATTCCGCGATCGTATTGCACAATGCTTCGACCCAGTTCGCGGACGGCGGCGAATTCGGGTTCGGCGCCGAGATCGGCATCGCCACCGGCAAGCTGCACGCGCGCGGGCCCGTCGGCGTCGAGCAACTGACGAGTTTCAAATACCGCGTCCACGGCACCGGCCAGACGCGGCCATAAATCGCTCCGTCTTCGCCATGTTCAGCGTGAGCGGGGACGGCAAAATAAGCTTGGGGAGGGGAAGTCTTTCTGAACGGCCATGAATTGTGAGTATCCCCTTCCGCGCGCGGCGGCTCGCGCTCTTCCCTTCGCCGCAAGCGCGGCAATCGACCGAGCAGGTCGCACCCGCCTCGTTCTGCCGCCGCATGCGCCCGGCATGCGCATCGGGCTGTTCGGCGGCACGTTCGATCCCGCCCATGCGGCGCACCGCGGCGCCTGCCTTCTCGCCATGAAGCGCGTCGGTCTCGACCGCGTGTGGTGGCTGGTGACGCCCGGCAATCCGCTCAAGGACACGCGCGGCCTCGCGCCGCTCAAGGAGCGCGTCGAAGCCGCGCAGGCGCTCGCCCACCATCCGCGCATCGACGTCACCGACCTCGAGGCCGAAATCGGCACGCGCTACAGCTACGAAACCATCGCCTACCTGGTGCGCCGCTGCCCCCACGTCCGTTTCGTCTGGATCATGGGGGCCGACAATCTGCGCAGCTTCCACCGCTGGCAGCGTTGGCGCGACATCGCCGCGCTGGTGCCGATCGTGGTCATCGACCGGCTCGGACCGAGCCTCTACGCCACGGCCGGGGTCGCCGGCCAGACCTTCGCCCGGTTCCGCATTCCCGAAGCCGCGGCCAAGCGGTTGCCGGAACGAAAGCCGCCGGCCTGGGTCTATCTGCATGGTCTCAAGTCGCCGCTGTCCTCGACGGCGCTGCGCGCGGCGCGCGCTTTGCACGACGGTTGAATCTGAACAGCCGGTTGAAACTATTAACCGGGCGTGCATATCTTAGTGCTGGTCCCGGACGTGATGGCCGGGGCCGAAAATGGAGCAAAAGGAAACGGACCCCTGTCCACATTTGCGATCTCCCGGGCCGAACGTCGCGCGCCCGAACCGATCTCCAGCATGCGTCCCGACGCTGAGGAGATCCTCCGCCTCGTCCTCACCCGCCTCGACGACATGAAGGCCGAGGACATCATCACCATCAACCTGCAGGGCAAATCTTCGATCAGCGACTACATGGTCGTCTCCAGCGGCCGGTCGCAGCGCCATGTCGGCTCGGTCGCCGACCGGGTGGTCGAGGACCTGCATAAAGCCGGCGTTGCGGCGCGCCTGGAAGGTGTTCCGCATTGCGACTGGGTGCTGATCGACGCGGGCGACGTCGTCGTCCACGTGTTCCGCCCGGAGGTTCGCGCCTTCTACAATCTTGAAAAGATGTGGATGGCGAACCAGCCGGCCCAGCGCGCGAGCTGACGGCGCTCGCACGGCGCGGTGGGTGATGTGGGCTGGCCCGAAGGCGGGCCGGCGGGCGGGCGAGCATTGGCCGCGGCTGTCGCTGTGGCGCTACCGTCACTTATTGCGCTTTTCGGGTTTTGCGTTCTCGGATTTGCCATGCGCCTCGTCATCGCCGCGATCGGCCGGCTGAAACAGGGACCCGAGCGGGAGCTTGCCGCGTCGTACCGCAAGCGCGCCGAAGCGATCGCACGACCGCTCGGGCTTCGCGACATCGAGATTATCGAAATCCGCGAGAGCCGCGCCCAGGACGCCGAGCGCCGGCGCGTGGAGGAATCGATCGCGCTCGCCAATGTGATCCCGGACAGCGCGGTCATTGCCGTGCTCGACCAGGGCGGCGAGAATATCGACAGCGCCGAGCTTGCGGCGCTGTTGCGCGAATGGCGCGCGGAAGACCGGCCGGCCGCCTGTTTCATCATCGGCGGCGCCGACGGCCTCGCCCCCAGCCTGAAGGAGCGGGCCAAGCTCACGCTCGCTTTCGGCGCGGCCACCTGGCCGCATCATCTCGTCCGCATCATGCTGCTGGAGCAGATCTACCGCGCCGGAACCATCCTCGCCGGGCACCCTTATCACCGGGCATAATGGCGCCTTTCACCGAATCGTGACGAGCGCCGCCGGGCTACGGTCTTAATCCGGCCCAACACGGCGGGTTGTTGTCATGTTGCCGAGGCTGGCGTCCACCCGTGAAAACTGTCTACCCTTGCAGACGATGATTCTCCGATGGCCGAGCCGCACCGATCCGCGCCTTGTGCTCGGACCGGCATTGGCTTTTCTGCTGCCGCTCGGCGCGGATTGCGTCGCGTTTGCCCAGACCGCGCCGAATGCTGCGGGAGCCGCGCCGCCCGCGGCGCAAAGCCCGTCGCCTTCCGCCACGCCGGCCCAGCCGGACGCCGACGCCCTCAATGCCCGCGATCAGGAGCTCGAAGCCGCCCGCGCCGCCCAGCGCGAGGCCGAGGAAAACCAGGCCAAGCTCAGGCGCGAGATCGAGGCGCTCGGCGCCGACCGCCGCGCGCTCACTACCCAGCTCATCGACACCGCCGCGCGCGTGCGTGACGTCGAAGCGAGCATCGAGGCGACGCAGGCACGCCTCGAGCCGCTCGACGACCGCGAACATCTGTTCACGACGTCGCTCGCGGAGCGGCAAACCGCCATCGTGGAAATCCTCGCCGCCCTGCAGCGGATCGGCCGCCGGCCGCCGCCGGCGCTGCTGGTCGAGCCCGAGGACGCGCTCAAAGCGGTGCGCACCGCGATCACGCTCGGCGCCGTGGTGCCGCAGATGCGGGCGCAGGCCGACGCCATCGCCGGCGACCTCGCCGACCTCCTGCGCGTCCGCAAGGACATCGACGGCGAGCGCGAGCGGCTCGCGCGCGATCTTGCCTTGCTCGGCCGCGAGCAATTGCGCATGAACATGCTGATCGACGAACGGCAGAGCAAACAATCGGCCGCCGAGCAGGCGCTGGACGCGGAACGCCAGCGCGCCGCCGATCTGGCGCATCAGGTCGACAGCCTCAAGGATCTCATCGCCAAGCTCGAGAGCAACGTCGAGAACGCGACCCGCGCCGCGCACGAGGCGGCGCGCGCCGGCGAGGACGGGCGGCCGAACCTCGCCGCGCTCAACGATCCTGGCCGGCTGACGCCGGCGGTTCCATTCGCCACCATGCGCGGGCATCTGCGCCTGCCGGTGAACGGGGCGAGAATCCGCGAATTCGGCGCCGCCGACAGCATCGGCGGAACTCAGAAGGGAATTTCCATCGCCGCGCGCGCCGGTGCGCAAATTACCTCCCCATGCGACGGTTGGGTAGTTTACGCCGGCCCGTTTCGCAGCTATGGGCAACTCTTGATCCTGAATGCCGGCGGCGGCTATCATGTTCTGTTAGCGGGGATGGAGCGGATTTCGGTCGATATCGGCCAATTCGTGCTCACAGGTGAACCCGTAGCAGTTATGGGCGGCGGATCGCAGGTGTCCGCTTCCGCGGCGACCAGATCGAAGCCACCTGTACTTTACGTGGAGTTCCGCAAGGACGGCGCTCCCATCGATCCCAGCCCGTGGTGGGCTATAAACGAAGGCGAAAAGGTTCGCGGATGATGCGCAAAACTTCCCTCATTCTGGTCGGAGCGATCGCGGGCGCCGGGCTCTCGCTGCTCGCGACTCAGCCACACATCGCGTTCGTCGGTTCGAGCGCCAAAGCGGCGGCTTCCGATACCTACCGGCAGCTCAATCTGTTCGGCGACGTTTTCGAGCGCGTCCGCGCCGATTACGTGGAAAAGCCGGACGACGCCAAGCTCGTCGAATCGGCGATCAACGGCATGCTGGCCGGGCTCGATCCGCATTCGAGCTACATGGACCCCAAGAGCTTCCGGGACATGCAGGTGCAGACCCGCGGCGAATTCGGCGGGCTCGGCATCGAAGTCACCATGGAAGACGGCCTGGTGAAGGTCGTGGCGCCGATCGACGAGACGCCGGCGGCCAAGGCCGGCGTCATGGCCAACGACATCATCACCAAGCTCGACGACGAGCAGGTGCAGGGCCTGACCCTCAATCAGGCGGTCGACAAGATGCGCGGCCCGGTCAACACCAAGATCAAGCTCACGATCATGCGCAAGGGCTCCGACAAGCCGATCGACGTGACGATCGTGCGCGACGTGATCCGGGTGAAGTCGGTACGTTCGCACTCCGAGGGCGACGATGTCGGCTATATCCGCATCACCCAGTTCAACGAGCAGACCACGGACGGCCTGAAGAAGTCGATCAGCGACCTGACGAGCCAGCTCGGCGCCGAGAAGATCAAGGGCTTCATCATCGATCTGCGTAACAATCCGGGCGGTCTGCTCGATCAGGCGATCTCGGTGTCCGACGCCTTCCTCGACAAGGGCGAGATCGTCTCGACCCGCGGCCGCAATGCCGAGGAAACCCAGCGCTTCAACGCCCGGCCGGGCGATTTGACCAAGGGCAAACCGGTCATCGTCCTGATCAATGGCGGTTCGGCCTCGGCCTCGGAAATCGTCGCCGGCGCGTTGCAGGATCACAAGCGCGCGACGCTGATCGGCACGCGCTCGTTCGGCAAAGGCTCGGTGCAGACCATCATCCCGCTCGGTGCCGGCAATGGCGCGCTGCGGCTGACCACGGCGCGCTACTACACGCCGTCCGGCCGCTCGATCCAGGCCAAGGGCATTACGCCCGACATCGAGGTGCTGCAGGACGTGCCGGACGACCTCAAGGCGCGCACCGACTCCAAGGGCGAGGCGTCGCTGCGCGGCCATCTCAAGGCGGAAGGCTCGGAGGAGTCCGGCTCACAGTCCTATGTGCCGCCAGACGAGAAGGATGACCGGGCGCTCAAGACGGCGATGGATCTATTGCGCGGCGCCACCACCGACGCCGCCTTCCCGCCGAACCCGAAGGCCGCCGTTCCCAATTGACGCGGCAGGTTTTACGGACGTCGAATCGGGGCGGCGATGAGCCGCCCCGATTTTTCTGTCCGATCGGCTGGGCCGGCGCAGCGGCCGCTCGAGGCGCCGTCAACGCCCATGTTAGCGTGATAAGCTTGATTAAATGATTCGCGACGGCATCTTGATGCGAGGCCAAGATGCAAGGCCAAGATGCAGGCCAAGATGCGAGACCAAGATGCAAGGCTAGGCCACGAGGCCGGCAACGGGCCTGGAACCAGCCATGACCGCCGATGACCTGAGCGCGCCGCTCGGCCAGCGCAAACCAAAGCCGCGCCCGCGCCTTGCGATACCGGTGCCGCAGCTCATTGCCGCGGCGCTGGCGTTTTTTCTCGGCGTGTTCGCCGTGTGGGCGGTCGTCATCGACAATCCCTATGGCGGCGAACCGATGGCCGCGGTACCGATCGACCTGCACGTCGCCGTGGCGAAGAAGCTGGAGACGGCGGCCCCGCCGGGACCCGCCGGCGCCGCGCAGCCTCCCGGAGGCGGGGACGGCAAGTCTGCCGCCGCGATGGCGCCGGCCCCACCGGCGGCGCCCGCCCAGGCTCAAGCGGCGAACACCAAGACGGTCACGATCATCGACGGCAAGACCGGCGCGCGCCAGGACGTGGTTATCCCCGGCGGGCCGAGCACGCCGAATACGCCGAGCCCGCCGCAGCAGGACACGGCCATCGATCAGCGGTTCGTCGAGATGACGACCCACGGGCCGATCCCGAAGATCGCCAGCGACGGCGTACGGCCGGCCGAGGCGTTCGCCCGGCCGGTGAAGCCGCTGCCGGGCAAGCCGGACGCGCCCCGTATCGCGCTGATCGTCGGCGGTCTCGGCGTCAGCGCGGGCGCCACCGCGGAAGCCATCGCCAAGCTGCCGGGCGCCGTGACGCTCGCCTTCATGCCCTACAGCGCCGATGTCGAACGGGTGGTGGCGCGCGCCCGCGACGCCGGTCACGAGGTGCTGCTGCAATTGCCGATGGAGCCGTTCAATTATCCCGACAACGATCCCGGCCCGCAGACGCTCCTGACCACGGTGACGCCGGAACAGAATCTCGACCGCTTGTATTGGCTGATGAGCCGGTTCCAGGGCTATGTCGGCGTGACCATCGCCATGGGCGCGCGCTTCACCGCCTCCGAGCAGTCGTTCGCGCCGATCCTGCGCGAGACCGCCAGACGCGGGCTGATCTTCCTCGACGACGGCACCAATCCGCGCAGCGTCGCCGCCCGCATCGCCGGCGGCGACAATTTGCCGTTCGCCAAGGCCGAGATCGTGGTCGACGCGGTACCGACCCCGGTCGAGGTCGAACACGCCCTCGGGCGACTGGAATTGGCGGCGCGCGAGCGCGGCATCGCCATCGGCACATCCTCGGCGCTGCCGGTGTCGATCGAGCACATCGCCAAATGGGCAAAAGCGCTCGAAAGCCGCGGCATTCTCCTGGTTCCCGTCACCGCTGCGGTGGCGAAAACGAAACAGGCCAAAAAAGCGAATGGCGAATTGGCGAATGGCGAATAGGGAGTGGCGAATGGGGAGTAGCGAATAGCGAATGGATTAAAGTCGCTTGTTGCTCTATTTGCTATGCTCAACTCGCCATTCGCCGTCACCGCCGATGACACCCTTCGAAAACCTCCCCTATCGTCCCTGCGTCGGCGTGATGGTGCTCAACCGCGCCGGCCTCGCTTTCATCGGGCGCCGCACCGAAGGCCCCGAGCACATCGACTTGACCCATGTCTGGCAGATGCCGCAGGGCGGCATTGATCCCGGCGAGGACCCGTGGCCTGCGGCCCTGCGCGAGCTGCATGAGGAAACCAATATCTCCTCGGTGGAACGCCTCGGCGAGATCGCCGAGTGGCTCACTTACGACATCCCGCCGGAGATCGTCGGCCAGGCCTGGAGCGGCAAATACCGCGGCCAGACGCAGAAATGGTTCGCGCTGCGCTTCACCGGCGCCGACAGCGAAATCGACGTCGAACACCCGGCCGGCGGGCACAAGGCGGAATTCGCGGCCTGGCGCTGGGAGAAGCTGCAGAATCTCCCCGACCTCGTCGTCCCGTTCAAGCGCGAGGTCTATGAGCGGGTGGTCGCGGAGTTTGCGAAGTTCGCCTGACGGTTTCGCAGGACGCGGATCGCAGCCCGACCGCGCTCAATGCGCGCTCGTTGCCGGCGCGCCCACCACCGCCTGCAGCGATTTCAGCTGATCGAGATGACGCGCGGCCTTGTCGCGCGCGGCTTCGTCGGAAGCGTCGGCAACATCCTCCTCGGCGTCCTTGATCTCGGAGGCCAGGACGGCGAGATCGACGCTGTCACGCGCCATGGCACGGTCCGCCAGCACCGTCAGGCCGGCGGGGCCGACTTCGGCAAAGCCGCCGACCACCACCACGGCCTCGCGCCGGCCCTCGCGATAGATCGTCACGATGCCGGGCCGCAGCGTCGTCACCAGCGGCGCGTGTCCGGCGAGAATGCCCATGTCGCCTTCGGCGCCGGGCAAATCCACCTGATCGACGTCGCCCGAGAACAGCACGCTTTCGGGCGAGACGAATTCGAAATGAAGGGCAGCCATGGAGTACCTATCGAGTTTCTTCCCAACGGGCGAATGGCGAATAGCGAATGGCGAATTGAAAGATCATCCCCCGCGCGCTACCGGCCACCCCCCATTCGCCATTCGCCATTTCGCTATTCGCTGTCTCTTACTCACGCTTCGGTCGCGAGCTTCTTGCCCTTTTCGACGGCTTCTTCGATGGTGCCGACCATGTAGAATGCCGCTTCCGGCAGATGGTCGTACTTGCCCTCGACCAGCCCCTTGAAGCCGCTGATGGTGTCCTTGAGGTCGACGAGCTTGCCGGGCGAGCCGGTGAACACTTCGGCGACGTGGAACGGCTGCGACAGGAAGCGCTCGATCTTGCGCGCCCGCGCCACCGTGAGCTTGTCCTCTTCGGAGAGCTCGTCCATGCCCAGGATGGCAATGATGTCCTGCAGCGCCTTGTAGCGTTGCAGCACTTGCTGCACCCGGCGCGCGACCTGATAGTGCTCGTCGCCGACGACGGCCGGGGAGAGCATGCGCGACGTGGAGTCGAGCGGATCGACCGCCGGGTAGATGCCCTTCGCCGCGATGTCGCGCGACAGCACCGTGGTGGCGTCGAGATGCGCGAACGAGGTGGCGGGCGCCGGGTCGGTCAAGTCGTCGGCCGGCACGTAGATCGCCTGCACCGAGGTGACGGAACCCTTGGTCGTGGTGGTGATGCGTTCCTGCAACGCGCCCATGTCGGTCGCGAGCGTCGGCTGATAGCCCACCGCCGAAGGAATCCGGCCCAACAGCGCGGAGACTTCCGAGCCGGCCTGGGTGAAGCGGAAAATGTTGTCGACGAAGAACAACACGTCCTGGCCCTGGTCGCGGAAATATTCCGCCAGCGTCAGGCCGGTGAGGCCGACGCGGGCGCGGGCGCCCGGCGGCTCGTTCATCTGGCCGTACACCAGCGCGCACTTCGATTTCACGCTGGGGTCGGGATTGTGCGGGTCGGCGTTGACCTTGGATTCGATGAATTCGTGATAGAGGTCGTTACCCTCGCGCGTGCGCTCGCCGACGCCGGCGAACACCGAATAGCCGCCGTGCGCCTTGGCGATGTTGTTGATCAGCTCCTGAATGAGCACGGTCTTACCGACACCGGCGCCGCCGAACAGGCCGATCTTGCCGCCCTTGGCGTAGGGCGCGAGCAGGTCCACGACCTTGATGCCGGTGACCAGGATCTGCGCCTCGGTCGACTGATCGGTGTAGGGGGGCGCCGGAGCATGAATGGGACGGTATTCGGCGGCGTGCACCGGGCCGGCCTCGTCCACCGGGTCGCCGACGACATTGATGATGCGGCCGAGCATACCCTCGCCGACCGGCGCCATGATCGGATTGCCGGTATCGGTCACTTCCTGGCCGCGCACCAATCCTTCGGACACGTCCATCGCGACGGTCCGCACGGTCGATTCACCGAGATGCTGGGCGACTTCGAGCACCAGGCGATTGCCATGGTTATCGGTCTCGAGCGCGTTGAGAATCGACGGCAGGTGGCCTTCGAAGTGCACGTCGACGACGGCGCCGATGACCTGGGTGATACGTCCGACTGGTTGAGCGGTGGTTTGAGCCATTGGGTAGTCCTCGTTATCGTCTGTCAGTCCCCGGAAATGGGGCGGGAGATCAGAGCGCCTCGGCGCCCGAGATGATCTCGATCAGTTCCTTGGTGATCTGCGCCTGGCGGGTGCGGTTATAGATGAGCGTCTGGCGGCGGATCATGTCGCCCGCGTTGCGCGTCGCGTTGTCCATCGCCGACATCTGCGCGCCGGAGAACGACGCCGCATTTTCCAGAAGCGCGCGGAAGATCTGCACCGCGATGTTGCGCGGCAGGAGATCGTGGAGAATGTCCTCCGCTTCAGGCTCGAACTCGTAGGCGGCGCCACCCCCCCACCCCGACCCTCCCCCGCTTGCGGCGGAGGAAACGGAGGGGGCGTCGAACACCGGCGGGATGATCTGTTGCGCGGTCGGGATCTGCGCGATCACCGAACGGAAGCGCGAGAAGAACAGCGTGCAGACGTCGAACTCGAAATTATTGAACCGGGCGATGACTTTTTCCGCGACCTGCTCGGCATGCTCGAAGCGCAAGGTCCGCGCCGCGCGCAGGTCGACCAGTTCGACGATCTGCTTTTCATATTGCCGCTTGAGCTGATCGTAGCCCTTGCGGCCGACGCAGAAGAATTTGACGTCCTTGCCCTCGGCCGCGAGCGCGTTCGCGCGTTCGCGCGCCAGCCGCACGATCGAGGTATTGAACGGGCCGCACAGCCCGCGCTCGGCGGTGCAGACGAGGAGAAGATGCCGGTCGCTGCCGCCGGTGCCGCGCAGCAGCCGCGGCGCCATCTCCGAGCCCGCGACCGACGCGGCGATGTTGCCCAGAACCTTGTCCATCTGCGTGGCGTAGGGGCGTGCCGCCTCGGCCGCCGCCTGCGCGCGGCGCAGCTTCGAGGCCGCGACCATCTGCATCGCGCGCGTGATCTTCTGGGTCGCCTTCGTCGAGGCGATGCGGTTGCGCAGATCCTTGAGAGAGGCCATTGCCGATCAGTCCTCGCGCTTCTTGGTACCTCCCCCTGAAAGGGGGAGGCCGGCGAGCAAAGCGAGCCGGGTGGGGGTCCGTGTCGGCATCACGCGAACGTCTTGGCGTAGCCTTCGACCACCGTCTTCAGGCTGGCGGCGGCGGCATCGTCGAGATCGCGGCTGTCGCGGATTTTGTTCAAGAGATCGACGTGCTTGCCGCGCAGCAAGCCGAGCAAGCCGTCCTCGAACGCCCGCACGCGATCGACCGGGAGCGGATCGAGATAGCCGTTGACGCCGGCATAGATGACGCAGACCTGCTCTTCCATCTTCAGCGGCGAGAATTGCGGCTGCTTCAGGAGTTCGGTCAGCCGCGAGCCGCGGTTGAGGAGGCGCTGCGTGGTGGCGTCGAGGTCGGAGCCGAACTGCGCGAACGCCGCCATCTCGCGGTACTGCGCCAATTCGCCCTTGATGCGGCCGGCAACCTTCTTCATCGCCTTGGTCTGCGCCGAAGAGCCGACCCGCGACACCGAGAGGCCGACATTCACCGCCGGGCGGATGCCCTGGTAGAACAGGTCCGTTTCCAGGAAGATCTGGCCGTCGGTGATGGAAATGACATTGGTCGGAATATAGGCCGACACGTCGTTGGCCTGGGTTTCGATCACCGGCAACGCGGTAAGCGAGCCGGCCTTGTGGTCGTCGTTCATCTTCGCCGCGCGCTCGAGGAGGCGCGAGTGCAGATAGAACACGTCGCCCGGATAGGCTTCGCGGCCCGGCGGGCGGCGCAGCAGGAGCGACATCTGGCGGTAGGCGACGGCCTGCTTGGACAGGTCGTCATAGATGATCACGGCGTGCATGCCGTTGTCGCGGAAATATTCGCCCATGGCGCAGCCGGAAAATGGCGCCAGAAACTGCATCGGCGCCGGATCGGACGCGGTCGCCGCGACCACGATCGAGTAGTCGAGCGCGCCGTTCTCTTCCAAAACCTTGACGAACTGCGCGACGGTCGAGCGCTTCTGCCCGACGGCGACATAGACGCAGTAGAGCTTGATCTTCTCGTCGCCGGAGGCGTTGAGCGGCTTCTGGTTCAAAATGGTGTCGAGCGCGATCGCGGTTTTGCCGGTCTGGCGGTCGCCGATGATCAGTTCGCGCTGGCCGCGGCCGATCGGGATCAAGGCGTCGATCGCCTTCAATCCGGTCGCCATCGGCTCGTGCACCGATTTGCGCGGGATGATGCCGGGCGCCTTGACGTCGACGCGGGCGCGCTGGTCCGATTGGATCGGGCCCTTGCCGTCGATCGGAGCGCCGAGCGCGTCGACCACGCGGCCAAGCAGGCCCTTGCCGACCGGCACCTCGACGATGGAGCGGGTGCGCTTCACCGTCTGGCCTTCGCCGATCTCGCGGTCCGAGCCGAAGATGACGACGCCGACATTGTCGCTTTCGAGGTTGAGCGCCATGCCTTTGACGCCGCCCTCGAACTCCACCATCTCGCCGGCCTGAACGTTATCGAGGCCGTAGACGCGGGCGATGCCGTCGCCGACCGACAGCACCTGGCCGACTTCGGAGACCTCGGCTTCCTGGCCGAAATTCTTGATCTGATCCTTGAGAATGGCGGAGATTTCCGCCGCGCGGATATCCATTATCGGGCCTCTTTCATCGCATGCCTGATCGCTTCAAGCTTGGTGCGGAGCGACGTATCGACCATCCGGCTGCCGAGCTTGACCACGAGCCCGCCGATGATGGCGGGGTCGATCTTGATATCGAGGTCGACGTCCTTGCCGCTGACCGCCTTGAGCGCATCGCGCAGCGCCGCGACGTGCTCGTCCTTCAGCGTTTCGGCGACGGTGACCTGCGCCGTCGCCTTGCCCTTGAACTCCGCCACCAGTTGGCGAAACCCCTTGATCATGTCGCGCACGGCGAACAGCCGGCGGTTAGACGTGACCAGCTTGAGGAAATTCGCCGCCAAGCCGCCGATTTCGGCGCGGTCGAGCACCGCCGCGAGCGCCTGCGACTGCTCGGCGACGGAAAACACCGGGCTGCGCACCAGCCGGGTGAGATCGGCGTTGTCGGCGACCATCGCGTCAAAGCGCTCGAGGTTCGCGGTGACCGTGTCGATCGCGTTCGCGTCCCGCGCCAGATCGAACAGCGCGGTGGCGTAGCGGCCCGCCATGCCGGATACGATGGGTTGTTCGGCTGCCACTCGTCTACTCTCGTCCCGTTTTCTGGGGTTTTGCCGCGAGGACCGCAACCGACGCGAGCGCCGGCGCAAGCCTCCGGATTTAGCGGGAATTTGGGAAATGGAGGCAGCGGGGGGCGCCCCACGGTCCCGCGAAAACCGCGGCGTTGCTAACACACCGCGGAATGCGGTGCAACACGTTGGAACGCCATCGGGACATCCATTCGCCGCGGTCCCTGCGGAAGGGCAATTTCGCCATTGGGAACTTCACTCATTGCCGCGGCTCGGCCGGGAAAAGCGCTGCCGCAGGCGCTCCAGCAATTGGTCCCGCACGGCGCGGTAGGCATCGAGCCGCTGCTCGCGGCTGCCTTCGACGTCGGTCGGATCGGCGGTCGGCCAATATTCGACATCGACCCCGCTGGTGCGGGTGAGTTCGAGCGCGCGATGATGCGCTTCCGGCGCCAAGGTGATGATGAGATCGAAATTGAGCCCCTCCCACTCGTCCAGCTCCTCGAAGGTGATCGGCTTGTGCCGCGAAATGTCGATGCCGATCTCGGCCATGACGGCGACCGCGAACGGGTCGAGCTCGCCTTTGCGCACGCCGGCGGAGCCGACATAGATCGAGCGGCCGAACATTTGCGCGAACAGCCCGGCCGCCATCGGCGAGCGCACCGAATTCAGCCCGCAGGCGAACAACACGGCCAAAGGTTGCGTGACGGGTCGCATCGGGGGTTGCTCGACCGGCGCCGACATCGCGGCTCCTACCCCTTCCAGTGCAACACCGTGACCAGGGTGAACAGCCGCCGCGCCGTGTCGAAATCGAGGTCGACCTTGTTCTTGAGCCGCTCCATCAGAATGTGCGAGCCCTCGTCGTGCAAGCCGCGGCGGCCCATGTCGAGCGCCTCGATGCGGTCCGGGCTCGCGGTGCGGATCGCGGCGTAATAGCTGTCGCAGACGGTGAAGTAGTCCTTGACGATGCGGCGGAACGGGGCGAGCGAGAGCAAATGGGCGATCACCGGCGTGCCGTCGGCGGTGCGGATATCGAAGACGAGCCGGTTGCCGTCGATCGCGAGGTGCAGCGCGTAAGGCCCGCCGGCATGGCCGGTCGGCCGGAACACGTTATCCTCGATCAGGTCGTAGATCGCGACCGCGCGCTCGTGCTCGACGTCCGGATTGGAGCGGCCGATCGACGATTCGTCGAGCGTCACCGCGACGAGGCGGCCGGTCTTGCTCTGATCGCGTTCTCCGTGCGGCATCAGCGGTTCAGCCGGATGGTCACCGAGCGGGCATGGGCGTCGAGCCCTTCGGCCTGGGCAAGCGTCACCGCGGCGTCGGCGAGCGCGCGCAATTGCTCCGGGCCGCATTTGAGGATCGACGTGCGCTTCATGAAATCGAGCACGCCGAGGCCGGAGGAAAAGCGCGCCGAGCGCGCCGTCGGCAGCACGTGGTTGGAGCCGGCGACATAATCGCCGATGGCCTCCGGCGTATGGGCGCCGATAAAGATTGCGCCGGCATTGCGGATGCGGCCGGCCAGCGCCTCGGCGTCCGTGGCGGCGATCTCGAGATGCTCCGGCGCGATCGCGTCGATGAGCGGCAGCGCCTCGGCGAGCTCGCGCACCAGAATGGCGGCGCCGAAGTCGCGCCACGAGGCGGCGGCGACTTTTCCGCGCGGTAATTGGAGGAGTTCATGCTCGATGGCGGCTTCGACCGCGTCGGCGAGCGCCGCGTCGTTGGTGACGAGGATGGCCTGGGCGCTGACGTCGTGCTCGGCTTGGGCGAGGAGGTCCGCAGCGATCCAATCGGGATGGCCGGTCTCGTCGGCAAGAATGAGCACCTCGGACGGCCCGGCGATCATGTCGATGCCGACCTTGCCGAACACGATGCGCTTCGCCGCCGCGACATAGGCGTTGCCGGGTCCGACGATCTTGGCGACCGGCGCGATGGTCTGCGTGCCGTAGGCCAGCGCCGCCACCGCCTGGGCGCCGCCGACGCGGTAAATCTCGTCGACGCCGGCAAGCTGAGCCGCGGCCAGCACCAAGGGCGGCAGAACGCCGTCCGGCGCCGGCACCACCATCACCAGCCGCGGCACGCCGGCGACCTTGGCCGGCACCGCATTCATCAAGACCGAGGAGGGATAGGCGGCGGTGCCGCCGGGCACATAAAGCCCGACCGCTTCGATCGCGGTCCAGCGCGAGCCCAGCTCGACGCCGAGCGCATCGGTGAAGCGCTCGTCCTGCGGCATTTGGCGGCGGTGAAAAGCCTCGATGCGCTCGCGGGCGAATTCGAGCGCAGCCAGCGCCTCGCGCCCGCAGGCGGCGCGCGCCCGCGCGATCTCCTCCGCCGTCACCCGCAGGCCGGCGGCGTCGAGGGCGAGCCGGTCGAATTTCAGCGTGTAATCGATGAGCGCCGCGTCGCCCCGCGCGGCGACGTCGGCGACGATCCCGCGCACCACCGCCTCGACGTCGGCCGAAGCCTCGCGCTTGGTGTCGAGGAAGGCCCGGAATTGGCGGGCAAAATCGGCGGTGCGGGTATCGAGGCGAATAGCCATAGGGTGCTCTGCGCGGCTTTAGGATTTGCGCTCGGTCAATGACGCGTGGGGCTTATTCCGTCAACGTTGCACGCTTCGCTCGTCACGCGACTTGCGCGATCGGTCACGGTCAGGCCATGACAGATATTCCGAACAGTCCGAAAGTTTTGCCACCAGTTTTGGAATTACTCTACGCAGGACGGCCGGCCTCGAAATCTCAATTGCATATTTATTGTAACGGTTCTAATATGTTGTTTTCTATTGACAAAAGCCCGTTTGTCACCCACCTCCATCGTCATCGATCAAGCGCCAAAAGCGCGCGAACGGGATGGGCGGCCGGGCCGTGATGACGAAGCGCAGATTCAAACTCGCTGGCAAACTCGCCGGGCCGGTATTTTTCGCCTCGGCTCTCGCTTTGAGCCTTGGTCTCGGCGCGGATCGTGCGCGGGCGGACGACGCCGTGACGCTGTCCTTGACGATCAAGGATCACCAGTTCGAGCCCGCCGAACTGCATGCGCCGGCCGGCAAGCCGATCACGTTCCGGGTCAAGAATCTCAACACCACCGCGTCCGAATTCGAGAGCGACGATCTGCATGTCGAGAAGGTGATCGCCGTCGGCGGCGAAGCCGCCGTGCATGTGCGCGCGCTGGCGCCGGGCCGGTACAATTTCTTCGACGATTTTCATCGTCAAACCCAGGGTTACCTGATCGTGCCATGATCGTGACTGTCATGATCTTGGCTGCCGGGGCCAAGGGGGCCCCGATCGTATCGTGAGGTCGCCGTGCTTGCTGCGCTGTTGATCGTGTTTCGGGAAGTTTTCGAGGCCGGGTTGATCGTCGGCATCGTCATGGCGGTCACGTCGGGCGTGCCGGGGCGCGCCCGCTGGATCGCGGGCGGCGTCGCCGCCGGCGTCGCCGGCGCCTGCGTGGTGGCGCTGTTCACCAGCGGCTTGTCGGAATTGTTCAACGGCAGCGGCCAGGAATTGTTCAATGCCGCCATTCTCGGCTTCGCCGTCCTGATGCTCGGCTGGCACAATGTGTGGATGTCGCGGCACGGCCGCGAACTCGCCGCCGAGATGCGCGCCGCCGGCGAGGCGGTGGCGTCCGGCTCGAAGTCGCTGCTGGCGCTGGCGCTCGTGGTCACGATCGCCGTGCTGCGCGAGGGATCGGAAGTCGTACTGTTCCTCTACGGCGTCGCCGCGGCCGAGGGCGGCGCGGGTATCGGCATGGTGGTCGGCGGCGCGATCGGGCTGGTGCTCGGCTCGCTGATCTGCCTTTTGACCTATCTCGGCCTCGTCACCATACCGACCCGTTATCTGTTCGCCGTGACCTCGACCTTGATCTCGCTCCTTGCCGCCGGCATGGCGGCGCAGGCGATCGCGTTTCTCGAACAGGCCAACATCCTCACCGCGCTCGATCAGACGGTGTGGGACACGTCGTGGATCTTGAGCGACGGCTCCTATCTCGGGCGCGCGCTGCACACCTTGATCGGCTATGTCGACCAGCCGACCGCCATGCAGCTCATCGTCTATCTGGCGACGCTTGCCGTCATCATGGTGCTGATGAAGATGTTCGCCGTGTCGCATCGCCACCAAACGCGCACGGCATAGATCGAAGCGGCTGTTCGCGACCGTGTCAGGTCGTCTTCGGCTCGGCGCCGAAATGATCCGGACAGAGCGCGGCCGCAAACACCTCGCCGAGATCGACCAGCTCCGCCTCCAGGCATTCGACCTCGAGCCGAATGACGCCGCCGCCGGAGAAGGTGAGCAGCACGGTCCCGGCGGGAGCTTCGCCTGCCGCGAACTCGACCGCGAGCAGGTTGAGCCGCGCGTTCTTGTCGGCTTGACTGAGATCGCGGCACTTGCAGCTGAGAACACGTTCGAACCGCAACGCCGTCCGGCAACGCCGATAATCCGGTGCCTGGAAATCCTTGGTCTGGATGTCCTTGGTCTGGAAGTCCTTGGCGTCGACGGCGTTCATCCAGTCGAAGCGGTTGAGCGCCATCACGAAGCGATGTTCGCGCGGTTGCCAGAAAATATCGCCCACCCGCACGAGGGCGTCCTGCACATGGGCAGAAACAACCTCGATGTCGTCCTGATCGAGGGCGACGAGCTTTAGGTCCTCCATGGCCGCGTCCCGTTCTCGCGTGCTTTACTGTCTCTGACGGGAAAGCTAGGCAGCGCGGGCCTGGGCCGCAAGCCCCGAGCGTGCCGGCCGAGCGCCTGGGCGGGCGAGACGCGATGGTGGAGCAACGCCGTCCCGCAGATCCGGCGCTAGAACGCGACGCAGGCTCCCCGTACGATGATGCCGACGGATTGCTGGTGGAACCGGCTCTTGTAGGCCGCGACGGCGGCTTCGAGCCGCGCGTCGTCGTCGGCGTTGCCGGGCAGCACGATCTCGACCCGTTTGCTCGGCTCGCGCACGATCGTGCCGCTCGACCGGTCGCGCCATTGTCCGGTCGCGTCGCTGATGGTGAAACCGTCGGGAAAACGCGGCGTCAATTCGCGCGCGACGAACCGCAGCCAGGCCGATTGGCTCACCCCGACGCGGCGGCCGACGTCGCGGCCGAACAGCAATTCGGCGACCAGTTTCGGCTGCTGCGCGCCCCGGCACGACAGTGCCGGCGTTTGTCCACCTGCGCCGGCCATGGTGGCGACGAGAAGCGCAAAACCGACAAAACAAAAAGTGCCGATCCGCATGCCGGCCCCCTAGAGCATGATCCGGAAAAGTGGACGCCGGTTTTCCGAAAAGATCATGCTCAATCAAAAAGCTAGAGCCCGGTTCTGATTCAATCAGACCCGCAAAGGCTCTAGTCGCGTCGCAGGGCCGGCGGTGCAGCCGCATCGTCGGCCCTGGGATATGTGGCTGACGGCGGAATGACCGCCATACCTATTTGCACACCCCTATTTGCACACGGGATGTCCGTTTACCTCGGCCGCCGTCTTGCCGGGCGGACATGCGGGTTTTTGCTGCGCCGCGGCAGGATGCGGCGGTGGCGGTGGCGGCGGCTTGGCTGCTGCCGGCGGCGGACCCGCGGGATGCGGCGGTGGCGGTGGCGGCGCCGCAGGCTTCACCGACGCGGGTGCCGGACCGGCGGGATGTGGCGGTGGTGGCGGCGCAGGCTTTACCGACGCCGGTGCCGGACCCGCAGGGTGGGGGGGTGGCGGCGGCGCGGGCTTCACCGACGCCGGCGCCGGCCCCGGCCCCGCCGGGTGCGGTGGCGGGGGTGGCGGTTTCACCGCGGCCGATGGCGGCGGCGGCGGCGGTGCGCCGTGGACTTCCGGCAGCGGATGCGGCGGCGTCACGATGGCAGGTCCGGCGGGGCCCGGCCCGGGCCGGCCAGGGCCAGGATGCACGGCATTCGGCACCGACACGGGTATCGCCGGACGGCCTGCCGGTCCGCCGGGCGGCGGCGGCCGCACCGCGACGGTCGGGGGCGGCCGCACGAAGGCCGGCGTGACCACGAAGCCCGGCGTCGGCAGAGAGAAGCGCTCATGCGGCGGCGGTGGCGGCGGCAGGATGGCGAATTCCCGCGGCCGCGGCGCCAGAAAGAAAGGCGGCGGTGGCGGCGGCGGTGCGAACTCCGGCCCGGCAAAGACGACGACCGGCCGATTGATAAACCGCAGCTCGTCGGGCGGCGGCGGCGGATAGCCGAAATCGACCACCGCGAACGAGGACGGCGCCTCGATTTGCGCCCGCAGTATCGCGAGCCGCCGGCGCGCATCCCAGGCATGCGGCCCCTGCGGGTAGCGGCGCAGGTAGGACCAATAAGCCGGCGGCGTGTCGAGATCGAGACTGCGCCGCCACACGTGTTCTTCGCGGCGCACGGCCAGCATCGCCGCGATCCGCCGGGCGAACGGGCCGTCGTGATAGACCGCGAGGAACTGCTCGTAGCCTTCGGTCGTGTCGAGCGCGAGCGCGGCCTCGTAAGCATCTTCGGCGCTCGAATAGTCGCGCATCGGCTTGCGGCGGATATCGGCGAGCGGCACCACGTTCGGCGGCGGCGGCGCGCCGGCGGCGCGCTCTGTCATAAAGAATGGACCGGCTAGCTGCGCCGCGAACCACGGGACTTCGGCGCCCTTGGTCACGTCGCTGACCCGCAAGCGCACGCGCGCGAACAAATCGTCGAGGCCGAGGCCGCCGGCGCCGATCATTTCGGCGAGCGCGGTGGCATAGGCGCCGTACGGGCCCGGCTCATCCTCCCCGACGGTGCCGGGCGCGGCGTTGAAGGCGACCGCCGTGCCCTGGCTGGGATCGACCAAAGCCAGGCCGCTGGCGAGCGGCTGGCCGCCGCGCGCGAACGGGTTTTGCCGCGCTGCATCCAAAATGACGATCTTCACGCTGCCGGGCAGCGCGGCCAGCGGCTGCATGAAGTCGGAGATTCTGATGGCCTGCAGCGGAACGTCGACGTCGCGGGCGATGTCGGCGTCGACCGGGACGAAATAATTCTCGCCGGCGTACTGCAGACCGTAACCGGCAAGATAGACGAGCGCGACGGCGTCGGGTCCGGCCGCGGCGACCTGGCCGATGAACTCGCGAAATGATTCCCGCAACGTCGCTTGATCGAGATTACGCGCTCCGGTGACGGTGAACCCCGCGCCCTGCAGGGCGGTCGCGATCAGCCCGGCATCGTTGGCCGGCGTCGCCAGCTTGCCGGCTTTGTACTCGTCGTTGCCGACCACCAGCGCGAAGCGCTGCTCGGCGGCGCCCGCGACCGCCGGACCGAACGCGGTCGCGACGACGAGCACGAGCCACAGCATCGACGCATACGAAAATTTGGACATGACCACCCCCGAATCGGTTTCGTTGACTTGAAGTCCGCCTGACGCCTTTGAGCCCGGCAATAGGACCGAATCATGTCGGAACTTACACGCTTTTGGTGCGTCCTCGTGTTTTTTGCTCCTTGCGACCGGGGCCTCCGAGCGGCCCAAACAGCCCGCGCCGCCGTGTCGGCGGCCAGGAATTTCAGACGTGTTAGGGTACCGTCCGGCGGTCCAGGTTGTTGTTTTTACGACCTTCTTCTTGCTTGACCCGCAGTTTTCCCGCTCAGGCGGCATTTCGCCGCGTTATCAACAACTAGCAAAATCATATCACAGGTTGCATTTGCTTCCTTTGCAATAGGTTGCTAAGAGGGACCTAACAAAATAGTTTCTTAACTGGTCTGACGTATCTGGAGAGTGTGTGGGGCGATTGTGTGTAGTGACGGCGTGCGGTGACATTGTGAGCGATGACAGCGTGCGCGACGACAGCAATGCGGCTGCGATCTTGAGGGATCTCAATCTCATCTGTTGTGTTTTCTTCCACTCCCCGCTATGGGATGCAACCTGTCTTTCTTGAACTGGAGGAATTATGCCAAAGAAAGCAAAGAAGCGGCGGTCCTGGACCCCGGCCGAAGTTCGTGAACTGAAGACGATGGCGCGCGGAAAGACTCCGGCGGCGAAAATCGCCAAGAAGCTGAAACGCTCGGAAGGCGCTACCCGCCAGAAGGCCTTCAGCATCGGGCTGTCGCTCGATTCCCGTTCCTGAGTTACAGCACCAGCTGTTTGCGGGTGTTCGTCGGCGCCGGCCCGTGCACGCGGGCCTTGGCGTCGTTGCCATGTGCGTGTTTCGGTACCAGAGATTCGGTTCCTGAAGGCTTGGGTCCCAAAGACTTGGGTCCCAAAGACTTGGGTCCCAAAGACTTGGGTCCCAAAGACTTGGGTCCCAAAGATCAAAGACTTGGGTCCCAAAGATCCCGGTCCCAAAGATCCCGGTCCCAGAGTTTCAGTCTCGGAGACCTCGGTCGCAGGGACTTTGCTCGTAGATACCGCTTCTGGCTCCGGCACGCGCTGGATCAGGTCAGGAATGAAGCCCGCGGGCTTCATTCCACCATGCCGGCGGCCGCCGCGCTGGCAAATTCGGCTTGTGCGCCAGGCGCCGCACCGTCCCTCTCCACGCCGTTGTGCCGCCCTGACGAGGCCACGTCGCCGGTGGGCGGCGCTAACGCGGTTTGTCATTTTGCCGTCGCAGTGCGAAAGAATGAAATCACCATGACGTAGTCATGCGGTTGGGCATCGTGGTATTTTCCTCCGCACGGTGGTAGGGCCCCTTTATGAACGAGCTTCCCCGCCCGCTGCGGCAGCCGTCCGCGAGCACCGAGCTTGGCGCCGCGCTTGGCGCCAGCCGGCGCGCGTTCTACGCCGTCGCCCTGTTCAGCGGCATGAGCAACATCCTGATGCTCTCCGGCGCGCTGTTCATGCTGGAAATCTACGACCGCGTGCTGCCGAGCCGCAGCGTGCCGACGCTGGTCGCGCTGCTCATTCTGGTCGCCGGCCTCTACGGCGCGCAGGCGCTGATCGACACCATCCGCAGCCGCATTCTCGTCCGCGTCGGCAACAATCTCGACGAAGCGCTCAGTCCGCGCGTCTACGACGCCCTCGTCCGCCTGCCGCTCAAGCTCGGCAGCCGGAGCGACGGCGCCCAGCCGGTTCGTGACCTCGACACCGTGCGCGGTTTTCTGTCCGGCGTCGGTCCGATCGCCTTGTTCGATTTGCCGTGGATGCCGATCTATATCGCCATTTGTTTTTTGTTCCACGTCTATATCGGCCTGACCGCGCTCGCCGGCGCCATCGTTCTTGTCACGCTCACGCTGGCGACCGAAGTCCTGACGCGACGGCCGACCCGGGGCGCCACGCGATTTGCCGCGGCGCGCAACACGCTGATGGAGGCGAGTCGGCGCAACGCCGAGGCGATCACGGCGATGGGCATGGCGGGCCGGATGGCGGAGCGCTGGAACGATCTCAATCGGCATTATGTGGCGTCGAGCCGCGGCGCCGCAGACGTCGCGGGCGGGTTCGGGGCGCTGTCGAAGGCGCTCCGCATGCTGCTGCAATCGGCGCTGTTGGCGACGGGCGCCTGGCTGGTGATCCATCAGGAATCCACGCCGGGCATCATCATCGCCGGTTCGATCCTGGGCGGGCGGGCGCTGGCGCCGGTCGACCTCGCCATCGCCAATTGGCGCGGCTTCGTCGCCGCGCGCCAAAGCTGGCGGCGACTGTCCCGTCTGCTCGCGCTCATTCCGGCGACGGCCGAGCCGATGGCGCTGATGCCGCCGACCGCGACGCTCATGGTGCAGAACGCCGCCGTGCATCCGCCGGGCGAGCAGCGGATCGTGTGCCAGGACGTGAATTTTTCGATCGCCGCCGGCAAGGCGCTCGGCGTCATCGGCCCGACCGCGTCGGGAAAATCGTCGCTGGCGCGGCTTCTGGTCGGCGTCTGGGCGCCCGCGCGCGGCAGCGTGCGGCTCGACGGCGCCAGCATCGATCAGTGGTCGCCGGAAGCGCTCGGCCCGCACATCGGCTATCTGCCGCAGGACGTGGAATTGCTGTCAGGCAGCGTGGCGCAGAACATCGCGCGCTTCGAGGCGCCGCCGGACGCACAAGCCGTGATCAAAGCGGCGCAGGCCGCGGGCGTGCACGATCTCGTCGTCGGCCTGCCCGACGGCTATGAGACCAACATCGGCGACCACGGCAGCGCGCTCTCGGCGGGCCAGGCGCAACGCATCGCGCTCGCGCGCGCGCTCTACCGCGACCCGTTCCTGGTCGTGCTCGACGAGCCCAATTCCAATCTCGACGCCGAAGGCGATGAGGCGTTGACCCGCGCCATTCTCGGCGTCCGCGCCCGCGGCGGCATCGTGATCGTGATCGCCCATCGCCCCAGCGCCATCGCCGGCGTCGATTATATTCTGGTCATGGCCAAGGGCCGCCAGCAGCAATTCGGTCCGAAGGACGAGGTGCTCGCCCGCGTCATCCAGCCGGGCGCGCCGCCGCGGGCGCTGAAAGTGGTGCCGGAGCAGGGCAGCGCGGGATGAGCAGCAAACCGGCGCTGAGCTCGCGCAATTCCATCCGCTGGCACATTTTTGCCGGCGTCGTCATCGTCGCGCTGCTCGCCGGCGGCCTCGGCGGCTGGGCCTCGACCGCGCAGATCTCCGGCGCGCTGATCGCCCAAGGCTCCATCGTCGTCGATTCCAACGTCAAAAAAGTGCAGCACCCGACCGGCGGCGTGGTCGGCGAGGTGCGCGCGCGCGACGGCGACCACGTCAAAGCTGGCGACGTGCTGATCCGGCTCGACGAGACCGTGACCCGCGCCAATCTCGCCATCGTCACCAAAGGACTGACCGAGCTTTATGCCCGCAAGGCGCGGCTCGCCGCGGAGCGCGACGGCGCCGACACGGTTGAGGCGCCCAAGGAATTTGCCGGCCATCTCGACAATCCCGAGGTCGCGGAGGCGCTGGCGAGCGAACGCAAACTGTTCGATTTGCGGCGCACGTCGCGGCTCGGCCAGAAGGACCAGCTGCGCCAGCGCATCGGGCAGCTGCGCGAAGAGATCGGCGGATTGACCGCGCAACAGGACGCCAAGGCGAAGGAGAAGTCGCTGATCGAGCAGGAACTCGTCGGCGTGCGCGAATTATGGCGCAAGAACCTCGTTTCCGTCGACAAGCTGACCGCGCTCGAGCGCGAGGAGGCGCGGCTCGAGGGCGAACGCGGCCAGCTCGTCGCCGCGGCCGCGCAGGCCAAGGGCAAGATCGCCGAGACCGAGCTGCAAGTGCTGCAGGTCGATCAGGACCTGTCCAGCGACGTCGCCAAGGAACTGCGCGAGACCGACAGCAAGATCGGCGAATTCGTCGAGCGCAAGGTCACCGCCGAGGACCAGCTCAGGCGCACCGATATCCGCGCGCCGCAGGACGGCGTCGTGTTCCAATCGACGGCCAACACGGTCGGCGGCGTCGTCACCGCCGGCGACCCGATCATGCTGATCGTGCCGGAGGCCGACATTCTCCTGGTCGAGGTCAAGGTCGAGCCCAAGGACATCGACCAGGTCAAATTCGGCCAGCCGGTCGTGCTGCGCTTCTCCGCCTTCAATCAGCGCACCACCCCGGAACTCAACGGCACCGTCGTGCGCATCGGCGCCGACACGTCGAGCGACCAGCGTACCGGGCAGACTTATTACTCGGTCCGTATTTCGATGAGCGCCGAAGAGATCGACCGTCTCGGCGCCGTCCGGCTCACCCCCGGCATGCCGGTCGAAGCGTTCATCCAGACCGGCGAGCGTACGCTGATGTCCTATCTGATGAAGCCGCTGCACGACCAGCTGATGCGCTCGTTCCGGGAGAAGTGAGCGCCCGTCCGGTTGCCGCGCGGCGCGTCAGGCCCCTTTCACGTCGATCTGCACGTCGACATTGCCGCGGGTGGCGTGGGAATACGGACAGATTTTTTCGTGAGCTTCCTTGGCGAGCGCATCCAGCTCGGCCTGCGGCAGGCTCGGATCTTCCACATGCAGCCGCACGGCCAGTCCGAAGCCGCCGCCCTCGCGCGGACCGATCGATACCGCGGCGGTAACGCTCGCCTTGGTCGCGTCTTTCTTGTGCTGCTTGCCGACAAAATCGAGCGCGCCGCCGAAGCAGGCGGCGTAACCGGCCGCGAACAGGTGTTCGGGCGTGGTGGTGTGCGGCTTGCCCGGTCCGCCCATTTCCTTGGGCACCGAGAGGTCGGCGCCGACCGATCCGTCGCTCGCTTGCGTATGACCGTTGCGCCCGCCGGTCGCCGTCGCTGTCGCCGTGAAAAGAGGTTTGATCTTGTCCATATCCCTGCTCCGTAAAAGATGTCCCGCACCGGGATCATATTAAGGCATTTCGGATGCCAGGGGGACGCCTGCTGATGACCGTTGAAGCACCTCGTGTTGCGAGGAAGAGTGGGCGATGGCATGATGGCGCCATCATGAATGCGCGCACCCAGATCACGATGGACCCCGAGCTGCAGCGGCGGGCGCAGGCCAAAGCTGCCGAGCTGGGTATTTCGCTTGCCGAATACATCCGGCGCTTGGTTGCCGGCGATCTGGGCGGGTTGAAAAGGTCTAAGCCAGCCATATCCACCCTGTTCGACCTTGGTGCGTCCAGCGAGCCGACCGATATCGCCCGCGATAAGGACAAGATGATCGACCATGCGGCTTGGGACAGTGGCGGCTAAAAAGCGATCGCAACCGATTTCGAGCGCACCCGGGCATCGGCGAGACACTTCCCGATCAAACTTTTTCGATCGTCGACCGCACCAGCTTCGCGGTGATGGAGCGTTCTCGGCGTCACGTCGTCTTGCTATAACGTTTTTCGGTATTGCGATCGGAGCGGGGAACCTCGAACGATGAAACGCATTGCGCGCTGGGCGCGGGCATTCGGCATCGCGCGGGCGGTCTGCCTCTTGCTCCTGTTCGCGCTGGTGGAATTGCGCGTCGCCGACCCCCGGCCGCTGCAGGAATTGCGGCTGCGCACTTTCGATCTTTATCAGGTCCTTCGCCCGCGCCAGCAAACCGCGCGGCCGGTGGTCATCGTCGATATCGACGAGGCGAGCCTGCGCGGGCTTGGGCAATGGCCGTGGCCGCGCACCGTGATCGCCGATCTGATCACTCGCCTGCGCGACCTCGGTGCGGTGGCGATCGGCTTCGACATCGTTTTCGCCGAACCGGACCGCATGTCGCCGGCCTTGGCGGCGCCGAGCTTCCGTGGCCTCGATGAAGCGACCCGCGAAAAGCTCGCCGCGCTGCCCAGCAACGACCAGATCCTGGCCGATGCGATCAGCCAGGCCCGCGTTGTGGTCGGCCAATCGGTATTCACGGTCCGATCCGCCAAGAGCGCAACCGATTTGCCGCAGACCGGCGTCGCCATCCTGGGGCCCGATCCGAGCCGCTTCCTCGATGACTACCCGAGCCTCCTGCGCAACGTTCCGGAAATAGAACGGGCCGCGGCGGGCCGCGGCGTCTTCACGACCGTGGAGGAGCACGACGGCATCGTGCGCCGCGCGCCGATGATCATGAAGGCGCAAGACACCATCGTACCCGCTCTGACCTTGGACATGCTGCGCGTCGTGACCAATTCCGGCTCGATCCTCATTCGCGCCAATCAGGGCGGCGTGGAGAGCGTCAATCTTCCGCATTTCAGCCTGCCGACCGACAACAAGGGCCAGCTGTGGATCTATTTCAATCACCGCGATCCGGCCCGCTCGGTCTCGGCGATCGACGTGTTGAACGACCGGTTGCCGCTCGACCGCATCCGGGGACATCTGGTGCTGATCGGCACGTCGGCGATCGGTCTCCTCGACACCAAGACGACGCCGCTCGACCCGATCTTGCCCGGCGTCGAAGTCCACGCCCAGGTGCTCGAAAACGTACTCAGCGGCGCGTTCTTGTCGGAGCCTTGGTGGACAACCGTCGCCGAACTGGCGGCGGCGATCCTGTTCGGGCTCGCGATCATCGTCGCCGCGCCGATGCTGCCGGCCTCCATCGTGTTGGCGCTCGGTCTCGTTCTGATCGGCGCCATGGTCGCTTTCTCGGCCTATTTCTTCGTCGTCCACAGCCTTCTGATCGACTTCACCTATCCGCTGATGTCGAGCTGGCTGATCTTTCTGGTGCTCACCTTCGTCAATTATTTCCGCGAGCAGCAGCAGCGCCAGCAGATCCGCTCCGCCTTCGGCTTCTATCTGTCGCCGCAGCTGGTCGAGCAATTGGCCCGCTCGCCGGAGAAGCTGGTGCTGGGCGGCGAAGAAAGGCGCATGACCATTCTGTTTTCCGACGTCCGTGGCTTCACCACCATCTCCGAACACTACAAGGACGACCCCCAGGGCCTCACCCACCTGATGAACCGCTTCCTGACGCCGACGACCAATGCCATCATCGAGCGCAAGGGCACCATCGACAAATACATCGGCGACGCCATCATGGCGTTCTGGAACGCTCCGGTGGACGACGACGAGCACGAGGCCAACGCCTGTGACGCGGCGCTCGAAATGCTGGCGCGCGCCGAGGCGCTCAACGTCGAATTAAAACGCGAGGCCGATGCTGCGGGCGGCGTCTACATGCCGGTGCGCATCGGCATCGGGCTCAACAGCGGGCCGTGCGTGGTCGGCAACATGGGCTCCGATTTCCGGTTCAATTATTCGGTGCTCGGCGACACCGTCAACGTCGCCGCGCGACTGGAATCGCGCACCAAGGACTACCGGCTGTCGCTGGTGATCGGCTCGCGCACCGCCGAAGGCGCGAGCAAAAAATTCGCCACCATGGAAATCGACCTGATCCAGGTCAAAGGCAAGAAGCAGCCCGAGGCGGTGTTCACCGTGCTCGGGCGCGCCGAGGTCGAGCAGGATCCGCGCTGCGGCGAATTGCGCGACCTCAATGCCCGCATGCTCGCCGCATTCCGCAAGCAGCGGTGGGAGGAGGCGGAAGAGCTCATCGCGCGCTGCCGCAAGCTCGCGGACGCGTTCGGCGCCGCCGGACTGTACGACATGTATCTGGAGCGCATCGCTGCCTATCGCGCCGACCCGCCGCCGCCGGATTGGGATGGCGTCTACGAAGCGACGTCGAAGTGACGGCGGGCTCGCCGAAGATCGCGCCGCGCAAGATCGCGATGACGGTCAGGCGCCGACCAATGCCTGGCCGCACAACTCCCGGATCCGCTCGAGCGAATAGCGCAGAATCGCAAGATCGACCGGCTTCGGAATCGGCGGCAGGACATTGAGGTTGAGCGACTTGGCGACCCGGACGGTTTCGCGGCAGAGCGCGTCGTCGGCGCCGCTGATGATGAGGATCGGCGACTTGTAGCGCAGCACCCACAGATGGCGCACCATTTCGACGCCGGCATGGGCGCCGAGCGAGAGGTCGAGCGTGACGCAGTCGAACGGGGTCTCCTGCGCGAGCTTCGCCGCCTCTTCGTAGCTCTCCGCGCCGACCGGCGTGTAGCCCGCCTTGGTCGCCACGCGGCAGATGATCATGCGATGCAGATGATCATCGTCGATGACGAGGAGACGCGGCGTCGCCGCCGCGGCGATCACGCCGCCACCGTCGGCCTCGAGAGATTTTTCCTGTTCCAACATGCGCCCCGACCATGTCTTGGTTGCCGCAAGCATGGCGCGAAGGGTGCGAAATTTGGCTTAACATGACGCCGGAGATTCGAAGCATATCGGAGCGTCGCGCCGCAACGCGGTTAGCCGCCGGTAAACGGCCGGGCCAAATGAATGTGACAAAGATTAAGCGCCCGAGGTCGGCGACTGCCGGCCGCCTTAAAACTATTTCGGCGCCCGCTTGGCGAGAATGCGCTGCAGTGTGCGGCGATGCATGTTGAGGCGGCGCGCGGTTTCCGAAACGTTGCGGCCGCACAGTTCATAGATGCGCTGGATATGCTCCCAGCGCACCCGGTCGGCCGACATCGGATTTTCCGGCGGCTCGATTTTCTTGTGGTCGAGCGCGAGCAAGGCGGCGACGACGTCGTCGGCATCGACCGGCTTCGCCAGATAATCGACCGCGCCGAGCTTGACCGCGTTCACCGCGGTCGCGATGTTGCCGTAGCCGGTGAGGATGATGGCGCGAGCCTCCGGCCGGCGCTTTTTCATCGCCGAGATCACGTCGAGCCCGTTGCCGTCGCCGAGGCGCATATCGACCACCGCGAAGGCGGGCGGCGCTTTCTCGACCTGCAACAGGCCTTCGGCGACCGATTCGGCGGCCGTGACGGCAAAGCCGCGGCCTTCCATGGCGCGCGCCAGGCGCTGCAGGAACGATTTGTCGTCGTCGACGATGAGGAGCGAGCGTTCGCCCTCGGGCGCTTCGGCGGTTGCCGGGTGGTTCATGACGGCGCCCGATATGGCGCTGGAGGTGGCACTGGTCATGACAATGGTGCTCCTATGGTGCTCTCGCAAACTGCGCCCCGCTCGAGCCCGATCCGTCAAGTCCCGATTCGTCGATTTCCGATCCTTGAAATGATGTCCGGCGCTTAACGATCCCGAATCCTTCGTCCGTGGGCCGTCATGCCTCAACAATTAGGAAGTTGGCGGCGCCGACTCAAGAGGGGCCGGGGAAGCGGCGAGCGGCCGTTCGAAATCGGTCCGGCTCCATGTCACCGTGACGGTCGCGCCGTGCAGCGGCGGCATCCGGTTCTCCAGCGCAAGCTTGGCGCCCGACCGTTCCAGTAATGTTTTGGCAATGAAAAAACCGAGACCCAGGCCGAAAACATCCTCTTCACCCTCCGGGCCGCGGGTTCCCGGCCGCCGATGGGTGACGTAGGGCGCGCCGATGCGGTCGACGACCTCCGGGGCGAAACCCGGGCCATCGTCGCTTATGGTGATCGAGACCTCCTCCGCCGTCCATTGCGCCATGATCTCGACGCGCTGGTTGGCGAAATCGACCGCGTTTTCGATCAAATTACCGAGGCCGTAGCGGATCGCCGGATTGCGGGCGCCGACCGGTTCCGCCGTACGGTCGGGCGGCAGCGTCACGCCGATCGCAACGCCGAAATTGCGGTGCGGCGCGACTGCCTCCTCGATCAGCGCGGCGAGCGGCATGCGGTCGAACAATTCGCCGGCCGGCAGTTCCGTGATCTTGGCCAGAATCTCGCGGCAGCGCTGGGCCTGCTCGCGCAGCAATTTCACATCCTCGGCATAGGGGGAATTGGGTTCCAGCGCGCGCTCGATTTCGCGCACCACGACCGTGATCGTCGAGAGCGGCGTGCCGAGTTCGTGCGCCGCCGCCGCGGCGAGGCCGTCGAGCTGCGAAAGATGCTGCTCGCGCGCCCACACGAGTTCCGTCGCCGCCAGCGCGTCGGACAATTGCCGCGCCTCTTCGGCGATCTGCCATGTGTAGACGCCGATATAGCCGATCGCGAGCAGGATCGAGAGCCAGACCGCGACGACGTAATCTTCCGGGAGTTCCAGACGCCGCTCGCTGTCCCACGGCAGCGGCTGATGGTAGAAAATCAGCACCGTCGCGCACAACATGGCGAACACGCCGATGAGCATCGTCATGCGCGGCGGCAGCGCCGTCGCCGAAATCAGCACCGGGCCCAGCAACAAAAACGAGAACGGATTTTCGAGCCCGCCGGTCAGAAACAGCAGCACCGCGAGCTCGGCGACGTCGAAGCCGAACAGCCACGCGGCGCGCTCGGGCTCGAGCCATTGCGTCTGCGCAAAACGCACGCGCAGCGCCACATTGGCGAGCGCCGCGAACGCGATCACGGCGAGGCAGGGCCACAGCGGAAGCTCGAATTCGAGGCCGAAATGCACCACCAGGACCGCCGCGAGCTGGCCGAACACGGCGAGCCAGCGCAGCCGGACCAGCGTATCGAGCCGCACGTTGCGCGGCCGGTGGTAAACTCTCGGCAGACCGAACATGGCGCTTAATGTAGGCGCGGGAACCGCCTAATCCAAACAAAGACCGCCGCGGGGGCGGCACCTGTTACGGTCGCCACGCCGCCGCCGTCGCCACGCCGGGCACGCCCGCGCTCGAGCGCGCCTCTTCGATCACCTGAAGGAGCGCGCGCAAGACCTCCGGGACACCCTGCCCGCTCACGGCGGAAATCACCAAAGGCGTCTTCTTCGCCGCGCGTTTCAACCGCGCCATTTGCTGCTTGATCTCGTCGGCACCGAGCGCATCGGCCTTGCTGAGCGCGACGATCTCCGGCTTGTCGGCGAGACCCTGACCGTAGGCGGCAAGTTCCGCGCGCACGGTCTTGTAGGCCTCGCCGGCGTGACCGCCGCTGCCGTCGACCAGATGCAACAGCACGCGGCAGCGCTCGACGTGGCCGAGGAAGCGGTCGCCGAGGCCGATGCCTTCGTGGGCGCCCTCGATCAAGCCGGGAATGTCGGCCAGCACGAATTCGCGCCCGGTCGCCCGGACGACACCGAGCTGTGGGCTCAGCGTGGTGAAGGGATAATCGGCGATTTTCGGCTTGGCCGCCGTGACGGCGGCGAGAAACGTCGATTTGCCGGCGTTCGGCAGCCCGACAATGCCCGCATCGGCGATCAGTTTGAGCCGCAGCCGGATCGTGATTTCCTCGCCGGGCTGGCCCGGATTCGCGCGACGCGGCGCACGATTGGTGGCCGACTTGAAGCGCGCATTGCCGAAGCCGCCATTGCCGCCGCGCGCGAGGGTGACGCGCTGGCCGCGTTGGGTGAGATCGGCGAGGAGCGTTTCGCCGTCCTCCTCGTAGATCTGCGTGCCGACCGGCACCTTGAGCAGCGCGTCCGCGCCGTTGGCGCCATGGCGGTCCTTGCCCATGCCGCCGCGGCCATTCTGGGCCTTGAAATGCTGCTGGAAGCGGTAGTCGATCAGCGTGTTGAGGCCGTCGACCGCCTCGGCAACCACGTCGCCGCCCTTGCCGCCGTCGCCGCCGTTGGGGCCACCGAACTCGATGAATTTCTCGCGCCGGAACGACGCGCAGCCGTTGCCGCCGTCGCCGGAACGAATATAGACCTTGGCCTCGTCGAGGAATTTCATGACGTCCACTTGTCAGGCGCGGGCGCGCCGCCAACAATTTAAACAACCGCGGCTGCAAGCCGTAGTTATTGATATAGTGTGGACATTCGGTAATGGCACTCAGGTTCGGCGGAATCCAAGCAGCGTATGGGTAGCGTAGGGTCGATACTCAAGCTTGCCGGGCGGGCGGCGGTGTGGCGGACGACGCCGGAGCCTGGGCCGGTGGGCTTCGCAAGCCTGCTGGGCTTTATCGTCGTTCTCGCCGCGCTGCGCGTCGCATTGCAGTTCCTGGCCGCGGGCCCCCACGGCGCCTTCAATCCCTACGGCATCAACGCCATCATCGCCTGGCTCGCGCTGGAGATCGCGGCCGCGGCGCTGGTCATACCGGCGGCCGGGCGCATCACGGCGCTCACGGCGATGGTTGCGCTGCTCGGGGTCGCCGAATTCATCATCGGCGCGACCAGCGCCGCTTCCTCGCTGGCGTTTCCCGCGTCCGCCGCGGCAACGGTGTGGGTTCGCTCAGCACCGATCGCGATCCTTGCGGTCGTATCCGTGTGGTGGATCGGCACCATGGTTGCCGTGATCCGCAGCGTCGCGCCGGCGACGCGCCTTCGTGCGTTCGGGCAGGCCGCGGCGGTATGGGTTGTCTTGGCGGCCGTCACGGCGCTCGTCCCCCACGCGCCGGTCTTTGTCGCCCAAGGATTCGACCTCCGCACCGCCAATCTCTGGGAACGTCTTTACGCGGCCAAGCTGCCGCCGCAGGAAGACAGTGCGCCGCCGCCAAGCGAGGCCGCGAGCTTCGAAGCGGCGCAGCATGCCTTGCTGCAGGCGGAAATCGGCCGCCTGGCGCCGCAGCAGCAGGGCGCGACCAACATTTACGCCCTCGGCATCGGCGGCTGGGCGGATCAGGACGTGTTCCTCAAGGAGCTCGACGGCGGGCTCGCCGCGATGGGCGGCATCCTGCCGATCCAGGGGCACACGCTGCGCCTCGTCAACCATCACGAAACCACCGAGAGCGCGCCGATCGCCAATCAGCGCAATTTCGCCGCGTCGGTGCACGCCATCGGCACGGCGATGAACAAGGACGACGATGTCCTGGTGCTGTTGATGACCTCGCACGGCACGCCGACCGGCTTTGGTCTGCGCCTGCCCAGCGGCGTGACGACCGAGCTGACGCCGCAGGAGGTCGCGGGAACGCTGGACAAGGAAGGCATCAAGAACCGCATCGTCATCGTGTCGGCGTGCTTCTCCGGCACGTTCCTGCCGCCGCTCGCCAACGACGACACCATCGTACTGACCGCGTCCGACGCCAACGGCACGTCGTTCGGCTGCGCGCCGGAACGCGACTGGACCTATTTCGGCGATGCCTTGTTCCGCCAGAGCATCCGGCGCGGCTGGGACTTGCAGCACGCTTTCGACAATGCCCGCGTGCTGATCAGCGGCTGGGAGATGATGGACCGCGCGCAGCCGTCAAATCCGCAAGCCCATTTCGGCCCGACGCTGGTCGCCAAGCTCGCGCCCTTCTTCGCGCCGCCGCCGGCCGCGGCGCAGTAGCTGTTACGCCACGCGCCGTGCGGCGCCCCAGCCCTTGAGCGAGACCCAGAGCTTGCGGTCGAGCCGGAAGCAGTCGATCGGCGCGGCGGAATTGATGGCGCGGATGCGCGTGAGGCGCACGCCGGTCCATTGGAAGCCGCACTTCTCGAGCACCCGGCGCGAGGCCGGGTTGCTGACGCGCGCGCCGGCGGCCAGCGTATCGTGGCGCAGTTCGCCGAAGGCGTGATCGATGACGGCGCGCACCGCCTCGGTGGCGAAGCCCCGGCCCCAATAGGCCGCGCCGAACCAGTAGCCGAGCTCCAGTCCGTCGTCGCGCGGATCGACGCCGCAGACGCCGATGACGCTCTCGCCGAGCGTGACCACGAACGTCGCCTCGCCGTCGCGCCGGTTGACGGCATTAACGAACGTCTGCGCATCATCGATGCCGTAGGGATGCGGCAGACGCGCGGTATTTTCCGCAATGCGCCGATCATTGACGATCTGCGCGATCGCTTTTACGTCCCCGCGACGCGGCGCACGCAGCGTGAGCCGTTCGGTCTCGAGGACGGGGGTACAGCGTTCCCGCTGGGTCTCGTCGCAAACCTCTTCCAACAGCGTCATGACACGGGCTCCAAATGGGCTCTTGGTCGGGTTCGGCCTTCGGCTCGATCCCCGCGCTCGGGAATCACGCGCCAAAAAGCCGAAAGGGGAGCCGGTATCCCGGTCTCCCCTTTTCGAAGCCCATTCGGGCCCGCCGGTTCGACTGGATACCGGCAGACCTCGTATGATCCACCGTTTTACTGGGCCGCCGCGGCCTCCGTCGGAAGGATAGATACGAACACGCGGCCTTTGGCTTTGTTATGGAACTCGACTTTACCGTTGATCAACGCAAACAGAGTGTGGTCGCGGCCGATGCCGACATTGCGGCCCGGATGCCATTTGGTGCCGCGCTGGCGCGCGATGATGTTGCCGGCGATCACCTCTTCGCCGCCGAAAATCTTGATCCCGAGACGCTGACCGGCCGAATCACGGCCGTTGCGCGAGGATCCGCCTGCTTTTTTATGAGCCATCTTTGGTCGTCCTAAGCTCTACGATGCTCGTAGTCCGTTTTCGTGACGGATTGATTTCAGATTTTGCTAAGCCTCTGCGGCGGCTTGCGGCGTTTCGTCCGGCTTGTCGTCAGCCTTGGCCTTGCGCGCCCGCCGCGGCGGGGGCGTTTCGCTCGGCTTCTTGCCGTCGGTGAGAATTTCGGAGATGCGGATCAGCGTGAAATCCTGCCGGTGCCCGCGCTTGCGCCGCGAGTTCTTGCGCCGCCGCTTCTTGAAGGCGATGACCTTGGGGCCGCGGCTCTGCTCGATCACCTCGGCGGCGACCGACGCGCCCGCGACCATCGGCGCACCCGGCTGCACGGTGTCCCCGCCGACGAGCAGAACCTCGCCGAACTGGACGATGGTACCGGGCTCCGCTTCGATCTTGGCGACGCGGAGCACGTCATCGGCGGCAACGCGATATTGCTTGCCGCCCGTTTTGAAGACCGCGAACATCTTGTTGTCCTTCGTGTTCGATCCCGGTCATCGGACGAGAAAGCCCGGACCGGCTTCTTGCAGTCGTTACGGTTGCTGGTGTCACGGTTTAAAGGCGCACGGCGCATGGGCAAGTCACCCTGCCGCCACCACGCACCCAGGCGCCCTTATGACCAACCCGTAAGTCGTTGTCAAGAAATGGGAAGCGCTCCCCAAGCGCTCCCCCCGCCTCACGCCAGCATGCAGGGGACAAGCCGCCGCGCCCTGTGATAGGGAAGCCCCGCAGCGAAACAGGAGTTCGGCATGGCCACGAAAACCAACGGAAAAGCGCAGAAAATCGGCTGGATCGGCGCCGGGCGCATGGGCTTACCCATGGCCGAGCGGCTCATCAAGGCCGGCTATGACGTCACGGTATGGAACCGCACCCGCGCCAAGGCCGAGCCGCTGGAGAAGCTGGGCGCCAAAGTGGTGGAGCACCTTTCCGAGCTGCGCGATGTCGACGTGCTGTTCTCGATCGTGTCCACCGGCAAGGACGTGCAGGACGTCCTCTACGGCAAGAACGGCGTTTGCAGCCAGGGCGGCAAGATACCGCCGATCGTCGTCGACTGTTCGACCATCTCGGTCGAGGATTCCGCGGCCGTCCGCGACAGGCTCAAACAGCTGGGCGCCGATTTCGTCGCCGCCCCGGTCAGCGGCAACGCCAAGGTTATCAAGGCCGGCAAGCTCTCGGCGGTAGCGTCGGGCACCGAGGCCGCCTGCAAGGCCGCGATGCCGCTGATCGAAGTGATCGCCCCGCAGGGCGTATCGTATGTCGGCGAAGGCGAGCTCGCGCGGGTCTGCAAGATCGCCCACAATGTCATGCTCGGTGTGGTCATCGAAAACCTGATCGAGATCATGCTCCTGACCAACAAGATGGGCGTGCCGCGCCACGCCTTTCTTGCCTTCCTCAACAACGGCGTGATGGGTTCGATGTTCACCCGCTACAAGTCGCCCGCTTTGGTCAATCTCGATTGGACCACGACGTTCACGCCGGAACTCCTGCGCAAGGACCTCGACCTCGGCCTCGAGCTCGGCCGCGAAATGGATGTGCCAATGCCAGTCACCGCCGCGACGCGGGAAGTGCTGCAGAGCCATTTCGGCGCCGCCATGCTGCAAAAAAATCCGGAGGAATATCTGCAGAAGGATTTCGCCGCGCTCGCCGAGACCATGGCGCTCGCCGCCGGCATGAAACTGACCAGCGAGAACAAGAACGTGCCGACCGGTCTCGAAAGCTGAGGCCCAAGGGCGCGCGCAGGCGAGGCGGGACAGCGCATGAAAGTCGACGGCAAGGCCATGCGCACCATCTGGGTCGAGCCGGACGGCTGGTCGGTCGGCGTGATCGACCAGACGGCGCTGCCGCATCGTTTCGTCACCGCGCGGCTCAGCAATCTCGGCGACGCCGCGCACGCCATCCGCGCCATGGTGATCCGCGGCGCGCCGCTGATCGGCGTCGCCGCGGCCTATGGCGTGTGCCTCGCCTTGCATGACGACGCCTCCGACGAAGCGCTCGAGCGCGCCTACGCGACGCTGATCGCGACCCGCCCGACCGCCATCAATCTGAAATGGGCGCTCGACGAAATGGTCGCGGCGGTGCGCAACCGGCCGCGCGCCGAGCGCGCCGCCGCCGCCTATCGGCGCGCCGCCGAGATCGCCGAAGACGACATCGCGATCAACCGCGGCCTCGCCCGCAGCGGCTTGCCGCTGATCGAAGCGATCGCCGCCCGCAAACAGCCGGGCGAGCGCGTCAATTTGCTCACCCATTGCAACGCCGGCTGGCTCGCCGCGGTCGATATCGGCACCGCCACCGCGCCGATCTATGCGGCGCACGATCAGGGCATTCCCATCCACGTCTTCGCCGACGAGACCCGGCCGCGCAACCAGGGCGCTTCGCTGACCGCCTGGGAACTCGGCCAGCACGGCGTGCCGCACACGCTTATCGCCGACAACACCGGCGGCCATCTGATGCAGCACGGCCTCGTCGACCTCGTCATCGTCGGCACCGACCGCGTCACCGCCAATGGCGACGTCTGCAACAAGATCGGCACCTATCTCAAGGCGCTCGCTGCGCGCGACAACAACGTGCCGTTCTACGTCGCGCTCCCCTCCCCGACGATCGATTTCAGCATCGGCGACGGCGTCGCCGAAATTCCGATCGAACAGCGCGACGGCGAGGAAGTCGCGACCGTGACCGGCCGCACCGCCGACGGCCGCATCGAGACCGTGCGCATCGCCCCCGACGGCTCGCCCGTGGCGAATTATGCCTTCGACGTGACCCCGGCCCGCCTGGTCACCGGGCTGATCACCGAGCGCGGGGTGATCGCGCCGTCCCGCGCGGCGCTGGCGGGGGCTTTCCCGGAGCGCGCCGCCAGGGCAAGATAATCAGCCTGCCAGCCTCGGTTGCACAGTCGGAGTGCGTGCCGTGCGTAAGCTCGATACCAAGCCCGCGACGAACCTGCCGCTTCCTGGAATCCTGACCATGAGCATCAATCTGATGCCGGCGCCGGCGCCGGTCGATCGGCGCCAATCGCCGACCGCGTTCGCGATCGCACGCGGCACCGCGCGGTTCCTGCATGCGCTCGGCTATTCGGTGGTGAGCGAGCTGCCGCTGCCGTCGGGCCGCCGCGCCGACCTCGTCGCGCTCGGCGGCGGCGGCGAAATTCTGATCGTGGAAATCAAATCCTCGGTCGCCGATCTCCGCGCCGACCAGAAATGGTCGGACTACCGGCTGCATTGCGACCGACTGTTCTTCGCCACCGTCGCCGAGGTGCCGCGCGCGATTTTTCCCGGCGGCACCGGCCTCATCGTCGCCGACGCCTTCGGCGCCTCGATCGTCTGCGACGCGCCCGAGCACAAACTGGCGGCGGCGCGGCGCAAGACCGTAATGCTGCGGTTCGCCCACGCCGCGGCGCTACGCCTGCAGGCGCTTGGCGATCCACAAGGGCCCTATGCCGGGGAAATCTAAAAGCCGAGCGCGGCAGGCGCGGCCGGCACGGCAGGTGCCGCCGCCGGCGTCCCGGCCACCAATGCCGGGGTGAATTGCTTGACGCCGTCGTGATCGAGCACGAACAGCGGCACCACGTGTTGCATCTCGGCGTCCGTGACCAGCGCCAAGCGGCGGTTGTCGAGCACGATCCAGCTGCCGTCGAGCCGCGCGGTGACGATGGCGTGGTCCTCGCCGATGGCGGTGTCGCGCACGATCACGATCCGCAGATCGTCCTCGGCGAATCCAGCCGCGATGAGCGCGGCATATTTCGCGATGGCGTAATCCTCGCAATCGCCGCGGCCGGTGGTCAGTGTCTCGAGCGGCGCGCTCCAGCGGTCGGGAACGCCCCATTGCGCGAGATCGCTCATCGGACGAACGGCGAGATTGATGGCGCGGTTGACCACGCCGATGCGGGCGCGGCCCTCTTGCGCCCGACCTTCCGCCACCACGTCGAGGAATTTCTGCGCCGCCGCGGGACATGATGTCGCACCGTCGGCGCAATGCGCCAGCACTTCGCTCTCGGCGCGGAGATCGGCGGTGACGCCGTTCCATTTCGTCAACAATTCGCCGCCGGTCACGGGCACGACATCGAGCCCGAACGGCTCGGCCGCCGCCGACGCCCAGTCGGACGGCGACGCCGGATCGATCGCCGCGGCAGTCGCCGCGAAATCCAGCCCTTCGTGCGCCGACGCGGTGGCCGCCCCGGCGAAAACGGCCGGCGAAACCAGCAGCAAAATCGCAATGCAACGCGCCGCAATGCCATGCATCAACATGTCGACGTCCCTGATGGCGCGGACGTCGCGCGCGGTTGCGCTCGTCCGGCTCAGTGTTGTTCAGGAACGGATAGGGCTGCGGTCGATACGTACGCATTAATACAGGCCAGGCATGCGCAAAATGATCGCGAACGACGTGCAGGAACGCTCAAGCCATTGGCGACAATTTTAGCGAATGAATGCGGCGGACCGCCCTTGTGCGGAGGGGCGATTTTGCGTTTAAATGGAACAGTTTCAGTGGCAACGAAAATGCGGGAGGAACCATGCGCCGGATGAGCCATCTCAGGCTTTGCGGCCTCGCGATGCTGGGCACTGTCGCCGGCCTCGCTTTCGGGCTCGGCACGGCTTGCGCCGAAGACAAGGTGTTCGAGCTCAAGCTCTCGCACTGGGTGCCGCCGACGCACCCGTTGCAGAAGGCGATCGACGAGTGGGGCGCCGACGTCGAAAAGGCCTCGGGCGGCACCATCAAATACAAGATCTTCCCGTCGCAGCAGCTCGGCAAGGCGTTCGACCATTACGACATGGCGCGCGACGGCATCGCCGACTTCACCTACGTCAACCCGGGCTATCAGCCCGGTCGCTTCCCGATCATCGCCGCCGGCGAACTGCCTTTCATGGTCGGTGACGCCCATGGCGGCATTCGCGCCATCGATGCCTGGTATCGCAAATACGCGGCGACCGAGATGAAAGACGTGCATTACTGCTTTTCTTTCATCCTCGATCCGCTGACCTGGCATTCCAGGACCAAAAAGATCATGGTGCCGAGCGACATCAAGGGCATGAAGATCCGGCCGTCGCAGGCGACCGTGGCCGCCTGGGTGACCCTGCTCGGCGGCACCAACGTGCAGGCCAGCGCCACCGAAGTCCGCGACGTGCTGGAAAAGGGCGTGGCCGATGCGGTGAATTTCCCGTGGGGATCGGTGCCGCTGCTTGGCGTCGACAAAGTCACGAAGTACCACTTGGACGCGCCGACCAACACGGTCACGTTCCAGTGGCTGATGAATCCGAACACCTATGCCGCGATGTCGCCGACGCAGAAGAAAGTGATCGACGATCACTGCACAACCGAGTGGGCCGGCAGGTTCGCCGATCCGTGGGTGGATTTCGAGCACTCTGGGATTGCGAAGCTCAAGGCGGAGCCGGGCCACGAGGTTTATACCATCACCGACGAGCAGCTCGGCGAGTGGAAGAAGTCGGCCGAGCCGCTGCACCAGAAGTGGGCCGCCGCGGTGCGCGAGAGGGGCGGCAATCCCGATCCGATCATGAGCGAACTCAAAGCGTCGCTCGCGCAATACAAGGCGGCCTATTGATGCAATCCGCAGCGGGCGGGCGCATGGCCCCCGGCCGCTGAGGACTTGGGTTCGAACGGACGGCAGCGGAACCCTTTCGCTGCCGTCATCATCTGGAAGCGCATATGGCCGAGTCGACAGCCGAGGAAGCACAGCATCCGGACGCCGCGCCCCGCGGCCCGGCGAATTGGTTCATCGATTTCATCGAGCTTGTCGCCGCAACCTTCGTCGGCATCGTCGCCGCCGACATTTTCATCTCCGTCATGCTGCGCTACTTCTTCAGCGTGCAGATTCCGGACGCCTATGATTTCGGCCGGCTGCTGCTCGGCATCCTGATCTTCTGGGGCATCGCGGCGACGAGCTATCGCGGCACCCACATCACGGTCGATCTCCTCTACGCCAATGTCGGGCCGCGATTGCAACGCTTGATCGACGTCTTCGCCACGCTGGTGCTGTTGTTCGTGGTCACGGTGCAGACCTATACCCTCTACGACAAGGTCTGGACCACCCGCGCCGATCACGTGCTGACCTTCGATCTGCGGCTGCCGACCTGGCCGTTTTTTTTCGTGGCCTGGCTCGGCGACGCCTCCGCTGTGCTGCTCATCGCCATCCGTACCTATCGGCTGATCTTCCAGCCCGGCGAATTCGGCGGGCGCTACCAGATCAAGCCGGTGGAGTGAGCATCGTGAGCAGCGAAGCGGTCGCCGTCATCGGCTTTGTGGTGCTGTTCGTGCTGATGCTGCTGCGCGTGCCGGTCGGCATGGCGATGGGTCTCGTCGGCGTTTCCGGCTTTGCCTATCTCGTCAACGGCGCGGCGGCGTTGAAGATCATCGGCCACACCTCGATGCGCACGGTGACCGATTACACCTTCGGCGTCATTCCGATGTTCCTGCTGATGGGCGCCTTTGTCACCCATTCCGGCATGAGCAAGGAACTGTTTCGCGCCGCCAATACCTTTCTCGGCCATCGTCGCGGCGGGCTCGGCATCGCCACCATCGCGGCGTGCGGCGGCTTCGCGGCGATTTCCGGCTCCTCGGTCGCGACCGCGGCGACGTTTTCGGCGGTCGCCTATCCGGAGATGCGCCGTTACGGCTATCCGCAGTCGTTCGCGGTCGGCGTGATCGCCGCCGGCGGCACGCTTGGCGCCATGCTGCCGCCGTCGACCGTGCTCGCGGTGTACGGCATCATCACCGAGCAGGACATCGGCAAACTGTTCATCGCCGGCATCGGCCCCGGCATCCTCGCCGCCTCGATGTACATGATGACGGTCGCCCTGATCGGCTGGGCGCGGCCGGGCTATCTGCCGGCAGGCCTGCGCAGCCCCTGGAAGGAGCGGCTCATCGCGCTCCGCGACATCTGGGCCATGCTGCTGCTTTTCATCTTCGTCATCGGCGGCCTCTATGGCGGCCTGTTCACGCCGACGGAGGCCGGCGGCGTCGGCGCCGGCGGCGCGCTCATCATCGGCGTCCTGCGCGGCCGGCTCGACTGGCTCGCGATCCGCCGCTCCCTCCTGCAGGCGACCCGCACCGCCGCCGCGGTCTTCACCGTGCTGATCGGGGCGCTGCTGTTCGGCTATTTCCTCACCGTGACACAGACGCCGCAAAACGTCACCGCGTTCCTCGCCGGGCTCGGCATCGGCCGCTACGGCATCTTGGCGCTCATCATGGTGATGTACGTCGTGCTCGGCTGCCTGATGGACGCGCTCGCCATGGTCATCCTGACCGTGCCGATCATTTTCCCTGTCATCAAGGAGCTCGGGTTCGATCCGATCTGGTTCGGCGTCATCATCGTCATGACCGTGGAGCTCGGTCTCATTCACCCGCCGGTCGGCATGATCACTTTCGTCATCAAGAGCGTGGTGCAGGACGTGACGTTCGCGACGATCTTCAAGGGCGTGTTGCCGTTCATCCTCACCGACATCGTCCGGCTGGTCATTCTGATCGCGTTTCCGATCATCGCGCTCTGGCTGCCGTCGCACATGTGACGCGACGCTCGAATCACAAGGAGGTCGCCATGCTTCGCCTGATCCTCGCCGCCGCATTGGTCGCGTTCGCGTCCGCCGCGCATGCTGCCGACGCCAAACAGATGGAAGAAAACAAGAAGGTCGTGCTGCAGCTTTACGAGGCGGCCATCAACCAGAAGGATTTCGAGGCAGCCGCGAAATTCCTGGGCCCGCATTACACCCAGCACAATCCGAATGCGATGGATGGTGCCGAGGGACTGAAAGCGTTCCTCGCCTTCCTGCGCGAGAAATTCCCGAACTATCACAGCGACATCAAGCAGGTGTTCGCTGACGGCGACTACGTCATCCTGCACGTCCACAACGTGCCGACGCCGGGCGCCCGCGGCAACGCCATCATGGACATTTTCAGGCTCGAGAACGGCAAGGTCGTCGAGCACTGGGATGTGCGTCAGGAGATTCCCGAGAAGGCCGCCAACACCAATACGATGTTTTAATTCCGCCCGCCCGCCAGCACGGCGCGGGTGGCGCGGTCGGGGCCGAAATCGTCGACGCTGTCGATCGCGAGCAGGTCGGCGAGGCGGGTGCGCGCGCGGTTGACGCGGCTCTTGATGGTGCCGACCGCGCAGCCGCAGATATTGGCCGCGTCCTCGTAGGAGAAGCCCGACGCGCCGACCAGGATCAACGCCTCGCGTTGGTCCGACGGCAGCCGCGCCAGCGCGGCGCGGAATTCCTCGAATTCCACCCGTCCGGTCTGTTCGGGGTGGGATTTCAGCGTATCGGCATAGCGGCCGTCGGCGTCCTCCACCTCGCGCCGCCGCTTGCGGTATTCCGAGCGGAACAGATTGCGCAGGATGGTGAAGAGCCAGGCCGGCATGTTGGTGCCGGGCTGGAACGAATCGATATGAGCGAGCGCGCGGAGCAGGGTCTCTTGCACCAGATCGTCGGCGCGGTCGATGTTGCCGCACAGCGATATCGCGAACGCGCGCAGACTAGGAACCGTGGCGAGAACTTGGTCGCGAATGGTTGGATCGAGCTTCATGCCGCCCCATCATCTTGTTCGCTCAAACGACGGACTAAATCGGCGATATGATCGGGTACGCCCTGGTTGACGACGTCGTCGTACATGGCGCGCAACTGCTGGCCGATGCGGACCTGTATTTCGCGGCCGAGGCGCACCTCGGTCTTGCGTGGTGTCAATGTGCGACCCATCCCGTCCTGGGCTTCCGGCTTGTCGGCCTCGGCCGCCGCCGGCTCGATGTTGGCTGTCTTACGGCTCTTCATGTCTATCGTGTCCCCCGATCCACCGTGTGCCATGATTTTCGTGTCGTGATTTTCCTGGCGTGCCCTACCCTGCCGATCCCGACAACGCGCGGCACCATGGAAGGTTCCGGCCATCCTCTGACGATTTTGGAACCTTGTTTGCGCCGCGGCGTTCTAACCCTTAGCTTTGGGAACCTGGAAGGGGAGGGTGAATCTGTGTCGACCTCGCAAGCCGTCATTCAGCATCTGCCGTTTTTGCGCCGTTACGCCCGCGCCTTGTCGGGCAGTCAGTCGTCCGGCGACGCCTATGTGGCGGCCGCGGTGGAATCGCTGATTGCGAGCCCCAAGCTGTTGGATTCAGGACCCAATCCGCGGGTGGCGCTCTATCGCCTGTTCACCAAGATCTGGAATTCGGTGCCGATGAACGGCAAGGCCGACGCCGGCGAGCCGAACCTGGCGCCGGAACGCCACCTGACCCAGATCACGCCGCGCCCGCGCCAAGCCTTCCTCCTGGTGGCGCTGGAGGGCTTTTCCGAGGAGGACGCGGCCGACATCCTCGACTGCGACCTGCCGACGCTGCGCGAGCTGGTCGAGGAATCCGGCCGCGAACTCGCCGCCGAAATCGCGACCGACGTGCTCATCATCGAGGACGAGACCTTCATCGCCATGGATATCGAGGCGCTGATCGAGAGCCTCGGCCACCGGGTCATTGGCGTCGCGCGCACCCATGCCGAGGCGCTGGCGCTGGCCGCGAAAAAGCGGCCCGGACTGATCCTCGCCGATATCCAATTGGCCGACGGCAGCTCGGGCCTCGACGCGGTCAACGAGCTCCTCGGCGGCTTCGAGGTGCCGGTGATCTTCATCACCGCCTATCCGGAGCGCTTCCTCACCGGCCAGCGGCCCGAGCCGGCCTTCTTGATCGCCAAGCCGTTCCAGCTTGCGGTGGTTTCGGCCGTCGCCAGCCAAGCGCTGTTCTTCGGCCGCAAGGCGCGCCAGCGCGAGCGGCAGCCGACGGCTTGAGCTCCGCCTCGCTCCTCTCCACCTGACCGTCATTCCGGGGCGCCGCCAACGGGTCCGGCCCGAAGTGGCCGGCCCGATGACAGGCTCCGCGGCGAGCCCGGAATCCATGCTTCCTACGCTGGGGTCATGGATTCCGGGCTCGTGCTTACAGCGCGCCCCGGAATGACTCCCGCCAAAAAATTAGGGCGCAGCCGATCGGTCCATCGACTGCGCCCAGATGGCCGGCCAAGCACGGGGGGAGGGGGGAAGGATGGCCGGTCCCCACATTAAGCCGCTACCCTCCGGTTTGTTCCGGCGCCAAAGCCCGCGTTTGCAGTTCGCGCGCGCTTTTCACGCGGCTGTGAATATCCGGCGCCGCCCGTCCTGTGCCGCCATCGCATGCGGAACCGCCGCGCCGGTTCCACGTTCTCTTCCAGCGCGGACCAAATGGTTCGGCCTTTCGGGACATGGGGGACTTTGATGCTTCGGAGCGATTCCGATGAGCGTGGTGTCGTGCGTTTTTTCCGGTAAGTTTTTAGGTAAGGCCGCAGGCGCCATCGGCGGTGCCGTCGGACTGGTATCATTGTCGTTGTTCACCGCGGCGCTGATCACGTTTCCGGCCTGGCCCACGACAGGTGCGGGACTGACCGGCGCGGGATTCTGGACAACCCCTTCCGTCTCGGTCAACCGCGCGCTCAAGGGCGACCGGCTGCCGATCAACATCCCGCAAGGCGCGTCCCCTCTGCATTCAATCTTGCCGGATGAGAGCCAGCCGGCGCCCGCGCAGCCGCGAACCCGGGCGCAAATACCGCTCGGCTGCGACGCCGCCTTCAGCCCGATTTCCTCGCCGCTGTTGGCGCACGTTTTCCGCCGCTGCGTGGTTTGATCTCGAATTCGATCTAAATTGGAACGTTTTGTTCCACCTCGTCGCATCAGATTTGTGATTTCAATTAGGTCCGCGTCGCGGCCGATCCGCGACGAGGACGTGAACCTTTTGGGAACCTTTTGCGCCGGTCCGCGATTGACGGACGGCACTCATCAGCGGGGCGTCACAAATGTCAGCAAACAACAAGCTGTCAGCGCGTGCCTGCATGGCGGTTTTTGGCGCGGTTCTCGGTACGGCTCTTGGCATCACCGTAATGCTCGTCAACGCTCCGGCTTTCGCCCAATCGCAAGAGCCGCGCGACGCGATCCAAGGCGCGGAGGCGAGCGCGGACGAGCTTCCCGCGCCGTTGCGCCGGCAGATCGTCTCCTACCCCGGCAATGAACCGGCCGGCACGATCATCATCGATACCGCGCATACGTTCCTTTATCTCACGCTCGGCGGCGGCGAGGCGCTGCGTTACGGCATCGGCGTCGGGCGCGAAGGCTTCACCTGGTCCGGCGTCGAGAAGATCTCGCGCAAGACCGAATGGCCCGACTGGATTCCCCCGGCGGAAATGATCGCGCGCCAGCCCTATTTGCCGCGTTGGGTCGGCGGCGGCCCCGGCAATCCGCTCGGCGCGCGGGCGCTCTATCTCGGCAATACCGCCTATCGCATCCACGGCACCAACAATCCAAATTCGATCGGCAAGCACGTCTCCTCGGGCTGCATCCGTTTGCGCGATGCCGACGTGATCGATCTCTACGGACGCGTCGGTATCGGCACCAAGGTGATCGTGCTGCCGAACGATCAACGGCAGGCTTGGCGTGATCAGGCTTGGCGCGACCAGGCTTGGCGCGACCAGGCTTGGCGCGACCAGGCTTGGCGCGACCAGGCTTGGCGCGCCGATGCGCACGGCGTCGCCATCACCACGGGGCGCGGCGGCGTGATGACGGCGCGGATCTTCGTGACGCCGGTTTCGGCCGAGCGTGCAGCGCCGCGCGAGAGTATGACCGGCACGCCGACCTTGCTCGGCCTCTACTGAAGCGCACCGCGGCGGATCGCACGCGACGAAATGCACGGGTCAAGGCGTTCGGGTCAAACCGGGCGCACCGATACGCCGCTTTTTTCAGTATTGCCCTGCCGCGGGAACGGAACTGATGGCTGCGGCACTTTTCTCGAGTTTGTCGAAATCCAGAGCCTTGACCCGGATGCCGGCGAGGCCGAAGTGTAAGGTTATGCACGAGCCTCATGTCAAGCACACCACGCCCGAACCGGAACGGGCGCCGGCCAGCGGAGCAAATGAGTTCTTTTCCGACACCGCGACCGTGCGCACGGCGCTCGAAGCCGGCAAGGTCGGGGTTTGGTCATGGGACATCGCGTCGAACGCGGTGACATGGTCGAGCAATCTCGAGGCCATTCATGGCCTGCTTCCCGGCAGCTTCGACGGCACCCATGCGTTCTTCGCGCGCGAGATAGACGAGCAGGACCGAGACCAAGTCGCCAGTTCCATCGACGAGACCCTGCGCACCGGGCGGCCCTACTGGGTGCGTTATCGCATACCGCCGCGGCAAGGCGGCGAGGAGCGCTGGATCGAGGCGCGGGGAACGGTGCGCATCGAGAACGGCGCGCCCGTGCGCATGGTGGGAATCTGCCAGGATGTCACCGAACGGGTCAATCTCGAAGCGGAGCTGCGCAACCGCGTCAGACAGCAGGAGGCCCTCGCCCGGCTCGGCGAGCGTGCCTTGGCGGAAAGCGATCTCGACGCGCTGCTGGGCGATGTCGTCAACACGGTCGCAACGACGCTGCCGGTCGATTTCGTCGAGGTGCTGGAGCTGTTGCCCGGCGATACCGATCTCCTGCTGCGCGCCGGCTTCGGCTGGACAGCGGGCTTCATCGGCACGATCGTCACCTCGCGCGATGACAGTCTGTACGCGCGCTATACGCTCGAATCCGCGATCCCGGTCGTCGTAGCGGATTTTATCGCCGAGACGCGGTTCACGATCCCGCAATATCTCACGGATCATCGCTGCGTCAGCGGCGTCGGCACCACGATCGCCGGCCGCGACGGGCGCGCCTACGGCATCCTCGGCGTCTGCACCAGCAAGAAACGCGCGTTCGCCGCGCAGGACACGAGGTTCCTCGCCGCGGTCGGCAACCTGGTCGCGGGCGCCATCCAGCGCCGCCAGCTCGAAGACCGCCATGAATTGATGATCCGCGAACTGCGCCACCGCTCCGGCAATCTGTTCTCTCAGCTGCTCGCCTTGTTCTCGCAAACCGCGAAGAATTCGAAGACCATGCCCGAGCTGACGACCAAGTATCAGGCCCGCGTGCTCGCCTTGGCGAACGCGCACCGCCTGATCACGGAAGCCGGCTGGAAATCGACGACGCTCGCCGAATTGCTGCGGGTCCTGCTCGGGCCCTATCTCGACCGCACCACGTTCGACGGTCCCAATGTCGATCTCGACCCCGACCCGACCTTCAGTCTGAGCGCCGCGCTGCACGAACTGACCGCCAATGCCTGCAAGCACGGCAGCCTGTCGCGGCCGCAGGGCCGCCTCGACCTGAGCTGGTCGGTCGAGCGCGCGCGGCGCGGCCTCACCCTGACGCTCGACTGGGCGGAACGCAACGGGCCGCCGACGCGGCGGCCGCGGCGCACCGGCTTCGGCGCGCGGCTGATCGGCCTCGTCATCGAACGGCAGATGAACGGCGAAGTGCACCCGACCTACCGCAACGACGGCCTGTCGGTGCGTCTGGTCGTGCCGCTTACGCACGAGCGCTGGCCGACCCAGCCGGAGACGATCGCGAGCCCGTCACCGACCGCGTGAGCGCGCGATTTTTGATGGGGCATGATCTTTTCGGAAAACCGGTATCCAGTTTTCCGGATCATGCTCTGACGCGCGTGACGGGAGCACGGCCGCCTTGTATCGTGCCGCGGTCGCATCACGACCGAACCGGGCTCCAGCATGAACGAACAGAACGTCACCATCCCCTCCGCAGGCTTGCGGCTCCATGGCATGCTCGGCCTCCCGGCGGGACTGCCGCCGGGCGAGCGGCGCGCCGCGTTCCTGGTGCTGCACGGCTTCGGCACCAACTCGGAATCCGGCAGCGTGACGGCGCCGACGCGGATCTTGAGCGACTACGGCTACGTCACGCTGCGCTTCGACATGCGCGGCTGCGGCAAGAGCGAGGGCGAGTTCGGCCGCGTCATCTGTCTCGAACAGGTCGAGGATCTCGGCAACGCGCTCGACTTCCTGGCGCGGCATCCCGCCGTCGATCCCGACCGCATCGGCGTGATCGGCTCGAGCTTCGGCGGCGCCGTCGCCGTCTACGCCGCCGGCGTCAACCCGCGCATCGCCGCCACGGTCTCGAACGGCGGCTGGGGCCACGGCGAGCGCAAATTTCGCGGCCAGCATCCGACGCCCGAGGCCTGGGCGAAATTCACCAAGATGCTGGAGGACGGCCGCGCCCATCGCGCGCGCACCGGGCAATCGCTCATGGTCCACCGTGACGCCATCGTGCCGATTCCCGCCCATGTGCGCGAAAAGCTCGACAAGCAGAACGTGACGATGTTGCCGGCCGACGCGGTGGAGATGTTTCCGGCCGAGACCGCGCAAAGCATGTTCGATTTCCGCGCCGAGGAGGTGGTCGGCAAGATCGCGCCGCGGCCGCTTCTGCTCATCCACGCCGCCAACGATTCGGTGACGCCGACCGAGCAGTCGATCGAGTTGTTCAGACACGCCGGCCAGCCGACCGAGCTGCATCTGTTCAGCGGCGTCGATCATTTTCTGTTCAGCGAAAACTCCGCGCGGGTGTGGAACGTGCTGCGCCACTGGCTCGATGCTTATTTCCCGGCCCGCTAGGAGAGGAAGCGTGTGAGCGAAAAGATCATCGTCGCTCACGGCGAATTGTTGCGCTTCATCGCCGACGTGCTGATCGCCAAGGGCGCGAGCGCCACCGACGCCGCGAGCGTCGCCGACGGCCTCGTATGGGCCAATCTGCGCGGCATCGACGGGCACGGCGTGTCGCGGTTGCCGCTTTACGTCAAAATGATCGAACGCGGCGAGATCGACCCGACGGCGCGGGCGCGTCTCACCCACGATCGCGCCGCGATTTTCGTCATCGACGGCGGCCGCGGCTTCGGCCCGACGGCGATGATGCAGGCGATCGCGCTCGCGACCGAGCGCGCCCGCGCCGCCGGCACCTGCTTCGGCCTGGTGCGCGAAACGACGCACACCGGCGCGGTCGGGCGCTACGCCCAATGGATGGCGGAGCGCGGCTGCGCGGCGCTCATCATGGTCGCGGGGCCGCCCTTCGTCGCCTATCACGGCGCGCGGGTCGCGAGCCTCGGCACCAGCCCGATCGCCATCGCGGTGCCGAGCGACCGCGGCGCCATCGTGCTCGACATGGCGACCTCGACGATTTCCAACGGCACGATCATCCAGGCCCGCGCGACCGGCCAACCATTGCCGCCGGGCGCCGCGCTGACCGCGGCCGGCGAGCCGACCACCGATCCGCGCCAAGCGGAGATTCTGCTGCCGCTCGGCGGCCCGAAAGGCTCCGGGCTCGGCCTGATGTTCGAGATGCTGGCGAGCGTGCTCGGCGCCGCCCCGATCCAAGCCGCCGCGCTCGGCCCGCAAAAAGACACGCGCCGCATCCAGAACTGCGCTATCCTCGCGATCGATATCGAGGCCTTTCGGCCGCTTAAGGATTTTTCGCACGACGCCGACGCCCTGGCGGCGATCCTGAAATCGCTGCCGCGCCAAGCCGGATTCGACGAGATTTTATTGCCCGGAGAACGCTCCGGCCGCACCGAAGCGCGGCGCCGCGAAAATGGCATTCCGATTCCGCCGAAGCTATGGGCGGAACTCAGCACCATCGCTCGAGCCACTGCCGTCAAGCTCCCGGCCCTGTTATCTGCCTAAGGGAATTGAAAACAAACCGGCGGTCCGCCTTTCAGCAGAACGGAGGGCCGTGTCTGGTCTTGACGGCGCGCCGCGCGACGACCGGCTGCTGCTTCAGCACCGGCCGCGGCAGCATCTGCGCAAGAATGGCGAGAAACAGCAAAATGGAAAGGACCAACTCGGTCACCATGATCGTCATGGCTCTTCTCCGTCTGTCGCTTGTGCAAGCATAAAATCACGCGCAAACGGCGCCGAAATTGACGCAAATCAACGGGAAACCTAAGGGCTGCTACGTAGTTCTCAAGCTTCCGCCAGCCGCAACCCGATCAGGCGGTCGAGCGCGGCGTGGTCCGCGAAGAGATCGGCCGAGCGGCCGGAATGCACGACGCGGCCGCGCTCGAGCACGAGCGCGTTCTGCGTCAAGGCAAGCGCGATGTCGGCATGCTGCTCGACCAGAATGAAGGCGTTGGCGCCTTCACCCGTCATGCGCCGGATCGCGGCGGTCATTTCCTCGACCACGATCGGCGCGAGGCCCTCGAGCGGCTCGTCGAGCAGAAGGAGCGCCGGATTGGTCATGAGCGCGCGCGCGATCGCCAGCATCTGCTGCTCGCCACCGGACAATTGGTTGCCCATGTTGCGGCGCCGCTCGGCGAGGCGCGGAAACAGATCGTAGACCGCGGCCAGGTTCCAGCGCCCGTCGCGGGCCGCGACGGTGAGATTTTCTTCCACGGAGAGCGTCGAAAAAATCTCGCGTTCCTGCGCCACCCAGCCGATGCCGGCGCGGGCGCGGCGATGCGGGGCGGAGCGCGTCACATCGGCGCCGCGCCAGCGAATGCGGCCGCGGCGGACCTGGGTGTAGCCCATGATGGTGAGAAGGAGCGTCGATTTGCCGACGCCGTTGCGGCCGAGCACGGCGAGGCTGCCGCGCTCCGGCAGCTCGAACGCAACGCCGTCGAGCACGACCGCGGAGCCGTAGCCGGCGCGGATGTCGTCGAGCGCGATCAGGGGCTCAGCCATGACGCCCCCCGTCGAGGACTTTGCCGCCGGCCTTGCCGAGATAGACCGCGCGCACGCGCTCGTCGGTTGCAATCTCGTGCGGCGTGCCCTCGACCAGCACGCTGCCGCCGACCATCACGATGACGCGGCTGGCGAAACGGAACACCAGGTCCATGTCGTGCTCGATGAACAGGACGGTGATGTCGCGCGGCAAGCCGGCGATGGCGGCGAACAATTCCGTGCTCTCTTCGCTCGGCACCCCGGCCGCCGGCTCGTCGAGCAACAGCACTCTCGGCCGCGTCGCCAAGGCGAGCGCGATCTCGAGCAGACGCTGCTGACCGTAGGCGAGTTCGCGCGTCGGCCGATGGGCGACCGGCGCCAACGTCAGCGAAGAAAGTATCTGGTAGGCCTCGTCGATTTCCTGGGTGTAGGCGGTGAGCTGCCGCCACCAGATCGGCGCGACGCCGCAGCGCTCGCACACCGCGAGCGTCACCGATTCGAGCGCGGTCAAGTGCGGAAACAGCGAATTGATCTGAAAGGTGCGCACGAGACCGCGCCGTACCCGGTCTTGTGGGGCGAGGCCGGTGATGTCGTGTCCGGCCAGGAAAATTTCGCCGGCGTCCGGGCGCAGCATGCCGGTCAGGAGATTGATGAGCGTCGTCTTGCCGGCGCCGTTCGGCCCGATCAGCGCGTAGCGCGCGCCTTCGGGAAGACGGAGCGCGATATCGGAAGCAACGACCAGCGACCCGAAGCTCTTGAAGAGTCCGCGCGCGGACAGCGCGCTTTGGCTGTCGCCGCCGGCATTGCCGTCCGTGCTCACGGCGCCGCCTTTCCGCGCCGCGCCAGCAACGACAGCCCGCCGAGAATGCCGTTCGGCACCAACATAACCACGGCGATGAGCAAAAGGCCGATCCAGAAATACCAGAACTGCGGATTGAGCCCGGAGAACTGATCGCGCGCGACCATGTAGACGGCGGCGCCGATCAAGCCGCCGTAGAGCCGGCCGGTGCCGCCGAGGATGAGCATGACGAGCACGTCGGCCGAGCGCTGAAAGCCCAACACCTCGAGCGAGACGGTTTCGGTCGTCTGCGCCAGGAGGGCGCCGGCAAGCCCGGCGACGACGGCGGCGAGCGTGTAGATCAGGCGGATATGCGCGTGCGTCGATGCGCCGATCGCCGCCATGCGGATGGTGTTTTCACGAATGCCGCGCAAAGCGAGCCCGAACGGTGAATGAATGAGCCGCCGCGCCACCAGGAAGACCAGAAACAAGAGCATGAGCGAGTAAGAGTAGGCGGTGTAGCCGTAGAGATCCAAGTGAAACACGCCGAGGATCGGCCAGGTGTGGATGCCCTGCAGCCCATCCGAGCCGCCGGTGAGCCAGCTCGCGCTGTTGGCCGCCTCCTGCAGCAACAAGCCGATGCCGAGCGTGATCATGATCAGCGCGAGATGCCGGAAACGTGCGACGATGAAGCTCGTCGCATAACCGAACACCCCCGCCGCGACGGCGGCGATCAAAAAACCGGAGATCGGTTCGCCCCAGCCGTGCGCGGAGAGTAGCCCGGCCGTATAAGCGCCGATGCCGAAATAGGCGGCGTGGCCGAGCGAAACGATGCCGCAAAAGCCGAGGATGAGATCGAGCGAAAGCGCGAACAGCGCGGTGATCGCGATCTGGCTCGCCAGCACGAGATAGGACGGCGTCAGCACGAACGGCAGCAACGTCGCCAGCCAGAACGCGATCTCGCTCCAGCGCCAGCGCAGTTGCGCGTGCAGATAGTCACGCGGGCTTGTGACCGTCGCGGCCGTCACGGCTCAGCGCCTCCCGAACAATCCGCTCGGCCGCCACATCAGCAGCACGATCATCACCAGATAGATGAGAATCGAGCCGATCGCCGGCACGTAGTATTTGCCGGCGATGTCGCTGACGCCGAGCAGCATCGCGGCGGCGAACGAGCCGCCGATCGAGCCGAGACCGCCGACCGATACCACGATGAGCACATAGATCAGGTAGGTGAACGCGAATGAAGGGTCGAGGCCGACCATGGCGATGGCGAGCGCGCCGCCGAGGCCGGCAAGCCCGCTGCCCAGCGCGAAAGTGATCGCGAACAAGGCGTCGACGTTGATGCCGAGCCCGCGCGCCATGCGCTGATTGTTCACCGCCGCGCGGACCTGCGCGCCGAACCGCGTCGTCTCCAACCCCACCGCCAGCGCGATCGAGATCACCAGCGCGACGGCGATCAGGAACATCCGGTAGGTGGCGAAGTGGAGACCCAGGAACGCGACCGAGCCGCGCAGATAGGCCGGCACCTGCACCGGCTGCTGATCGGTGCCGTAGATATAGGCCGCCCCGGCGATCGAGACGAACACGATGCCGATGGTCAGGAGGCACTGCTCGAGGTCGCTGGCGCGATAGAAGCGCCGAAAGAAGACGCGCTCGAGCACCACGCTCGCCGCCGCCGCGACGACGAACGCGACCGGCAGCGTAGCGAAAAACGGCCAGCCCAGCGCGTTCGTCAGCGTCACGGTAGCGTAGCCGCCCAGCATCGCGAAGCTGCAATGCGCCAGGTTGACGAAGTTCATCATGCCGAGCGTGACCGACAGGCCGACCGACAGCAGGAACAGCAGCATGCCGTAGGCGATGCCGTCGAACAACACGCCGAACACTGGGGGCATTGCAGGCGACCTAAGATGCGCGACGACGCATCACTGTTTCTTCATGCGTTCCTTCACCGGGTCCTTGACGTTCTCCACCTTGTCGAACTCGACATTGCGAAGTCCGTCGCCGACTTTCTCGACCCGGAAGATGTGCACCGTCTGAATAATGTCGCGCGTCTCCGGATCGATGGTGATCGGCCCGCGCGGGCTGATCCAGCTCATGCCCTTGGCCGCCGCGATCAGCGAATCGCCGTCGGCCTTGCCGCCGGTTTTCGCCAAGGCGTCATAAATGAGATGCGTGCCGTCATAACCGCCCATCGAGTAGATGTCGGGGGTGCGGTGGAATTCGTCGCTGTAGGCCTTGACGAACTCATGATTGAGCGGCGTGTCGATGTCCTTGCTGTAATAGGCGACCGTGATGATGCCGAGCGCCGCGTCGCCCATGTTCTTGAGCGCGCTCTCGGAGGCCAGCACGTCCTGGCCCAGCACCTTGATCTTCGACGTATCGACCCCGCGTTCCGCCAGCGCCTTGCCGACCGCGGCCGGCTGCGCGCCGCCGGGAATCCAGATGTAGATCGCGTCCGGCTTGGTATCCAAGGCGCGCTGGACGAAGGCGGAGAAATCGGGGTTGGCGACCGGGAAACGGACCGAGCCGACGATTTCGCCGCCGGCCTCCTTGAAGCCGATGTGGAACGCGGTTTCGGCGTCGATGCCCGGACCGTAATCCGAGACCATCGTGTACGCGGTCTTGATGCCGTGCTTCGCCGCCCAGGTACCAAGCGTCTGGTTGAGCTGCGGCGTGGTGCCGGACGTGCGGGCGATGTAAGGTGACTTGGCGGTGATGATGGAGGTGGCGGCGTTCATCACCACCATAAACTTCTTCGCTTCGGCGGACACGTCGGCGGCCGCGAGCGCGTTGGGCGTCAGCGCGAAACCGGCGAAGATGTCGGCATGATCGCGCACCACCAGTTCCTGTGCCAGCCGCTTGGCGAGATCCGGGGCGACGCCGCCGACGTCCTTGCGGATCAATTCGATCTTCTTGCCGGCGACGACGTCGCCATGCTGTTTCACATAGAGCTTGATACCGTTGTCGAGCTGGATGCCGGTGTCGGCGAATTGGCCCGAATAGGAATTGATGATCCCGATCTTGACGGTGTCCTCGGCATTGGCCGAACCGACGCCGAACGCCGCCAGCGCGAGCCCTACGGCCACGCCTGTGAATCTTTGCATCACACCCCTCCCTGTCGGAACCGCTTGTTGTGCTCTTCTCTATCCTGGTTCAGGTCGGATGCAAGCGCAACGGACCGTTTTGCCGCCTGCGCCGATATTCGCCCCAAATGGGCGTCGGCCCCCGTGGCGGGCTCGCGCCCGGCGGCCAAACCCTCTCCACAATGGCGCGAATAACAGATAAGCCAGCGCCATGGATCGGCAGCGGACGGCGGACAGCACCATCGACAACCGCGAGGTCGCGCGTTTCGACCGGCTGGGCGAGCAATGGTGGGACGTGCGCGGGCCGATGGCAGCGCTGCACAAGCTCAATCCGGCGCGGCTTGCCTACATCCGCGACCATGCGGCGGAGCATTTCGGCCGCGATATCAGCCGGCGCGACAGTCTCGCCGGCCTGCGCATGCTCGACATCGGCTGCGGCGGCGGCATTCTGTGCGAGCCGCTGGCGCGGTTGGGCGCGGCCATGGTCGGCATCGATCCGGCGGCCAATAATATCGCGGTTGCAGAGCGCCATGCGGCGCAAGCGGGGCTGGCGATCAATTACCGCGCCGCCACCGCGGAGACGCTCGCCGCGGCCGGCGAAAGCTTCGACATCGTCCTCGCCATGGAAGTGGTCGAGCACGTCACCGACGTCGGTCTGTTCGTTACGCTCGCGGCCGCCCTGGTGAAGCCCGGCGGACTTCTGTTCGTGGCCACGATCAACCGCACCATGAAGAGTTTCGCGCTGGCGATCGTCGGCGCCGAATACATTTTGCGCTGGCTGCCGCGCGGCACCCATCAATGGGAAAAATTCGTCACCCCGGACGAACTCGAGATCGCCATGACGAACAGCGGGCTGAGCCCGATCGACGCGGCCGGCGTGAGCTACGACCTGCTTGCCGACCGCTGGCGGCAGACGGCCGACATGGACGTGAACTACATGATGGTCGCGGAGAAGGCGGGATAACGCTGCCGTCATTCCGGGGCGCGCCGCCGGCGCGAGCCCGGAATCCATAATCAGCGGGATCAAAGAACACTACGAGCGTCAGATAAACCGCGTGAGCACCGGTAAGTATGGATTCCGGGCTCGCCGCTTAAGCGGCGCCCCGGAATGACCGCCGTCAGTTGAACTCGTCCGGCAAAATCGGCAAAGGATGAAACTCGATGCCCTCGTCGTGGAGTTCCTTGGCTTCCTCGGGCGAGGCTTCGCCGTAGATCGAGCGGTGCTCGGTTTCGCCGTAATGGATCTTGCGCGCTTCTTCCGGGAAACGCGAACCAACATAGCTCGCGTTCTTGGTGACGTGGTCGCGCAGTTCCTTGAGCTTCTGGCGCAACTCGCGTTCGGCGCCCGACATCATCGCGACCGCCGCTTTGGCGGTCGCGGCCGGTGACGGCGGCGCAACCGGCGCCGGCACGGCGGACGGCGGCGCTGGCGGTGCCGCCTGGGGCGGCTGCTCGACCGGCTCGACGGCCTCGGCGCGGGCGAGCCGTGGCGCCATGATCGCCTTCTCGACCTTGCCGGAGCCGCACACCGGACAACTCACCAGGCCGCGTTTCGCCTGCTTGTCGTAGGCGGCGGAGTTCTGAAACCAGCTTTCGAACGTGTGGCCCTGCTCGCAATTGAGCGCGTAACGGATCATAGCGGCCCCACGGCATGCAGATGGGTCGGCTCGGCCATCGGCTCGATGAGTTCGAAGCGGCGGCCATGAAGCAGCGATGGAACGCGTCCCCGCGCGGCGCTGACTTGCGCCGGATCGATTTCGGCGATCACCACCCCGGGCTCGGTGCCGGCTTCGGCGATGACGCGGCCCCACGGGTCGACAATCAGGGAGTGACCGAACGTCTCGCGGCCGTTCTCGTGGCGGCCGCCTTGGGCGGCGGCAAAGACGTAGCAGCCGTTCTCGATGGCGCGCGCGCGCATCAGCACATGCCAATGCGCCTCGCCGGTCTGCCGGGTGAAGGCGGCGGGGATCGACAGGAACGAGGCGCCGGCCTCGGCCAGCGCGCGATAGAGCGCGGGAAAGCGCAGATCGTAACAGATCGTGACGCCGAGGCGGCCCCACGGCAGATCGGCGACCACAGCGAGTTCGCCGGGGCGGTAGTTGCGCGATTCGCGGTAGCTTTCGCCATTGGCGAGATCGACGTCGAACATGTGAATCTTGTCGTAGCGCGCAATGATATCGCCGCGGGGATCGATCAGGAACGAGCGGTTGGCCGCCTTGTCCGGCGACGCCTTGACGGCGAGCGAGCCGATATGGACGTAGAGCGAAAGCCGGCGCGCGGCATCGCGCAGGGCGGCGAGCGTCGGATCATGCTCTTCTTCCACGATGGCCGCGAACAGGCGCTCGTGCTTGACCTCCATGATGTTGGTCATTTCCGGCGTCAGCACGTAGTCGGCGCCACCGCGCTTAGCTTCCTCGATGCCGGCGAGAGCGGCGGCGAGATTGGCCTTCGGATCGGTGCCGGAACGCATCTGCACGAGGCCGGCCGTGAAGGCCGCAGGCGTCGCCGCGCTCATGCGGGCTGTCCTTCGCCCGCGCCTTCGCTCGCGCTTTTGCCGCCGAGCCCGAGCAGTGGGTCAAGCTTGCCGGCATCGTCGAGCGCATAAAGGTCGTCGCAGCCCCCGACATGGGTGGCGCCGATGAAGATTTGCGGGACCGTGCTGCCACCGTTCGCGCGTTCCATCATCGCCTGCCGCATCTGCCGATCCGCCGTCACGTCGATCTCATGGAAGCTCACGCCTTTGCGGGCGAGCAGTTCCTTTGCCATGTGGCAATAAGGACAATACCGGGTGGTGTAGATTTCGACCGAAGTCATAACGATCCGTTAAGTCTATCAAATGGTTAGTGCTTATATGGCGGTTCCTGCCGGGTCGGCAACCCGGGCGAAGACGAGGACATCGACGTTGGCCGCGCCGGCGCGCAGGAGCGCCCGGGCGCAGCCTTCGACGGTGGCGCCGGAGGTCAGTACATCGTCGACCAGCACCAGCTTGCGGCCAACCACTGCCGGCTTGCCCTCCGGCGGCACGCGGAACGCGCCCTGCACATTGGTGGCGCGTTCATTCCGCGTCAACCCGACCTGCTGCGCGGTCGGCTTGACGCGCTTGAGCGCGCCAGCGGCGATGGGGACGCCGCTTTCGGCGGAAATCGCGGCTGCCAGCATGGCCGATTGGTTGAACCGCCGCGCCCACAGCCGGCGCCAATGCAATGGCACCGGAACGAGCGCATCCGCCTCGGCGAGAAGTTCGCGGCCGGCATGGGCGACCCAGCGCCCCATCATCGGTGCGAGATCGAGCCGGTCGCCATATTTGAGGCCATGCACCAGCGCGCGCGAAATCTCGTCGAAGCGCACGGCGGCGCGGGCGCGGTGATAGGCCGGCGGCGCGGCGATCGCCTCCATGGACAGAATGCCCGGGCCGGGATCATAGACGAAGGGAACGCCGAGACGCTCGCAATAGGGCCGCGTAATGAACGACGCCTTCGACCAGCATGCCGGACAGAGCCCCAGCCCGGTCACCGGCTCGCGACAGGCCGCGCACAAACGCGGCAAAGCGAGATCGAGCGCCGCGCCCCACACCGCCCGCGCGGCCGCGGCGCCCCGTTTGAGCCGCATAGCGCAACCGGCGCGTGCCAACTGGGCCGTCATGATCCCCATGGCGGTACGCTACCGCCGTACCAACGACTTGTCATGCGCGTTTACGGCATAGGCCCTTTCCGGAGCCCGTCACGGGCCCTTCCCGCCGACGCGACGCGTCCCGCCGCGCAACGATGCCATCATGGCTGACCATCCGGCATCCGACAGCCCGTTGATTTTCGACCGCGCGCTGTTGCGCGCACGGCGCCGCCGCGCGGCGGCCATGGGGCCGGCGACGTTTCTCATCGACCGCGTCGCCGAGGATTTGGCCGATCGGCTCGGCGCCGTGCTGCGGACATTCAAGTTAGCGCTCGATCTCGGCACGCCGAGCGGTGCGGTGCGCGCCGCGCTCGCCGGTCTCGGCTCGGTCGAGACCATCGTTGCGGCCGACAGCCTGGCGCCGGCACGCGCGCCGCCCGAGGGGCCAACCGTCGTCGCCGACGAGGAGGCGCTGCCGTTTGCCGACGCGACGTTCGATCTCGTGGTCTCGGCGCTTTCGCTGCAAGGCGTCAACGACCTGCCGGGTACGCTCGTTCAAATCCGCCGCGCGCTCAAGCCCGACGGCCTGTTGCTGGCTGCGTTGATCGGCGGCGAGACGCTGACCGAGCTGCGGCAATCGTTCGCCGCGGCCGAGAGCGAAATCGAGGGCGGCATCTCGCCCCGCGTCGCGCCGTTCGCCGACGTGCGCGATCTCGGGGCTTTGCTGCAGCGCGCCGGCTTCGCGCTCCCTGTCACCGACGCCGACCGGGTCACGGTGCGCTACGCCTCCGCGTTCGCCTTGATGCAGGATCTGCGCCGCATGGGCGCGACCAACGCGCTCGTCGAGCGCCGGCGAGCGCCGCTGCGACGCGTGACGCTCATGCGCACGGCGGAGATTTACGCCGCACGTTTCGCCGACGGCGACGGCCGCGTGCGCGCGACCTTTGATATCGTGTGGTTGTCGGGCTGGGCGCCGCATTCCAGTCAGCAGCAGCCGCTGAAGCCCGGTTCGGCGCAAACGCGATTGGCCGACGCGCTCGGCACGCACGAAGTATCTACGGGCGAGAAGGCCGGGCGTTGACCCGACCTATTTCATCGCGGCGGCGACGCTGTTGTAGAAGGCGGTCACATTGGAACCCAGCGTCGCGACGGTCCCAACGATGGCAACGGAAATGCCTGAAGCGATGAGCGCATATTCGATCGCGGTCGCACCCCCTGTATCGTGCCCAAAGCGCCGCAGCGTTGCGTAGAACTGACGTGTCGATGATTTGTCCATGGCGTTCTGCCTCTCGGTCCCTTTGTCGTTCAGTTCTTGCCGCTGCGCGGCGTTCCTCACGGCCTTGGCTTCACAGCTTCATAGACCTCATAACAGCGTCACGAGGTGCGGGATCAGCGGCTCGTCGGCGGGCGGCATCGGATAATCCCGCAACGCGCCCGGCCGCACCCATTTGAGATTCTGCCCCTCGCGCGGCCCAACTATCCCTTCCCAGCGTCGGCAGACGTAAAGCGGCATCAAGAGGTGAAAGTCCGGATAAAGATGGCTCGCGAAGGTCAGCGGCGCGAGGCATTCCTCCTTGACGACGATTCCCAGTTCCTCGTTCAGCTCCCGGATCAAACTCTGTTCCGGCCGCTCGCCCGCCTCGACCTTGCCGCCGGGAAATTCCCACAGCCCGGCCATCGACTTGCCTTGCGGACGCTGCGCGATCAGCACGCGGCCATCGGCGTCGATGAGCGCGCAGGCGGCGACAAGCACGAGTTTGACGCTCACGGCTCTCAGCCTCGATCTAACCAGGTGAAGGTAAAGAGCGATTCAAATCCGCCGGGTTCCGGCCGGATTCCGCCACGGTAGTTAACGAACCATCACGACCGGTAATCGCCGTTGATGGCGACGTACTCCTTGGTGAGGTCGCAGGTGAGCACGCGGTCGCGGCCTTTGCCGAGGCCGAGCGCGACCTTGAGCGCGATCTCGGGCTTCTTCATCGCCGCGGACACCGCCGCTTCGTCGTAGCCTGGATCGCGCGCGCCCCTGCGCGCGACGCGGATGCCGTTGAACCAGATCGACAGCTTGTCGCGGTCGGCCGGCTCGCCGGCCTTGCCGACCGCCATGACGACCCGGCCCCAATTGGCGTCCTCGCCGGCGATCGCCGTCTTGACCAGCGGCGAATTGGCGATCGACAGCGCGACGCGGCGCGCCGAGGTTTTCGATACCGCGCCCTCGACTGTGATTTCCACGAGCTTGCGCGCCCCCTCGCCGTCGCGCGCGACCTGCTCGGCAAGGTCGGCGAGCACTTTGTCGAACGCCTTGCGGAACGCCCCGAGCCGCGGATCGCTGGCACGACTGATCCGAGGTGCGCCCTTGGCGGCCGCCGCGCCGGTCGCGAAGGCGAGCAACGTATCGGAGGTCGAGGTATCGCCGTCGATGGTGACGGCATTGAAGGTGTCGGTGACGCCCTCGCGCAACAACGCCTGCAGCACCGTGGACCCGATCGGCGCGTCGGTGAAGACGAACGCCAGCATGGTCGCCATATCCGGCGCGATCATGCCGGCGCCCTTGGCGAAGCCGTTGATGGTGACGGTCGTCTTGCCGATGCGAGCCCGCGCGGTGGCGAGCTTGGGGAACGTATCGGTCGTCATGATGGCCCGCGCCGCCGCGTCATAGCCGTCGGGCGCCGCGTCGGCTACGAGTTTTGCCATGACGCCGTCGAACGCTTCGGCCCTGAGCGGCTCGCCGATCACCCCGGTCGAGGCGAGAAAGACCTCGTCGCGCTTGCAGCCGACGGCCGCCGCCGCAAGCTTCGCGGTGAAGGTGCAGGCGTCGCGGCCGCTCTTGCCGGTAAACGCGTTGGCGTTGCCGGAATTGACCACCAGCACGCCCGCCCGGCCGCCCTTCAGGTTGGCGCGGCACCATTCGACCGGCGCGGATGGACATTTCGAGCGCGTGAACACCCCGGCGACGCTGGTGCCCTCGTCGAATACGGCGAGCATCACGTCGGTGCGGCCCTGATAGCGGATGCCCGCGGCGGCGGTCGCGAAGCGCACGCCGTCGATCGGTGGCATTTCGGGAATCGTCTTCGGAGCGAGTGGGGAGACGGCGGAAGACATGACAAACCCCGGCGTCGTCATGCCCGGGCTCGACCCGGGCATCCATGCGGAAGAGGAGCGTTGCCTAAGGCTGCATGGGTTGCCGGGTCAAGCCCGGCAACGACGAACTTGGAAATTGTTTCCCTGAGCTTCGAAACTGTTTCCCGGGCGCGGCGCAGCACGAAGTGATGCGCCGCAGGACCGGGATCGTCACGCGTTACACGCCGAGCCACCGAAGGTCCCGGATCAGCGGTGCAGCGTTGCACGCTGCACCGCGTCCGGGAAACGGGCAATCCTTATTTCTTCGCCGGGGCGGCCGGATTGAGCGAGGGGTCCGGCGCCACGGGCTTGTCCATGCGCTCGATATTGGCGGCGCTGCGCAGCTTTTCGACCAGCGCGGCCTGGGCGCGGTGGGTGACATAGGTCTCGATCTGGCCCTTGACCTGGTCGAAGGTCGGCGTCGGCTTCACGCGCTTGTCCTCGACCTTGATGATGTGCCAGCCGAATTGTGTCTTCACCGGGTCGGAGACCTGCCCTTTGTCGAGCTTGAAGGCGACCTCCGAGAACTCCGGCACCATCTGGTCCTTGGTGAAATAGCCGAGATCGCCGCCGTCGGCTGCGCCCGGATCCTTCGACTTTTCCTTGGCGAGCGTCGCGAAATCAGTGCCCTTCTTGAGCTCGGCGAGGATAGCCTTGGCTTCGTCCTCGGTCGGCACCAGAATGTGGCGTGCGTGCACCTCCTCCTCGCTCGGCATCTGCTTGATGGCGTCGTCATAGACCTTGTGCAGCTCGGCATCGCTGACCGCGGCCTTGCCGGCGTCCTGCAGCATCGCTTCCATGAGGAGCCGGTTGTGGTCGAAGGTGATCCGGCGCTTGACGTCCGGACGATCGCCCAGCTTCTGCTGATCGGCGGCCTGCGACAGCACGATGACGTCGGCGAGATAGGTGACGAGGTAATCGCGCTTCTGCTCCGGCGCCATCGCCGGCATATTGCCGCCGATTTCCTCCTCGGCGAAGGCGAGGTCGCTCTGGTGGATGTCGACCCCGTTGGCGCGGGCGACCACCGGATCCGCATCAGCGGCGCGCAGACCACCGGTTGGGATGGCGAGGCATGCGACAATGGCAAGCGCACCGAGCGCGCGAGGAACGAGCGGGGTCGAGGAGATCATGGATCACGGTCCTTTGGGCGAACGGAGACAGACGCCGCTTCGCGGGCGCGGTTTTCTGGGCGCGGACACTCGCCGAAACGCCCCTTTTTGGCAATGGGCGAGTGAACCGGGAGCGTGACAACCGCGTGAACGGGCGCCTCGCATTGACAACAAATCCACCCCCTCCTATCTCTCGATCAAAGTCCGGGCAAGGCCGCCTTGCAACAGCCCGAATAACGCTGCATTTTCCGCCGGTTGGACCAGAGCGCCGATCGCGAGCACGTCTCAAGAGCACGATCCGAAAGGTGGGGACCGGTTTTCGGACAAGATCATGCTCGATCAAATAGCACTGGCGCCACTGGACCAAGTCGTACGGTAACCAGGTTGTACTGGGCCCAGCCCCCATTGGAAGGATGATGCGATGATCGGCGCGGTCGCCCGCAAACTGTTCGGTTCCTCCAACGACCGGCGCGTCCGCACCTACCGGCCGCGCGTCGACGACATCAATGCGCTGGAAAAAGAGCTGGAGCAGCTGTCCGACGACGCGTTGCGCGCCCGCACCGAGGAATTCAAGCGGCAGCTCGCCGGCGGCAAGACGCTCGACGACATCCTAGTGCCGGCATTCGCCACGGTACGCGAGGCCGGCAAGCGCACGCTCGGCCAGCGCCATTTCGACGTTCAGCTCATCGGCGGCATGGTGCTGCACGACGGCAAGATCGCCGAGATGAAGACCGGCGAAGGCAAGACGCTGGTCGCCACGCTACCCGTCTATCTCAACGCGCTCGCCGGCCGCGGCGTCCACGTCGTCACCGCCAACGACTATCTCGCCAAGCGCGACGCCGAATGGATGGGCCAGATCTACAAGTTCCTCGGGCTCACCGTCGGCGTCATCGTACACGGGCTCGACGACGGCGAGCGCAAGCAGCAGTACAATTGCGACGTCACCTACGGCACCAACAACGAGCTCGGTTTCGACTATCTGCGCGACAACATGAAATACCGGGTCGAGGACATGGTGCAACGCGGCCATGTCTACGCCATCGTCGACGAGGTCGACTCGATCCTGATCGACGAGGCGCGCACGCCGCTGATCATTTCCGGCCCGCTCGACGACCGCTCCGAGTTCTACAACACCATCGACACCTACATCCCCAAGCTCGACAAGGGCGACTACGAGGTCGACGAGAAGCAGCGCACCGTCAATCTCACCGAGCTCGGCATGGAACGGCTGGAGCAATGGCTGCGCGATGCCGGGCTGCTCAAGTCCGAGTCGCTCTACGACGTCGAGAACGTCTCGGTGGTCCACCACGTCAACCAGGCGATGCGTGCGCACAAGCTGTTCCAGCGCGACAAGGATTACATCGTGCGCAACGGCGAGGTCGTCATCATCGACGAGTTCACCGGCCGCATGATGCCGGGCCGGCGCTATTCGGAAGGCCTGCACCAGGCGCTCGAGGCGAAGGAGCGCCAGCCGATCCAGCCGGAAAACCAGACGCTCGCCTCGATCACCTTCCAGAACTACTTCCGCATGTACGACAAGCTCGCCGGCATGACCGGCACGGCCGCGACCGAGGCCGACGAGTTCATGGACATCTACAATCTGGAAGTCCTGGAAATTCCCACCAACATGCCGATGATCCGGCTCGACGACGACGACGAGGTCTATCGCACCGCGGCGGAAAAATATCGCGCCATCATCGCGCTGATCGAGGACTGCAAGACGCGCGGCCAGCCGGTGCTCGTCGGCACCACCTCGATCGAAAAATCCGAGCAACTCGCCGAGATGCTGCGCCAGAAAGGCTGGGAGCAGCACGATTTCTCCGATCCCAATGCGTTCGCCGCGCTCTATTCCGGCGACGAAGGCGCCACCAAGGCCAAAGTGTTCGCCATCCTCAATGCCCGCTATCACGAGCAGGAGGCGTATATCGTCTCCCAGGCGGGCGTCCCCGGCGCCATCACCATCGCCACCAACATGGCCGGCCGCGGCACCGATATTCAGCTCGGCGGCAACGCCGACATGCGCATTCGCCAGGAGCTCGCCGACATCGAGGACAAGAACGAACGCGACAAGAGCGCTGGCGCCGCCGACATCCGCGCCCAGGTCGCGCGTCTGAAAGAAAAGGCGCTCGCGGCCGGTGGGCTTTGCGTGCTCGGTACCGAGCGCCACGAAAGCCGCCGCATCGACAACCAGTTGCGCGGCCGCTCCGGCCGCCAGGGCGACCCCGGCCACTCCAAGTTCTTCCTGTCGCTCGAAGACGACTTGATGCGCATCTTCGGCACCGACAAGCTCGACGGCATGCTGACCCGGCTCGGGCTCAAGGAGAACGAGGCGATCGTCCATCCCTGGATCAACAAGGCGCTGGAAAAGGCGCAGCAGAAGGTCGAGGCACGCAACTTCGATATCCGCAAGAACATCCTCAAATACGATGATGTGATGAACGATCAGCGCAAGGTCATCTTCGACCAGCGCATCGAATGGATGCAGGACGAAGGGGCGGCGGAAGTCGTCGCCGACATGCGCCATACCGTGATCGACGATCTCGTCGCCAAGTTCGTGCCGGAGAACGCCTATCCCGAACAATGGGACACCGCGGGCCTCAGGGAGGAGGTCAAGCGCGTGCTCGGCCTCGATCTGCCGGTCGACGAGTGGGCCAAGGAAGAAGGCATCGCCGACGAGGAGCTGTTCGCCAGGGTCGAGCGCCGCGCCGACGAGCACATGGCGGCCAAGGTCGCGCAGTGGGGCGCCGACGTGATCCGCTACATCGAGAAATCGATCCTTTTACAATCGCTCGACCATCTCTGGCGCGAGCACTTGGTCATGCTCGACCATCTGCGCCAGGTGATCGGCCTGCGCGGCTACGGCCAGCGCGATCCGCTCAACGAATACAAGGCCGAGGCCTTCAGCCTGTTCGAGGCGATGAGCCAGAGCCTGCGCGAGGCGGTGACGGCGCAATTGATGCGCGTCGAGGTCATGGCGTCGCCGCCGCCGGACCAGCCGCCGGCGCCGCTGCCGGTGATGGAAGCGCACAAGATGGATCCGTTGACGGGCGAGGATGAAATGGCGCTGGCGCTCGCCGGCGCCGATACGCTCGCCCGCCACGGCATCGGCGGCGGCGCGGCGGTGGCCGCGGCAACGGCGGCACGGCCGGCGCAGGCCCGCAATCCCCAGGACCCCACCACCTGGGGCAAGGTCGGCCGCAACGAGGTCTGCCCGTGCGGCTCAGGCAAGAAATTCAAGCATTGCCACGGGCGCTACGTGTAAAGCGCCGCGTGCTCACGCGGTGACGGCGCGGCGCGCTTCGGAATGCTGACGATTGCGTTCGGAAATCCGTATTCCGTTCAGCGGACCGCCGCCCAGCGGCTGTCGAAATTGCCGGCGGGCACGACCGGCTGAGCGCCGTTGATCGTGCCATTCGCCGACGCCGTCGTGGCGTTGGCATCCTGCGGCGGATTGCTCTTGGCCGCTTCCTTGGCCGCCTTGGCCGCTTCCTTCGGATCAGCCTTGCCCGGCTCCGTCTTGGCGCTTTCGATCTTGCCGGGCTCGCTCTTGCCAGATTCGTTCTTGGCCTGTTCGGTTTTCGGCTTTGGATGCAGGGCGGCCAATTGCGAATGGGCGGGAGGCTTTTGCGCCGCGGCCGCATCCGGTACGGGAGTCGGAGCCGGCGCGGCCTGTTCGCTGCCCTTCGAGGAGAACAGGCTCGAGAAGAACCCACCACCGCTGCCGCGCTCTTGCGAGCCCGCCTCGGTCGAGGCGACCTGCGTCGTATCGGCCGACTTCGAGCCGAACAGCGTGCCGAGCCATTGGCCGGAGTTCGAGGGCGGCGGCTGCGGCGGCACATCGGCCGCGACGGCGCCCGTCGCGTCGGGCGGTGGGACTCTCGCCGGCGGCAAATTACCGAGCTGAGCCAGGAACACGCGGTTCGCGCCGCCGTCCACGCCGGTCCTGATCGGCGCCACCGGCGTGTTGTTCCTGACCAGTTGCGCGTACTGCGCCTCGTCGGCGTGCTCTTTTTCCGCCGTCGGGCCGGCAATTTCCGGAGCGACCGTGAAGGCCGGGCAGCGGCCGGTCGGGTTGAACGTCAGCGGCTTCGAGGAGTTAGCCGGCGGCTGCGGGTCGAACACATAATGGCGGTCGCAGACTTCGACCTTGGGCTCGAGGCGCGTCACCTCGAAATGGTCGTTGCCCTCCTTGATCATCCGCCAGAACGCCATGTTCGGGTTGGTGCGGTGATGCGCCAAATTCGCCGGCGTCATGTGGAACGGATAGGCCTGTATCTGGAACGATTGCTGGCCGCCAAACAGCGCTTCGCGCGCCAGCGAATAGATTTCGCCGATCTGCTCGTCGGTCATGGCGTAGCAGCCGCGCGACGAGCAGTCGCCGTGGATCATCAGGAAGGCGCCGTGACGGCCGTTGGCCTTGTCGTAGGCGTTGGGAAATCCGGTGTTGATGGCGAGGTAATAGTTGGAATTCGGATTCATCAGCTCGGGCGTGATCTGATAGAAGCCCTCGGGCGCCTGACGGTCGCCCTCCCGGACTTTCGGCCCCAGATCGCCGGACCAGCGGCAGATCGGATAGACCTTCAGCAGCTGGAAACGTCCGGTGGTGTCCTTCTTCCAGACTTCGAGTTCCGATTCCTCCTTGAACAGGCGGATGAGGATCGGCGAGTCCTTCGGCATGTGCTTTTCGTCGAGCAACGCCAGCATTTGCGGCGACAGCTCTTTCATCGCGTGGGTCGGCAGCTGATAGACGCCGTCGGTATCGCAGCCCGCAAGCGCCAGCGCGCCGGCAAAAACCGCCGACGCCATCAGCGCGCGCATCGTACCCGCACGGAACAAGCTGGCGCGGATCAAAGCGATACTCCCCGACGAATGAAAAATCCCCGTGCCATCGCCGCTCCAATCGTTAGCGGCAAGAGATGGCTTTCGCAAGGCAACAAATTCGGCAGACCGGTTGACCACAGCGGAACTGAACGAATGGTAAACTTTCGTCGAGTTTTACGCATGAATGCAACGGCTTATTGACCGTCGCGTGCTTGGCCAATTCGGTCTCGGCCACGTCCTGGCCGGCCCCTCAGCGTCGATCAGCCGAACGTCCGCCCAATGGCCATGAATTTCTCCCGGCGCAGCCGCACCACGGTCGCGGCGTCGAGGCCCTGCAGATCCGCGAGCGCATTGGCGATCGCTTCGCCGGCCGCCGCGATGGCCGCGGCCGGATCGCGATGGGCGCCGCCCATCGGCTCGGGCACGACGGTATCGACGACGCCGAACTTCAGGAGATCCTGCGCCGTGATCTTCATGTTCGTCGCGGCCTCGCTCGCCTTGGCGGTATCGCGCCACAGGATCGAGGCGGCGCCTTCGGGCGAAATCACGCTGTAGATCGCATGCTCGAGCATGATGACGCGGTTGGCGGTGGCGACCGCGATCGCACCGCCGGATCCGCCCTCGCCGATAATGGCGGCAACGTTGGGCACGCCGATGCGCAGGCAGGCTGCGGTCGAGCGGGCGATGGCCTCGGCCTGTCCGCGCTCCTCGGCCCCGATGCCGGGATAGGCGCCGGCGGTGTCGACGAGCGCGATGACGGGAATTTCGAAGTGGTCGGCCATGTCCATCAGCCGCACCGCCTTGCGGTAGCCCTCCGGCCGCGCCATGCCGAAATTGTGCTTCAGGCGGCTGTCGGTATCGGCGCCTTTCTCGTGGCCGATGACGCACACGCTCTCGCCGCGGAACCGGCCGAAGCCGCCGACAATGGCGGCATCCTCGCCGAACTTGCGGTCGCCGGCGAGCGGCACGAAATCCTCGATCAGCTGGGCGACGTAATCGACGCAATGCGGCCGCTGCGGATGCCGCGCCACTTGCGTCTTCTGCCACGGCGTCAGCTCGGCATAGAGGGTCTTGAGCGCCTGCGCGGCCTTGACCTCGATGCGGCCGATCTCCTCGCCGATGGCGACAGCATCGCCGCCGGCCTCGAGCGCACGCAATTCCTCGATCTTGGCCTCGAGCTCGGCCACGGGCTTTTCAAAGTCGAGGTATGAGCGCATCACGCAGACATAGGTATCGGTGAGGAGGTTGGGTATCGGTCAGGGGGTTGGGCAGACGGCGTCGGGCGTCGCACGCCGGCTAACGCACCGGGAGCGCGGAAGTCAAGCAAGCGGGCGGCGAATACGGGAATATTCGGACTCACCCACCTTCCACACGGCGGAGTTCGTCTTCTACGACGGCTTTCAGGGGTTCCAAAGCATGGTTGAGCGTGTTCCAAAGGACCTCGTCGCGAACAGCCTGATAGCCGTGCCGATAAATGTTTCCCGAGGCTGCGATTTTGATCCAATCAATATCGGGGTGACGTTCCTTCAGCTCCAAGGTCAATCGTCGCGATGCTTCGGAAATGATTTCCAGACATCGCGTTACCGCATAGACGGTACGTCGATCCGCTTGGAATTCGCTGAGAGGCATACCTTGGCTGAATGAGTGAGCCAGCAAGATGTTCTGTAGTATGGCACTCAGAGCAAGCTGCTCGGTCCTAGAATGCATAGATCGCATCACCAGTTGCCGGTGCGCGAACATACTGCTTCAACGCTTCGCGATCGACGACATCAACCGGCGCGTCAAAAAGGCCTTCGATATACATTTTAATTCCCGCATACTGGAACACGTCAATTTTTGCCTGCGGGTCCAATTCGATCATGATGTCGATATCGCTATCGGGCCGAGCCTCGCCGCGCGCGACCGATCCAAATAACGCGGCGTGACGGATTCCGCGCGCCCGCAATGCGTCGGCGTTCTTCTGCAAAACAGCGATGACATCCTGCTTGTCCATGCGACGAGATTAGCAAAATCCGCGCAATATTGCATCACCTGCGACCGTCTCCTGCTTCCCCCAACGGGTGCAGATCGCGCACCAGGCTCTTCAACCGTTCCTCCAGCACGTGGGTATAGATCTGCGTGGTGGAAATGTCCGCATGGCCGAGCAGCGTCTGTACGACGCGCAGATCCGCGCCGTTGTGCAGGAGGTGGCTGGCGAAGGCGTGACGCAGCACGTGGGGGCTCAGCTGCGCCGCGCGCAGGCCGGCGGCGGCGGCGAGCGCCTTAAGCTCGCGGGCAAAGTGCTGGCGGGTGAGATGGCCGGAATCGCCGAAGGAAGGGAACAACCATTTCGATTCGGCATGGCCCGCCTCTTTGGTTAGCGCGAGATACGCCGCCATGGCGCGCTTGGCGGCGTCGTTGAGCGGCACGAGGCGCTCCTTGTTGCCCTTGCCGCGCACGACGATGACGCGCGCGTCGCGCCGCGCCGCCGCGGCGGGCAACGCCACCAGCTCCGAGACGCGCAAGCCCGTGGCGTAAATGAGCTCAACCAGGCAGGCGAGCCGCGCCGCCCGCAGCCGAACCGCGAGCGGCGCCGAGGCATCGATCTCGCCGGCGACGCGCAGCAGACGATCGACTTCGCCGATCGCCAGTGTCTTGGGCAAGGGGCGGGCGCGCTTCGGACCTTCCAGCACCGCGGCGGGATCATCCTTGCGCTGCCCCTCGGCGTAGAGAAAGCGATAGAGCTGCCGGATCGCCGACAGCCGCCGGGCGACCGTCGCCGGACGCAGTCCGCGGTCGGCCAGGTCGCCGAGATAGGCGCGCAGATCGTCGGTCGTCGCGGCAGCGACAGAACCGCCGGAGCCGGCGAGGTAAGCGGTGAAGTCGGCGAGATCGCGCCGGTAGGCGGCGAGCGTGTTGGCTTGCGCCCCCCGTTCGGACGCCAGCATATCGAGAAACAGCGCCACCTGGCGCGCGCCGAACGTCACCGCCCCCCGCGCCGACCGAGCCGCTTCACCAACCGTCCGGCGCGCCGGCTTGCGGGCCATTTTTGCCGCCGCCTCAGCGGTTCTTGAAGAACTTGTCCGGCGGGATCGCCACGGTGATCTCGCGCGGTTTGGGTTGGACGAAATGCGCCAGCGAATATAGACCGCCATAGACGGCCGCGCCCAGCAAGGCGACCACGGTCAGGAACCTGAGCAGGCTCGGCATGATCAGGCGCTCGCGCTTGCCGGTTGGTGCCGGCGACCGGGACCGGGTAGCATCAGGCCCGGCACGGCCGGACGCGCCATCACGCGCATGGTCGGCAAGGTCACCGGCAAGGACACGGACAAGAACATTGGCGAGGTCATCGGGACGTCATCCAGCTCATCCGGCGACGACAAAGGTGCTGGGCTGCCGAGCGCGGACCGAAATGATATATGACTGATATTGCGTTACAAAACGACACCAATTTGGCGGCGTCCGCGGCCGCGGTCCTCGCCAGGCTGGGACGCCGCTCGATCGTCCTGGTCGGGATGATGGGCGCCGGGAAATCATCGGTCGGCCGCCGGCTTGCCGCCCGCCTCGGGGTGCCGTTCGTCGACGCCGACATGGAAATCGAAAAGGCCGCCGGCATGAGCATTGCCGACATTTTCGCCCGCCACGGCGAGCCGAGCTTCCGCAGCGGCGAGGCCCGCGTCATCGCCCGGCTGCTCGAAGCGGGACCGCAAGTGCTGGCGACCGGCGGCGGCGCCTTCATGAATCCGGACACCCGCGCGGCGGTCGCCGCCAAGGGCATATCCGTCTGGCTCGCCGCCGACCTCGACGTGCTGCTGCGCCGGCTCGGCAAGCGCCGCAGCGAGCGGCCGCTTCTGCACACGGCCGACCCGGCCGAAACCCTCCGCCACTTGTTGGCGCAACGCGAGCCGGTCTACGCCCAGGCCGACATCACCGTGCAATCGCGCGACGTGGCGCACGATGCCATCGTGGCCGACATCGTGACGGCGCTCGCGTCGTTCCTGCCGTCCGCCGCCACGCCGGCCAGACAGGCGAGCCCAAGAGAGGTAAGCCCAGGACTGGCAGGCCCAGGAGAGGCGACCGAAAGAAAGGTAGGCCAATGACCGTCCCCCTTCGCGCCGAATCCTCGACCGTCAAGGTCGCGCTGGGCGCCCGCAGCTACGACATCGTCATCGGCCGCGACCTCATCGCCTCGCTCGGCGCGCGGGTCGCCGCGCTGCGGCCGGGCGCGAAGGCAGCCATCGTCACCGACGAGAATGTCGCCACTTACCACCTCGCCACGGCCGAGGCCGCCCTGGCCGCCGCCGGCATCGCCGCGACCCGCGTCATCGTTCCGGCCGGCGAAGGCTCGAAAGGCTTTCGCGTTTTCGAACAGGTGTGCGAAGCGATCATCGCGGCGCGCATCGAGCGCGGCGACCTGGTCATCGCGCTGGGCGGCGGCGTCATCGGCGACCTCGCCGGCTTCGCTGCATCGGTGGTGCGGCGCGGCCTCGATTACGTGCAGGTGCCGACCACGCTGCTGGCGCAAGTCGATTCCTCGGTCGGCGGCAAGACCGCCATCAATTCGGCCCACGGCAAGAACCTGATCGGCACCTTCCATCAGCCGATCCTGGTCGTCGCCGACACCGCCGCACTCGATACCTTGCCGGAACGCCAGTTCCGCGCCGGCTACGCCGAGGTCGTCAAATACGGGCTGATCGGCGACGCCGGCTTTTTCGCCTGGCTGGAAGCGAACTGGCGCGAGGTTTTCGCCGGCGGGAAATCGTCGGGAAGCCTGGCACGCGAGCACGCCATCGTGGTGAGCTGCCGCGCCAAGGCGGCGATCGTGGCGCGCGACGAACGCGAAACCGGCGACCGCGCGCTGCTCAATTTCGGCCACACCTTCGGCCATGCGCTGGAAGCGGCGTGCGGCTTTTCCGACCGCCTGCTGCACGGCGAGGCGGTCGCCGCCGGCATGGCGCTGGCGCTGGCCTTTTCGGCGGGCCGCGGGCTGATGCCGGCGGCGGAAGCCGAGCGCGCCATTCGCCATCTGGCGGAGGTCGGACTGCCGACCCGGCCGCGCGACATTCCCGGCGGGCTGCCTTCGGTCGACCGTCTGATGGAATTGATGGCGCAAGACAAGAAAGTGAAACGCGGCGTGCTTACATTCATCCTCACGCGCGGCATCGGCGCCGCCTTCGTCGAAGGCGGGGTCGACGAGCGCGAGGTGTACGCATTCCTGAGCGAGAAGCTTTCGGAACGATGACGATTATCGCATGGGCGACCGTCGCGGCGGTCGTGATCCTTTTGTTGATCTCCGCCTTCTACTCGGCGAGCGAAACGGCGCTGACCGCTTCCTCGCGCGCCGCGATGTTGCGGCTGGAGAAGCAAGGCAACCGGGACGCCATCATCGTCAACCGGCTCCTCGCCACGCGCGAACGGCTGCTCGGCGCGGTTCTGTTCGCCAACAACCTGACCAACATCGCCGCCGCGACCTTGATGACCGGCCTGTTGCTCGGTTTCTTCGGCGAGGCCGGCGAACTCTATGCGACGCTGGTGATGACCATCCTGATCTTCGTCATCGCCGAAGTGCTGCCGAAGACCGCCGCGTTCAACATCCCCGACCGCATGGCGCTCGCGGTGGCGCGGCCGATCTCCATGACGGTGCGCGTATTCTCGCCGCTCCTGCGGGCGGTCGAATGGCTGGTGCGGGTGATCCTGCGCGGCTTCGGCCTGCCCGTCGGCAAGATCCAATCGATCCTGTCGCCGCGCGAGGAGCTGCGCGGCGCGGTCGACCTCATGCACCGCGCCGGCGTCGTGGAAAAAACCGACCGCGACATGATGGGCGGCTTGCTCGATCTGCGCGAGCTGGCGGTCTCGGACGTCATGGTCCATCGCACCAAGATGGTGATGCTCGATGCCGACGAACCGCCGCAGGACATCGTCGATGCCGTGCTTGCCGCCGCGGTAACGCGCTTGCCGCTGTGGCGTGGTTCCCCCGACAACATTCTCGGCGTGCTCCATGCCAAGGATCTGTTGCGCGCCTTGCACGCGGCGGGCGGCAACGCCGGCAAGATCGACGTCGTGTCGCTGGCGACGCCGCCCTGGTTCGTGCCGGATACGACGCCGCTCTACGAACAGCTCGCGGCGTTTCGCGCGCGCAAGACCGCGCTTGCTTTGGTGGTCGACGAATATGGCGAGCTGGAAGGGCTGGTGACGCTCGAAGACATCGTCGAGGAGATCGTCGGCGACATCACCGACGAGCACGACATCGCGGTCCCCGGCGTGCGCGCCTTGCCCGACGGCTCGGTCAATGTCGACGGCGCGGTGCCGGTGCGCGATCTCAACCGGGCGATGGATTGGAACATCCCCGACGACGAGGCGACGACCATCGCCGGCGTCGTCATCCACGAGGCCCGTTCGATCCCCGAGCCCGGACAGAGCTTCACCTTCCACGGCTTCCGCTTCCAGGTCCTGCGCAAGACCCGCAACCGCATCACTGCGCTCCGCGTCACCCCGCTCACCCGCAAGGCGGACAAGGTGGCGGCGAAAGCGAGCTGATACTCTTGCGCGTCATGCTGACTCGTCGCGCGTAGGAGAGCTAATGCTGGCGCCGGCGGAACGGAGCGATCGTCATGGCCACGGAAGAAACAATTGCCGAACAGAACGAACTCTCAGCCGCCCCGATCGATGCCGGCGTGCGCATCGGCCACGTCCACCTCAAGGTCGCCGATCTCGACCGCGCGCTGGCGTTCTATTGCGGCGTGCTCGGGTTTCAAGTGATGCAGCAATTCGGCAATCAGGCGGCGTTCATTTCTGCCGGCGGCTATCATCATCACATCGGGCTGAACACCTGGGAAAGCCGCGGCGGCCCGCCGGCGCCTCCCGGCACCACCGGCCTCTATCATCTCGCCATTCTCTATCCGACCCGCGCAAAACTCGCCGACGCGTTGCGCCGGCTGATCGCGGCCGAAATCCCGCTCGAAGGCGCCTCGGACCACGGCGTCAGCGAAGCTTTGTATCTGCGTGACCCCGACGACAACGGGGTCGAGCTTTATTGGGACCGGCCGCGCGAGACGTGGCCGCGCGCGGCGGATGGGCAACTGTCCATGTATACGAACCGGCTCGATCTGATGGCGTTGTTGGCGGAAGCGGAGCCCGCTGGCCCGGAGTGAGCGGCGGCGGGAGTAGCCTCGGCGAAATTGCCTCGCGTCGACGACCGATCCATGCTTGCCAAAAAAACGTCCAACCCTGGCTACGGGCTATTTGCCGAGCGTGTCTCCCACAATGCTGGGATTGCAATCCAGGAGCGCGAGTAGAACGCGCGCTGGTCCTTCCGGGGTGCGCCGTCCCTGCTCCCAATTTCGCAACGTACCCGGGGAGACCCCAATGGTGCGCGAAAATGCAGCCTGCGAAAGCCCCGTTCGCCGCCGCACCGCGGAAACGTTGATCGTGCGGGAAATGTGAACCCTCAGTCCGGGCACGGTCTCGCCGCGCGCGTGGGCGACAGCTTCACGAAGACCTTGCATAATTCTGTCAGCCGGCTTTTTCTTTTTCATGTCTTTCTCCGCCGCCAATAGCGGGCGATTTCGCTCGTCAGGGTCTTAAATCCCGCAATTTCAGATGCGGTAAAATTTCCGCGCTCGCCCTTGCTCAGAAGCGCGACAAGATAACACGGGCGCATTCGGTCCAAAGTAAGCCGTTATAACCCGATAGCCTCCACTCTTCCCTTTGCCGCGTCCCGCAAAGCGGACCTTGCGAACGCCTCCAGAACCGCGAATTTCATCGCCCTGTTGCGGATCGGCAGCAATCGCATTGATAATCGCCTGATGTTCGTCAGCGCCAATTCGCGCCGATGCCACATCGCGGAGAAATTGCGGCAATTCCGCTACAACGTGAAGCATCGCTGGTAGATATTTTATACGCCATTGGCGTATCCCTCAACTTGGATGAGGAGGCGGCTTAAAAGGAACCTTGATATTCCGATTTGCGCTTGCGCCGTATTGCTTGGAACTCAATGCATGCGCGCTGTGCATTCTTGTGCGGACTGCAGCACTCCACGGCCGTCGTTCACGTACGACAATAGGATCCGGCACCGAGCATGCGCCCCCTGGTTACTGCAACGGCGTGATCTTAAGCGACCTGATCCAAGCCGAGGAGCGCGCCAGCGCGCCAACCTGAGTTGTATCAGCTTCGATTGCGATTCCGGTTACCGCGGGCGTCGTGGCCTTGCCAAATGCGGTACGGAAGGCGTCGGGCAACGTCACGACGCTCGTTATCTCCCTGTCGGGAGGCGGGCCATCGAGACATATATAGCGGCCTTGAGTGGAATAGGAGCGGCCTTGTTAGGGCAATGCCGCGACGTCCCCTGTCACATAAGAAAAAGCCGATAAAGTACGGGCTTGGTGGCAAAAAGAACCCGCCTGACAGCTTTTTCGTTCCGAAAAATACCATGACCATGATGGCTTCGTTATTAGCTCCGGCGTCCCAGTTGGCGCCGTTCGGATAGCGATTGACGCCCCATGTCACCGACAGGCGCGCCGGCTCTGCAACGTTCAATCCCGCATGCGATGATCGCTCCGATCAGTAAGCCGGTGAAAAACAATTCAGACACGCCGTCTCCAGATCAGCCTTGCGTTGCTTGCCCGCGCCGTCGCCCTCCGAGCTTGAGGCAAGCAAGATTGGCGGACAAGCGGAACATGACTGCGGGGGGCGGTCCAAGCTGCCTTGCGAGGGGGCGCACTGCAGCGGAATTCGGCAACTGATTTCGCGTGGTATGAGCTATTACGCGCCCTCGCCCGGCGCCGCCGCGTGCATCGCCGGCGCATCGACGTCGCCGGCGAGTTCGCCCAGCGCCGCAAGCAGCGGGCCGAGATGGTCCTGATAGGCGCGCCACCGCCCTTCCGAGGTACGGTAAATCGGCTGACGCACCTGGCTCGCGCTCGCGGTACGCACCGGGCGTCGGGCCTCGTGGAAGGCGATGCAGTTCGGGTGCCAGTCGAGCCCGCAATGAGCGACGATCCGCCGCGCCGACGCTTCAAGATCGGCGATCACGTCTTCGTAGCGGACCTCCAGCACGAGGCCCGCGGGCAGCACATCGCGCCAATGCGCCATCAGCTCGGCATATTTGCGGTAATAACGCCCCAACTCGGCGAGGTCGTAGGAGAAATTCTGCTCCGCCGTGAACAGCTTCGAATAGCACGACAGGCAGGTGTCGCGCGGATCGCGCACGACGTGGATGATGCGCGCGCCGGGCAGCGCCAGATGGATCAGCCCGAGAAACAGAAAATTGGCCGGCATCTTGTCGGTCACGCGCTGGGCGCTCGGCGCCCGCTGCCGCTGCCGCTCGACGTAAGCCCGTCCGAGCGCTCGCAACTGGTCGCCCGTCAGCGTCGCTGCGTCCTCGGGGTAGCGGAAGGCGACGCCGCCAATGCCGGGCAGGTTGCAGACCAGCTCATTGACGTCGGATAATTCGCCGGCGCCGTAAACAGCCGGATGGCTCGCCAGGATCTGTTCGATCAGCGTCGTGCCGGAGCGCGGCATGCCGACCACGAACACCGGCAGCGAAGAGCTGTCGCCGCTCTGCTCTCGTGCCAGCAAACCTTGGTCGAAGGCCGTGCGGATCTGATCGAAGACACCGAGCATGCGGGTCTCGTCGTAGACGATCCGCTCGCGCTTTAATGCGTTGGCTTCGCGCAGGCAGGCAAATGCCTCGTCGTAGCGGCCGAGATCGTCATAGGCCTTGGCCAGAGCGAAATTCAGCCGACACCGCGCCATACCAGTCAAATTCTCTGCTTGGCGCGCCCGCGCTTCCATAGCGGCAAGCTGCGGATCGGCTTCGGTGAATTTCTTCGCGTCCGCGTAGTTACCGAAATAGGCGGTCTCAAGCGGATCGAGCTCGATCGCGCGCTCGTAAGCCGCGCGCGCGGCCTCGAGCTGGCCCTCCTCTTTGAGCACGTTGCCGATATTGTTGTGAGCGTCGGCGAAGTCGGGCTTGCGCGCGACGGCACGGCGGAAAAGCGCGAGCGCCGCGTCAGCATCATGCTGTTCGAAACGGACGAAGCCCATGGCATTGAGCGCTTCGGCATCCTCGGGTACCAGTTTGAGCGCGCGCGCCGCGGCCATCTCGGCGTCGCTGACCTGCTTCTGATCGAGCCTGACCAGCGCCAGATAGGTCAGCGTCTTGGCATTGTTCGCGTCGATCAGCAGAGAACGCGTCAGCAGCGCGCTGGCCTCGTTGAATTGCTCCCGTTCCTTAAGCGCAAGCGCCAGATTGTTGAGTGCGCTGGGATTGTCGGGCTTAAGCGCGAGCGACCGCTGGTAGGCCGTCTCCGCTTCCTGCGGGCGCCCCATGTCGCGCAACGCGGTGCCCATATTGTTCAGCGCATCCGCATAGTCCGGACGCAATTGCAGCGCCTGCCGATAGGCGGCGAGCGCTTCGTCATATTTCTCCCGCGCGCGCAGAGCGTTACCGAGATTGCTGAACGCCTCGGCATACTCCGGGGCGAGCGCGGTGGCGCGGCGATAATGGGCCACCGCCTCGTCGAATTCGTCGCGCTCGTAATGGACGATGCCGACATTGTTGAGCGCCTGCGGCAGGTCCGGGTTGATCGCCAGCGCGCGGCGGCCGGCGGCGAGTGCCGCGTCGCGCTGACCGGCAAGCCGGCACATCTCGCCGAGGTTGCAATGATAGAGGGCGACGCTCCCGTCGACCACGGTGGCGCGGCGCACGAGGTCGATCGCCTCCGGCAGTTTGCCGACCTGAAAGACGATGATCCCAAGCAGATGCAGGGCGGGCGCGGAATCCGGTCGGGCGTGCAGGATGTCACGGCACAGCGCCTCGGCGGCCGCCAGCCGGCCGGCCTGCAGATGCTGATCGGCGAGCGCCAACGCCTGGTCGAGCGGCGGCGATAGCGTCACCGCGCTTTGCGCCGTGGCGGCGGTGTGGGCCTTGCTGTTGCGGCTGTCGCTCATCGTTGTCGCTTCTCGTTCGTCTCTTTCCCGTCGTTAGCTCTTTTCGCGTCTTTCGCTTATTCGCGTCTTCGGTTCTTTTCTCGCTGTTCCAGCTTGCTCGCCGTTGCTCTCTTCGCTTCCTGTTTTTTCGCTTCCTATTTTACCTGGTTTTCTGTCTTCCGCTTTCTCGTCTTATCCGTCGGCTGCCTCGGCCGCTTCGCTCCTTTTCCCACCTTGTTTGTCCTTCCCCCGGCAATTCGCCTTGTTGCTCAGATGGTTAAACGTGTGTTGCCGCCTCACCACAACTACTAAGATTCTACTACCTTGGAGTCTAAAATACCATTTATGGGTTGAAATATGCGCGCATGGGCGGTTTGATCGTACCGTTACGGTAGTAACGTCGTAGCGGGAGGTTGCCGGCATGAGACGGCACGCGTTGCGGAGGACACTGCTGGCGACGAGTTCGGCGCTGGCACTGGTGATCGGAATTAACGCTTCCGCCCACGCGGGCCCTTGCTCAACCACAACCAATCCCAGCTTACCTTACAGTCAAGCTGGCAATACTTGCGTCACTTTCAGCGGATTTACCGGGACCGGCAACGTCACCAGCAATGGCACGGTCACGCCCAGCGCCGGCGGAATCGCAATCACAGTCACCAATAGCTCGAACATTACCGGCACTATCACCAATGCCGGCAACGAGCAGATCACGGGTACCGGCAGCCCCATCGCCGGCACCGGCAACGGCATCCAGGTGTCTGGCGGCAGCGCGGTAACAAGCATTACCAATAGCGGCACGATCACCACCAATGGCTACCCTTCCGGCAAGCCCAGCGCGGCCATCCTGGTAACCGGCACTGGCACGAGCGTCGGTCCGATCACCAATGCCAGCACCGGCGTCATAAACGGCGATGTCGGCGGCACCGCAAACCTCGGTGCCGGCGGCGGCATCGACGTGTCGTACGGCGCGAGAAGCGGCACGATCACCAATAATGGCACGATCACCAACACCGGGAGCGGCGCCGGGACCGGGGCGATCAGCGTGGTCGAGTCGACGGTCAACGGCAATATCATCAATACTAACAAGTTGACCGGCACCAACACCACGGGCGTCATCTCGATAGTCGACAGCGGCTACATATACGGCTCGATCGAGAACAGCGGCACGATTACCAACACCAATTCCTTAGGCGGCGGAATCTACGTCTTTGCCGACACCGGCCAGGCGTACCCGGGCGAGCTTATCACCGGCTCGATCGAGAACATGTTGGGCGGGACGATCAAAGGCGCATACGGAATTCAGGTTTTCGCCACCGGCAGCTCGGCTCCCGCCACGATTCAAGGCAATGTCAGCAATGCCGGCGCGATTACCGCCGGCTATACCGGCATCCTGATCGGCAGCGCGACGATCAATGGGGCGGTGAGCAACAGCGGCACGATCACCGCCGTACAGAACGGCATTCAGTTGATCAATATTGCTCCCACACCGACTACCGGGGCAGGGCCGACCGTCATCAAAGGCGGAGTTACCAACAGCGGAACCATCACCAGCACCGGGACCGGCTATGCCGGCATCCTCCTCGTCGGCGCTCAGGTTTCCGGTGGCATCACCAATGCTGCCACCGGCGTCATCAGCGCTACCAATGGCATTGGCATTCAGCTCACCAATATTGGGAAAATTACCACCTCAAGCGGCGCGCTCTACACCTCGACCGGTGGCGCGGCCAAGGTCACCGGCGGCATCACCAACCAGGGCACGATCACCGCCAAGACCGGCATCATGGTGACCGGCGGCAGTACCGTCGACTTCATCACCAACACCGGCACCATCACCGGCAGCCGCGCCGCGATCGATGTCACCGGCGAGGGCGCGGCGACGACGATCAATCAAGCGGGCGGCACGATCACCGGCAACATTCTGCTGTCATCGCTGGCCGATACGGTCAACGTCACCGGCGGTTCTATCGCCGGCAATATCGTCGGCCAGGGATCGAGCAACACGCTAAATTTCGCGCTCGGCTCCGGCACCTTCAATTACACTTACGCCTTCACCAACATCAATCAGGTCAACTTCAATTCCGGGACCACCGTCCTCCAGGGAGCGGACACCCCCACCAACGTCGCCATCAATGGCGGCACCGTTGTCGTCGGCAACAACCTGGCGTTCGGCACCGCCGTCGTCTCGATGGCGGCCGGCACGACGCTGTCGTTCTCGAGCTCCGGCAATTTCACCATCGCCAACAAAATCCTGATTTCCGGCGACCCGAACTTCGCACCGCCGGCGGGGACGACGCAAACCATTACCGGCGTGATCGCCAATGGCAGTTCCCCCGGCACCCTCAATATGAACGGCGCCGGCACGCTGGTGCTGACCGCCACCGAGACCTACACCGGCCCGACCACCGTCAATTCCGGCACACTCGATGTCACCGGGTCGATTGCGTCTTCAAGTTCCGTCAGTGTGGCCAATGGCGCGACGCTGACCGGCACCGGCATGATCGGCTCGATCCAGGTCGCTTCGGGCAGCACCTTCGAACCCGGCATGGCCGGCGTGCCCGGCACCTCGTCGAAGATTTCAGGCAATCTCGCGTTCCAGTCGGGCGCGATCTATCTGGTGCAGGTCAATCCGACGACCGCGACATATGCCACCGTCAGCGGCACCGCGACGCTGACCGGCGCCACCGTGAATGCGCAGTTTGCGCCCGGCAACTACTCGGTGTCGAAGCAGTACACCATCCTGACCGCGAACGGAGGGCTGGGCGGCACCACCTTTGCCGGGCTGACCAACACCAACCGGCCGTCGAACGTGGGCGACACCTTGGTCTATGACGCCGATGACGTCTATCTGAAGCTGACCCCCGGCTTCAGCGCCTTCACCGGCCTCACCACCAATCAGCAAAATGTCGCCAATACGCTGACGAATTACTTCAACAGCACCGGCAGCATTCCGGCAACGTTTTTCAACCTCACCGCCAACGGGCTGACGCAGGTCGACGGCGAGGTCGCAGCCGATGCCGAGTTTGGCGCATTCGAGTTGACGACCCAGTTTTTGAACCTGATGCTCGATCCGTTCGTCGATGGCCGGCTCGGCAGCGGCGGCGGGCAAGCGATCGGCTTTGCCCCCGACGTGCAGGCGAGCCTGCCGCCTGACGTCACGCTCGCTTATGCGTCGATCCTCAAGGCGCCGCCGCAGCCGACCTTCGATCAACGCTGGACCGCATGGGGTTCGGCGTATGGCGGCGCCAATTCCACAAACGGCAGTACGGCGGTCGGCTCCAGCAACGTCACCGCGCAGACTTTCGGCTTTGCCGGCGGCATGGATTACCACGTCACGCCGGATACGATCTTCGGCTTCGCACTTGGCGGCGGCGGTATCGGCTGGGGGCTTGCGAACGGCAACGGCAGCGGCCGGAGCGATGCCTTCCAGGCCGGCGTCTATGGCATCACGCGCGCAGGTCCCGCTTATGTCGCCGCGGCCCTCGCCTTCGCCAATCATTGGATGACGACGAACCGGTTCGCGCTTGGCGACCAATTGACCGCCGACTTCTCGGCGCAGAGCTACGGCGCCCGTATCGAAGGCGGCTATCGCTATGCGGTGCTGCCGACGCTCGGCGTAACGCCCTACGCGGCCGTGCAGGCGCAAGACTTCCACACGCCGAGCTACAGCGAGAGCGATCCGACCGGCGGCGGCCTGGGACTGTCCTACGCGTCAATGAATGCGACCGATGTGCGAACCGAGCTCGGCAGCCGCTTCGACGCGCCGACGCTGGTCGGCGGCATGCCGCTGATCCTGCGCGGGCGCCTCGCCTGGGCGCATGACTTCGTCAACAATCCTTCGCTCAGTGCCGCGTTCGAATCGCTGCCGGGCACGAGCTTCGTCGTCAATGGCGCGCCGATGCCGCAGAACTCCGCGCTGACCTCGGCGGGCGCCGAGCTCTTCATCACGCCGCACCTCACGCTGCTGACCAAATTCGACGGCGAATTGGCCAACGGGTCGCAGACTTACGGCGGCAGCGGCACGTTGCGCTACACCTGGTAAGTCCGCTCCGGCTTGCAAACTGCCGTTCCGACCGCGCATCCGGCTCGGCCGCAAGACCGCAGATGGCGGAAATCACGACATATATTAAATCACGATATATATTCACGATATATATTAATGAGAGGCGGAGCTCGCGAAGCGAATCGGGCGTGCTCCTTCAAATGCCTGCTACGCGCCTTCGCCCGGCGCCGCCGCGTGGATCGCCAGCGCATGGACGTCGCCGGCGAGTTCGCTCGCGAGCGCGGCGTTGATCATGCGGTGGCGCTCGAGGCGGCTCTTTCCGCGGAAGGCGTCCGACACGATATAAAGGCGGAAATGGGTCTCGCCGCCCAGCCGATGGCCGGCATGGCCTTCGTGGCGGTGCGACTCGTCCTCGACGCGCAGGCTCTCCGGGGCGAAAGTTTTGCGCAACTTTTCGGTGATGACATCCGTCTTCGACATGGCTGCATGCCTAGCGGGCGCGGTGCGCACCGGTCAATGCCGCCGCGCGGTGATTTGCAGCCTGTCAAGTCTTGAAGGTGACACCACTACGACCGCATACTTATGACAATGAGTTCGAATTCCCCACTGTTCGATCGGATCAGGGTCAAGCCCGACAAGGACCGCCGGCGTAACGCCGAGCTTCCGGGTTGCGAGTGGCCGGACTGTGCCGCGCCGGCGACGCACCGCGCGCCGAAAGGCCGGCTGCATGCCGGCGAATATTGGCGCTTCTGCCTCGAGCACGTGCGCGAATACAACAATTCGTACAATTTCTTCGCCGGGATGAGCGACGACGCGGTCGCGAAGTACCAGAAGGACGCCCTGACCGGCCACCGTCCGACTTGGAAGATGGGCTCGATCGGCGCCCAGCGCCGTGATGGCCGCCGCGGTCCGAGCGGCGGCCGCGGCGCCGGGTGGGCAGCCGAAGACCCGTTCTCGCTGTTCGGCGAAACGGGGCGCTCGTCGTCCGGCCATGCGCGCCCTGCGCCCGAGGGCCGCACCATCCTCAACGCGCAGCGCCGCGCGCTCGACGTGCTCGGCCTTGAAGCCGACGCCAAGCGTGCCGATATCAAGGCTAGGTTCAAGTTATTGGTGAAACGGCATCATCCCGACGCCAACGGCGGCGACCGCAGCTCCGAAGATCAGCTGCGCGAGATCATCCAGGCGTACAATTACCTGAAGTCGGCGGGGCATTGCTGATCGCTGCATGAGGCAGAGGACTTGGCAGGTGGGTTTCGCGGCCCCCCGCCATTCTGCTACCTTGAGCGCAGGACCAACGGCGACGCGACTTTGAAACGCCGATTGGACGCCTCGGAAAGTTCCGGGGTCACGGAGGTATCATTGACGGTCGCAGCGCAAACCAGTTCCGGACCGACCCAATCGGGCTTACCGGACATGAAAGTTTCCATCCGCCAGCTGTTCGGCATCGACAGCGACATGGAAGTGCCGGCTTTCTCGGAGCCGGACGAGCACGTGCCGGACACCGACCCGGATTACCGGTTCGACAAGGCGACGACGCTCGCCATCCTCGCCGGCTTCGCCAAGAACCGCCGCGTCATCGTCACCGGCTATCACGGCACCGGCAAATCGACCCATATCGAGCAGGTGGCGGCGCGGCTCAACTGGCCGTGCGTGCGCGTCAACCTCGACAGCCACATCAGCCGCGTCGATCTGATCGGCAAGGACGCCATCGTGATCCGCGAAGGCCTGCAGGTGACCGAGTTCCGCGACGGCATTCTGCCCTGGGCGCTGCAGAACAATATCGCGCTGTGCTTCGACGAATACGACGCCGGCCGTCCCGACGTGATGTTCGTCATCCAGCGCGTGCTGGAATCCTCGGGCCGGCTGACGCTGCTCGACCAGAACAAGGTGATCAAGCCGCACCCGGCGTTCCGCCTGTTCGCCACCGCCAACACGGTGGGCTTGGGCGACACCTCCGGCCTCTATCACGGCACCCAGCAGATCAACCAGGGCCAGATGGACCGCTGGTCGATCGTCACCACGCTCAACTATCTGCCGCACGACAACGAGGTCGACATCGTGCTCGCCAAGGCGAAGCACTACCGCACCGCCGAGGGCCGCGACATCGTCTCCAAGATGGTGCGCGTCGCCGACCTCACCCGCAACGCCTTCATGAACGGCGACATCTCGACCGTCATGAGCCCGCGCACGGTGATCACCTGGGCGGAGAACGCCGACATCTTCAACGATATCGGCTTCGCCTTCCGGCTGACCTTCGTCAATAAATGCGACGAATTGGAACGGCCGCTGGTGGCGGAATTCTACCAGCGCTGCTTCGGGCAGGAATTGCCGGAATCGGCGGTCAATGTGGCGTTGAGCTGAGGGACGATTGCGGACCTGGTCGACGGCGAATTATTTGCTCTGTTCGAGCGCGGTCAAACGTTTCTCGATGTCCGCCAGCCTCCGCTCGACTCCGCCGCTGGCACATGTCCGGCCGGCGATTTCGCCGGCGAACGCTACGATCTTGCGATGGAGATCGTCGAGCTTGCAATCAAGCCCCTTGATGTCCCCACGTATCTCTCGCAGCAGATGGAGCGTATGATTTTCCGGCTCGGCCACGGACGCCATCCTCGGTAACAGCCGCTCAACATAAGCGCCATTTAGGCGGGAATAAAGCGCACGACGGCAATGCCATGACCTCCAACATCAAGCCCAAAGGCCCGACCAAAGAAGCACCGACCGAGCCGTTCAAGCGCGCCGTCGGCGTCTGCCTGCGTGCGATCGCCGGCAAGGGCGACATCGAGGTCGCGTTCGCCGCCGAACGGCCCGGCCTCGCCGGCACCAAGGCGCGGCTGCCGGAGCCGTCGCGCCGGCTCAACGAGCGCGAAGCCGCCATCGTGCGCGGCCATGCCGATTCGATCGCGCTGCGGCTCGCCTGTCACGACCCCGCCGTGCACCGCAAGATGATCCCCGGCGGCCAACAGGCGCGCGCGGTGTTCGAGGCGGTCGAGCAGGCCCGGGTCGAGGCGATCGGCTCGCGCCGCATGGGCGGCGTGGCGAAGAACCTCAACGCCATGCTCGACGACCGTTTCCATCGCGGCAAATTCGACGAGGTCTCGGATCGCGCCGACGCGCCGATCGAGGACGCCATCGCCATGCTGGTGCGCGAACGGCTGACCGGCGAGGCGCCGCCCGCGGCGGCGCGCAAGCTGGTCGAGCTGTGGCGGCCGCTGATCGAAGAGCGCGCCGGCCGCAATCTCGACCGGCTCGAGCGCCTGCTCAATGATCAGCGGCGGTTCGGCGACGTGGTGCACGATCTGCTCGATTGCCTCGACATGGGCGAGGAGCGCTCGAGCGAAACCGACGAGGACGAAAGCGACGAGGGCGAGCAGGACAACCGCTCGAACGAATCCGGCCAGGACGGCGAGTCCGCCGAATCGGCCGACCGCGAGCGCCTGAGCCTCGATCAGGCCGAGACCTCGACGGAGGAAATGCCCGAGAGCGCCGCCGAAGCGGTCGATGCGCCGGCGGCCGAGATGGCCGACGACGCCGAGCTCGGCGATTCGGAAACCGCCGCCGAGCCGTGGCGGCCGCGCCACCAGCGCAACGAGCCGCGCGGCCCCGATTACAAGCCCTTCACAGCCAAGTTCGACGAGACCGTCGGCGCCGAGGATCTGTGCGAGCCGGAAGAGCTCGACCGCCTGCGCGGCTATCTCGACAAGCAGTTGTCGCATCTGCAGGGCGTGGTGGCGCGGCTCGCCAACCGGCTGCAGCGTCTGTTGCTGGCGCAGCAGAACCGCGCCTGGGAATTCGACCTCGAGGAAGGCTTGCTCGACCCCTCGCGGCTCACCCGCGTCATCGTCGATCCGCTGCACCCGTTATCGTTCAAGCACGAGAAGGACACGGATTTCCGCGACACGGTGGTGACCCTCCTCCTCGACAATTCCGGCTCGATGCGCGGGCGGCCGATCACGGTCGCCGCCACCTGCGCCGACATTCTGGCGCGCACGCTCGAGCGCTGCGGCGTCAAGGTGGAGATTCTCGGCTTCACCACGCGGGCCTGGAAGGGCGGACAGTCGCGCGAGGCCTGGCTCGCTCAAGGCAAGCCGGCCAATCCCGGCCGTCTCAACGATCTGCGCCACATCGTCTACAAGGCCGCCGACGCGCCGTGGCGCCGCTCGCGCAAGAATCTCGGGCTGATGATGCGCGAAGGCTTGCTCAAGGAGAATATCGACGGCGAGGCGCTCGACTGGGCGCACAAGCGCCTGCTCGCCCGCCCCGAGAGCCGCAAGATCCTGATGATGATTTCCGACGGCGCGCCGGTCGACGATTCGACGCTGTCGGTCAATCCCGGCAATTATCTGGAACGCCATCTGCGCTGGGTGATCGAGGACATCGAGACCCGCTCGCCGGTCGAACTGATCGCCATCGGCATCGGCCACGACGTGACGCGCTATTACCGGCGCGCCGTGACCATCGTCGACGCCGAGGAACTCGGCGGCGTGATGACGGAGAAGCTCGCCGAATTGTTCGCCGAGCCGGCGCCGCAAGAGCCGCAGCGGCGCGTCAGGCCGCGCCGGTTGCACGCGTAGGGCGGTTCCCGTTCAAGCAACAAATCGACGGGGCGACTTTTCGCCCTTGCGCGACGCTGTTGCCGGCGGACGCGTGCATCTTCGGATAGCTTGGGCGAAGCTTAAGGCGCTCGTCGAGGGCGCGTGGCGCGCACGCGACCAACTTTGGCGCCAGTGAATCGCGAAGTCGAGGCAAAGAGCGCATCAAGAGCTTCCTCGATCTTTGCATCATCTCGCGGCCGCAGCGACCGATTCGGTCGCTTAGACCCTGACGAGATTTATTTGATCGAGACGCGCGTCGCGCGGGTGAGCCGAGCGCCGTCGAGGATTATTTTCCTCCAAAAATCTGCGTCTCGTCGCTCTGACCGCGAGCTGTCTGCCGTGGTCAACCAAAGCTTGCCCTGTTAGGGTCACAGCGCCCATTCGCGCGGATCAGTCTTCAAGGGGAGCCGTTACTCGACGGCGGTGATGATCCATCTGGAAGGGCTGCAAATAAAATTCAATCGCAAGACCACCAAGGGAGGAAATCATGCATTTTTGCTTCACGGCACAGTACACGCCGCAAGCGCTCAACAACATCATGAGCAATCCCACGACCAATCGGTACGAAGCGGCCAAAAAACTGATTGAAGCGGCCGGCGGCAAATTGATCTCGATGTACAGCACGCCCGCCGACGGCCCCGGCGTCATGGTCATTTTCGATGTGCCCGATCCTAGTGCGCAGCGGCGATTTCCGGCGTCGTCGTAGCGTCGGGCGCCCTTCACAATGTGAAGCTCACACGTCTGTTGACGCAGGAAGAAGTGACCAACGTCCGGAAAAAGGCGAGCGAGCTTCGCGGCGCCTACGCGCCCCCGGCAAGCAAGTAGGCTACGTTCGCCCGTCTTGAGCGCGGCGTCAAAGCCGCGGATCAGCTCCGCGCTCAATTCGGGCTACGAATCGATTGCTTGGAACAGGCGGATCTTGGAACGGCGGAAATAACCCGACGGCAGCGACGCGTGCGGTCACGCCGCTTCGGCGCGCTTCTTCGTCACTTGGCGCTTGAGTTCGAGCGCCCGCTCCGAAAGCTCGGCGTCTTTGGCCTTCACCAGGAAGGCGTCGAGCCCGCCGCGATGATCGACGGTCTTGAGCGCGTTGGCCGAAATCCTTAAGCGCACCGAGCGGCCGAGCACGTCCGACATCAGCGTCACGTTGAGCAGGTTGGGCAGGAACCGCCGCTTGGTCTTGCGGTTCGAGTGGCTCACCCGGTGCCCGATCTGGCGTGTTTTTCCGGTCAGCTCGCAACGCCGTGACATGGTTCAAGAATCCTAGCTGCAATGGCTCTCGAGCGCTCCGCGCGTCTGCGCCGGCTTTCTGCGCCGGCTTGCGGACAATCGGGGCGGAGAGGTGCGGACGTATAATGACCGCCCCCGTAAGCGTCAAGCGTCGCGGGCGTGGGACTGGCGCGGGACCGGGTGGGGCGCAGCGGCCCGGCAGCATCCGGTTTGGCGACAATGCCTTTGGGCGACAGCGGCCATGCCGGTAGCGGCGTGCGTAAATTGTGGTTTGCGGTTCGCGGGGGCTACGCAAAACCACAGAAAGGACGCATTGTATTCCAACACAATACGTAGACTTCACCTCAACGCACAGACGCGGCCGGCGCGGCACATCGTGGTGCACCGGCCTCGATTGCAATCTTGGGTCTTCAAGGGAAACTTCCGCCGATGCCCGTGCTGCCGAGACGGCTTGTTCGCAAGGCCGGACCTTTCGCTTGCGGCGCGACATGGGCCGGCGCGACATTGGCCGGCGCGGCCTTCGCCGGCGCGTTTGCGGCCGTGGTGGCGGCCGATGCGACCAACGGCGCCGCGGCGCAGGCGCAAAGCCGGCTCGAGGCGGAATATACCGTCAGCATTTCCGGCATCCCGATCGGACGCGGCAAATGGGTCATCGAGGTCTCCGACGACCAGTTCACCGCCGCCGCGAGCGGGGCGACAACCGGCATCCTGCGCTTCATCGCCAACGCGCACGGCACCAGCGCGTCGCGCGGCACATTCAACGGCGCCCAGCTCGTGCCGACGAGCTACGCCGCGACGATCATCAACGACCGCAAGATCGACGACGTGCGCATGGCGCTCGCCGGCGGCAACGTGAAGGATTATTCGGTCGAGCCGCCGCCGTCGCCGCAGTCCGACCGGATTCCAGTGACCGACGAGGATCGCCGCGGCGTCCTCGACCCCATGACCTCGGCCTTGAACCGCGTCGGCGGCTCCGGCGATCCGCTGTCGCCGGAGGCCTGCAACCGCAAGGTCGCGGTGTTCGACGGCCGCATGCGCTACGACCTGCGCAGCGAGTTCAAGCGCGTCGAGATGGTCAAGGCCGAGCGCGGCTATCAGGGGCCGGCGCTGGTCTGCGCGGTGTATTTCACCCCGGTGTCCGGCTACGTGCCCGACCGTGCCGCCATCAGATATCTCGCCGCGCTGCGCGACGCGGAGGTGTATTTCGCGCCGATCCTGGGCACGCGGGTCCTGGTGCCGTTCCGCTTCTCGATGCCGACGCCGATCGGCTACGGCGTGCTGCAGGCGACGCAATTCGTGTCGGTGGCGCAGCCGGCCCACGCCAATACCACCGCGAAAGTGCAGTAGGTGCAGCGCGCGATCACGGCCGTGTCACGTGCCGCCGGCAAATAGGGAACCGGCGGCCGCCGCGCCGATTTGCAGTCCCGCAATCCGGTGCCCACATGCGAGCCCCATACTCCCAGTCCCCACAATCCACATGAGGATTGCTCTTGACTCGTAGCGGAATCGCGTTTGCGTCGGAGATTAACGATCGCACCCCGAAATTTGCGTATCGGAATCGCGCAAACTCCCCGATCTGGTATTGTGTCGGCATGCGAGTGCCATATGTCGCGGTGAACGAACTCGAACATCGGCGGAGTCGCCGATTCGGCCGCGATTCGTTCCAGACTCGTTCCACATGTTAAGCACAGGCCTATCCCGCGTCATATTGTGATACAGAACGAGCCTCTGGGACACAGACGCGGCCTGCCGGGAACTCCATGCCGATTTCATTCTCACCATCGACCAGAAGCGACGTGCGCGCGCGCGGCGCCGGCGTCACCGCCGTGCTCGGGCCGACCAATACCGGCAAGACGCATCTCGCCATCGAGCGGATGCTGGCGCACTCGTCGGGCCTGATCGGTCTGCCGCTGCGGCTCCTCGCCCGCGAAGTCTATAACCGCGCGGTCGAGCGCGCCGGGGCGGACGCCGTCGCGCTGATCACCGGCGAGGAGAAGATCAAGCCGCCGAATCCGCGCTACTGGGTCGCCACCGTCGAGGCGATGCCGCGCGACCTCGATGTCGCGTTCCTCGCCGTCGACGAAATCCAGATCGCCGCCGATTTCGAACGCGGCCACGTCTTCACCGACCGGATGCTGAACCGGCGCGGCCGCGAGGAGACGCTCGTCCTCGGCGCCGCCACCATGCGCCCGATCGTCGAGCGGCTGTTGCCGGGCGCGAGCATCGTCAGCCGTCCGCGGCTGTCGCAATTGAGCTTCGCCGGCGAGAAGAAGCTCACCCGGCTGCCGCGCCGCTCGGCCATCGTCGCGTTCTCGACGGACGAAGTCTACGCCATCGCCGAGCTGATCCGCCGCCAGCGCGGCGGCGCCGCGGTGGTTTTGGGCGCGCTGTCGCCGCGCACCCGCAACGCGCAGGTCGAACTCTATCAATCGGGCGAGGTCGACTACATGGTGGCGACCGACGCCATCGGCATGGGTCTCAATCTCGACGTCGACCACGTCGCGTTCGCCGCCGACCGCAAGTTCGACGGCTATCAGTTCCGCAAGCTCAACCCCTCGGAACTGGCGCAGATCGCCGGCCGCGCCGGGCGCGCCACGCGCGACGGCACCTTCGGCACCACCGGACGGTGTCCGCCGTTCGAGCCCGAACTCGCCCAGGCGCTCGAAGCCCACACTTTCGAGCCGGTGAAGATCGCGCAATGGCGCAACACCGAGCTCGATTTCTCCTCGATCGCCGCCCTGCAGGCGGCGCTGGCGACGGCGCCGACGGAAAATGCGTTGAGCCGCGCCCCGGTCGCCGACGACATTCTGGTGCTCGATCACGCCGCGCGCGACGAGGAGGTGCGGGCGCTGACGCGCACGCCCGCCGATGTCGAGCGGCTGTGGGAAGTCTGCCAGATCCCCGATTACCGCAAGATCGCGCCGGCGACCCATGCCGAGCTCGTCGTCGCGCTCTACGGCTTTCTGATGCGCGACCGCCACATCCCGACCGACTGGTTCGCCCGCCAGATCGACCAGGCCGACCGCACCGACGGCGACATCGATACGCTGTCCGCGCGCATCGCCCACATTCGAACCTGGACGTTCGCGGCCAACCGTCCCGACTGGCTCGCCGATCCCGATCACTGGCAAGCCGTGGCGCGCGGGGTGGAGGACAAGCTGTCCGATGCGTTACACGAACGCCTGACCGAACGCTTTGTCGATCGCCGCACCAGCGTCTTGATGCGGCGGCTGCGTGAGAATGCGATAATGGAACCCGAGATCACCAAAACCGGCGACGTTGTCGTCGAAGGCCACACCATCGGCCGCCTCGACGGCTTCGTCTTCGTCGCCGATGCTTCCTCCGGCGGCTCGGAAGCCAAGGCGCTGCAGAACGCCGCGCAGAAGGCGCTGGTCGGCGAAATCGGCAACCGCGCGACACGGCTTGCCGACGCGCCGGACGAACAATTCGTGCTCGCCGCCGACGGCACGATCCGCTGGACCGGCGCTCCGGTCGGCAAGCTCATCGCCGGCGAGGAGGTGCTGCGCCCGCGCGTGCGGCTCATTGCCGACGAGCATCTCTCCGGCGCGCCGCGCGAGGCCGTCGAGGCCCGGCTCGACCGCTGGGTCAAGGCGCATATCGAAAAGCTGCTTGGTCCCCTGTTCGCGCTGGCCGCGGCCGAGGACGTGACCGGCATGGCCCGCGGCGTCGCGTTTCAACTGGTCGAGGCGCTCGGCGTCCTCGACCGGCAGCGTGTCGCCGACGACGTCAAGGGCCTGGATCAGCCGGCGCGGGCGACCTTGCGCAAATACGGCGTGCGGTTCGGCGCCTATCACATCTATCTACCGCTTCTGCTCAAGCCGGCGCCGCGCGCGCTCGCGACCCAGCTCTGGGCACTCTCGCACGGAAACGCGCAAAGCCAGGGCGCCGACGATCTCCTGCATCTCGCCGCCGGCGGCCGCACCTCGATGCCGGTGAACAAAGACATCGACCCCGTGCTCTACCGCAATGCCGGCTACCGGGTGTGCGGCGAGCGCGCGGTGCGGGTCGATATTCTGGAGCGGCTCGCCGATCTCATCCGGCCGGCGCTCGCCTGGCGCGAGGGCGCATCCGGCGCGAAGCCGCCGGGCGCTCTCCCCGGCGGCGGCTTCACCATTGTCAACACCATGACCTCGCTGACCGGCGCCTCCGGCGAGGATTTCGCCTCGATCCTGCGTTCGCTCGGCTATCGCATGGAAAAGCGGCCGAAGCCGGCCGAACCCGTCGCCGTCGCCGAAACGCCGGCCGCGGTCGTTGCGCCGGAGCCGGCGGTGGCAATTGCCGCCGACGCCGAGGGCACGAGTGATGCCGATGCGTCCGCGACCGATCACGCGGCCCTCGATGCCGCGCTCGAGACTCCTGTAGATCTCGCGCCGGCCGATCATGCCGAGCCCGCCGACGAGACGGTGCCGCCTCCTGCGGTCGCCGATGGCGTCGAAGCGACCTTGCAGCCCGAGGCCGAGACCGAGGCTGCCGACGGCGCGGTCGTTGCGAATTCATCGACCACCGGGAACGAGGCAGCGGCGCCAACTGCCGAGGCGGCTACGGCGGAGCTGCAAGCGGCAGAGCCGGAGATGATCGAAGTATGGCGGCCGGGTCGCGCCGCGCGGCAGGAAGGGCCGCGCCGGCCGCGTTTCCGCGGGCGCGAGGGGGGCAGACACGGCGGCAGGCCGGCGCCGCAGCAGACGGAAGTGCCAGGCACGCCGCCCGTCGCGGCCGAACCGGCGGATTCAACGCCATCGGCGAAACCGGCGCCGGCGACGGCCGCAGCGGCAACGGCGCCCGCCCCGAGCCACCATCATCGCCATCATCGCCGCAAAGGTCCGCCGGATCAGCGGCCGGATCAGCGGTTCGACCGTCCGCGGCGTGACCGCGAGCGCCCGCCGGTGCATGCTCACGCCGGCCGGCCGGACCGTCGCGAGAAGGCGCCCGATCCCAATTCGCCGTTCGCCAAGCTTGCCGCGCTCAAGGCCCAGCTGGAAGCCGAGGCCAAGGAGCGGCGGTAAAGCGTTATATGTGTCGCATGGTCTACGGAAGGCCGGTGTCCACGCTTCAGGAACATGCTGCAAAAGTGCCGCCGGCGCCCGAGCGCCAGCGCATCGATCGCTGGCTCTGGCATGCGCGCCTCACGCGCACCCGCGAGGCGGCCGCGAGCCTCGCCGGTTCGGGCCATGTGCGCGTCAACGGGACGCGGATCGACACGCCGGGCCGGCTGGTGCGCACCGGCGACGTCGTGACCGTGGCGCTCGACCGCACGGTCCGTGTCCTCAAGATCAAGGGCTTTGTCGAACGGCGCGGACCTGCCGGAACCGGCGAGCACTTATATGAGGATTTGGACCATGAGCCGCGGCGGTAGCCGCGTAGCCTGTCGCGCGCGGTTTGCCGGCTAGGCTTGCGATAGGCTTGGCTTGCGATAGGCTTGCGCAGTCAGCTTGCACAGGCTTTGACCATACGCTAGGAGCAACGCTCGCAAAAAGCAGGTCTAGAGTGATCAGATGACCTATATCGTCAACGACAATTGCATCAAATGCAAATACATGGACTGCGTGGAAGTCTGCCCCGTGGATTGCTTCTACGAGGGCGAGAACATGCTCGTGATCCATCCTGACGAATGCATCGATTGCGGCGTCTGCGAACCGGAATGCCCGGTCGAGGCGATCAAGCCGGACACCGAGCCCGGCGTCGACAAGTGGCTGACCGTCAACGCCGAATTTGCCAAGCAGTGGCCGAACATCACGGCCAAGAAGGAACCGCCGGCCGACGCCAAGGATTGGGAAGGCGTGGCCGAGAAGTTCGAGAATTATTTTTCGCCGAAACCGGGAACCGGCGACTGACGCAACCTTAAGGTAATTAGGCGCGGGTCATTGCGGGGTTCTACCCCATGCGACGTTTTTGCAACGCGTTAAGGCTTTGATTTTGGCGCAAAATGTGCTATGAAGGCGTTGTAACAATGAACAAGACGCCCTGAACATGGCTCCCAGCAACCGGGAGCTTATTTTTTCGGGGTTTTTCGAGGAACCGTCAATAGAGGCGTGATTTCCACGCGAAAGCTGTGGCAGACAAAACTCGCACGCGTTCGAAGAGTTCTCGTTCGAAAAAGAGCACGGCCGGTATGACCCGGAAGGCTGGAAAAACGTCCTCCCGCGCCAGCAGGCGGACATCACAGACCACGCGGAGTGCTCCCCGGAGCAGGATCGGCGTGGCGAAGCCACCTCAACGGCGCAAGCCGGAGGCGGAAGGAGTAGCTTTGGGAATGACCGCGACGAAGAAGACGACACAAAGGCAGGGCTTCAAGACCAGCGAATACATCGTTTATCCGGCCCATGGCGTGGGCCAGATCATGGCAATCGAAGAGCAGGAGGTCGCCGGCGCGCGGCTCGAGCTTTTTGTTATTAATTTCGTCAAGGACAAGATGACGCTGCGGGTGCCGACCTCGAAGGTCGCCTCCGTCGGCATGCGCAAGCTTGCCGAAGGCGCGATGGTCAAGAAGGCGCTCGAGACGCTGAAGGGCCGCGCCCGCGTCAAGCGGACGATGTGGTCGCGCCGGGCGCAAGAATACGAGGCCAAGATCAATTCCGGCGATATCGTCGCGATCGCCGAGGTGGTGCGCGACCTGTTTCGCTCGGAGAGCCAGCCGGAGCAGTCCTATTCCGAGCGGCAGCTTTACGAGGCCGCGCTCGACCGGCTGTCGCGCGAGGTAGCCGCCGTGCAGCGCCTTACCGAGACCGAAGCGGTCAAGGAGATCGAGGCAGCGCTGGCCAAGGGGCCGCGGCGCGGTCCCAAGCCTGAGACCGAAGAGGAACCGGTGGTCGAGGAAGAGGCGGCCTAACGGCCGCGCCAGACCCGCGCACGCGGTATCTGACTACTCTCAATCTCAAAGGCCCGGCGGAAACGCCGGGCTTTTTCATGTTCGGCTGCCCGTCCGGGCCCCTTGTTTTGCCGGCAAAAATCCGCGGGTTAGTCATAAATTAAGCTTCATTTGAAAGGAGATAGTTCACCAAGGTCAGGGTCAGGGGACATGCGGCGAAAAAGGGCGTTGAAGCGCGGCCGAGCGCTTTCGATTCTGGTGGCCGGCGGTGTCGGCTATCTGCTTGGTGGCTGGCAGATCGTGGCGCTGCGCAGCAGCACCGATCTTTCGCCGGCCCAGACCATAGCGCTGCGTTTCCCCGACGACGCGGATGTCACGGCGACCGTCCCTGATGCAGCGGCGAGCCCGGCGGCAACCCCGACTGCCGCCACTAAGGTCATGATACTCGGCCCAGCCGAGCTGGCGCTGCTCAGTCCCCAACCGTTGGTGCCGACGCCGCAAACCCAGCAACCGACGGCGCAGGCCCAGCCCGCGGCGGAAGGTGCCGCATCATCCCCGCCGGCCGAAGCCCCTGCCGCGCCGCATGGCAGGGCCGCGGCGGTTCTGAGAGCCATCGCGCCGGTGAAACAGGCGGCGGCAGCGGCGATCGCGGCGGTCACCCCGCATCGCGCGGAGCGGCCGGGCTTCCTCAACGACGCCCAGATCGCCAGCATCAAAGGCCGGCTTCACCTGACGCTGGACCAGGAACGCATGTGGCCGGCGGTCGAAGCCGCGCTGCGAAACATCGCTTACGCCAATGCGCGCGACGCCCGCCGCCGCGGCCTGCCGCCCGGTTCGACCGATGTCGCTTCGATCGATCCCAACGGCGCCGAAGTCGCGAACCTCAAGAGCGCCGCCATCCCGCTGATCATGAGCTTCGACGACGAACAGCGGAACGAGGTCCGCAGCCTCGCCCATGTCATGGGATTGGACCGCCTGGCCTCCGAGTTCTAAAGGCCTTGGTTCTAAGGGGCCTTGGCGCTTGCGCCGATACCCCGCCCTGTGGCAAGGATCGCCGCGCCTTTCTCGAGCGTCGCACGCGTCGCCGAAAGAGCTGCTGCCGTAGCTCAGTGGTAGAGCACTCCCTTGGTAAGGGAGAGGTCGTGAGTTCAATCCTCCCCGGCAGCACCACTTGTTCGTGGCGTCCACTATCCCCCTATTGGACCTGCTTGGCGGATGTCAGTACGTCCGAGAAGCGCGCCACTATTGACAGGGATCAATGCCAATTCGGCGCGAGGTAGTCTCTTGAAGGCAGTCGTCGCCGGGCGGCGGGGGATCGCCGAGCGGAGTCTCGGCCTAAGTAGGGAGACCCGACATGCTATCGAAGCTCATCAGATTGGCTATTGGCGTGACGCTACTGTCATTGTCGTTTGGCAGTCCGTTCGCAGCAGCCGATTGTCTGTCGCAATGCGACTCGCAACATCAGACTTGCATGCGCGGGTGCACCACCGCCAATGCGAAGCAATGCGTCGATTCTTGCTGGCGCGGTACCTCCGGATGTCGAAGTCGGTGTCGATAATCGCTCACGCTCCGCGCACCAGCCGTGGGGGCGCACCGCTCAGGCAACTCGCAAAAAATTCTCGGCGATCCTACGAGCATGGAAATCGCCCCTTGCTTCGTTTTGCTTATAAAACGATAGGCGATTATCGATGCGCGAGGCTAACTCGCAGGGGAAGCGTAGCAACAGCTCATCACTTTCTGTATAATTATTGCTTGCAATGCTGAAATATCGCGCACCCTGACCAAGGAGGCGACAATGACAAACGGATGGTCGAGGCTCGTCAGTAATGTGATGGCTGCGCTCATGTTGAGTGCGGTCATGATTTCACCGACCGCACGCTCGGGCATTCCGCACGCTAAACCAAATGCAATCATAGCCGCCGGCACCTGCGATTGTTCCAAATGCCGGTCCGATCAGGTCTGTTGCCGAACCGCAAACGGCTACTGTGGTTGTTTTCCGAAAGGAATAAAGTGCTAGGCCTTATCTGTTCTGATTGAATCAGAACCGGGCTTTAGCTCAGGCAGCCGTGCCGCTTCGGCGGACCGGAATGGAATGCAGCGCGGTGTGGGGCGCTATTTCCTCGACCACCTTCGGCAGCAGACCATGCCGGCCGTCGGCATCCAGCCACGCCCATTCGCCGTTGGTGTTCACTTCCAAAAAATAATAGCCGTCGGTCTCAAGCAGGAAATCAAGCCGGCCGAAGTGCAGGCCCATCGCGGCCATGAAGCCGAAAACCGCGTCTGAAAATTCTGCGGGCGGCAAGTGCGGCCGCCAGCCCGACGGCCGCGACTCCGCGGGAAGTTCGCGCCAGTCGATGTGCCTGTCGCGGAACACGGTGCGGTCGAGCTCAAAAGCAAAAAGGCGGTCGCGCACGAACGCTACAGTCACGTCCTTGAACGCATCGACCAAGCGCTGCACCATCCAGGGGCATTCCGGCGCAAGGTCGGCGTCCGCCACCCGCGTGGTAAAAAGCACCTTTCGGTCCTCCTCTTCCACGGGCTCCATCGTCAAGCTTTTCACCACCGTCGGCTCGTCGGGCGCGAACCGGCTCGGCCAACCGCGACGGAACTGGTACGGCGGCACCTGGAAGAACTGACGGGCCGCGCGCATCTGAACGAACTTGCCGGCGCGCAGCTCGGCGAACGGCTCCGCCAGGACAATCTTGCCGTCCAGCCAAAGCAAGTTGACGATTTCGCGCAGCGCGTACCAGACCTCCTGGTCGTAGTAGCGGTCTTCATCGGTGAGCGCAGCCGGCCTGAACGGGATCCGGCTGCGTGGCTTACGCCACAAGACCTTGGCGATTTCCGACGCGCGAACAGTCCGCCCCGTCGGGTCCGCGAAGCCGGGGCCGTCGTCTGCCAGTTCGAACTGATAATCTTGCCAAACGTCGAAATTGAATCGGAATACCGCGGCGGACCCCAGACGTGCGACGAGCAGGTCCGCCGTGGTATCGAAAGAATTAGTGATCAGCAGCAGCACTCGCGCGCCCAGTTTTGCCTCCGCCGGAACCGACCTTCCTCAACGATCGGAAGCGGCCCACGAACCGCGAGAAAGGCCGCTTCGCCGGGCGCACAGTCGAAAATCCGGAAGCCTTAATCCGGATCGGTCGATTCTTTATCGAACTGGGTGTCGCTCTTCATCGACCACGTGATCAACATCGCATCATTGCCGACCCAGCGGCGCTGTTGCGCATGATCGTATGGTCCCATCGTCTCGAACCCGGTACCGGGCGGCAGAGCCGCCTTCGCTCTCGCCAAATCCCTCGCCGTAATCATGATTCACCTCCAAGAATTGTTAAGCTGAACGCGTTTAACCAACACTGTCGTCCCGCGACAAAAGATTACGGGCACGTCGCAACCATCATGCATTTCTTTTGGCCGGATGGGCAGCCATCCTGGCAAAGCTTCCAGCCCAGGCTCGCGCCACCGCAGCACTCCGTATCAGTGCACAGACCGCAAGCGTTGTCGACCACGTGGCTGTTGGGATGAGCATATAATGGCCATACTGGCGGCGTTTGAGTTGGAATCGTCGTAAAATTGGTTTGCTCGGCGACTGCTGGTCCGACGGCGGACATACCGGCGACCGGTAACACGGCCGCCGCCAACGCCAAGAGGATCAGAATCCGCATTTTGCACGTGGCGCCCAACCGCTTTCGCCTGCCGTCAAGCCGTCCAAAAGCAGACTAGCTGAGCAGGCGCAACATGGATTGACCTGAATCAATGCGAACCGACAAAAAACGATAATTGGCCATCGACACGTGGCGCGTGGTCGCGGCGGCCGGATTCCGGACGTTTCGCTCGCCCGCGACGAACCGGCTCAGCGCCGGTGGTTCTGCCGCTTCGGCTTACCCCACGTAGCCGAAATAGCTCAGCACCAAACCGATCGCGAGATTCCCTACGGCCGCGCCGAGAAAAAGTCTCGGACGATCGAGTAGCGCGGCGCCGGCCGCCACCAGCCATTGCGGCTGAAAGATCGTGATCAGCGCGCGGATCAGCGTGAACCAGCCGATCAGCGTGATGATCAGCCGCCAGTCCGGCGCCCAGACATTGTGCGTCAGGATGAGTGCGATGCCGCCGAGCAACCCGAAGAACCCCGCCAGATACATCAGCACCCCGCTGCGGATGAATTCGTCCAGGATGGAACGAAACATCTGCTGCCGCAGCGGCAAAGCGATGCCGAGGACGATGAACATCGGTCCCAACAGCCGCGCGATGAAAAGCGACGTTTGCATGCCACGCTACCCCTTCTACCGGCCGTGCTAAGCTGACGTGAGAGCCGATGTCATCGGCGCCAATCGCGTCGGGCGCTTTGATCGTGGTCAAAGATGCCGCGGCGGCAATGGTCGCCCCGCGACGAATTGCAGAAAGATGCTTCGCCATGGCCGATTCGGCGCCCCCCGCAACAGCTCGTCCCATCGCGCTGGTGACCGGCGCATCGAGCGGCATCGGCGCCGCGCTGGCGCGGGAACTGGCGAGGGACGGCCATGATCTCGTGCTCGCCGCGCGCCGGCGTGAGCCGATGCAGGCGCTCGCCGACGAGCTTGAGGCGATCGGCGCCGCGACCACCATCATCGCGTCCGATCTCGCGACGGCCGGCGCGGCCGCGGCCTTGATGCAGGAGATCGAGGCGCGCGGCGTCGCGCTCGATGTTCTGATCGCCGCGGCGGGGTTCGGCGACAGCGGCCGGTTCGACCGATTGGATCCCGGCAGGATCGCGGCGATGCTGCAGGTCAACGTCGTGGCGCTGACCGAACTCACGCGCCTCGTCTTGCCGCAAATGCTGGCGCGACGGCGCGGCAGGGTGATGCTGGTCGCTTCGACCGCCGCGTTCCAACCGGGCCCGCGCATGGCGGTCTATTATGCCAGCAAGGCCTACGTGCTGAGCCTGGGGCAGGCGATCGGCTACGAGCTTCGGCTCACCGGCGTCACCGTCACGACCTTGTGCCCCGGCCCGACCGTGACCGAATTCGCCCACACGGCGCACGCGGACAACACCGCCTTGTTCAACGGTCCCATGCCGGTGATGTCGGCCGCCGAAGTGGCGCGGCTCGGCTATGCGGCGATGAAAGCCGGCCGTCCGGTGATCGTCACCGGGATGATCAACAAACTTCTGGCGATCTCCACCCGCCTCGCGCCGACGTCGTTGCTGTTGTCGATCACAAGCTACATGTCCCGGTCCAGAATCTCGTGAAGCGATAGACCATCGGCATGGCGTGCCGTCGCCTCACCGCCGCAACAGCTTGAAGGCGTGGCTCCATTCATTGCGGGCAATGCCCGGAATGCACCACAGCATGCACAGAGGCTCGATGGCGCGGGCGGCCTCGACCTTGCCCATGTCGGCGGTCTCCCAGCCGAACTGATCGAGAATGCCGCGCACGGTCTGTTTGGCCGCGTCGTCATTGCCGCAGATGAACATCGTCGGCTTGCCGCCGGGAAACTGCGGATCGACCATGAAGGCGTTGCCGACCGAACTGAAGGCCTTGACGAAGCGCGCCGCGGGAAAAGCGCTTTGCAGGCGCTCCATCAGCGAGTCGTCGAGGCTGGTGAAGAACTTGAGGACGCCGTTGACCGGCGGGGCATCGGCGATGGGGTTGGTGGCGTCGATCACCGGCTTGCCGGCGACGTTGTCGGCGCCGGCGGCCTCGAGCGCGTCGAGCGCGACCGAGCCCTTGACCGCGAGCACGACCAGATCGCCGAATTTGGCGGCGTCGGCGAAGCTGGCGGTCTGCGCGCCCGGATGCTGGGCCACAAAGTCCTTCAGCTTCGCGGAGTCGCGGGTGCCGAGAGCGACCTGGTGCCCTTTTTGGAGGAAGCCCCGCGCCAACGCCTGGGCGACGACGCCCGATCCGAGGATTCCTACTTTCATGGTCGTCTTCCTCCCGTTGCGGGCGTGGCCCATCGCCGGCGGTCCGTTCTGCCGTAGCCATCGAGCGGCGCGTCGGTTGGACCAGTTTGCCTTATTTTGCCTCGCGTTGCTCAAAATGATCCAGCGCAATACACCGCGACGATTTTGCTTTCATTAGTGCCTCGACGAGCGCCTGGAACCGCTCTAAATATGCACGGTTGGCTGTGGATGGGTTTTTGCCGGACGAAAACCCGGGAGACGGGAAGTCAATGAATTATAACGATTTTTTCACCGATGCCCTCGCCCGTCTGCACAGCGAGCGACGCTACCGCGTGTTCGCGGATCTCGAGCGCTTGGCCGGACGCTTTCCGCACGCCGTCTGGCATTCGCCCCAAGGGCCGCGCGAGGTCGCGATCTGGTGCTCGAACGATTATCTCGGCATGGGTCAGCACCCCAAGGTGATCGGCGCCATGGTCGACACCGCGGCGCGGATGGGAACCGGCGCCGGCGGCACCCGCAACATCGCCGGCACCAACCATCCGCTGGTCGAGCTCGAGCGCGAGCTCGCCGACCTGCATCAGAAGGAAGCGGCGCTCGTCTTCACCTCCGGCTACGTCTCCAACGAGACCGGCATCGCGACGCTCGCCAAGCTGATGCCGAACTGCCTCATCCTGTCGGATGCGCTCAACCATAATTCGATGATCGAAGGCGTCCGCCAGTCGACCTGCGAGAAGAAGATTTTCCGCCACAACGACGTCGCCCATCTCGAGGAATTGCTCGCGGCGGCCGATCCGGCCCGGCCGAAGCTGATCGTGTTCGAGAGCCTGTATTCGATGGACGGCGACGTCGCGCCGGTCGAGGCGATCTGCGATCTTGCCGCGCGCTACGGCGCCATGACCTATGTCGACGAGGTCCACGCCGTCGGCATGTACGGCCCGCGCGGCGCCGGCGTCGCGGCGCGCGAAGGCGTCATGGACCGCGTCGACGTGATCGAAGCGACCTTGGCCAAGGCGTTCGGCTGCATCGGCGGCTATATCGCCGGCAGCCGCGCGCTGATCGACGCCGTGCGCTCCTATGCGCCGGGCTTCATCTTCACCACGGCGCTGCCGCCGGCGGTATGCGCCGCGGCGACCGCGGCGATCCGGCACCTAAAAGCCTCGCAATGGGAACGCGACCGCCATCAGGACCGCGCCGCGCGCACCAAGGCCGTGCTCGCCGCCGCCGGGTTGCCGGTCATGATGAGCGACACCCACATCGTCCCGGTGTTCGTCGGCGACCCCGAACTGTGCAAGGCGGCGAGCGATCTCCTGCTCGAGGAGCACGCCATCTACATCCAGCCGATCAATTACCCGACGGTGCCGAAGGGCGCCGAACGGCTGCGCATCACGCCGTCGCCCTATCACGACGACGTGCTGATCGACCGCCTGGCGGAAGCCCTGGTCGACGTCTGGCAGAAGCTCGGCCTGCCGTTCAAGACCCGCGCGCTGGCGGCGGAATAAAGCGTCATTCCGGGGCGCGCCGAAGGCGCGAGCCCGGAATCCATACCCACAGACCCTGCAGGACCTGCTCCGACTGGGGTTATGGATTCCGGGCTCCTCGCTGCGCTCGGCCCCGGAATGACGATTGACGCTATCGCTTTTCCTTCGCAACGCGCCGCGCGGCGATGGCGATCGAGAACGTCACGACGAGAAAACGCGCGACGTGATGGGCCCCGACATAGACGGGGTCGAGGTGCAGCGCGAGCGCCAAGACCATCATGGTATCCTGCGCGCCCGGCGAGAACGCCACCACCACATTGGCGATCGGGAACGGGAACAAATAGATCACGATCAGCATGAACAGCCCGGCGACCGACAGCGACACGGCGAATGAGCCGAACCCGGCGCCGAGATAGCCGAGCAGCACCCAGAACGTGGTGTTGGCGAATCGCGCCCCGACCACCGAGCCGAGCACCAGCACCGCGGCGCTGCCGAGCCACCACGGCAGCATCGCGGTGACCCATCCGGTGCCGTGCAGCAGGCCCGAGCCGGCCATGGCGCCGAAGATGAGCCCGCCGGGGAAGCGCAGCCGAGCCAGCGCGACGGCGACGACGCTCGAGACGCCGACCAGAATAACGAGCTGCCCCAGCGAGCCGCCGCCGGCCCCGCGCGCCATTTGCACGGCCGGCGCCACCAGCCCGAACAAAGCCAGCACCGCCGGAATGCCGGTGGTCAGGAGCAGCACCCGCAGCGTCTGCACGATCGCGATCGCGCGCAGATCGGCGCCGAGTTCGGTCGACAGCGCGATTACCTGCACCATCGAGCCCGGGCTCGAGCCCATCAAGGCCGACAAGAGATCCCAGCGGTGCACCACGCGCAGATAGCTCGTGGTCGCCACGATCATGGCGACGGCGGCGACCATCAGGAGCCCGACGCTGACCGGCCAGGTCACCACGCCCACGAGCGTCTGCGGCGTCACCACGCTGCCGAGCATGATGCCGACCACGACATAGCCGACGCGGGCGAGCGGCACCGGCACCTTCATTGGCCGCCGCAGCAACGCCGCCGCGGCCACCGCCAGCACCGCGCCGGACACGAGCCCGGCGGGAAATCCGAGCAGCGTGAAGGTCACCCCGCCGGCGAGCGCGACGGCCAGCGTTTCGGCGTAGGCGAGGAGCGAACGCAGCGGCGGCAATGGCGGAATGAAGGGCAACATCGACGGGCCATGAATGCCCGCTGCCGGGGGCGCCGTCAAATGACAGTCGCGGGTAGGAGATATGAGAGGCTAGCGTAGCCGAGTGCACGCCTAAATCGCGACCTACCGCGGCGTTGTTTGAATTTGAAAACCCGGCGGTGCCGGACCCGTCCTTAAATCGCACGCAAGACCGCAGCGCAGAGAGAAATTGAAGTCAAGGACGGCCCATAGGGCGTTCGGAAGAACGCCCGTTGTAAACAACGGGCTATGGGGCCGCCGGCTCCGCCGGTGCTCCGCATCCTTGACTTCAATTTCTCTCTGCGCTTCCCTGCAACCGTGCGTTTTAAGGACTTTCAGCTGCACAAAGGCAGCCGAGATTGCAATCCAGCTTCGCTCGGGGGCACCCTTCCTCAATGCCCCCGCTTCCCCCGCAGCACGATCCGCATCAAATCCGCCGCGTTCTTCGCTGCGAGCTTCTCCATAATTCGCGCGCGATGCACCTCGATGGTGCGCGGACTGATGCCGAGCTGCCGCCCGGCCTCCTTGTTGGAGGCGCCTTGCGCGATGCGGTCGAGCACCTCGCGCTCGCGCGCGGTGAGCCGCTCGCGGCCGGGAAAATCGCCGACCAGCGCGTCCTCGTCGGTCTTGTTGGTCTGCCAGGCGTGGATCGCCTCGCGCACCCGCGTCGCCACCGTGGCGATGTCGAACGGCTTCTCGATGAAGTCGAGCGCGCCGTTGCGGATCGCGTCGATCGCGGTCGGGATGTCGCCCTGTCCGGAAATGACCAGAATCGGCGCCGGGTAATGCTCCGCGTTGAGCTGTTTGAGCACGTCGAGGCCCGAACAACCGGGCAGATGCATGTCGAGCAGCACGCAGCCGGGCGTGTGCGCGCGCGCCGCGCTGAGGAAGGATTCGCCTTCGGCGAAACTGGTGACGTGGTAGCCTTCGCCACTGAGAATGAGCGACAGCGCGTCCGATACCGTCGCGTCGTCGTCGACAACGAAGATTTCGTTCATCGCCGCACCATATCGCCGCACCGTTCCGCCGCGCGATGGAAATTGATTCGCGAGAATCAAAATAACATCGACTGCGTGCGCGCTGAGGTACGTGGGTGGCCGCGATCTAATAATCGTCTTTTTATGACGCGCGGATCTGTGATGCGCCGATCTGTAACGCGTCAAGCTGTGCCGCGCCAAGCGCGCGCCGGCGCCCTCGGTGAAGCCTTAGCACCGCGGCATGCGCGGTCGGTGCAGGCGTTCACCACCGGGAAGTATCGGGCGGCCGGACCCGATGGACACGCCCGCCAAACTATGGTGACCTGAAGCAAAATCACACCCCGCCGGCGCCGCAGGCGCCACGGGTTCAAGGTCGCAAGCTTGTCGAGGCAGGACGCTTGATGCTGCAAGGCTGGGTCGTTGTCGCCGTCGCCTTCGCCTATATCGGATTTTTGTTTCTGGTAGCGAGCTATGGCGACCGCAGGCGCGAGATCCTGGGCAGCAGCCGCGCGCGGCTGCTGATCTATCCGCTCTCGCTCGCGATCTATTGCACGTCGTGGACGTTCTTCGGCTCGGTCGGGGTCGCCTCGCGCACCGGCTTCGACTTTCTGACCATCTATATCGGGCCGGTGCTGATGGTCGGCCTGTTCTACCCGCTCATCATCCGCATCGTGCGGCTCGCCAAGGGCCAGAACATCACCTCGATCGCCGACTTCATCGCGGCGCGCTACGGCAAGAGCCAGGCGGTCGCGGCGACGGTGGCGACGATCGCCATCGTCGGCATGATCCCCTACATCGCGCTGCAGCTCAAAGCGGTGTCGTGGTCGGTCGAGACCATCCTGGCCGAAACCGTCGCCGGCAACGCCACGGCGCGGCCGCTCGTCGGCGACATCGCGCTGTTCGTCGCCATATTGATGGCGGCGTTCGCGGTGCTGTTCGGCACGCGCCATACCGACGCCACCGAGCACCAGGACGGCCTGATGCTGGCGATCGCGACCGAATCGATCGTCAAGCTGGTGGCGTTTCTCGCCGTGGGCGTCTTCGTCACCTTCGTGCTGTTCCCCGGGCCGCTGGACCTGTTCGCGCGCGCGCTCGCGCAGCCGCGCACCGCCGCGACGCTGACGCAGGTGCCGCCGCTGATGGCGTTCGCCGCCATGACCGTGCTGTCGCTGTTCGCCATTCTGTTGCTGCCGCGCCAGTTCCACGTCGCCGTGGTGGAAAATCACGGCGAGATCGAGATTCGCCGCGCCGCCTGGATGTTCCCGCTTTATCTGGTGCTGATCAATCTGTTCGTGGCGCCGATCGCGATCGCCGGATTGCTGACGTTTCCGGCGGGCGGCGCCGACGGCGACATGTTCGTGCTCGCTTTGCCGCTCAAGGCGCACTCGGGAATCTTCGCGCTCATCGCGTTCGTCGGCGGCCTGTCGGCGGCGACCGCGATGGTGATCATGGAATCGGTCGCGCTCGCCATCATGGTGTCGAACGACATCGTGATGCCGCTCGTGCTCAAGCGCCAGGCGCGGCTGATGGAAAAGCCGACCGACGCCGGCGCCGAGCTCCTCACCATCCGCCGCATCGCCATCTTCGCCATTTTGTTGTTCGCCTATGTCTATTACCGCTCGGCCGGCGCGGCGCAGCTCGCCTCGATCGGCTTTCTGTCGTTTGCCGCCATCGCGCAATTCGCGCCGGCGTTCTTCGGCGGCCTGATCTGGCGGCGCGGCACCGCGCTCGGCGCCATCGCCGGCATGACCGGCGGCATTCTGGTGTGGGGCTATACGCTCTTGCTGCCGAGCGTCTCCGACGCCGGCATGATCGGCGCGCGCATCCTCACCGACGGGCCGTTCGGCCTCGCACTGCTGCGGCCGCAAGCGCTGTTCGGCCTCGATCTGCCGCCGCTCGTGCACGGCGTCCTGCTCAGTCTCTCCGTCAATGTCGCGCTTTACATCGGCGGCGCATTCGTCCGGCGCCCGACCGCGATCGAGCGCGTGCAGGCGGACGTGTTCGTGCCGTCGACGCTCGCCCCGATCGCGCCGAGTTTCCGGCTGCGGCGCGCCGCGGTCACCATCGAGGAACTGACCGCCACCATCGCCCGTTATCTCGGCGAGGAGCGCACCCGCGAATCTTTCGTGAGCTTCGCCGCGTCGCGGCGCATCAGCCTCGAGCCGCAGGCCGAGGCCGACTTCCAGCTGCTGCAATACGGCGAATATCTGTTGGCGTCGGCGATCGGCGCCGCGTCGTCGCGGCTCGTGCTGTCGCTCCTGCTGCGCCAGCGCACGGTGTCGACCAAGGCCGCGCTCAAGCTGCTCGACGACGCCAACGCCGCGATTCACTACAACCGCGAAATCCTGCAGACCGCGCTCGATCACGTGCGCCAAGGCATCGCCGTGTTCGACAAGGACCTGTCCTTGGTCTGCTGGAACCGGCAATTCGGCGAAATCTTCGACCTGCCGCATGGGCTGACCCGCATCGGCATCGCGCTCGACGAAATTCTGCGCCACATCGCGCGGCGCAGCGTGCGCGATACCAAAGGCCTCGACGAGGCGGTCGCCGAACGCATCGGCTACTACACCTCGCCGGCGGAACCGTTCCTGGAACGCTTCGCCGAGCGCGGCCTCGTTATCGAGGTGCGCTCGAACCGCATGCCCGACGGCGGCCTGGTCACCACCTTCACCGACATCACGCCGAGCGTGAAGGCGGCCGAGGCGCTCGAACGGGCCAATGCCACGCTCGAGCGCCGCGTGCGCGAGCGCACCCGCGAGCTGACCAGGCTCAATGCCGAGCTCGAGCGCGCCAAGGCGGAGGCGGACGACGCCAATGTCTCGAAGACCCGCTTCGTCGCCGCCGCGAGCCACGACATTCTGCAGCCGCTCAACGCCGCGCGGCTCTACGTCACCAGCCTGATCGAGCGCCAGGGCGGCGGCGAGGACGGCGACCTCGTGCGCAACGTCGACGCCTCGCTCGAGGCGGTGGAAGAAATCTTCGCCGCGCTGCTCGACATTTCCCGGCTCGATACCGGCGCCATGCAGCCGGAGATGGCGGACTTCCGCATCGACGAATTGCTGCACCGGCTCGACGTGGAATTCGCGCCGCTGGCGCGCGAAAAAGGTCTGGCGCTGAAATTCATGCCGTGTTCGCTCGCGGTGCGCTCCGACCGTCGCCTGCTGCGGCGACTGCTGCAGAACCTCGTGTCCAACGCCATCAAATACACCCAGACCGGCGGCGTGCTGGTCGGCTGCCGGCGGCGCGGCGCCCATCTGCGCATCGACGTCTACGACACCGGCATCGGCATTCCCCACGCCAAACGGCGCGCCGTGTTCAGGGAGTTTCACCGCCTCGACCAGGGCGCGCGAGTCGCGCGCGGCGTCGGGCTCGGCCTCTCGATCGTCGAACGCATCGCCCGCGTGCTCGATTGCGAGGTGACGGTGAAATCGGCGGTCGGCCATGGCTCGCAGTTTTCCGTCGAAGTGCCGCGCGCGGTCACCCCGGTCAGCCGGCCGGCGATCCACCCCGCCGCCAAGGTCGCGCCCGGCAAGCTCGCCGGCACCTGCGTTCTCTGCATCGACAACGAGCCGAGCATCCTCACCGGCATGGAGACGCTGCTCGGCGGCTGGGGTTGCCGCATCATCACCGCGCCCGATCTGACCGCCGCGCTGGCGGCGGTCGACGCATTCGGCGCCGCGCCCGACGGGCTTCTGGTCGACTATCACCTCGACGGCGGCGATGGCCTCGCCGCCATCGCCGAACTGCGCCGCCGCTTCCGCGCCGAACTGCCCGCCATTCTCATCACCGCCGACCGCTCGGTCGACGTCCGCGAAAAAGCCCGCGCCGCCGGCGTGCACCTCCTCAACAAGCCGATCAAGCCCGCGTCGCTGCGGGTATTGGTGACGCAATGGCGGGTGCAGCGGGTGGCGGCGGAGTAGGCGTTCGGGGACGCGGGTAAAGCCCGCCAGTGCGGAACCGAGTTAGATTCGGCGTGAGTGTAAAAAACAAGTTTATCATCTTGCAAGAGAAATGGCGAAATCGTCCAAGCCAATATCCCCAAAGCGATGCATCTTTTACGATTTGCCGAAAAAGACGAGCAATGAACATATTTGGGGAAGGTGGCTTAGAGATTACGTTCGTGCCGATCGAAAAAAGCATCACATCCACCTAACACGGATACCGTCACCCAAGCTACCGAACATCTCCGAACTCAGAATACGCGCTGGCGATCCCATCAGGGCCAACGTTCGTGTTGTCTGCGAAGACTGCAACAACACGTGGCTTAGTCAGATTCAAGAACCAACAAAGCCGATACTTATTCCGCTACTTCAAGCCAAAAGGACAACGTTGGCAACGAGCGCCCAGGCCCAACTTGCGAAGTGGTGCACGATGGCTACCATGACGGGCGAGTTTATTGATCGAGATCCGCTCGGGCAGGGGGTAACACTCGCGGAGCGTCAGTTTTTTTGGAAGCAATCTGTGATTCCGCCGAACTGGCGAATTTGGATTGCCAGATATCGGCGGCACAAATGGAAGGGGGAATGGATACACTTTACGCTTCCGATTCTAGGTCCCGAGGATGTCCCGGGTCTTGAGCCGGGGGATGCGGCACGGCCTAATACGCAAACGACGACCTTCATTATCGGTGAACTCTACGTCCATGTTATGAGTAGCAGCGGTCATCCTGACCTTACCGCAAAGTGGGTGTGGCCTGCATTTTCACGGCTCTCTCGGGTCTTGATCCAAATCTGGCCTACCAAGGAAAGCTTCATTGCATGGCCGCCCGACAGCCTTACCGATCGCGACGCCGATACGATTCCGACCCTCTTCAGCAACGTTGTTGACGCGTCGAGCCGCAGCCTCTTGGGTCGCCGCATTTTTTAGCGCTATTAAATGGCAGCTCTACGAGAACGTCGGATGTTCAGACTGGGATTTTCTCGCCATGCGCACCAACATCGAGATCGACAAAAAACTTCTGGCGGAAGCGATGGCCGCGTCAGGGCTGCGGACTAAGAAAGCGACGGTTGAGGAAGCGCTGCGTCGTCTGGTGGAACGGCACCGACAAAAGAAGGCCATTGCGACCCTGGCCGGGGCCGGATGGGTCGGCAGCCTCGACAAGATGCGGCGCGGGCGGACGTGACGCTCACCCCCATAAGCGTTGGGTTAAGCCGTGTTTCCCGGATGCAGTGCAGCACCGTCAGCGCGGTTACGCGCGTCTTCGACGCGCTATGGTGATGCACTGCTGATCCGGGATCGTCGCAAACACGGAGTTTCCGAAGGTCCCGGTTCTGCAGCGCATCACTTCGTGCTGCGCCGCGCCCGGGAAACGTACCTAAACCCAGCTCCGATGACGCTCACGCCCCCCGCGCCGGAACCTGCGGCCATTGGCCGGTTTCGATCTTGCCGGCAGCGATGACGGCCTGGGTGCGGCTTTCGACACCGAGTTTTTGCAGGATGGCGGAGACGTGGGCTTTGACGGTCGCTTCCGACACGCCGAGCTCGTAGGCGATCTGCTTGTTGAGGAGGCCGGCCGAGAGCATCATCAGGACGCGGACCTGCTGCGGCGTCAGCGTGGCGAGCCGTGCGATCATCGCCGCGGTCTCGGCGTCGGCGGGGCGGGCGAGGTCGACGTCGGGCGGCGTCCACACTTCGCCTTGCAGCACTTTCGAAACCGCTTGGCGCAGCGTCTCGATGCCGAGCGTTTTTGGGATGAATCCCGAGGCGCCGAATTCCATGCAGTGGCGGATCACGGCCGGATCGTCGTTGGCGGAGACGACCACGATCGGCAGGCTGGGATACTGCGCGCGCAGATACATCAGGCCGGAGAAGCCGCGCGCGCCGGGCATGCTCAGATCGAGCAGGATCAGATCGACGTCGCCGCCGTGCTCGAGGAAATCGGTGACCTCCTCGAACGTGCCGGCCTCGGCGACCTCGACGTGGCCGAACAGCCCGGTCACCGCTTCGCGCAGCGCGCCGCGGAACAGCGGATGATCGTCGGCGATCAACAGACGATAGGATTGAGCCTCGCTCACAGTCTCGCTCACCGGCCGACTTCTGTCGTCACGCGGCAGGCATGCAACAAGGCCGCGCTTGCATGTTACCGCCGATCCGCGGGCATGGTCTACTGCGCCTTTCCCGCGCCGGCGCGCAGTGGACATTGACACTCGCGGGCAGAGCCGGGTTTATGGCGGCCGAGGCGACACCGTTTATCCGCTTGGTGCGGGGGCCGTAAAAAGACATCGTCAATGACTGCAGGTGGCATCAGCGTCGATACGATGCGGCGCGTGGATCGTTTGGCAGGCGTTCCGCTCTGTTTGGCCGCGACGGGAATTCTGCAACTGTGGTGGCGGTTGCGGCGGCGGCCGCCACGGCCGATCCGGCGCGTCCTGTTCATCGAGCTGTCGGAGATGGGCAGCACCATTCTGGCCGACCCGGCCATGCGCAAGGCGCGCGAGCGGACCGGCGCCGAAAACTACTTCGTCATCTTCGCCGAGAACGCCGGCTCGCTGGCGCTCACAGGCACGATCGCGCCCGGCAACATCTTCGCCATCCGCGCCGGCTCGCTGCGGCGGCTCGCCCTCGATACGTTGGCATTCCTGATCTGGACGCGGCGGAACGGGATCGACACGGTGGTGGATCTCGAGTTGTTTTCGCGGTTCACCGCGCTGCTGACCGGATGGTGCGGCGCCGACCGCCGGATCGGCTTCTACCGGTTCAATAATGAAGGTCTCTACCGCGGCGGGATGCTCACGCATCGCGTGGCTTACAATCCTCACATCCATATCGGCAAGAATTTCATCGCGCTGGTCAACGCGCTCACGAGCGAGACGCCGACCGTCCCCTATTCGAAAACGATCATCGGCGATCATGAACTGACGCTCCCGGTCCGCGCGGTGCCGGACGCGGCCCGCGACAAGGTCGCGGCGCAGATCGGCGCGCTCGTTCCCGGCCGCGATTTCTCCCAATTCCGTCTGGTGCTGATCAATCCGAACGCCAGCGACATGCTCCCGCAGCGGCGCTGGCCGCGGGAGCGCTTTGCCGAACTAGTGCGGCGGATCCTGGCGGCGAACGACGACGTGCTGGTGCTGATCACCGGCGCGCCGAGCGAACGGGCCGCGGCGGAGACCCTGGCGGCGCAGTGCGCCAATGACCGCTGCATCGTCTTCGCCGGCCATTCGGCGCTGACGGACCTGCCGGCGCTCTATGCGCTTGCCGTCGTGATGGTCAGCAACGATTCGGGACCGGCGCATTTCGCGGCGGCGGGTGGACTGCCTACCATCGTGCTGTTCGGGCCGGAAACGCCGGACCTCTACCGTCCGCTCGGCAACGCGACGGCGATTTACGCCGGCCTCGCCTGCTCGCCCTGCGTCAGCGCCGCCAATCACCGCAAGAGCGCCTGCGACGACCCCGTATGCATGCGGGCGATCGGCGTCGACCAGGTTTGCGCCGCGGTGGACGCCGTGCTTGCGCCGCAGATACGGCAGCCCGCTTAGCCTGGAGATCTCTCGACGTCCGCACGTTTGTCGTACGGCGACGGCAGCGGTTTTGTCAGAGCGTGGGCGTAGAAGATCTGCAGGTCGACTTCTTTCATGCCGGAACGGCCGAACGCGAACGGCGGCAATTCTTCCATCGATTCGAAATAAGGGGCGAGCGCGGCCGTGAGCCTGGCCGCTCGATCGCGCTGGCTGATGATGAGCGCGTCGTGCCCGAGGAGCATCGCGGGATCGTAGCGGAACGCATATTCCTTGGGCTCGCCGAACACCTGCATCGGCATGGCGTCGTGCAGCGCCTGGTCGATCTTGCCGATGTCGATCGGACTTCCGGAAATAACGAACAGCCCCTTTTTATCCAGCAGGCCTCGCCGTTGCAGCTCGTCGTGGAGCGGCGTCCATTCGTAGGCCTCGAGCGTCGGATCTCCGGCGGGGAAGAGCGACGGCGCGACGAGCCTGGAAAAACCCGTCGATGCGTTGACCAGGAACAACGCCGCCAGGCCGACAAGCAACGCCGCCGACGTGATCGCCCAGGTGCGCGGCCGGCTGCGCACCGCGGCTTCCCGCGCCAGATGATCGCCGAGCACGGGAAACAGCATCAGCCAGCCCGCCATCTGCCAATGCGGCAGGCCGCGATCGCCCCACAACGGCACCAGCGTGAAAAGAACGATCGCCGGCAGCCCCAGGCACAGGCAGTACCAGGAGCGATCGTCGCTGCGTCCGCGCCGCAGGGCCCCATAGGCGGCGATCACCATCGGCACGAAGATCCAGGGCAGCATCCAGAGGCACTGCCCGCCCAGATTGGCCAGGAACTGGTCGATCTTCGGAAACGAGCCCTTGGCGAGCGCGCGGCCGCCTTGGAAGGCGAACGACGCCCAATGATGCTCGGCATTGGCGATGATGACGGGCATCACGAGCACGAGCGCGACGGCGGCGCCGGCCCATGGCGCCGGGGTCAGCAGCAAGCTTCGCCGCTTCGGCGCGCTGACGACATAGACCAACAGGCCGACGACGAACAACACGACATGGTATTTCGAAAGACCGGCGAGGCCGATCCATAATCCGGCGATGATCCAGGTCCACCATGGCGACGGCGGCGCGCGGAAAGGAAACAGCGCGCGCGCGATGGTGTAGGCCGCCGCGGTCAGGCACAGCATCAACGGCCCGTCCGGCACGACCCAGCCGCCGGCGAGGGTAAAGAACGCCGACAGATTGAGCGCCAGAACGGCCCAGATTCCGGCGCGCGCACCGAACAATTGCCGCGCCAGCAGATACATCAGCCAGCTCGTCGCGGCGAACATCGCAACGAACGGCAACCGCAACGCGCGGCCGTCGCCCAACAGCGGCATGAAGGCATGGGCGATCCAATAATGCAACGGCGGGTGATCGTAATAAAACAGTTTGAGATCGTGCGAGACGCCGATGGTGTAGCACTCGTCAACGCCGAGACCGAGCGTCGCCGTCAAAATGAGATGAAACACCAGAAAGACGAAGATCAGCGCGGCCACGACGCGCTCGGGCGCGGCGTCGGCGAACGACGCCGACTTCTTGGCCGAGTTCTTGGCCGAGTTCTTGGCGATGGCTTCGACGGTTGGCATGAGGCACGTTACCTAACGAGTCCGGGCTCCGGCGGCAATCTCGATCGAGCAACCATGCCCGTTGCGGGGGGAAAAGCGCGCGGCAGATCAAGCGCTCAGGTTTGTTCACCAGACTGGTCGCAGCACCCGACGAACTGCAGGATCACATCGCGCCGGTGCGGCCGTTCGCGGTGTTCGGCGACATAGATGCCCTGCCAGGTGCCGAGCGCCAATGTGCCGCCGACGACGGGGACGTGCAGCGAAATTCCGTTGAGCATGGATTTGACATGTGCCGGCATGTCGTCCGGACCTTCGACGTCGTGAACCCAGCCGGCATCGGCCGGCGCCAGGCGCGCGAGTGCCTTGACCAGATCGCGACGCACGTCCGGGTCGGCGTTCTCCTGGATGACAACGGAGGCCGAGGTATGGCGCAGGAACAGGAGCACCGCGCCGTCGCGGGCCTTGATCTTCTCGACAAAGCGCGCGACCTCGCGGGTGACGTCGACGAAGCCCACGCCCGCGGTGTCGACCGACAGCACCGCGGTCGCGATCGTCGCCACGGGCGCGAGTTCGATGGGAGACAAAGCAAGCGGCACGCAGTGACCCTCAGCTCTTTTTGAGTATCTGCCGCTCCGCGCGGGCGATCGCCTCGACCAGCCGCTGCCACGCCCGGCCGACATAAGTCATGAGCCGATCGATGTCGTTGCCCCATTGCGGTGCGCGATCGCCGTCGCGCACGACCGGCGGTTCGGGCAGCGTCCCGGCCGGCAACGGCAACCCGCGCGAGAGGATTTCCTTCTTGAGCGCGGCGTTTTCCCGGCGCAGCCGCGCGATCTCGTTTTCCAGGACGGCGCGATCCTCCGGCACCGCCTGACAGGTCCAGCCCACCGCGCGCCGGCTGCACAACGAAACTTCGCCGCTCTGCATGTCGAGCCGCACGAAGCCGTCGGCCACCTTGCTGAAACTGTAGCGCCCGCCTTCGGTTTCGGGCGTCGCCTCGTCGCCCCAGGCGGGCGCCGTGACGCAGCACCCCGCGATGATGACGGCGAAGGTTCCAAAGATCCCAAAGGTCCCCAGTGTCCCAAGCTTGATCATGCCGATCTCCTGGCGTCTGTCTCCCGGCATCCTTTCGGGCGCCTCGTCCGGAACGCCTTGGTGCAACGCCACCCCATCGAAAGTAAGAACCGCGCGGTCACGAGCTACCGCCTACAACCGCCGACACCACGTCTGCGCCACGGCCACCAAGGTCCCAGATACCCCGCCCCTGATACCCCCGACACGCGAGCATTCTATCCCGAATGGCTTTGCGGTGCACAACCGGCCTCGACATCGATCGCGCACGGGTCCATAACCTCGTTGTTTCAATGCATTAGGATCGGCTTGCGTTTCTTGACTTGGCAGAACCCAATCAGTATGGTCCGCGCGGCTTCAGGGGGCGGGCCCGTCTCGATCGCTGCACAGCCGCGAGTGCCCAAGCCGCTGATGTCCAGGCTGCGAGTATCCGGGACATGAGCGACGGCACGAGCGAGCCGGGCGACCGGGACAAGGCGCATTCCGACGAAGCTGCTCTCTCCGCGAGACTCCAGCGTCTCGGCGAAGGGCTTGGCAAAGCACGGAGCAGTGCGGGCCAACCTTCCGGCGATTCTGATGGGGATCGGGCGACGACTGCATCCGGCTACGCCAGAGGCTTCCGGCTCTCGAGCGAACTCGTTGCAGGCGTGCTGGTCGGTGCCGGCCTCGGCTGGCTGATCGACCGCTTGCTCGGCATCGCGCCGTGGGGGTTCATTGTTTTTCTTCTGCTCGGCTTTGCCGCGGGCGTCCTCAATGTGATGCGCTCGGCGGGAGTTGCGGGCGGCGGCGGGCTTGGCGGCGACGCCACGGACGGCCGGAACACCTGAAGGCGCGGTTCACGCTGGCGGCGATAGAGCGATGACAGTCGATCCGATCCACCAATTTCAGATCCACAATCTGGTGCCGATGATGTCCATCGGCGGCCATCAGATCGCCTTCACCAATTCCGCGCTGTTCATGCTGATCATCGTGGTCGTGGTCTCGGCGCTCTTGATCGGCGCGACCATGCCCCGCGCCGTGGTGCCCGGGCGGTTCCAGTCGATCGCGGAGATGTCCTACGAGTTCGTCGCCAACACCGTGCGCAGCACGGCCGGCAACGAGGGCATGAAGTTCTTTCCCTTCGTGTTCACGCTGTTCATGTTCGTCCTGGTCGCCAATCTGATCGGCCTCATCCCGTATTCCTTCACCGTGACGAGCCAGCTGATCATAACGGCGAGCCTGGCGCTGCTGGTTTTCTTCATCGTCGTCATCTACGGGTTCTGGCGCAACGGCCTGGGCTTCCTCAAGCTGTTCGTGCCGAAGGGCGTGCCGATCTACATTCTGCCGGCGATCGTCGTCATCGAGGTGCTGTCGTTCCTGTCGCGGCCGATCTCCCACAGCGTTCGTCTGTTCGCCAACATGCTGGCCGGCCACATCACGCTGCAGGTGTTCGCCGGCTTCATCATCATGCTGGCGGGCTTCGGCGTGGTGGGCTGGTTCGGCGCGGCGCTGCCGCTGATCCTCGTCATCATGCTCACGGCGCTCGAGTTTCTGGTGGCCTTCCTGCAGGCCTACGTGTTCGCCATCCTCACCTGCATCTATCTCAACGATGCGATACACCCGGGCCATTGACGCGCCCGTTTGCAACCTCGAAAAAGCAACCTCGAAAAGGAGTGTTCTCATGGATCCGACCGCCGCGAAATACATCGGCGCTGGCATTGCCTGCATCGGCATGGGTGGCGCCGGCGTCGGCGTGGGCATCATCTTCGGCAATTATCTCGCCGCGGCGCTGCGCAATCCCTCGGCCGCCCAGGGCCAGTTCGGCAACCTGATTTTCGGCTTCGCCATCACCGAAGCGCTGGGCATCTTCTCGCTCCTGATCGCGCTCCTGTTGTTGTTCGGGCTCTGAGACCTTAAGCCGCCGACATGGCCGAACCGACCGCACACAGCGAGGCGCCCGAGGGACACGGCGGTTTTCCGCCGTTCCAGGCGCAGCATTTTCCCTCCCAGCTCGTCTGGCTGACGCTGACCTTCGTCCTGCTCTACGTCCTGATGTCGAAGGTGGCGTTGCCGCGCATCGGTGCGATTCTCGCGGACCGCAGCAAGCGCATCTCCGACCATCTCGCCGAGGCGCAACGCCTCAAGGATCAGTCGGACGCCGCCAACGCCGCCTACGAGAAGGCGCTGGCCGACGCCAGGAACCGTGCGCAGGCGATCGCCGCCGCGACGCGGCAGAAGCAGGCGGCCGAGGCGGATGAGGCGCAGAAGCGCCTCGAAGCTCAGCTGCAGGAGCGGCTCGCCGCGGCCGAGCGGTCGATCACCGCGACGCGCACGTCGGCCATGGCCAACGTCCGCACCATCGCCGCGGATACCGCCGGTGCCATCGTTCAGCGCCTGATCGGCACGACGCCGTCCGAACAGGACGTCGCCGCCGCGGTCGGCGAGGCCAAACCTTGAAGGTTCAAGCGTTGAAGGTTCAAGCGCTGAGGGTTCATCATGATCGAGACTGAAGCCTGGGTCGCCATCGCCTTCGTCATCTTCCTCGGCATCCTTGGGTATTTCGGCGCGCACCGCAGGGTGATCGACGCGCTCGATCAGCGCCAGGCCCGCATCAAGGCCGAGCTCGATGAAGCGCGGCGGCTGCGCGACGAGGCGCAGGCCCTGCTGGCCGACTATCAGCGCAAGCAGCGCGAGGCCGGCCGCGAGGCCGAGGCCATCATCGCCGGCGCCACCGCCGAAGCCGAGCGCATGGCCGTGGAGGCCAAGACCAGAATGGAAGATTTCGTCGCGCGGCGCACCAGGATGGCCGAGGCCAAGATCGCCCAGGCCGAGACCCAGGCCTTGGCCGACGTCCGCGCCGCAGCCGCCGACGCCGCCGTCGCCGCGGCCGGCAAGATCCTTGCCGCGACCGCGAAAGGCAGCGTCGCCGACGGGCTGCTCGCGAAGGGCATCGACGACGTCAGGAAGAAATTCAACTGATGCCAGCGTTTCGCGCACGCCTCTTACGGGCTGCGCTCCGCTCTCATCGGCCGCAAGGGCCGTCGTTTAATCCACAGCCGAAAGTTGTTTTTGTGCACAAGTCCGCGCTGAGGCGGGGACGGTCTTTTTTTACCACTTTCCATCCGTATCCTGATGCCGCTGATTCGAGCGTCGGTCGCGTGTGAGTATGTGACTTCAAAAATCACTTCGCAAATCCTGCACGATGGTCATGACCTGACCGGTGGGACCGATGGTCATCTTCGATTGCAATGGCGTTCTGGTTGACAGTGAGCCTATCGCCAGCGCGGTCATCGCCGACGCGTTGCAGAGCGTCGCCGTGCCGTTGACCGCGGCCGAGGTGGCGCTCCGGTTTCACGGCCGTCGCATCGCCGACATTGTCCTGGTGGTCGAAAAGGCGACGGGGCGAAAACTGCCCGCCGGCTTTGCCGCGCACGTGACGACGGAGACGCTGCGGCGGTTTCGCGCGGAGTTGCGCGCGGTACCCCATGCGGCTCATGCCTTGTCCTGGCTACGCGGGCCGAAGGCGGTCGCTTCCTCGTCCGCGATCGATCGCATTCGCGCCAGTCTCGAGGTCACCAATCTGATCCGCTTTTTCGAATCGCGGCTGTTTTCCGCCCAAGGCCTGCGGGCCGGCAAGCCCGCTCCCGATCTGTTTCTCGGCGCCGCCGCCAGCATGGAAGTCGATCCGGCCGATTGCATCGTGGTCGAAGATTCCGTCGCCGGCATCAGCGCGGCGGCCGCCGCCGGCATGGCGCCGATCGGTTTCATTGGCGGCAGTCACGGCAACGGCCAATTGGCCCGGGAGCTCTTGGCCGCCGGCGCCCGCACGGTGATCGCCGATATGCGCGACTTGAAGGGCGCGGTGATCGAACTGCGCGGCTGGTAGCCGCGCCACGCGCGAGCCCTGAAGCTCGCCAGAGTGGCCTCAATCAGCGCTGAAGGCCGACGGCGGCGTTGCTTTGCTGTTGGTATTGGAGCTGTTGGTATTGGAGCTGTTGGTCGTGGATTTGGGCTTCGGCTTGCCTTTCGGCTTCGGCTTGGGCTGCGCGGCTTCCTTGTCCTGCGCCGCGGCCGTGACGGGGTCGAAGCCGACATAGACGACGTAATCGGCGAGCGCGGTGACCGGCGCCGGCAACGGAAACGTCATGCTCTCTTCGATATGGGTGAACACGCCGCCCTGCTCGGTGTTGGTGATCGCGACCGGGATGCGCATGAATTTGGTCGCGATCGGCCGCGTGCCGCCCGGCGTTTCCTGCACCACCGCGAAGCGAAGCGGTACGTCGACCTGACCGACCCCGCCGCCCGGTCCGACGATGACGCGGCCCTGCACGCCGATTTTCATCACCATGTTGCCGTCGACCACCGTGCATTCGCGCGCCTCGCGCGCGAATGTGCCCTGATATCTCAGGTTCATGGCCGTCGTATCGCCCGGCGGGCCGATGGTGAGGGTGGACGCGCCCTCGCGGATCTCGACCGGCGGGCAATTCGCGCTCGGCGCGGCGCCGCTCACCGTCTGCCGCGACGTGCCCGACGAGCCGGCAAAAAAGTTCGAAATGCTCCAGGACGAAGCGGTCGGCTCCGGGGCGGGCGTGGGTGTAGGTGTTGGTGTGGACCCTGGCGCCGGCGCATTCGAGCCGCCGAAGCCGCCCAGCGAGCAGCCGCCGGCAAGCAACGCCAGAACCAGCGTCGCTCCGACGAATACCCCGCCTGTGCGCAATTGCCGACCGGTCCCCGGCATTCCCCCGCCGCTCATCGTCGCCCTGCCTCAACAGTCTTGGTTATATCGGGCCAACCATGGCCATCCCAAGGCGGCACGGGCGCCATGGTTAAGGCCCGCGCTCATCGGCGCGCTCAAGGCTCGGCGTCCCTGACGCGGCCGTAGAGCAGATGGTCCTGCCATATGCCGTTGATGCATAGAAATTCCCGCGCGTAGCCTTCACGCACGAAGCCGGAATTCTCGAGCAGCCGGATGGAGGCGGCATTGGTGGGAATGCAGGCCGCTTCCAGCCGATGCAGCCGCAGTGTCGCAAAGGCGAACGGAATGACCGCGCGCACCGCCGCCGACATATAACCGCGCCGCACATACGGCAGCCCCATCCAATAGCCGATGCTGCCGGCCTGGGCGACGCCGCGGCGGATATTGGCGAGTGTCAATCCGCCGACCAGCGCGTCGTCCTCGGTGCGGATGACCAGGAAGGCATAGCCCTGGTCGGTCCGCCAATCCTCGGCATAGCGCCGCAGCCGGCGCCGGAAGGCGCTGCGGCTCAAATCGTCGGCGGGCCAGGTTGGCTCCCACGGGGTGAGAAATGCGCGGCTTTGTTCGCGCAACGCCGCCCACTCGCCGTAATCGGTCATTTGCGGCGGGCGCAGCATCACACCCTCGCCGACGATCGACGGCAGCGGCTCGGCGAAATTAATGGTGCGGAAGAACGCCATCGGTGCCGTCGGCCTGCAACGTCCCCTGCCAATTCACCGATGCCGCAAGGCATTTCCCCTCAGGCGGCGCGGCGCGTCAGAGTTTCCGCAATGGATGCCGCGCTTTCAAGTCCCGAGCCGAGCCCGAGCACCGCGATCGCGAGCTTGCCGCGGCCGATCAGCGCCTGCCCGGCGGCGCGCGCGCTCTCGATGGTCACCGCCTCGACCTTCGCCACCATCTCGTCGAGCGTCAGCGGCCGCCCCCACGCCAGCATGTGCCGCGCGAGCTGCTCGACCCGCGCGCCGGAGCTTTCGAGCGCCATCAAGAGGCCGGCTTTCATCTGCGCCTTGGCGCGCGCGACCTCCGGCTCGGACAGCGTCTCGGCGCAGTTCGCAATCTCGTCGACGACGAGGCGCATCAGCTCTGAGGTGTCGGCGGCATCGGTGCCGGCATAGAGGCCGAACATGCCGACGTCGGCATAGGGCGCGTGAAACGAGTAGATCGAGTAGCACAGGCCGCGCTTCTCCCGCGCCTCCTGAAACAGCCGGGACGACATGCCGCCGCCGAGCGCATTGTTGAAGACCTGCAGGCTGTAGAGCGTCGGATCGGTCTGCGACACGCCAGGCAGAGCGAGCGCGACGTGCACCTGCTCGAGCTCGCGCTCCTCCACATAGCTGCCGCCGGCAAAGCGCGCGGGTTCTGCCGTCGGGCCCGCCGCGCCGCCGAAGCTCGCGAAGCGCTCCTCGACCTCGGCGACGATGGCGGCATGATCGACGGCGCCCGCGGCGCCGACGATGATGTCCGGCGCGCGATAGTTGCGCGCGAGATAGCCGCGCAGGCCGTTGTCGTCGAACGAGCGCACCGTCTTCGGCGTGCCCAGAATCGAGCGCCCGAGCGGCTGGTCGGGAAACGCGGTGATCTGCAGATGCTCGAAAATCAGGTCGTCGGGGGTGTCGGCGACGGCGCCGATCTCCTGCACGATGACGTTCTGCTCGCGGGTGAGTTCTGCAGGGTCGAACGCCGGCTCGGACAAAATGTCGGCGACGACGTCGAGCGCCAGCGGCACGTCGGCCTTGAGCACGCGCGCGTAATACGCGGTGGTCTCCGCGCTGGTCGCGGCGTTGAGGTCGCCGCCGACGGCCTCGATCTCCTCGACGATCTGCCGCGCGGTGCGCCGGCGCGTCCCTTTGAACGCCATGTGCTCGAGAAAATGCGAGATGCCGTGCTCGTCGAGGCGCTCCTTGCGGCTGCCGGAGGCGACCCAGACGCCGAGCGACGCCGATTGCAGATGCGGCATGGCGTCGGTCACCACTCTCAGGCCGGATTTCAGGGTCGTGACCTCGACACTCATGCTGCCGCTCCTTGCTGCGCGGCTCGACTCGTCGTCAGGACGAAACGCTCGACCGCGGATTGATCCACCGGCAGCACGGTGACGCGCTCCGGACGTTCGTTGAGATCGGAAAGCCAATCCGGCAACGCCGGCCGCAGCCCGCAGGCCGCCTCGACCGCGTCGGGAAACTTCGCCGCGTGCGCGGTCGACAGCACCACCATAGGCACCGCCGGGTCGCGCGATTCCTTCGCGGCGACGGCGAGGCCGACCGCGGTGTGCGGATCGACGAAACAGCCGGTGTCGCGCAGCGTCGCGCGGATGGTCGCGGCGACTTCGTCTTCATCGGCGCGGTTGGCGCCGAACAGCGCGCGGATGTCCGACAGCGCCCGCGCCGACAAGGTGAACCGTCCCGATTGCGCCAGCGACCCCATCAGCGCCCGCACGGCATTGCCGTCGCGGCCATAGGCGTCGAACAACAACCGCTCGAAATTCGACGACACCTGGATGTCCATCGACGGCGAAGTCGTCGCCACCACGTTGCGCAGTTCGTAGGTGCCGGTCGCGAGCGTGCGGGTCAGAATGTCGTTGACGTTGGTGGCGATGACGAGCCGCTCGATCGGCAGGCCGAGGCGCAGCGCGACATAGCCGGAATAGACGTCGCCGAAATTGCCGGTCGGGACGGTGAAGGCGACTTTGCGATAGGGCGCGCCGAGCGCCACCGCAGCGGTGAAGTAATAAACGGCCTGCGCGACGATGCGCGCCCAGTTGATCGAGTTGACGCCGGACAACGCCACGCGCTCGCGGAAGGCGTGGTGATTGAACATGTTCTTCACCATCGCCTGGCAGTCGTCGAACGTGCCGTCGATGGCGACGGCATGGACGTTCGGCGCCGCCGCCGTCGTCATCATGCGCCGCTGCACGTCGGAGACGCGGCCGTTCGGGAACAAGACGATGAGGTCGACCTGATCGCGATCGCGAAACGCCTCGACGGCGGCGCCGCCGGTATCGCCCGAGGTCGCGACCACGATGGTCCGGCGCTCGCCGCGTTCGGCGAGCACGTGATCCATCAGCCGCGCCAGAAGCTGCATCGCGATATCTTTGAAGGCGAGCGTCGGGCCGTGGAACAATTCGAGCATGAACGTGCTGACGCCGAGCTGCACCACCGGCGCGACCGCGGGATGGCGGAAGCCGGCATAGGCCTCGCGCGCCATGCGGGCGAGGTCGGCGTCGGCGATGGCGTCGCCGGTGAAGCAGCGGATCACCTCGACCGCGACGTCGGCATAGGGCCGGCCGGCAAAACCCTGGATCGTGCGCAGGTCGAGCCGCGGCCAGAGTTCCGGCACGTAGAGGCCGCCGTCGCGGGCGAGACCCGCGAGCATCACATCGGCAAAGCCGAGATGGGGGGCCTCACCCCTGGTCGAAACGTGGTGCACGGTTATAAGGTCCTGGCGCCCGCCACGGCGCGGTGGGCGAATAAACTATTGATTAGCCTGACATTTATTTACCGGGCGGCAAATCGCAAGGTGCGTTGCCGGGCGTCCCGTCCGACGCGATACTACACGGAAAATCCCCGGCTTTCACAAGGAACGCAACTGATCGGGCCGCGGCGGGGACGGGTTTTCGCCGGCGCCTTGGCGGCGCGACCGCCACGCCCAGACGACGAACACGACAACCAGCACGAGTGCAAGCCCGTACCAGGTCACCGCGTAGCCGAGATGGGGATCGCGCAGGTTGACCACCAGCTTGCCCGGCTGCGGCAATCCGCCGGGCGGCACGGGGGACTCCTGCTCGACATAGAACGGCGCCACGGGACCGAGCTTTTTGGCAGCGGCGATGGCCGCGGGGTCGCGGGCGAACCACAGATTATGCGCCGGGTCGTCCGCCGGCGAGAAGGCGCCGCGCGGATCGGGCCACCGCATGACGCCGACGAAGTCGACCGGACCGGCGACTTGGCCGTCCGCGCGCGAGGCTGCGGCTCGCCGGCCCTCCGGCACGAAGCCGCGGTTGACGATCACGACGCCGCCGTCCGTGAGCCGCGCCGGCGTCAGCACCCAATAGCCAAGGCCGTTGACGTCGGGCCGGAACGCCGACGCGGCGCCGTAGACGAGCGCCTCGGCGCCATGATCGAACGTGGCGGTGAATTCGACCCGACGGTACTCGTCGTTGGCCTGGTCGAGGCTCTGCCATGTCGCCGCTGACGGCAGCGCCGACGGCGGCGCCGCCAAGCGCTCGGTCAGCGTGGCGATCAAGCCCTCTTTCCAGGCTTTGCGCTCGAGCTGCCAGGTGCCGAGCGCAACGAGCACTGCGAACAGCAGCACTGCAGGCACGAGGAGGCCGATCCATGACCGCCGCGGCCAACCCGGCGCGGGTGTGGTCGGCGACCTCACGTCTTTTTTCCGTCCAACCGCCCTTCACCGGCCCGGTGATGATATTGCAGCGCGATCATCAGGCCCTTCATCGGCCGCAGCGGCCCGAGCGTGACGAGGAGAATGAGCGGCAGCCACAGCACCGCATGCACCCAGAATGGCGGCTGATAAACCACCTCGGTGATCAAGGCCGCGCCGACCACGATGAAGCCGGCCAGGAACATGATGAAGACCGCCGGCCCGTCGCCGGCATCGGCAAAGCCGTAATCGAGCCCGCAGACCTCGCAACGCGGCCGCAGCGTGAGGAATCCGTCAAAAAGCTTGCCCTTGCCGCAGCGCGGACAGCGGCAGGACAACCCGGCGAGGATTACCGCGGAGATCGTGTCGGTGGTTTTTTGGGTCATGACACCGATATCGTCGGCCGCACATCACCACGCAAGGGCGCAGGCGCTATCCTCCCCCGCGTAGTGAAACGAAGCGGGGGCGGAAGGCAGCCGCCGCTACCCCGCGTGGGCGCCGCCGCCCCAGACGTAGATGCAGGCGAACAGGAACAGCCACACCACGTCGACGAAGTGCCAGTACCAGGCCGCGAACTCGAAGCCGAGGTGCTGCGTCGGCGTGAACTGGCCGGCGATGGCGCGGGCGAGGCAGACGATCAGGAAGATCGTGCCGATGATGACGTGGGCGCCGTGGAAGCCGGTCGCCATGAAGAATGTCGCGCCGTAGAGATTGCCGGAATAGTGGAACGCGGCGTGACCGTATTCGTAGGCTTGAACGCAGGTGAAGGTGAGCCCGAGCAGGATGGTCAGGATCAAACCCCAGATCAGCCCGCGCCGGTTGTTTTCCAAGAGCGCATGGTGCGCCCAGGTCACGGTGGTGCCCGAGGTGAGCAGGATCAGCGTGTTGAGAAGCGGCAGGTGCCAGGGGTCGAAGGTCTCGACGCCCTTGGGCGGCCACACCCCGCCGGTATAGGCGATGCGCGCGATGTCCTTGAGCTCGTCGGGGAACAGCGCAGTGTTGAAATAAGCCCAGAACCAGGCGACGAAGAACATCACTTCCGAGGCGATGAACAGGATCATGCCGTAGCGGTGCGAGATTTGCACCACGCGGGTGTGGTCGTGCTCGACCTCGGCTTCGTAGATGACGTCGCGCCACCAGCCGATCATGGTGTAGGCGACACCGATCGCGCCGACGCCGAAGATGATCGGCGCATAGGCGACGACATGGTGCATCCACAGGATCAGTCCGACCGCGGTGATGAAAGCCGAAGTCGCGCCGATCGCCGGCCACGGGCTCGGATTGACCAGATGGTAATCGTGGTGCGGTTTGGCATGCGCAACATTGGCCATCGTTCATCGTCTCCAGCTTGGCGCGCCCGCGTGTCGCCCTCGCGCCGTCGTTGCCTCGTTTTGAGCTTGATCCGGAAGACTGGATACCGGTTTTCCGAAAGGATCATGCTCCATCAGAAATCTACGTGTGGCCGGATTTCTCCGGGGTCTGCCCCTCCGTCCCCGCTTGATCCGGCAAGGCGACCGGATAAAACGTATACGAGAGCGTGATGAGTTTGAGCGCGTCCTGCTCGCTGTCCTCCGCGAGTTTCGGATCGACGTAGAACACTACCGCCATGTCGCGCGTTTCGCCGGGCTTCATGGTCTGCTCCGTGAAGCAGAAGCAATTGATCTTCTCGAAGTAGATGCCGACGGTCGACGGACTGACATTGTAGCCGGCCTGGCCGGCGGTCAGGCGCGCAGCCTGGTTGGTCACCTTGTAATAGACGGTGACGACTTCGCCGAGCTTCACGTCGATGGTGCGCCGCTCCGGCTCGAACCGCCACGGCAAGCCGGCGCTGACATTGGAATCGAACCGCACCGTGACCTGGCGTCCCAGGGTTTCCGCCGGCGCGGCGTGCGCGACCTGCGTGGTGCCGCCATAGCCGGTGGTGCGGCAAAACCAGGAATAGAACGGCACCGCGGCGAACGACAATCCGACCATGCCGGCGACGAAGCCGCCGCAGGCAAACGCAATCAGGACATCGCGCCTCGCCGTTGGCTTTCTATGAGGATGTTGATCGCTCATGACAGTTGCACTTTTGGGATTTGCGGCGCCATCACAACGGTCGGACCAGCACGCCCGGCCCCTTCACCAGGGTCACGATGTAGAACAACACCACCAGCGCGCCAAGCGCGAGCGCAATCGCGATCGAACGGGCCCGCCGGGCGCGCTGCTGCTGCTCGGTGAGCCTGATCCCCATTTTTCCCTCCTCCACAGGCGGAGGCGCGAGGGGAGCGGGTTTCTGCTCTTGTGCCGGTTCACTCATGGCAGCGCTCGTGATCGTCATGCCGCGACAGGACCGAACGGACCCCACGCCGCCACCGCGCGATCGACCAGCAGCATGGCGAACAGCAGGAACAGATAGAGGATCGAGAACGCGAACAGATGCTTGCTCGGGGCGTCGCCCTCGGTCTTGAGGCGCACGCGCAACGCGAGCGCGATCATCGCGCCGCCGGCGACGAGCGCGACCACGCCGTACAACGCTCCGGCATAGCCGAGGAACCACGGCGCGGCGCCGAGCGGCGCCAGCAAGAACGTATACAGCAAAATCTGGCGCCGGGTTTCGTGCGCGCCGGATACGACCGGCAGCATCGGAATTCCGGCCCGGACATAGTCCTCGGTGCGATAGAGCGACAGCGCCCAGAAATGCGGCGGCGTCCAGAAGAAGATGATGAGGAAAAGGACGACCGGTTCGAGCGCGAAGCCGCCGGTCACCGCGGCCCAGCCGATCACCGGCGGCAGCGCGCCGGCGGCGCCACCGATGACGATGTTCTGCGGCGTCGAGCGCTTGAGCCACATCGTGTAGACAACGACGTAGAACGCGATGGTGACGGCGAGCGTCGCGGCCGCGACGACGTTGACGAGGAGGCCGAGCACCACCACCGAACCGACCGCGAGCGTGATGCCGAACGCCAGCGCGTCGCCCGGCGTCAGCCGCCCGGTCGGGATCGGCCGCGCCGCCGTGCGGCGCATCCGCGCGTCGATGTCGGCGTCGTACCACATGTTCAGCGCGCCGGCGGCGCCGGCCCCGACGGCGATGCAGATGAGCGCGGTCGCGCCGATCACCGGATGGATGTGCCCCGGCGCGATCAAAAGGCCGACCAACGCCGTGAAGACCACGAGCGACATCACCCGCGGCTTCATCAGCGCGATGTAGTCGCGCCCGTCCGCGATCGAGGGCTCGGCGTGGGTGTAGGTGACGCTCATCGGACCATTATCATCGGATCAGCGGCAGCGTATCGAACTGGTGGAAGGGCGGCGGCGACGACAGCGTCCATTCGAGCGTAGTCGCGCCGGGACCCCACGGATTGGCGGCGGCGCGTTCCTTGCGGACGAACGCCTGCACCAGACCGAACAGGAACACCAGGACGCCGACGCCGGAGATGTAGGAGCCGATCGACGAGATGTAGTTCCAGTCGGCGAACGCATCCGGATAGTCGGCGATGCGGCGCGGCATGCCGGCGAGGCCGAGGAAGTGCTGCGGGAAGAACACCAGATTGACGCCGACGAAGGTGATCCAGAAGTGCAGCTTGCCGACGAACTCGGAGTACATGTAGCCGGTCATCTTCGGGAACCAGTAATACCAGCCGCCGAAGATGGCGAACACCGCGCCGAGCGACAGCACATAGTGGAAGTGCGCCACCACGTAATAGGTGTCCTGCAGCACGCGGTCGACGCCGGCATTGGCGAGCACCACGCCGGTGACGCCGCCGATGGTGAACAGGAAGATGAAGCCCATCGCCCACAGCATCGGCGTCTTGAACTCGATCGAGCCGCCCCACATCGTGGCGATCCAGGAGAAGATCTTCACGCCGGTCGGCACCGCGATGACCATCGTGGCGGCGATGAAATAGGCCTGCACGCTCGCCGCCATGCCGACGGTGTACATGTGGTGGGCCCACACGACGAAGCCGATGCCGCCGATCGCCACCATGGCGTAGGCCATACCGAGATAGCCGAACACCGGCTTGCGCGAGAACGTCGCCACGATCTGGCTGATCATGCCGAAGCCCGGCAGGATCAGAATGTAGACTTCCGGGTGACCGAAGAACCAGAACAGATGCTGGAACAGGATCGGGTCGCCGCCGCCTTCCGGATTGAAGAACGTGGTGCCGAAATTACGGTCGGTCAGCAGCATGGTGATGGCGCCGGCGAGCACCGGCAGCGCCAGCAGCAGCAGAAACACCGTCACCAGGATCGACCATACGAACAGCGGCATCTTGTGCATGGTCATGCCGGGCGCGCGCATGTTGAAGATCGTGGTGATGAAGTTGATGGCGCCGAGGATCGAGGAGGCGCCGGCCAAGTGCAGCGACAGGATGACGAAGTCCATCGCCGGGCCGGGATGGCCGTAGGTCGAGAGCGGCGCATAGATGGTCCAGCCGGTGCCGGCGCCCAGCGCGCCCGGCTCGCCCTCGAAGAAGAACGAGGCGCACAGCAGCGCGAACGACGCCGGCAACAGCCAGAACGAAATGTTGTTCATGCGCGGAAACGCCATGTCCGGCGCGCCGATCATGAGCGGGACCATCCAGTTGCCGAAGCCGCCGATCATCGCCGGCATGACCATGAAGAAGATCATGATCAGTCCGTGCGCCGTCACGATCACGTCGAAGTAATGGGTCTCGTGGAAGATCTGCAGGCCCGGGAACATCAATTCGGCCCGGATCAGGATCGAAAAGATGCCGCCGATCACGCCGGCGATGAGCGCGAACACAAGGTACATCGTGCCGATGTCCTTGTGATTGGTCGAATAGACGAAGCGGCGCCAGCCGTGCGGGATGGCATGTCCGTTGTCGTCGCCGTGGGTCGCGTGCGTGGTCGTGTCCATGGGGGTCCTGCTGTAACGCGCTCGTGTTCGTCTTGATCTTCTAGTGCTGGAGCATGATCACTTCGGAAAACCGGTATCCACTTTTCCGGATCGTGCTCTAGTGCGCCGGGCCGTCGGCCGCCGCGAAACTCGTCGGCAGCGGATGCTCGTCGCCGGCGAATTTCTTCTTGGCTGCTTCCACCCAGACGGAGAAGTCGGTGTCGCTCACGACATTCACCGTTATCGGCATGAAGGCGTGATCCTTGCCGCACAGCTCGGAGCACTGGCCGTGATAGCGCCCGACCTGCGTCGCCTTGAACCAGGTGTCGTTGAGGCGCCCCGGCACGGCGTCGATCTTGATGCCGAACGACGGCACCGCGAAGGAATGGATGACGTCGGCGCCGGTCACCAGCACGTGCACCACCTTGTTCACCGGCACCACCAGCTCGTTGTCGACGGTGAGGAGGCGCGGCTGGCCGGGCTTGAGGTCGCCGTCGGCCACCAACAGCGAGTCGAATTCGAAATTGCCGTTATCGGGATAGCTGTAGCTCCAATACCACTGCTTGCCGGTCGCCTTCACGGTCAGATCGGCTTTCGGCTCGTCGAGCTCGAGGAACAGCAGCCGGAACGACGGCACCGCGATCACCACCAGGATGATGACCGGAAGGATCGTCCAGAGCACTTCGATCGGCGTGTTGTGGGTGGTGCGCGACGGGGTCGGATTGGCGCGCGCATTGAAGCGCACGACGATGATCCCCAGGAGCACGAGCACGAACAGCGTGATCGCGCTGATGATCCAGAGCAGCAGATCATGGAACCAGACGATGTCCACCATGACCGGCGTAGCGGCCGGCTGCAGGCCGAGTTGCCAGGGCGCCGGCTGTCCCATTTCCGCGAGCGCCGGCCCCGCCCCCGTCAGCGCGCCAATGAGCCCGCCGCCTACCAGCATTGCCCCGACGGTCACCGCCCGTGCGGCAAAACGTGAGAACACCGTCATCTGTCTCTCGGCTCCCTGTTCTTCTATCTCGTCTTCAAACTCGGCAATGACCGCACCGGCAGGCACCAATTTCGGGCGAAACAAGCAACGGGTTTGCCGCCGCTTGCTGCCAACCCCGGACTGACGTCCCGCGCGAACGGCGAGGGGTGAGGAGGGGCAACGGTCTGGTCCTTGGCACGCACTTGCGGGTTGGGGGAATCCCAGCCCCTCAAACCACAAATCCGGCCTTACCGCAATGCACTCGTCGGTACCTGCGCACATCCGCGCTAGCATGGTCGCGGGTGCCGGGTGGGGTGCATGTCGCGCGGCCGCTTTGGCGTCCATCGCTCGGCCACAATGCGTTGCTTTTGATCGACTTGACACCTCGTGCTCACCATGTAGGCAGGCTCGCGCAACGACCGGCCTGCCGCGGTGATTCGGAAGCCTTCCGGGCGAGATATTCACGTCGGCGTCGGCCGCCATTTTCGAGCGGGCCGGCCAGAGGAACCTTGATCATGGCGATCTCCGTTGTCTTGTGGCGGATGCGGCCAATGGCCACGGCGCTCGGCGCCATTGCCGCGTTGCTTGCGGCGGTATGCGCAAATGTCGCCCCGGCCGCCGCGCAGGGCGCGGTCCGTTCCGTCCACGGCGACTGGCAAATCCGTTGCGATACGCCGCCCGGCGCGCAGGCCGAGCAATGCGCGCTGATGCAGAGCGTGACGGCGGAGGACCGGCCCAATGTCGGCCTGACCGTCATCGTCTTGAAGACCAGCGACCAGAAGAGCCGGCTGATGCGGGTCGTCGCCCCGCTCGGCGTGCTGTTGCCGTCCGGCCTCGGCTTGAAGATCGACGACAAGGACGTCGGCCGCGCCGGCTTCGTGCGCTGCCTGCCCAATGGCTGCGTCGCCGAAGTGGTCATGGACGACAACCTGATCAGTCAGCTGCGCACCGGGGCGACCTCGACCTTCATCATCTTCCAGACGCCCGAGGAGGGCATCGGGTTCCCGATGAGCCTGAAGGGTTTCGGCGAGGGTTACGACAAACTGCCGTAACAGGGGACCGGTCCGAATCGTCATTGCGAGGCAAAAGGGCGTTCACGCCCGTTTCGACGGGCTATGGCGACGAAGCAATGACGAATTTCGCGTCACCGCGCGAACCAATCCGGCCAATTGAACTTGCGGGCGACGGCGCCGATGATGTTGGAATAATCGTCGGTCCACACCCGTTGCGCGGCATCGGGCGCGGTCAGCTTCCAACTGGCGCTCGCGGCGAGGTCGCCGATGTCCGCCGCGTTGTTGGCGGCGATGGCGACGTCGGACGAGTAGACATAGTCGTCGTCGCTGTCGTCCTCGCGGCTGTCGTCATAGACCCAGGCCTTCATGCCGTTGGCCGCGGCGATGCCGACGGCGACGCCGTCCAGCGCGAGATTGCGGTTGGAGAGGTGCAAGGTGACGACGCCGTCAGGCGCGAGCTTCGACTTGTAGATCGCCATGGCCTCGCGGGTGGCGAGGTGGATCGGGATCGCGTCGGAGGAATAGGCGTCGACGATGATGAGGTCGTAGTGCCGATCCGGCTGGCGAGCGAAGGTCAGCCGCGCGTCGCCGAGCACGATCGGCACGTCCGGCGCGCACGCATTGACGAAGCTGAAGCGCGGGCGGTCGCGGGCGATATCGACGATGGTCGGGTCGATCTCGAAGAACCGCCATTCGTCGCCGGGCGCGACGTAGCAGGCGAGACTGCCGGAGCCGAGCCCGATCACCGCCACCCGGATCGCGCCCTTGCGGGCGCGCACCGCGCGCACGACCTGGGCCATCGCCGATTTGGCGTGATAATAGGTCAGCGGCTCGGGACGGCCGGTCAGCGGCTTGCCTTTGGCGTCGGTGAGGCGCTGCGCGCCGTGTACGGTGGTGCCGTTCATCAGCACGCGATAGTCGCCCTCGGGCGTGTCATAGATCTTGTGCACGCCGAAGAAGCTGCGCACGGTCTGGGTGCGAGCCTCATCGCCCGGATAAAGCCGAATCATGGCGACCGCGATCGCCACCGCGAAGGCGGCCGGCAACGGACGCCGCAGCAGCGCGAGCAGCACTGACGCCGCCGCGACCACCATGATCGCGATCTGCACCCTGGTGGTGGCGTTGTCCCGCGGCATCCAGCCGCAGACGAGGCCGGGGATGAGGAGCGCCGCGCCGAGGACGAGCGCAATCGCCCAGAACACCAGTTCGCGACGCCCCGGCGCCCGGGCCCCCTCCCTGCCCTCCCCCGCAAGCGGGGGAGGGAACGAGGAGGCCTCCCCCGCAAGCGGGGGAGGGGAAGAGGCGGCGGCGATCGGCCGGCACAGCGCGGCGAGCACCAGCAGGATCGGATACTCGGCAACCCAGGAGAACACGAACGGCGCGATCAGGCCGGCGAACAGGCCACCGACCATGCCGCCCGCCGATAGCGCCAGATAGAACGTGGTGAGATACTGCGCCGGCGGCCGCTGCCGCGCCAATTCACCGTGGCTCGCCATGGCGATGATGAAAAAGGCAATGAGGTGCCCGGCGAGCGCCAGCACCTGCATGTCGGTGTCGTTGTAGGCGATCAGCGCGACGATGGCGGCGATGGCGAACGGCTGCAGCGCCAGCATCAAACGATGTGGGAGGAGCGGCCGCGACTGGAACACCAGCACCCAGGTCAAAAGATAAAGCGACAGCGGAATGACCCACAGCAGCGGCGCCGCCGCGACGTCGGTCGAAATGTAGGCCGTCACCGCGACCAGCAGCCCGGACGGCACCGCGGCGAGGAACGCCCAGCGCGCGAGTGTGCGCCAGCTCGGAGCCGGCGCCGGCGCGGCGACGGACACGGCGGTATCGCCGCGCGCGGGCGAGCGCAGCAGCAGCACGCCGCACGCGGCGATCAGCACGAACAACAGCCAGTAACCGCCGCTCCACATGAGATTATGCTGCCGCAGCGACAGGTTCGGCTCGAGCAGGAAGGGATAGGACAACAGCGCCAGAAAGCTGCCGACATTGGAGGCGGCGTAGAGGAAATACGGGTCCTTGCCGTCGGGGTGTCCGGTGCGCACGAACCAGGCCTGCAACAGCGGCGTGTTGGCGGCGAGTGCGAAGAACGGCAGTCCGATCGAGACCACGAACAGGCCGATCAGCCACAGCGCCGTCCAGTGCCCCGGCGGATCGCCCCAGCCATCGACGATCGACAATGGCAGCGTCAGTCCGGCGACAATAAGCAGCGCGGCATGGATCGGAACGGCGAGCCGCGGCCGCACCACCCGCATCAGCACGTGGGCGTAGGCATAACCGGCGAGCAGCATGGTCTGGAAAAAGACCATGGCGACCGACCACACCGACGGCGAACCGCCGAGCCGCGGCAGCACCATGCGGGTGAACATCGGCTGCACGGCGAACAGAAGCAGCGCGCTCACGAACACTGCGGCGGTGTAGACGGCGAGGATCAGGCCGCGCGGCAGCGCGCGGGATTGGATGTGCAGGTCCGTGTCCATGCCGAAGTCCGTCCTCGCAGGGCCAATAACGGGATTGCAAGATGTGCGGGAAGAGGGTCGTGTAAATTGGAGCACGGCACCGCGTGCCAGGCAACACGTCGCACTCTTGAAGACCACGATGCAGACTTACGACGCCATTATCATAGGCGCCGGCCACAACGGCCTCACCTGCGCCGCTTATCTCGGCCGCGCCGGCCTGCGGGTCAAAGTCGTCGAACGCCGCGCGGTCGTGGGCGGCGCAGCGGTGACGGCGGAATTCCATCCCGGCTTCCGCAATTCCGTCGCCGCCTACACCGTGAGCCTGCTCAATCCCAAGGTGATCGCCGACCTCGCGCTGGCCCGCCACGGACTGAAAATCGTCGAGCGCCGCGCGCAGAATTTCGTTCCGGCGCCGGACGGCCGCTACCTCCTCGCCGCCGACGGCCGCATGCCTCAGGAGCTGGCGAAGTTCTCCACCAAGGACGCCGAACGCTACGGCGCTTTCAACCGCGAAATCGACGCCGTCGCCGACGTGCTGCGCCGCCTGGTGCTGCAGCCGCCGCCGAACCTCACTACGGGCTTTTCGCGGCGCGGCCTCGGCGAACTGTTCCGTGCGCTCGGCGTCGCCAACAGCCTGCGCCATCTGTCGATGGAGGAGAGCCGCGCGCTGCTCGACCTCTTCACCAAATCGGCCGCCGATTATCTGGACGGCTGGTTCGAGGGCGAACTCGTCAAAGCCTTGTTCGGCTTCGACGCCGTGGTCGGCAATTACGCGAGCCCCTTCACGCCCGGCACCGCCTACGTGATGCTGCACCACGCCTTCGGCGAGGTGAACGGCAAGAAACGGGTGTGGGGCCACGCCATCGGCGGCATGGGCGCGATCAGCACCGCGCTGGCCAGCGCCGCCCACGAGCACGGCGTCGAGATCGAGACCGCCGCCGGGGTGCGCGAAGTCATCGTCGAGCGCGACCGCGTCGCCGGCGTCGTGCTCGACGACGGCCGCACGCTGCGCGCCAACGCCGTCGCCGCGAACGTCAATCCGAAGCTGCTGTACACAAAGCTCATGCCGGCGGACGCGCTGCCGGCGCACTTCCGCGAACGCATGGAACGCTGGCGCTGCGGCTCCGGCACCTTCCGCATGAACGTCGCGCTGTCGCAGCTGCCGCGCTTCACCGCGTTGCCCGAGGCCGGCGACCACCTCACCGCCGGCATCATCCTGGCGCCGAGCCTCGCTTACATGGACCGCGCCTATACGGACGCGCGCGCGTTCGGCCGGAGCCGTGAGCCGATCATCGAAATACTGATCCCATCGACCCTCGACGACAGCCTGGCGCCGCCCGGCGCCCATGTCGCCAGCCTGTTCTGCCAACACGTCGCGCCGCAACTGCCGGATGGAAAATCCTGGGACGATCACCGCAACGAAGTCGCCGACCTCATGATCGCGACGGTCGAGCGCTACGCGCCCGGCTTCGCCGCCAGCATCCTCGGCCGTCAGATCCTCACTCCGCTCGACCTCGAACGCGACTTCGGCCTCCTCGGCGGCGACATTTTTCACGGCGCGCTCACGCTCGACCAATTATTTTCCGCCCGCCCCATGCTCGGCCACGCCGACTATCGCGGCCCCCTCGCCGGCCTCTACCATTGCGGTGCCGGCGCCCACCCCGGCGGCGGCGTTACGGGAGCGCCGGGGCACAATGCGGCGGGGGTGATTTTGGGGGACTTGCGACGGCAACGTTGGCGTCTTCCGTAGGATGGGCGAAGGCGCGTAAGCGCCGCGCCCACGCGGTACCACCGTCCAAATCAGATCCGCGTGGGCTTCGCTGCCTGCTCCGCCCACCCTACACACCTGGCTCGCGTCCTGCACGCACTAGTGTTAGATTACGAGCACATTGGAGACGCGCGATATGACCGTCAATGCGCCGCCGCGCCCCCTTTCCGGAGCCATGGACGTCGACGATTTCATGGCCTTCCTCGAAATGCGGCCGAAGGAAGAACGCTGGCACCTGATCGAGGGCAGCGCCGTGACGATGGCTCCGCCAAGTCTGGCGCACCAGCGGATCGCGCAGAATTTTTGTGAGCTGCTCAATCGGGCCTTCGCCGCGCAGCGTTCCGATCTCTACGCCTATCATGAGATCGCCATCCGCTTGCGGGGCGTGATCAACTTTCAGCCGGAGCCCGACGTCGTCGTCGCCTCCGCTGCGGCCGGCTACGAATTTTTCGCCGAGGATTTTCGCCTCGTGGCGGAAATCCTGTCGCCCTCGAACACGCGCCGCGAGATCGAATTGAAACTCCGCCGCTATCGCGAGGCGCCGGACAATCTCTATGTCGTCGTGATCGAGCCGCGCCGGTTTCTTGCGGAAGTGTACGCCAAGAGCCGCAACTGGCAGCCCGCGATCCTTACCGCCAAGGATGCTTCGATCGAACTGCCCGAGTTCGGCCTCCATTGCTTGCTCGGCGAACTCTACCGCGGCACGCCGCTGAACCCGCAGGCCACCGGCGCGTAGGGCGGGCTGCAAACCGCCTCCGCATGGCTTATGTGTAGCCCTATCCATCGTACGCCTGTGCGTCGGGCTCGAACGCCCAAAACAGAAAAACCGGAGGATCCCATGGCCCCCGCCCCCATCTCGCTCGTCGACCGTGCCGGGCTCGACCGGCCGCGCCTCGCCAAGATCATTTCCCGCGGGCTCGACGGCGCCGACGACGGGGAATTGTTCCTGGAATACCGCCAAGCCGAGATGCTGGTGTTCGACAATGGCCGGCTCAAGCAGGCGACCTACGACACTTCGCAGGGGTTCGGGCTGCGCGCGGTCAAGGACGAGGCGGTCGGCTATGCCCACGCCTCCGACGTGTCGGAAGCCGCGATCGCGCGGGCGGCCGACGCGGTGCGCGCGGTCAAGGGCGGCTATACCGGCCACTATGCCGGGCCGCCGCCGCGCAGCAACGTCAAGCTCTATGGCGAGGAGAGCCCGCTTGGCAGCCCCGCGTTCGAGGCCAAGGCGCGGCTCCTCGAAGCCGTCGACGCCTATGCGCGGGCGAAAGACCCGCGGGTGCGCCAGGTCTCGGTCAGCATGGGCGCCACCTGGCAGGCGGTCGAGATCGTGCGCGGCGACGGCGAGACCTATCGCGACGTCCGGCCGCTGGTGCGCGTCAACGTCTCGGTCGTCGTGGGCGACGGCGACCGCCAGGAGACCGGCAGCTCCGGCTATGGCGGCCGCGAGGGCTACGAGCGCTTCATCGTCACCGACACCTGGCAGCACGCGGCCGACGAGGCGGTGCGCCAGGCGCTGACGAATCTCGCCGCCGTGCCGGCGCCGGCCGGCGAAATGGACGTCGTGCTCGGCCCGGGCTGGCCCGGCGTCATGCTGCACGAGGCGGTCGGCCACGGCCTCGAGGGCGACTTCAACCGCAAAAAGACCTCGGCCTTCGCCGGCCTGATGGGCCAGCGCGTCGCCGCCAAGGGCGTCACCGTGGTCGACGACGGCACCATCGCGCTGCGCCGCGGCTCGCTGTCGATCGACGACGAAGGCACGCCGACCAACCGCACCGTGCTGATCGAGGACGGCATTCTCGTCGGCTACATGCAGGACCGCCAGAACGCCCGCCTGATGGGAATGAAACCGACCGGCAATGGCCGCCGCGAAAGCTTCGCCCATGTGCCGATGCCGCGCATGACCAACACCTACATGCTCGCCGGCACGCACAATCCTGAAGAGATCATCGCGTCGGTGAAGAACGGCATCTACGCCGTCCACTTCGGCGGCGGCCAAGTCGACATCACCTCGGGCAAATACGTCTTCGAATGCACCGAAGCCTACCGCATCGAGAACGGCAAACAGGGCGCGCCGATCAAGGGCGCCATGCTGATCGGCAACGGGCCGACCGACCTCAACCGCATCTCGATGGTCGGCAACGACCTCGCGCTCGACGAAGGCATCGGCACCTGCGGCAAGAACGGCCAGGGTGTCCCGGTCGGCGTCGGCCAGCCGACGCTGCGGATCGACGGCATCACGGTCGGCGGGACGGGCTGAAAGTCTCGCCGCCGCGCGGTTATTTTGCTATGCTGGCATTGCGCCTTAGGCGGAGACACCGCGCATGAACGAGCGGGTAACGGTGGAAATAGATGCCGAGACGCTCGCGGCGGCGCGCGATGCCGGCATGGACCTTTCGGCGCTGTTGACGGGAGCCATACGCCGTCATCTGCCGCAACTCAGCGCCGCGGAGCGCGCACAGGCCGCACAGCAGTGGTACGAAGATAACAAAGAAGCGGTCGACGCCTATAACGAAATGATTGACGCGCACGGGCTTTTTTCCGACGGCGTGCGGACGTTTTGATTGGCTCGGCAGTTCGACATCGTCGAGAATCTCAATGTCGGTAGACGCGGCCAATATCCCTTCCTTGTCGTTTTGCAGCACGATCGCGTCTCATCGCTGAGGAGCGTTATCGCTGCGCCGCTTGTCGCAGCGGGACCTGGCTTGACCCCATCGCGTCTCCACCCGGCTGTCGTCGTCGCTGAGCAACGCTATCTTCTGATGGTGGAGCAATTGGCGGCGGTCGAAACCAACTCGCTCGGCCGCGCGGTCGCGTGTGCGGAGACCGTCAGGTACGAGATTATTGCGGCGGTCGATTTGCTGTTTACTGGAATTTGATCGCCGCGATGTTCAAGAGCGAAAGTGCTTCGACAGCTTGAGCCCCTGCGCCTGATAGTTCGAGCCGATGTCGGTGCCGTAGAGCCGGTCCGGGCGCGCCAGCATGTGTTCGTAGACGAGGCGCCCGACGATCTGGCCGTGTTCGAGAATGAACGGCACCTCGCGCGAGCGCACTTCGAGCACGGCGCGCGCACCGAGCCCACCGGCGCCGGCATAGCCGAAGCCGGGATCGAAGAAGCCGGCATAGTGCACGCGGAACTCGCCGACCAAGGGATCGAACGGCACCATCTCGGCGGCGTAGTCCGGTGGCACCTGCACCGCCTCGGTCGAGGCCAGAATGTAGAACTCGTCGGGATCGAGGATCAGGCTTCGGTCGGCGCGCGCCACCATCGGCTCCCAGAAATCGGCGACGTCGTAGGCGGCGCGGCGCTCGACTTCGATAACCGCAGTGTGGCGTTTGGCGCGGTAGCCGACGATGCCCCGTCCGTCTCCCGCAAGCAGGGAAGGGTTAGGCAGAAGGCCGCCGGACAGATCCACGCTCACGGCGACGCCGTCGCCCATCACCGCTTCGGCGCGGTCGACCAGCCGCTCGCGCGCGTGCAGCGCGCGCAGCGCCTCGGCGGCGACCACGGCGTCGCCGCGGCGCAGGCGCAATTGCGACAGCCGCGTGCCCTGGCGTACCAGCACGGGAAAAGTCTTGGGACTGATCTCGGCATAGAGCGGCCCGCGATAGCCGGCCTCGACCCGATCGAAGCCGCGCGTCTCGTCGGCGATGACGCGCGTGAACACGTCGAGGCGGCCGGTCGAGCTTTTCGGATTGGTGATGGCGGTAATATCCGCTGGTAGTGCCAGGCTTTCGATCAGCGGCACGATGTAGACGCAGCCGGTTTCCAACACGGCGCCGTCGGCGAGCGCGAACTCGTGCAGCTTGAGTTCGGCAATGCGCCGCGCGACCGTCGTGCCGGGGCCGGGCAAGAAGCTGGCGCGCACGCGGTAGGCGATGGCGCCAAGCCGCAGATCGAGGCTGGCGGGCTGAATCTGATCGGAGGCGAACGGATATGCGGGCCTGATCCCACCGGCTTCCGCCAGCGCCGCGATCATGCGGTCCGGCAGGATACCTTTGTCCGTGGCAGCGAACGCGAGCGGCACGAGATCACACGTGTTGTCATCCCCAACCCGCGGGGGAGCAATGTCACAGCGATCTAACCCGACGCGCGACTTGACGGAAAGATGAACGGGGCGTATGAGCCGAGCTTATCCCGTGGTCATTTGAGCCGGCCGGCTTGCAAGCCACGTTAAACAACTTGCTAAAAGGCCGGGGACGCTTGTGCCCGGCCCGAGGATCAACCTCACGGCCGGGTTTTGTTTTTTTGGCCAAAAGGGAGGGCCAGATGTCAGCGTCCACACGCGATCGCTACCGCCCCGAGACCCGCCTGGTGCACTCCGGCACCTTGCGTTCGCAGTTCGGCGAAACCTCCGAGGCGCTGTTTCTCACCCAGGGCTATGTCTACGAGAATTCGGCCCAGGCCGAGCGCCGCTTCAAGAACGAAGAGCCCGGCTTCCAGTATTCGCGCTTCGCCAATCCGACGGTGGCGATGTTCGAGGAGCGCATGGCTGCGTTCGAGAACGCCGAGGCCGCGCGCGCGACCGCGACCGGCATGGCCGCGGTGACGCTGGCGCTCGTGGGCCAGCTCAAGGCCGGCGATCATGTGGTGGCGTCGAAGGCGCTGTTCGGCTCCTGCCGCTACATCGTCGAGGATTATCTGCCGCGCTACGGCGTGCCCTCGACGCTGGTCGACGGCACCGATCTCGATCAGTGGCGCGACGCGGTGCGCCCCAACACCAAGGCGTTCTTTCTGGAATCGCCGACCAACCCGACGCTCGAGGTGATCGACATCGAAGCGGTGGCAAAGATCGCGCACGAGGCCGGCGCCACGCTGGTGGTCGACAATGTGTTCGCGACGCCGCTCTACCAGAGCCCGCTCGCGCTCGGCGCCGACTGCGTCGTCTATTCCACCACCAAGCACGTCGACGGCCAGGGCCGCTGTCTCGGCGGCGTCATTCTCGGCTCCGAGGATTTCATCCAGAAGCACATCCAGGTGCTGCTGCGCCAGACCGGCCCGTCGCTGTCGCCGTTCAACGCCTGGGTCATGCTCAAGGGGCTGGAGACGCTGCCGGTGCGCGTGCGGCAACAGACGCAGAATGCCGGGGCGCTCGCCGACGCGCTGGCCAAGCACGGCAAGATCGCGCGGCTCGTCTATCCGGGCCGGCCGGACCACCCGCAAGCGAAGATCGTGCAGAAACAGATGCGCGGCGGCTCGACGCTGGTCGGCTTCGAGATCGAAGGCGGCAAGAAGGCCGCGTTCCGCTTTCAGGACGCGCTGAAGCTGATCCGCATCAGCAACAATCTCGGCGACGCCAAAAGCCTGATCACGCACCCGGCGACGACGACGCACCAGCGGCTCACCCCGGCGCAACGCGCCGAACTCGGCATCGGCGACGGCTTCGTGCGGGTGTCGGTCGGGCTCGAACATCAAGACGACATCATCGAGGACGTGCTCGCCGCGCTGGAAGAGGTGTAAAACGGCCGAGTAAAACGGCTCAGCGTGCCGAACGCGCCGCGGCGGCGACCGGACGGGTCGCCGCTTCGACGATGCCGGCAGCGAGGAGTTTGGCCACGCAGGCGTAGCCCCAATCGTTCATGTGCAGGCCATCGCCGGAGACGAAGACGTCGAACGGAATGTGCTGGACGTCGTGCCAGTTGCGCATCAAGGCGAAACGGCGGAACAAATCGACGCTCTCTTCCTTGGCGGCAAGCGCGATCTGATCTTCCATGCCCGGCGTCTCGGGCTTGGTGAGCACCTGCGGCGCGAACTGCATATCGATCAGCACCACGTCGGCTCCCGCCGCCTTGAGCTCTTCGACGCCTTCGTGCAGCAGCACCGAATGCGGCGTCAGCGGATGGTCGCGCAGCACCGAATTGGTGCCGACCTGCCACAGCACCAGATCGGGATGCGCGGCGAGCACGCCGCTCTCGAAGCGCGCCAGCATGTCGCGGGTCTCGTCGCCGTTAACGCCGCGGTTCAGGACGGTGATGTCGCGGCCCGGCAGGAGCTCTCTGAGCTCGACGGCGAGGCGGCTCGGGTAGCTCGCCGCCGACGAACTCGCGCCGGCGCCGGCGGTCGACGACGAGCCGATGGCGACGATGGTGAACGGCGCGCCCGCGGCGAGGCGCCGCGCCGCATGGCGGAGCGGATAATTGAAATGGGTGAATTCCACCGGTCCGCCGCAGGCGAAGCGCTGGCTTGGCGGTACGGCAGCCGGCGCGGCGGCGGTTTTGCCGGGATCGGCCGGCGTTGGCGGTGCAACAGCCGCGTTCGCCGCGGCAGGCGTTACGGCCGGCGTTACGGCATGCGCCGGCACCTCGGCGGCGACCACCGCCAGCATGACGAGTCCGGCCGCCGGGCCAAACAGCCGCCCGGCCAGCCGTGTCATGGCTAATTTTGCGATGGTTAATTTATCGTTTGATGCCATCAACGCGTCGTTTGCAGTTTCCCGGCGTCGAGATGGGCGGCATTCACGATCTGCGACGCCAGCGCCCGCCCAATGCAATCATGCACACGTCGCGCCATAGCATAGTCCTTGGTGGCCGCATAGAGGTCGAAGATGCCGGCATCGGTCCAGTAGTGCATGATCGCCAGCCGATCGAACAAAACGGCGCCGCGCTCGTGGGCAACCCAGTGCATGACGTCGGCATAGGCCGACACGTTGAGCATGGATTCGATCCGCGGGCTGTACTGCATGTTCATTACGATCGCGTCGGCGCCGGCTGCCGTGATCGTCTCGAGCCCGCTTTCCAGCTTGGCGCGGAATTCATCCGGCTCGATGCCGCGTAGCGCGTCGACCGTGCCGGCTTGCCAGACCACCAGGTCCGGTTTGTCGTCGGTCAACACTTTCGCCAGACCAGCGGCCATCTGCTCGGTGGTCTGCCGCAGCGCAACATGCACGGTCACTTTGACTTGGACGTCCGGCAACAGCCCCTTGAGCACCTGCTCGAGCCGCGCTGGATAGGCAAAGCGCGCGCCATCGGGACCGGGCAGAGCCGACGATCCCGAACCGATGACGCTGATATCCAAACGATGGTGGTCCTTCACGGCGTCGGCGACGTGCGTGAGGTCGCTGTCCGCCTCGAGGAGCGACTCCGGCACCACGCAATCGGGCGCCGGCGCTGCTATCGGCGCGCCCGATTGTGCGGGTTGCGGCGGCGGCTCGGCGGCGGCAGCGGCATCGAACAGCGCGACGGCCGTCAGCAAGGCAACGATGAGCGTCATGCCTCGCCTCCTGCGAGGTCGGCATTACGAGGTTTGGCGCGCGAGGTGGGACCGCGCCCCTCCATCGCCTTGTACCACGATATCAGCGCGGCGGCGGCGATCATGATCAAAATCCCTAGCACGCTGAGCGCGGTCTGCTCGAGCGGGCCGCCGGAGGATTCCGCGATGATGAATTGCGCGGCGAAGGCGAGAAACACGCCCAGGCAGAAGATTTCCAGCGAGTGCTGGCCGCACAATATGGCGGGTTGCAGGATGCGCGACCGCAGGCCGGACCACTCGCGCGGCACGAAGCGGACCGTGACGATGGCCAGTGCCAGAAAGTGGGCGAAACGCAGGACATCGAGATTGGTCTTGTCGATCGGATACATCCAATCGCTGAGCCAGACCGGCACGAACCGCGCCAACGATTCGAAATGCCACGTCAGCGTGATGGCGAAGGCGAAGACGAGGTAGGCGATCGCCAACGCCAGCACGAGGCGCGAACGCAAGACGCCGGCGAGGCGCCGGGCGCCGCCAAGGGCGCACCAGGCCCCGAACACGAACAGCAACTGCCAGGCGAACGGATTGAAAAACCAGACGCCGTTCGGATAGGCGGGCAAATTCCAATCGAGATTCCAGGCGAGCACATAGACCAGGGCCGAGCCGGCGAGCGCGAACGTCGGCAGCCGCAGCAGCAGATAGAGCATCGGCGGAAACAAGAGCAGCAGCACGATGTAGAGCGGCAACACGTCCATGTTGACCGGCTTGAACTTCAACAAGAGCGCCTGAAAGATCGTGACGTCCGGCTGCTTGAGGAAATCGAGGATGTTCATTTCCTCGGCGTAGAGCGGGTTCTCGAAGGTCGAGGCGACATAGGCGATCTCCGCCATGAAGATCGTGAACAGAAAAATGTGCGCCACGTAAATCTGCCAGGCGCGCCGCAGGATGCGGGCGCTCGAAACCACGAAGCCGCGCTCGCGCATCGCCCGGCCGTAGACGAAGGCCGCGGTATAGCCGGAAATGAAAATGAAGATCTCGGTGGCGTCGCTGAAGCCGTAATTGCGGATGGTGATCCAGCTGACGACGTTTTCCGGAATATGGTCGAGGAAGATCAGCCACAGCGCCAGGCCGCGGAACAGATCGAGCCGCAGATCGCGTTCGCCCGCGGCGGCCGGAAGCTGCGAAGTCGTGGTCGTGCCCATGGTCGTGCCCATGGCAGCCATGTCCGGCCGTCCGCGGAGCGCGTCCGGTCGTTGCGTCGTGGTTTGAGGAGTCGTGGCTTGAGGAAGCGCGTCCATCCGGTTATTGCAACAGCGACGTATTGGGCAACGCCTGGATTGGCACGACATTGCGGCGGCAGCGCGGTCCGCGCGCCGGTCGCGCGAGCCCGGGCACGGCAATCGACATCGGCGCATCGGGCGCCGTCGCGCAGGATTTACGCATGTACCGTGCCGTCACCCGCAAGATCGAGGTCGTCGTGACCCCACGTTTCGTGGCGGATCGGTCCGCGCCGGACAAGAACTATTTTTTCTGGGCCTATACGGTCGCGATCACCAATCATGGCACCGAGACCGTGCAACTCAAGACCCGCCATTGGCAGATCACCGACGCCAACGGCCGCCTCCAGGAAGTGCGCGGTGCCGGCGTGGTCGGCGAGGAACCGGTGCTCAAGGCCGGCGAAGCGTTCGAATATACGAGCGGCGTGCCGCTGCAAACGTCGTCCGGCTTCATGACCGGCACCTATGGCATGGTCACCGCCGCCGGCGAGCCATTCGACATCGAAATTCCCGCCTTCTCGCTCGATTCGAGCGACGGCAAGCGCACGCTCAATTGACGCGTGACGCGAAGCCGCGGCGGGCGACGCGCCAAGTCAAAAAAGTTCGTTCAAACCACGAAATGGAAATTCTGCGCGTGCAGGTTCGCGGCCGCGACGTGGCTCAGCGTGATCATATCGTTGGCATCGAGCTCGATGATGGTGTTCGCACCCGATGCATGCATGTCGGCCTGAACGGCGGCAAAGTTCGCGAACAGGCTTTGCGGCAGATCGATCACGTCCTGGGCGGTGTTGAAGTTGTCGACCGTCACCTTGCCGAAGCCCGGCTCGAACAGGAACGTGTCCGCGGTGCTGCCGGCATTGAGCGTGTCGCCGGGTCCGGCAATCAGCCACTGCGCGGCGCCGCCACCCGCGGTCGCCGTCACATTGCCGGCGCTGCCGTCGAGCACATAGGCGCCGTTGCCGGCGGCGATGGTGCCGCCGCTCGCGGCGGCAACATAGGTCTCGCCGGGGCTGGTGATGAGCACCGTCAGTGTCGCATTGGCACTGCCGCCGTGGCCATTGCCCACGGTGAAATTGAAAATATCCTCGGCGACGCCGCTCGCCGCGGTGACCGCGGCGGAATTCGTGTTGGTGTAGGCGTAGCTGCCGTCGGAATTGAGCGTCAGCGCGCCATAGGCGCCGGCCACGGCATGACCGACATTGCCGGCCGATCCGGCGACCGCGCTGACGCTCAGCGTATCAGACGGATCGGCGTCCGAATCCCCCGCCAGGACACCGGCGGTCGCGGCTTGGGCGTGCGGCACCGACACGGACCCGGCCAGCACATCGTGCGCGTTCGCCGCCGTCACGACCGGCGTGGTGGCATCCACCAGCAGATGGGAGAAAGTCGCGTTCGCGCCGGCAAAATTGGCGGCATTGCCGGCGACGTCGGCGACCGCCGCGCCGTGCAGATTGATGCCGGTGACAGCGAGCGCATTGGCGTATTGGCCGGCCGCCACGGTGTAATCGAACGCAAGCGACGTCGAGGTGGAATGCGCCGCATCGTAAGTCGCGGTGCCGCCGTCATTGAGCGTCAAGGTCGGCACGCCGCCCGTCACCGTTACCGCCTCGCTCATCGCGAGGGTCAGGACGACGGCCGCGCCGGTCATGAGCGTGCCGGCGCCGGCGCTGATGCCGCTGCCCGACACCGTCTCCGCCGTTACCGCGGGCGTGATGCCGTCGACCAGGAGGCTCGAAAAGGTCGTGTCCGCGCCGGCGAGATTGGCGGCGGTGCCGCCGGAGTTGGCCACGGTCGCGCCGTCGAGATTGACGCCGGTGACGGCGAGCGCGGCGGCGTATTGACCGGCCGCCACGGTGTAATCGAACGCAAGCGACGTTGCAGTGGACTGCGACGCATTGTAAGTCGCGACGCCGCCGTCATTGAGCGCCAGCGTCGGCGTGCCGCCCGCAACTGTCACGGCCTGGCTCATCGCCAGCGTCAGCACCGCGGTCTGGCCGAGCTTGAGCTTGCCGGCGCCATTGCTGATGCCGGTGCCCGACACGGTGTCGGAGGTCACCCGCGGAGGCGCGGTTGCCAAATCGTTGAGCGCGTCGGCGACGGCCGGATCGACCTGGACGAGACCTGCACCGCTCACGGCCGAATTTCCCATCGGCAGCGCCGTCGCCTCCAAAATCTGTTCGACCTGCGCCGGCGTCAGCGACGGATCAGCCGACAGAACGAGCGCGGCGACGCCAGCGAGGCTCGCCGCCGCCGCCGAGGTGCCGTAGAAGTCGCTCAAATCAGAGACGGTGGTGTGGATATCGTCGACGCCGGAGACCGCGACCGGACTGAGGGCTTGCGGCGACGACAGCGCCGCGCCGTTATTGGCGAACAGAAGCTCCGTTCCGGCACCCGACGACGAGTAGCTCTCGCTCAGCGGCGTTGAAAAGCCGAACGCGGGCGTGTCGGCGGCGCTGACGGCGCCGGCCGTGATCGCGCCGACGGTCATGGCGTGGCCATAGACAGTGCCGACATTGGCGCCGCTGATGGTGACCGGCAGGCCGTCGCCTTCGGTGATTTCCTTGACCAGCCCGGGATTGGGGCCGGAGAGGTTCTCGATCGCGATCTGATAGGTCGCGCCGCCCGGAAGGTCGATGCCGGTCCAAGGATTGGTCGGCTCACCGACGGAGCGGTTGGTGGCGGTCCCGACCAAGCGGCCGTTTTCAAATACCAGGATTTCAAGGTCCGACGTGGCGGCGCCGTAAGCCTGGTTCCATTCGAGCAGAAGCGGGACGTCGTAGCTCGAGTTGGCGCCGACGGTGACGGTCTGAACGAGACTGCCGCCGAAGCTCTCCGCGTCGGTCAGCTTGACGCCGTCATAGGTGCCCGAAAGCGCCGACCAGGCGGCCTGATAGGCGTTGCTTGCGTCGTTGCCGGCGGCGGTGACGTAGACGACGCCCTCCGCTTCCACCGTCTGGATCGCCTGCGCGACCACGCCATTCTGAAAGAACGGCTCGTCGAAATAGCTCACATCGTCGACGATGACCTTGGCGCCGGCGGCGGCCAGAGCGAGGATGCCGTTGGCAAAGTCCTGCTCGCTGTCGAAGGCGGTGTAGAACGCCAGGCTGGAGCTCGGGGCGATGTCGTGGATGATCTGCATCATCGCACGCCCTTCGTCGGTGCCGCCCGAAGCGAGGTCTTTGATCACGTCGATGTCGGATGCGGACGGCAACGCCCCGTCCGCTTCGTCGGCGGCGGCGCCGCCGAGATCATTGAAGCTGTCGGACAAAACGCCGACCTTGATGCCAGAGCCGTTGACGCTCAGGCCGCTCTCGTCCAGCGCCTGCTGCAATTGCGCGGCCGTGGCGCCGGTCGCGTTGACGGCGGCGTGGGTCGTGGGCCCGGTGGAGAACGTTCCGACCGGCTCGTACGTCACCCCGTCTGTGATGTACGCACCTGACGGCGCCATGGCGGGAACGTCGCCCGCGGGCGATACCGCCGCCAGCGCTGGCGTATTTGCGGGTGCGGCGCCGAAGCCGGCAAAGCCGACGATCGGCAAATTGCCGGCGAAGGCCGTGGCGGCAAGAGGCTCGAGCAACATCGCGGCGCCGTGGGTGGACTGGTCGGCATCCGTTGCAGCGCCACCGGGGACAAAGAGACTCGCGGCGCCAGGACTCCCGGCGAGAAGACTACCGGCACCATGTGGAATTGCAGCGGCATCGCCACTCGAGAAAACGGCCTCTGCGGCGACGAAACCGTCAATGGCGAAAGTGCCTGACAGCGGCGCAAGGTCAACGGCCGCAGCAGCGTTCCCGCCGCCGGCCGCACCGGTCTGCGCGTCGTGCTGACCGAAATCAAAGCGGAAGCTGTCGGCGTCCGCCACAACCTGGGCCCACGCAGCGTGACCGTCAGCCTGGATTGCCGAGGCCGCATCGACGGCCGCGCCGTCACGCCCTTGACCCTGCCCTTGACCGTGCACCGCGCCGTCAATAGCCGGCCAGCCGTGCGAGGCGTGATCGCCGGTCAGCGCTCTGGTGTCGGGCGCCGCGAGACCGAACGTGCTCGAAGTCGAATTGGCGTTGTGAAGCCATCGCGATGCATAGAAGGCAGCGACAATGCCGATAATCGGCGTGGGGATGCCGCCGCCTGTAGCCGGGCGTGCCGCGGCTGTGATCAAACGCGATTTGTCCCTCAGTCCCATCGGTGCACCCGGTCAGATTGGTCGCCGATGCGAACACGCTAACGCACGCGACTACCGGTATCCGAGCACAAATTGTTATCTTTTCCCCAAATGTCGCAGGTCCCAGCGGCGGCGGCTATTAGCCCTTCGTTAAGGGTCGACCGGCCGGCGCGCTTGTCATGAATCGAGGGGCTGCGCCGGTTCGTCGGCGGCCACCTCGCCCGGCGCGAACACGTAGGTCGAGCTGCAGAATTCGCAGGTCACGGTGATCTTGCCGTTCTCCACCATGTCGTCGCGGTCGCTCTGCGGAAAGCTGCGCAGCATGGTCTCGACGCTGTGGCGCGAGCACGAACACTGCGCCTCTACCGGCACGGCGCGAAACACCCGCACGCCGTGTTCGTGGAACAGCCGGTAGGCGAGGCGCTCGCTCGACAGCGCCGGATCGATCAGCTCGATGTCGCCGACGGTGGCGACCAGCGAGCGGCCCGCGACCCACGCTTCGTCCTCCGGCAAGAGGTGCGGCTCGACCCCCGCCGGAGCGTCGCCGGGATCAAGGTCAGGCTGGCGCGCGCGCTCGGTCGAGGCCGGCAGGAACTGCAGCAGAATCCCTCCGGCGCGCCAGCGTCGGCGGGCGCCGTTGTCGCCGGCGCGGAACTCTTCGGCCACGGCGAGGCGCACCCGGGTCGGAATCTGCTCCGACCGCGAAAAATACTCGTGTGCGGCGTGTTCGAGGTCGTTACCATCGAGTGGAACGAGCCCTTGGTAGCGGCTCATGTCCGGACCCTGGTCGATGGTCATGGCGAGATGGCCGCGACCCAGCAATTTTCCGGGCTCGGCCGCGTTCTGCGCGATCGCCGCGGCGACCCGCGCGGCATCGAAGCGCGCGCAGGCGCGGATCTTGTCTGGCGTCGTGAAGTCGACGACCAGCATGCGCACCGGACCGTCGCTCTGCGTCTGCAGGATGAAACGACCCTCGAACTTTAGCGCCGAGCCGAGCATGACCGTGAGCACGATCGCTTCGCCAAGCAGCTTGGCGACCGGGAGCGGATAATCGTGGCTGGTCAAGATGGCGTCGACCGCGGCGCCGAGCCGCACGATGCGGCCGCGCAGATCGAGCGTCTTGACCTCGAACGGCAGCACCGTGTCGTCGACCGCTTCGGTCGACGGCGCACGAACCGGAATGGCGAGGTTGGGATCAATCATCGCAACGAAATATAGGTCGCGACGGAAAAATTGTGAGCCCTCTCCGAACCGCCGTTACCGGCCGTTGGCCAAGCACCAGGTCAGGATGCCCTTCTGCGCGTGCAGGCGGTTCTCGGCCTCGTCGAACACCACGGAATGCGGCCCGTCCATCACCTCGTCGGTGACCTCTTCGCCGCGGTGCGCGGGCAGGCAATGCATGAAGATGGCGTCCGGCTTGGCGCACGCCATCAGCCGCGCATTGACCTGATAACGCTTGAGCAGATTATGGCGGCGGGCGCCGTTGCGGTCGCCCATCGAGACCCAGGTATCGGTGACGACGCAGTCGGCGCCTTTGACCGCTTCTTCCGGATCGCTGCCGATCTTGATCGCGGCGCCGCAGGACTTGATCCAATCGGTCAGCGGCTTCTTCGGCGCGAGTTCCGGGGGTGTCGCGATGCGCAGGCGGAAATCGAAACGCTCCGCGGCCTGCATCCACGAGGTCAGCACGTTGTTGGCGTCGCCGGTCCAGGCCACGGTGCGGCCGCGGATCGGACCGCGATGTTCCTCGAACGTCATCACGTCGGCCATGACCTGGCAGGGGTGCGAGCGTTTGGTGAGGCCGTTGATCACCGGTATCGAGGCGTAACGGGCGAGTTCGGCCACCGCCTCGGGATCGAGCGTCCGGATCATGATGGCGTCGACGTAGCGCGACAGCACGCGCGCGGTGTCGGCCAGCGTCTCGCCGCGGCCGAGCTGCATTTCCTCCGCCGTCAGTACGATGACGTCGCCGCCGAGCTGGCGCATCGCGACTTCGAACGACACGCGGGTGCGCGTCGACGGCCGCTCGAAGATCATCGCCAAAGTCTTGCCGGCGAACGGGCGATCGGCACGGCCGCGTTTGCCCTTCATCTGCCGGGCCGCGTCCAGCATCTTGCGAAGGTCGGCGGTCGGAATGTCGATCAGATCGAGAAAATGCCGGATCGCGCTCATCGCGCCGTCTCCTGATTGCGGCTCAGCGCCGCGCAGGCACGGTCGAGGCGCGTCATCGCCTCGCCGATCTCCGCATCATCGATGATCAAGGGCGGCAGCAGGCGAATGACATTGTCGCCGGCCGAGACGGCGATCATGTGCTCGGCGCGCAGCGCATCGACGACGGTGCCGGCCGGAACAACGGCGCGCAGGCCGATCAACAAGCCCTCGCCGCGCACTTCGGCGATCACGCCCGGATAGCGGTCCTTGATCTCGGCGAGCCGTTGCTTCAGCAAAAGCCCGGCCTGCCGCACCCGGTCGAGAAAGCCGGGTTCGAGCACCACGTCGAGCACGGCGTTGGCGACGCTCATCGCCAACGGGTTGCCGCCGAAGGTCGAGCCGTGGGTGCCCGCGGTCATGCCCTTGGCGGCCTCGAGCGTTGCCAGGCACGCGCCGACGGGAAAGCCGCCGCCCAATGCCTTGGCCAAGGCCATGATGTCGGGTTCGATGCCGCTGCGCTGATAGGCGAACAGGTCGCCGGTGCGCCCGACGCCGGTCTGCACCTCGTCGAGCACCAGCAGCAGGCCGTGCTGGTCGCACAGTTCGCGCAGCGCCCGCAGGAACGACGGCGCGATGACGCGCACGCCGCCCTCGCCCATGATCGGCTCGATCAGGATCGCCGCGGTCTCGGGGCCGATCGCGCGTTTGGTGGCTTCGAGGTCGCAGAACGGCACTTGGTCGAAGCCCTCCACCACCGGACCAAAACCTTCGAGATATTTCTTCTGACCGCCGGCGGCGAGCGTCGCCAGCGTGCGGCCGTGGAAGGCGCCTTCGAAAGTGATGATGCGGTAGCGCTCCGGCGCGCCGCTCACGGCGTGATATTTGCGCGCCATCTTGATCGAGCATTCCATCGCCTCGGCGCCCGAATTGCAGAAGAACACGACGTCGGCGAAGCTCGCCTCACACAAGCGCGCGGCGACGCGCTCGGCTTCGGGAATCTGATAGAGATTGGAGACGTGCCAGACCTTGTGGGCCTGTTGTTCCAGCGCGGCGACGAGCCGCGGATGGGCATGGCCCAGCACGTTGACGGCGACGCCCGAGGTGAAATCGAGATAGCGCTCGCCGGTGGTCGAGGTCAGCCAAACGCCTTCGCCGCGCTCGAATGCAAGATCGACGCGCGCGTAGGTCGGCAAAAGATGCGACGGCTGCCGATGCGACGGTTGCAGTTGTGATGGTTGAGAAGTCACGGCAAGGCCCGCAGCGCTGTTGCGCGGCAACACGCGGCGCAGCAGAAATGAAATGTGCCGCCTCTACGGGCGGCACCGGACGACATTGTATTTCGGCGCGCTTTTCTGGTCAATATTGGACCAAAGAGGCCCGGCGGAGGATTGTACCCACATATCATCCACACGTGACGTGGAACATGTGGACGTTCCTCGGCGGCAGGTCCCCGGCCCTTGCGCCCGACTCCCGCCATATTGTAGCCTTTTGACTGTCAAGTACGATATCTCGTGCGGCGGACAGTTTCTAGCAAGCGTTGGGTATGAGTGCGTGTCGGGCGGCGTCGTGCCACCGGGCGGATGGCGGATTCCGCTCGAAGACTGCACCTGTACCACTGAGGAGGATTAGGCATGTCGTGGACCGACGAGCGGGTCGAGTTATTGAAAAAGCTATGGTCCGACGGTCTCTCGGCCAGTCAGATTGCCGGCGAGCTCGGCGGCATCACGCGCAACGCGGTGATCGGCAAGGTGCATCGCCTGGGCTTGTCGGGACGCGCCAAGAGCGCCTCGACCGCCGTCGCGCGCCCGCGCAAGGCGCGTTCGTCGTCGCACATGCTGCGCATGGCGCGCGCCTCGATCCGCGGCAATACCGCGCTCGCGCACGCCTACGAGATCGAAGAGGAAGCCGCGCCGGAGCTGATCGAGAACGTCATTCCGATCGGACAGCGCCGCACCATTCTGGAGCTGACGGAACAAACCTGCCGTTGGCCGATCGGCGATCCCGGCAGCACCGATTTCTTCTTTTGCGGCGGCAACCCGGTCGGCGGCTCGCCCTATTGCGCCTATCACGCCCGCATGGCGTATCAGCCGGCGGCCGCACGTCGCGACAGACGTCCGGCGCGTTGACGCGGTTTCAGCTCGGCTCGCTGGCGCTCGGCTCGCTGGCGCTCGGCTCGGTTCAGCTCGGCTCGCTGGCGCTCGGCTCGGTTCAGCTCGGCTCGCTGACGCTCGGCTCGGTTCAGCTCGCCTTGCCGAAGCGGTCGTCGAGCGAATAGCCGGCGCCGCGCACCGTGCGGATCGGATCGCTGGCGTGGCCGCGGTTGAGCGCCTTGCGCAGCCGGCCGACATGCACGTCGACGGTGCGCTCGTCGATATAGATGTCGCTGCCCCAGACGCCGTCGAGCAGCTGCTCGCGCGAGAACACCCGCCCGGGCCGCTCCATCAGGAACTCCAACAGGCGGAACTCTGTCGGCCCGAGATCGACCGGGCGGCTCGAGCGCGACACGCGCTTCTTCTCGCGGTCGAGCTCGAGATCGCCGATCGTCAGCACCATGGCGACGCGTTCGGGGCTGGCGCGGCGCAACAGCGCGCGAATACGCGCCAAAAGCTCCGGCACCGAGAACGGCTTGACGATGTAATCGTCGGCGCCGGTCGCGAGCCCGCGGATGCGTTCGCTTTCCTCGCCGCGGGCTGTGAGCATGATGATCGGCAGCGATTGCGTCTGCGGGCGCGTCCGCAGCCGCCGGCACAGCTCGATGCCGGACAGTCCGGGCAGCATCCAGTCGAGCACCACGAGGTCCGGAACGGTCTCGCGCAGACGCGTATCGGCCTCGTCGCCGCGGGGAACGGCGTCGACCTCGTAGCCTTCGGCCTCGAGGTTGTAGCGTAACAGCGTCGTGAGCGGTTCTTCGTCTTCAACAATCAGGATGCTCGCGCCCATCCCGGTCCTCCTCGATCATCATTTCTGCAATGGCGCCGCGCCGAAAGTCGTGGTGTCGCCCTTCGGCCGCTGTTCGGTGATGGGGCGGCCTTCGATCATGTAGTAGACGGTCTCGGCGATATTGGTGGCGTGATCGCCCATGCGCTCGATGTCCTTGGCGCAGAACATCAGATGCATGCAAATCGTGATATTGCGCGGATCCTCCATCATGTAGGTGAGGAGTTCGCGGAACAGCGAGGTGCACAGCGCGTCGACCTGCTCGTCGCCGTGCCACACCACCAGCGCCGCGGGGACGTCGCGGCTGGCATAGGCGTCGAGCACCTGCTTGAGCAGCGCCGACACGAGGCTCGCCATGTGTTCGACGCCGCGAATGAGCTTCTGCGGCGAGAAATCCTGATCGAGCGCGACCACCCGCTTGCCGATGTGCTTGGCATGATCGCCGATGCGCTCGAGGTCGTTGCAGACGCGCATGGCGCCGATGATGACGCGCAGATCGACCGCCATGGGCTGGCGGCGGGCGATGGTCAGAACCGCCTTCTCCTCGATCTCGTGCTGCAGGGCGTCGATCGCCAAGTCCCTGGCGATGACGCGTTCCGCGAGCTCCGAATCGCGCTCGACCAGCGCACGGACCGCATCGGCGATCTGCTGCTCCACGAGGCCGCCCATCTCGGCGACGCCGCGCGAAATGTCCTGCAGGTCCGTATCGAACGCCCTGATGGTGTGTTCCGTCATGATCATCCGAACCGCCCCGTGATATAGTCCTGCGTGCGCTGGTCGCGCGGCGCAGTAAACATCTTGCTCGTCGAATCGAATTCGATCAGCTCGCCCAGATACATGAAGGCGGTGAATTCCGATACCCGCGCGGCCTGCTGCATGTTGTGGGTGACGATGATGATGGTGTAGTCCTCGGTCAGTTCGTCGATCAACTCCTCGATCTTGGCGGTCGAGATCGGATCGAGCGCGGAACAAGGCTCGTCGAGCAGGATGACCTCGGGCCGCACCGCGACCGTGCGCGCGATGCACAGCCGCTGCTGCTGGCCGCCGGAGAGACTCTGCCCGTTGGCCGCGAGCTTGTCCTTGACCTCGTCCCACAGCGCCGCGCGCCGCAGCGACACTTCCACGCGGCCGTCGAGCTCGGATTTCGGCAGACGTTCGTAGAGCCGAATGCCGAAGGCGATGTTCTCGTAGATCGACATCGGAAACGGCGTCGGCTTCTGAAACACCATGCCGATGCGCGCGCGCAGGAGATTGAGGTCCTGTTTCGGCGACAGGATGTTGATGTCGTCGAAAATGACCTCGCCGGTCGCGCGCTGATGGGGATAGAGGTCGTACATGCGATTGAGCACGCGCAGCAACGTGGATTTGCCGCAGCCCGACGGCCCGATGAAGGCGGTCACCTTGTTCTCGTAAAGCGGCAGGCTGATCGCCTTCAGCGCCTGGGAGTCACCGTAGAAAAAATCCAGGTCGCGGATCGTGACCTTCTCCCTCAGTCCGACACGGTCGGTCGGTGCGGCGGAAACGGTGGGAACGGCGACGGTGGTGACGTTCATGACTGGTTACTCGATGCGACGAGGCTGCGGGCGGTAATGCTCAAGGCCAGCACCGCCAGGGTGATGATCAGCGCGCCGGTCCAGGCGAGCGACTGCCAATCCTTGTACGGACTGAGCGCGAACTGGAAGATCACAACCGGCAGGCTTGAGATCGGCGCGTTGAGGTTCGTGCTCCAAAACTGGTCGTTGAGCGAGGTGAAGAGGAGCGGCGCGGTCTCGCCGCTGATACGGGCGACCGCCAGCAGCACCCCCGTCATCATGCCGGCGCGCGCGGCGCGGTAGCAAATCCGCATAATCATCAGCGAACGGGGCAGGCCGATCGAGGTGGCGGCCTCGCGCAGCGTGTTCGGCACCAGCGTCAGCATGTCCTCGGTCGTGCGCACGACAACCGGTATGACGAGCACGGCGAGCGCGACACCGCCCGCCCAGCCGGAAAAATGCCCCATGGGCGCGACCATGATTTCGTAGATGAACAGCCCGATCACGATGGACGGCGCGCTGAGCAGGATATCGTTGATGAAGCGCACCACGCTGGTCAGGCGGTCGTAACGGCCGTACTCGGCCATATAGGTGCCGGCGAGGACGCCGATCGGGGTGCCGATCGCAACCGCAAGCGCGGTCAGCATCAAACTTCCAATAATGGGATTGAGCAGACCGCCGCTCGCGCCGGGCGGTGGCGTCATCTGCGTGAAAACCCCGAGGGATAGCCCACTAAAGCCTTGCCAAAACAGCGAACCCAGGACCAGCGCCAGCCAGCCCAGTCCAAACACGGTAGCGGCAAACGCAAGCGCCGTTGCGATGGCGTTGCTGCGACGGCGGGCAGCGTAGCGAGTAGCGGTGGGAATGCCCGGCATAGCCTCACCCGATCCGGCGCTCGATCCGCATCAGCATGTAACGCGCTGCGGCGAGCACGATGAATGTGATGACGAAAAGGATCAGTCCGAGCGCTATCAGCGCGGACGTGTAGAGGTCGCCCACTGCTTCGGTGAATTCATTGGCGATGGTGGCGGAGATCGTGGTGGCGGGTGCGAGCAACGAGGCGGAGATTCTGTGCGCATTGCCGATGACGAAGGTCACGGCCATGGTCTCGCCAAGCGCGCGGCCCAGGCCCAGCATCACGCCGCCGATTACTCCGACCCGGGCATAGGGCAGCACCACGTAGCGCACCACCTCCCAGGTCGTGCAGCCAACGCCGTAGGCCGCCTCCTTGAGCACGCCGGGCACCGCCTCGAACACATCGCGCGAGATCGAGGTGACGAACGGCAGCACCATGATGGCGAGGATCAGTCCAGCGGTCAGCATGCCGATGCCGTAGGGTGGCCCGGCGAAAAGCGGAGCAATGACGGGCACGTTGCCGAGTGTGTCGATCAGGAACGGCTGCAAGGTATCCTGCAGGAACGGCGCAAAGACGAAGAGCCCCCAAATCCCATAGATGATGCTCGGGATGCCGGCGAGCAGTTCGATGGCGATGCCGATCGGCCGCCGCAACCACGGCGGGCACAATTCGGTGAGGAAAAACGCAATCATCAAGCCTACGGGAACCGCAATCAGCATGGCTATGGCCGAGGTGAGGACCGTGCCATAGATCGCCGCGAGCGCACCGAAATTGTCGGTAACGGGATTCCATCGTTCGCTCACCAAGAAGCCAAAGCCGAACGTTCTGAGCGCCGGAAGGGAACCGGCGATCAGTGAAATAATGACGCCGCTGAGAAGCAGCAAAACGCCGAACGCCGCCGCGCGCGTCACGTGACGGAACGCGGCGTCACCCAAGCGGAGCCGATCGAGCACCTTGGCGCGCGAGGTCGCCTCCACGGACACCACCGCTTCCTCTTGCAGCGCAATGTCAACCACGGAACGCCTCCGGGCCGGGACCATCGCAGCGCTCCTCCCCTTCCTGCACTTCCCCACCAGCGGGAAAGCGTCGGATCGGGCGCGCCCACTCAAACGATCTACCGGCCGCCGCGCAAGCCTCCGTGCGCAGCGGACCGGTGGACAAGGCAAGCGAGGCACCCCAACGAACAGCGGTGCCTCGCCGGATTTTCATGGATTTAACGCGCCATGCTCTTAGCGCACCATGCTCAGTGCGTCGCGCCTGCGGTGTAGATCGGCTTGCCGCTGGCGTCTTTGATTTCGGTCGCCCAAGCCTTCTCGATTTCGGCCGAGACCTTTTTCGGCATCGGCACATAGTCGAGTTGCTCGGCCGCCTTGTCGCCCTTGGCATACGCCCAGGCGAAGAACTTGAGCGCTTCCGCGGCGGCGGCGGCGTCGGGCGGTTGCTTGGGCACCAGGATGAAAGTCGCCGCCGTCATCGGCCACGACGTCGGGCCGGGTTGGTTGGCGAGGATGACGCCATAGCCCGGCACCGAATTCCAATCCGCGTTGACGGCCGCGGCTTGGAACGCCTCGCTCGTCGGCGCGACGGTTTTGCCGTCCTTGTTCACCATCTTGGTGTAGACGAGCTTGTTCTGCAGCGCGTAGGCATACTCGACATAGCCGATCGAACCTTTGGTCTGGCTCACATTGTTCGACACGCCTTCGTTGCCCTTGGCGCCGATGCCGACCACCCACTCGACCGAGGTGGCGGTGCCGACCTTCGATTTCCAGTCAGGACTGACGAGCGACAGGTAGTAGGTGAAGTTGAAGGTCGTTCCCGAGCCGTCCGAGCGGTGAACCACGGCGATCGGCTGCGACGGCAGCTTGACGCCGGGATTGAGCTTCTGGATCGCGGCATCGTCCCACGACTTCACGACACCGAGAAAGATGCCGGCGAGGGTGGGACCATCGAGCGCGAGTTCGCCGGGCTTGAGCCCTTCGACATTGAGAACCGGCACGATGCCGCCCATCACCATCGGAAACTGCACCAGGCCGTTTTTCTCGAGGTCTTCACCCTTGAGCGGCGCGTCGGTGGCGCCGAACGTGACGGTACGCGCTTCGATCTGCTTGATGCCGCCGCCGGAGCCGATCGATTGATAGTTGAGGCCGACACCGGTCTCTGTTCTGTACGTATCCGCCCATTTCGCATAGATCGGATACGGAAAGGTCGCGCCGGCGCCGGAAATGTCGACGGCAGCCGCCGGAAGCACCGTCGCGGCCAGGAAGCCGGCGACGGCTATTGTTTTCAATGGATTCACGGGTCTCTCCTGTTGCGGAAATCGGGCGGCGCGGGTGGTTGGACCAACGCCAGCTTGATCCCCGTCGGGGATTTTGGAGCTCTGTTCGACGTCTTTCTGCAACGCACCGCGGCGAGGTCGCTGAGCGAGGCTGGGCCGCAGTGTCATAATGTTTAGAATTGGCACGTCACGGTTCTATGAGCCAAGCACGACAAATAGGTGACAAAATAAGTAATTGAAATGTATAGATTTATTCCATTACCGCCGGAACGGCGATTGGCAGATGAACGGTAAACGTCGCACCGGCTCCGGGCGCGCTCTCGATCGATAAGCGGCCGCGATGACGGTTGAGGATGTGTTTGACAAGCGCCAAGCCAAGCCCGGTGCCACCCTGGGTCCGGCTTTCCCGCACGTCGATCCGGTAAAAGCGCTCGGTCAGCCGCGGCACATGTTCCGGCGCGATGCCCGGCCCATAGTCGCGCACCGCCACCCGCGCCTCCGGCGCGCCGTCCGGGGAGGCCCCGTCCTGGCGCAAGGTGATGTCGACGCGCTTGCCGGCGGCGCCGTATTTGAGGGCGTTCTCCACCAGGTTCTCGAAGACGCGGACCAATTCGTCGCGGTCGCCGAGAACCATCAAGGGACCGGTTCCTTCGATGTTGACCGCCACGCCGCGGTCGTGCGCCAGGGTCTCGAGGCCATCGGCAACCTGGCGGACGATCGGCACCACGTCGACCGCCGTGTCGGGGCGGCGGTGGGCGTTGAGCTCGATGCGCGACAGCGACAACAGATCGTCGATCAGCCGCGCCATCCGCCGCGCCTGTTCCTGCATGATGGCGAGGAATCGCTCCCTCGCCCTGGCGTCGTCGCGGGCGGAGCCTTGCAGGGTCTCGATGAAGCCGGACAGCGCGGCGAGCGGCGTGCGCAATTCGTGACTGGCATTGGCGACGAAATCGGCCCGCATCTCCTCGACGCGCCGCAGCGGCGTGAGGTCGTGGAAGGTCATCAGAACGAGGTCGGGCCGGTTGTATTTGCGCTCGCGCCGCACCGGCATCACGATGGTCTGGAACCAGCGGTCGACCGGCACGCGTTCGGAATATTCGACCCGCTGCTCTTCGCCGCGCGCATAGGCCCGCCCGATCGCCTCGATCAATTCCGGCATCCGCAGCGCCAGCGAGACCGGCTCGCCCAGCCGCAAGGCCGGCGCCAGCGATCGCGCGGGCTCGTTGAGCGCCAGGACGTGGCCGTCGCGATCGAGCGCGATGACCGGATCCGGCAGGCCGGCGACGACGATCTTGAGCAGGTCACCCGCGCGTTCGGAGACGACGACCGGCCGCGCCGGGCGGCCGGTCTCCTCGCCGCCGCGCCTCGTGACCAGGGCGGCCGCAGCGACGACGGCGAAACCCGCCAACGCGTAGGGCAGCGTCAACGAGCCGACGACCATCAGCACCGCGAAGACCGCCGCCGCCACGACGATGACAAGCCGCGTGCCGCGCCACCCCACCTTGTCCGCGATCACGCGCTCCTCGTTCAAGCTCATCGCACCGGGCTCCCCATCCCTCGCCGGTCCGACCGTCGGATCATGTCAAGTCCGACTTTCGCTGCGCCAACTCGGTCGCGGCGTTGATCGGCACCGCCGCCGGCCGTACCCGACGCTGCCCGGTCCGGCTCAGCCAAATTTCACGCGACCCGAGAATCGTCAGCGAAAGGGCGAACGGCACGACATAATAGAGCAACCGGAACAGCAGCAGCCCCGCCAGCAGATCTTCCTTGTCGAATTGCCACAGCGCCACCATCATCGCCGCGTCGAACACGCCGAGACCGCCGGGCGCGTGGCTGGCGAAGCCGAGCATGGTCGCCGCGACGAAAATCACCGCCACCGTGATGAATCCGAGGTGCGGCTCGTCGGGCACCAGCCAGTACATGGCGAATGCGCAGCAGGACAGATCGAGGATGCCGATCCCGATCTGAAGCAGCGTCAAGGGGCCGCCCGGCAAGCTCACCTGCCAGCCGTCGCGGCCGATGAGCCGCGGCTTGACCCAGACCCAGGCCACATAGGCGGCGAGGATCGCGAGAATCGCAAGCGCGATGACGCGATTGAGCCAGATCGGCAATTGGTCGAAGTCGCTGGCCGCCTGCGGCGCATCGAGGATGCCGAGGCCGAGCACGGTTGCGTTGCCGAGCCAGAACGTCAGCCCGGCAACGAAGCAGATTTTGGTGACTTCGACGACGCTCAACCCCCAGGCCGAGTAGATGCGGTAGCGCACGGCACCGCCGGAGAACACGCTGGCACCGACATTGTGGCCGACGGCGTAGCTGGTGAAACTCGCCAGCGCCGCAATGCGATAGGGAATTTCGCCGCGGCCGATCGTGCGCAGCGCGAACAGATCGTAGAAGGTGAGCGAGAAATAGGCGGCGGCGACGAACAGGGCGGCGACGCCGAGGGTGCGCCAGTCGGTCGCCTCGATCGCATCGACCAGTTCGTCGAAGTCGAGATCGCGCAGCGTGTGATAGAGCACCACGACGGCAATGATGATGATGGCGAGACTGAGCGCCAAACCCAATCGGCTCAACCCGATCTTGCGGTCGAACAGATGCGCGGCGCCCTGCAGCTTCTTCAGCATCCCGCGCTCCAGACCGAAACTTCCCGCATCAATCGACCGCTCTCGTCTTGCCCCCGGCGCGGCCCCCACTAGCAGAAGTCGCCTCCCGGCGCGAGTGCGGCGGGCGCAGTTGCTGGCACGCTGATTAACGGCCGCGATGGCGTTAGGTTAAGTACGTTTCCCGGGCGCAGCGCAGCACGCAGTGATGCGCTGCAGAACCGGGACCTTCGGAAACTCCCGTGTTTGCGACGATCCCGGATCAGCAGTGCACCGCTTCGCGCTGCACTGCGTCCGGGAAACACGGCTTAACCCATACGCGCCTTCCCAGCCGCTATGGCGGCAGCGGCCGGCCGCGGGTCTCCGGCAGCAACGGCGCCACGCAGAAGCCCAGCGCATAGACGCAGGAAATGAGCATAGCGGTACGGCTATAGCCGCCGAACGTGACGATCAGCGAACCCGCGAACAGCGGCCCGAGGAAAGCGATCAACCGTGGCGCGTTGAAGGCGAACGCGATCCCGGTGGCGCGCGACCGCGTCGGGTAGAGTTCCGGCAGCCAGACCGGCATCCAGCAATACTGGCCGAGCGTGAAGAAGCCGTTGGCCGCAGCGGCAAGAAGCAGCAGATGCAGGTCCTGCGTCCATAAGAACAGCGCCGGGGTGAGCGCGAACGCCGCGGCGTAATAAAGCATCGTCATCGGCTTGCGGCCGAAGCCGTCGGCCAGAAAGCCGAAGCTGACGTAACCGAGGATGGCGCCGATATTATAAGCCATGCCCGCATAGCTCGCCCATTGCTGCGGCGGCAGGCTGGCCTTGGCGGCGATCGACGCGATATAGGGCGGCACCCAGGACGAAATTCCCCACCACGCCAGCGTCGTGGCGAGCGACATCAGAAAGACCAGCACGGTGCGCCGCCGCGTTTCCGGTTCGGCTAACAGATCGGCGATGGTGAAGCGAGTCAGAGCGCGATCCCCGGCGGCGAGTACCGCGCCGCTTTGCTTGCGGTCGTGGGCCTGCCGCCGCCGGGCATCGACGTCCTGCCACGCCGGCGATTCCTTGATCGACCGCCGGATCCATAACGTCAGCAAAGCCGGGAGAATGCCGATGACGAACATCCATCGCCACGCCTGCGGCCCGAGGCCGCCGACCTCGAGCCAGACGAACGACGCGAGAAAGAATCCGAGGCCGAGGCCGCATTGCATCAGGCCGGCGCCTTTGCCGCGCGCGTTCTGCGGCCACAGCTCGGCCATCATCGACGACCCGGTCGCCCATTCCGAACCGATCGCCATGCCGACGAAAAAGCGCAGCAGCGCGAACGACACCCAATCGAACGCCAGCGCGGTCAGGCCGGTCAGCACCGAGTAGGCGAGAATGGCGTAGATCATGGTCCGCTTGCGGCCGATATAGTCGGCAAGAATGCCGCCGCAGAGCCCGCCGATACCCCAGCCGAGCAGCGTAATTGCGACCGTCGTGCCGGCGTAGACCGGTATCTGCCCGAACTGCGACGGATCGAGCAGCGCGCGCATCGCCGGCGCGACGGTCAGAAACAGCGCATAGGTCTCGAAGCCGTCGAACAGCCAGCCGAGATTGGCGGCGATCAGCGTATGCCATTGCACCGGCGTGAGCGTGCGGTACCACGCTGCCGGCGCGGCGGCGGTGTCCGCCATGATGTCCTCCCTCGAGCCGCTACGGGCGAAACCGCGCCGCGGGCGTGCTTAGCGTCATCGAACCTAGCGCAAGACGGTCGGACCGTCACGGTTTGCCATTGGGACTGCGCCCATCTGATCCGCGCCGTTTTGTGGTTGACGAAAGTCGCGCTCCCCGCTTGGTAGCGCCAACGAAATTCCACGGAGGTAATACCCAATGACCAGGACCAAGCCGCCCTTCCGCGCCGACGTGGTCGGCAGCCTGTTGCGCACCGCGACTTTGAAAGAGGCGCGGGCCAAGCGGGAAAAGGGCGACATCACCGCGGCTGCGCTCAAGGAAGTCGAGGACCGCGAAATCGAGAAGATCATCAAGAAGCAGGAAGAAGTCGGGCTCGAGGTGGCGACCGACGGCGAATTCCGCCGTTCGTGGTGGCATTTCGACTTTTTCGATTTGCTCGACGGCGTCGAAATCCGGGAAGTCGATCACGGCATCCAGTTTCAGGGCGTGCAGACCAAGCACCGCACGCCGGTCATCACCGGCAAGATCGGATTCTCTAATCACCCGATGCTGGAGCACTTCAAATTCCTGAAGGCGCACACCAAAGTCACCCCGAAGATGTGCATTCCGAGCCCGGCGATCCTGCATTTCCGACTCGAACCGGACGCGATCGCAACCAAGGAATATGCCGATCGCGATGCCATCTTCGACGATCTGGCAAAGACCTATCGCCAAGCGGTCCACGCCTTCTACGATGCCGGCTGCCGTTATCTGCAGTTCGACGACACCGCGTGGGCCTATCTCTGCTCGCCGGCCGAACTGAAAAAGGCGCGCGAACGCGGCCTCAATGCCGACCGTCTGCAGCAGGATTACGCCCGCGTGATCAACCAGTCCCTCGAGCACAAGCCGGCCGACATGGTCGTTACCACCCATATCTGCCGCGGCAATTTCCGCTCGACCTGGATCTCGGAAGGCGGCTACGAGCCGGTCGCCGAAACCCTCCTCGCCAAGGTCAATTTCGACGGCTACTTCCTCGAATACGACAGCGCGCGCGCCGGCGGCTTCGAGCCCCTGCGCTTCCTGCCGAAGGGCGACAAGATCGTCGTGCTCGGCCTCGTCACCTCGAAGAGCGGCACGCTGGAAAACAAGGCCGACGTCAAGAAGCGTATCGAGGAGGCGAGCAAATACGCTTCGCTCGACCAGCTCGCGCTGTCGCCGCAATGCGGCTTCGCCTCGACCGAGGAAGGCAACGTGCTCGCCGAGGAGGAACAATGGGCGAAGCTGCGCATGGTCGTCGAACTGGCCGACGAAGTGTGGGGCTGAGGCGCGGTGCAGCAGCTTTAAGTTTCCCGGATGCGGCGCAGCGCGACAGCGGTGCGCCGCTGATCCGGGACCTTCGCATGTTCCGAGTTATCGAAGGTCCCGGTTCTGCAGCGCACCACTCCGCTTCGCTGCGTGCTGTGCTGCGCCCGGGACACGCGTGCTTATTGGAAAGAGCGTTTCAGTCCCGCCGCGCCCCGCTTACCCGCTTGTGCACGTGGACCATCAGCGACATCGCGAACAGCGGCGTCGCCAGGTTGACGACCGGGATCGAGACGAACGCCGCAATAAACAGACCGGCGAGATAGACCGTCCCCGCATAGTGCTTGCGCAGGGCCTTGGCTTCATCGGGCGGGCGAAACCGCATGGCGGCGAGTTCGAAATACTCGCGGCTTAACAGCCACGCGGTGGCGAGAAAAAAGATCACGGCGCCGAAGCCGGCGAAGATCAGGAACGGCACCGCGACGATATAGACCGCGACCGCGAGCAGCGCGGTCTTGCCGCCTTCGAGCACCGCGAGCCAGAGCGGCAGCGCGACGCCCGGCCGATCCAGCGGGTAATCCTCGTGCTCGACTTGCTCCGCAATCTCGTCGGCGAAGAAGCTGGCGACGAACGCGGTGACGGCGGGCATCAACAGCACGCTGCCGACGACGATGCCGAGCCCCGCCGCGATCGACAACAGCCAGGCGAGCGCGGTCGCCGGCATATGCGCGCTGGGCCCGATCGTGTGCTCGAGCGAGCTCGAGCCGGCGCCGAGGAGCCAGACGATCAGCTGGTCGAGCGCGATCGCCACGACGATGATGAGCGCCAGCGCCAGTCCGATCGACTTCCACAACACCGCGCGCAGCGGCGGCGACAAAATCTGCGCCAGCGCCCTGAAAGCATCTTCGATCATGGCAACACCTCCGCGCGGCCGGCAGAGGTAGCGATGTCGCGGGGTTAGCACAAGCGCGCGAGGCAATTCGCGCGGCCGATCGTGTTTAGGCCGCGCAGACGGCGCCGAGGAATTTCTCCATCTCCGCCGACAGCCGATTGCCGTCCTGCGCGAGCGTCTGCGCCGAAGCCAGCACCTGGGTGGAGGCCGAGGTGATCTCGGCCGCGCTCTCGTTCACGTCGAGGATGTTGGCGGTGACGTGCGACGCGCTTGCCGCCGCCGCGTGCACGCTGGCGGCGATCTGCTGGGTCGTCGTTGCTTGCAGGTCCACGGTCGCGGTAATCGCGGCCGCGATTTCCGAGATGCGTCCGATCGTCGCGCTGATATCCTTGATGATGGCGACGGAATCCTGCGTCGCGGCCTGCACGCCGGCGATCTGCACGCCGATCTCTTCGGTCGCCTTCGAGGTTTGCGACGCCAGCGCCTTCACCTCCTGGGCCACCACGGCAAAGCCGCGGCCGGCCTCGCCGGCGCGCGCCGCCTCGATGGTGGCGTTGAGCGCCAACAGATTGGTCTGCTCGGCGATGGCGGTGATGAGCTTGACGACGTCGCCGATGCGGCCGGCCGCCCGCGTCAATTCCGCGATCCGCGCGTCGGTCTTCTCGGCCTGCGCCACCGCTTCGCGCGCGATCAAAGTCGATTCCCGCACCTGGCCGTTGATCTCGCCGACCGAGGCGATGAGATGTTCGGTGGCGTCGGCGACCGACTGCACGTTTTCGGCGGCCTCGGTCGAGGCCGACAGCACCTTACTGGACAGATCCCGCGTCGCGCCCGCCGAGGCGGTCATGGCTTCCGCCGCCGCTTCCAGCTCGGTCGACGACGAGGAGACGGAGCGCACCACGCTGGCGACGGCAGTTTCGAATGCGCCGGCCAGCGCCTGCATGTCGGCCTGCCGCGCTTCGGCCATGCGCCGCGCCGTCTCCTTTTCCGCGATCTCCAATTGCTCGATGCGGATGAGCTTTTCCTTGAAGGTCTGCGCCGCCCGCGCGGTATCGCCGATCTCGTCGCGCCGCGAGGTATGGGGAACGGCGACGTCCTTGTTGCCGGCCGCAAGGGCGATCATGACCTCGCCGATGCGGCGGATCGGCTCCAGGATCGCGACCACCCCGAATACGGCGACGCTGCCCAGCACCACGATCACGAACAAGCCCATGAAGAGGTCGAGCCGGTTGACGCGCGCGGTCTCGGCGTCGGCTCGACGCTTGCGCTGCTCGGCGGTGGCGATCAGAGCTGCGGTCGAATTCCCGACCAGCGCGTTCATCGCATTGCCGAGTTCGCCGGCACGCTGAACCTTGCCCATGGTATCGCCGTAGTCCCGGGCGGCGGCCGCGAGCTCTTCGACGACGCGGGAATAGTCGGCCAGGAATTGCGCCAGCTGTTCGAGGCGCCGCTTATCCGCGGGGTCGTCGGCGAGCTCGAGCGCGGTCTCGATGCGCCCGACCGCTTCCTCCGCGTCGGCCCGCAGCCGCTCGAGCGCGTGATCGATTTCGCTGGGCGTGATCGCGAGGCGGATTTCGCGCGTCTCGATTTGCATGCTCTCGAGCTTGACCGCGGCGCGCAGCGCCTCGTCGGCCATGAGTTGCTCGCTCGAGGCGGCGTCGCGCTGCCGCGATGCCCAATGGTCGCCGAACTGCTGTTCCGCCAGCATGGCGGCCACCAGGAGCACGCCGACGCCGGCCCAGATCGCGAGTTTGGTGCGGATGGATAGACTGAAGGCGGCCATTGTCCCGTCCCAGCGAAACCCCCGCATGTTTAATGCGCGCGGTTAATTCGTGGTAAAATTATAAAGTTCGCGTGGGCGGACGCGGACAAATCAACCCCGGTCGCATTAGGCAACCCCAATAGGCGTTGGGTTTAAATACGTTTCCCGGGCGCAGCGCAGCACGCAGTGATGCGCTGCAGAACCGGGACCTTCGAAACTCCGTGCTTGCGACGATCCCGGATCAGCAGTGCAGCACCATAGCGCGTCGAAGACGCGCGTAAACGCGCTGACGGTGCCGCACTGCATCCGGGAAACCCCACTGCGATCCTTGGATTGTCATTCCCGTCCGAACAGCCGGCGCAGCTCCGTCTTGGCCTGATCGAGCGTGCGCCGGCGGCTGGCGGGGAGATTCTTGCCGGCGCGGTTGATGTAGAACACCAGCATCGACAGCGCCGAGCGGTAGGGGCCCGCCTTGCGCCGCGTGCTCTCCAGCGCGGAGCGCTGCAACGAAGAAGCGATGCGCTTGGGGTCGCGCCAGGTGAAGACGCCGCTGTCGAGATCGAGCGCGTTGCTTTCCCGCGTCACGCGGCCGGACCAATATCGAGCGGCCTTGCCGCCGGTCGCCTTCCGCTTGTTGGCGCCTGGCGTCCGTTTCGGCCGCGGCGTTTTTTTGATCGCGCGACGCGCCATGGCTGCTCATTATGTCGCGGCGGCAATGCGCCCATCGGGCACGTCGGAATCGTGGACGGCGACGCCGACCATCGGGTCGATCGGCACCTCCCATGGCCGGCGTTCCAACATACGCATGGTGTCGGCGTAGCCCGCCTGCCAGCGCGTGCGGATGCCTTCCGGCGTGAAATCGATCTCGCGCAGATAGTCGTCGTTCTTGTTGGAGACGGCATTGATCCGCACGATGTGCATGAGCGTGCCGCAGCCATAGCCGGCCATCTCCTTGACGGCCGGCGTTTCGCGCACGTCTTCCGGCAGCATCCGCACCAGTTCGCGCACCATGTGCCGGAGCTGATGAATATGCTCCTGGCGCGGAATGTGGGCGTCGGCGCGGCTGGCATATTGAATATCGATCTGCCGGCTCAGCACCTGCCAGACCGATTCCGGCTCCGGCCCGGCGATCGGAAAGATCTGAACCGAGAACACGACGGAATCGCGCCGCGGATTGTCGTCGAACACCACCTCGATCGGCGTGTTGGAATAGAGCCCGCCGTCCCAATAAGGATCGCCGTCGATCCGCACCGCCGGAAAGCCGGGCGGCACGGCACCGGACGCCAGCACATGGTCCAAGGCGACGGGGAGGTTGCGAGTGTCGAAATAATGCATCTTGCCGGTGCGGACATTGACCGCGCCGACCGTCAGGCGCACGTGCCCGGCATTGACCCGCTCGAAATCGACGATGTCGCCCACGGTTTCGCGTAGCGCGTCGGTATTGTAGAAGGCCGCGTGCTCGACGCCGACCAGCGCGTTGAGGCCCCAGGCGATGGAGCGGTTCGGCGAAAAATACCCGGGAACGCCGCCGAACAGCGTCAGCAGATAGGCGGCGGAATGACCCGCCATGTCGTCCAGCGCCTTGATCCCCCACAGCGGCTTGCGCTCGATCCGCGTCCACAATTCGCGCAGGCAATCGAGCCGGCGCCCGACCTCGTTGCCGGCGATGATCGCTCCGTTGATCGCGCCGATCGACGTGCCGACCACCCAGTCCGGCTCGATCCCGGCTTTGTGCATCGCCTCATAGACGCCGCCCTGATAGGCACCGAGCGCGCCGCCGCCCTGGAACACCAGGACCACCTGCCCGGGCATGGGCGACCGCGTCGCCGTGGGGCCGGTGGGTTGATGGATGACATAGTCCATGGCCGGATGACCACTGGCTTTCTTGCTTTGTCGCATTTTCTCTCGGAAAACCGGTGACCACCTTTCCGGAAAATGCTCCAATTGCTCGTGATTGCTCGTTATCGCCCGGCGCGCCCGGAATGTTCCGCGGCGCCTGATATTTTGGCGCAAAATACCGTTAGCATCGCAACCAATAAACTTGAAATGACACGTGCTTGACCGGCCGGTGACGACGGCTTTCGGGCGCGTGATGATCAAACCGCGCTGACGAGCGCGCGTTCGACCATGGTGCCGATCAGCGCCCGGCGATAGGCGCCGCCGGCATGAATGTCGTCGGGCGGATCGACCGCGGCGCGGGCCGCGGCGGCGGCGGCCGCGATCGTCGCCGCGTCGATCGCAGCGCCGTTGAGCACGGCTTCCACGGCGGCGAGGCGCAGCGGCCGGTCGGCAGCGCCGATGACGCCGACATGGGCGTTGGCCGCCTTGCCGCCGGCGTCGGAATCGTAAAACACCGCCGCCGCCGCGAGCGCGAAGTCGCCGTGCCGGCGGGCGAATTCGGCAAAGCCGAAGCGCCGCGACGGCGGCCATGGCGGCAGGCGGATCGCGGTGATGATCTCGTCGGCCGCGAGCGCCGTCATCAGCGGCCCCAGAAAAAACTCGGCCGCCGCGATCTGCCGCGTTCCGTCCTTGCCGGCGACCGCAATCTCGGCGTCGCAGATGACGGCAATGCCCGGCATCTCCGCGGCCGGATCGGCGTGGGCGACGCTGCCGCCGACGGTGCCGCGGTTGCGGATTTGGTAGTGCGCGACGTGGCCAATGGCGGCGACAAGGAGCGGATGGGCGCTCGCCAAACGTGCATCGTGAAGAATGTCACGCCAGCGCACCATGGCGCCAAGCTCGACGCCATGGTCGGAAATCCGGATGTGGCGCAGCTCATCGAGCTTGCGCAGATCCACGACGAGCGCGGGCGCGGCGACGCGGAACGCCAGCATCGGCACCAAGCTTTGCCCGCCGGCCAGCGGCTTGGCGTCGCCGCCGTGCGCCGCAAGGAGCGCGAGTGCTTCCGAGATGCTGGTGGGACAGGCGTACGCGAAGGGCGGGAGCTTCATGCCGGGCGTCCGCTTCAAAGTCTTGTCGGATGCCATCGCTAACATCCGCCGGCGCGGCCGGTCAAACGCCCTGCTCCGTCACTTCCGTCCGTTGACGTGAAGGATGACCAGGGCAAAATTCCCGTTAGCTCGACTTTTTCTCACGATCTCGCTAAGCGGACGACGAACGCAAACCGGACCCGCCATCGCATGCGACGTCGAACCGCAACTGTCGCGCAAGTCGCCGATACTCTCGAGGCGCACCCAAGGCTCGTCGCTTGCCTCGCCGCCGGCCTCGTGGCGGCGCTGATGTGCGCCTGGTGCGCAACGGCCGGCGCGCAGCCGCTCGCAACCGGCGGCGACAGCCTCGCGCAGCCCAAGGACGTCGCCGTGCCGGGCTTTTGGGATCCGCGCCGGCGGCCGGAGCGGCCGGACCTGTCGCGCATCCAGACCATCCGCTTTCTCACCGGCACCGATTACCCGCCGTTCGACTATGCCGCGCCGGACGGCAATCCGGCCGGCTTCAATGTCGATCTCGCCCGCGCGATCTGCGAGGAGATCAAGGTCAGCTGCACCATTCAGACGCGGCCGTTCGAGACGCTGCTCGACGCGCTCGCCGACAATCGCGGCGACGCGGTGATCGCCTCGATCGCGTCCACCGCGGAAACGCGGCGCCGCGCCGATTTCAGCGACCCCTATTACCGCACCCCCGCGCGCTTCGTCGCCCGCACCGACAGCCGGCTCGGCGAGGTGCTGCCGGAACGGCTCGAAGGCCTCAAGATCGCGGTCATCGCCGGAACCGCCCACGAGGCCTATCTCAAGGCGATGTTCACCGAAGCCGAGATCAAATCCTATCCGACCGCCGAAGCGGCGCGCGACGCGCTCCGCAAGAAGGAGGTCGACCTCTTGTTCGGCGACGGCATCGCGCTGGCGTTCTGGCTCAACGGCACCGACTCCGGCGGCTGCTGCGCCTTCCGCGGCGGCCCGTTTCTGGAGAGCCGGTTCTTCGGCGAAGGCGTCGGCATCGCCGTGAAAACCGGCAACGATTTGTTGCGCCAGACCTTCAACTGGGCCCTGTTCCAGCTGTGGGAGAAAGGCATCTTTACCGATCTATGGCTGCGCTATTTCCCCGTCAGCCCGTTTTGAGGCCACGAAGGAACCGACCGCGCATGGCGCGAAGGACCTGACAAATGCCGACCGCCGCAACTCAAACGCCGACCAGCCTCCGCGAGCTCGCCCAGCACTCGAGCGCCTGGCCGTTCGAAGAGGCGCGCAAGATCGTCGCGCGGCTGAAGAAGCAGCCGAAGGACGAGGTGATCTTCGAGACCGGCTACGGCCCGTCCGGCCTGCCGCATATCGGCACGTTCGGCGAGGTGGCGCGCACCTCGATGGTGCGCCACGCCTTCCGGGTCCTCACCGACGACAAGATCAAGACCCGGCTGATCGCGTTCTCCGACGACATGGACGCGCTGCGCAAGGTGCCCGACAACGTGCCGAGCCGGGATTTGCTTGAGCAGCATCTCGGCCAGCCGCTGACGCGGGTGCCCGATCCGTTCGGCACCCACGACAGCTTCGGCGCGCACAACAATGCGCGGCTGCGCGCCTTTCTCGATCAGTTCGGCTTCGACTACGAATTCCTGTCGGCGACGCAATGCTACACATCCGGCCGCTTCGACGCCGCGCTCCTGAAAGTGCTCGCGCACTTCGAGAAGGTGATGGCGATCATGTTGCCGTCGCTGCGCGAGGAGCGGGCGCAGACCTATTCGCCGTTCCTGCCGCTGTCGCCGCAAACCGGCGCCGTGCTGCAGGTGCCGGTCACCGCGCACGACGCCAAGGCCGGCACCATCACCTATCAGGATCCCGACAGCGGCGCACCAATCACCACGCCGGTCACCGGCGGCCGCTGCAAGCTGCAATGGAAGCCGGATTGGGCCATGCGCTGGGTCGCGCTCGGCATCGACTACGAGATGGCCGGCAAGGATCTGATCGACTCGGTCAAGCTGTCGAGCGAAATCTGCCGCGCGCTCGGCGGCCTGCCGCCGGACGGCTTCAACTACGAACTGTTCCTCGACGAGAACGGCCAGAAAATCTCCAAGTCGAAAGGGAACGGCCTGACCATCGACGAGTGGCTGCGCTACGCCAGCCCCGAAAGCCTGTCGCTGTTCATGTATCGCGAGCCGAAGGCGGCGAAGCGGCTCTATTTCGACGTCATTCCGCGCCACGTCGACGAGTATGCGCAGTTCCTCGAGGCTTACGCCCGCCAGGGCCCGCGCGAGCAATTGTCGAACCCGGTCTGGCACATCCATGCCGGCGCGCCGCCCAAGGCCGACAATCCGGTGACCTTCGCCATGCTGATTTCGCTCGTCACCGCCTCGAACGCCGAGAACGCCGACACGCTGTGGGGCTTCATCGGCCGCTACCGGCCCGGCATCACCAAGGAGACGCACCCGCGGCTGGCGGAACTGGTCGAATACGCCATCCGCTATTTCCACGACTTCGTGCTGCCGAAGAAGCAATTCCGCGAACCGAGCGCCCCCGAGCGCGCCGCGCTGATCGACCTGCGCGATGCGCTCTCGCAATTGCCGGCCGACGCCGCGGCGGAGACGATTCAAGATGTGGTCTACGAAGTCGGCCGCCGCGAGCCGTTCCTCGACCACAAAAAGAAAGCCAAGGACGGCAAGCCCGGCGTGTCGCTCGACTGGTTCAACATGCTCTATCAGGTCCTGCTCGGCCAGGAAAAAGGCCCGCGCTTCGGCTCCTTCGTCGCGGCCTACGGCCTGCAGAATACGATCGACATGATCGACGGCGCGCTGGCAAGGAGCGGGTAATTCTTTTCACCCTCCCCTGCAGGGGGAGGGTCGGATCGCTATAAGCGATCCGGGGTGGGGTGATCTGACTCGCCGCGCACCCCCACCCGCCGGGCTCTGCCCGGCGACCTCCCCCCTTCAGGGGGAGGTAATAGAAAGAGCTACTGACTCGCCCACAAAATCCGCGCGATCCACAACACATCCGCGGCCGCCAGCGTGCGGTCCGGGTGCGCGGTGTTGAGCGAGCGCAGCTCGATCGACTTTCCGGTACGGCGCTTGAGCTCCTTGACCATGACCTCGCCGCTCCTGGCGCGGACGACGACGCGGTCGCCGCGGCGGATCGGCGCCGCGGGCGAGACGATGATGACGTCGCCGTCGCGGTAGGCCGGCTCCATCGACGCTCCGGAGACTTCGAGCGCATAGGCGTGCTCGTCGCTGACCTGAGGGAACGCGATCTGGTCCCAGCCTTCGCCGACCGGAAAGCCGCCATCGTCGAAATAGCCGCCAGCGCCAGCCTCCGCAAAACCGATCAGCGGCACCGCCTTGGCCGCGGCGCCGTCGCCGCCGCTGTTGACCAATTCGACGAACACGTCGAGCGGCGTTCCCGTCGCCGCCAGCGCCTTGGCGATCGATTCCGTCGACGGCCAGCGCGCCCGCCCTTCCGCCGTGATACGCTTCGATTTGTTGAAGGTGGTCGGATCAAGCCCGGCGCGCCGCGCCAGCCCCGAAGCCGACAAGCCGGCGCGGCTCGCCAGGCGATCGATGGCCGACCAGACCTGCAAGTGGGTCAGCATGTGGCGTCAGCTCCGGTGCAACTCCCGCCGGCGGCGCCCGCGCCGGTCGACAGCAACCGGGACCATTTTGGGAATTTTTGCCTCTCGGCTCAAGCCCCCCCGGCTCCCGACCCCTCAATCGTCCGCGGCTTGCCATGCATCGTCATGCTGAGGTGCTCGACGCCAACGGGTCCGGCCCGAAGTGGCCGGCCCGATGACAGGCTCCGCGTCGAGCCTCGAAGCACGCACTGTGGCGCCGTGCGTCCTTCGAGGCGCGCTGTTGCGCGCACCTCTGGATGACGAGGTGAGTGGAGTGTTGTCGCGGAATACGGGACCTCATCTTGACAAATCGTCACGTAATGAGGTACAAACGAGCGAATCTCGCTCACGTACCAGGACGCCGGCCGGGTGACTCCGGTCGGCGGGGCGAGTGCGGTTCCCGCGGGTCGAGGCTCGTCACCTCGGCTCTCGGGCGGCTTGGGCAAGACACGCCCGTCCGGCATCATGACCGGGCTGCGGGTGCAATCTCGCTGGGCTGGGACTGTGAGGCGCGGGTAACGCCCGCGAGTGACGCATGGAAGGCCGGTCCGCCGGCTTTCGCGTCATGTGTTGCGAAGCGCTCCGTCTTTCGAACCATCGGGGCGGGCGCGCTGAACTCTTCCCGGGAAGTCGCGTGGCTCGAGCTGAGCGGTGGCGTTCGGTCGCGACCGCAAGTGCCGTGGTGGAACGCCGAGAGGCGAGCGCGCCCGGATGGGCGCGCGCCGCATCGCGAGATGCGGCGGTTGTTGAACAGCGTTTCTCGGCGTTCCGCTTTCCTTCGTCATTGCGAGGAGCGTTTGCGACGAAGCAATCCAGACTCTGTGCCGCCGACTTGGATTGCTTCGTCGCTTCGCTCCTCGCAATGACGAGGATTATCCGTGCGTGATCATGACGGCATCCGGTCCCACCACCGGCGCCGTCTGACGAAGATCACGGCCGGCCGTTGTTTGTTTGCTTGGTCGTCGGCATGGCTCGGGCGCGAAGGCGCGCCGCGAGAACGCTGCTTTATTTTGTCATTGCCGGCGTTGATGCGATGGGCTTCACTCCGTTCGACCCATCCGACCGGCTCGCGACGTGGAAACAATCATGAACGAAATCACCGCGGAAATTCTGATCCTCACGATCAACGCGCTGGGCGCCGGCATCCTGCTGTTCATCGCGGGCGTGCTGCAAAAAATCATGAACGACATGGACGAGGCGGCGTTCAAGCGATTTGTGAACGCGCTGGACCGGACGGCGATGAGCGACCCGTTCGCCGTGACCGTCGCGACGCTGCCGATCATTGCCGCAGTTCTGTATTTCCCGGTCTATGGATTCGACCACTGGTGGTTTACCGCGGGTCTGATCGCGTGGCTGATCGGATCGGGCATCACCAAAGTTACCAACATGCCGGTTTACAGGTGGCTCGGGGACCCGAACAACACCGATCCGGAACAACTGCGGGAGAAGCGGCGCACCCTGCAGCTTGGCAACAATTTGCGCGCCTAGGTCACGTTCGTCTCCGTCGTTCTCATGGCTTGCCAGTTCGGGGTCCGCGAGGTCGTGATCGTCCTCGTCGTGGGTGTCGTCATCTCCTTCCCGTTGCTGTGGTGGGCTCGGAAATACATACCGAATCAACCGTAGGAGCCCCCCTTGTGGCCCGTCAGGTTAAGTACGTTTCCCGGGCGCAGCGCAGCACGCAGTGATGCGCTGCAGAACCGGGACCTTCGGGAACTCTGAGTCTGTGACGATCCCGGATCAGCAGTGCACCGCTTCGCGCTGCACCGCATCCGGGAAACACGCCTGTGGGCCGACCCTGCGGAATCCCAAATCCGGTCCCCTTGCAGGCCGCCGCGGTGCTTGGCTATGGTGACCCACGCGCGGGCGTAGTTCAGTGGTAGAACGACAGCTTCCCAAGCTGTATGTCGCGGGTTCGATTCCCGCCGCCCGCTCCAACAATCGCACAACGGCCTTCGGGGGAGATGCCATGGCGCAGCAGAGCGAACGACGCGGCGGATGGAGCTGGTGGTACCTGTTGTTCGTCGTGCAGCTCGTCGCGGTGGTGTGGCCGCCGTTCTACAACACGGTCGAGCCGTCCTGGATCGGCGTGCCGTTCTTCTACTGGTACCAGATGGCGTGCGTCATCGTCGGCGCCGTGCTCACCGCCGTCGTCTACTTCGCGACCGATGCTTGAGCCCGCGCTCAGGGGGCGCGCGGGTGTTTCACCTCTCCCCTCGCGGGAGAGGTCGGCCGGCTGAAAAGCCGGCCGGGTGAGGGGAACGGGATTAGGGATTTAGGAGCTCGACGCCCCCTCTCTCTTGTTGACCGACGGCGGCGCAACGCCGCCTATGCCCTCTCCCCCTGGGTTAGAGGGAGAAGAAAATTGGGGTGGGGGAAGGAACTGCCATGCAGGATGTCAATTGGGTCGCGCTGACCATTTTCGTCGTATTGTTCGCCCTGATCACCTGGCTCGGCTTCGCGGCCGCGCATTGGCGCAAGGGCGACCTTGACCAGCTGCACGAATGGGGGCTGGGCGGGCGGCGCTTCGGCACCGTCATCACCTGGTTCCTGGTCGGCGGCGACCTTTACACCGCCTATACCTTCATCGCCGTCCCGGCGTTGGCGTTCGGCGCCGGCGCCGTCGCGTTCTTCGCGGTGCCCTATACGATCCTGATCTATCCGGTGCTGTTCCTGGTGTTTCCGCGGCTGTGGCAGGTCTGCCACAAGCACAATTACATCACGCCGGCCGACTTCGTGCGCGGCCGCTTCGGCAATCGCTGGCTGGCGCTCGCGGTGACCATCACCGGCATCGTCGCCACCATGCCCTACATCGCCCTGCAACTGGTCGGCCTCCAGGTGGTGATTGCGGCGCTCGGCGTCTCCGGCACCGGCTATGTCGGCGACCTGCCGCTCGTCATCGCCTTCATCATCCTCGCCGCCTTCACCTATTCGAGCGGGCTGCGCGCGCCGGCCTCGATCGCGATCGTCAAGGACATTCTGATCTACATCACCGCCTTCGCCGCCGTGATCGTGGTGCCGATCGAGCTCGGCGGCTTCGGCAAGATTTTTGCCACGGTGCCGCCACAGAAACTTCTCTTGGCCGTTCCGGGCGCCAACACCACCGGGTCCTACAGCGTCTATGTGACGCTCGCGATCGGCTCGGCGCTCGCTTTGTTTCTCTATCCGCATTCGCTCACCGGCATTCTGAGCGCGTCGAGCGGGCACGCCATCCGCCGCAACGCCGCGCTGCTGCCCGGCTATTCGTTCATGCTCGGGCTCCTCGCGCTGGTCGGCTTCTTCGCCATCGCCGCCGGCGTCGCCGCGATGCCGGAATACGCCTTGGGCTTCAAGCAGTTCGGCAATTCGTTCGCGGTGCCGGCGCTGATCCTGCACGCTTTCCCGTCATGGTTCGTCGGCATCGCGTTCGCCGCCGTCGGCATCGGCGCCCTGGTGCCGGCGGCGATCATGTCGATCGCCGCGGCCAATCTCTACACCCGCAACATCCACCGCGAGTTCATCAACAAGAACCCGACCGACAAGGAAGAAGCGCGCATGGCGAAGCTCGTTTCGCTGATCGTCAAGTTCGGCGCGCTCCTTTTCATCGTGTTCGCGCCGACGCAATACGCGATTCAGCTGCAGCTGCTCGGCGGCATCTGGATCATCCAGACGCTGCCGTCGGTGATGCTCGGCGTCTATACGCGCTGGTTCAATTCGTGGGCGCTGCTCACCGGCTGGGCGGTCGGAACCGGCGCCGGCACCGCCATGGCGTTCGCGGCCAATCTGTCTTCGACCTACACCATCACGGTCGCCGGCCATCACTTCCCGGGCTACGCGGCGTTCTACACGGTCATCCTCAACCTCGTCGTCACCGTGGTGCTCACCCCGGTGTTCAACGCCATGAGCGCGCAAAAGGCGCCGCGCGACGCAACCGTGCCGGCGGATTATTTCGCGGCGTAGTCGTCGTTGCACGCGAAGCGAAGCAATCCAGAGTCGCTGCCGCCGCCCCCTGGATTGCTTCGTCGCCATAGCCCGTCGAAGACGGGCGTTAACGCCCTCTTGCCTCGCAATGACGGGCCTTACAACCGCGTCACATGCACGTGCAGGAACGCGGTGCGGCCGGCGCGGACTTCCCTCGCGCAACGCGCGATCGCGGCCGGCACGTCGCTCGGATCGCTGAGCGTCTCGGTATACGCACCGAACGCCTCGGCGACCTTGGTGAAATCGACCTTGGGCGCGAGCTTCGATTCGAACTCGTCGGTGGCGTTGGCCTCGCCGTGCGGAAACACCCGCAGCGTCGATTGCTTCACCGCCGACCAGCCGGAATTGTCGAGCACGATGGAGAAGATCGGCACATGATATTGCTGCGAGACGGCGAAGACCGAACAAGGATTGTTGAAATAGAAGCCGCCGTCGCCGGAGATCTGCACCATCATGCAGTCGGGCGCCGCAAGTTTGGCGCCGAGCGCCATGCCGGCGGACCAGCCGAGCCCGGCGCCGTTGGTGTTGAACGCCGTGTTGGGCTGCGGCCGCGGGATCTGCAACAGCACCGCGCCGGTGTTGGTCACCGCTTCGTTGAAGATGATGTCGCGATCGTCGAGCACCTTGGCGAGCTCCGCCATCAGATAATGCGGATTGATCGCGCCGGACTGGCCCTTGTCGGCCGCGAGCTTGGCGGCCTGCGCCTTGCGCGCTTCGCGCACCGCCGCGAGCTTGTCGCGGCGCGCCGCGGCGGCGGCCTGAAAGCGCGGCGTCGCCTTGGCCTTCAAGGCCGTGATGAGCTGATCGAGGATGCGGCCGGCCGATCCCTGCAGGCGCAGATGGCCGGGGAACGTCCACATCGGCGAGCCGCTCTTGAGAACGTCGACGTCGATATGGGCCCAGAACGATTTTTCGTTGGGCGCGACCTCGGCCGGGAACCACGGCACTTCGACGTCGACCAGGAGACCGACGTCGGCGTCCGGCACCGCATCGTCGGCCGAGAAGCCGGCGAAGCACGGGCTCTCGGACGAAACGTTGCTCTTCGAACTGCCTTCGTAAATGGCGATGCCGGCGAATTGTGCGAGTTCGTCGATCTTGTGCGCGCCGAGCGTATCCATGCCGCCATAGCCGGTGATCAGGATGGGATTTTCCGCGGCGATCAGCCGGTCGGCGAGCGCCGCGATGAGGTCCGGATCGGCGCCGCCGCCGGCCAGCGCGCTGTTGCTGTCGGCCGGATAGCGGTGCACCGCGTCGCTGTTCCAGTGCTCGGTCAGCGTCTCGCGCTGCATCATCAGATAGACCGGCCCGCGCGGCGCGCTTTGCATGATCGAATAGGCGCGCCGCAGCGTTTCCTTGACGACGACGCCCGACGGCAGCGTCCACTCCCATTTGGTGTAAGGCCGCACCAGGCTCCCTTGGTCGAACGGCTCCTGCACGAAGTGGACGTGGGTGTCGCGGGTGCCGACCAGCTCGTTGTGCGACGTATAGGGCGCCTTGCCGGCCATCAGCAGCACCGGGATGCGGCTGCGGTACATGTTGTGCATGCCGTTGGCGGCATTGGCGGTGCCGCAATCGACGTGGACGAAGACGCCCTGGCCGCGCCCGGTCACCAGCGCGTAGCCGGCGGCCATGTGCGTCGCGGTGTTCTCGTGCGGACAGCGCACCACTTTCGGCATCGCCTCGCCGCGTTTGCGGCGGTGCGCCATCTCCTCGATGATCGGCGCGTGGTCGGTGCCGAAATTGCAGAACAGATAATCGATGCCGAGCTCGGCGAGACCGTCGAGCAGGTAATAGGCCGTCGAGTAGCTGGCGACGTTGGTTTTGCGTGCGACTGATGTGTCCATGATCCGATCGATTTCGGTTTGCTGTTTTTGGTGACTCTGTGGCTTGGGTTACGGGGTAGCTGTCGGTTCGGCGTTATCCGGGTTCGTTCGGGCCGCGCGTGTCAGGGTTTAGCGCCAAGAGCCGTTTAGCGCCAAGAGCCATCGGTTTTTCCGAAAAAGTTCCCGCTTGAAGTTCCCGCCGTGCGCGACTTTGGGCGCATTTCTTGCACGATGATACACAGTCCTGCGGCAACGCGTCGCGTGTTTCCCTTCCCCGTGCTATAAAAGCCTACGGTCGGGCCGCAGGCAATAACGAACGTCACGGCAGGCTTGGTTTCGCGGCCTTGGTTGGTTTGGGGCCCCCGGTTTGGGGAGTGTCACAGCGGCTCTGGTGTCGATAGCGAACACGTTTCGATTCGGGGAACATGTCGGCGTATTCGAACTCTCGCCACAATAGCGGCGAATGGTCAACGCGCCGGAAGGGGAAAGGTTCAATCGATGAAATGGCAGGCAGCCTTGGTCGGCGCGATCGCGCCGGCCGTCATAGCCGTTGTGACGGCGGTCGCAACCCTGTCGTTCGCGGCCGCGGCCCACGCGGACGTCCGCATCACCAGCGATCCGGGGGGCGAAGTGCTCTCCTACGTCAATAAATACCGCGAGATGCGCAGGTCGGGCGAACACCTCGTCATCGACGGGCCGTGCCTGTCTGCGTGCACGCTGTTCACGGCCTTCGTTCCGTCGAGTCAGGTCTGTGTGACGCGCCGAGCGATGCTCGGGTTCCACGCCGCGTCGTACTACGACGATGCCCGCCGCTCGCTGGTGCCGACCCGCGCCGGGACGCGGCTGGTGATGCGCATGTACCCCGCGGCGATCCGGCATTGGATCGAGCAGCACGGCGGCCTGACGCCGCGCATCATGAGGATGCAGGGCAACGACCTGGCCGCGCTCTACAGAACCTGCGAGTAGAGCCACGCGCCGCGCCGCGCGCCCGAGGCCGTGGCGGCGAGTCGCCGCGCTCGCTCCGTCCGACCGCCGGAAGGCGCGCGCGATTGCCGCAACGCTTTTGGCCCAACGACCGCTGACCGGATGAACAGCCCGTGACTATATTGATGGCCGCATGTCGATAGTGAAGCGAGTGAGCCCTTGAGCGCACAAGGACAAATTTCCCGCACGGTGCCGATCGTCGGCGCGTTCATCTTAGGGTTGGTGCTGGTTCTCGGGTTGATCGTATACCTGACCGGCGGATCGCCGTTCTCGGCCGGGCCCGCGATCGGCGGCGTCGGCGGGCCGTTTCAGCTCGAGGACCAGGACGGCAAGCCGTTCAGCGACGCCGACATGAAGGGACGTCCGTACCTGGTGTTCTTCGGTTTCACCCATTGCCCCGACATTTGCCCGACCACGCTGTTCGACATTTCCCAGGTGATGACGAAGCTCGGCAAGGACGCCGATCGCACCGGGGCGGTGTTCATCACCGTCGATCCGGAACGCGACACGCCGGCGCTCATGAAGGATTATCTGTCCAATTTCGACCCGCATTTGCGCGGGCTGACCGGCGACCGCCACGCCATCGATGCGACGCTCAAGGCCTACCGGGTCTACGCCAAGAAGATTCCGCTCGAGGGCGGCGACTACACCATGGACCACACCGCCATCGTCTACCTGATGGACAAGAACGGCCGTTTCGTCGCGCCGTTCAATCTCAAGCAGACGCCGGAAGCCGCGGCGGCCGAACTGCGCCGCTATCTGTGACGGCGGCGTTTTTCGAGGATAATCCGGCGCCGCGATTGGCAGAGATCAGCTAGGACGGAGCATCAGGCGGAGCCGACGGCGTGAGCGTCAAAGACTTGCCGGCCGACAATTTTGCCGCGAGCGTATCTGTTGTCATCATCGGCGCCGGCGCCGCCGGACTGTGCGCGGCGCTGGCGGCGCACGAGGCCGGCGCCGAGGTCGTGGTGCTGGAACGCGATGCCGTGCCGCGCGGCTCGACGGCCCTGTCGGCGGGCCTCATCCCGGCGGCCGGCACCCGCTTTCAGAAGGCGCGGGGCATCGACGACAGCCCCGAACAGTTCGCCGCGGACATGCAAGCCAAGGCGCACGGCGAAGCGGACGGCGCGATCGTCACGCTCGTCGCCGAACAGGCCGGGGCGACCGTCGAGTGGCTGGCGGACCGCTATCGTCTGCCGTTTTCGGTGGTGGACGATTTCGATTATCCCGGCCACGCCGTACGGCGCATGCACGGCCTGCCCAGCCGCTCGGGCGCCGAACTGATCGACCGGCTGCGCCAAGCGGTCGATGATGCCGGAATTGTCATCATCGCGAATGCCGCCGTGACATCGCTTTACGCCGATGCCGCGAAAGCGATTCGCGGCGTGGAGATCACGCGGCCCGACGGAACGCGGGACGCGATGGGCTGCCAAGCGCTGGTTCTGGCCTGCAACGGTTACGGCGGCGCGCCCGATCTTGTGGCGCGGCACATCCCCGAAATGCGCGGTGCAATGTATTTCGGCCATCCCGGCAATCGCGGCGATGCGGTCAAGTGGGGCGAAGCGCTCGGCGCCGAACTGCGCCACATGTCCGGCTATCAGGGGCACGGCTCGGTCGCGCATCCGCACGGCATCCTGATCACCTGGGCGGTGATCATGGAGGGCGGCTTTCAGATCAACATCGCAGGCGAACGCTTCTCGGACGAGAGCCAAGGTTATTCCGAACAGGCGGCGATCGTGCTGGCGCAGCCGACGGGGATCGCTTTCGATATCTTCGACGCACGCATCGCGGCGATCGCACGCCAGTTCGAGGATTTCCGCCAGGCGGAGACGGCCGGCGCCGTGATCGAGGCGGCGAGCGTTGCGCAGCTCGCGCAGCGGCTGAACGTGCCGGCGGCCGCGCTCGGCGGGAGCCTGGCGGAAGTGGAAACAGCCAAACGCACCGGCAGGACGGATCGTTTCGGCCGATCGTTCGCCGGCGGCGAGCCGCTCACGCCCCCATTCAAGGCGGTCGAGGTGACCGGCGCGTTGTTCCATACCCAAGGCGGCCTCGCCGTGGACGCCGAGACCCGCGTCTTGAGCGCGCGCGGCGACCGTTTACCGAATCTGTTCGCGGCCGGCGGTGCTGCCGCCGGTGTCTCCGGTCCGCGGGCGTCGGGCTATTTGTCCGGCAACGGCCTCCTCACCGCGACCGTGCTCGGCCGCAGCGCGGGCCGCAGCGCCGCGGCCTTGGTTACTCCATAACCGCCGGCGCACTTTCGCCGCCGCGTATCATTCGTGGACAGAAACCGGCGTGAGCACCCGAGCCCCGGACGGCTGCTCGTTCAGTTCGACCCGGCTGCCGTCGAGGCGGCGGCCCAGCACCGTGACCGTCACGTACTCGGCGCGCGCCTGCAGGCTGTGATGGACGCGCACATGCTCGGCAGCCGCCTGCGCCATGCGGCGCAGGCGCGGCTTGTCGGCGAGCGCTTGGCGTGCCGCCTCGGCGAGGCCACCGGGCTCGACGCGATAAAACACGCAATGCTCGCCGTCGCGCAGCGGCCGGTGGCGCAGGATCGTCGGGTCGTTGATCAACGGCACGGCGCCCGCCAGCGGCGCTTCGTAGTGCCGTGTGCAATCCCAACCGAGCCCGCCGGGCGACCAGGCCAGCCAGGCGGCGCCCATGCGCTCGAGGAACTCGGGCCGCGCCAGGCGTTCGGCCGGCGTATCGATGACATAGCCTTCCTGCGCGAGCGCTTGCAGCTCCTTCATGCCCGCGATCCGCACGGTACTGTTGGCCGCGACGGCGCCGACGAAAAAGACGTCCGATTTCTTCTCGCGTGGCGGCGCAACCTCGTCGCGGAATTGCGGGGCCCCTCCCAGGCTGATCGGCTCGAGCTTCTCGACCCGCCGTTGGTTGCGCCTTTTGCTGCGCCAGTTCCGCCCGGGATACTTCGGGTACCAGGCATTGCAGAACGCCAGCCAATGGTCGCTCGGCAATTCGCGCTTGAAAAACGCCCGGCAGCGGTCGAGCAGAAAGAAATTGTGCCGGCCGATCTGGCAGGAATCGTCGAGGTCGACGGCGGCGATCGGCACGTCGTGAAACAAATGAACGAAGCGCCAGGCGAAAATCCCGAACAGGCCGAGCGGCGCGCGGATGTGCCAGTCGCGCAAGGTCGTCAGGATCGAGCGCGGATGCCACGGCGCATAGAGTGGCGCGTGGACGACGAGCAGGTCGAACTCGCGGCGGCGCAGCTTGATCAGGTTTCTGATCAGGCGAGCCGGGCCAAGGGCACGGTGCGCCCGCCCCCGCGGCTTGATGCCGGTCCAATAGTATTCGGTCTGCTCCGGCGCGGCCAGGACGAACAATTCGTTCGCGCCGATTTCGAGGATGCGAAGTGGACGTGCGCGGCACTCGCCGCTTTCGACAGCTTTCATGATCGCGGCGTTTTAATAGATCGAGAGCGCTTTTGCTAGGTGATGTGTCGGCCGTGACGCCCTTCGTGGCTATCCCGCCCGCACGAGAACGCGCCTTGATCGGACTTTGCCTCACAACCGCAAGATGATATTATACCGCGGGTTGCAAGGAATAGACCTGCACAAGGGGGGGACGATGGCGGTGATCTCGATTGAAGACGTCTTGGCCGCGGAGGCCGAAGCGATTCACGGGGCTCAATGGCAGCACCGTCTCAACTTGACACCGCAGAATACGCTGGCAAGCCGCGCGCGGATGTATCGGGATGAACGCGACAACGGCCTTGAAGGCGACGGAGCAAACGAGCGCAAGGCATTGTATCGAGCGCTCAACGGATTGAACCGTGCGGCACTGTGTTGCTCAGGCGGCGGCATTCGCAGCGCCACCTTTTGCCTGGGCGTCGTCCAGGCGCTTGCGGCGCATGACCTGACCAAACAGTCGCCGACGGCGCCAGCTCAGCCGACAATCGTCGCCCCGGCGGCCTCGCAGCTCGATCCCGAGAATTCGCTGCTCCGCCGTTTTCATTATCTCTCGACGGTGTCCGGAGGCGGCTATTTCGGCTCCTGGCTATCGTCTTGGCTGGCCCGCAGCGATTTCGCAACTGTCATACGCAATTTGACGGGCCGCCCGGCCGGACCCGATTTCGAGCCCCCGCAAATCTCATGGCTGCGCGCCTACAGCAACTACCTGACGCCGCGCATCGGCATCACCTCGGCGGACACCTGGGCGGCCATGGCGATCATCGCCCGCAACCTCATCCTCAATTGGCTCATTATCATTCCACTGGTTTGCGTCGCGCTGTTGGCATTGAAGTTGATCGCGGCAGCGTCGGTCCGGCTCGCGGAAAGCCCCGTTCACGATTGGTTGGTCGCGTCGGTCGGAGCCGCCGGCCTTTTATTTCTTGTGATCGCCCTCGCCTTCACCACCCGACACCGCCCGACGCGGCGCACGCCGGACGGAAACGTCTACGAACCGGCCGTGCTCGCTTTCGGTCTCGCGCCATCGGTCTTGTCTGCGATCGCGGTCACCATTTTCTGTACATCACATCTTTTCTTGACCTGCTTGTTGCCGAATGCGCGGAAGACCGTGGAAGACTACGGCGTGACGAAGGCTTTCGAGTACGTCGGCTTGAGCAACGAGACGGCGTTTCTGATAGCCGCAGCCGGCCTCGGAGTGCTGGTATACGCCGCCGGTTGGATCCTCGGCCTGCGGTTCCGCCGCGGCTGGAGCGACTTTGTTTGTGCGGCGGTCGCGGGATTGGTCTATGGCGCGTTGGTCGGTCTCGGTATCTATTGGTTCCATCTGTTCGATCCGTACCACAATCTCAATCGCCATTTGCCGTTGCTGCTCGCGGTCATCCTCGGCGTGCCATGGGTGCTGATGTCCCAACTGGCCGCCAGCGTGATTTTCGCGGGTCTGTCGAGCTACGATAACGACTCCGATTTGGATCGCGAGTGGCTAGGCCGCGGTTCGGGGTGGTTGATGATAAGCGCGGCGGTCTGGGGTTTGACCGCCTTTCTTGTCTTTGCCGGCGAATACGCAGTGCTAAACACGGTCGCTTTGGCCGGGCCTCAGATCGGGCCTTACATTGCCGCTTCGGGCGGCATCACCGGCATTATCAGCGGCATCGTAACCGCCTGGCTTGGCAGCAGCTCGAAGACCGCGGCAAAGGCCGTGAGCGACCAGGGCGGCGCCTCATCGTTGGCGTACAGTATTGGGCTGGCGATTGCCGGCCCGCTGTTCGCTGCGGTGCTTATTGTGGCGCTTTCGATCGGGCTTGATCGGTGGCTCTTTGTCGACTCGCTGCTCGAGCTGCTGCGGCAGCCCATCGAGCCCGCACCGCGGCAGTCCACGTGGTCCATCGTCGGGTGGCTCGTGGTCGGACTGGCCATTACCGCAATCGTCGGCGCCATTGCATCCATCTTCGTCAACATCAACCGCTTCTCGCTGCACGCGCTGTACCGCAATCGGCTCATTCGCGGTTACCTCGGGGCGTCGTGTCGACACCGCCATCCGGATCATTTCACCGGCTTCGACGAGACCGACAATATCCGCATGTATCAGTTATGGGGACCACACGCCGCCGGCCCCATCGAATCCCACCGCCTGTTTCATGTGGTCAACATTGCGTTGAACGTCGTCTCGACCCGGCGCCTCGCGTGGCAACAACGCAAGGCGATGTCGTTCACCGTGAGCCCGTTGCACTGCGGGAACGCCCATGTTGGCTTCCGCCGAAGTCGGGAATATGGCGACCGCGCCTACAACAAACCCGAAGACGAGACCGGCATCTCGCTCGGCACGGCCATGGCGATTTCCGGCGCGGCCGTCAGTTCGAACATGGGCTACAATTCCTCGCCATCGATCTCGTTGTTGCTGACATTGTTCAACGTGCGGCTCGGATGGTGGCTCGGCAATCCCGGCCCCGCCGGCGACTTGACCTACCAATCCCAGGGCCCCTGGTTTTCCGCCCGTCCGTTGTTGACGGAAGCGTTCGGGTTGACCGACGACACAAGTCCCTATGTTTACTTGTCCGACGGCGGCCATTTCGAAAACCTCGGACTCTACGAGATGGTACGCCGGCGCTGCCGTTTCATCGTCGTCATCGACGCGGGCTGCGATCCGAAATTCCGCTTCGACGACCTCGGCAACGCGGTACGAAAGATCTACATCGATCTCGGCATTCGGATCACTTTCGACAAACTCCAGGCATTGCGCAATCGTCCAACCGAAGACGACGGTGCGTCAGCCAACATCCCGTACTTTTCGATCGGAATCATCGACTACAAGGACGCCGACGGGAACGACTGCGAAAATGGATATGTTCTTTATGTCAAGCCGGCCTATCACGGCACCGAAGGCGCCGGCATCAGGAGCTACGCCGCGGCGCATCCGGAGTTCCCCCACGAAACGACCGTAGACCAGTGGTTCACGGAATCACAGTTCGAGAGCTATCGTTCGCTCGGGCTCGACATCATGAACGGTATTCTTGAACACGACATCGAGCTGGCGCCGGCGCCGCAAAGACTGACGCTGCATCAGCTGCTCGCGAGGCTGCCCTACGTCGCCCATTCGCAACCGTCGACGTCGTAACTCAGTTTCCGGGGGGAGCAACTGCTCCGGGGGCCGGCGCTGCTGCGGCAGGCGGCTTTGTTGGGCTGGCGGGCTGCGCTGTTGCCCCGGCAGCCGCGGGCGCTATCGCACCCGAGTCACCCCCGCTCGACGGCCCGGTGACCTTAATGACCACGGATTGAGACGCCTGACCTGCCTGGGCTTTGGTGTCAGTGCTTACGGTGGGGGCCTTTTTGCCCTTTGGCGGCGTCAACGGCTTGCCGTTGGCGACCTTCGTCAGCAGACTCCGACAGAAGGCTCGGGACAACATCGGATTCGGAATCGGACGACCGTTGACGCCGAGGGCGCCGAGACGCGTCGGGTCGTATTCGCTGATGCAGCCCACCAACAACGTCGCGAGCGCCACGTCTTGCGGCGTGTAGGGCGTGTAAGCCTGTTCCGCACCCGCGCCGCTACTCGGCCCGGCCAGCGCAACCAAGAGATTGCCGTATTGACTCAGCACCATCGCGTAGGCGTCCTGGCCGAGGACCCCGTTCGTGTATGCTTGGCACGCGGCAAAGAGACCGTCGCGCAGGGCCAATACACCGGCGGTCCTGCCCGCGAGAGCTGTCGCCTGCTCGGTCGTGCTCGCGCTGAGTTGGCCAGAGCCGGAAAACTTATTTGGCTCGCTGACGCTCGCCTGCGCCGAAAGGCTGTGCCCGAAGGCTATGGCGACATCAGGGCTCGGCTCCGTGCACACGGTCGGCAAGAACCCATCGCCGCGCATCGGACGCTGACGCTCGCTCACCGTGCGCAGGTCGGGTCCCATCGCAAGTATGGGATCGCCGCCAAACTTGAAGCTCTGCGGCCAAGCATTCGGATCTGAAAACACGGCGCAGCCGCCGAGAAAAACGGTTACGATACAAACAAGCGAGAGACACACGCTACGCATATCACCCCCCCCTACGCAACAAACCCATTCCCCACGCCAGATTGTCACAACTACAGGTATTATGCAACCGCTGATGGCGCGGTAACGTGCGCCGGCTGCTTGTGCCACCAGCCGAGCCCGCATGAGATCAGGTGAGCACAAATCAGATGCCGAGCATTCAAAACGGCGGCCGGGAATCGCTTGCCGATTTTCGAGGCGCCGGAGCGCGCCGGCGACGCTTGGTGGGTTTGCCGATCTCAACAACGATCAGCAAGTGCTGCAATTCGGCCGGGCCATGTGCCCTCGAAATGCGATTTGGACGGGCCTCGGCGACTTGTCCGTTCCGATCAAATCAGTTTCCCGTGACCAGTCGCGCCGCTTGGTGTCGAGGGGCACCGGTCGCTGGGCCGTGCTCGCTCACGTCTCGGTCGTGTCGACGTGAAACGATTGGAGTTTCGGCGCCTCGCCGGGAAATCCGAGTTCGCGCCAACGCCGCGCCACGCGGTCGTAGGTCGAGCGCCGCAACGCGGTCGATTTGGGAAACTGCTCGATGTAGCGGTGCGGCTTGCAGGCATTGATCAGGACCTTCGAGCCATACGGCCGCGCCTCCGGCAAATACTGGCTCGGGTCGAGCCCGGTCGACCAGGTGTTGCGGAGGATGTCGAGATCTTCACTCGGATGACAGCGCGTGCTCAGCGCCCAAAGGACGTCGTTCAGATCGGTGGGATCGACATCCTCGTCGACCACGATCACCCACTTTGTGTAGTAGGCCGCCGCCGGACATTGCGCCGCGAGCGCGAGCACCTGCGCCGAATGCCCGGCGTATTTCTGCTCGATCGCAACGACCACCATGCCCCAGCCGGACGCGGCGGCCGGGTGCGAGTAGGCGGAGACGACGCCCGGCACGCCGATGCCTTCCAGGTCATCGAGGATGCGCGCCGAGCGCATGATGGCGTAATACGCGCCGATTTCGCAGGACGGGTACTTCGCCATCAACGCATGGGTGAAGATCGGCGACTGCCGATAATGCAAAGCCTCGACCTCGATCACCGGCTGCGGCGAGCGCTCGCGGCCGTAATAGCCGGTGAACTCGCCGAGCGGCCCCTCCGGCAGCACGTCGCCTTTGCGCAGCGTGCCCTCGATGACGATTTCGGCGTCCGCCGGGATCGGCAGGCTGACGCACTCCGCCTGCGTCAGCGCGACGCCGCGCCCCATGATTCCCCCGGCGACATCGAGCTCCGACTGGTTCACGCCGAAGGTCTGCGCGGCCACCATGAACAGGACCGGATCGACGCCGAAGGCGCACACGACTTCGCACGGCTCGCCGCGCGCCCACCACGCCTCGCGATCGAGCCGGCCATGTTTGCCCGGTGAACAATAAAGCCCGACCTGCCGCGGCCCGTGCAGCATCTGCCGGTAGCAGCCGACATTGATGCGGCCGCTGTCGGGAGAGGCGGTGAAGACGATATTCCCCGTGCCGATGTAGCGGCCGCCATCGCCCGGCCAGAAGCGCGGAATGGGGAACGCGGTCAGGTCGATCGCATCGCCGGTCAGCACGCATGCGTTGACCGGCGCCTTGTCCTTCGCCACGTATGTCGGACGGATTTGCCGCTTCATGATCCGCCGCGCGGCGGCGATCATCGCGGCCGTCGACAGGCGCGGATCGAGGCCCACGGCCGTCGCGAACCGCTCCTTGCTCGCGCCCAGCATGTTGGTGAGGATGCGGGAGCCGGTCCGGTCGCCGGTCAGGGATTCGAACAGCAACGCCGGCGCGCTTTCCTGGCGCGTCGCCAGATAGGTGATGGCGGCGAGTTCCTCGTCGGTATCCACCGCCGCCGTGATGTGCTTGAGCGCGCCGTCCTCGTCGATCAGCCGCAGCCAATCACGCAGGTCGCGCCAGGCGACGGGATCGCGCTGCTGTGTTTCAGTCCGGGTCGGATCGGCGCACTGATCTTCCATGGTCAAGTCACCCTCGGCGATTGCAGCCCAGCATACCGGATGCGTCGCTTGTCGGCGGCAAGAACTTGTTGCCTAATCGGCAACTGCCAGTGGGCATCCGTTCGGCAGGCTGCAATAACCTGCGGCGGACGGGCAGAAGCGAAAGGGTGAAACGTGAAGATCAAACGACCGGCTGTGCTGCTCCTCGCGTGCGCGACGATCGCCATCGTGACGCGGCCCGCCAGCGCCGAAGACCCGCTCAAGGTCGGCATCGTCACCTCGCTGTCGGGACACGGCGCGGTGACCGGCGCCATGATCCGTGACGGCTTCGCGCTCGGCCTCAAAGACCTCGGCGGCAAGCTCGGCGGGCGCGACGCGCAGATCGTCGTCGAAGACGACGAGACCAAGCCCGAAGTCGCCATCGGCAAGGCCAAGGCGCTGGTCGAGCGCGACAGGGCCGATTTCGTCGTCGGCACGGTGTTCTCCAATGTTCTGCTGGCGATCGTGAAGCCGGTGACCGACGCCGGGGCGTTCCTGATCACGCCCAACGCCGGTCCGTCCACTCTCGCCGGCAAGGCCTGCAATCCGAACTTCTTTTCGACCTCGTACCAGAACGACCAGGTTCACGAGGTGGTCGGCAAATACGCGCAGGATTCCGGGGTCAAGACGGCTTTGCTCATGGCGCCGAACTATCAGGCCGGCAAGGACGGCCTCGCAGGCTTCAAGCGCTACTTCAAGGGCGAGGTGCTCGACGAAGTCTATGTGCCGCTCGGCACGCTCGATTTCGCCGCGGAGCTTGCCCGCATTGCGGTCGCCAAGCCCGAGGCCGTTTACGTGTTCCTGCCCGGCGGCATGGGCGTCAACTTCGTCAAGCAGTTCCATCAGGCCGGCCTCGCCGACAAGGTGAAGTTCTTGTCGGCGTTCACGGTCGACGAGGCGACGCTGCCGGCGCAGCAGGACGCGGCCGTCGGACTGTACGGCGGCAGCAACTGGGCGCCGAACCTCGATACCCCGCAGAACAAGAGCTTCGTCGCCGCCTATGAGAAGGCCTACGGCATCATCCCGGCGAGCTACGCCTTCGAAGCCTACGACGCGGCCCTATTGATCGACGGCGCGCTGCGGCAGACCAACGGCTCGACGGCGGACAAGGACGCGCTGCGCGCCGCGCTCAAAAAGGCCGACTTCAAGTCGCTGCGCGGCAATTTCAAGTTCAACAACAATCATTATCCGATCCAGGATTTCTATCTGGTCCAGGTCGCCAAGCGCCCCGACGGCAAATACGAGACCGAAATCGCGAAAAAGGTGTTCAGCGACTTCGGCGACAGCTACGCCGCGGACTGCGCCATGAAGTGAAGGCGCGTTCGCGGCCGGCGGCCGTCGCGCCTCAAATTAGCTTCATGCCTTGAGGCTGGCGTCGCCTTCCTCGCCGACGATGATGTGGTCGTGCTTTGAGGACTGTGATGATTTGTTGCGTCAATACAGCGCGGCGGCGTGGCTTCGCTGAGAGTGGTGGGGATATTTCACGATTTTCGGTTGAATTTGATTTTTATACCGGTAACCCTGGATCGATGTAGGTGTGATTCGCGCGAAGCATTTCGATCGCGCGACACGATCACAGCAGTTGCAGCGTTCAGGGGCAGGCGAGACGGGGGCAAAAATTCATGTCCGCGAGCAGGATTTTTGTGGCTTGCGCATTGGCAGCCGCATTGGGTGGGTGTGGCGTTTTCACGCCAGAGAAGAATGCTTTGTCGCCGGATTATATCGAGCCAAAAAAGTGGCTCTCAAGTGAGGGAAAGTATGAAGACGCCATAGTTCGCCATATTCAGTGCGAGATAATGAGCGGCATCTGGGAGGCCACGTCGCCTCGTAATCCAGCCCTTAACGTCCCCTGGCTAAAAAGCTCTAAGTGGGGAACTGCAGTAACACTTACAATCACAGTCGAAGATCAGAGCGCGCTGAATCCTGGTGTTTCCTTCATAAATCCAATTGGGACCGCTGCCAGCGCGCAATCCTTCACGTTGGGCCTAGGTGCTAGCGGCTCTGCTAATGCAACGCGCACGGAAACGATACAGTTTACCTATGTGAACAGCGACCTTTGGGCACAAGCCAAAGCCAGCGTGAGGTCCGCCAGCGATCACCTCTCATGTGAGGAAGCACAACATGGAGTCATGATAGAAAGCGATCTGAAGATCTGGCAATTCATCTACGATAAGGCAGTTATCGCATCGCTAGGGAATGGTACGAGCTCATATCGCGGTTGGTTCCCGTATAATACTTTCACGGAGAACCTGACGTTTGTTGCCGCTTTAGGCGGGAACATCACCCCCACATGGAAATTGACCAGAATTTCAGCTAATAATTCGGGGACTTTCCTCAGCGCCACACGCACCAATACAAATCAATTGACGATCACGATCGGTCCCATTGGAACTTATGCTTCCGACAAAGGGCCGACGCAGCTGTCAACAGGAGCGCAAAACCAACACAATACCCAGGTGCAAGCAGGCGCGATCGCGACCCAGATACCGACCCAGCCGTCAACGCATTGATGCTACGGAGACGATTTTCAAATAGCAGGACGCATCGAATGAAGAGAGTTTCGCGAGTAGCTTTTAAAGGCTCTTCCGCGTCAAGGCGCCGAGTGTCGGTAACACCCCGACGCTTAGAAATTGCAGTACGCGTGCCTAATTTAGGAAGCCACCAGGCAAAATCTGACACGACTATCGGAACGCGCGGCAGAAACCCTATGCCGCTGGCTGTTATTGACGGCCCGTACGATGCTACCGCACTGACCGGAATTCTCGCGCGGGCGCCGGTCAGCCTCGGGATTAGCAGCTGCGGAATAGATCCGAGCAGCGCATGCGCCCACGGCACCTTCATTATTGGACTTCTTGGAGCTCGCCGAGATGCTTTGATTCCAGGCGTGTGTCCCGACTGCCAGCTTCTCCATATTCCACTCTTCGTTGACGAGCGCGCACCACAGGCGAGCGTCGAAGAGCTCGCGAACGCGATCGCACTTGCCGTCGGAGCAGGCGCCCGGCTTATCAATCTCAGCCTCGCCATTCTGGCTAATGATTTGGAGTACAATCGTGAGCTTGCAAAATCGCTCGATTACGCCGAGGCGAGCGGCACCGTTGTAGTCGTAGCCGCGGGTAATCAAGGCCGTCTAGCCATGGGTCCGTTATTGTCGCATCCCGTGACAATCCCGGTGGTCGCGGTGGATGCAGCGGGCAGGTCGCTGCCCGACTGCAATTTCGGACCGCTAATATCGCGCCGCGGTGTAGCAGCCCCAGGCCACAACGTGCTCGGTTATGCACCGGGCGGCGGCACGGCGGTAATGTCAGGGACAAGCGTAGCCACTGCGGTGGCAACTGGTATCTTGGCACAGGCATGGTCGGATCGGCCGAACGCGGATGCAAACGAAATTCGCATGGCCGTGGCTCAACTTTGGCCGCGTGATGGTCGGGTTCCACCAGCGCTTGATCGCGAAATCATGTTGATGGCACTGGACCGCAAGCGCACAATCGCAACAGCGGCGTCTTTTTCAGCGGGCCGCAAGCAGAGAGGTTATGCTAGCTTGCAAGGGGAGGCGACGATGAGCCTTGGAAATGAGCTGCCGAGATTTTCTGAGCGCAATGTTGATCCGTTTGCGATGTCGGGTCAAACGGCGGCACCTGCCGGCGGAGTAGCGGCGGGTTGCAGTTGCGGCGCGTCAGGTCCTTGCACCTGTAATGGGGCTGAAAACAGCGAAGCCGGTTTCGTGTACGCGATCGGCACGGTCGAGGCGGAATATCCTAACGTAGCCATAGAGCGTGAGATGCAGGTCTTGGGTCACCATTTCGGGGTAGCAATGCATCCAGACCCGACCCTGCCAATGAAGCCTACCGAGGACCGAAGCTGGCAGTACGCTGTGCTGAACGCGGACAGAAAGATGACGCGTTATGTCGCACGCCAACTCACCTGGCGTCTAACGGTCGAAGATTTCCCGGCATTCATACTCAAGCCACAGGATCCCAGTGATCTCGACGGGCTGATCGATTGCCTAGATCGGTCGAAATATCCGCGGCCGCACGGCGGCTCCAAAGAACAGGGAACAAATGATGGAAAGAAGGCGAGAGGCAAGCAGGCAGGAGGGGCCAGGAACGAAACGGAAGGATCGACGTCAATCGATCCACCGCATGGGCCTCCGCAAGACTTGGATGTTGTCGTCGGCGTAAGGGGGACCTCAACGGCAGACGGAATTGAGGTGCTGCTGGATCACGTTTTCACCATCCCGGCGGACCGGCTAAGCCCAGGCGGGTTGGGGATTTTTGCGCAACTTTCAGACAACTATGGCCTTACGGATGCGGATCGCGCCTACAATTTCTTGGCGGCGCGTTATACCATTCCACCTCAATATTTGGCTGAGATAGAGAGCCTTGGGCTTGTAAGTGTACCTGTAATTTCGTCTCGGCTTAGCGGCGCGACCGATCGCATCGTAAGGGTTATATTCACACTAAAAGGCGTCAATAGGCCAATTGAGAAGAAGTACTTTGTAAGAGTTGACGTTACTCACAAATTCCCCGCGATTGTCAACTCGTGGCAGCCATATCTGGAGAGAGGAGAAGCATCATGACAACAGTGCCGGTGATATCCGATCATATGATTGATAAGTTTCGTCGAACGGGCAAGCGCCGGGCGTCCCGTTCGACGGGTCGAAATGCCCCCCGCGCGAGCGGCGGCAGTCGCGTGGTTCCGCAAAGTCAGGAATGCATGATCAAAGGCGTTGGGGCACCATGTGGCTGCAACCCTGCCACCGGCATATGCCTTGGAACCTGCAATGATCTACATCAGTGTGCGCCGAATTAGCTGACTGACGCCGCTTCACGGCGGTGCCGTTATCGGCGCGGCCGACTACTGCGCCAAATCTGCCGTTCGTGAAAAGCAATCGCGAGCGCTTGAGCGGTCGATTCGCTATCGTGTCTCAGCGCGGAATAATCGATCATGATTGACGTGACAAAGGGGGCGGAAGATTCAAGTGCACCGAGTAGCCGTTCGGCTGGCCAAGCCACGGCGACCAAGAAATATGCTTGGCCTTCAAAGCTGCCCACGCCCCTGACGACGACAATACTGGCGGGCATTCTGACAGTCGCGGGCACCATTGCTGGCACGTTCGTGCAGGGATGGGAAACATTGCAGCTTGAGCACGAAAAGGAGCAACACGAGCTCGTTATGCAAATGATCACCATTGGTAATAATAATATAGACCAAGCCAAAAAAAATCTGCTATTTTTGACAGAAAGCGGTCTTATTACAGACACACGGCTGGCCACAAAAATCCGCGACGCAGCGGCAACGGGCCCGATCCTTCCCAGCCGGGCGTTTTCTGGTCCCCTGCCCGGTGCACCGTGTGGCTGCAACAAGGCCACAGGCGTTTGCCTCGGAGTAGTAAACGCCGTTGAGGAATGTGTACCAAATTAGGTTGGCATCGATAGCGTAGGCGGTCCGGGACGATTCGGGACGGGCTCTCTTTGCCGGTCCATTTAACATGACCGCATAGCTGTAACGAACGTTTTGCCAGTCAAATCAGCTTCATCCCCTTCAAGCTCGCGTGGCCTTCCTTGCCGACGATGATGTGGTCGTGCACGGAGATGCCGAGCGGGCTCGCCACCGTGATGATCTGCTGGGTCATCTGGATGTCGGCGCGCGACGGCGTCGGGTCGCCGGAGGGGTGATTGTGGACGAGGATGATCGCGGTGGCGGAGAGTTCGAGCGCGCGCTTGACGACCTCGCGCGGATAGACCGGGGTGTGGTCGACGGTGCCGACCTGCTGCAGCTCGTCGGCGATGAGCTGGTTGCGCTTGTCGAGAAACAGCACGCGGAACTGCTCGCGGTCGGCGAACGCCTGGGCGGAGCGGCAATAGTCGAGCACGGCCGACCATGACGACAGCACCGGCCGCTTCTTGACCTCGCCGCGCAGGAGCCGGCTCGCCGCCGCCTGCACCAGCTTGATCTCGGTGACGGCCGCGTCGCCCAGCCCCTTGATCTCGGCGAGCCGCACGACCGGCGCGGCGATGACCTCGGCGAACGAGCCGAACGTCGCGATCAGCGTCTTGGCGAGCGGCTTGACGTCGCGCCGCGGCAGCGCGCGAAACAAAACGAGCTCGAGCAGCTCGTAGTCGGACAGCGCCTCCGCGCCGGCCTCGCGAAACCGCTCGCGCAGCCGTTCGCGATGGCCGTAATAATGCGGCGCTTCGGCAAGGCCCCGCCCCTCTTCACCGTCTTGCTCGTTCTCGATCATGAGGACTTGGGTAAGAGGAAGAAGACTTGGGTGAGAGGATTTGGACCGACACCCACACGTGCCGCGGCCACCCGTGCGGCCGCGGCCGATCGGCTAAGGATGACCGGATTACCGTATTTTGCAACCGCCGCGGTTACTGGAATGCCTTGATGACGGCGTCGAAATTGACCTTGACCGATCGGTCGTGATGCAAAATCGGCGGAATCTCCCGCTCGATCCCGCAGAGCTGATAGACCGCCATCTGCGCCGCCCGGACCGAATACTCGACGGTGAACACCACGTCTTCCGGGATTTCCACGAATTGGCTGACGAAAGCGAGATTCTTCGCGCAAGGCGGGACCGGCAACGGCCGGTCGCCCTTGCCGCGCGGCATGAACATGCTGGTGATGTAGGGCATGCGGCAGGGAATGCAGTTGGCCGTGGCGAAATTGGCATCGAAGTCGAAATTGAGGTGGCCGCACAGTTCGCGCAGGATGTCGCGGCCGCCGCATTCCGACATCGGCTTGGCGACGAAGTCGCCGACGCGGTCCGGATGCAACGCGTAGCCCCAGAACACGTAGACGCCCTCCGGCTGGTTGGCGAAATGCGGCTGGTGCGCCAGCACGATCGACATCAGCCAGCGCGAATCCTTGAACGTGACGAGGCCGCCGGTGCCGGCCTGATTGCCGGAGAAGGCCTCCATGTTGTCGAAGAAGGCGGCGTCCTCGAGCGTCACGGTGAACGACGCCCAATACGATTCCGGGATCGAGGAATTGAACGCCGCCGGATTGCCGAACGCGGGGTGAATTTTGGCGAGCCGCTCCCACAGCGCCCAGCCGCCGCTGTCGTCCTTGGTCAACGGCGTCGGCGCGCGGGTCATCGAGCCGAGGCTCGAGGCGTCGGTCATCGAGGCGTTCTGCAGGAAGACGAGGTCGTCGGCGCCGACCGCGACGGTTTCGGTCGAGCCGTCATGGCGGACCGTCAATGCGGTCGCGATGAGCTTGCCGTCGACGCCCGAGACGGCGAGATCGGTCACCATGCAGCCCTTGCGGACCGTGACGCCCTGCTGCTCGAGCCAGCTCTGCAGCGGGCGGACCAGCGAATCGTATTGATTCAAGACCGTCCGCTTGACGCCGGCGAGCGTTTCGATGCGGCTGAACTCCTTCATGAACCGGTGCAGGTAACGCTTGAACTCCACCGCGCTGTGCCATGGCTGAAACGCGAACGTGGTCTGCCACATGTACCAGAACCTGGTGGTGAAGAACGGCGGCGACAACCAGTCGGTGATGCGGCTCGCCCCGAGCCTCTCCTCGCTGGCCTCGGCGATGCGCACGAGCTCCAGTCGGTCGTTCATGCTGAAGCCCATGGAGGACACGTCGACGATGGCGCGGTTGCCGTCCACCAGCCGGGCCCGCGAATGCGACTTGATGCGTTCGTTGAATTCGACCGTTTCCGCGAACACCGTCTTGTCCGGATCGCGCAGCGACGGAATCGATTTGAACAGGCCCCACGTGCATTCGTAATTGTCGGTCGTCAGCATGCGGCCGCCGCGCATCGAATAGCCGTCCCGCGGATTGCCGGCGCCGTCGAGGCTTCCGCCCAACAGCGGCAGGGCCTCGTAGATCGTGATATTGCCGCCCGGCACGCCGGCATCGCGGATGAGGAACGCCGCGGCGGCCATGCAGCCGATGCCGCCGCCGACCATGAAGACTTTTCGGTCCCGGTTTGATTTCGTCATCGGCGCTGCTCCAGCGTTGCCCGCTCGCGCGTCAACACGCATGATGGAGCATGACCGCGTGCGGCGCTTTGACGTAAATCAGGGCTGCGGGAACCGAGCGGCAAACACGGCTAATGATCGCTGAATCCAAGCGGGCCGTCGCCCGGCCCTCGGCAGGTGAACGGCCAGCGGTGGCCGAGGCTGACGGCTCGATTTTTAATCCGCCCCAGCGATCCGCAGCGTCGCGGTATCAAATCAAGACGCGGATGCATTCCATTTAAGAAAATACTTGCTCGTTCTCGCGACTTACACCTAATGTTTCGCCTGCTTGGGGGACTATTCATGGAATATCAGGCTGCGTTGAATGCCGCTATCGGCGGCGGACTGATCGGCTTTGGCGCGGCGCAGATGCACCTTTACAACGGCAAGATTGCCGGCATCAGCGGCATCACCAAAGGGCTGTTGCCCATTCATGAAAGCACGCTCGCATTGACCGGTCGATGACCTCCCGGCCGGCCCGCCGGGCACCGAAAATCCGCAATTCACCAAACCCTCGGAGCTCGAATGTCTGAACTGGAACGCGTGTCGCTTGGCCGCAAAGCGGCGCGAAATCTCGCCACCACCACGAAGACGCCGGTTCAGACGGTCGGCATCACGCCACGCTATCTGCTGCGGCTGCTGCCCTGGGTGGGGGTTCAGGCCGGGACCTATCGCATCAACCGCCGCAAAACCCTCGGCGCCAGCGGCGGCCGCCTGCGCGTCAGCCAGCAGGACGACACGGCGCGGGTCGAACCGGAGGCGCTGCGCGCGCTGCCGATCCTCGCGGACGCCGACGGCGAGTTTCTCGAATCGGTGGCGGCGCGGCTCAAGACCGAAGCGTTCGACCGCGGCCAGACCGTGGTGCGGCAGGGCGACCCCGGCGACAAGATGTACATCATCGCCACCGGCCGCGTCGAAGTGATCAGTCAGAATCCGCAGGGCGAGCGCTCCCGTCTCGCCGTGCTGAGCGAGGGCGAGTATTTCGGCGAGTCGCGTTGCTCGAAGGCCGGCCGCGGATCGCGACCGTCGAAACGCTGACGCCGTGCCGCATGCTGGTGCTGGAAGTGGCGGACTTCGAGCAGTTGCTGCGAACGCTGCCCGGCATGCGCGAGAAGCTCGAGGCCGTCACCGCGCGCCGCGCGGCGGAAATGCGGCGGCTGAACGAGTTCGGCGAGGTCAAGACCGAGATCAAGACCCGGACGGAGGACGACGAAAGCGCGGTCGCGCGCGGCTTCGTCGAGTACGACGAGCTGCCGCGCGAATATCCGCTGACCACGATCGAGACCATCGTCAGCATCTCGACGCAGATCACCGATCTCTACAACGATCCGATCAATCAGGTTCAGGAACAGTTGCGCCTGACGATCGAGGACATTCGCGAGCGCCAGGAGTGGGAGCTGATCAACAATCCGGAATTCGGCCTGTTGCATCAGCCGCCGGCGCGCATGCGCGTGACCACGCGCAGCGGCGCGCCGACGCCCGACGACATGGACGAACTGCTGTCGCGGGTGTGGGAGGAGCCGAGCTTTTTCCTGGCACATCCGCGCGCCATTGCGGCGTTCGGCCGCGAGTGCACGCGCCGCGGCGTGCCGCCGCCCACGATCTCGCTGTTCGGCGCGCAGGTCGTGACCTGGCGCGGCATCCCGATCGTGCCGAGCGACAAGCTCCTGGTGGACGGCCAGCGCCGGCCGCGCTTGGGGCACGGCAAGACCAACGTTCTGTTGATGCGGGTCGGCGAAGACCGTCGCGGCGTCGTCGGCCTGCATCAGCCCGGCATCGTCGGCGAAAAGCTGCCGAGCCTCTCGGTCCGGCTGATGGGCATCAATGCCAGCGCGATCGCCGAATATCTGCTGACGCTGTATTTCAACGTCGCGGTGCTCGGCGAGGACGCGCTCGGCGTGCTCGAAGGCGTGGAGGTCGGCCAGTATTACGACTACGAAGCGCACGGACGGTAAGCGATGAGCGGCGGCTCCGTCACCGGCCTATTGCCTGCGCTCGACGAGCTTGCCGAGAGCCATCGCGGGCCGGGCGGCGCGCTCGATCCGGCGCTGGTGCAGGCGGCCGCCAACGCGCTGTTCCACGGCGGCGCCGACAGCCATCCGCCGGGCTCGCCCGAGGCCGCCTACAAGGCGGCGCAGGACGCGCCGAAACCGCCCGGCGAAACCACCTTGCAGTCGCCGCCCCTCGCGCGCGTCGGCGAAATCGTGAAGGCCGTGGGCGAAGATGCGCTGGGCCGTGAGCCGTTCGTCGCGGGTTTGCTGGATCACGTCGAAGGGCCGAAGCATGCCGGGGCGTCCGCCACGGCGACGCCGACGGCTCAACCGGCGCCGGCGGCCCCAGCTTTGCCAGCGTCGGCGCGGCCGATCACCCATGTCCCGGCCGGCTTCGCCTCGGACCCCTTGGCTCACGTGTCATTCTCGCCGGGCCTGTTCGAACGCGAGTACCGCGCGCCGTATCAGCCGCAAACGCCGCCTATTGCCGCGTCCCTGCCGACGAACATCCCGACGACCGGCCTGCAGGCGCCGCCGATCAATCCGACCAGCGTACCTCCCGCCGTTCCGGGTTCTTTTCATCTCGGCAGTTTCGACGGTGACCCGACCCGGCAAGCTGATCCGCTGCGCCCTGAGAATTTTGCCGCCATCGCCAATGCGCTGTTCCGCGGTCCGACCGGAGGTCTCGGCGCCGAGACTGCGATGCCGGTTGCCTGTGCGCATGTCGTCCCGGCCGCATCGGCGCCGCAAGCTTCCGTTCCAATCTCGCCGCCCGCGCCGCCCGCGGGAACGACGGACGTTTTGCATCCGGACATCTTCGCCGCCATCGCCAATACACTGTTTCACGGCACGAGCCACGGCGCGCCAGCGCAGGCGCCGCCCGCCCCGGCCGCGACCGCCGCGATCCCGGCGACGTCAGCGACGACATCGCGGACGCCCGCCATCGCCACGCCGGCGACGCGGCTCGACATCGAAAGCGCGCGCGACGATTTTCCGATCCTGCAGCAGAAGGTGCACGGCAAGCCGCTCGTCTGGCTCGACAACGCCGCGACGACGCAGAAGCCGCGGCAGGTCGTCGAACGGATCGCGCGCTTCTATTACGAAGACAATTCCAACGTCCATCGCGGCGCCCACACGCTCGCCGCCCGCGCCACCGACGCCTATGAGGAAGCGCGGGACAAGGTCGCCAAATTCCTGGGCGCCGGATCGTCCAAGGAGATCGTGTTCGTGCGCGGCACCACCGAGGCGATCAACCTCGTGGCGGCAAGCTTCGGGCGCCTGGCGATCGGCGCCGACGACGAGATCATCCTCAGCGAGCTGGAGCATCACTCCAACATCGTGCCGTGGCAGCTCCTGGCGCAGCGCACCGGCGCGCGGCTGCGCGTCGCCAAGGTCGACGATAACGGCGATCTGCGCATGGACGAATATTCCGCGCTGCTCAACCGCCGCACCCGGCTCGTCGCCATGACGCAGGTCTCGAACGCCATCGGCACCGTCGTTCCGGTCGCCGAGGTCACGCGCATGGCGCATCAGGCCGGGGCCCGCGTCCTCATCGACGGCGCGCAGTGCGTCCAGCACATGCCGGTCAACGTGCAGGACATCGGCTGCGATTTCTTCGTCTTCTCGGGCCACAAGATCTTCGGGCCGAGTGGGGTCGGCGCGCTCTACGGCCGGCGCGACTTGCTGGAAGAGATGCCGCCCTGGCAGGGCGGCGGCAGCATGATCGAGAACGTCACCTTCGCGCAGAGCACCTACGCGCCGGTGCCGCCGAAGTTCGAAGCCGGCACGCCGATCCTCGCCGGCGCCGTCGGGCTCGGCGCGGCACTGGATTATGTCAGCGAGGTCGGCCTGCCGATCATCGAACGGCACGAAAGCGTCTTGATGACCCGCGCGCTGGAGGGGCTGGCGACGCTCGAGCGCGTCCGCGTCATCGGCCATCCGCGACACCGGGCCGGCGCCATTTCCTTCGTCATCGACGGCATCGACGTCACGACCGTCGGCGCGCTGCTCGATCAGGAAGGCATCGCGGTGCGGGCCGGGCATCATTGCGCGCAGCCTGCGCTGGCGCATTTCGGCTTGAAAGCCAGCGTGCGGCCGTCGTTCGCGCTGTACAACAATGCTTCCGACGTGGACGCGCTGATCGCGGCGCTCGACCGCATCATTCACAAGACGCCGTGAGCGGCGGGCCGGCCGACGTTATGCCGGATATGGCGGCCTGGTATGCCCGGCCGGCGACAGCGTGAAGATTTCGACGCCGGTCTCGGTGACGCCGACGGAATGCTCGAACTGCGCCGACAGCGAGCGGTCGCGGGTCACCGCGGTCCAGCCGTCGGACAGAACCTTCACATGCGGCCGGCCGAGATTGATCATCGGCTCGACGGTGAAGAACATGCCGGGCTTGAGCACCACGCCTTCGCCCGGCCGGCCGACGTGCACGATGTTGGGCTCGTCGTGAAACAGCCGGCCGACGCCGTGGCCGCAGAAATCGCGCACCACCGTCATGTGCTGGGCTTCGACGAAGGTCTGAATGGCGTAGCCGATGTCGCCGGTGGTGGCGCCGGGCCTGATTACGGCGATGCCGCGCATCATCGCTTCATAGGTGACTTCGATCAGCCGCTCGGCGCGGCGGGGGATTTCGCCGACCGCGTACATCCGGCTTGAATCGCCGTGCCAGCCGTCGAGGATCAGCGTGACATCGACATTGACGATGTCGCCTTCGCGCAGCGGCTTGTCGCTCGGAATGCCGTGACAGACCACATGATTGACCGACGTGCAGGTCGCCTTGCGGTAGCCGCGGTACATCAGCGTCGCCGGCAGCGCCCCGTGGTCCATGCCGAAAGCATAGACCAGGCGGTCGATATGCTCGGTCGTGACGCCGGGCCGGATTTCGGGCGCCAGCATGTCCAGGCAGGCCGCCGCCAAGGTACCCGCTTTGCGCATGCCCTCGAAGGCGGCGGGCCCGTGGATCCTGATCTGCCCGGTCTTGCGCAGCGGCGCGAGGGCGGCGTCGACGTAGGTCATGTGGGGAATAAACGCCCTGAAACTTCAACGAGATGGCGGGCGCCACGGGGCGCCGCTTTCAACCAGCAATGTAAGCATAGCGGCGTTGAACGCAAGCAATTCGCGCCACCGCTATGCCAGCGCCTCAGCCACAGCTCGCCCGCAGGCCTGCGTATCGGCCTTGCCGCCGAGGTCCCGGGTGCGCAGCTTTTCCTGCGCCAACACGGTTTCGATCGCCTTGACGATCGCGGCAGCCGCGTCCGGCTCGCCGAGATGATCGAGCATCATCGACGCGGCCCAGATCTGCCCGATCGGATTGGCGATGCCCTGCCCGGCGATATCGGGAGCCGAGCCGTGTACCGGCTCGAACAGCGAGGGAAAGCGCCGCTCCGGATCGATATTGCCCGACGGCGCGATGCCGATGGTGCCGGTGCAGGCCGGGCCGAGGTCGGAGAGAATATCGCCGAACAGATTCGACCCGACCACCACGTCGAAGCGGTCGGGATTGAGCACGAAGTGCGCGGTGAGAATGTCGATGTGATATTTGTCCCAGCGCACGTCGGGAAAGTCCTTCGCCACCGCGACCACGCGTTCGTCCCAATAGGGCATGGTGATGGAAATGCCGTTCGACTTGGTCGCCGAGGTCAGATGCTTCTTCGGCCGCTGTCGGGCGAAGTCGAAGGCGTAGCGGACGACGCGGTCGACGCCGATGCGCGTCATCACCGTCTCCTGCACCACGAACTCGCGCTCGGTGTCGGCGAACATGCGCCCGCCGACCGACGAATATTCGCCTTCGGTGTTCTCGCGCACGACGACGAAGTCGATGTCGCCCGGTTGGCGGCCGGCGAGCGGCGAGCGCACGCCAGGCATCAGCCGCACCGGGCGCAGATTGACGTACTGGTCGAACTGGCGGCGGAATTGCACCAGCGAGCCCCACAGCGAGACGTGATCGGGCACCGTTTGCGGCCAGCCGACGGCGCCGAAGAAGATCGCATCATGGCCGCCGATCTGCGCCTTCCAATCGTCGGGCATCATCTGCCCGTGCGCGAGGTAATAGTCGCAGGAGGCGAACTCGAATTCGTCGATGGTCAGATCGAAGCCGTATTTTTTGCCGGCGGCTTCGAGCACGCGCAGGCCTTCCGGCACGACCTCCTTGCCGATGCCGTCGCCGGGGATCGCAGCGATGCGGTATTTTCGCGTATTGGACATGCAAAGCGGGCTCCGTCGAACCAATCTCGTTGTTTAGAAAACGCAGATGCCCGGCACAAGGCCGGGCATCACGAGTTCAGCGCTACGACGCCTTCGACGTTACTTCATCGCGTCGTAGACCGCGTGGGTCCAGGCGCCTTCCGGCTTCTTGGTGATGACCGGGTCGGAGCCGCCCGAGAGCAGTTCCGCCACGGTGCGGTCGTAATCCTTCGGATCGAGCTTGCCCTCGTCGCTGCCGAGGAGCTTGGCGATCTCGCCCATCATCTGTTCCTGGTGATGCAAGGTCTGCGCGCCGGTCGTGTCCGCGGCGAGCACGATCTTAGCGGCCTCCTTGTCGTTCTTCTTGGCGTAGTCCCAGCCCTTTTCCGAGGCTTTCACGAACTTCGCCATCTTGGCGACGAAAGCCGGGTCCTTGAGCTTGGCTTCCATCACATAGAGGCCGTCCTCCAGCGTCGCGACGCCTTCGTCGGTGTATTTGAACACCACGAGCTGGCTCGGCTTGTAGCCGGCGTCGATCACCTGCCAGTACTCGTTATAGGTCATGGTCGAAATACAGTCGGCCTGCTTCTGTAAAAGCGGATCGACGTTGAACCCCTGCTTGATCACCTTGACGCCGCCGGCCGAGCCGTCGGTCTTGAGCCCGAGCTTCGCCATCCAGGCGAGGAACGGATATTCGTTGCCGCCGAACCACACGCCGAGCGTCTTGCCCGGGAAATCCTTCGGCGACTTGATGCCGGTGTCGGCGCGGCAGGTCAGCTCGAGACCGGACTTCTTGAAGGTCTGCGAGATGTTGACCAGCGGCACGCCCTTTTCGCGCGACGCGAGCGCCGACGGCATCCAGTCGACGACGACGTCGGCGCCGCCGCCGGCGATCACCTGCGGCGGGGCGACGTCGGGACCGCCCGGATTGATCGTTACGTCGAGGTCGGCGTCCTTATAGAAGCCCTTCGCTTTGGCGACGTAATAGCCGGCGAACTGCGCTTGCGTCACCCATTTGAGCTGGATGGTCACCTTGTCGGCGGCGTTGGCGCTCGTCGCCAACGCGAGGCCGCAGGCGACCCCCGTTGCAACAACTAACTTCTTCATCATCGCTCTTCCCTCCAGAGGATTTCGAACTGCCGAGTCTTCAAGACCGGTACGACGGGTGCCAAAACGTCGTCGCGCGCTCGGCCAGCGCGACGACCCCGTAGAACGCCATTCCGGAAACCGCGGCCAGCGCGATTTCGGCCCACACCATGTCGAGCGACATGCGGGCGACTTCGATCGAAATGCGAAAGCCGATGCCGTGCAGCGGCGTGCCGAAGAATTCCGCGACGATCGCGCCGATCAAAGCGAGCGTCGAATTGATCTTCAGCGCGTTGAAGATGAAGGGCATGGCCGCCGGCAGATTGAGCTTGAGCAGGGTCTGGCTCGGCGGCGCGCCGTAGGAGCGCATCAGATCGCGTTCGATCGAGCCGGCGGCGGCGAGCCCGGCGAGCGTGTTCACCAGCATCGGGAAGAAGCACATCACCGCGACCACGGCGGCCTTCGACGGCCAGTCGAAGCCGAACCACATCACCATGATCGGCGCGATGCCGACGATCGGCAGCGCCGAGACGAAATTGCCGAGCGGCAGCAGCCCGCGCTCGAGGAAGTCGAACCGGTAGGCGACGACCGCGACGATAAAGCCCAGGCCGCAACCGATGGCGTAGCCGGACAAGACGCTGCGGACGAAGGTCTGCACGAAATCCTCGCCGAGCGTCGGCAGCGAATGGAATATCCGCTGCGCGGTCGAACTCGGTGACGGCATCAGCACCGGCGACACGCCGAAGCCGCGCACGGCGACTTCCCAGAGATAGATCAGGAAAGCGCCGAACAGCAGCGGAATGGCGAGGTCCTGCAGCCGGCGCACGGTCTTGTCGATCGGCCGCAATGCGGTGAGGACGGTGACGCCGAGCGCGGCGCCGAGCCAAGTCGCGAGCGTCAGCAGCCAAAAGCCCCATCCGGCGTAGCCGGCGATGTCCTTGTCGGCGAGCAGGAGCAACGTCACGGCGCAGCCGAGCACCGCGCCGAGGATGCCGAACGCCGCGGCGAAGTTCGGCCAGCGCGGGGCGATCGCGAACAGCACCGCCATGACAACGGTTGCGGCGAGGAGGCTCGGACGGCTCGCGATCGGCGCCGTTGCCTCGGTCGAAACCGGCAGCACCAGCGCCGCGATCGCGCCAAGCGCGGCGAGCCAAAAACCGATCGCCTGGGCGCGCGATATCATGCGGCGCCTCCCATCCGCCGCGCCGTCCACGCGCCGACCGCGTCGATCATGGCGATCAGGATCGTGGCGATGATGGCGGCGGCGAGGAGCGCCGACCAGATTTGCACGGTCTGGCCGTAATACGATCCGATCAGCAGCCGCGCGCCGATGCCGGCCTGGGCCCCGGTCGGCAATTCGGCGACGATGGCGCCGACCAGCGAAATCGTCACCGACACTTTGAGGCTGGCGAACAGATAGGGCACCGACGCCGGCCAGCGCAGCTTCCAGAACGTCTGCGCCGGGCTCGCCGACCAGGTCCGCATCAGATCGAGCTGGATCGGATCGGGCGAGGTCAAGCCCTTGACCATGCCGATGGTGACCGGGAAGAAACACAGATAGGCGGAAATGATCGACTTCGGCAGCAAGCCGTGGATGCCGATGGCGCCGAGCACGACGATGATGATCGGCGCGATCGCCAGGATCGGCACCATTTGCGAACAGATAATCCAGGGCAGCAGGCTTTTTTCCAGCGTGCGCATATGCACGATCGACACCGCCAGCAGGATGCCGAACACCGCGCCGATGGCGAAACCGACCACGGTCGCCGACAGCGTCACCCACGCATGGTAGGCGAGGCTGCGCGGCGAATCGAGCGGGTAGCCGAACACCGAATCGACGAAGTCCAACACGACCTGGTGCGGCGCCGGCACCACCGGCCGCTCGGCATCGAGCGTCCCGGCGATCACGTCGGCGAAGGTGTACGGCGTTTCCTGGCGCTCGAACGCGTCCCGCACCAGCGTGAAGTTCATCGCCACGGCCGCGACGTACCACATCACCAGCAAGATCGCGACGACGATGACGACCGGGCCGCGCTCGGTGATCCAAGCGGGCCGCCACGCCGCCCGCGGCAAAGCGAGCGCGCTACTCGTCATACGAATGGCCCGAGCGCAGTCCCGCGCGCACGCGCTGCGCGATCTTGATGAATTCCGGCGTCTCGCGGATTTCCAGCGTGCGGTCGCGCGGAAAATCGCACGGAATGATGTCGATGATCCGCCCGGGCCGCGGCGACATCACGACGATCCTGGTCGACAGAAACACCGCTTCGGGAATCGAATGGGTGACGAACACGACCGTCTTTTGGGTCTGATCCCACAGGCGCAACAATTGCTCGTTGAGGTGATCGCGCACGATCTCGTCGAGCGCGCCGAACGGCTCGTCCATCAGCAACAGCGCCGGATCGAACGAGAGCGCGCGCGCGATCGACGCGCGCTGCTGCATGCCGCCGGACAGCTGCCAGGGGAACTTGCGCTCGAAGCCGCCGAGATTGACGAGCTTGAGATAGCGCGCGACGCGCCGGCGGCGCTCGTCGGCGCCGAACCCCATGATCTCCAGCGGCAAGGCGACGTTACGCTCGATCGTCCGCCACGGGTAGAGCGCCGGCGCCTGGAAGATATAGCCGTAATGGCGGCGCAGCCGCGCCAGCTCGGGGCTGATGCCGTCGACCAGAATGGTTCCGGCCGTGGCCCGCTCGAGGTCGGCGATGATGCGGAGCAGGGTGGTCTTGCCGCAGCCCGACGGCCCGATGAACGACACGAAATCGCCCGTACCGATCTGCAAATCCACATTCGAAAGGGCTTGCACCTCGCCGTCGCGCGTCTGGAAGGTCAGCGAGACGCCGCGGGCATCGACCGCCAATGGGGTCTGGCCCGCCGCGGCGCTGCCTTCGCCCTGGGTGCTTTCAGGCGGACGCATGCGCTCCACGGGGCGGGTTGACGCGGTTGCCGAGGACGCCAAAGCCAAGCTGTGCTCCGTTGGGCTCGGCGTGATGGCTGCGCAGGGCCCATAAACAAAATATTGGCAGACCCACGTCGAGAATCCGCGCCCAACCTTTGTTCAACGGTGGCAGAATATTGGGCATGCCGTTTACGGCGGCAAGTCTTACGTGGGCAAGTCAACATGTTTCGCTTGGGGAAGGCAAGCGGAGAACATTCTTGCCGCGCGTTCGGCTTTTGACTCGGGCCCGCAATCTTTTTCATACTTGGCGCCGACCACATGGGTCGTTTTCTGCTAGCCTTGCCGGGACATGAAGCCTGCGCCTTTCCGCTATGTCGCCGCCCGCACGCTCGACCAGGCCTTGCAGCTCAAGGCCGAGCACGGCGACGAAGCGCGATTTCTCGCTGGCGGCCAGAGCCTTGTGCCGACAATGAATTTCCGGCTGACGCAGCCGGCCATGCTGATCGATATCAATCCGCTGGTTGAACTCGCCGGTCTAGCCAAAGTTGAATCCGGCGCCGTTCGCATCGGCGCGTTGACCCGCTATGGCGTGCTTGAACGCGATCCGGCGATCGCCCGGGACCTGCCGCTGATCCATGAGGCGTTGCCGCATATCGCGCACCCGCAAATCCGCAATCGCGGCACCATCGGCGGTAATCTCGCCCACGCCGACCCGGCGTCCGAAATGCCGGCGATCGTGCTGGCGCTGGGCGGCAAACTGCGCGCGCAGTCGGTGCGCGGCGAGCGCTGGATCGCTGCGGCGGATTTTTTTGCCGGCGCGCTCTCGACCACGCTCGAACCGGATGAAATGCTCACGGCGGTGGAGCTCCCGGCTACCCAGCCGGGCTCCGGCGCCTGCTTTATGGAAGTGTCGCGCCGGCGCGGCGACTTCGCCATCATCGGCGTCGCTTGCACACTTACGCTCGACGCCGACGGAAGCTGCACCGCCGCGCAAATCGCGCTGTGCAATGCCGGTGACGGCCCGGTGTTCGCGACCGAAGCCTGCGAGGCGCTGGTCGGCCAGCCGGTCGACGCCACCGCGATCGAGGCCGCGGCCGAGCGCGTCCGCAGCGCGATCGATCCCGGCGGCAGCATCCACGGCAGCAAAGACTTTCAGCGGCACATCGCCGGCGTACTGACCGCGCGCGCTCTGATCGTCGCGAACGAACGGGCGCGCCAATGAGCACGAAAACCGAAACCATGGCTGGCGCCGACGCCCATGACGTCGCGGTGACGGTGAACGGCACCGCCTATCGCCGCACGGTCGAAGGGCGGATGCTCCTGAGCGACTTCCTGCGGCACGAGCTGTTGCTCGCCGGCACCCATGTCGGCTGCGAGCACGGCGTGTGCGGCGCCTGTACGGTGATCTATGACGGCGTCGCCGTGCGCTCCTGCCTGATGTTTGCGGCGCAGGCCGACGGCCACGCCATCATGACGGTCGAAGGCCTTGCGCCCGATGCCGAGCACATGCATCCGCTGCAGGAAGCGATGCGCGAGTGCCATGGCTTGCAGTGCGGCTATTGCACCCCCGGCATTCTCATGACCATGAAAGCGTTCCTCGACGACAACCCGGCGCCGGACGAAACGCAGATCCGGGAGGCATTGTCCGGCAATCTGTGCCGTTGCACCGGCTATCAACACATCGTGGCGGCGGTGAAGCTTGCCGCCGAACGGCTGCGAGGCTGACCGCCGTGTCCACACGCAGTTTCGGCGCGCCGATCAAACGCAACGAGGACGCCCGGCTGTTGAGCGGCCAGGCGCTGTTCGTCGACGATGTCGAGCTTCCGGGCATGCTGTACGCGGCTTTTTTGCGCAGCAATGTCGCGCACGCCCGCATCCGGTCGATCGACGTTGCGGCAGCGCGCGAGCGCTCCGGCGTCGTCGCGGTCTACACCGCCGCGGATCTCGGCGCCTACTGGGCGCCCGGTCCGCTGCTGGTGCCGCCGCCGCCGATCGCCGGCACCATCTTCAATCAACGCACGCAGGTGCCGCTCGCCAAGGACAAGGTGCGCCACGTCGGCGAAGTGCTGGCGGTCGTCATCGCGCAAAGCCGCTACGTCGCCGAGGACGCGCTTTCAGATATCGCCGTCGACCTCGAGCCATTGCCCGCGGTGGTCGATCTGGAAAAGGCCGTCGCCGACGCTTCGGCGCGCGTGCATGACGACGTGCGCGCCAATATTGCCGCCCATGTGCGGCAGAGCCGCGGCGACTACGCGGCGGCGAAGAGCCGGGCCGACCGCGTCATCGCCCGCCGCTTCCAATACGACCACGGCGCGTCGATGCCGATCGAGACCCGCGGCATCGTCGCCAATTGGGACGCCCGCGCCAATCAGCTCACCATCTGGGACACCACCCAGGCGCCGGTGTTTTTGCGCAACGGCCTCGCGGCGATGCTCGGCATGAGCGAGCGGCAGGTGCGGGTGATCGCGCCGTTTGTCGGCGGCGGCTTCGGCCCGAAAATCATGCTGTTCTATCCCGAGGAAGTGGTGATCCCGTGGGCGGCGAAAAAGCTCAACCGCCCGATCAAATGGATCGAGGACCGGCTCGAGCATTTCTTCGCCACCACGCATGAACGCGGCCAAACCCACGACGCCGAGATCGCGGTCGCCGCCGACGGCCGCATTCTCGGCATCAAGGATGTGTTCCTGCACGACACCGGCGCCTATAATCCTTATGGACTGACGGTGCCGATCAACAGCCAGTGCACGCTGCTCGGCCCCTATGTGGTGCCGAACTACGACAGCACCTTCACCGCGGTCTTCACCAACAAGACGATCGTCACGCCCTATCGCGGCGCCGGCCGCCAGCACGGCGTGTTCGTCATCGAGCGGCTGCTCGACATCGCCGCGTACGAGCTCGGCATCGACCGCGCCGAGATCCGCCGCCGCAATCTGATCCCGCCCGACGCCTTCCCCTACAACAACGAGATCATCTATCAGGATTTCACCGCGCTGTCCTACGACAGCGGCAATTACGAGCCGATCCTTGACAAGGCGCTGGAGATGATCGGCTACGACAAATTCCTGAAAGAGGAACAGCCGCGGCTGCGCGCGCAAGGCCGCCATGTCGGCATCGGCGTCGCCTGCTATGTCGAGGGCACTGGCATCGGTCCTTATGAAGGCGCCAAGGTCCAGGTGCAGGCCAACGGCAGGGTCAGCATCGCGACCGGCATCGGCACCCAGGGCCAGGGCCATTTTACCGTGTTCGCCCAGGTCGCAGCCGATCACCTCGGCGTCGACGTCGCCGACATCGACGTCGTCACCGGCGACACCGACCAGTTCTATTGGGGCGCCGGCACCTTCGCCAGCCGCGGCGCCGTGGTGGCGGGGAACGCGGTCAACGAAGCCGCCAAGGCGGTGCGGCAGAAAATCCTGAAACTCGCCGCCGAGCATTTCGAATGCGCCGAGGAGGATCTGGAAATCGCCAACGGCCAAGTCTCGGTGGTCGGCGTTCCGGGCCAGGCGATCAAGCTCGGCGAACTGGCGCTCAAGGCCAATCCGATGCGCGGCGCGGTCAAGCCCGGCACCGAGCCGGGGCTGGAATCGACCCAGTATTTTGGTCCGCCGAGCGGCGCGACCGCGAGCGGCGTCCACGCCATGATCGTCGAGGTCGATCCGCAGACCTTCACGTTGCAGGTCCTCAAATACGTCGTGGTGCACGACTGCGGCACGGTGATCAATCCGCTGATCCTCGCCGGGCAGATCCATGGCGGCGTCGCGCAAGGGATCGGCAATGCGTTCTACGAACAGCTGGTGTTCGACGACGAGGGCCAATTGCTCAACGCCTCGCTCGCCGATTATCTCCTTCCCACCGCGCTCGAAGTGCCGCATATGGACATCGCCCACACCGTGACGCCGTCGCCGCTCAATCCGCTCGGCGTCAAGGGCGCCGGCGAGGCGGGAGCCATTCCCGTCGGGCCTTTGTTCGCGCAAGCGATCGAGGACGCGCTCGGGCTCGTGCAGCAGAAGGTCGAGCTGAACGAAATCCCGCTCAGCCCCAACCGGCTGTTCGAACTCACTGCCAAACTGCGATGACGCTGCCATGATCCTCGTCACCGGCGCCGCCGGCAAGACCGGCAGAGCCGTCATCGCGGCGCTCGCCGCGAAGGGCGCGCCCGTGCGTGCTTTGGTGCGCAGCGCCGCGCACGCCACAGCGCTGAAGACGCTCGGCGCCGCCGAAATCGCCGTCGGCGGCTTCGACGACGCGGCAGCGCTCGAGTCCGCCGCGGCCGGCGTGGCGGCGATCTATCACATCTGCCCCAATGTCAGCCGCGACGAGGTTTCTTACGCCCGCAACGTCATCGGCGCCGCAAAGGCGCAGGGCGTCGCCCGCTTCGTCTTTCATTCCGTGCTGCATCCGCAGATCGAAGCGATGCCGCACCATTGGGAGAAGATGTGGGTCGAGGAAATGCTGTTCGCGTCCGGCCTCGAGTTCACGATCCTGCAGCCGACGGCCTACATGCAGAACATTCTCGGAGCATGGCGCGCGGTCACGGAGCAAGGCGTGTTCCGCGTGCCCTATCCGGTCGAGACGCGGCTCAGCCTGGTCGATCTCGACGACGTCGCGCAAGCCGCCGCGCTGGTGCTCACCGACGAAAGCCACGCCGGCGCGACCTACGAACTCGTCGGCACGCCGCCGCTCAGCCAGATCGAAGTCGCCGCAGCGATTAGTACGGCGCTGCGACAAGCGGTCCGCGCTGAAGCCGAAACCATCGATGCCTGGGAAGCGCGCGCCCGCGCCGGCGGCATGGCCGATTATGAGCGCACGACGCTGGCGGCGATGTTTCGCTATTACGCCAACTACGGGCTGGTGGGGAACCCGAACACGCTGCGCTGGCTCATCGGCCGCGCCCCGACCGACCTAGCGGATTTTCTCTGGCGCGTCGCGGCGCGCAGGGCGTAGGGGTAGACACCATAGGGTAGACGCCAAACGTCAGCGTGACGGACCCCAGACGCCATCGTGAATCGCCGCGGCCTCGTCTTCGAGCAGCGGTCCGATCACCTCGACATGGCGCTTCCCGGCGGCGAACACCTTGCGGCAGGGCAGATCGAGCGTCGGGTTCTCGGCGTGATTGCCGGTGATCGTCTTCAAGCGCCGTTCCGAAAGGCCGTAGACGAGGCGGCCGATGCCGGCCCAATACATCGCACCGGCGCACATCGCGCACGGCTCGGCCGAGGTGTAGAGCGTGCAGTCGGCGAGGAATTTCGGGTCCAACGCCTTCGACGCCTGCGTGGCGAGCAGGCGTTCGGCGTGGGCCGTCATGTCGCGATCGGGAAGATAGCCGTTTTCCACTTCCATCAGGACTTCGCCGGCCGCATCGACCAGCAGCGCGCCGAACGGATGATTGCCGTGCGTCATGGCGCGCTTGGCGACATCAAAACTTCGGCGCAGAAAGGTCTCGTGATCGATTTGCGGCATTGCGGCGTGCTTTTCCTTATATTAGCGGCGGAATCTTCAGGATGGTCGCCCTCAACCGTGACTACGCATGCACCTCGCCAATGGCACATTACTTGCCTTCACTCATTCATTGTGCCCAAATACGTCAAGTGGAAACGTTACTGTTAAGTTCGCGACGCGCGCAATGCGACGAGATACGCTGCAATTTCTCCGGCGGGGTCGGACCGTGCGCCTCGACCGGTTTGCCCCACGCACGACCGTGCTCGACTGGCTGCGCCTCGAGGAGCGCTCCACCGGCACCAAAGAAGGCTGCGCGGAAGGCGATTGCGGCGCCTGCACCGTCGTGGTGGTGCGCGAGCGCGGCGGCCGTCTGGTCCACGAGCCGGTCAATTCCTGCATCGCGCTGATCGGCCAGTTGGACGGCGCCGAACTGATTACGGTCGAGGACCTCGCCGATAACGGCGTCCTGCATCCGGTGCAGGCGGCGATGGCGCGCGATCACGGTTCGCAATGCGGCTTCTGCACGCCCGGCATCGTCATGAGCTTGTTTGCTCATTATCACGAGTGCGGCGGCGCCACGGACCGGCAGACGCTCAACGACGTGCTCGCCGGCAATCTGTGCCGCTGCACCGGCTACCGGCCGATCATCGATGCCGGCCTCGAGGCCTGCAACGGCGGCGCCGACGACTGCTTCAGCCGCGACGCGACGGCGCGCCGGCAAGCACTGCGCACGCTTGACGATGGCGCCGATCTGTTTGTCGGCGACGACGGCCGCTTCTTTGCCGCGCCGGCGAGCGAACAATCGTTCGCGCAGCTTTATGCGCGGCATCCCGACGCCACCATCGTCGCCGGCGCGACCGACGTCGGCCTGTGGATCACCAAAAAACTCACGCCGATCGAAAAGATCATTCATGTCGGCCGCGTCGCCGAGTTGGGCGAAATCGTCGAGACCGCCGACGGCCATGCCCTCGGCGCGATCGTGTCGCTCGCGCGCGCCGCGCCGGTATTAGGATCGATCGACCCCGACATCGGCGAAGTGCTGCGCCGGTTCGGCTCGACGCAGGTGCGCGTTGCCGGCACGGTCGGCGGCAACATCGCCAATGGCTCGCCGATCGGCGACCTGGCGCCGATACTGATCGCGCTCGGCGCGACGCTCGAACTGCGGCAAAGCGAAAACATAAGACAACTGCCGCTGGAAAATTTCTTTGTCGATTACGGCAAGCAGGACCGCAGGCGGGGCGAATTCGTCCGCCGGCTCATCGTGCCGAAGCTCGCGCCCACGGCGCAATTTCGCGCCTACAAGATCACCAAGCGCACCGACGAGGACATCTCAGCGGTGCTGGCGGCTTTTTGGTGCGAGGTCGAGGCCGGCCGGATCGTCGAGGCGCGGGTCGCGTTCGGCGGCATGGCCGGAATCCCGAAACGCGCGGCGGCGGTCGAAGCGCGCTTGCGCGGGCTCACGCTCAGCGACGCGAGCCGTTGGCAGGCAGTCGCCGACGCCGTCAACGACGACTTCACCCCGCTGACCGATCTGCGCGCCAGCGCCGCCTACCGCCGCCACGTCGCCGGCAACCTCGTCATCAAGGCGCTCGCCGAAATGGCCGGCGCCGCCAGCGTCTCAACCCGCATCACCGATCACCGGATGTTCGCCGATGCCGCCGCTGAATGACGCCGTTCTGGAGGCGCCGCTGCGCCACGTGTCGAAACCGCTGCCGCACGACAGCGGCGCCAAGCACGTGCAAGGCGCAGCCGAATATATCGACGACATTCCCGAGCCGACCGGCACGCTGCACATCGCGGTCGGCGGCGCGCCGGTCGCGCGCGGCACCATTCGCAGCATCGATCTGAGCGCGGTCAAGGCGGCGCCGGGCGTCGTCGCCGTCATCACCGCCGCGCACATTCCCGGCAAGAACGATATCTCGCCGGCGAGCGCCGACGAGCCGGTGTTCGTCGACAGCCGCATCGATTTTCACAATCAACCGGTGTTCGCCGTCGCCGCCACGTCGCGGGACGCGGCGCGGCGAGCGGTCTTGCGCGCGCGCATCGAGGTCGACGCGGAGCCGCCCAACGTCTCGGTCGAGCAGGGCCGCGCGGCCGGCGAAACGGTGATGCCGGACTATGCCTTCATCAACGGCGATGCCGGCACGGCGATCGCCGCGGCGCTGCACCAAAGCACCGGCAAGCTCCGCGTCGGCGGCCAGGAGCATTTTTATCTGGAAGGCCAGGTCGCGCTCGCGGTGCCGGGCGAGGACGGCGCGGTGCTGGTCTATTCCTCCACGCAGCACCCCAGTGAAGTGCAGCACATTGTCGCCCGTGTGCTCGCGCTGCCGGACTCGTTCGTGACCTGCGCGGTGCGGCGCATGGGCGGCGGCTTCGGCGGCAAGGAAACCCAGGCGACGCAATGGGCGGTGATCGCGGCGCTGGCGGCGCGCGTCACCGGCCGGCCGTGCAAATTCCGGCTCGACCGCGACGCCGACATGGCGATGACCGGCAAGCGGCACGACTTTTTGGTCGAATACGCCGTCGGCTACGATGGCGACGGGCGCATCCGCGGCGTCAGCCTCGATCTCGACGCCCGCTGCGGCTGTTCGGCGGATGTCAGCATCGGCGTGGTCGACCGCGCCATGTTCCATGCCGACAACACTTATTTCCTGCCCGAGAACCGCATCTATTCGCGCCGGGTCAAGACCAACACCGTCTCGAATACCGCCTTCCGCGGCTTCGGCGGGCCGCAGGGCATGCTCGCGATCGAGCGCGTCATCGACGCCATCGCCTGGAAGCTCGGCCGCGATCCGCTCGATATCCGCAAGGCCAATCTCTACGGCCCGGGGCGCGACGTCACGCCCTACGGCCAGACCGTGGAAGAACTCGATACCGCGGTCCGCCTGATCGAGCAGCTCGAGCGCTCGTCGAACTATCGCGCGCGGCGCAAGGAAATCGCAGCGTTCAACGCGCGCTCGCCGATCCTCAAACGCGGCCTGGCGCTGACCCCGGTGAAGTTCGGCATCTCCTTCACGCTCACGCACCTCAACCAGGCCGGCGCGCTCGTCCACGTCTATCAGGACGGCTCCGTTCACCTCAATCACGGCGGCACGGAAATGGGCCAGGGCCTGTTTCAGAAAGTCGCGCAGGTCGCGGCGGAAGAGTTCGGCATCGGGCTCGATCGCGTGCACATCACCGCGACCTCGACCGACAAGGTGCCGAACACCTCGGCGACCGCTGCGTCGTCGGGCACCGACATGAACGGCATGGCGGTGCAGCGGGCGGTGCGCGAGATCAAGGCGCGGCTGGCGCGCTTTGCCAGCGAAGCGTGGAACGTCTCGGGGGATCTGATCGCCTTCCGCGACGACCGCGTGTTCATCGGCAACCAAAGCATTCCGTTCGGCGAGTTGACCAAAAAAGCCTACGGCGCCCGGGTGCATCTGTCGGCGGCCGGCTTCTACAAGACGCCGAAGCTGCATTGGGACCGCGAGCGCGGCAAAGGCCGGCCGTTCCTTTATTACGCCTACGGCGCCGCCTGCAGCGAGGTCGCGATCGACATTCTGACTGGCGAGATGAGCGTGCGGCGCGTCGACATCCTCCATGACGTCGGGCGTTCCATCAATCCGGCGATCGATATCGGCCAGATCGAAGGCGGCTTCGTGCAGGGCATGGGCTGGCTCACGACCGAGGAGCTGGTCTATGACGAGCGCGGCCGGCTCCTCACCCACGCGCCGTCGACCTACAAGATACCGGTCGCGTCCGACGTACCGCTCGATTTCCGGGTCGAATTGTTCGACAACGCCAATCGCGAGGACACCATCTACCGCTCCAAGGCGGTCGGCGAGCCGCCCTTGATGCTGGCGATTTCCGCATTCGCCGCCATCGCCGATGCGATACATTCGCTCCGTCCCGGTGAGCCGGTCGCGCTCGACGCCCCCGCGACTCCGGAAGCGATCCTCGAGGCGATCGGCCCCGTCGACGCCGTGGCCGCGCTGGCGCCGCTCGCCGCGGCGGCCGCCGGCAGAGCTGTTTGATTGAGCATGTCCTTTTCGCAAAACCGGTTTCCACTTTTGCGGGACATGCTTAGATAGAGCGTGAGATGGCGAAGATCTGGGCCCGCATCCGCGACATGATCGACCGGCACGGCATCGCCGGCCTGGTCAGCGTGATCGATGTCGACGGCTCGGCGCCGCGCGAGGCCGGCGCGCGCCTCGTGGTCCAGCCCGACGGCGGCTTTTTCGGCACCATCGGCGGCGGGCGGCTCGAATTCGAAGCGATTGCGGCCGCGCGTACGGCGCTGGCAAAAGGGCGCGGCCGCGCCGAATTCCGCAACTGGCCGCTCGGCCCCAATCTCGGACAATGCTGCGGCGGCCGGGTGCGCACCTTGACCGAGACATTCGATGCCCGCGACGCCGCAACGGTCCGCCGCCTGGCGGACGCGGAGCAGTCGGGGGCCTTCGTGACCATGAGCCGCGTCGGCGACGACGGCCGGATCGCGCGCGTTCTTGCCCCGCGTGCCGCGGCCGGCGCATCGCTGACCCTCGCAGCGCGGGGGTTCGAGAAGACCGGCTTCCGGGAGCAGTTCGGCGAAACGGCCACGCCGGTTCTCTTGTTCGGCGCGGGTCACGTCGGCCGGGCCGTGGTGCTCGCTTTGGCGCCGCTGCCGTTCGCAGTGCGCTGGATCGACAGCCGGCCGGACCAGTTTCCGCACTACGTGCCGCCGAACGTCGTCACCGTCCGCACCGACGATGCCGAGCGCGAGCTGGCCGAAGCGCCGTGCGACGCCATGGTCGTCGTCATGACCCACGCCCATCCGCTCGATTTCGACATCACGGTCGCGGCACTGCGGCGGGACGCATTCGACTTCGTCGGACTGATCGGGTCGGAGACCAAACGGGCGCGGTTCGTCAGCTTCGCCCGGCAGATGGGCGTCCCCGCCGCAGAACTCGGCCGCCTGACCTGCCCGATCGGCATACCGCAGATCAAGGGCAAGGAGCCGGCCGTGATCGCCGCGTCGCTTGCCGCGCAGCTCCTGATCGTGACCGAACAAACCTCCCTGGCGCAGGCCAGCCCGGCAACTCAGCCGGCATGACACATGGCAGGGTATTTTTGCATCAAACCTGATAACCAAGCGCGTTGCGGGCAAATCCATCGAATGTGGAGAGCAACCGATCACGCCAAGCCCAGACCGGATCGTCCTCGAGCAGCAGCGGAAAAGAGCTCATGCATCGCGCCAACTGGAAACAGCTGAACACGGCATAATCGGCGTAAGCCGGCGCCTCGCCACCGAAATAGGGCTGTGCTGCCAGTATGATGCGAATGGGCTCCAAAGCCTTGCGGAACGCCAGCACATTCGTCTCGCGATCGGCGGTGACCGTCTCCAGTTTCACGCCGAAGCGCTTTTCTCGCGTTTCGCGGAAGTAAGCGCGGTCCTTCGTGTCGAGGTGCGCGAAAATGTCGGTCACAATCAAACGCAAAATCCCACCGACCAAAATACCATCCGCCCAGGCATTGACAAATCGCGTAACCGCGCGGCCCCCCTCGCCGCGGAACAGCGACGGGCGATCCGCATAAGCGTCCTCGAGATAGGTCGCAATTGTCCAAGAATCGAAAACGACATGATCGCCGTCGACCAACACCGGCACACGGCCCTGCCCGGAGAACGCGATCGCGTCCTTGTCGGTGAAGCGCCACGGGATCGTATCAAACTTCAGGCCCTTGTGCATGAGCGCCAGCTTGATACGCCAGCAGTAAGGGCTGAAGCGGCGTTCCGGTTCCGCTCCGGTTAGATCGTAGAGTTGCAGCCCCATATACGGATGCCTCCTTAGCGTCCGACTGCGGTCGCCGTCTGTCCGAAAAGGACCTGCTTGGATTGCTCCGTGACCGTCGGCTGCGTGTTGATCGCTTTTGCCTTGTCATAGGCGCGTACAACTGCCGGCCTCGCCTTGATGCTCTCGAACCATCTCTTCAGGTGTGGAAAGTCCTCCAATTTCTGTCCTTGGCGCTCATGTGGAACAATCCATGGGTAAGTTGCCATGTCGGCGATGGAGTAGTCGCCGGCGATGAACTCGCGATCAGTAAGGCGCTTGTTGAGTACGCCGTATAAGCGGTTCGTCTCCTTCACGTACCTGTCGATCGCATAAGGGATCTTTTCTGGCGCGTATTGGCTGAAATGATGGTTTTGACCGGCCATCGGACCGAGCCCGCCCATTTGCCAGAACAGCCACTGGATGACCTCGACCTTGCGGCGAAGGTCTGCTCGCATGAATTTTCCGGTCTTTTCGGCCAGATAAAGAAGGATAGCGCCCGATTCGAACACCGGGATCGGCTTGCCGCCGTCCTTTGGCTGGTGATCGACAATCGCCGGGATGCGATTGTTGGGTGAGATTGCGAGGAACTCGGGTTTGAATTGATCGCCTTGGCTGATGTTCACCGGAATGATCGTGTACGGAAGGCCGGCCTCTTCGAGAAAAATCGTGATCTTGTGGCCATTGGGCGTGGTCCAGTAATAGAGGTCGATCATTGGTCGCGTTCCTCGTTGCGAATTCAATACAGGATGCCGAGCAGCAAACGCGCGAACTCGTTTGCGACCCGGTCCCGAGCGGCGCGGTGCGTGGTCTGAGCCGCCAGACCACTAACGTCAAGCCACTAACATCAAGCCTTGGATTTGATGTAGGCAACCATCCCGGCAACGTCATCGGGAACCAGGCGGCCGAGCGGGCCACTGGAATACACGGCGTTTACGATCGACGCATCTGGAGCCAGCAAGAAGCCGGTCGCCTGCAGATAGTGCGGCTTGTCGCTGGTATACGCCCCAGTGGCCGCTGCGACCTTGTCGGCATCCGCGCTATGCCCGACGGGGAAGCGCAGTTTGTGTTTGGCGACCAACTGGGCTGTCGTCGCCTCATCGTCGACCGAGAATGCAATGACCTTGACGCCCAACCCGGCGAGCTTCTCGGTCGCGCGTTCGAAGGCGGCGAGCTGAGTGTTGCAGAACGGGCACCAGGCTCCGCGATAGATCAGCACCACGCCAAACGAGCCGGCGAGGGATTCGGGCAGCTTGATCATGCCGCCGCCGACCGCCGGGATTTCGAGCTGTGGGAAGGTTTCGCCATTCTGCAACAGCGTCATTTGCAAACTCTCCTTAAGTGGACTGTCCGGTCCATTGTGTTGCAAACAGCGACTGGACTGTCAAGTCCAGTGGTAATACATTGTCTGGCATGACTGTGAGTAAACGGCCCGGCCCGCGTCATCTGACGTTGCGGGGCGCCGCTGTGCGGGCCCGCATCGTCGAGGCTGCGGCCGTTCTTGTCTATTCCCGCGGGGTAAGTCGTACGAGCTTGGATGACGTCATGGCGGCCAGCGGCGTCAGCAAGTCGCAGCTCTATCACTACTTCGCCGATAAGGACGCGCTGATCCGCGAGATGATCGCGTTTCAAACCGAACGCGTCCTGAAGGCGCAGCAGCCGCACCTGGACGCGCTCGACTCCCTAGCCGCACTGCGACGGTGGCGAGACGCCATAATCGATTTGAACCGGGCTCGGCATGGTGTGGGCGGATGCCCCCTGGGTTCGCTGGCAAACGAGCTGGCCAACCAATTCGAGAGCGCCCGCACCCTTCTCGCCGGTAGTTTCGAAACTTGGGTTGCTCATATCGAAACCGGCTTGCAAAAGATGCGGGACCGTGGCGAACTCGCCGCGACTGCCGATCCGCATGATCTTGCTGTCGCAATTCTAAGCGCGATTCAGGGGGGGCTCCTTTTGGCCAAGACGACTCGGACGACCCGGCCGCTGGAACTCGCCTTCGACATGGCCCTAGACCATGTCGCGCGGCATATGGCGTAAAACCGTGCATTGCGCTTAATACGGCTACCGAGCCGTGACCGAGCGAACCGCCGAGCCGCAGACAAGCCTACCGGTTGCGTCCGAAGCCATCGAATAGTCAAATAGCGGCGAACCGCGCATACTATCGCCGTGTGCGGAATAGCGAACAACGACACGCACGGGAGGACGCCGATGATCGGCACGTTCCTGCGGCATGGTTCCAACATCTGGCTCGCGCTCTTGCTCGCGGCGCTTGCCGTCGGCTTCGGCGCGCGGGTGTTGCCGTTTTCGCTCTTGTGGGTCGTGATCGGCGCGTTGACGTTTTACGTCAGCGAATACGGCTTTCACCGTTTCGGCTTTCACGCCGCGCCATCGCGTTTCACGTTCATACGCAAGCTGCAGCACCGGCTGCATTACGACCACCACACCGAGCCGGACCGGCTCGATCTGTTGTTCCTGCCGGTGTGGTTTCTCGTGCCCAATCTCACAATCACCGCGCTCGCCTTCGCGCTGCTGTTCGGCTGGAGCGTCGTCGCCTCGGCGATGTTCGGGGTGACGCTCGCGATCTTCCATTACGAATGGGTGCACTATGTCGCCCACATCCCCTATCAGCCGCGTACGCGCATCGGCCGCTGGATCAAGCAATACCATCTGCGCCATCACTTCATCAGCGAGAAGTTCTGGTTCGGCGTGTCCAACCCGTCGATGGATTTTCTCGGTCGCACCTTCAAGGCCGCGCGCGAAGTCGAACGGAGCGGTACGACGCGGAAGCTATATAGCTGAACGTTTGTTTGTAGCCGCAGCCTGGTCGGCCGGCGCGATGCTGCCCGTTCATTTCTGCTCGATGTGCCAGGCGCCGTCCCAATCGTCGGTGGGCGGCGCGGCCGCCAGCACGTCGATGCGCTTGACCATCGCCGATGACGGTCCGTCATCCGGAACCGCTGCGAGCGCCGCGGCAAAGGCCGCGCGCGCCTCTTCCCATCGTCGCGCGCGATAAACAGCGAGGCCTAAGGCATAACGCGTTCGCAGCTCGATTTGCGTCGGGGTCAACGCGCCCGGGCGCCCCATGATCTCGTACACGACCTGCGGACGGCTTTGGCCCGGCAGGATCACGCGATCGATCTCACGCGTCTCTACCGCATCCCCCGCGCTCGCGACGGTGGCCGCCGCCGCCAGCACATGGGTGCCGTAGAGCTTGTTGGCGCCTTCGAGACGCGAAGCCACGTTCACGGTGTCGCCCATCACCGTGTAGCTCATCATCACGTCGGAGCCGATGCTGCCGACCAGCATTTCGCCGGTCGCGACGCCGATGCGGATGTCGAACGAGATCGGCACGCTCTTGAGCCCCACGAGCTCGGGCAATTCGGCCTGAAACGGCGCCACCCGCGCCAGCATGTCGAGCGCCGCGAGTGCCGCCAGCCGCGCCTGATCGGCATCCGCGGTGAAGGGCGGTCCCCAATACGCCATGATGGCGTCGCCGATATATTTGTCGATGATGCCGCCATGGTCGCGGATCGGCGCCGACATGGTCGAAAAATACCGGTTCATGACCTTGACCAGTCCCTGCGGCGTCATTTCCTCGCTGACGCCGGAGAATCCCTTCACGTCGCAGAACAGCACGGTCATGACCCGGCGCTCGCCGGCGCTGGCGAGCGCCGGCCCGCTGATCAGACCCTCGACGATGCGCGGATCGACATAGCGGCCGAAGGTCTCGCGGATGCGCTCCTTCATCCGCAGCTGCTCGACCATGCGGTTGAACGCCGCGGTCAAGAGGCCGATCTCGTCTTGCGAGGTGACGGCGAGATTGCCCTCCAGGTGACCCGCTTCGACCGCGCGCGTGCCCTCCAGGAGACGGCGCACCGGGCGCGTCATGCCGGTGCTGACCAGAACCGAGAACACCAGGCCGAGCGTCGCGGCCAGCGCCGTGAGCAGAATGGCGGTCAGCGTCACCGCATGCTGCTTGCGGAGCGTCGCCGCGGCGTCGGTCCGCAACAGGTCGATCATCTCGTGGCGCACCGCGTCGAGCTGGCGGTCGAGCTCGTCGCGGAACGCGTCGACGCGGTCGAGGCCTTCGGTAATCGCGCGCCGGTCGCCGGTATCGAGCAGTGTCAGGAGGCGTGTGATTTCGTCGCCGAGGTGGCCGCGACTGTCCTCGATCAGGTCGTCGAGCCTGGTCTTGAGGCGGACCAGGGCCGTCGCGTCGCCGAACTGGCTGCCCTTCTCGATCAGGCCGTCGATCAAGGCGCGCGCGGCGTGCATTTCCTTGCGAACGCCTCGCCGCTGGCATCGTAACGGCCGCGCAGCACGGCGAACGATTCGCCGCTCGGGGTCGTCTCGATTTTCTCGATCATCATCCGCCGCAGCAGCATGGCGCGCTCGAGCGAGTGGATGTTGGCGCGCGCCAGGGCGTTATAGGCGGGAACGTAGCTTTGGCTCAGGTCGTCGAGCCGCTCGCCGACCTGCATCACCAAGCCCATCGACAAGAAGGCGGTGACGGCCATCAGCACGATGAGGATCACCGCGATACCGATGATCTTGCGCTTGATCGACAATCGGATCATCGAACGATTCCGGCTCCAGACCTCTGGGTGCCCGCAACGAGGTTCACGACCGCGGCGACAGCGTAAAAGTTCGCCGGCACGCGCCGAGGCTACCGCGATCAGGTTAGGCTGGCATTAATCCCGCCGTTCACCAGTCCCGCAGTTCACCGGCCCCGGTATTGGCGTAGCCATTCCTTGCCGTAGTCGTTGCCATTCGGCGTGCGCACCAGCGTATGGATATGGAACCGTTCGGGCTCGCTGTTGCACAGGAAGATTCCGGAGTGGTGGTCGAACTCGACCATGATCACCGGGCTCTGGATGCGGTAGTAATAAACGTCGTTGTCGCCATAGGCGCCGATCCAGGAGAAATAGGTCTCGTCGAAGTTCCGCTCGACCTCGGCGAGCCGGGCGGCAAGCGGCGCCGCCGGCAGATATTCGATGAAGGCGCCGACGAGATCGACCATGCTGCGCTGTTGCGCCTTCGTCATCTCGCTCGCCAGCACGCCTTCGTAGGGGATGACGTAATTGTCGCGATAGCAGCCGCCGAGATGGCGCTGGTCGGAAAAAATCCAGCGCCCTTCGGGCATCGCCGGATCCTTCATCAGCTTGTAGATCTGAGCGCGGTCCTTCTGCTCCTTAGTGAGCGATTGCATCAATTGCAGGCCGACGCTTTCTTCGTCACGGAAGACGGTGGTGCCCGCATAGGGCCCGACGTCGATTTCATTCGGCTCCGCGCCCATGAAGGTCGGCGAAATCGTCATCGATCGGCCGACCACGAAACAGTTCAGGCACAGATGGTGGCCGAAATACTGCCAGCCCCAGGGCTCGGTCAGCGACGGCTCGCCGAACAGGCAGAAATTATAGCTGTACTGGTTGAGCACTTTCGGCGCGCCGACGAGCTCACCGAGAAAATGGTTGATGCGCATGCAGGCGACGGCCTTGGCAAAGCCGTTCGGGCTCATGCTCGCCTGCAGAAGATTCAAGATCGCGTCGCGCAGCTTCTGGCCATGCTCCTCCATACGCAGCGTGTCGCGGAAGACATAAAACTCCGGATTGCTCCATTTGCGCCATTGCTCGGAATCGATCGGGCGGCGGATCTTCTGCAATTCGTCCGCCGTCGCCAAAGCGAGGATGGCGCGCGCCGCGTGCGTCATCGCTTCGACCGGCGCGCCGTTCGGCTCGAGCACGAACAGGTTCTTGCGCACGGTGCCGTCGCACGTGATGCCGCGAAAAGGTTCGGCGAGCGTCCGCTGCGGAAAGTCGTAGAGCATTTCGCGGATGTGCGGGATCGCCTGCACCAGGTCGCCGTGCGAATAGGCATCCTGGCTTGCGATGCCCTGCACCGGCGGATGATCCGGCCCCGGCAGATATCTGCGGAATTTTCCGGTTGCTCCCATCAAGTCCTCCCGGTGCTGGGTTCGTGTTGATGCGTCGTAACACGTCGCCGTCGCGGGGAGAACGCGATAGACCTATTCTCGTTTCGGAAGTTAAAGGGCCGGCCGGCCGGCGATGTAGGTCTGGCGCACCGCGCGATCGTCGCCCAGCGTCATCAGCACGAACAGCTCGTCCTCGAGGTCGCGCGACACTTCCATGCGGTGCGCGATGGCGGGGGTGGCGCGCACGCCCGCCGCACCATCAGTCAGTTGACGGCGGGGTGGCCGGGATCGCGGCCAAGTTTTTGCCGCAGCTGTCCCTTGGCGACGCCGAGTGCACCACGCGCAACGGCCATGAACCAGCTCTTGCCGGTCTTTTCCCGGATGACCGCGTGCGCCTTGCGAGCGTCGAGGAAGGCCGGCGTCAGGCCGTTTGCGTCGTTGAAATTCTCGATAAAGGCATCGGCGATACGCTGCTGACCGGTCGAGCCACGCGCGCGGCCATCGCTGCCATATTGCGCGATCAGAAGTTGCTTGCCGGCGGTGGTGATCGGTTCGAGCAGAATATTGTTGAATGTGTAAGTGATGTTGCCGGTACGAGCATAGAAACGTTCGAAGGTCTCGGTCATCCATCCCGCGTCGAATGGCTGGTCCTTGCGCGCGATAATCGATTCCACAAGGTTTCGCGCCATCTTGTTACCGTTGTTGGCGCCTTGTCCGCCGATCGGATCCAGCGACATGGCGGTGTCGCCGAGCGGCGTGACGATCCGGCCCGATGGCAGTCGGCCGACCGGCTTGCGCACCGTCGGCGCGAAACGGCCGACGAGCCAGCCGTTCGGGTCCGCCAGTTCCATATTTTTCGCCCAGTCATAGTCCCAGGGGATCACGTCTTTGATGACCTGCTTGTAGAGCTCCACGGCTTGTTCGCCGCTCTTGCACTCGCCGAACCTGTCGAGCGGACTGCCCGGCTTCGCTTCGATCAGCATGTTCCACGTGGGTCCGTGGTCCTTGTGAAAATAGGGCACGTAGAAAGCTTCCCCGAAGGGAGCGAAGAAATTGAATTTGACGGGCAGAAAGGGTACGCCGTCGAAGCCCATCTTGCCGCCCTTGGCGATGATCATCGTGAGATTGCGCTGCGGTTTGTCATAGACGCTGCGGGCGGCGTCGCGCTCGAACAGATTGCAGAGATCGGCGCGCCCCGCCGCCACGATCGTCAGCTCGTGCGCGGCGGCAATCTCGTCAAGCCGCGGGACGGTGACGTTCTCGATCTCGATCTTACCGCCCTTGGCGGCAAAATCGTTCATCCAGCGATGGCTTTGCAATCGCAGATCGATAGCGAGGAAGTAATCTTTGAGGCGGCCGGCGAGCGTGAGGAGCCGATTATCCTTGGCGGGACTGAAGGTGAGGTGCACACCTTCACCTTCGGGCGCGTCTTTCTCCCAGTGATTGAGCCCCAGTTCGCGCTCGTATTCCAGCGAGATGTGGAAGCGCGCGGCAGTCCCGGTCGGCCGGCTCTCATTGAGCCATTGTGCCGCCGTCCGGTCGGAGTAGAGCGTCACCCGGTATCCGGCGTTGATGAGGCCGTGAGCCGCTAGCAAGCCGGCTTGGCCCGAGCCGATGATGGCGATGTTGCGCATGGCTGCTCCCAATTGATGCCGCTAAGGCCGGTAGATCTTCACCGGCGCCGACGCTTCGAATGCCTGGGTCGTGTACTCGACCAGCTCGAGCTGGTTGCCCCATGGATCGAGCACGTAGTTGACCCGGGTCGTAGCGCAGGGGCCTTGGTCGAGGACAATCGGCCCGCTCATGACCTTGCAGCCATGATCGGCGAGATGCCGTTTGGCGGCTTCAAGGTCTTGCACCTTGAAGGCGATGTGGTGTCCGCCGAAATCGCAGTTGCGCGGCGGCTGCTCGCGCCGGCTCGCGGGCCGATCGTATTGAAACAGCTCAAGCATGAGGTTGGGGCCGATGCTGAGCATGGCGATGGTGAGGCGTGCGCCGGCAACGTTGATGTGCGCCTCGGTCCAGTCGCGGCCGTCGTCCATGCGCGGCATTTCCGCCGCATCGAACGGTCCAAGCCGGTAGAGTTCGTGAGCGCCGAATACATCGCAATAGAAGCGTGCGGCCGCCTCGAGATCGGGGACGGTCAGCCCGATGTGATCGACGTGAGATAATCCCGGCAGTCCTTTGCTCATTGGCTTTCCCCGCTATTCCGCGGCACCCTGGTTTCCACTAAGCTTACCCGAGCGCCAGCGTTGCACGTCTATCCATGCAGCGCGGCGATTGTGCATTTTGTGCCGGATACGTGCAGGAGACGGCGCTGTGAGGACAACACCGGTCGCGGCGAAGACGCTGCCCTTGGCGCGGCATTTGCTGGTCGCAACCAGCGACGTCGACGAAGCCCGCGAGCGCGTCTCGAAGGTCTTTTGCGCGCATAAGCTCGAGTGCTTACGCCCGAAGACCAATCTTGATATGCGCCAACACGTTGCACGCTTGGGCAAGCTGGCGATGAGCTACATCGCTTACGGCACCGACGTCGGCATCGATCCTGGCGAGCTTTCCACGTTTTTCCTCGTCCATCTCATCCCGAAAGGCCGCTCCGAAATCCAGATCGGCGACAGCGCGCTGATCGGCTCGAACACCATGGGTGCGGTGAGCTCGCCGACGATGGCGATGCGCATGCGTTGGAGCGCCGACTGCGCGCATCTTGTGCTCAAGATCGAGCGCACCGCGCTCGAGCGCCATCTTTCTCATCTTCTAGGCGACATCACGACGCGGCCGATCGAGTTTGCGCCGGAACTGCCGGTCGAAACGGGTCTCGGCGCGGGTCTGCGCCGGCTTATCAATTTCGTCACCCGCGAGCTTGATCGCAATGATACGCTTCTCGCCTCGCCGCTCGGCATTGCCGGCATCGAACAGACATTGATGACGGCGCTGCTCGCAGCCCAGCCCGGCAATTACAGCGCTGCACTGGCAAGACAGGCGAGCCCGGCGGCGCCACGCCACGTGATGCGCGCGGAAGAATTAATCCGCGCGCATCCGGAGCAGCCGCTCACGATTGGCGATCTGACCGACACCTCCGGCGTGAGCGCGCGGGCATTATTCGAAGGCTTCCGCCGCTTCCGCGGCACGACGCCCATGGCGCTGCTTAAGACTGTGCGGCTCGAACGCGCGCATGCCGAGCTAAAGGCCGCGCCGCCCACAGAGAACATTGCCGGCATCGCTTTCAAATGGGGCATCGTTCACCTCGGGCGCTTTGCGCGAGATTATCGCCGGCGATTCGGTGAACTGCCCTCGGACACTTTGCGCCGGGGTCGCAGCCGCAAGACGCCGTCGTAGGGGGCGACTACGCGCTCTCATGCACCTAAAGCGCCGGCCGCCCGGCGATGTAGGTCTGCCGCACCGAGCGGTCGTCGCCCATGGTCATGAGGACGAACAGTTCGTCCTCGAGGCTGCGCGACACTTCCATGCGGTGCGCCATCGCGGGCGTGGCGCGGGCGTCGAGCACGACGAGGTCGGCGTATGCGCCCGGCGTCATGGCGCCGATCTCGCCGTCGAGGCCGAGCGCGGCGGCGTTGCCGCGGGTGATGAGATCGAACGCGGCGAGCGCGGGCAGATTCTGGCCCTGCAGCTGCATCACCTTGTAGGCCTCGGCGGCGGTGCGCAGCATCGAATAGGACGTGCCGCCGCCGACGTCGGTCGCGAGCGCGATGCGCACACCGGCCTTTGTGAGCCGCGCGTAATCGAACAAGCCGCTGCCGATGAAAAGATTCGAGGTCGGGCAGAACACCGCGACCGACTGGGTGTCGCGCATGAGCGCGACTTCTTCATCGGTCATATGGATGCAATGGCCCATCAGCGAGCGGGGGCCGAGCAGCCCGAACCGCGCATAGACCGCGGTGTAGCTCGGATCGTCCGGGAACAAGCGCTTGATGGTGGCGATCTCGTCGAGATTTTCGTCGAGATGCGTCTGCATCAGGATGGTCGGAAACTCCGCGAGCAGCGCGCCGAGTTCGGCGAGCTGCTCGTCGGTCGAGGTGATGGCGAAGCGCGGGGTGAGCGCATAGCGTTGCCGCCCGGTGCCGTGCCAGCGTCGGATCAGATCGCGGCTGTCGGGGATGGCCGTGGCTGCGGGGGCAAGCAAGCCGGGCGGGCCGTTGCGGTTCATGATGGCGTTGCCGGCAACCATGCCGACGTTGCGCTTGTGAGCCGCGGCAAACAACGCGTCAGCCGAGCCCGGATGCGCGGTGCAATAGGCGAGCGCGGTGGTGGTGCCGTTGCGCGCCAGCTCATCGAGGAAAAATTCGGCGTTGCGCGCGGCATGGGCGGGGTCGGCGAATCTTTGTTCCTCGACGAAGGTGTATTTCTCCAGCCATTCGAGCAACTGGGCGCCGTAGCTCGCGATCACCTGCGTCTGCGGAAAATGAATGTGCGGGTCGATGAAGCCCGGCATGATCAGGGCGTCGGCATGATGCGCGACCGGCGTTCCCGCCGGCAGGGTCGCGGCAAGTTCGGCAGCCGGCCCGACCCGCGCGATGCGGCCGTCTTCGATGACGACCATGCCGTCGTCGATATAGCGATAGCTCTCCGCGTCGCCGGCGCCGCGCGGCGCGCGCGCGAAGCTCAACAGCCGGCCGCGAATGGCCTGCGCGCTCACGTCCGCCATCTCATGGTTGTTGCTTCGTCATTCCGGGGCCGGGCGAAGCCCGGAGCCCGGTATCCATAATCCCCGCGCCGGGGGTATGGATTCCGGACTCGCCGCGTTGCGGCGATCCGGAATGACGGGGAGGTTGTCATCCGGACCCAGTCTCACTTCGCGGGCGCGCCGGATGCGAGCCAGGACGCCAGCACCAGGCGCTCGTCGTTGGTCATTTCCGTAATGTTGCCCGGCGGCATGGCATTCGAGCGCACGGCGACGATGCCGATCAGCGGCGCGTGCAGCAGGATTTGTTCGTCGCTGTCGAGCAGGATGCCTTCCGGCGCAGCGGCGATGCCGTCCCACACCGGTTCGGCCGCATGGCACATGCTGCAGCGCGACGAGACGATATCGGCGACGTCGGCGAATTTGGGCGCCGGCGGCAGCGCGCCGGTCGTGGTGGAGCGCGGTCCCGCCGCCGAGAGCCAGGCCACCGCCGCCATGCCGGCCGCCGCCACGGCCCAGGTCCACCACGGGCTCCCCTTGTCGGCGTGACGCGAATTGAAGAAGTGACGGATGACCGGACCGATCAACAGCACGATCGCCACGATCAGCCAGTTGTATTTGGTGGCGTAGAGCAACGGGTAATGGTTGCTCAGCATCAGAAACACGACCGGCAGCGTCAGATAGTTGTTGTGGACCGAGCGCGTCTTGCCGAGCGCGCCCCAGCGCGGGTCGGGCTCCTTGCCGGCCAGCATCGCCGCCACGGTCTTTTTCTGGTACGGAATGATGATGACAAAGACGTTCGCCACCATGATGGTGCCGATCAGCGCGCCGATCTGGGTGAAGGCGCCGCGGCCGGAGAACACGTGGGTGAACCCATAGGTCAGCGCGACCAGAAACACGTAGCCGACCAAGGCGAGCGCCACCTCGTTGCGGGCGAGCGGCGACCGGCACAGGCCTTCGTAAACCAGCCACGATACCGCGAGGCTGACAAAGGCGATGCCGGCGGCCTGCGCCGCGGTCAAGTCGAGCACCGATTTGTCGATCAGGAACAGATCGGCGCCGAGATAATAGACCACGGCCAGCAGCGCGAATCCCGACAGCCAGGTCGTATAGGCTTCCCACTTGAACCAGGTGAGGCTGTCCGGCATCTGCGCCGGCGCCACCATGTATTTCATCATGTGGTAGAAGCCGCCGCCGTGAACCTGCCACTCGTCGCCCTTGACGCCGCTCGGCAGTCCGGGACGCGGTTTGAGGCTCAGATCGAGGTGGATGAAGTAGAACGAGCTGCCGATCCACGCGATGCCGGCGACGACGTGCAGCCAGCGAAGGACCGCACTCACGGTTTCAGTGAGCACAAGCTCCACGATGCGGGGGCTCCCCTCGAATGACCCGGGCCGCGCTAGAATGCAGAAGCGCCGTAATCTGCGCAAGCGCGCCGATGCCTGCGGTTTGAGCATCGCCTGCCGCAATTTGCGTTCTTTCACTGCGGGCCGCTCGAGCGACGGCCTGGGCGGATGATCCACCCGGGCCAAACGGGAAGACGGCGGCATGCTGGAACGATCTTTGCAAAGCCCATTGCAAAGATCTGGGCGCTGCCAAATACTGAGGCGTCCCTGTAGGCACTCAGGCCGCCGCTGCGGCAAAGTTCGGCAAAGAGAGTTGTGCAGGCGTAGCGATCCCGATGAATGACATGTCCCCACCGGCCGATTTGCCACGGTCCGCGCCGCTTCTGAGTGCCGTCGGCATCAGCAAGAAATACGGGGATTTTCTCGCCAACGACGCCATCGATCTCGATCTTTATCCGGCCGAGATCCACGCGCTGCTCGGCGAAAACGGCGCCGGCAAATCGACGCTGGTCAAGGTCATGTACGGCCTCATTCAGCCGACCGCCGGTGAATTGCGGTGGATGGGGCAAAAGGTCGTGCTGTCGGGGCCGTCCGAGGCGCGCACGCTCGGCATCGGCATGGTGTTCCAGCATTTCTCGCTGTTCGAGAACCTCACCGTGGCCGAGAACGTCGCGCTCGGCCTGCCGCCGACGGAATCGTTCGCGGCGATTTCCGCGCGGCTCGAGGAAACCGCCCGGGTGTACGGCCTGCCGCTCGATCCCAAGCGGGAAGTGTGGCGGCTGTCGGTCGGCGAGCGCCAGCGCATCGAGATCGTGCGCGCGCTGATGCAGAACCCGAAGCTGCTCATCCTCGACGAGCCGACGGCGGTGCTCACCCCGCAGGAGGCCGACCAGCTCTTCATCGTGCTCAACCGCCTCAAGTCCGAAGGCCGCGCTATCCTCTATATCAGCCACAAGCTCGACGAGGTGAAACGGCTGTGCGACACCGCGACGATCCTGCGCGGCGGCAAGAAGGTCGCGACCTGCGACCCGCGCAAGGAGACCGCCGCGTCGCTCGCCCGCATGATGGTCGGTGGCGAGATCGGCGAGGTCAAGGCGGCCTCGGGACACACCCCGACCGTGCCCCGGCTGGTGATCTATCGGCTGTCGCTGGAGCCGGACGACCCGCATGGCACGCATCTCGAGGAGATTTCGCTCGAGGTGTGCGGCGGCGAAGTGGTCGGTATCGCGGGCGTGGCGGGCAACGGCCAGGACGAATTGTTCGCCGCCTTGTCCGGCGAGCGGCTGTCATCCGGCGAAGGCGCCGTCGTCATCGACGGCCAGGCCGCCGGCCGGCTCAACGTCACCGAGCGCCGCCGCATGGGCGCCGCCTTCGTGCCGGAAGAGCGGCTCGGCCACGGCACCGCGCCGCGCATGAAATTATCCGAGAACGCGCTGCTCACCGGCCATGCCGCCAGCGGCATGGTCAAGCGCGGCTTCATCAACAAACTGGCGACGCTGGCGCACGTCGACCGCACCACCAAGGTCTTCGACGTGCGCAAGGCCAAGCGCGATCCGGAGGCGGTCAGCCTGTCCGGCGGCAATTTGCAGAAATTCGTGGTCGGCCGCGAGATCTTGCGCGAACCCGGCGTCCTGGTGGTCAGCCAGCCGACCTGGGGCGTCGATGCCGGCGCCGCAGCGACCATCCGCCAGGCGCTGATCGACCTTGCCGGCCGCGGCACCGCGGTCCTGGTCATCAGTCAGGATCTCGACGAATTGGCCGAGATCGCCGACCGCATCGCCGTGATGTTCCACGGCCGGCTTTCGGCGCCGCTCGAGCGGGTCGAGGCCACACGCGAAAAGCTCGGATTGCTGATGGGTGGAGCGCGCCCCGAAATGGCGGCCGAGACCCCAGAGGTCAAGCATGCAATTAGCACTTGAACGCCGGCCCGAACGCTCGGCGGTGATCGCGGTCGCGTCGCCGCTGATTGCGGTGGCGCTGACCTTGGTCACCATCGCGATCCTGTTCGCGATCATCGGCAAGAATCCCGTCGAGGCGCTGTGGGTCTATTTCGTCGAGCCCCTGACTGATCCCTTTTCACTGCAGGAGATCGTCGTCAAAGCCACGCCGCTGGTGATCATCGCGGTCGGGCTGTCGCTTTGCTACATCGCCAATATCTGGAACATCGGCGCCGAGGGCCAATTCATCGTCGGCGCCGTGTGCGGCAGCTGGCTCGCGGTGCGCACCAACGGCACGGACGTCGGCTATTGGGTGCTGCCGGCTATGCTGGTCATGGGCGCGATCGGCGGCGCGCTTTACGGGCTGATCCCGGCGATTTGCCGGGTGTATTTCGGCGCCAGCGAAATTCTCACCAGCCTGATGTTGGTCTATGTCGCCGATTTCGGCATGGACTATCTGGTGCGCGGGCCGTGGCGCGATCCGCATGGCCTTAATTTTCCCACCACCGCCGCATTCGATCCGGTCGCCTCGGTGCCGACCTTTTTTGAAACGGGACGGCTGCATTGGGGAGCGGTGGTTGCCGCCATCCTCGTGATGCTTGCGACCGTGCTGCTCGGCCAGACGATCCGAGGCTTTGAAATTCGGGTGGTCGGCGCGGCACCGAGAGCCGCGCGCTTTTCCGGCTTCAATGCCGATCGGCTCGTCCTTTTCACCTTCGCGGTTTCCGGGGCGTCGGCCGGGCTTGCCGGCATCATCGAGGTCGCCGGACCGGTCGGACATCTCGATCCTGGGATCTCGTCCGGCTACGGCTTCACCGCCATCATCGTCGCCTTCCTCGGCCGGCTCAATCCGGTCGGCATATTGGTGGCCGGGCTGTTTCTCGCCTTGACTTTCATCGGTGGCGAGGGCGCGCAGATCTCTTTGCGGGTCCCGCTCGATCTGACCAAAGTCTTCCAGGGCATCTTGCTGTTCTACGTGCTCGCCTGCGATTCCCTCATCGTCTACCGCATCCGTCTGGTCCGGACGCTTCGGAAGCCCGCGCATGCTGCTGCTTGAAGCTATCATCCTGTCGATCATCTCGGCTTCCACGCCGCTGTTGTTGGCCGCATCCGGCGAGCTGGTGGTCGAGCGTTCCGGCGTGCTCAATCTCGGCATCGAGGGAATGATGATCGTCGGCGCGGCCTGCGGCTTCGCCGGCGCCTATGTGTCGGGGTCGACGCTGGTCGGCGCGTCGTGCGGCATTCTCGCCGGCGCGGCCCTGTCGGCGATCTTCGGCATTCTGACGCTCGGACTCGCCGTCAATCAGGTTGCGGCAGGCTTGGCGCTGACCATCCTCGGCGTCGGGCTTTCGGGCCTGATCGGAGCCGGCTTCGTCGGCCAGAAGATCGTGCCCGCCCCGCACCTTCACCTGCCGTTCCTGACCGACGCGCCCGGGGTCGGCCGCATCCTGTTCGGCGAAGATCCTTTCGTCTACGTGTCGATCGCGCTCATCATCGCGATCTGGTTGTTCCTCTACCGCACGCGGCCCGGCCTCGTGCTGCGCGCGGTCGGCGACAATCACACCTCGGCGCATGCGCTCGGCTACCCCGTGCTGCGCATTCGCATGCTGGCGGTGTTGTTCGGCGGCGCCTGCGCCGGGCTTGCCGGCGCCTATCTGCCGCTGGCCTATACGCCGTTCTTCATTCCCGGCATGACCGCGGGACGCGGCTGGATCGCGCTGGCGCTCGTGGTGTTTGCTTCGTGGCGGCCAGCCCGTCTGGTCGCCGGCGCCTATTTGTTCGGCGCGGTGTCCATCCTCCAGCTCCACACCCAGGCGCTCGGCTTCGGCATTCCTTCGCAGTTGATGTCGTCGCTGCCCTATCTTGCCACGGTCGTGGTTCTCGTGTTGATTTCGCGGACGCGTGGGACTGCCGGGTCCGCCGCGCCCGCCTCGCTCGGCCTGGTGTTCGTACCAGACCGTTGAGATTTCCTGCGGGGGGCGCCGCGGGTACGTCGTAGGGGAAACCAAGTGGGGAACGTCGAGACACGCCCGTCCCTGCCAATCCGGAGTGGAATCATGAAGAGATGGAACATCGTCGCGGTGGCCGCGCTGCTGACACTGGCCGCGGCCACGTTCAGTTCGTATGCCGCCGACAAGCTGAAAATCGGGTTCGTCTATGTCGGTCCGATCGGCGATCTCGGCTACACCTATCAGCATGAACTCGGCCGGCAGGCGCTGCAGAAAGCGCTCGGCGACAAGGTCGAAACCACCTATCTCGAGAATGTCCCGGAAGGCGCCGACGCCGAGCGGGCCGTCGAGCAGCTCGCGCGTACCGGCCACAAGCTGATCTTCACCACATCGTTCGGCTTCATGGACGCCACGGTGAAGGTGGCGAGCAAATATCCGAACGTGTTCTTCGAGCACGCGACGGGTTACAAGCGCGCGAAGAACCTGGCCACCTACGCGGCCCGCTTCTACGAGGGACGCTACATTCAGGGCCAGATCGCGGCCAAGATTTCGAAGTCGGGAATCATCGGCTATATCGTTTCGTTCCCCATTCCGGAAGTCATCTCCGGCATCAATGCGACGATGCTCGGCGCGCAGTCGGTCAACCCCAACATCAAAGTGAAGATCATCTGGGTGAACTCCTGGTTCGACCCGGGCAAGGAAGCCGACGCCGCCAAGGCGCTGATCGACCAAGGCGCCGACGTGCTGACGCAGCACACCGACTCGCCGGCCGCCATGCAGATCGCCGAGCAGCGCGGCATTCACGCGTTCGGGCAATCCTCGGACATGATCAAGTTCGGCCCGCACGCCCAGCTCACTGCGGACACCGACTATTGGGGCGGCTACTACATCGACCGCGCCAAGCTGGTGCTCGACGGCAAATGGACCTCGACGGACACGTGGGACGGGCTTGATAAGGGCATGGTCGTGATGGCGCCCTATACCAACATGCCGGACGACGTGAAGAAGATGGCGATGGCCACTGAAGCCGCGATCAAGAGCGGCACGCTGCATCCCTTCAAGTGCCCGATCGTCGACCAGGACGGCAAGACCGTCGAGTGCAAGGGCGGCAGCCGGCTCGACAACGGCCAGATCCTCAGCATGAACTGGTACGTCAAGGGCATCGACGACAAGGTCCCCGGCAAGTAAGTCGCCGTCCGACCTTCGTTCGATCAAAATACGTCATGGCCGGGCTCGTCCCGGCCATTTGTTTTTGGTCCGTGTGTTACGCCAGCAGCGCCCGCGCCGCGGCCGAATGCCGCCGGATCAAATCGGCGACGTCCAATCCTGGAATTCGGCCGTCCTCCACCACCCAGCGGCCGCCGACCATGACACGGTCGGCGCCATGGGCGCCGCACAGCACCAGCGCCGCGAGCGGATCGCCGCTGCCGGAAAACCGCAATTCGTCGAGCTTGAACAACGCAAGATCGGCCATCTTGCCGACGGCGATTTCGCCGATGTCGGTGCGGCCGACGCAGGCGGCCGAGCCCGTGGTCGCCCAGCGCAAGGCATCCTTGTGGCTGACCTCGAGGACGCCATAGCGGCTGCGCTGCAACAGGAACGCGGCGCGGACTTCCTGCATCAGATTCGAGGCGTCGTTCGACGCCGAGCCGTCGACGCCGAGGCCGACATGCATGCCGGCTGCTTCCATGGCGCAGACTGGACAATGACCGGAAGCCAGCGTCTGATTGCTGCACGGGCAGTGCGCCACCGCGGTGCCGGCGCGGGCAAGCCGCTTGATCTCGCCGTCGTTGAAGTGAATGCCGTGCGCGAGCCAGACCCGGTCGTTGAGCCAGCCGCAATCCTCGAGATAATCGAGCGGCCGGCACTTGTAGAGCTGTTCGCAGAACGCGTTCTCGTCGTGGGTCTCGGCGAGATGGGTGTGCATGCGGACGTTCAATCGCGCCGCCAGTTCGGCCGTCTGCCGCATCAGCGACGTCGTCACCGAGAACGGCGAGCACGGCGCGAGCGCGATCTGCACCTGCGCGCCCTCGCCGGGCTCGTGATAACGCGCCACCACGCGTTCTGAGTCGGCGAGGATGGTGTCCTCGTCCTGCACCACACTGTCCGGCGGCAGCCCGCCGTCGCGCTGGGACAGGTTCATCGAGCCGCGCGTAAGCAGCACCCGCAGGCCGAGCCGCTTCGCCGCCGCGACTTCGATGTCGATGCCGTCTTCGGCGCCTTGCGGAAAAACATAGTGATGATCGGTGGTGGTGGTGCAGCCGGACAGCATCAGCTCGGCCATCGCCAAGGTCATGCCGAGATCGAGGGCCTCCGGCGTCAGCCGCGCCCAGATCGGATAAAGCGCCTGGAGCCACGGAAACAGCTCACGATCGAGCGCGGTCGGAACGGCGCGCGTGAGTGTCTGATAAAAGTGATGATGTGTATTGATCAATCCCGGCAGCACCACATGCTCGCCGGCATCGAATATTTTTGCATCCGGTTTGGCGGGGCTTTGTCCACTGGCCACGAGCTCCACGATCCGCCCGCCTTGCAAGACAATGCCGCCCTTAGCGCCGTCGGCCAGAATGGCGAGAGGATTTTTGATCCACAGCGCCTGCTGCTCCTGATCAGACATGACCGTGTCCTCTCGGCTGATGAGTTATACGCAATTTGCAAACCGCGTATAACCCAACCTGACCCATCAAGATTTCGCTGGCTCTATGCAGGAAATGGGCCGCCATCGCCCGGCCCAATCACGCCGCCATCGCGCTGATCGGCGGCCGTCCCACATTGCTGGCCTGGTGGATCATCCGCGCCACCCGCAGGATCAGCGGCTCTTCGAAGCGCGGCGCGACGATCTGCATGCCGACCGGCAGCCCGTCGTGAGAAAGGCCGGCCGGCGCGGTCGCGGCCGGCAGGCTCACCAGCGTGATCAGATAAGCGGGCGCGATCCAGTCGATATAGTTCTCGAACTTGCGGCCGTTGATTTGATCCGGGAAGTTCATCTCGATGGGGTACGGCTTCACCGGCGCCGCCGGCGTCAGCAGCACGTCGTAGCGGTCGAACAGCCTGCGGAAGTGATGGAACATCTCCTCCCGCTTGTGCTCGGCGGCGGCAAAGTTGAGCGCATCGAGCTTCAGCCCGGCCTCGACATTGCCGCGCAGGTTTTGCCCGAACGCCGCGATCTGGGCGAGACGCTGATATTGCTGCGCCACCATCCAGAAGCCGCGCCACGTTTGATAGGGCGCGCGGCCGGCGCTGGCGTCGAATTCGATATGCTCGACCTTGGCGCCGCGCTTGCCCAAGGCCGCGGCCGCATCGCGGCAGATGGCATCGATCTCCGCCTCGACGCCGATGCCGGCGATGTCGGAGACGTAGGCGATGCGCAGCTCCTTGATGTCGTCGCGGTGATCGAGCTCGGCGAGCGCGCTCTGCCACGGCGGCGCGACCGAGATCGGCGAGATGCGGGAGAAGCCGATGCTGGCGTCGAGAAACAGCGCGGCGTCCTCGGCGTCGCGCGCCAGCGGGCCAGGCACCTGCCCGGGATCCCAGGGCAGATGCAGCGGATGGCTCGGGATCAAGCCCGGCGTCGGGCGGATGCCGACGATGCCGCAGAACGCCGCGGGGATGCGGATGGAGCAGCCATAATCGGTGCCGTGCGCGATCGGCAGCATGCCGGCCGCGACCGCGGCGGCTGAGCCGCCCGACGAGCCCGCCGGACTGAGCGCCGGGTTCCACGGATTGCGGGTCGGACCGAACAGCGCGTTGTTGGTGTTGGCGCCGCAGGCGAATTCCGGCGTGTTGGTCTTGGCGAGCACGATGGCGCCGGCGGCCTTGAGCCGGCGCACCGCCTCGGCATCCTCGGTCGGCACATAGTCCTTGAAGAGCGGCGAGGCGAAGGTGGTGCGGATGCCCGCGGTCGGCGTCACGTCCTTGACCCCGATCGGCAGGCCGTGCAGCGGACCGAGCGCTTCGCCCTTCATAACCGCGGTTTCCGCGAGCCGCGCCGCGTCGCGCGCCTGATCGGCGGCCAATGTCACGATCGCGTTGAGCTTCGGATTGATCGCCTCGATCACCGCGAGGTACGCGTCCAGCACCTCGACCGGGCTGACCGCGCGGGTGCGCATGAGCTGCACCAGTTCCCGCGCCGATTTACGCGTCAGAGTTACATCGACCATGCAAGATCCTATTTGCCCGACCAGTGCACGAAGCGCCGCTCGATGATGAGAAACAGAAGATTGAGACCATAGCCGAGCGCGCCGGCGGCGAAAATCGCCGCGTACATGCGCGGCATGTCGAACAATTGCTGCGCCTCGAACACGCTGTGGCCGAGCCCGTCCTGCGAACCGATGAACATCTCGGCCACGACGATGATCACCAGCGCGAGCGAGACGCCGTTGCGCAGCCCGACGAAGGTCTGCGGCAGCGATTCGCGCAGCATCACGTCGAACAGCACGCGCAGCCGCGACGCCCCCATGACCTTGGCGGCGAGAAGCCGGGTCTTGCGCGCGTTCATCACGCCATAGGCGACGTTGAACAGGATCACTAGGATCGCGCCGAACGCGGCGACCGAGATTTTGGTCTCGTCGCCGACGCCGAACAGCACCAGGAACAGCGGGAACATGGCCGACGCCGGCGTCGAGCGGAAGAAATCAATGACGAATTCGAGTGAACGGTAAACCCGCTCCGACGAGCCCAGCACGATGCCGAGAGGAATGGCGATCACGGCGGCGATCGCGGTCGAGGCCGCGGTGCGATACACGGTCTTGACGAAGTCAAAGCCGAGCGGACCGCCGTCCATGCCCTGCCACAGCGCCTTGAAGGTCGCCACCGGCGACGGCAGCAGCACCGGATCGACCCACTGCGCCACGACCGCGAGCGACCACACGGCGAGAAGCCCGGCCACGCCGACGACCGGCAGCAGCGCGCTGATGCGGTCCATCTTCATGGCCGCCGCACCTCGCGCTGAAAGATGTCGAGGCAGTGCGCCTTGGTAACGACGAAGTCCGGCTCCGACAGCGTGGCATCGCTGCGCGGGCGCGTCGCCGTCACCGGCACGAAGGCGGCGACCCGCGCCGGGTGGCGCGACAACAGCAATACCCGGTCAGCCAGAAAGACCGCTTCTTCCAGATCGTGCGACACCAGCACCGTGGTGGTGCCGGTCTCCAAAAAAATACGCTGCAGCTGCTCGCGCATGAACAGCGTCATCTCGTAATCGAGCGCGGAGAACGGCTCGTCGAGGAACAGAATCTCGGGATCGACCACCAGTGCGCGCAGGATCGAAACGAGCTGCTGCTGGCCGCCCGACATCTGATACGGATAGAGTCCGAGGTCGAGCTTGACGCCGAGCCGCTCCACCAGCGCCTGCGTGCGCGCGCGCCGCTCCGCCGCCGGCACCCGCATCAATTTCAGCGGATAGGCGATGTTGTCGAACGCGCGCAGCCATGGAAACAGCGCCTCGCGGTAATTCTGAAAGACGTAGCCGAACTTGATCTCGTCGAGGCGCCTGCCGTCGAACAGAATTTGGCCGGCGTCGGGAGCGATGAGCCCGGCGATCATGTTGATCAGCGTGCTCTTGCCGCAGCCGTTCGGGCCGAACACCGAGATCATCTCGCCGCGCGGCAGGTCGAGATCGAAATTGTCGTAGATGACAGTGTCGTCGTAGCGCTTGGCGAGACCGCGAATGGTGACGTGCGGCCGCGGCAATGCCGCATTCTGCAGCGGCGACGCCTCCACCGACGGCCGCGCCGCGTTCTCGGCAGCGCTCATCGCGAACGAGGACCCATACCCGCCACCATCAGAACGGCTGCAGAAAGCGCCTGACGTCGACCTTTTCCGGCACGACGCCGACGTCGCGGCCAAAATCGGCGAACGTTTGCAGATCGGCGATCTGCTTGGGGCTCATGTCCTTGACCATGATGTAGCCGAGCATGGGCACGTCGTTGACGACATCCGCCGGCGTCATGGTGTTCTTGAGGAGATGCTGGCGCGCGACCTGCGGGTCCTTGTTGATGAAATCGATCGCCTTGGCCCAGCCTTGCGCGAAGCGCCGGGCGACGTCAGGGCGCTTGGCGATGAAATCGGAGGTGAAGGCGCAGCCGGCGGCGAACGGGTCGGCCATCGGATCGCCGATCACGTATTTGGCGATCAAGCCGCCCTCGACAGTCTTGGCGACGCCGAGATGATTCATGACGGTCGCCGCGGGCTCGAGCGTATAGCCGCCATCGAACGTGCCGGCCTTCATGGCGTTGACGTGCTGGCCCATGTCGAGCTGATCGATGGTGTAGTCGCCCTCCTTGAGGCCGACCTTGGCGAGAATGCCCTTGGCGGTATTCAGGTTGGCTGGCCCCGGCGCCGACATCAATCTGAGCCCTTTGAAATCCTCGAGCGTCTTGACCTTGTCGGCGAGGCCGGCGCGCACGACAAACTGCTCCATGCGGTGCGCGACGTTCTGGCCATTCATGGCGACGAACATCGCCACGCCCGGTTTCTTGATGTCCGCGTTCAGCGCCTCGAGCGTCACCAGCACCGAAGCGACCTCGATCTGATTGGTGATCAGCGCCGCAATATTTGGCGGCCCGCCCATCAGGGTGATCGTCTCCGGCTCGATGTTGAGCTCCTTGAAATAACCGAGATCGAGCGCGATGAAATAAGGCAGCGACGAAAGGATCGGGAAGACGCCGACTTTGACCTTGTCCGGCGCCTGCGCGGTCGCCGCGCGGCCGAAAACGCTCACGGTGGCGACCGCTGCCGCGATCGTTTCGAGCAGCATTCGCCGAGTCGCTGGTGGAAAATCGGTCATCTCGCCAAGCTCATGTTTTCGCGTGATTTTTCTTAGCGCCGTCGCAATTCCCTCACAAGCAAGGCCCGTGCCGCAAGGGGCCGCCGAGGCCCATTCCCGCGCGCGGGCCTGATGCCGCAGCCGGCTATTCCCCTGCGTCGATGATGGCGATGCAGGGACCACCGCCCTGCGGGCCCTGATGCATGGCATCGACCGAGACGAACACCGCCGGATCGCCGATCGCCAGCGCCGCGATGGCGCCGACCGCGGCCTTGGCGTGGCGATGCCACGGCACGTCCGAGTCGTCGAGCATGATCTGGCGCCGGCCGCGCAGCTTGCCGGTTCTGTCCGCCTCGCACTTCATGAAGCAATTGACCACCTTGCCATTGAGGTCTTCGGCCCGCGGCCGTTGCGGCAGTTCGATGCCGGCGTTGCGGATTGATTCGTAGATGCCGTCGAGATCGAGCGCGTCCTTCATCACCGCATGGCCGATGCGATAGCGGCCGCCGGCGCCCTTTTTGTTGCCGAGCAACACGATCTGCGCCTGGGTCAATTCCACGCCCGACGAGCAGGAGGCGACGGACGAATAGAGGTCGAGGTTGTGGCAGATTTCTTCCGCCTTGGGCATTTTGATCTCGCGCAGGCCGACGGCGATGCCGAGCCCGGTGGTGCCGTTCGACACGCCCATGGAATCGTGGACCTCGCAGGCGACTTCCTTGCCGCGCGCGTGCGCGTCGAGGACGGAGTCGACGGTGAGCAGCGGCGTCTTGGTCTGGACGTAATGCACGTCGGCCGGGTCGTCGATGCCGGCGTTCTTCATCGCCGCGCGGACGCCTTCGGCGACCTTCTCCACCATTGCCGGCCGGCCGATGTCCTCGGGGAAAATCTCGGCGCTCAGCGCCGTGCCGATCACGAGCCGCGATTTGTCGGCCGGGCCGGTCTTGGCGTTGCGCGCAAAGACCGTCGCGTGCGGGGTGATGACGCCGTCACAGCCGCCCGACCACACCATCGGAATTTGCTTGATGTCGGCTTCGGAACGGCTACCGAGCTTCTTCAAGACGGCGCGGAACGCCTGGTCGGCGAGGATGCGGGTGAAATCGTTGACGCCGCCATTGCCTTCGGTCTTGCCGATCACGGCGATGACCTCGTCGGCGCGGAACCGGCCCTGTTTGATCAGCGCCTCCATGCCGGACGCATCCTGGACGTTCTTCAGTTCCACTTTAGCGACTTCGATAGCCATTTTCACGCGATCCTAATGAGAAAAGAGTTTGTTAGCTGGAACGAACCCACGGCTTGACTTCGCCGCGGATCATTTTGTCAAAGCCAGGCCCGCGGTCGATCATCGGCCGCTCGCCTTGGCGTGCGGCGTTCAGCCTCTGCCGCAGCGCGTCGGTCGCGGCCGCATCGATCGTCGCTTGCTCGACGCCTTTGTCGGTGTTCAGCACGACGCCATAGGCATCGCGCGCGGCGGCGAGCGAAACCTTGCCTTCGATCACGTCGCGCTGCACGAGCTCGGGCTCGCGTTCCAGCGGATCGCCCCACCCGCCGCCGCCGGTCGTCACCACGCGGACGATCTGGCCCGCCAACACCGGCTCACCGTCAACGAGGCCACCGAGATCGCGCGGCGTGCCTTCGGCGTCAACGGTGACGCAGAACGGCTTGCCCGCCTCGCCGCCATTGAGGCCGTAGCAGCCGAGCCGCACGCGGTCGGCCGTCACGATGGTGCGGCAATCGACCAAAGCGCGGTAGTATTTCTCATAGCCCAAGCCGCCGCGGCGCTTGCCGGCGCCGCCGGAATCCGTCCGCAGCGCGAGCTTTTCCACCAGCAGCGGAAAGCGCGTCTCGGTGAACTCGGCCGGCTGGTTGCGCGAATCCGGCACGATATGGATGGCATCATTGCCGTCGGCGTAGGCGCGGCCGCCGGAGCCGCCGCCCAGAACCTCGCGGGACAGGAAGGATTTGCCGTTACGGTCGGTGCCGTAGAAGCCGGTATAGCGGATGGTCTCCTGATCGGCCGGCATGTGGCCCTTCGCGGCCTGCGCCACCACGCCGGCGAGGAGGCCGAGGCAGCGCAGCAGCACGAACGAGCGCGCATTGGTGGCGGCCGGCCATTCCGGCGTGATCAGCGTGCCCTTGGGCGGAAACACCACGTCGAAGACCTCGCAGACGCCTTCGTTGACATGGATCTCGGCCGCGCGCTCGGGCGTATCGGCGAGGTTGCGCAGGATCGGCGCGATCCATTTGATCAAGAAGGCGCCGCCGGCGTAATCCGCCGGCCAGTTGATCGGGCCGGTCGATTGCGGATCGGTGCCAGTGAAATCGAGCGTGATGCGGTCGCCTGTTTTCGTGAGCGTCAGCGCGAGCTTGTGCAGCTTCGGATCGGTGACACCGTCGTGCTCGACATAGTCTTCCCAGTGGTATTCGCCGTCGGCGATCTTCGGTAAAAGCTCGCGGCGGAATACGTCACGGCAGGTGTCGAGGATGGTCTGGAAGCAGGCTTCCACCGTGTCGCGGCCGAACCGCTCGAACAATTCCGCCATGCGGCGCGCGCCCATCAGGCAGGCTTGCACCTCGCTGTCGAGATCGGCGGCGAGTGTCTCGGGTACGCGGGTGTTGCGCTTGATGATGGTGAAGACGGCGTCGTTGCGGACGCCCTGGTCATAAAATTTGACCGGCGGAACGGCGAGGCCCTCTTCGAACACCGTGGTCGCCGTGCCGGGCATCGAGCCGGGCACCCGGCCGCCGATGTCGTCATGGTGGCCGAAGGCCTGGATGTAGGCGACGACCTCGCTTTGATGGAACACCGGCACGGTCGAGCACAGGTCCGGCAGGTGGCCGATCGAGCCTTCGGTCAAATACGTGTCGTTCATCAGGAAGACGTCGCCGGGCTTCATGATCGCCGGCGGAAAGTCGCGCACGACCGCGTTCGGCATCGCCGAATAGGAGCGCCCGGTCAGCTTGCGGCAATAACGGTCGAACAGGCCGACACGGTAGTCGTGCGCCTCGCGGATCATCGGCGAACGCGCGGTGCGCTCGATCGCGAACTCGATCTCGGCTTCGATCGAGTTGAGCGTGCCCTCGACGATCTGCAGCACGATCGGATCGACCTCGCGTGCCGGCAGTTCCGGCGCGGTCGGCCACGGCCATTCCTTGGCGTGGATGTTCATCATAGCTTGGCCTCTACCGACTTGCCGGCGGATCGCACGATCAAAATGCCGTGCGGGTCGACTTCGAGCTGCTGGCCCGGAAACACGACTGTGGTCGAGCCGAACTCCTCGACGATCGCCGGCCCCGCGATCTTTACTCCGGCGCCCAGCGATGCGCGGGCATAGACCGGCGTGTCGCGGAATTTGCCATCGAAATAAACCGGCCGCGTCGCCGGCCGCGGCGCCGCGGCGACTGCGAGCTTCGGGATGCGCGGCCGGTCGATCTTGCCGAAGCCGGAGACGCAATAATTCACCAGCTCGACTTTCTGCGCCCCGGCATAATTGTAGCCGAAGGTCTTGAGATGCGCGGCGTGAAACGCATCGGCGACCGCGGCGATGAAGGCCGCGGCGATGGCGCCGGACGGCGCCGGCACGCGCACTTCCATCGATTGCCCGGCGTAGCGCACGTCGGCTTCGCGCAGGAGCGCGATTTTTTCCCGCGGAATGCCGTCCTTTTCCAACGACGCGGCGGCGTCCTGTTCCAGCGACGCATAGATCGCCGCGACGGTGCCGAGATCGATTAAGTCCTGGTGCATCACCTTGGTGACGATGTGGTCGGTGCGCCAATCGACCGACAACAGGCCGAAGGCGGAAAGGTTGCCGGGGTTCGGCGGCACGATGCAGGTCTTCATTCCCATCAGCTCCATCACCGCCGGCGACTGCGCCGGGCCGGAGCCGCCGAACGAAAGGAGCGCAAAGCCCGCGGGATCGATGCCGCGCTGGATGGTCATCTGGCGGATGGCGTTAGCCTGGTCCCAATTGGCGATCTCGATGATGCCTTCGGCCAATTGCTCGACGCCGAGATTGCCGGGGAGCCGCGCCGCCAGCGCCTTAAGGCCGGCGCGCGAGCGCGCGACATCGAGCCGGATGCCGCCGCCGATCAGCGCCGGCGGAATGCGGCCGAGCACGAGATTGGCGTCGGTGATAGTCGGCTCGTTGCCGCCGTTCGGGTAGGACATCGGGCCCGGCACCGCGCCGGCGCTGCGCGGCCCGACCTTGAGCTTGCCCTCGCGCGAGATCCAGGCGATCGAACCGCCGCCGGTGCCGATGGTCTTGATGTCGAGCATCGGGATGCGCACCGGGAAACGGCCGACGCTGCCGCCATTGGTGATCTTGGGCTTGGCCGCCTCGATCAGGCAGAGGTCGGTCGAGGTGCCGCCGGCGTCGAGCGTGACGAGGTCGGGAAAGCCCGCGACTTCGGCGATGACGGCTGAGCCGAGCGCACCGGCCGCCGGCCCGGACAGCGCCGTGGTGATCGGCTTGCGCATCACCTGGTCGGGACTGGCGACGCCGCCCGAGGACTGCATCACCAGGAACGGCTTTTTGTTCAGCTCCGGCCCGAGTTCGTCGCGGATGTGGTCGAGATAGCGGCTCATGTGCGGCTTGATGAACGCATCGACCAGCGTCGTCACTGCCCGCTCGTATTCGCGGTATTCGGGCAGCACGTCGCAGGACAGCGACAGCGTGCAGTCCGGATATTCGTCGCGCACGATCTCGGCCGCGCGGCGCTCGTGCGCCGCATTGGCGTAGGAGTGCATCAGGCAGACACCGACCGCGGCAATGCCCTGCTCGCGGAAGAACCGCGCCGCGGCGCGCACGCTCGCTTCGTCGAGCGGCCGCAGTTCGTTGCCGTGGAAGTCGAGCCGGCCGCCGGCCTCGCGCACATAGCGCAGCGGCACGATGCGCTCGGGTTTTACCCAGAAATACGAATTGCCATAGCCCTCGGGCACCGCCTGCCGGGCGATCTCCAGAATGTGGCGGAAGCCTGCGGTGACGATCAAACCGAGACCGGCAATCTCGCCTTGCAGGAGCGCATTGGTCGCGACGGTTGTGCCGTGCGCCAGCACCGCGAGATCGTCGATGCCGGCGCCCCACTCGTCGAGGATGGCGCGCACGCCCCGCACCAGCGCCACCGCCGGATTCGCTGGCGTCGACGACACCTTGGTCACGCGCATCGCGCCGGACTTGTCATCGACGCAGACGATGTCGGTAAAGGTGCCGCCGGTATCGATGCCGATCCGCAGGTTTGCCGGATTTCCACTCATACTTACAATGCCTTACAATGCTCCGCCGGTACACTGCTGTCTGCCAGCGCCGCATATATGCACAAGAAAACTCGATGTGCCATCGGCCTCTTTCGCCGTCAAAGCGCTAATAGATCTCCAGACATGCTGCGACATCGTGCTCAAAAGCAACGATGGCCTCGACGTGATCGCGCAACAGCTTTTCTATGATTTCGGTCGGCTGATTGCCGCAACGAAGCCAGATGACCTTCGGCGGCGGGCCAATGAGCGTTGCCCTATCGGCAAAATCGACGTCAAGCGAAACGAGCGTAAAGCCGTTAATACCCGCAAAGTTCCAAATGGCACGATCGTCGGCTTGGGCCAGGCCCAAGAGGCGCACTTGGCTGGAACTGGGAAACAGGTCGGCGAGCCGCGCAGAGAGTTTGAAGCTCAGATTTTCATCGAACAGAAGCTTCATTTTGCGGCGGTCACGAGCCGCCGCTCGCGATCCGCGGCATAGGCCAAGCAAGCGCGGATATCGCTCTCCGTCAGTTCAGGATAGTCCGCAAGAATCTGTTCGTGCGAAAGGCCTGCGGCCAGCCAACCGAGCACGTCGCCGACAGCGATCCGCATGCCGCGAATGCACGGCCGCCCGCCGCGCTTGCCTTCTTCCATGGTGATGATGCCCTGGTAGTTCATGCACCGCGGTCCGAACTCTTATGGGTGGGTCGCCTAAGACTAGCGCAGAAATCGTCCCCGCTCCATGCGGCTGATGTTGCCGCCGAGCCTTTTGGAGGTATTTTGCGTAGGCGGTTTCCCGGTCCAGAGTCTGGCTGGAAGCCTATTGACGGGCTTGATCCGCCGCCGAGGCGAACGAACGAGATGGCACAGCTCAGCAACAGCGAACGAAGACGCCAGATCTGGTCGGTCGTACGCGTATCCAGCGGCAATTTCCTGGAGATGTACGACTTTTTCGTCTTCGGTTATTACGCCAGCGCGATCGGCAGGGCGTTCTTCCCGACGGGAAGCGATTTCGCGCAATTGATGCTGGCCTTCATGACGTTCGGCGCCGGCTTTCTGATGCGCCCGCTCGGGGCCGTTTTCCTCGGCGCCTATATCGACCATTATGGCCGCCGCGCCGGCCTGATGCTGACGCTCGCTTTGATGGCGGTCGGAACGCTGTCGATCGCGCTCGTCCCGGGCTATGCGACGATCGGCGCGCTGGCGCCGGTGATCGTCGTGATCGGCCGGCTGATCCAGGGCGTTTCCGCGGGCGTCGAGCTCGGCGGCGTTTCGGTCTATCTCGCGGAAATCGCCACGCCGGGCCACAAGGGTTTTTATGTCAGCTGGCAATCCGGCAGCCAGCAGATCGCCGTCATTTTCGTCGCGCTGCTCGGCGTCGCGCTGAGCATGATCGTCCCGCCCGCCGCGATGTTCGTCTGGGGCTGGCGCATTCCCTTTCTGATCGGCTGCCTGATCATTCCGCTCCTGTTCGTGCTGCGCAGCTCGCTCGAGGAGACGGCGGAGTTCGAACAGCGCAAGGCCGCGCCGAACCATCCGAAGCCACGGGAAATCCTGCTGCAGCTCGGGCAGAACTGGCGGATCGTCATCATCGGCATGCTCATGGTCACGATGACGACGGTGTCGTTCTACTTCATCACTGCCTATACGCCGACCTTCGGCCGCCAGGTGCTCGAGCTCAGCAATATCGACGCCCTGGTCGTGACCTTGTGCGTCGGCGTCTCCAATCTGTTCTGGCTGCCGGTCATGGGCGCGGTCTCCGACCGCGTCGGGCGGCGGCCGGTGCTGCTCACCTTCACGATCCTGATGTTCGTGACCGCCTATCCGACGCTGGCGTGGCTCGTCGCGTCGCCCTCGTTCGGGCGGCTGCTCGCGGTCGAGCTGTGGCTTTCGTTCATCTACGGCAGCTACAACGGCGCCATGATCGTGGCGCTGACCGAGATCGTGCCGCTCAATGTGCGCACCGCCGGATTTTCGATCGCCTACAGCCTGGCGACCGCCTTGTTTGGCGGCTTCACGCCGGCGGTCAGCACCTATTTGATCCACGCGACGGGCAACCGCGCCGTCCCCGGGCTGTGGCTGATGTTCGCCGCCGCGTGCGGGCTGGTGGCGACGTTGCTGGCTTGGCGCCGGACGACTGCGGGGGAGGCCGTGGAGGGCGGCGCGTCCGTCGCGCCTGTCCGTTAGACGATCAATCTTTCGCGCCGGAGACCACCGGTTCCATGCCGCTCTTTGTTATGACCGGTGCGGCCGCAGGGGCCGCGAGAAACTTGATCAACGCGGCGGCCGCCTCCGGCTGCTGCGCCCCGGTAGCAATGCCGGCAGAGAAAACGGTCACCTTCTGGATGTCGGCCGGGATCGGTCCCAGAACATCGATGCCCTTGATCGGCAAGAGCTCGCTGACCTGCTGAAAGCCGAGCGCGGCATCGCCGCGGGCGACGACCTCGCCGACCGGTTCCGCCGGGATCATCTTGCTCTTGGCCCGGATCGCGTCGGAGACATCGAGCTTCTTGTAGAGGACCGTCTCGATATAGACGCCGCTCGCGCTGTCGGAATAGGCGATCGACTTCGCATCCGCGAGCGCCGTCTTGAACGCCGCGACGCTGCTGATGTCGGGGCGCGGCGCTCCGGCCCGCACCGCCGCGCCGATCAACGAGCGAGCCAGATCGGTACGGCTCGACGCGACAACTTTGCCGTCTTTGATCAGCTTATCGAGCGCGTCGCCGACCACGATGACGACATCGACCGGTTCGCCGCGGGCGATGCGGTTCGGCACCGCCTGCGGCGTAGCGCCCATCGACGGTCCCCAGGCGTTGACGATTTTGTGGCCGGTCGTGCGTTCGAACTCGGCGGCGAGTTCGAGATAGGCGGCCTTGAACCCGGCGGAGCCCATCACCTTGATCTCGGCCGCGTCGGCTGAGGCCGCGAAAAGCAAAAGCGCGGCGGCGGCAAGAGCAACTTTGCTGACAAACAATCTCGCCTTCAGGGTCATCCGCTGCTTCCAAAGATCCGCAAGCCGCACACAAGGCATGAAGCTCAAATTCTCATCGAACAGGAGCTTCATTTAGCAGTGGTCACGAGCCGCCGTTCCCGGTCCGCGGCATAGGCAAGGCACGCGCGGATATCGCTCTCCGTCAGTTCGGGATAATCGGCAAGAATCTGTTCGTGCGAGAGACCCCACAGCGAGCCAACCGAGCACGTCGCCGACAGCGATCCGCAAGCGGCGAATGCACGGGCGCCCTCCGCGCTTGCCCTCTTCAATCGTGATGACGTCCTGATAATTCATGCGCCGGCATCCAACTCCCGAAACCTAGTGCGTCAGAATAGCGCAAAAACAGTTCCAACTCCAGAAACCCAACTGCTCCGGGATTGTTTCAAAGGCACCCCGCGCGTCCTTCCACCGCGTCAGCGGAGGTTCGCCGATTTCAGGCGTCGAATGGCCAAGAGGCTTCTGGTTGGCAGGCGGCGCGGTTCGAGCCGATAGCTTGCCAAACTTTCGCGAGGGAAACATCCGCTTCAGCTCAGTTCGCGGCGGCGTTGGTCACGATTCGCTGCGCCCAGCCAATCTGATTCCCAACCTGGATCATATCCCAATTCTCGGCGCGCAAATAGATACGGGCGTGTCCGCCGGCGCCTACGCTACCGACCTGCCTAGACGCCGTATCGGGCAGCGCGAACAATGCAACGCCGGACCCGTTGGTGGCGTAATTTCCGCTCACCGGATCAAGGGCGCTGGCATTGTACGGCTCAGCCGACGCTGCCGTTTTCGACGTCATGGCGGGGTTGTTGAGGTCTTTCAGCGCGGAGGCGATGTGCGCCGGATTGGAAGGGTACACGCCCTTTGAAGAACTTAGGGTTTCCAGCATCCGTCTGAAGTATGACAATCCGTTCGTTTGATCGGCCGCGTGCGTGGGACCGCGCTCCCACAACGTCACCGCATAGCCGTAATCGAGCAGCGCACCGTATACGTCCTGGTTGGAGTCTTTGGCAGTGGCTTTCTTCACCCAAACGCCGCCAGTCTGGTAATTATCGTTCAGCCAATTGACACTCTTGGCGTCAAGCGTCCAGGTTCCGTCATACTCGACGATACGATTATAGTAATAAAATGCGGCCGAACTGCTCACATAGATGAAATCGCAATTGGTTCGGCTCTGCATGTATTGAAGCGGCGTGTAGAAATGGTCGGACGGGAACGCCCTCAGCATCCGTTGCGCGGCAGCTTTTGTAGCGGCATCGGTGCTGCACAATAGCTCCGCGACCTTCGCGTAATCATCCGTTTCGAAGCCGGGAATGGGATTGGTCTTGCCCAACCGATCGGGTTTGATGGATTCATCCCAGTCGGAACGCAGAGTTGGCGCAAGGTATTTCCCGTCGTCGATGACGTTCAGGGCATTGGTGATCAGATTGACATAACGAGCGGCCAGCGGGGACGCGCCGCCGACTGCGGCCCTGAATCCCGCGACGACATAATCGGCGACTTGGTGCCAGTTCTGATACAGCTGCGTACGATCGAGATTTTGTCCATGAATATAGGCTTCGACTTGCGCTTCCAGCGCCGCCATGGTCGGCTGGTTCGACGAAGTGACTGCGGGCGGCGGTACCATCGGGTCCGATGTCGCGGCATCCGCGGTGGATTTGGGCTCGGCAGTGGCCGGCGTGGAAGACGGACGCGGTTGCGCCGCTTCTGGCGCGGACGCGGCATGCGAAGCCATAGGAGCCACGGGTTGCTGCGACGTGACGCCTCCGCCGGACGACGAATCGGGTTGAGGAGGCTCGTCTTCCGATGGCGCGGACGCCATGATCAAATAGATCGGCCGCCGACTAGGATGCAGGAAATTCAAATCCCAAGATGCTTTGGTCTCGCGCACCAATGTAAAGAACCCACTGAGCGGTTTGCGTCCGGTTTTGTGGTTAGCGATGTTCCCTTCGACGCACGGCTCGTTTTCGACGATTTTTTTGCTCTTGTTATATTTTTCAACGACTGCTGCGACGTAGTTTTTCAAAAAATAAACGCGGAACTTCTCGTCGGTTTCTGGAACAAGCCCCATGGCGCGGTTGGGAGGAATCTCCGCCGTGTTCGCTAGCGTGATCGTGCATCTTCCAAAGACCTGGGCTCCGCCTGCATCGCTTTTGTAGACAGAGAGTGTGGCTGTGTAAGTCCCAGCGCCTGGCGGGATAGAGATCGTAACGTCGCTGTTGCTGAGATTGTAGGTCATTCCATCGGCGGGATGAAAATTAGTGCCGTAACGAACTTGGTTGACGGTCGGATTTGGCGGAATACCCTGAATTTCTAGAGTGTACAATTCCCGGTCTTGATCCGACGGTTTGGTGAGTGATGCCACATAGAATCCAATGATGACCATGGCGGCGGCGCCACCAATCCTCGCCGTGATCGGACTTCCGGGAAGATTGAGCGTGGTACGAACATCCGCGGAGCCGCCAACCAAAGCGCCCGCGCCTCCACACAAAAGTGCAAATATCAACTCGATCAGCCAGTATGTAGATGGGCCGGCGTTGGGCATATTTTGGCCGATTATTGTTGCGCCAAAAAATGCGAAAATCGTAACGAGAATTAGAACTGCCACTGCCATGATCGTTTGAGCGATCGGCGAGCTGATGATCTTTCCGTCGTTCGGAAGTCGACCGTTAGGGCCGTCCGGTCCCGCTTCGTCGGGTGAAGGCGAATTCATGGTTGTCGCCCCTTACGAGGAAGATTGTCTTCCTTATTTCATCCGAAAATCGCTTTCTAGCTAGCGCGCCTGCAGGCACGCCATCCAGCCCTTATTCTGCACTCGATTTTTCGCAGCTGCAAGTTGAATATTAGCGCCGACTTTCGCAATGCGCCGAAGGCTCGTTGTTGTCGCGGCCATTTGTCGTTCGGGCCTCGCGTCCGCCAGGCCAGATACCGCGTCGCGACGATCGCAACATAGCTTGCGGACGATCCCGCTGCGCCCCGACGGCAGTTGGCTCCGAACTCAGCTGCTACGCACCCGTCTTCCGCTTACCCGCCTTGGGTGCTCACCCGATGATTATTTTTTAAGCTCGAACACGATATCCTGCGCGCCCTTCCACAGACACAACTTCCCCAGCGCCGCGAGGTTTTCGCGGCCTTCCGTGATGGTCAGGAAATGATTGCCGGCGAGCTGGCCGACTTTGCTGGAAAAGGACACGCCGCCATAGGCGAGGAGAAACTCGGTCTCGCTGATGCCGCCGGGATAAATGATCATGTCGCCCGGCGCCGGATGGCTGGTGTGGTTCTCGTAGGGCAGGCCGAAATCGGCGTCGCCGAGCGGTATCCAGCAGCCTTCGCCGCTCCAGCGCACGTGAATGATCTGCTGCCGGTAGGGCAGCAGCGTCAGGAATTTGGCGCAGGTCTTCGGCGCCGCCGCTTCTTCCAGGCGCGCCTCGAATTTGTAAGGGCCGGCGGCAATGCGAACTGTGGTCATGATCCGATCCTGTCGATGAAAGTCGCGAGAACGCGCGCGGCGATGTCGATGTCTGCCGCCGAGGCGAATTCGGCCGGGTTGTGGCTGACGCCGCCGCGGCAGCGCACGAACAGCATGGCGAACGGAATGATGCGGTCGAACGCCATGGCGTCGTGGCCGGCGCCCGACGGCATCCGCCGCGCCGTCGCGCCGCAGGCTTCGACCGCGGCGGCGAGTTGATCCGACAGCGTGGCGTCGCACACGGCTGCCGAGGCCTCGTGACCGTGGGTCCAGCGCTGCATGACGTCGCGCCGCTGCGCGATCGCCGCGACCGCGTCCTTGATGTCGGCGACGGCCTTGATCCGCTCTGGATCGGACGGGCTGCGGATGTCCAGGCTGAAGCGCACGCGGCCGGGAATGGTATTGGGCGCCGAGCCGGGCACGTCGAGCTTGCCGACTGTCGCCACCAGATTCGCGCGCGACCGCGCCTGCTCTTCGATCGCCAGCAGCATTTCCGCTGCGGCGGCGAGCGCATCGTGACGCATCGGCATCGGCACCGTGCCGGCATGGCCGGCGACGCCGTCGATCTCGACGGCCGCTCGGGTGACGCCATCGATGGCGGTGACGACGCCGAGCGGAAGGCCCTCTTTTTCCAGCACCGGGCCCTGCTCAATGTGAACTTCGACATAGCCGACGGTGCGATCGGGCAGGCGCGCCGCTTCGGCGAAGCGCGTCGGATCGCAGCCGAACGCCGCCAGCGCCTCGCGGCGCGGCACGCCGTCCTCGCCGACATCGTCGAGCGCCTTTGGGTCGAACGTGCCGGCGAGCGCGCGCGAGCCGCCGAGGGTCGAGGCGAACCGCACGCCCTCCTCGTCGCCGAACGCAATGACTTCGATCGCGAACGGGAAGCGTTTGCCCGCCTTGAATGCCACCTTGACCACCTCGATCGCGGTGACGACGCCGAGCGGCCCGTCGAACCGGCCGGCGTTGCGCACGGTATCGATGTGCGAGCCGAGGAGGAGCGTGCGGTCGCCGCCGTCGCGCGCTTCATAGCGGCCGACCACGTTGGCCAACGGGTCGACGCGCACCTTCATGCCGGCGTCGCGCATCCAGTAGGCGACGAGGTCGGTGGCGCGGCGATGGGCGGGGCTGAGATAGAGCCGGGTCAGCCGGCCGGACTCGTCGCTGAGCGCGGCAAGTTCGATGAGCCGTTGCGAAATTGCGTCGCCGAAAACCAGATTGTCCGCCTTCACGGCCATAGTCCCTCGATTGCCGCGCCTTAATGGAAGATATCGCCCGGCTTGGTCAATCGCGTGCGGCGCGTCGGCGCCGCATTCGAGACTTGAAGACCCCGCCGGGCGTCTGCCATGGTGACGCCGTTCTATTCTCCGCCCTGCTTGCCGGCGCATGGGCTCTTTGGTTGTGTCGCATTTTCTGCGGAAAACCGGGGACCACCACCGGATCAAGTCCGGCGGCAGGCTTTTCCGGAAAATGCTCCTAGGGAACCCGTCAAAGCCGCAATGCCATCAGCGTCCTCATCCGATTACCCGCGCGACCTCGCTGGCTATGGCCGCACGCCGCCCGATCCACGCTGGCCCGGCCGGGCGCGTGTCGCCGTGCAGTTCGTGGTCAACTTCGAGGAGGGCGGCGAGAACTCGATCCTGCACGGCGACAAGGCCTCCGAGGCGTTTCTGTCGGACGTGCTGGGCGCGGCGCCGTGGCCGGGGCAGCGCCACATGAACGTCGAGTCGATGTTCGAGTACGGCTCGCGCGCCGGTTTCTGGCGGCTATGGCGCCTGTTCACTGAACGCAACATGCCGGTGACCGTTTTCGGGATAGCCACCGCGCTCGCCCGCAACCCCGAAGTGGTCGCGGCCATACGCGAGGCCAATTGGGACATCGCCTGCCACGGCCTGAAGTGGATCGACTACAAGGATTTTTCCGAGGCCGAGGAGGCCGCGCACATGCGCGAAGCGATCCGCCTCCATACCGAGGTGACCGGCGCGCGGCCGCTCGGCTGGTATACCGGCCGCAGCTCCGAGCATACGTTGAAGCTCGTTCTCGCCGACGGCGGCTTTCTCTATTCGTCGGATTCCTATGCCGACGACCTGCCCTATTGGGTCGCCGGGCCGCAGGAGCCGCACCTGATCATTCCCTACACGCTCGATGCCAACGACATGCGCTTCATCAACCCGCAGGGTTTCAGCACCGGCGAAGACTTCTTCACCTATCTGCGCGACAGCTTCGATGTGCTCTATCGCGAAGGCGAGACCGCACCGAAGATGATGTCGGTCGGACTGCATTGCCGCCTCGCCGGCCGCCCCGGCCGCGCCGCGGGGCTGACGCACTTTCTCGATTATATCGGCGGTTTCGAACGAGTCTGGATCGCCTCGCGGCTCGACATCGCGCAGCATTGGCATCGCGAACATCGCCCTTTGCCCGGCGCCGCCTAAAGAGTGGAGCTGGCCGATGACCGCGATTCCGCTCGATGACCTCAACACCGCCGATCAAGCGACGTTCACGGCCGCGCTCGGCGAGGTGATGGAACACTCGCCCTGGGTCGCCGAGGGAACTTTCGCCAAGCGCCCCTTCGCGAGCCTCGCCGCGCTCTATCAGACCATGACCGACACCGTACGCGGCGCCGACGACGGCCGCAGGCTCGCGCTGATCAAGGCCCACCCGGACCTCGCCGGCAAGGCGGCGCGTGAGGGCAAGCTGACCGCCGACTCGACCGCCGAGCAGGCCGGCGCCGGCCTGGACCGCCTGAGCGAGGAAGAGTTCGCCACCTTCCACCGCCTCAACGACGCCTATCACGCCAAATTCGGCATCCCCTTCATCGTCTGCGTCCGCCGCCACGGCAAGGAATCGATCCTGCGCCAGTTCGCGCGGCGGCTCGAAAACGACACCGCAGCGGAGCACGACGCCGCGCTGACCGAGATTTTCCGCATCGCCGCGCTGCGGCTCGATCAGAAGGTCAGCGCGCCCGACAAGCTCAAAGTGCACGGCCGGCTGTCGACCCACGTGCTCGACACTCATGGCGGGCATCCCGCAACCGGCGTCGCCGTCGAACTCTGCGAGATCGCCGCCGACGGCACGGCGCGCGTCCTCAAGCGCGCCACCACCAACGCCGACGGCCGCACCGAGGAGCCGCTGATGACCGGCGCGCCGATACCGATCGCGACCTACGAACTGCGCTTTGCCGTCGGCGATTATTTCGCCCGCCGCAAGGTGCCGATGACCGATCCGCCCTTCCTCGGCGTCGTGCCGGTGCGCTTTACGGTCTCTGAGCCCGAAAGCGGCTATCACGTCCCGCTGGTCGTTACGCCGTGGTCGTATTCGACGTATCGGGGGAGCTGAGGGCGGCTACGTGCAGGACGAAGCCCGTCCGGAATTTGTATGATTGATTCGCCGTCATTCCGGATCGCCGCGCAGCGAAGAGTCGCTCCGCTCGGCCCCGGAATGACGAAGCGCAATGATCCGTCCGAGGGAACGCATGCCGGCACCCAAACCTCCAGCATTCGAAACCCTGAGCCTCCACGCCGGGCAGCATCCCGATCCGGTCACACGGGCGCGGGCGGTGCCGATCTACCAGACGACGTCGTATGTGTTCGACGACGCCGACCATGCCGCCGGGCTGTTCAATCTGGAGCGCGCCGGCCACATCTACACGCGCATCTCCAATCCGACGACCGCGGTGCTGGAGGAGCGGATGGCGGCGCTGGAGGACGGCGTCGGCGCTGTGTGCACCGCGAGCGGCATGGCGGCGATGCATCTTGCCATCGCGACGCTGCTCGGTGCCGGCGATCACATCGTCGCTTCGGCGTCGCTCTATGGCGGCACCATCAATCTCCTCACCCACACGCTGCCGCGCTTCGGCATCACCACGACGTTCGTCAAGCCGCGCGATCTCGACGGCATCCGCGCCGCGATCGGGGCCAAAACGAAGCTCGTGATCGGCGAGACCATCGGCAATCCGGGCCTCGAAGTGCTCGATATTCCGCGGGTCGCGGATATCGCCCACGCCGCCGGCATTCCGCTCCTGATCGACAACACGTTCGCGACGCCGTATCTGAGCCGCCCGCTCACGCTCGGCGCCGACATCGTCATGCATTCGATCACCAAATGGATCGGCGGCCACGGCATCGCCATCGGCGGCGTCATCGTCGACGGCGGCCGCTTCGACTGGCAGGCGTCCGGCAAATTTCCGACGCTGACGGAACCCTATGCCGGCTATCACGGCATCGTCTTCGCCGACGAGTTCGGCCCGGCGGCCTTCATCAGCCGGGCGCGTGCCGAGGGTCTGCGCGATTTCGGCGCGTGCCTGTCGCCGACCAACGCCTTCCATCTGCTGCAGGGCGTCGAGACGCTCCCGTTGCGCATGGAACGGCACATGGAAAATACCAAAGCCGTGGTCGCCTTCTTGTCCCGGCATCCGGCCGTCGATTGGGTGCTGCATCCGTCGCTGGACATGCATCCCGATCATCTCCTGGCGCAAAAGCTGCTGCCGAAAGGCGCCGGCTCGATTGTCTCTTTCGGCATCAAGGGCGGCCGCGCCGCGGGCCGCAAATTCATCGAGGCGGTGCGCCTGGCGAGCCACCTCGCCAATGTCGGCGACGCCAAGACGCTGGTGATTCATCCAGCCAGCACGACCCACCAGCAGATGGACGCCGCCGCGCTCGCGGCGGCCGGGGTCGGTGAGGAACTGGTGCGGGTCTCGGTCGGGCTCGAGGCCGCCGGCGACATTATGGATGATTTCGGCCAGGCGTTGCGCGCCTCGCAGCGGGCTTGAGCCATGCAGCTGATTGTCGACGGCAAGGACACCTTCGTCGCCACGGGTGGACGCGATTTCGATCCGGCCCAGCCGACGATCGTCTTTCTGCACGGCGCCGGCTTCGATCATTCGGTCTGGATGCAGCTCGCGCGATCGTTCGCCCACCACGGCTTCGGCGTGCTGGCGCCCGATCTGCCCGGCCACGGCCGTTCCGCCGGCCCGCCGCTCGGCTCCATCGGCGCGCTGGCCGACTGGACGGTAGCGCTGATCGACGCGGCCGGCGCACGCGCGGCGCGGCTTATCGGCCATTCCATGGGCTCGCTGATCGCCTTGGAAACCGCGGCGCGGCACCCGGACAAAGTCACCGGCCTCGGGTTGATCGCGGTCGCCGCGCCGATGCGCGTGTCCGACGATCTGCTCAATGCCGCGAAAGCCAACGACCACGGCGCGGTCGACATGATCACGATCTGGGGCTACGGCCAGCGCGCCACCTTGGGCGGCTCGGAGACGCCGGGATTGTGGATGCTCGGCGACGCCAAGCGCACGCTCGAACACGCCGCGCCGGGCGTTATCTTCGCCGACCTTGCCGCCTGCAACGGTTATGCGGACGGCCTCGCCGCGGCGGCCGAGGTGACCGCGCCGACGGTCTTCATCCTCGGCAGCCGCGATCTGATGACCCCGGCGAAAGGAGGCAAGGCGCTCGCCGCAGCGGTGCCAAACGCCCGCGTGACGGTTCTCGAAGGCGCCGGCCATATGCTGATGAGCGAACGCCCGGACGAGGTGCTGGCGGCGCTGCGAACCTGAGAAAGACGCCGCTCAGTAACCCACCGCCAGCGCGCCGCGGGTGCGCGGGTCGGCGGCGCCGACGAAACCGTCCGGCGTCACCCGGATCGAATTGGTCGAGGTCAAAAGCTGCTTGACGACGACGTGATCGCCCTTCGCCTCCAGCGCGTTGACGATCTTGGCGGAATATCCCGGCTCGGCGAACACGAAATCCGGCATCCACTGATCGTAGACGCGCGGCGCCGAGACGGCGCCGGCGAGGTCCATACCGCGGTCGATCTCGTTGAGCACGACCTGCAACACGGCGTTGATGATCAAGCTGCCGCCCGGCGAGCCGGTGACCAGGAACGGCTTGCCGTCCTTGAGGACGATGGTGGGCGTTATCGACGACAGCGGCCGCTTGCCCGGCCCGGGCGCGTTGGCGGCGCCACCAACAAGACCGTACGCGTTCGGCGCGCCCGGCTTGGCGGCAAAATCGTCGAGTTGATCGTTGAGGAGGACACCGGTGCCTTCAGCGACCAGACCCATGCCGTAGCTCAGATTGAGCGTGTAGGTGTTGGACACGGCATTGCCGAAGCGGTCGGTGACGGAAAAGTGCGTGGTGTTGTGGCCCTCGGGGCCGACCGTGATGGTCGCGGGATGAATGTCGCTTGCCGGCGTTGCATGGTCGGGATCAATGGTGCCGCGCCACTTCGCGGCCCGGTCTTTGGAGATGAGCCGTTCGACCGGGACCTCGACCGCGTCGGGATCGCCGAGGAATTCGGCGCGGTCGGCGTAGGCGCGCTTCATCGCCTCGACCATGAGGAAAACCTGCTGCGCCTCGTCGCCCTGGCCGAGATCGTAGCCTTCGAGAATGTTCAGCATCTCCAGCAGCACGACACCGCCCGATGACGGCGGCGGCATCGAAACGACGTCGTAGCCGCGATAAGTGCCGCGCACCGGCGCGCGCTCGATGGCGCGGTAATCCGCGAGATCGTCGGCGGTCATCACGCCACCGGCCGCCTGGATGTCGGCGGCAAGCTTCTCCGCGATCGGTCCTTCATAGAACGCTCGCGGCCCGTTCTTGGCGATCGCCGTCAGCGTATTGGCGAGGTCCGTCTGCACCAAGCGGTCGCCCGAAGCGAGCGCGGAGCCGTCGGGTTTGAAAAAGATCGCCGTCGACGACGGCCAGCGCGCGAGCTTGGCCTTGTCTTGCGGCAGGGAATCCGCAGTGTCGTCGGCGATCGGAATGCCGTCCCGCGCGAGCGCAATCGCCGGCGCGATCAGTTCGGCGAGGGTGAACCGGCCGGACCCGTATTTCTGCTCCGCGAGCGCCAGGCCGGCGACCGTGCCGGGAACGCCGATGCCGAGCGCGGAGTCCCGCGACTTTTGCGGATCGGCATTGCCCTGCGCGTCGAGAAAGGATTTGGCGTCGATCGCCCGCGGCGCGGTCTCGCGATAATCGATCGTGGTATCTTCGCCGTCGGCGCGGTGAATCACCATAAAACCGCCGCCGCCGATATTGCCGGCCCGCGGATAGGTGACAGCCATGGCAAAGCCGACCGCGACCGCGGCATCGATGGCGTTGCCGCCCTTCCGCAGAATCTCGACGCCGATCCGCGCCGCCGTCGCTTCCTGCGCCACCACCATCCCGTTCGCCGCGACGACGTCCTGGGCTTGGCCGATGGTCGTGCCCAGGCGGCCATCGCCGCGCGCCAGAAGCGGCAGCGCGACAACTCCAAGGAGGGCAACGACGCTGAAGCGGAAGATGGAACGGCGGCGGGGATTACGCATGACCCGGCGATGTTTACAGCATGATCCGGAAAAGTGGATACCGGTTTTCCGGAAAGATCATGCTGCATCAAAACGCTAGCGACGGCGGAATATCCGACCAATGGCGCCGGGTGCGCGCCAACCCAACGGTCGGGCCCGGTAGACGCGGCCGCGGGCCTTGACTATATCTCGCCCGCGCCGGCGCAGGGCTTGATGGCGGCCGTTCGATCGGGCAGAACCCGGCGGAAATCGAAGACGCGGCGGGGCCCAAGCCTCCACCCAGTCTCCGGTTTTTTCTGGTTTGGCGGAGTAGCTCAGCTGGTTAGAGCAGCGGAATCATAATCCGCGTGTCGGGGGTTCGAGTCCCTCCTCCGCTACCAAATCCCAGCTAACCCATTGAAATCACAAGAGAGGGTCGCCCGCAGGGTTGATCGAGAGGGATGTGTCACTGTTACATCCTTCGGTACATGATTTCAATCTTCCATTCCGGGACTCGAGGTCGGATCGGTCTGCTTGGTAAACGCAGCGTTCAGCTTTTGCCGCGACTCGCACGGGCATGAACCGCGTCTGATGGCGGCAGGGTCTAAGAGGCCGTTTCGAAATTGGTCGTCAGGCGTGCAGCTCATCGAGCAGCGCCTTGGCCTGCTTCAGGTCGAGCGTGTCGAAACCTTCGGTGAACCAGCCATAGACCGGAGCGAGAAGAGCGCGGGCTTCGTCCCGCTTGTGTCTTCCATCGCCCTTCCATCGGGGCCGCCATCGCCCCTCTATCGGGGTGTAATCGCCTTCTATCGGCCTATCTTACTATCTCGCACACTCATACATCACAGCGAGCTTGCTGAGCGCGGGTTGCTCGTGGGCCAATCGCGGAAGTGGCGCGATCACTCGCGCATCACCGCGGGCCTAGGACCGGTCTAGAAGCGATAATCCTTACCCGCCGAGTTTCTGACGGATATGCCATTCGTGATTGCCGGCCACGAATATCGACGGTTTGCCGCCGGCGAGTACGGCGACCCCGCGGATCGCACGCGTGATCGAATCCTCGATGTCGCCGGCGGCGACCAGCACGTCGAAATCGGGCCGCGGCGGGTCGAAGGCCAGCCGGGTTTCAAGATGCCAATCACTGAGGATCCAGAGCTTCACGACACCCGCTCTGGTCCTCACGGCGCGTGCTGCCGGATGACGAGGATGCCGTTGCGTAGCGTGAAGCGCTGACCCGGATAATTGGCGATCGCGGCGTCGAGGGCGGCGTGGCCGATGGCGACGCTCGCGGACGCGGCGATGACCCAGCAGGTGTGCTGGTCGTTGCGGTCCCACATTTCGACGCGGAACGGCAGGTGCGTGGGGATGTCGTGCAGGTTCGGATTGGCGAGCTCTCGAAGCAGTCCGTCGACGCGAAAATATGCGTCGGAGGATGCGCCCCATAGGCTCTTGCACTCGGCGCGCAGCTGTTCGAGTAGGCCAAGCGTGTACATCTGGCCGTCTTCAGGATTATTCGTCATGAGAACAAACTGAGAACATCGTTGCCGAGAGTCAAGAGGCTTAGCCTTGATTGGTCTCCATGCAGACGCTATGTTGTACAAAGACGTAATATGTTCAACATGAGCGATCACGATATGCCTACACTGACAACGAGGACAGGTCGGAGTTCAAAGAAGCGTGGCGAGATCCATCGCGTATTCGGGCGGGATAGCTTGAGGGGGCAGTCCAGGATCGGCGAAGGGCTCGCGGAGATCGTCATGAAGGCGGCCGAGCGGTCGGGCTTGCTCAAGAAAAAAAGCAGTCGCATCGCTGGTCGGGTCAGTCCGACCCTGGTTGAAGAGGCCAAGAAACGCACGGGCATCAAAGGCGATAGCGATCTGATCGCCTTCGCTCTCGCGAGCGTCGCGCTTGGAGATGACTTTCCGGAAGCGTTCAAGGACGTTCGCGGCAAGGTCGATGCCGGATTAAAGCTCGGCTTCTGAGGTGGCGAGCTTCGATTTCGACGCGGCCGTCCGGTGGGCGCGGTTCGATTCGAAACGGACACTTGCCCGTCGGACGGATGCCGAGCTTCCATTCGTCAGCGAAGATCGAATCGGAGGTCAAGCGCTCCTGCTCGACACCTGCGTCTACATCGACCAGCTCCAGAACCGCTCGCCGGAGCTGCTCGATGACTTGATCGCGGCGCGCCAAACGAATCATTCGACCGTCGCGGTGCAAGAGCTGATGCATACAGTGGGCGTCCTGGATCCGAACGATCCGCGTTCTCCTGCAGCCATTGCGGCGATACGTAGCCTCATCATCTCAATGCCGGCGCATAGGATTTTCGCACCCGATGTCGATGTTTTGGGGCGAGCCGCGCTGCTTTCAGGCATTCTCTGCCGTCTGCAGGGCTATGCTGAAGGCCGGAAACTGCACGCCCTTCACGATTGCGTCCTTTTCCTGCAGGCGCAGAAGCTGGGTTTCAGCGTGTTGACGGCCAATATCGTCGATTTCAACTTCCTGTTGCAGATGCTGCCGGCGGGACGGGCGCTTTTCTATCGACGGAAGTAGGAACTGGAACCTGCCGGCCGAGCGCGGTCTCGGCAAAGCGGTTTATGCGGCGTCGGCTGTCGGGATTCTGTCCGGCCGCGAACCGGAGCCGAATTGCTCAACCCTCTTCCCGTCCGCTGTCCTGCTGCCCCGACCGTCAGTCGCCCAGCACTCTCTTGGTGCGCTCCTCGCGCATCTCATCGGCGATGCTGGTCCTCGACAGCCGCACCAGCTCGGCGAAAGGCGCGTTCGGCCGGCATGAGCGGCATGAGAGCGACGGAATCAGGCTGGTCACCGCCGCATCGCGATGGCGGTCGAGCGTGCGGAGGTCGATGGCATTGGTGGTGCGGCAGGCCGGGCAGCGCACCCACAGGTACCAGTATCGAGTTGCGACGGCGGCGCCGATCGTCGGCGAGAACAGCATGGGTATACGCCGGGCTTGGCGGTCGTTCCAAGCGGCGATCAGGGCTTCGGCATCCTCAAGGACCTGCGCATCGGTCGTGCGGCGCCGTGCCGCTGCCTTCTCGGCGATGTGCCTGTGAATCGGCGTCCAACGTGGGCTCTGACTCAATTTTGATGACGGCGCCAAGCGGCGCATGTTCGTAGCCAGACACCTATTTCGTTGAATCGACTCAGGATTCTCCAATGAAGCAGCCGGCGCGGGGTTACACGAGACAGGAGGCGTGGAAATTGCAATGCGCTCGGACGCCATGTCTTTGAAGTCACTCCATAATTGACGCCGCACGCCTGCATACTGTCATCAAAATTGAGTCAGAGCCAAAATTGCACGCCGAATAACAGGCCGTGGCGATGAAGGCGGAGACGACGCGGCGACCGTTTTTGCCGACGTAAGCCAAGGCATTGCGCATGAAGTGGACGCGGCAGCGCTGCCAAGAGGCGTGCAGCAATTTGCTGACTGCGGCTTTGATCCCTTCGTGCGCATCCGAGATCACCAGCTTGACCCCGCGTATACCGCGGCGGGCGAGCTTGCGCAGGAACGCGGTCCAGAACGGCTCGGCTTCCGAAGGACCGACATCCATGCCGAGAATCTCGCGCCGACCGTCGCTGTTGACGCCGACGGCAATGATCACGGCGACCGAGACGATGCGCCCGTTGCTGCGGACCTTCACGTAGGTGGCGTCGATCCACAGATAGGGCCAGTCGCCTTCGATCGGACGGCCGAGGAAGGCCTTCACCCTCTCATCGATCTCTTCACACAGTCGGCTGACCTGGCTCTTGGAGATGCCACTCATGCCCATTGCCTTGACCAGATCGTCGACCGCGCGGGTGGAGACGCCCTGCACATAGGCCTCCTGGATCACCGCTGTCAGCGCCTTCTCCGCCATCCGGCGCGGCTCCAGGAAGCCCGGGAAGTAGCTGCCCTTGCGCAGCTTGGGAATGCGCAGCTCCACCGTGCCGGCGCGGGTCTCCCAGGCCCGGTCCCGGTAGCCGTTGCGCTGCGCCAAGCGCTCCGCGCCCTTCTCGCCGGAGCCGGCACCGGTCACGGCGCCCACTTCCAGCTCCATCAGACGCTGGGCGGCAAAGCCGATCATCTCGCGCAACAAATCGGCGTCCGGGGTCTTCTCCACGAGCGCGCGTAGGTTCATCATCTCGTCGGTCATCGGTGGCTCCTCGAATCAGGTTGATGTCGCAACCCAACCCTACCGGCGATTCACCGGTGACCACCGCAAAGCCGCCCACCCGCTACGGCGCTATGTGGAGCGCGCGTGCGGGCGGCTTCGCTACCGCCCAGCTACACCACCACCAGGGACGTGACCCCTTTTCCCTTTTCGCGACTTAACTTGAGTTCAAGAGAAATCGCAGAACCACATCAGTATAAGCTCGGGGCTGTTCGACATTGGAAAGATGTGACGCCCGTAGGGCCGCAAGCTCTGCCCTCGGAACTTGGTCCTGGATTGCCTCGCTCATCGCTATCGGTGTCGCCGAGTCCAGGCGTCCGGCAATGACCAACGTCGGCGCAACAATCTTCGCTAATAATGCCCGGTGATCCATCTCGCGGATCGCGTCGCAACAGGCTGAATACCCTTCAACATCCGTTTTCAACAGCATCCGGGTCATGTCGGCTACCGTCTCTGGCTCGCGCTCGCGGAACTCGTCGCTGAACCATCGTTCCATGGTCGGACTGACCAGCGCCGGGATACCGTGTTTGCGCACAAATTCGACCCGGTCCAGCCAGATACGTTTGTCGGCATAGTAACAGGCCGTATTGGAAAGGATCAGCCTGTCGATACGATCGGGAGCATAGGCACCGAGCCATTGACCAATCATTCCGCCCATCGATAGCCCGCACCAGTTGATTCTGTCGATGCTGAGCCGGTCCAGGATCGCGAGCACGTCCCGACCGAGCCGCTCCATTGAATACGGACCCTTCGCGACATCGGATTCGCCATGGCCGCGATGATCATATCGGATAAGCCGGAAATGCCGCGTAAACGGCGCGACCTGCCTATCCCACATCGTCAGATCGGAACCGAGCGAGTTCGACAGCATCAGCACGGGCGCGTGCTCCGGCCCGTCTATCTTGACATGAATAACGCAGCCCCCGACATCGATTTCCGGCATGACAGGCTGACCTTCTTACCCACCGGTGGTGACTCCGCCCTCCGGTTGGAGCGCGAATCCACGCAATAAAACGCATGGCGCTCGATCTGTTGTCGACACTCTTAGATATCGCCTAGCCCTAATATCGTCCTAGCCTCCTGCGGGCGCGCTGGCCGGGCATCGTGACAAGCAAGCTTCTCGATCGCACATTCAACGAGTTCAGCGTTGCTCTTGGCCAACTGATCGTGGGTGATCCGGATGTTGTCCTCGAGGCCCGTCCGCACGCCTTCCGCGCCCTGCGTCAATGCCCATTCCATAACTTCCGACTGATGCCGTCCTATCCCTGCAGCGCACCAAGTCGCCTTAGGCAACTCCCGCCTAAGCTCACCCAGGAGAAGGTCGAGCAAGTGCTGTCTTGCGGGCAGCGCGTTCTTGACGCCGAGGACGAATTGAACGTGCGGACGATCGTCAATCAGGCCATGGTCAGCGAGTGAACGGGCGCCGTGGATCATCGAAAGATCGAAAACCTCGATCTCCGGCCGGACGCCGTATTCCCGCATCTTGGTCGCCAGCTCCTGGATGAGGGCCGGCGAGTTCTCGTACACAATGCTGGGAAAATTCACCGAGCCGGTTGAAAGAGACGCCATGTCGGGTCGCAGATGAAGTGCGCTGCCCCGCGCGCCCGGATCGCGACCGCGGCCGCCGGTCGAAAACTGCACGATCATGCCGGGGCAATGCCGCCTTATTCCCACCATTGCCGCGTCAAACAGATTCGGATCGGAGGATGGCGTCTCGTCCGGATTGCGAACGTGAATATGCACTAGGCAAGCGCCGGCCTCGAACGCCTCGTGGGTCGACTCGATCTGCTCCGACACGGATATGGGGACCGCAGGATTGTCTTTCTTCCGAGGAACCGAACCTGTGATCGCGACTGCAACAATTACCGGCCTCATGCCACGTCTCTCTTCACTCCGCTAATCGAATATTTGTCGGATCTGGCGGCCGATCTTCGAACCGGCCTCGCAATTCAAACGCGCTTGAACAGCGGGCTGCGCGCTTGGCCGGCGTCGGCAGCCGACAGGAATTTTTCCGTGTAGATGTCGCGCTCAAACAGGCGGCCTTGCATCAGCGCCCCGATGCATCCTTCCACCATCGGCGGCGGTCCGCACAGGTAGGCCTTCCGTCCAGAGAAATCGCTGTTGAAGTGGGCCTTCGCTACCTCGTGCACGAAGCCGCGCGCTCCGTCCCAGTTGCTTTCTTTCGGCTCCTCCGACAAGGCGGGCACGTAAGAGAACTGCGGATGGGCCGCGGCCAGCGCGCGCAATTCAGCGTCGTAATAGAGTTCAGCGCGCGTGCGTTGGCCGTAGATCAGCGTGATCGCACGGCCGTCGCCTTGTTCCAGCAGGTCGGTGATCATCGAGAGCGGGCTGGAAAGGCCCGAACCGCCAGCCATAAACAACAGTGGCCCTGCCGCGGACTTGCGGACGAAGAAGCGCCCGTACGGTCCACTGATGCGCAAAGAGTCACCGACCGCCAAGTCCTCGTGAAGCTTGCGCGTCCCAGCCCCACCCGGTACCAGGCGAACATTAAGCTCCACTAGGCCGGTCTCGCGGACCCGACGTGGGGAATTGGCGATCGAGAAAGCACGACTGCCATCTACCCCTGGAATTGCGACTTGCACATATTGCCCGGCCTGGAAGTGAAGGTTTTCCGCTATGCGAAGGTGCAGCGCCTTGATCGTCGGCGTCAGGGTATCGATGCGCTCCGCCCGCGTGTCGAAATCGCGCACCGGAATGATCTCGGCATCAGGGTCCTCGTCGATTTCGGCTTCAATGCTCGTATCCGCCAGTAGCGTCGCGCAGCACGCGAGAGTCTTGTTGGCCTCGCGTTCAAAATCCATCAAAGCGAAAGGATTGGCGGCCCCGTGGTCGACCTCACCGTCGCAGACCTGAACCTTGCAAGTCCCGCACAAGCCATGACCGCACGCGTGCGGCAGATAAATGCCATGGCGTAGCGCCGCGTCGAGCATTGTCTGGCCATCTTCGACTTCGACGACCGCGCCCAGGGGCTCAATGGTCAGTTGGTGAGACATGACTCTAGTAGGCTTGTATGCCTGGTCGGACCTGACGCCGGATTCCTTCCAGCGCCGGAGTGCGAAAACGGATGAGGCACTTGTGCCCCAACCCGTGATGCTCCAGCGATTTGCCGAAATCCGGCCGGAAGCGCTGCTCTGATTTGAACCATTGCGTACGCTGCCAGTCGATACTCTCGAACTCCGAATGCTCACCGTATAGTTCCGGCAACACCTCTCGCACCAAGGCGCCGAATGGCAACGTCGGCGGCAGCGGCACGCAAAACGGCGCCGAATACATCAGGTGGTTTTCCCAATGCAGGTAGACTAATTGGTTGCCGTGATAGCGCTTCTGGCCGTCGGCCTGCCGCAGCGGGTAGGCTGAAACGCTGGCGAGTTGACCGGGGGGCGGCTGGTTCATTCTGCACCCTCCACTGTCGCAACCTTTCCTTTCCATCGATCCATGTTTCGACGGTCCTCACTCGTCTCGTAGTCGCCATTATCCAATCCGGCTTGCACGCCGTAGAAGCGCAGGACCTCGCGCACGGGACTGTCGCCCGGCGAGGCCGGATTTATGTCATCCGGATAGCAGGCGCCCTCGTAGATCTGATGCACAGGTAGCCACGCCTGCACATACTTCCGCGGCTCATTCTCGAAGATCTCTTTGCAGTGATCGCTACAGAAGTGGTACGCCATGCCGCTATACGTCGTTTCGCGGAAGCAGATTTGCGTCGGGTCGCCCGGCTCGGTGAAGATCATCGGGACCTGGCAGACCTGGCATAACATCGGCAGGTACTGGTTGAACCAGCGCCCTTGAGCGCGCTTGACGTTGCCCCAATGCTCGAAGCGGCCACGATAATACCGATCGAACGTATTAGGGTATTTTTCCGCGAGCCACTGCATCTCGTCGTTTGTCGGCAGCCAGGTGTGGAACGCGGCGGCGTGCGTGTACTGATAGAAAAGCGCCCAGGCTTGGTGGCTGATGTGCTCCTTGCCCTCGCAAGCGTCCTTCCAGCCCCGCGGCTCTCGGATGCCGTAGCGCGCCAGGTCCTTGAACAACGCCCCGCCGTTGGCCTCGGCGTACATCTCCCACGCTTCTTTCCAGCTGATCACCTTGCGCGGCAGCATGTAGTCCTGCATCATCGCCACCAGCGTAAGCAGGCGGTAGCCGCGCCAGAACCACTTGTCGATCCAGCGCTGCACGATGGGCACGTTGCCCGGATCCTGCTCGAGCATGAATTTGATGCACTCGATGCCCAGCGTCATGTGACGGGACTCGTCCGATTGCGCAGAAAAGCCGAACGTGACGGTGGCCATGTCGCCGTTGTAGGCCGCGCCCGACATGAATGGCACGAACAGCAAATTGGTCAGCACGTATTCGAATGAAAAGCTGATTGCGGTCAGAAACTCGAACGGACCGGACGTAAAAGCGTCTTCGAAAAACGATTTCGGCACCGACAGGTACCATACGTTATCGAACCATTGACCAGGCGCGTGCATGCCATGGAAATGGCGATTGTAGTGCGACATCGCGTGGGTTTCGGTCTGAAAATGCCGCAGCTCGTCGACCGCTTGCATCTGACACGCAACTCGAGGGCCCGCGCCGACGAATTGCCGCCCCACATGCGCAAAACCCCGGTGCGCGCCGTACTCCACCGGCGTGACGCCTTGGATGAATAGCTTTATCGCGTTAACGTAGCGGCCGTCGGAAATTCCCAGGTGACCGTTGTTCTGCGCAAACGCATCGATCACGGCGTAAAGCTTCTTGTCCTTCTCGCCTTGGTACTTCCAGTACGTGTCCATCGTAAGGCGGAACGGATCTTCCCACAGATCCCAGTCGTGGATACGGATGCCCTCGTAGCGGTCGAAGGGAAACACTTTCTCCATCGGCTGATACGTCGTATTCCACGCCAAGCCGCGCGTCATCGCAACGTAGCGCTCCTTAAGGCTCAGCTTCTTTTTGGTCGCACGCGGCTCCATTGGCTCCTCCAGGTCTATGCTTCAGGACAGGCCGACGGCCTCACGATGGCCGACCGGGAAATAGGCGCGGTGCAAGATATCGGGGTTGGCCAGCAAGCGGTCCGGCTTGCCGTCATAGGAAAGCTGCCCGCGCGACATGACGTAGACATGATCGGCCAACGTCAGCGCGAGGTGCGTGAATTGCTCGATCAGCAAGACGCCGACGTTCTGCTCGGCAATTCTACGTATCACCGGCACAAGACGAGCGACGATTGCGGGCGCCAAACCAAAGGACAGTTCGTCGATGATCAGAACGCGCGGAGGCACGACCAATGCTTGAGCGATCGCGACCATCTGCTGTTGCCCGCCGGATAGGTTACCAGCCCGCTGGCCGAGCCTTTCCTTCAACTCGGGAAAATATTCCAACACGCGCTCGATGGCGCTGCCGAGCGCCTTTCGCCTCAGATCGCCTCCCGCCACGCGCAAATTGTCCTCCACCGTGAGCTCGCGTAGCACTTGGTGGCCTTCGGGGACGGTGGCGATTCCGCGGCGCCGGATCTCGTCCGCGTCGTGGCCCTTCAGATCCACACCATCCAGCCAAATCTCACCGAATACTGGTTCTATCAGTCCGCACAAACCCAAGACCGTGCTGGTCTTACCAGCTCCATTTGGTCCGAGCATGACCGTGACCTTTGCTGACGCAACACGAAACTTGATTCCGTGCACGACCGCCTTTGTGCCGCGGACCATGATCAAATTCTCAACGCGCAGATCGTTCGCGGCGACCGCCGTCGCCTGCTTGAACACGTCCCCCCGAGTTTCCGCATTCATGAAGCGGCCCTCAAAACGTCGTCGTATGTTCCCAGAAAGGCTCGGCGTACATCAGGCTGTTCGAGTACGGCGGCCGTCGCGCCTACTGCCAGAAGCTTGCCAAAATCGAGCACCATAGCCTGCGAGCAACATGCGGCGATCAATTCGACATCGTGATCGATCAGGAATAACTGCGCGCCAAAGTACGCTGGAATCCCTTTGAGTACCGATTCCAAGTGCTTCGATTCCGAAGTCGACATGCCGGCACCGGGCTCGTCAAGCATCACCAGGCGCGGCTTGCCTATGAGCGCCTTGGCGATTTCGGCTAAGCGCCGCTCCTCCGTCGAAAGCGCATAACCCCGACGATGAATGCGGCGAGTTAAGCCGACGTGTTCAATCGCTCTGGCAACTTCGTCGGCTCGCTCACGCTGCGAACCAATACCGGCGTGGTCGGCGATCGCCAGCACGTTTTCCCATAACGTGAGGTCGTCCGCAATCTGGTCTGTTTGAAACGTGCGCCGCAACCCCATCGCGGCTCGCAAATGTGGTGCCACGTGGGTCACGTCTTTTCCGTCAACGCACACCGTTCCGCGGATCGGCGCGACAAACCCCGACAAGACGTTGAGCAGAGTCGTCTTACCGGCGCCATTGGGGCCGATCAGGCCCACGATGGCATCGTCAAGGCACACGCTTAGCTCGTCGATCGGCCGCACCCCGCCAAACTGCACCGTGAGATTTTTGATTTCGATCATCGCCGTAACTCAGCGGTACGCAGCGTGCGGCTTGGGGAAGCGCTTGTCGATCCAATCGCGCAAAGGCAGAACGCCCGGATAAAGGACGATTTTCAAGAGAACGATCGAAGTCATCGCCAGCTCAACATTGACCAGCGCAGCAACGTAGTCGACGTCGAAGATTCCCCACGCGACCAAAGCCACGAATAGTCCGATGAACAGCCAGTTGAGCGAATGTTTGATAAGCCGGTGATCGGGCACCATTCCCTTGGCTTCCATCCAGGTGACCAATGGAAGCGACAGCGATGCCTCCTTCTCCTCTGCCCAATCCTGCACGCCCTTGCCGAAGAATCCTAACAGCATCCAGCACACGCCTGGAACCGCTAAACGGAAAAGCAGCGCCACGAGCGTGATGAAGAAGGCGCCGCCGAATGTATTCCATCCTGTAATCCGGAATACAAAGCCCAGGACGACGGCGACCAAGCCCCAAGTCAACGTCCCTTCGACGATGCGGCTAACTCGCACGAACTTGTAGAAATCGGCGAGCTGTCCTGCGATGCCCTTGCGACCCTGGATCAGCGATACGAGGAGCGCAAAGCCGTAAAAAGCATTGGCCAAATTGCCGTCGACACCGTGATCGTTGAGGAGGGCAGGCAGCGCGCGCATGAGAAGGCCGGCGAACACGGCTCCCAACCAATGGTAGCCTCCACCGACCACCGTGAGGGCGAAGGCGAGGATCGATTGGCTCGTGGGAAAACCGGTGTCGTCGAGTTGACCATTGAGGCCCGCAAGAAGGCCGCCGGCAAGCCCCGCGAGAACACCGCCGAAAGCGAACGCCCAGGCCTTATAGCGCACGACGCTCACGCCAGCGGCAAGCGCAGCCGCCTCGCTTTTGCGAATGAGAGCCCAAGCCCTTCCCGGCATGGTGGCGCGCTGCCATTCAATCAGCGAGAGAGCGCCCGCGAGCCAGACCATCGTGTAGCGAAAATAAGCCGCGTCGCTTGTGGCGAGCCATGGACGATCAATCAGCTTGCGCTGGCCGGCGATAACCTTCCCCGTGAAGCCGTCACCGCCATCAGGAAAACCGATCACGTTCACGACCACTTGAAAGGCCGCCGCGACCATCAGCGTAAGCAGGGCCAAATAAAGACCGCGCATGCGCAGCGCCGGCAGTCCGACGAACAGACCGACAAGGCCCGCGGCCGCCGCACCGACCAGAACGCAAACCTCGAACGGCAAGGCGAAGCCATGTACCAGACGGAGGCAGACCCATCCGCCCACGCCGCACAACGCAAACTGGGCCAGCGAGACCATGCCCAGTTGGCCGTACAACAGCGCAACCGTGCTAGCCACGATCGTCAGACACGCCATCGTCGTGAAAGAGTTAAGCCAATACGCGGATAGCAGCGCGGGACCGATCACGATCGCGATCGCCAGCACGATCCAAATCGGAAACATCCGCTGTAGCGGCGTGCCGGGCGGAGTGTCGGGTTTGTCTCTGTCGCGCGCCATGGCGATTATTCGAGATGGCTATTGTCGCGAGACAGGCCGATGCCCGCACGCTGATGCCACAAGATGGCCAGAATAGCGACCACGAACGCTGCCGCCGATCCGTACCGCGAGATATCCGGAAACAGTGCGCTGAGCGCTTCCACAACACCGATCGCAATTCCACCGAGCACGGTGGCCGTCAGCGAGGTAAGTCGACCGACGACGGCAGCGGCAAGTGAAGGAATGACCAGAAACGTGAGCACGATCGGGTTTAGCCGCACGATGTTTCCCAGGAAAAGACCTGCAATTCCGGCAAACAAGCCGGCAATAGTCCAAGCCCAGGTATCGACGCGCTTGATGCGCACGCCAAGCAAGGCGCTGAGGTTGCGATCGCTCTGCAGCGCGCGCATGCGAAGACCGAGCGGCGTTTTCGACAACAGCAGACCCATCGACAACGTCAAGGCCAGCGTCAGAAAAAGCGCCACCAGACGCGTGTAACTGATCAACCGATGCCCGTCGAAATCGAAGCCACCACTGTCGGTTGGCAGAACGAGACGGCGCGGTTCGTCACCCCAGTACCATTGCGCGACACCCATGATCATCAGGGCAAAACCGAGCGTGGCGAGGGCCCGCACGATACGGTCCTGATGAGTTAGCGAGGGCGCGATGAAGCGGCCATACGCCCATGACAGCAGAGTCGCTGCTCCGATTCCGGCCACCCAACCGATCCAATCGTCATAATCGAGATCGATTACCTGCCAGCAAAGCATGGCTGCCAGGCCGCCCAGCGCGCCCATGGCGAAATTGACCACGCCGCTCGCCCGGTAGAGCACCACCAAGCCCACGCTAGCGAGGGCATAGATGGCGCCGACACTGACTCCGACGACTAAAAATGGAAGGATTTGCTCCATCGCGCCTTACTCGTTAGTTGACCAATCCGCCCTTGGCTTCGAGGCTCAACACATCGGAGAGATCGACATCCTTGGACTGGAAGCATTCGGTCAGTGTTTTGAACTTCCCGCCGGAAATCAGTGCGACGCGACCCGTGTGATTGCCTTGGTGGCGATCGCCGGGTCCAAAGTACCAAGGTGCGCAAAGCATATCCGTGTGGAAGTTGTGGATTCCCTTGAACGCATCAAAGACCGATTTGCGATTGATCGGGCCTTTGATATCGAGCAACGCATCCGTCGCGACGCGAGCGGCCAGATGTCCGGCTTGCGAGAAGGAATCGATCGGATCTTTCTTGTCGCCATACTTTTGCATGATGTCCCGCCAATTCTTTGTATCGGGAGCATCCTTGTCGAGGGGCTCGAGCTCCATGTGCACATAGAGCTTTCCATCCCAATACTTGCCGGCCGCCTTGGGCATCTGGCTGTGGTATGCGGAGGTCGGAAGTCCCCATTTGATGTTCTTGCCGAGATCTTGCTGCTCGGCGGCGGTAAGGATCGGCAGCATCATGCCGCGCGGCATGCCGAGTACGACCGCATCGGGCTTGGAAGCGGCGATTTGCAAAGCGATCGCGTTGCCGTCGAGTTTGCCCGGGTCGAAGATTACCGAACTTGTCGTGAGGCCATTGGCCTTGGCATACGTCTCCACGCCGTTACAAACCCAATCGCCAAAGCCGGGAATCCCGGGCGCAACGCAAGTAATGCTCTTCGGCTTAAAGGTTTCTATCAAGTACTGAGCCGCGCCGAGAGTCGAAAGGCGTGGCCCTTGATTGAACGGCGCGTAGTTCTTCGCATAGAAGCAAGCGCGTGGAACGCCGACGCCGGCGATCACAGCCACGCCCTCCTGTTCATAGAGCCTATTGTTCGCGCCACATTCAACGAAACTCGTGGAGCCTACCGCTCCCAGAATATTCGTATCCTTCACCAGTTTTGTGGCCCCCTGCGCCGCCACTTCCGGGTTCCAATTGTCGTCCTGCACCGTGTAAACGATCGGACGTCCGTGAATGCCGCCATTGGCGTTGACACATTTGAAATACGCCTCGGCGGCACGGGCCGCGGAGGAAAAATCTTCGGGACCGGTCTTGCCGACAATCGCGCCGAGTTGAATCGGCTCGCCTGACGCCTTCTGTCCGTTGCTCATGCCGCAGTGATCTGCTGCCCGGGCGCCGACCGAGGTCCCGATCAGCAACAGCGCTGCCACGCCTATTTTGGATATCATGTGAGTCCTCTCCCCGTCCTCTTCTTGTGTTACGCGCCGCAGGCAGGACGTCGACCTCGCAGCAGCAGTTCCCTTATTGACCCCGGCCCACCGCGATGCGCAGCCATACTGCGCGAACATGCGGATCGATCGCGCGCGCTCACGTTCCTACCTCGCTCACCGGCATGGTCCAGGCGGCACGATTGCGCTGGTCGACGGATCCCTCGAAATCCAGATTGTCTGCACCGGATTCCACTTCCCACTCCGCAAGCAATGGCTGCCAGGGGTCGAAATCAGGCCGTTCGCCGTCCGCTTTTGTTGGTTCGCGTTTGTCGCCCTGGGGCTGCCGGACCAACAATCGAGCTTGCACGAACTTCTGTGGTTCGGCCGCAAAGATCGATTGGCAGTGATCGCTGCAGAAGTGATACGTGGTACCGCTGTGAACGCTTTCGCGCATGCAGATTGTCGCCGGGGCTCCCGGCTCGCTGAAAATCATCGGCATCTGGCAGACCCGGCACTGCATCGGCAGCGTCATGTTGTAGAAGCGGCGGCCCTGCGCATTTTGTGCGCGCCATTGTTCCAGGCGGGGTCGGTAATACTCCACGAAAGTAGACGGGTATTTCTGCATCAACCATTCCATCTCGGCGCTTTCGGGCAGCCAGGTGTGGAACGCGGCGGCGTGCGTGTACTGATAGAAAAGCGCCCAGGCTTGGTGGCTGATGTGCTCCTTGCCCTCGCAAGCGTCTTTCCAGCCCCGTGGCTCTCGGATACCGTAGCGCGCCAAGTCCTTGAACAACGCCCCGCCGTTGGCCTCGGCGTACATCTCCCACGCTTCTTTCCAGCTGATCACCTTGCGCGGCAGCATGTAGTCCTGCATCATCGCCACCAGCGTAAGCAGGCGGTAGCCGCGCCAGAACCACTTGTCGATCCAGCGCTGCACGATGGGCACGTTGCCCGGATCCTGCTCGAGCATGAATTTGATGCACTCGATGCCCAGCGTCATGTGACGGGACTCGTCCGATTGCGCAGAAAAGCCGAACGTGACGGTGGCCATGTCGCCGTTGTAGGCCGCGCCCGACATGAATGGCACGAACAGCAAATTGGTCAGCACGTATTCGAATGAAAAGCTGATTGCGGTCAGAAACTCGAACGGACCGGACGTAAAAGCGTCTTCGAAAAACGATTTCGGCACCGACAGGTACCATACGTTATCGAACCATTGACCAGGCGCGTGCATGCCATGGAAATGGCGATTGTAGTGCGACATCGCGTGGGTTTCGGTCTGAAAATGCCGCAGCTCGTCGACCGCTTGCATCTGACACGCAACTCGAGGGCCCGCGCCGACGAATTGCCGCCCCACATGCGCAAAACCCCGGTGCGCGCCGTACTCCACCGGCGTGACGCCTTGGATGAATAGCTTTATCGCGTTAACGTAGCGGCCGTCGGAAATTCCCAGGTGACCGTTGTTCTGCGCAAACGCATCGATCACGGCGTAAAGCTTCTTGTCCTTCTCGCCCTGGCACTTCCAGTACGTGTCCATCGTCAGGCGGAACGGATCTTCCCACAGATCCCAATCGTGGATGCGGATGCCCTCGTACCGGTCGAAGGGAAACACCTTCTCCATCGGCTGATACGTCGTATTCCACGCCAGGCCGCGCGTCATCGCAACGTAACGCTCCTTGAGGCTCAGCCTCTTCGACATTTCGCGCGAATTCACCGGAGCGTGCATGGCCGTGTTGCCGTCAGTGTTTCCAGCTCAGTGTGAAGTGATCTTCGTCCTCTTCAAGATGGCCCGATAGCGTGACCAGATTGATTTGGATCTGCTGCAAGTCGAAGGAACCGCCGGTGTGCGCCTCGATTGTCGCCCGCTTGATCGTGAGGCTATCCGGAGCGTCGATCTTGACCAGTCCAGGCGAATAGACGGCCGAAGCGCGCGGATTGTCCGCCAGAATCGCATCCACGATGGGGCGCGAGTCCTCGTTTGCCTGAAAGGCGATGAATACATTGGACATCACATCTCCTTCAGGTGATCTTTGTTCCGACCTCAAGTCCAAGTTTTCGACAGCGTGCGTCAAACCTGTCACGCACGCCGCTCAACGCCTCTTGTCCTGATTGGTCGAGAATCATTTCAGCGATTGGGGACAAGCTCCCCTGGGCACGATCTGCCCAATCTCGTGCCCAGTCTGAAATCAGCCGAAGGTTCTCGGTCGACTCAGCAGCGGCGACTTTGACCACCGCATCAACCCATCTCGCGCTTTCCTGGTGCCACTCCGGCATGAAAGCCGTCAGCATGGCAACGATTGTGGCGCCCATACCCGCAAGACGCCCGTTGACGTAGTCGTCGTAAACTAACGGATAGAGAAGGCCGTCGAGCGCCAGGTTCTGTGCCACGAACAACTCGAACGGGTCCTGAAGCACGAACGAATCTTCGACATGTCGGCGCAGGAGCTGCCATTTCGGATCTTCGAGCCACGCCAGCCGTCCGGCCTCTAGCGTGCTGGCATCGCCAAGCGTGAGACCTAGGCGCGTGAGGTATTGCGCCACGCCGAGGTGATCCAATGCATGGAACAGCGCCGGCGCGGTAAACGACGTGCCATAGCCGTACGCGCAGATAAAGGTGTTGTTCATGTTGCCTCCCCAAGCGACGTGTCGGAGCGGCATCATCTGAGAACAGATGCGACCAACCAGGTCGGACGGCATTTTACTAACGAAGCCACGCGATTCCACAAACTGATAGCTTGCCTCGACGGCGTCTTGTTGCCGCGCTCGGCTCATGGTCCAAGTCCCGTAGTAAAACTGGCGCGGATCGGTCAGCACGTACCAATCCTTGAGTTTCACGCGCGTCCGCGATGCATCGTAGAGTTCATGCTGGGGATCCCAGGTTGGCCGGTAGTGGAAGTTGGCCGTCGGTTGCGCCCCAAGCGTAGCTTCTTGATACCGCGTCGCCGGCTTGTCCGCGCCGATGTACTCGGCGACGTGCGTGTACGTTTGCCGAAGTGGCCGAATCTCTCGCGTGTGCAAGTCCACATTGTTGGTCATTCTTCATCTCCGTCACGCACAGCCCCCAGGCCCGCGTCAGGCGCGGGCATTTCCTCGACTTGGTTGTGAGAGCAGAATTCGTCGAACGCAGCTTTGGGTAGGACGAGTTCAACACACAGCTCGGGCCATCCGATCGCGAAATCAAACCGCACATTGCCCTCGAGACCCACATCCCTCACGCACACATACTTGCGTGCCAACTCGGCGGGCGGATCCGCGTCGTCGATCGAGCGCGGGATTTCGCTCGCCTCTCCCGAGGGTCCGCTGGCGGGTTTGTCGGTCATGTGTCACGTACCAAATCGATAGAGAAATGAGACAGAGGCCCTCTGTTGGCCGGGTTTCAGGCTGCCTCCACCCTACGTCGATGAACGGTATCGTCCAACGCGGCCGTACTCGCAGGCGTCAGGGCGAAGTCGAATTCGATCTCGTCAAAGGGCGTATTCAGCCCCTTCTCCTTGATTTTATTCGCATCGCTTTGGTGAACGATTTCCGGGATCAAACCTTCGCGCGTGGCGAAGGCGAAGTCGTCGTATAGAAATTTATCGCCGGCGATGTTGATTTGCGTCGTCAGATGGCGGTACCCGGGCGCCGAGACAAAGAAATGAATATGCGCGGGCCGTTGACCATGCCTACCGAGCGCATTTAGGAGCCTCTGGGTTGGACCATCCGGCGGACATCCGTAACCGGCAGGCACGATCGTGCGGAACTCGTACCGGCCGTTCGCATCCGCTTCGATTCGCCGGCGCAAATTGTATTTGCTCTGAGTCTTGTCAAAAAACGAATACAATCCCTTGGTGTTTGCGTGCCAGACGTCGACGATGGCCCCCGCCACAGGTTTGCCGCCCAAGTCACGCACGACGCCGCTCATGAACAACACGTCGCCTGTGTCGGTACCGTCATCGAGGCGCGCGGTACCTTTCACAAGCGGCGCATTGGCAACATAGAGCGGGCCCTCGATCGTGCGCGGGGTGCCCTGGGTCACGCCAGCGGCCTCGTCCTTGGCATCCAAGCGCAAATCGATAAAATGCTCGAGACCGAGGCCTGGCGTGAGCAATCCAGCTTCCATCACTTGGCCGAGATCGTTGAAATAATCGACCGCCGCCCAGAACTCGTCCGGTGTGACGTCGAGATCTTCGATCGTGTTAAAGAGGTCCGTCACCACTCGGTGCACGATCTTCTTGACACGTGGGTTTCCCTTGTCGTTCGTCATTCCGCTGACGATGTTGATGAACTTCTTCATTTCGTCGGTATTCGCCAGTTTTTTTACCATGGTGTCCTCCCACTTAAGGTCTGTCGAACAGTGCTGTACGCACGTTGTCACCCTCCTAGTCTTCCGGGCTGATGGAAGACGGATGGTGACACAGCGGCGTCACCGTAATTTTCATGAACGGAAAGAGCGGAAGTGAAGTCAGGATCTGGTGAAGCTGAGCGGGCGTTTCCACATCGAAGACGCTTATATTCGCGTAATGTCCAACGATCCTCCACAAGTGCCGCCAAGTACCGGCGCGCTGCAATTCTTGCGCTCGCGCCTTCTCCTTCGCACGCAATTTTTCCGCGGCCTTGGCGTCAAAATCGTGCGGAATGTCAACGTCCATCCTAACGTGGAACAGCATCAGCTACGTCCCCTGTCGGGCAGGCGCCACGCTGACGGTGCGCCGCTCGTTGTCACGCCGGAAAAAGCCCACCCGCTCCTCGTCCAGGACGACGCCGAGCCCAGGGCCGGAAGGCACGACAAGCTCGAAGTCCTGATACTGGAGCGGCTCGGCCATGATTTCTTCGGTCAATAGCAACGGTCCGAAAAGCTCCGTGCCCCACGCGAGTTTTTGAAAGGTGGAAAACAGCTGTGCACTGGCGACAGTGCCGATCGCACCTTCCAACATTGTGCCGCCGTAAAGTCCAATGCACGCGGCGTCGGCGACTGCGGCTACTCTAGCGGCGCCGTACAGGCCCCCTGACTGCGCAATTTTTACAGCAAACACGTCCGCGGCGCCGGCTCGGGCGAGCGCAAACGCCGTTTCCGGCCCTTGCAAGGATTCGTCCGCCATAACGGGAATCGCAAACCGCAAAGCCAGTCGCGCTAGAGCGGCTGGGTTTTCGACCGGCTGCTCGACAAGGTCACAACCGGCGTCCTCCAATCCGGCAACGCCTCTGTTTGCTTCTACTTCGGTCCAAGCCATGTTGACGTCGACGCGCACGCTGGCATGGCTTGCGAGCGCGCGTTTGACCGCGGCAACGTGGGCGATGTCTTCTTCGATCGAGCGAAGGCCTATTTTCAGCTTGAAGGCGTTATGGCGCCTGCGCTCAAGCATCATCTGCGCTTCGCCGATATCGGTTGCAGTATCACCGCTGGCGAGCGTCCACGCGACCGGCAACCGGTCTCGTACGCGCCCTCCCACCAACTCGGATACGGGAAGACCGACGCGCTTGCCCCACGCGTCCAGCAGCGCGGTTTCGACGGCGCACTTGGCGAAATTGTTGCCTTTGATCGATTTGCGAATCGCGGTCATCGTTTCCTGCACGCGGGCCGGATCGCAGGTCTTCAAAATGGGGGCGATGTACCGATCAATGGCGAGCTTTATTCCTTCAGGGCTCTCTGCGCCGTACGAAAGCCCACCGATAGTCGTCCCCTCGCCAATTCCGGTAATACCGTCCGAACACAGGATTCTGATAATCGTCAGGGTTTGCGCCTTCATGGTCGCGACCGATAGGCGGTGCGGCCGAATGATAGGAAGATCGACCAGAAAGGTCTCGACCGCCTCGACGCGAAGAGTTGAGGCGTGATCAGCCGCGCGGCTCGTCAATGACAGGCTCATACCAGAATTAATGGCATCGGCCGTTCGTCCAGCGGAAGGTATCATGAGATACCTCGGGCGCGCCCGGCCTGACGCATTCGCGGATGGTGTTGGCAAAGGCCTTATATGGAGTTGGCCGCTGGATTGCTTTACGGCGGAGGCGGCCAGAGTGTTCGGTCCGCATTACGCGCGCGCGAAATCGGGTTGAGCGCCCTCGCGAGCCTGATCCGTCCGAGGCCGACGCGCGCTGGACGTCACCAAACCGCCGTCGTGCTGCAACTCCGCCAGCACGGCCGTGCTGCCATGATTGCCGGCATAACGCCGCGCCTCCCGCACCGTCCATGGTTCGAGCGTGTGCACACCACGCGCCTATTCATCGCGATCGCTTCACAGACCGACTGGTCACCTGGCTCACCGGTTGCGCCGTAATTCTACGCGCGTAGTCCCTTGCCACCCTAACAAAACTCCACAGTTGCGGAGAGCGGTTGTCGGTTCGATAGTTGACCGACAGAGAGGTGCCTGGGTTTGGTCCCACGTATTCTTGATACATCACGCCGGTGCGCTGGGTCGACGATACCGATTGCGGAACGATGCAAACGCCGACCCCGACGGACACGAGGCTCACGGCCGTCTGATAGTCCATGGCCATGATCGGATTGTGCGGTCGAAATCCGGCGGCGTCACACACACCTAGAACGTGATCTGCGAAACTTGGACGTGGGTGTTGTGGGTAAAGAATGAACGGCGCGTCACATAATGCTGACAGCGGCAGTGGACGATCCCATTTGCGCTCGAACGTATCGGGAAGCGCAACGATTAGCGGCTCCTGCAACATTTTTTCGCTCAGAATGTCCTCGTCCACAATTGACGGACGGGCGATTGCGATATCGATCTCACGCCTAATAAGTGCTTCCTTAAGCGCGGCGTTGTTCATGGCCGAGAGCGTGAGTTCGATGTCGGCGTGACGGGCGCGGAACGCCTTGATGACTGATGGCAACACACCATGGGTGGCGGATCCCACGAACCCGATCCGCAATACTCCGCTCTTACCGGAGCCAAGCTGCGCCACTTCTGTGGTCACTTCGTCGACCTGACGAACTATTTCTCGCGCGCGCATCAGTAACAGCTCTCCGGCTTGGGTAAGTCGTATTTGGCTGCGGCTTCTGTCGATCAACTGTGCGCAGACGTCCGCTTCCATTCGGGTGATCATTCGCGAAAGAGGTGGCTGGGCTATTCCTAAGCGGTCGGCGGCACGTCCAAAGTGCATTTCCTCGGCGAGAGCAATAAAATATCGGAGTCTGCGCAAATCCAGTGCCTCCTCACCACCGTGGAGGCGGTGATCCTTAGCACTTTTTTTTCTATTCATTAGATCGCCTCGAATCCTCCCAACGCCCGAACAAGCTGGCTTTCGTGATCTCGGTTCTTTGCCCAAGTTGCGGAAAGGTCAGGCGCGGCCCATCCAAGCCGCCAGATATTTCATCAGCGAACGCACTGCAAAGCAAGGCCGAATCGAGCCTTCGACCACCCGGCAGATAGCCGCAGACGGCAAGGCCGTAGCGACAAACACTCGCACCTGCCGCCACAGACAATGGCGTCCAGACGAAGTTAACGTGACAAGCCCCTTGGAGGGCGCACGGGTCGCCTATACGATGATGATATCAAACCAGATCCGGATTCAGCCTGGCATGACGACTTTACGGGACCTGATTGTCGAGCGTCTCGCGGTGCTCGGCCTCTCACAAAAGCAACTCGCGGAGAGCGCGGGCTTGAAGCCCACCTTCGTGAACGACTTACTGCATCGGCGCAAAGAATCCATCCAGCCACGATTTGTCTCGCGTCTCGCCGCCGCGCTGCAAGTCTCGCCGCAAGCGGTAATGGACGCGAATCCGATCAAGAGGCGGAAGCCAGTGCCGCCGAAACGCTCGCGCGGAAAACGGGCGGCTATCCCTGCGGATTCGCCCTTCACCAAAGCGCTGTATGCGCCCGACTGGCCGTGCATCATGCGAGATCCCTACATCAACGGTGGCACCGCAATTCCCTTTTTTCGAAGACCGTTCAGGGAAGATCTTTTCGCGTGGCTAGTGCGCCAAGAGTTGCCGGACTACGAGCCCTTGCCTTGGCCTAGCGCGCTCGGTCGGCCACGTCGGACGCGCTGGGTGCCTCCTTGTTGTTCCCTGCCGCGATCATCATCGCGGCGCCGCAACGCGCGATCTCGGTCGACGACCATTTCATCAGCTACGTCCGGTACACGGATCGCATCGGCGAAATCAGCGTGGCGTTGCGAAAGTTGCTCGGCGCCAACGGCGATGGGTTCGGCCCGTTTATTGTTGGCCTGGATTTCCGCGTTTATCATTGCGCAATCGCTATTGGCGTCTTGCGGCTGAACAGTTGGTATCGGCTGCGGATCGCGGCCCGCACAGAAAGGAACTTCGACCGATGCCTCGCGCCGTCGCTGCCGCCGGCCAGGCCGCCGCTGCCGGCTCGGGCCGGCAGCCACCCCGGCGAGGCCGTCGCCGACCGGGGCGTCCGCCGTCCGCCGAACCGCTTCGGCCGGCGGCGAGGCCGTCGTCGGGAGCAAGCGGACCCTCCTGTCCAAGAATTGAAGGATTCGACTACCAAGGATTCGATGACGAGATGGCAGAATGGACGAGCGGAGTCGCGAACCGGCGGCCACCGCGGCCCACGCCGGCCGGGCGGCGGCGACGATGGCACCAGCGGACGGCAGGGCGCGGCGCCGCCGACGGCACGCGCGCCCTCTAACGTCTGGAGCGTCGCCGTGCCTCCCGGCCGCTTCCCTCTGGGCGTCCAAGGCGTCGACTGAGAGTTCGCACCTTGCCCGCGGCGCATCACTGCCGGGATAGCGCGCCGTTATGCCGGCGGCGGGTAGTACGTCTTGAACTCGTCGTGCTGCCGCAACGCCTCGGGCCGGTAAGGACCGTGCCCCGCGCATTGCACGACGCTCACCAGCTTGAACCGCTCTCTTACCGAGGGATGCACCGGCGCATCGTGTGTTATCGGCCGCATCTCTTCCGGCCAATTCAGACGTGTCAGTTGACCTTTGAGGAAACCCAGCCAGCCTGGAATACGGTCGGCATAGCCGTCGATGGTGTCATGCATGCCGGCGAGCTCGCAATGCTGCACGCCGTCCGGACGTGGATACAGATTCAAGGCCGTGCCGTTGTCGCCGGTGCCGGGCACCTTCGTGCCGCTCACGAAGGCAGGGCCGAACTTCAGAGGATGCGGAATCGTAGTGGCCTGTTCGATCATCCACCCTTGTCCGACCCGAGAGATAGGTGACGGTTTGTACCGGACACATGGGTAACACTTTCCGCCCTTTGGCGGGAGGTGTTGATGCCGTGGAAGGAGTGTTCGGTCATGGACGAGCGCCTGCGGTTCGTCG